>CAADIC010000014.1_pt1 | contig 402318 bp, 322 predicted proteins | sample 2381311 | NCBI WGS metagenome assembly CAADIC01 (sample SAMEA5147514, study PRJEB30075) | plant metagenome | biome: Dry deciduous forest; feature: Forest; material: Leaf | place: Madagascar | collected 2017-05 | reverse complement strand
AGCGCAAATTGTCCAAGGATTGAGGCCGACACATCCGCTGTCGCTATTGCTGCGGGCGGCCAAGCTCTCGCGCAGCACGTTCTACTACCATCTGAAGGCGCAGGGTGCGGTCGATCAGTACGCCGCGCTCAAGGCCAAGATCCGTGCTATCTACACACGTCACAAGGGCCGCTACGGCTACCGGCGAATCACCGCCACGTTACGCCAGGCGGGCCAGTGCGTGAACCACAAGACGGTGCAGAAGCTGATGCAGGCGCTGGGACTGAAGTCCTTGGTGCGACCGAAGAAATATCGCTCGTACCGGGGTGAGGTGGGCCACGTGGCGCCGAACCTGCTGGCGCGCCAGTTCAAGGCCGACCGGCCCAACCAGAAGTGGGTCACCGACGTGACCGAGTTCAATGTGCGTGGCCAGAAGCTGTACCTGTCGCCGGTGATGGACCTGTACAACGGTGAGATCGTGGCCTACGAGAGCAGCACGCGCCCGCTGTTCGGGCTGGTGGGCAACATGCTCAAGAAGGCGATGCGCCGCCTGTCGCCGGGCGACCAACCGCTGCTGCACTCGGACCAGGGCTGGCAGTACCAGCAGCCCAGCTACCGGCGCATGCTGGCCGAGCGCGGCCTGGCGCAAAGCATGTCGCGCAAGGGCAACTGCCTGGACAACGCCGCCATGGAGAGCTGGTTCGCCACGCTCAAGACCGAGTGCTTCTACCTGAACCGCTACGACAGCATCGACCAGCTACAGAAAGCCATCGGCCAGTTCATCCACTACTACAACCACCAACGCATCCGGCTCAAACTCAAAGGCCTGAGCCCGGTGCAATACCGGACCCAGGCCTTGGCCGCCTGATCTTTTAAACTGTCCAACTTCTGGGGGTCAGTTCACCCCAGCGGCGTTTTTTTTATTCCGCCGCGCGCGTCGCGGTGTGGATGGCCAGGCCTGTTTCCCCGGGGGCGATCTCCGGCCGCAGGGTCAGCGCCGGGATCAGGTAGTCCCCCCCGTTCTGCTTTCGATAGGGGATCGGTGAGGTGGTCTCCAGCGTATCCAGCCGCCGGCCCAGGGCTTCGCGCAGCGAAGGAAAGTCTGCCTCGGTCAGCCGGCTCGTCTGGTAGACGAGATGCGGTGGCAGCACCGCGAAGCCGGGATAGAACAAGGTGCCGTGATGGATGGGAAAGAGCAGGTCCTCGATCGGCCCGTTCACGCCGCGGGCGCCGTAGTGCGCCTCCCAGCCCCCGATGGTGACCACCAGCATGGCGCGCTTTCCCGCCAGGGTGCCTTCGCCGTAGCGGTCCCCCCAGTGCGTGTCCGAGTGTTCGCCGACGCCATAGGCGAAGCCGTTGGCATAGACCCGGTCGACCCAGCCTTTCAGGATGGCGGGCATGGAAAACCACCAGAGCGGGAACTGCAGGATGAGCAGGTCGGCCCAGCGCAGCTTTTCCTGTTCCTGGGCGATGTCGGCCGCCTGCGTGCCTTGCGTATAGGCTGCCCTGGAGTCCTGCGTCGCGGAAAAGCGTGCACCCGGAGGGAGGGCCGTGTTGTCGCTGGCATCCAGCACGGCTTTCCATTTCATGGCGTAGAGGTCGGAGACCTGGACGGCGTGACCGGCCGCTTCCAGGCGCTGGACGGCGAAATCCTTCAGGGCGCCAGTGAGCGAGCGGGGTTCGGGATGCGCGTGGACAAGCAGGATGTTCATGGTTCGATTCCTTGGGGAGGCGAGGCAGGATGGCTACACGATAGGAATCGCCGGGATATATTGGAAATGAATTTCCAAAATACTAGGTATTGCCATGCGCAATTTCACGACGCAGATCGACCTGAGGCGGATCGATCTGAACCTGCTGGTCACCCTGGATGCGCTGCTGGCCGAACACAACGTGACGCGCGCGGCGGCACGCCTGCATCTGGCCCAGCCCACCGTCAGCGTGCAGCTGGCCCGCTTGCGGGAGGTTTTCGAGGACCCGCTGCTGCTGCCGGGCCCGCGTGGCATGCGGCCCACCGCGCGGGCGGAGTCCCTGCGCGAGCCCTTGCGCCTGGCCTTGCAGGCCTTGGCGAGCGCCGTGGCGCCGGCGCCGGCCTTCGATCCTGCCCATGCCTCGCAGGTCTGGCGCGCCGCGGCTTCCGACTACAGCGCGTCGACCATCCTCTGGCCCGCCATGGCGGCATTGCGGGCGCGTGCGCCTGGCACGCAGCTGGCGGTGCTGCAGGTCGTTCCCGGCCACATCGGCAAGCTGGCGGAGCAGGGGCACATCGACCTTGCGTTCCATATCGCCGAGGATGCGCCGCAAGGCTTGCGCAGCCGTGCGCTCTTTTCGGATCGTTATGTGCTGGCTGGCCGGGCCGGGCACCCTGGGTTGCGTCGGCGGCCCAGCCTGGCGCAGTTCCGCAAGCTCGAGCACGCCATCGTGTCGCCGGATGGGGGCGGCTTCCATGGCGTGACGGATCTGGCGCTGGCGCAGCGGGGGCTGGTGCGCCGGGTGGCGGTCTCTGTGCCAAGCTTCCTGCTGCTGGCTTCGGTCCTGGCCGTCACCGATCTGGTGGCCATGATTCCCCGCCGGCTGGTGCAGGGGAACCCGGCGCTACGGCTCGTGGAGGCGCCGGTGGCCGTGCCGGGGTTCGAGATGCTGATGCTGTGGCACGAGCAGGTGCACCGCGATCCCGGGCACCAATGGCTGCGCGAACAGATCGCGCAGGCGGTGTGATCGGGGGTCAGCCCCTGCTGGCCTTGGGCGCCTGGCGTCCGAGCTGCATCACCGTCATGCCGGCAATGGCAACCCCGCCGCCAATCAGCAGCGACGCGGTCAGGGGCTCGCCCAGCCAGGCACTGGAAACCAGGATGCCGAAGACGGGCACCAGCGTGATGTAGCCGGCGGCGGCGCCCGCGCCCAGCGTCTTCACGCCTTCGAAGAACCAGGCATAGGCGATGGCGGTGGAGCCGACGCCCAGCAGCAGGAGGTAGAACCAGCTGTCGCCGCCGGCGTTCAGCATGGCCGACCAGCCCGCGCCGCCCTCGGCGACCAGGCTGACCGCCAGCAGCATGAGGGCGCCCATCAGGGCCGTGACCGTGGTGGCGGTGAGCGCATCGACGCCGCCCAGGACCGCCCGGCCGATCAGCGTGTAGGCCACCCAGCAGGCCACGCAGCCGAGTAGCAGCAGTTCGCCGATGCCGGTCTGGCCCGTCAGGAGCTGCAGGAGCGAGCCGTTGCTGATGGCGAAGAGGGCGCCGCCCACGGCCATGAGCATGCCCAGGACGATCTTGCCGTTCAGCTTTTCGCCGAATATGAGCGCGGCCAGCAGCAGCGTGACGGCGGGATTGATGGTGATGACGACCGCGCCCTTGCTGGCGGGCACCAGTTGCAGGCCCAGCATGAAGAAGACCGAATAGCCGCAGACGCCGGCGGCCGAGGCCCAGAAAAGTCCCGTCCATTGGCGCCGGTTGAGCCGGGTGAGCGTGTCGAGCCGGCCACTGTGGGCCAGCCAGAGCAGCAGCGCGGCGCTGGCGATCAGGAAGCGCACGCTGGCGGCGCCGATGGGGGGCATGGTCTGGGCGACGTAGCGCCCCCAGGACCAGGACGCACCCCAGAGGATCGCCATGCCGAGCAGGCGGAGATGGGTGCGCATGAGGGGTGAAGCAGGGCGGGTCATTGGCGGGCCGGAAAGACTGCAGACCGCTATTGTGACGCAATCCCGGGCGGCCCCGCCCGGCGCCTACTTGCAGACGTGGTCGACGTCCGGATAGCGGGTGTCGGGTTCGGTCTCGGTGATCTTGCGCAGCAGGTAGAGCAGGGCGACGCGTTCCGCCTCGTTCAGCGGGCCGAAGGTGGCCTCGGAGATCGCTTGCGCATGCGGTTTCATCTCGGCCACCAGTTGCTTGCCCTCGTCCGTCAGGCTCACGATGACCTTGCGGCGGTCGATCGGGTCGGGCTGCAGGGCAATCAGTTCGCGGCTCTTGAGCCGGTCGACGACGCCGCGGATGGTGGCCTGGTCGATGACGGTGGCCTTCACCAGCTCGCTGATCGAGGCGGTGCCGTCATCGCTGAGCGCGCACATCACCACGAACTGGGCGACGGTCAGCTTCGAATCGGGAATGAATTCCTGGAAGAGCGCCGTGTGGCGCTGGTAGGCGCGGCGCAGCAGGTGGCCGACCTGCGAGGAAAAGACGTAGGGATCGATGGCTGCGGCGGGGCCGGGGGTGTCCGGATCGGGCTTGGGTGTCTGCATGGGCGTGGGAGTGTTCAGGGCCACGGCGGCAAGGCGGATGGCATGCGCGCTAGTCTACGCGGGTTGCGTGTCGGAGAGGGGCGCGTCGGCGCGCGGCATGCCAGGCTGTTTGCGGGCGAGCAAGGCGTTGCGCACTGTCTCGGGCGTGTAGGGCGGCGCGCACAGGCGCAGCCCGGTCGCGTCGAAGAGCGCGTTGGCAATGGCCGGCGCGCCGGGTAGCGACGCCGATTCGCCCGCGCCCATGGGCGGTTCGTCCTGGCGCGGCATCAGCAGCACGTCGATCTCGGGCAGGCGGGTGAAGTCCAGGATGGGATAGGCGCCCCATTCCCGGCTGGCCACGCCCTGCGCGTCGAAGCGGACCTGCTCGAGCAGCGCACGGCTGAGTGTCTGCACGATGTTGCCGTGGACCTGGTGGCGTACGCCATCGGGATTCACCATGAGTCCGGCATCGTGGCCCACCACGACGCGGTCGATGGTGACGTGGCCGCTGGCCGGATCGACGCGCAGGTCGACCACCCAGGCGGCCCAGGCTGCGCCGAAGCCGGGAAACTTGCTGTGGACGTAGCGGGCATAGGCCACGCCGCGTCCGTGCAACAGGCCATCGCTGCCGGGCGTGCCGCGGCTGCCGGCCGCGCCCGCCTGCCAGTGCGCGCGTTCGGCCGTGGCGCGCAGCAGGTCGATGGCGCGGGTGTCATCCAGGTGGCGCAGGCGGAATGCCACCGGGTCCTGGCCGGCCATGTGCGCCAGTTCGTCGATCATGCATTCGTGCGCATAGGCATTGGGCAGGGCGGAGACGCCGCGCAGCCACGAGGCGCGCACCAGCGGCGGCATGTCGTGGCAGGTGATGTTCAGGTGCGGATAGCGATAGGCCGGCACGGCCGTGCGGTCGCCCATCTGCAGCGTACGGGGCTGGCCCGGCACGCGGCCGGTCAGCAGCAGCGCCAGCAGCGGCGCGTCGTTCGAGGGATAGCGCACGCCGAAGTCATAGGCCAGCAGCTTGCCGTCTTCATCCAGCGCCGCTTCGGCGTCGATCAGCTGGGCGGTGCCCTTGGGCTCCCATTGGTGTTCCTGCTCGCGCGTCAGCTGTACGCGTACCGGTGCGCCATCGGCGATGGCCAGCAGGGCGGCGTCGCCGCAGACGTCATCGGCGCAGTTGCGGCCATAGCAGCCCGAGGCCTCCATGCGCACGACTTCGATGTTGCCTTCGCCGAGGTCGAGCAGGCGGTCCAGGTCGACGCGCAGCATGTGCGGGTTCTGCGTGCCGGACCAGACGGTCAGGCGTCCGTTGGCATGATCCGCCACCGCACAGGACGGGCCGATGGAGGCGTGCATCTGGTAGGGCCAGACATAGCTGCGCCGCAAGCGCCGGGTATCGGGCGTCGTGGCCAGGGCGTGCGCGGTATTGCCATCGTCGCGCAGGTGGCGGGGCTCGGCGCGGTTGGCGCGCAACGCGGCCTCGAGATCGCCGAGATCAGGCGCGGGCGGGATCTCGCGCCAGTGCACCTTGAGCGCGCGCATGGCGGCCACGGCCTGCTCTTCGCGGTCGGCCACGACGCCGACGAAATCGCCGCGCACGACCACGCGGACGCGGCCGGGCAGGTGCGCGACCGAGTCCGTGTCGACCGACAGCAGGCTATGGCCCACGAAATCGCCGCCATCGCGGCCCGGGTAGGGCGGACGCACGACTCGGCCGTGCCGCATGCCGGGCACCCGTACGTCATGCACGAACGTAAGCACGCCCGTGGCCTTGGCGGGGATGTCCACGCGTGGACGTGCCCGGCCGACCACGGTGTAGTCGGAGGCGGGCTTGAGCGGCGCGTCGTCGGAAAGCGTGAGCCTGTCGTGCCGTGCGCGCAGCAGTTCACCGTAATGCAGCGTGCGCGTATCGGCCTCATCGGCAAACACGATGCGGCCCGCGCGGGCGCGCAAGGCCGTGGCGGGAACCTGCCACCGCGCCGCGGCCAGCGCCAGCAGATGCGCGCGCGCCTGCGCCGCCGCGCGGCGCAAGGGCACGGCCGAGATCTGGATGCTTGCACTGGCGATGGTGGGGCCCTGGTTGGGCGCGGCCTCGGTGTGGCCCAGGATCATTTCCAGCTGCTCGAAGGGGACGTCGAGCTCTTCGGCCACGATCTGCGCCAGCGCGGTCCGGATGCCGGTGCCCAGGTCGACGTGGCCGTTGAAGGCCAGCGCGCGCCAGCCTGCCGGCGTGCCGGGGGCATCGAGCACCGCGACGAAGATCTCCGGCGTGGCGGGCACGTAGTCGGACGCGGCGCCGGGCTGGCCGGGCGCCGGTGTCGGAGGCGCCACCGGTACGCGGATCACCAGCAGTGCGCCGCCGCGATCGAGCAGGTCGTCGTGGAGAGCCTTGGGCTGGGGCAGGTTCATCGTGGCGAGCTTATCGCGGCAGGGCCTCGATGTCGACGAGGGCCTGGGCGAGCGGCATGACCGCGGCATACTTCTGCGCCATGTCGAACAGGTTGGCTTCGTGCGGCCCGATTGCGCGGTCGCCCACGCAATCCGAGACGACCAGCGGACGGAAACCCGCCTGCATGGCGTCGACCACGCTGGCCCGCACGCAGCCGCTGGTCACGCAGCCGGCCACCAGCAGGGTCTGCACGCCGCGTTGCGTCAGCCAGGGGGCCAGCATGGTGCCGTAGAACGCCGAGGGCGTGCTCTTGCGCACGACGTACTCGCCCTGCGCGGGCGCGAGTTCGGGCACGATGGCGCTGGCGGGGCTGTCCTCCTTCAGCGTGAGCATGCCCGGCACTTTCAGGCAGAAGATGTTGGTGTCGGCATCGTCGTCCGAGAACACGATGCGGCTGTGCGCCACGGGCCAGCCCTGCTCGCGGGCATGCGCCAGCAGCGACCGGGTGCGGGCGATGGCCTGGGGAATGTTGCCGCCGCCAAACACCGCCGGGTCGGCGAAGCCATTGACGAAGTCGATGATGAGCAGGCCGAAGGGGGCCTTGAGCGGCAAGGGCGTGCCGAAGCCCTGCCGGGCATAGGCCGACACGTCGCCCTGCACGCCGTCCAGCGGCACGGCCTGGGTCGAGGATGAGGATGAGGACTGGCTCATGCCACGATCCCCTCGAGGCCGGCCTGCCGCCTGGCGCGGGCGAGGCCTTCGGGGTCCTGCACCACGCCGTCGATCACGGTGGGCGTGTCGTCGAGCGTCACGGTGCAATGGCGCATCGGGATGTCGATGTGGCAGGCGGTGGTGCGCGAGCCGCCGGCTTCGTTGTTCGGGCCCATCGACCACAGGAAGTTGCCCTCGAAGGCGCGGGCATCCATGCCGATGTGCGACTCCTTGTCGTAGTGGGCCAGCATGGACCAGTGCGCGCGCGGCTGCAGGCCCCAGCCGATGTGCGACACGGCATAGGCTTCCGGGTCCTCATAGGAGGCCATGTATTCGCGCAGGATGTCGGCCTGCAGGCCGCCCTCGATGGCGTGCACATAGCCGTCGGCGATGCTCAGGCGTATCGGGTCGTTCACGTATTCCTTCAGCGGCAGCAGGATGTCGCCGCGGTCGAGCACCACCACGCCCTGGCTTTGCCCTTCGTTCGGCCAGGTCAGCACGAAGCCGCTGGGCCAGTGGTCCCAGCGGCCGGGCTGGTCGACGAAGCCGTATTCGCGGATGGCCGGGAATTCGCCCAGCGCGCAGCGCAGGTCGGTGCCCGCCTGCGAGGTGATGTGCATGGTCCTGGCCGCCTCGATCAGCGCCGAGGCGGCGGTGACGCGCGCGCGGTCGCCATCGGTGGGCACCAGGCGGCACAGCACCTCGGGCGGCTCGACGGCCAGCAGGATCTTGGTGCCGCCCGACAGGATCTCGTGCTGTTCGGGCGAGAACAGCAGCGTCATCAGGTCGAGCACCAGGTCGCTGGCCTTGAGCGCGGCGATGGCGGCGGGGTTGCCGGTCAGCGGCGTGGTGCCCAGGTAGGCCAGCGAATCGCGCGACAGCGATTTCTCCGCGTTCACGGGCGGCAGGTCCAGGCGGTTCACGCGCGCGCCCATGTCGCTGGCGGCGGCGATGGCGCAGCGCAGCGTCTGCGGGTGGGTGTCGGCGCCGGTCAGCACGGTGACGGTCTGGCCGGCTTCGAGCTTGGACAGTGTCAGGACCTGTCTCCAGGCCTGGATCAGATCGATATCGCTCACGGACATGGCAGGACTCCGGTGGTTTCCGGGGAAACGTTGAGGATGCGCGCGGTCAATCCAGGCGCTGGCCCAGGAACTCGCCGAAGGCGGCGTGGAAGCCGGCCTCGTTGTCCCAGGGGATCATGTGGCCCGCGCCGGCCACGCGCACGTGTTGCGTCTGCGGCGCCAGGCCTTGCCACTCGGCGACGTCGGCGTCGTTGACCACGTCGCCGCGCTCGGCGGTCATGAGCAGCATCGGCGCCTTGATCCTGGGCAGGTCGGCATGGATGTCGTCGCGGCCGAAGTCTTCGAAGCTCTGCACGATGGCCGGCTCGAAGCAGGTGTGCAGCCACTGCGCGCGCAGGCGCAACTGCGCGTCCGTCCAGGTGGGGCAGAAGGCGCGCATGGCCTCGGCGTCCATGCCAAGCGTGGCCTGGCGGATCGAGTCGACGTACCAGGGCAGCCTGGCGGGATAGGCGCGGCGGCCAGGGCCCGAGACGGGCGGGTCGATGGCGGCCAGGCGCGCCAGGCCCTCGGGCTGGCTGCGCGCGGCGCGCACGGCGATGCGGGCGCCCATCGAGTGCCCCAGCAGGGAGTATCGCGACAGGCCCAGCGCCTGCGTGAATGCCAGCACGTCGGCGGCTTGCGCGTCCAGGCCATAGTCCAGGCCGGGGCCGGACGAGGACAGGCCGCGCCCGCGCACGTCCAGCACGTAGGTGTCGAAGTGCTTGCCCAGCCGCTCCGCGACGAAACCCCAGGTGACGGCCGGGCTGGTGATGCCCGGGATCAGCACGATGGGATCGCGGGCCGCGCGGGCGCCGTCATTGCCGCCGTAGCGCAGGTAGTGCTGGCGGATGCCGTTGGCGTGCACGTGCGCGCCATAGAGATAGGTCGTCTGCATGGCGGCCTCCTTACCTGGCGTAGGGATAGGCGCCCGACAGCAGCGCGCCTGCGCCCGGCACCAAGGGGTCGAGCTTGAGTTCCTTCAGGATGGCGTAGGTGGTGGCGATGGCAGCGGTCAGCACCGGCTTGCCGGTCTGGGCCTCCACCTGGGCGACGGCAGGCAGCGAGGGCATCTGCACGCAGGCCGACAGCACGATGACGTCGGCGTCCTGCACATTCATGCCGGCGACGATGCCGGGCAGCTTCGACGGGTCGTGGCGGCCGACGTCGAGGTTGTCGGGGATTTCGAGGGCGCGCCAGTCGACGATCTCGAAGCCCTCGTTGGCGATGTAGTCCATCACCAGCTGGGTGAGCGGCACCATGTACGGCGCAACCAGCGCGATCTTCCTGGCGCCCATGACCTTCAGGGCCTCGACCAGCGCGCCCGCGCTGGTGATGACCGGGGCGGTGGCGCCGTTGCTGGCGGTGCGTTCGGTCAGGCGTTCCTGCGAGACGCGGTGGTAGCCGTGTCCCATGGCCATGATGGCCACCAGGCAGGCGTAGCCCAGCACGTCGACCTGCGCATCGGAGAGCTCGAGCGCGCAGCGGTCGCTTTCAGCATCCATGGCGGCAAGCTCGTCTTTCTTGACGGTCTTCATGCGCATGCGGCTCGAGTGGAACGTGAAGCGGTCGGCGGGCCGCACGTGCGAATGGGCCTGCAGCATGGCGGGCACTTCGGTCTCCATCGTGGTGTTCGAGCTCGGCACGATCTGGCCGATGCGGTAGGTCTTGCTCATGATTTCTCCCGACAAGATATAGCGTAGACACTCAATATATAGAAATCGAACGCCAGTCGCAATGTTCTTCCCGTTAGGGTGTTTCATAGGAAAACTAGGGAAAATACTTAGAGTTACCCGATATCGATTTCCTTGTCATCGTATTTTATTGCCGGTACATTGCGCTAGAACAAACAGTGTGTACGCTGTATTTATCCGGTTTCGCCCGACTCCGCCCCGGGTGGGTCCCCGAGGCCGGCTGACTGCCTGGAGAGCATTGCTTATGTCCGCAACACCAAGAATTGCCGTGATCGGCGCCGGTCTGGGCGGTGCAGCCGCCGCCTCCCTGTTGATCCAGGAAGGGTTCGACGTCCACGTCTATGAACAGGCGCCCGTTTTTTCGCGCCAGGGGGCGGGGATCCACGTCGGTCCCAACGTCATGAAGATCCTGCGCCGAATCGGCATCGAGGACGCGTTGAACGAGCAGGGCTCGCATCCCGAGTTCTGGCACAGCCGCCATTGGGAAACGGGCGACATCCTGGCCCAGATCCCGCTGGGGGATTACGCGGTGAAGGAATACGGCGCCAGCTACCTGACCGTGCACCGCGGCGACTTCCATGCGTTGCTGATCGATGCGCTGCCCGACGGCGCGCTGACCTACGGCAAGCTGCTGACCAAGGTCGAGGACCTGGGCAACGAGGTGCGCATGCATTTCGCCGACGGCACGGTGGCGCATGCCGACATCGTCATCGGCGCCGATGGCGTGAATTCGCGCATCCGTGAAGAGCTGCTGGGACCCGAGCCTCCCAAGTACGCGGGCTATCTTGCCCACCGGGCCGTGTTCACCACGCCGCCCACCAAGGCGGGCATGCTGCCTTTCGACCCCTGCGTGAAGTGGTGGAGCGATGACCGCCACATGATGACCTACTTCGTGACCGCCAAGGCTGACGAGCTCTATTACGTGACCGGCGTGCCTGTCGAGCAGTGGGACCTGAAGGACCGCTGGCTGCCCAGCAGCAAGGAAGAGATGCGCGACGCCTTCCGCGGCTGGCATCCCACCGTGCAGGCATTGATCGACGCCACCGTCGAGGTGACCAAGTGGTCGCTGCTCGAGCGCGACCCCTTGCCGCTCTGGAGCCGCGGGCGGCTGGTGCTGCTGGGCGACGCGTGCCATCCCATGAAACCGCACATGGCGCAGGGCGCGGCCATGGCCATCGAGGATGCGGCCATGCTGGTGCGCTGCTTCAAGGAAGTGGGCGCGGAGCACCACGAACTGGCCTTCGGTCTTTACGAGGCCAACCGTGCGGAACGCGCCAGCAAGGTGCAGCGTATCTCGCATGACAATACGTGGCTGCGCACCAACGAAGATCCCGCTTGGTGCTTTGGCTACGACGTGTTCAGCGTGCCGCTCGTCGATCCGCAACCCAAGGCGGCGACGGCGACCTGAAGGCGTTGAGGGCTGACCTACACAGGTGACCACAATGCACAGCAGCGACTCCGCGAGTTCCGATGTCCCCCGTCCGCCAAGTGTGCGGCTGTCCGTCAACGGGCGGTCGCATACGGTCGAGGTGGAGCCGGCGGCGCCGCTGCTGTTCGTGCTGCGCAATGACCTGGCGCTGAACGGCCCCAAGTATGGCTGTGGCCTGGGCGAATGCGGCGCGTGCACCGTCCTGGTCGACGGCGTGGCGGCGCGCGCCTGCGTGATGCCGGTGCGCGGCGTGATCGGAAGGGAGGTCACCACCCTGGAAGGCTTGGGCGATGCCGGGTGTCCCGGGCCGACCCAGCAGGCCTTCATCGAGTGCCAGGCCGCGCAGTGCGGCTATTGCCTGAACGGCATGATCATGATGATCGAGGCCTTGCTGCGCCGCCAGCCTGCCCCCGATGACGCGCGGATCCGCCAGGAGCTGCGCCACAATCTGTGCCGCTGTGGCACGCACGTGGAAATCCTGCAGGCGGCGCGGCGCGCCGTGGCCTTGCATGCGCAGGCGCGCGAGACGGCCTGCGCCAAGCGGAGCGGGCAGTGAGCGGCGCCGTGATGCAGGGGCGGCTGCCGGCCGGCCTGGATGGCGCCCTGCCGCCCGCAGCGGCGTTGCATGGTGTCGTGTCGCGCCCGCCACGCATGGCGTGGGATGGCCGGCGCTACACCGGCCCCGGCCTGGCGCGGCTGGATGACGCCGCGGCGCGAGCCATGCCTGGCGTGGTCGATGTCGTGCGCATCGCACATTTCGTGGGCGTGGTGGCGGCTTCCGCGGTGCTTGCGCGGCAAGCGGCCGAGATGCTGGCGCCGCAGTGGTGGTCAACCGGGCCTGTCCCTGCCACGCCGCCGGAGGATGCGCCCGAGGCGGCGGCGCAAACCTACACCTGGCAGTTGCCTGCCCATCCCTGCGTCGAGGGCCTGTCGGTCACGGTGTGGTGCGTGGCGGGTGCTGCGGGTGTCTGGCTGCCCGGCGGCGGAGAGCGGCACGCAAGCTTGCGTGCCGAGCTGGCTGGCCTGCTGGACCTGCCGGGTGACCGCATTCATCTGGCATCTGCCGGATCCTGCATCGTGCACGACCTGGACGTGATGGACGCCGCGGCGGATGCCGCGTTGCTGTCGCGCGCCGTGGGCCGGCCGGTACGCATCTTCCTGCAGCAGCCCGCCGAGGCGGGGGCGCTCTCCCTGGCCGCGCAGCCCATGATGCCGGCCGCGCGGGATCCGCAAGCGCCGAGTGGCGAGGCCGCTCCCTTGGCGTCGGAGCCCCCTGCGGCCTGCTTGCACGCGAATGTCCATTGGGGCGTGCGTCCCAGCCTGGCCAGGCTGCTGGCGACGCCCGCGCAGGCGGCGGCGTCGGCGCGGTCCGCCGCGCAAGGCGACCCTGCCATCGTGTCCGCCAGCACAGGCGGGGCGCTGGTGCATGCAAGCAGCACCGAACTGGGCGCCATGCAGGTCTTCGCGCAGGAGAGCCTGTTGGACGAGGCGGCCGCGCGGCTGGGCGCCGATCCGCTGGCGCATCGCCTGAGCGTGGCGCCGCCGGGGCCGGGGCGTGAACTGGCACGGCGCCTGGCCGAGCAGTCCGGATGGCAGGCCCTGCCCAGCGGCGCCGCGGGCGCCATGGCCCTCGATCAACGCCTGAGCGCGCAGGATGGCATGCCAGCCCTGCGAGGCCGCGGCTATGCCTCGGCGCATGTGCGGACCGGCGACATCGAAGGCGGCACACAGGACAGCTGGAGCGCCTGGGTGGTCGAGGTGGCGGTCGAGCCCGACACGGGCCGTGTCGACGTGACGCGCCTGGTGGTCGGCCACGACAGCCAGCATCTGCAGGCCGCGCAAGGCGCGGCCATCCACGAGCAGCCTCCCCAGTTGCTGGACAGCGCCCGGCGCCTGCTTGGCGTGCCGGCGCGCTTCGACGATTGGGGCGCGACGGCGGCGGGCGGGGCCGCGCCCTTGGCGCTTGCCGAGGCCGGGCACGAGATGGTGCACGCGCAAAGGGATGCGCAGGAGGTGCGCACCGCCCTGGCGCAGCCGCCCGTCGCGCAGGGGCGGTTGGCCGCGGACGGCGTCCTGACCTTGCCCGCCGCGGCGGCCATCGCCAACGCCATCTTCGATGCCACGGGCGTGCGTCTGCGCCAGGTGCCGTTCAACAGCGAGCAACTGCGCCAGGCATTGCTGCCGTCACGCCCGCGGGCCACGCCGCGCGCCTGGTACAAGCGCGGCGGCCTGTGGCTGGCTGCGGGGGCGGGAGCCGTCGCCGGCCTGGTGACGATGGCCTGGCCCGGCAAGCCGGCCATCGCGCCGACCGACGGGCCGGACGTCTCGCTGTATTCGGATGCGGCCATCGAGCGGGGGCGCCTGGTGGCTGCGGCGGGCGACTGCGTGGTCTGCCATACCGCGCCCAAGGGCGAGGCCAACGCCGGTGGCCTGGGGCTGGAAACGCCTTTCGGCACGATCTACACCACCAACATCACGCCCGACAACGACACCGGCATCGGCCGCTGGTCTTTCTCCGCCTTCGACCGCGCCATGCGCGAAGGTGTCCACCGCGACGGGCGCCAGCTGTATCCGGCCTTCCCCTATACCGCGTTCGCCAAGCTCACCGATGCCGACATGCAGGCTTTGTATGCCTACCTGATGGTCCAGCCGCCGGTGCGCAGCGAACCGCCGAAGACCGAATTGGCATTTCCGTACAAGCTGCGGCCCACCCTGGCGGGGTGGAACCTGCTGTTCCACGACAACAGCGTGTATCAGCCCGACCCCGCGCAAAGCCTGGCGTGGAACCGCGGGGCGTATCTGGTGGAAGGCGCGGGCCATTGCGCCGCCTGCCATTCGCCGCGCAATGCGCTGGGCGCGGAGAAGCGCGGCCTGGGAAGCTACCTGGCGGGCGGCGAGGCCGAAGGCTGGACGACGCCGGCGCTGAACCAGTTGGCGTCGGGCGCCACGCCCTGGACCGCCGATGAACTGTTCCAGTATCTGCGCACGGGGTATTCGGCGCGCCATGGCGTGGCCGCGGGTCCCATGGCGCCCGTGATCCACGGCCTGGCCGAATTGCCCGAGAGCGACGTCCGGGCCATCACGACCTATCTGCTGGACCTGCCCGGCGGCAAGGCGGCAGGGGGGGCGGAGCGCAAGGAAGCGCCGGCCCCCGCGCCCGCGATGTCTGCGGCGACCGACGCGCTGCCCGCGGCGGCGGCCCGGCAGCCGGATGCCCAGCGCCTTTTCGTCAACCACGCCAACGGCGAACGCATCTACCAGAACGCGTGCGCGGCCTGTCACGAGACGGGCAGCGGCCCGACGCTGTTCGGGGTGAAGCCATCGTTGGCCAGCAATCCGAATCTCCATGCCGAGACGCCGGACAACCTGTTGCAGGTGGTCCTGCACGGCATCCAGCAACCCGCCAACGAGGAGCTGGGCTATATGCCGGGCTTCAAGGACAGCCTGGACGACAGGCAGGTACAGGATTTGCTTGGCTATCTGCGTGCGCGCTTCGCGCCGCAGGCCAGGCCCTGGCAGGACACAGAGCCGGCAATCGACCGGATACGCAAACAGGCCCACTGATTCTGGCGGGCCATCGGAGACATCGCAGCACAACGTACTTGGCCGCGCGCAAGCGCATGAAAAAAAACCAAAGGCAACCTCGTAGGAGCAGCCATGGCAGCAACAATAACGATTGAACAAGGGTTGAAAACGGCAGGCGTAGGACGGTTCCAGTACCGTCTCTTCGTCATCTTCGGGCTGGTCTGGATGGCCGATGCGATGCAGGTGCTGTCCATCGGCTTCAGCGCGCCCTCCATCGCCAAGACCTTCGGCCTGACGATTCCCCAGGCCCTGCAGACGGGAACGCTGTTCTTCGTCGGCATGCTGATCGGCGCATTCGCCTTCGGCCGGCTGGCCGACCGCATCGGGCGGCGGCCGGTGCTGATGATCGCCGTGATCATCGACGCCGTGGCGGGCGTGGCATCCGCCTTCGCGCCGGAATTCGCCTGGCTGCTGTTCCTGCGTTTCCTGACGGGCGTGGGCGTGGGCGGCACGCTGCCGGTGGACTACACCATGATGGCCGAGTTCCTGCCGGCCGACCGCCGTGGCCGCTGGCTGGTGCTGCTGGAATCGTTCTGGGCCGTGGGCACCATCCTGCTCGCCATCCTGGCCCTGTTCGCCAGCTCTTATGGCGAGGACGCCTGGCGCATCATCTTCTTCGTGACCGGCATTCCGGCCCTGGTGGGCGTGGTGCTGCGGTTCTACGTGCCCGAGTCGCCGCTGTACCTGAACCGCATCGGCAAATCGACCGAAGCACGCCAGGTGTTGCAGCGCGTGGCCGAGGCCAACGGCAACACCGTCCAGATCGGCGAACTCGCGCCGCAGGCCCTGGAACGCAAGTCGGTGTTCGCGCTCTTCGGTACCGGCCTGGCGCGCCGCAGCGTATCGCTGCTGGTGGCCTGGCTGCTGATCTCGGTGGCTTACTACGGCGTGTTCGTGTACCTGCCGGTGAAGCTCTCTGCCGAAGGCTTCGGCTTCATGCGGGGCCAGGAATTCCTGATCGTGCTGGCGCTGGCGCAGTTGCCGGGCTTCGCCCTGTCGGCCTATGGTGTCGAGCGCTGGGGCCGCAAGCCCACGCTGATCGGCTTCCTGTTGCTCAGCGCCGTGGGCTGCCTGCTGTACAGCCTGGGCACCTCCACCGCGCTGATCGTCGGTTCGACACTGCTGATGAGCTTCGCGCTGCTGGGCACCTGGGGGGCGTTGTATGCCTTCACGCCCGAGGTCTATCCGACCGACCTGCGCGCCAGCGGCATGGGCATGGCCGGCGCCGTGGCGCGATTGGGCGGCCTGTTCGCACCCGCCATCATCGCGCCGATCATGGCGACGCACTTCACCTTGTCGCTGTTCGTGCTGTCGGCGTTGCTGGCGGTGGCGGCCCTGGCGGTGAAGATGGTGGACGTCGAATCGAAGAACCGCGCGCTGGACTGAGCCAGCGCCACGGCAGGGCGGCGCTCAGCCGCCGCCCACCGCCACCACGATTTCCAGCTGGTCGCCATCCTGGATGGCCGTCACGCCATGCTGGCTTTTCGGCACGATGTCGCCGTTGCGTTCGACGGCCAGGCGCTTGCCTGCGTAGCCCAGTTCATCGAGCAGCGCGGCGACGGTCTGGCCGGCGGCCAGTTGGCGGGATTCTCCGTTCAGGACGATCTGCATGGTGGCGGTCCTTCAAGCCTTGCGGGTAAAGATCAGGTCCCAGACGCCGTGGCCCAGGCGCAGGCCGCGCGTCTCGAACTTGGTTTGCGGCCGGTAGGCCGGGCGCGGCGCGTAGTCGGCCGCGGTGTTCTGCAGCAGCGGCTCGCCGCTCAGCACTTCCAGCATCTGCTGGGCATAGTGTTCCCAGTCGGTCGCGCAGTGGATATAGCCGCCGGGCGCCAGGCGGCTGGCCAGCAGCGCGATGAACGGCGGCTGGATCAGGCGGCGCTTGTGGTGGCGCTTCTTGGGCCAGGGGTCGGGGAAATAGATGTGCACGCCGGCCAGGCTGTTCGGGGCCAGCATGTCGCGCACCACTTCCACCGCGTCGTGCTGGATGATGCGGATGTTAGGAATGGTGTGCTCTTCGATGCGCTTCAACAGCGCGCCGACGCCGGCGTTGAAGACTTCCACGCCCAGGAAGTTGTCCGAGGGGCGGGCCAGGGCGATCTTCGCCGTGGTCTCGCCCATGCCGAAGCCGATCTCCAGGATCAGCGGCGCGCTGCGGCCGAAGGCGGCGTCCACGTCCAGGCCCTTGGGGGCATAGTCCAGCGACCACTTGTCCAGCAGGGTCTCCAGCGCTTCGCGCTGGCCCAGCGTGATGTGGCCCCGGCGATGCACGAAGCTGCGGATGTGCGTCGTGCGCGGGGCGGTGAGCTCGGCGTCCAGCGGAGCGCAGGCCTGGGTATCAGGATCCGTCGCGGGCACGGGGGCGGCGTTCGGATCGGCAGGGGGAGTGTTGTGGCTGGCGTTCATCCCCGGGATTGTAGTGGTTTGCGGAGGATGTCAGCGCGGCGCGGGTGAGGCAGCGCGGGGGGCAGCCTGCCCCGCTGCGCGCAGGGCGCACGGCGAGACCGGCAGCTGCTTACGCGGTCAACGGCGGCGGGGCGGCGTGGCGGGGCGGCCCGGCGCGCGTTCCTTGAGATGGCGGAACGTGATGCGGCCCTTGGTCAGGTCGTAGGGCGACATCTCGAGCGACACGTCGTCGCCTGCCAGGATGCGGATGTGATGCTTGCGCATCTTGCCGCCGGTGTAGGCGGTGAGTTTGTGGCCGTTCTGCAGCGTGACGCGAAAACGGGAGTCGGGGAGGGCTTCGTCAACGATGCCACGCATTTCGATCAGTTCTTCCTTAGCCAAATTATCTCCTTGTGTGCGGGGAGCGAGCTTGCGGCTCCCGGATGGATGCATTGCGCGCGGTCGGCGGGGAAGCGGCAATGCAGCGGTCAGGCATGTGGCCATGCCTGTGTCGTGCGAGGAAAAGACTTTTCACGCCCACCCTGCCAGGGCAGGGTTTCGGGAAGCGACGGTCGGGGCGCGGGGGCGCAGGGACTGTCGGTCGGGTCGGCGGACGGCAAGGTCCGGCGGGTTGAGGCGGTGATCGCCTGGGTGCGAGATGGCTGGCTAAAGCGCAGCATCTGCTGCCTGTCTCGCGGAAGTCGTGGCTATAATCATACCCCAGCCGAGCCAGGCAGGTCTTGCCAGGCCCTCAGCGCGGGTGTAGTTCAATGGTAGAACGGCAGCTTCCCAAGCTGCATACGAGGGTTCGATTCCCTTCACCCGCTCCACGCTCACTTTCCACTGAGTTCTGCTGACATCTGCGGAAGCGCTGAAGTCGTTGATTTTTTGGATGTTTTTTTGGTCGACGTGTTCTGCACACGTCTCCCCAAAGCCATCGACAGCGCATCCAAATCCGTACATTGATCCGTACATCAATGCGGAAAGCCGGCTGTCGGATTGTGGGTGGGCGTCGCAGCAGGCTGAAGGAAACATGGGTTCAACCTGACCTTCAGGAGTTGAACACATGGCACTGACTGACGTGGTAGTCCGGCAGGCCCGACCTGCGATCAAGCCCCGCAACTTGCTCGACGGTGAAGGGCTTTCTCTATTCGTCCCTGTCAATGGCCGCAAGGCTTGGCATTTCCGCTACACCTTCGCTGGCCGGGAGCGACGCATCTCGCTGGGGACATACCCCGAGGTGAGCTTGCGCGAGGCGCGCGAGTTGCGCGATCAGGCCCGCATGCAACTGAGCAAGGGCCAAAACCCAAAGCTCGAGCGCAAGCGCCGACGTCACGCCGCCATCCTGGCCGAGGAGCACACGTTCCTGGCGGTGTATGAGCGCTGGCGTGACCACCGCAGACTCTCCCTGGACGAGGGTCGCCAATCGAGCTTGGCGCAGATCAAGCGCGTCTTCACTAAAGATGTCTTTCCAGTGCTGCGCCATCTCAACATGCACGAAATTACTCGTGCGCACCTGTTGGACATCCTGGGCCGCGTCGAGAAGCGCGGGTCGCTGTCGGTGGCCGAAAAGCTGCGCACCTGGTTCGGCCAACTTTTCCGGTTCGCCAAGGTCGTGGTCCCCGACATGAAGGAAAACCCGGCCATTGACCTGGATGCGGTGGCTGTTCCCCTGCCGCCAGTCGATCACAATCCGTTTTTGCGTATGCCCGAATTGCCTGCCATGTTGCAGACGCTGCGCAAGTACCGTGGGCAGCTCACCACCCAGCTCGCAGTGCGTTTGCTGCTGCTCACCGGTGTACGCACTGGGGAACTCCGTCACGCCATGCCCGACCAGTTCGACCTCGATCGGGGCCTATGGCTCATCCCGGTTGTCCGCCTCAAGCAACGCCGGCAACTCAAACGCAACAAGCGCCAACGCCTGACCGAAATCCCGCCCTATATTGTGCCACTCTCGCTTCAAGCCCAAGAGGTTGTGTGCCACCTGCTAGCCACGTATAAGCCCGCCCAGGCCTATCTGGTCCCGGGTCAGCAGAGCCTAAAGCGGCCAATCAGCGAGAACACTATCAACCATGCGCTCAAGCGCATGGGCTATGAGGGCATGCTGACCGGTCACGGTATCCGCGCGACAATCTCGACCGCGCTCAACGAATTGGGCTATCCGAAAGTGTGGGTGGATGCGCAACTCTCCCATCAGGATCCCAATCGCATTAGCGCGACCTACAACCATGCTGAGTACGTTGAGCAACGTCGCGTCATGATGCAGGACTGGGCTGACAGGCTAGATCTTTTCGAGCAGGGACTTTCTCAGGTTGCCAGCACGCATTTGACCGTGACGTTGCAGGGACTACCGACGATTCCCGGTCAGACGGCGTCCATTCCGCCTATCTTCAACGCTGCGCCCCCCGTCCTGACGGCGGCGTCCCCGGACGTGCAGGCGCGTGCGGTTAATTCGCAGACATGGCGCCTGCCAGCCGTCGGTACGCCCGAGGACAGGATGCCCAGGCCCTCGCAGCTGCAGCGCGAGCGTAATGAGTTGTTGGATCTGTTTAACGCGCCTCATAACCTCCGAGTAGTGGACTACGCCAAGCTCGCTGGCAAGTCACGCCGCTGGATCAGCTACGAAATCCAGGCGCGCAACGTACTTGCCTTGAGCGTAGGTCATCGGGGGTTGCGTGTCCCGGACTGGCAACTCGATCCGCTCAAAGGCCGGCTGGTACGCACCGTGTTGGGGCGCCTCAGCGCAGGTATTGACAGCTGGCAAATCTACCATGCCTTGACACAGCCACACGACCAGCTTGAAGGGCGCTCGCCCATTCAATCAGTAGCCCCTGCGAACTTTCAAAGGGTTGCCGGACTGATCTGCGAGGCCGTCGAGGTATCGATGTGGTCGTCAGCTCCCCTGACAATTGCACCGCTTCCAGATCAGTCGCCGCAAGGTATGGTGCTGGGCCGCCGATGAAGAGTGGTGCGCGGCGTAGGTCACCGGCTGCGCGCGCGGAGCTAAGGCGTCAGCCAGTTAGCGCGATAGGAGTACTTTTCCGGTGGGAGAGCAGGGCAGAGCATGGCCAGCCGGCTGCCCACGCTCGCTCTGCGCCCGGCAACCATGAACTGGCGGGAAGTTATTCCGATGAGAAGCAAACCAGTGCTCAGCTTAGGGACACACACCGCGCTAGACATGGCCCGTCGATTCAGACGTCGCCGGGAGCGGGACCGACACCGTGTGGCAGGTTTTGAAGCGCGTAGTGGCTGCCGAAGCGCGAGACCATTCTGCCCGCTATCGATCAAAGTCCCCGGTAACTCAAGATCCGCAGGAGATAGACACAGGTCTGAACTTGGGTCGACGCCGTAGCGCTCAATCTGTTGCACACCGCCCGCGGTGCTATGGATTGCCAGTAGTGAGGTATAGCTCAACAATTCTCTCCGGCAGCGCACGCTTCTGGGTCAACAGGGGAAGCGTGCTGGGACGGCCAATATGACCGGGTTGCTCCAGACCAGCTTCGCGATGAGCCTGTTGCTCAGCTAGTTGGTTCACCGCAAACCCTACGTCGACAGGACGTCGTGGAGTTCCTTGATGTGCAGTGACAGGGGTGCTTCGTATAGCCGAATTTTGGCCTCGGGTTCTTCTTTCCGGCATAGTGCCAGCAGAGTCGGCAACCTTGACGGTGCCACTTCTTCCGATAGGGAAATTGGTCGTGAAGCCACTTGCGACAGCCTGTACGCTGTCAGGCGCCTACTACAATGCAGCAACTACACGCCACGTGCGGCAGGAACGGTTTTCCAGCTCGTGTTAGCCGCCTGCTGTGCACGGTGCGAGCTAAGGGTCTCAGGCTCAGTTCTTCCCGCAATTTCTTGATATGCAACCGCTCTGCAGCGTGGGGGAACGTCATCTCATTCAAAGCACCACGGACTACTGCGTTGTGACACGCTGCTGCACTCGTTTCCCCATAAATGGGGCTAAGCTCAACAATCCAGCCAACGCGAGCGCCAGTCCTACCCACAGCGGCGAACGTAGCCCGTAGCCAGCGTCGATGGCCGCTCCGCCGGCCCAGGAACCGACCGCCAACCCAACGGTAATCAGCGAGGTGTGCATCGTGTTCACCAATGGCCCCGGCGATGCCGCGCGCATGACGCGTGCCACCATTGCCGGATTGAGCGCCACGCCGGTCAGGCCGATTGCCAGGAAAGCGATCACGCTGATTGCGGCGCTGTGCGCGAATCCTGCGAACGCACCCAACGCCAGCGCCAGGATGCCCAGGCCGCCGGTCAGTACCGCGATCATGTGGCGGTCGGCCAGGCGGCCGACGACGAGGTTGCCCACAACATTGGCGAGGCCATAGGCCATCAGGAGCCAGGGAATGGCCTTGGCCGAGAAGCGCGTGACTCCAATGAAGATCGGCGAGAAGTAGCTGAACGCGGCGAATGTCGCACCGATGATGAGCGCGCTGGTGGCATAGGCTGCCCACAACCCGCCATTGCGCAGGGATCGGAACTCGGCGCTCAGGCCGACATGGCTCTGGTCCTTCGATGCCGGCACCCGCCAGGCCACCACCGTTGCGCACAGCACGGACAGTACCGCCACCGCCCAAAAGCTGGCGCGCCAGCCATGGTGCTGTTCGATCAGGGCCGTCGCTGGGACGCCGAGCACGGGCGAGAGCATCAGGCCTGCCAGCACGAAGGACGCAGCGCGGCCGCGCGCCTCGGGCGCCACCAGGCCGGCGCAGATGGTCAGGGATACGCCGAAGCAGGCGGAACTGGCAACGCCCATGACGACACGGCCGGCGGCCATGACACCGTAGGTCGTGGCCAGTGCCGCCAGCACGGCCCCTGCGACGTAGAGCACCAGCAGCCACAACAACGCCGGCTTGTTGGGAACGCGCAGCGCCAGTAGCAGGGCCGTCAGCACCGGGCCGCCGAATGCCATACCAAGCGCGTACAGCGAAATCAGGTAACCGATCTCGCTCACGGACACGTTCAGCGCTGCCGCCAGCGACGGCATCATGCCGGCTACCATGAACTCGGCCGTGGTCAGGGCGAAGATCGTCAGACCCAGCAGGTAGACGACGAAGGGGAGGATGTGTGTTTTCTGGCTCATAATGTAATGATCATTCCATAAATGACAAAACAAAAAGGCCGCGAGGCCCGGTGTGGTTGTACGGCTCACAGTTGGGCCAGCGTGCCATCCATGACATCTTCGAGGAACGCAGGCTCAGGTATGGCTCGGCCCAGCAGGCGCAAACCGTAATAACTGCTCAGAAAAGCCCGCGCCAGCGATAGCGCGGGCCGCTCCGAAGACACCTCGCCATTGCGCTGCCCTAGCGCGAACAGATGGCACAGCACCTGTTCCAGCCGGGTCACATAGACCCGGCTGATCTGCTCGACCATCGGATCCTTGCCTGATCGCTCCAATGCGGCGAACAGCGCCATGCAGCCACGGCGCTTGACCGGATCGAGGTCGCCTTCGATGCCCCATTGCATCAGCCCGCGCAGGCGTTCCTTGACCGTGCCGGGGCCGTTGAGAATCTGCGACTGTGCCTGGATGCCGAGTTCCTGATAGCGCGTCAGGGCCTCGTGGTAGAGTTGCTGCTTGCTGCCGAAGGCGTTGTAGAGGCTGCCCCGGCCCAGGCCAGTGCGCTCGACCAGTTCCTGTGCCGAAGTTGCCTCGTAGCCGTTGGACCAGAACACGTCCATCGCGGCCTCGATGACCGCTCCGTCGTCGAATTCTCGGGGTCTGCCGCTCATGGGGCTACTCGGGTACATCGGCCAGTCAGTGATGGACGGAATGTAATCACTATTGGAACGACCAGTCAAATAAAGGTTCGGGCGCGGCGCGGCGACTGCACGTCAATCACCAAGCACGCGAGCACGATCTTGCTGATCGTTTGCCCGCTTTCAAGCAAGGCATGGGCGGTGCGCAGGTCCTACCGTGTGATCGCACCCAGCGTCCAGGTACGGTGGACGTAATTCCTCCCTGATCGGAAAGCAGGGCCACAGCTTGCGCAAGAGTCCTGCTGATGGATGATGTCGGCGATTCGAAGCACGGGGCGTGAGCAGGGATTGGATGCCAGCGCATCGCCTAAGGGCAGGTTGGTCTTTCACTGCGCTTCGCATGAGTGGAGGGAGACAGGCCTCAGCACCATCTACACTTCCCTTCGCAGAAGCCGTAGTGTTCCTTATGTATCCTCCAGTAGTGTCGCAATTACCCTGTTCAGTAGATTTACGGCAAGATCCTGATTTTCGCGAGGCTCCAAGATTGAGCGCATCGCCAGTCCCTGCATCATTGCGCCGATCATAGTTATCCGCATGTGTATTTCTTCGCTGCGCAAATCGGGCAAGGCACCCAATCGCTGGACTAGCTCAACGAGTCGATCACTGATCATCCGATTGCTGCGCTGCAAAATCCTTGCGATAGCAGGGTTGCGGGCCGCCTCTGCCGCTAACTCAAGCATCAGGCCGGTAACTGCCGGATCCCTATTACGCTCGACTTTCTCAGCAGTGTGTCTGCAGAGCCGGGCAACGAGATCGCCGCCATCCACGTCTTGAGCGAGCTTCTCGACGAGATCGGCCATGTCTACTTGCTCGCGGGCGGCGATTGCTTCAACGATTGCCTCTTTGTTCTCAAAATAGTGGTAGATGTGTCCAGCGCTCATACCTGCGGCGCGCGAGATGCGCGCGATGCTGGTTCCATGGAAACCCTCTCGGCGAAAGCATTCGGCTGCTGCATCGAGAACTTGACGGCGTCGCATCTCCGACTTCGCTTGGTCGGCCCGGCTATTGGATTGGATCATACGGCATCGCATATGGTAGCTAGTTGGCTACCGATTATAGTATAAATATTCTATAATATGCGCTCTATATATTGTGACCTCATGAATCAGGTATGAAGATGGGCGAGAGGACGGTGAGTACGCACCGTTGGCGGTCCAAGGCTTGATTTGCAGTCCGCGACCCGGCTAAGTCTCTACAGAGGCGGAACCGGACATGTTCGGGCGGTGCTCACGCAGCCGTAGCGCGGTAGCGCCATTCTTAGAATGCCCCGGGACAAGGTGGCTGCGGACGCGATCCTAAATTGCTAACAGGTTGTTCCTGTGAATTTGGCTCCGTGTTGGGATTGCAGTTAGCGTTCTCGGAGCTATTCTGGCGATTGAATTGATTGGCCGATCTCAAGAAGTCAACTTGAAAGGCGCGCGGGCGATGGGGCGTGGCAAACGCCCCTGGCGTTTTCTATGAACGGATTCCTTTGCCCCAATGTCATGGTTGAATTCTTCTCGGTGAAGGCAGATTAAGCATGAGGCTTCAAGAGGTTGTTCCCCTCTAACTTGGGGAGGAAGCTGATGTCGCCAGACGTCATTCTCATCCCAGCGAGGGGAGCAACATGCACAAAGTGCTCGCCTGATGCCGAAGGGTCGAGAGATTCTGATCCACCCCCTAGAAGCGGATCAGTATGTGTGTTCCAGATCGCTCAAGCCATGGGTCTCTCGGAGACCACGGTCCGGAAGTAGTGGTGACGCCTTCGAGCTGGTGAGCGCTTGCTGGACCGCGGCAGCCGGCCGCGGACGTCGTACGGTGCACGCCTGCTGAGCGGCGGCGTGCCCATTTGGGAGGCGCTGCGCCGCCAACGACGCACGGGGTATTGGATTGCCTAGCACACGGGCCGGTCGCCAGTCTCGGTGTCGCGGGTGCTGCGACAGGTCGTGATCATCCGCTGACGCGAGATGGAAGCACCACCTCCAGTCTCGCGCTACGAATACTGCCCCCTTGGCGAACTACCGCGCACGTGGTGTGACCGTGCAAGAGGGAAGCATTGATCGACAACGGATCGCGCTTTGTCTCGCGCGGCTTTGCTGATGCTTGTTGCGCACTGGGGCTTAGCACGCCCGTACGTGCTCCTACGTGCTGCGTATCAATGGCAAGGCCGAGCGCTTCATCCGGACAGGGTTGAGGGAGTGGGGCTACGCCACCTGCTTCCTGACCTCTCTGCGCAGCGCCGGCGACACTGGGGCATTGGCTACATCATTACAGTTGATCACGCCGTTGAGGCAGGTGGGGGGCTGCGGGAAAGTGTGTCTAAAAGTCGTCTGGCGGCGAGCGAATCTTAATTGGTTCGCTCGGATCACTGGGTTGCCACCAGTGGTGTCGTTTGGGCGCTATGGAAACGTTGCGAAAAATTCATGCCCGCGCGCTGGGAAGTTGGCAATCCACGTTTTGCGTCATATTTATGTCACTTTCGCGTTCGTTGCGGGAGTGGACAAAAGGGGGAGTGATCTAGGTCCGAGAAGTTTGGGGAAATTATTTAATCGTCACGTCACCATTGTTGTGTAATCATGTAGTCACCAGTGCAGTTAAGACGGGTGGCGTGTCACGATCTGCTTGGCATCCATGGCGCAGTGCTGCGAATTAATTAATCGACAGATGTCAACAGGACTACGGCCAATCATGAGGGGGCTTTGTGAGTGTCCTGCTCTGTTTGTCTTGCCATGAAGGCTGACTGCTCGTGGATGAGGCAAATCGGGTTGCATATATCGCGGGGCGGGGAATGTCAAAGCATATAAAAGGTGTGGGATATCCGGGAGTTCGAGTTACAATGAGTGAGCTCGACGCAAGTCTTTCGGAGTGGGTGGCCAGGGCGCATAATGGGGAGCCAGTTGCGGTCGTTCGATATGAGTCCCCATGGATCTGTATGGTCAACTACTATACTTGGACGGAGATTAATTCCCTTAAATACTATTTGCCAAAGCGAGCGCACCCGTTGGTCAATATGCGCGAGATGATTGACGCTGCATTCTGGTCCGATGCCGGGTTGACTTGCGTTCTTTCTGAGCGATGTGTCAGTGGTATGGATGCGCGCGCTGTCATTCGGGCATGGGTTTTGCAAATTATCTACTCTAGACCTTCCGAAATTGATGTGTACGAGGGCGTTCGCCACAATATGTTGTGGCGATGGTTTGTTGGCTATGAATCTATGGTTGAGCCCCTGCCAGATGAAAAACGCTTTATCGAGGACTTGCAAATGGTGAGTGCAGAGTCGGCAGTAATTGAGCTAGTGTGCAATTGCATTTTGGACGTAGATTTGCCGAAATCCGAGTTTCAAGAGTTTGAGGTGAATTTTGGATTGTTAAATTCGCTGCGTAAGGCGCAGAAATCAAGCTGTCTTGGGTTGGAAAATACTAATAGTGGTCGTGATGATATCTGTTAAATATTCGAGGCTAGATTGCTAGTCAATTCCAGGGAAACTGGCGGAACTATGCGATTGCAGATCCCAAATGGTCGCCGAGCGGTGAAGTTTTGGTCGGTCTATAGTTGGGCCTAGGTAAACGCTAAATATGATCGATCACGACGTTGCTGCGCGAAGTCGAGCCGAGCGGTCGACAGGTTCGGGTGCGAGGTGGTCGAGATGCTAGTCAGAAGTCTCTTCGCAGAGAGAATGTTACATTGCGTGGCGCACCGTACCAGCCCTGATCGTAAAAGCCGATCTGGGAGTAATATTTCTTGTCGAGCACATTGTTTAAGTTAAGAGTCGCTGAGACATGCTTGCTTAAAGCGTAGCGTGCCATGAGGCTGACAAGTGCGTAGCTATCCTGTTGGACCCGCTCGATGCGGTTGCCAGGTGCACGGGCGTTCTGGTACATGCGGCTTTGCCAGTCCACGCCGCCGCCCACAGTCAGGCGATTGAACTGACCGGGCAGTCGATAAGTCGTGTAGAGCTTGAACAAGCTGCGTGGCTTGTTGGTGTTGATGGGGTTGCCTTTGGCGTCCTCGGCGATAAACGTAGTGACGCTGCCGGTCACATTCCAGTTCGGCGACAGTTCTCCACCGACCTCCAGTTCTACGCCTTCGACCTTTGCGCCGGCGACAGGACGGTAAGCCGGCGTGTTGGCCGGTGCACCAACGACGTTGTTGCCAGTAACTTCGGCGAGATTGTCCTGGCGCGTCCGGAAGAGCGCTATCGCACCGTTGAGACGATTCTCGAACCATCCCGCCTTTAGACCAAGTTCATAACTTTTTCCGGTGATTGGAGGCAGAATGCCGCCCTGCTCATCGCGGGCATTCTGTGGTTTGAAGATTTCGGTATAGCTGGCGTAGACGGTATAGGTATCGCCTAGGTCAAGCAGCAGGCCAGCATAGGGTACGAATTCGTTTTTGTACCGGTACTGCCGCTGCGTTCCAAAATAGTCTTGCTTTGTTTTCCAATCGCTGATTCGTCCGCCAACGATTAGCCAAAGCGGGTCAGCGAGCGAGAAACGACCCACGATGTAGCCACCGCTTTGCTTGTTGTGCAGGTCGTCGGCTTGGGATGCGACGCTCGACCAGACTGGTTCTGGCGTGGCACCTGGGTTGTAGATGCTGGCAACGTCGGGCAGCGGGGCTAGGGCGCGGTACTGCGGGTATGCAAGTTCGTCTTCGGACTGCATCCAGCCAAAAGACAACTCGTGCCGGCGCCCCAGCATCTGGAAGGGGCCTGAGAAAGATAGATTTAAAGCGCTGCGCCGTAGGTCGCCCCTGTAATGGGTAAAAGTGTTCGTCGTGCCCAGCCCGCTTTGCCGATCAGGATACCCGCCACGGTAGAGGTTTTTCTGCGAGGCATCGGTGATCGATCGGTTGTAGACCGCGCGGAAGCGCCAGTCATTGGCAAAGTCGTGGTTCAGATCCAGGAAGCCTGTCGTGATGTCGTTCTCAATGCGAGCCCATGCAGCATTGTTGGCAATCGAGCGGCTGAAGTCGGTACGAGTACCGTCCCTGTAAAAAAGGGGGAAGCCGCTGCCGAATCCGTTGTTGCCGCTGAATTGGTAGGTTAACCCACCGGTTAATGTAGTGCTGCGTGTCAGTTCGGCGGTGACTACGCCGTAGAGGGTGCGAGTGACCGTGTCCTGTAACTTCGTGTAGCTGTTGGCCTTGGCATAGGCTGCCACCAGCCGACCACGGATGCGGCCATCCTCGGTGAGGGGACTTGAGATGTCGGCATAACCTCGTGTCATATCCCAGCTTCCGATATCCACCCCGGCAGATGCGGCAAAGTCGCGTAGGGGGCGTTTACGTACGTAGTTGACTGCGGCCGACGGGTTGCCGGCACCAGTCATCAAGCCTGTAGCACCACGTACGATTTCCACGCGGTCGAACACGGCTAAGTCAAGGTTGTTTTCGCCGAAGGACCAGGGCGTCAGCACTGGCTGCGTCAGTCCGTCGAACTGAAAGTTGTCGATGTCGAAGCCGCGCGACGAGAACGCGTAGCGGTTGGTATCACTGCGAGTAACTGAGAGGCCGGGCGCGCTCTGCAACGCCTCCGCCGCGGTCTGCATGCCACGGTCATCCATCATTTGGCGCGTGATCACACTGACTGCTTGGGGTGTCTGACGGACCGACAACGACAGGCCCGTCGCCGTGCTCATGGCATCGGTAGTGTAGGCGCCTGTTCTCTCCATTACGCCAGTATCCTCCTCACCGGTTACGGTGACGGTAGGCAAATCAACGGAGCGTTTAGGTAACTCTCTTTCCTGCGCATAGCCCGGGTTGGCGATAAGCGCGAGCAATACAGTCGATGGACCCCAGGCTGTGGCTAGAAAACGCTGGGAGGATGCTGCGCGTATGAAGGTGTAGGGCATGGGTGAACTCACCGTTAGCGAGGCGAACGCCATCTGAAAGGTGATAGTGAGTATCGTTCGCATTCATGCGCACCTGATTATTCGAGATCGCAAAAAAGCTTTGCTATTCGACAAATTCTTTGGCTTGTGCATCGGAAGCCGAGCCACCCTGTCCCGACTTAGGCCAAGAGTGAAAGGCTTGGATCCCTATGGGGGCTATGTGGCAGGCTGTAAGCTGCTCTTTTGGGGGGTATTTCGCGATGGGGGCGATAGAGAGTTGACGGTGGGTCCAGTTGGAACAGTTGAAAACGACTCGTATGGGCGCGGGTGGTATTTCGCGACTGATCGCCAGAGTGGTCACTACAACGCTCCCAGTGGTAGCCGTAAATTCTGTTGCCACTGGGTAAGCACAGCTTGCCGTGAGCGGCGAGTGTGATCGTAGCCCTTCGATGCCCTTCTCACCTGGTGCGCATGGTACTAGCGCAAGTCAGAGTAAAAACGTGGCCGCATGCAGCGGGAAATCGCGTGGCTGGGGAGGACCATCCAACCGATCACATCCCTAATCGGCGTATTCAGAAAGTAGGCGGGCCGTTAGCGTTTTCTTCAGCGACTCTCGGCTAGGTCTGGAATTTGCTTGGGGCGATACCGTATTGTCGCCGGAATGCGGTTGCAAAATTGGCGGCGTGGCGATAGCCCACAAACGCTGCTGCCTCCTGCACCCTCCAACCCTGCGCCAAATGCTCGCGTGCGACTTCCATACGGCGCTCGCGCAGCCAATTGAAAACAGACTTTCGGTAGGCCGCACGGAACTTCACACGTAGAGAACTCGGGCTCATGCACGCGAGCTTGGCTAGCGCCTCCAGTGAATGGTCGTCGCCTGGGGCGTGATAGAGCCGTTCTCGTACGCGTTCGAGCAATTGCTTGTCTCGAATGGAGAGTGCAGGGCTGTGGGTGAAGGGGGGGCGGCCGTAATCAGCCACTGCGCTGGCGAGCAACTGCAGACTTAATCCGTCCAGAAGTAAATCCTGCATGACGCCCTGCCATGGGTTGTTCATCAGCTGTTCGAGGGCCTGCAACAGATAGTTGGGTGTGGCCCACTGTCGCAAATGTGTGCCCTCGGTCGCCATCGCAATGGCAACGGCTTCACCGAGTCTTGAATCGGCTATGCATTCTTGATCTCGCACTGAGATGCTGACGCTGCGTAGGGTCTGCCCCGCACTATGTATGCCGGTCAAGGAAACCGAATCACTGCAGGCGATGGTTGCACCTCTGCGAGCTACCAAGTTGATGCTGCTGCGTGGTTCGATTAAGGCGTTAGCCTCTCCTTGCAGCATAACAATGGCGCAGAACTTAGGTGGCGCAAGCGACGTTGCCTCGTATGCACGATGGACTGCAATGTTTGAGATTATGAGTTGCAATCCACTCTTCATTTCATATTGCTGCACCGATCCCTTGGCTAAATAAACGTCATCGCGGCCCTTTTTAGAACCGCTGTAGCGGAGCAATCGATAACGAAATCCCGTATCGCTGCCCAATCGGTCGAAGTCAGAAACTCTAAATCTGGCCATAGGAGAATAGACTCATAGTTGAATTGGTCCAACGATCACAGACATACCTTTCTACGAAAGACGAAATCCATCTTACATCTTAATGATATGCGTTCGCATTGGCGAGGGCTGGTGTTGAAATCCTAGACGAGCCACATAGCCTTTCGAGCGCCCCACCGCGGCCCGTCATCCATTAAATTTGGGATCGAAGTGCTTGTAATCGCCTTTCGCTGAACGGAGATGCTCCAGCGGGTCGAACCAGGGCGCTTCTTGGAAGCGCCTCAAGATCTGGGATTGAGTTCGTACTGCTCCTTGGTCAAGAATAGGGTCAGTGTCCCTGAATCGAGTGCTGCTATGGCTTTTTCTTTGCTGCGGTTGCCTGCACTGGACATGGTGAAAGGGTTCGTCGCTGTGGGGCGCCGCATGAGCATCACACAGGCTGCCGAAGACCTATGCGTGACCCAGTCCGCAATAAGCAAGCAGATCCGTACTCTTGAAGAGGCGCTCGGCATACGGTTATTCCAGCGTGGATATCGGAGCATCTCCTTCACTGCTGAGGGCGAACAACTCTTCAGGATGGCAAACGCAAGTATTCAACAGCTTCAAGATGCGTTCCATGTGGTCGGTAACAGTGGCAAAAGGCCCGTGACGATCACCGCAAGCATTGGCGTGACCAGCTTGTGGTTGCTGCCGCGGCTCGGAGATTTTCAGAGAGGCCATCCAGGTATCGACGTACGGGTGGCAGCGAGCAATGCAGTGTTGGATCTCGCAAAGGAAGGCATCGATCTGGCGATCCGCTACTGCTCGGGCGCTGACGCACCCAGAGGGTCGCGGCACCTGTTCGCCGAGAGTATCGCCCCGGTTGCGAGCCCGCTGCTTGGCGTTCAACGCGTTGATTCCAAGGCAGCCCTGAAGAATCACGTGCTTCTTGAATACGAGGATCGCCGACGGTGGCTGACATGGGCAGATTGGCTATCTAGCCGCGGGCTTACAACTGACATGGCGCGCGGCGTACTGCGCTTTAACCAATACGACCAAGCCATTCAAGCGGCGGTCGCGGGACAGGGCGTGGCTCTTGGTCGCCTCGAACTCTTGGACCTGATGTTGCAGGAACGGCGCCTCGAGGTTCTGGCGCAGGGAGGGGATGCGCTTTGCACCCACTACGGCTACTTTCTGGTCCGACCAGACGACACCTCGACTGACGAGGTATCGCAGGTTTTCGACTGGATCGTGGAGACCACGCAAGCTTCGCCGAAAGAGGACGCCGGCCCCTGTGTGCCGCGAGATCGGAAGAAGCCGACCCGCACAAAGACTCCTGCCGATGCTCGCAAGTGAACCAGCACCGTTTACTTGAGCTTCAGACATTCATTATAGCAATTGACCGCGCATTCAGATACGCATCGAGTGACTCTGGTCCACCTTCGGAACCATAGCCCGAGTCCTTGATGCCGCCGAAGGGCATTTCAGCACTTGGAATTGCCGGCATGTTGATCCACATCATGCCGACCTGAACATGCCTTGTGAGCAGGTCAGCATTCTTCAGTGAACTGGTAAAGCCGTAGCCGGCCAAGCCGAAGGATAAGCGGTTGGCCTCCGCAATCGCGTCTTCAATGCTGGTGAAGCCGCGGATGGCGGCCAGGGGGCCGAAGGGCTCTTCGTTGAACAACTTGGCATCTAACGGTACATCGACGAAGACTGTGGGTTCCCAGAAGTTGCCCACTTTGCCCATGCGCTTTCCACCAGTCAGCAATGTAGCACCGCGCTCAATAGCGTCTTTGCTGAAGTCGCTCATGGCCGTTACTCGGCGCGAGTTGGCCAGGGGGCCCATCTTCGCGCCTTCTTCTAGGCCGTCAGACACCTTGATGCCCTTTGCGTAGTTGGCCAGTGCGTGCGCGAACTCGTCCTTCACGCTCTCGTGCACCAGAAAGCGCGTAGGGGAAATGCAGACCTGCCCCCCGTTCAGAAACTTCGCTGCGCCCAAGCACTTCACCGCAAGCGCGATGTCGGCATCCTCGCACACGATGACCGGGGCGTGGCCACCCAACTCCATCGTTACCCGCTTCATGTGTAGCCCAGCCAGTGCGGCGAGTTGCTTGCCCACTTCTGCCGAGCCGGTGAAGGTGACTTTGCGGATGATCGGATGGGGGATGAGGTGGTTGGATATTTCTGCAGGGTCGCCATAGACAAGCTGCAGTACGCCGGGCGGAATGCCCGCATCAGCGAAGGCGTTGACGAATGCGGCAGGGCCGGCCGGAGTTTCCTCCGCAGCCTTGACCACCATAGCGCAGCCTGCGGCCAAGGCAGGCCCGACTTTGCGCACGACCTGATTGATTGGAAAATTCCAGGGCGTGAAAGCAGCGACTGGACCGACCGGATCTTTCACCACCATTTGCCGCAGCTGAGGTTTGCCACGCGATGGGACCAAGCGTCCGTAGACGCGCAGGCCCTCATCGGCATACCAGTCGACCATGTCGGCCGACGCGAGCGCCTCACCTTTTGCTTCAGGTAATGGCTTGCCTTGCTCCAGAGTAATCAAGGCTGCAATCAGGTTGGCTCTTTCGCGTATTAGCGAGGCGGCCTTTCGCATGATTTTCGCGCGCTCGGACGGCGGTATTTCACGCCATACCTCGAAGCCCTGTTGGGCTGCGGTCAGAGCTTCGTCGAGGTCAGCTGTGCTGGCGTGGGCTACGCGGCCGATTTCCTTGCCCGTTGCCGGGTTGAGAACGGCAAGGGAGCGGCCGGCAGTCGCGTCGCGCCACCTGCCATTGATGAAGAGTTGCGTATCTGAATTAGTCATGGCTCTAATTACTATCGTCTGCGATGCGCGTCTGGGTGTGTCGAGGAACTCAAGAGCCCTGTTTACTTGCTCCGTCAATACGACCAGGGCCATGCTGAGCATGGTTGAATGATGAATTCCTCTGTGCGGTGGACGGTTGGCGTCCGTCCACCGCACACAATGGCAAGTGCAGTATTCCGTTTCTACGGATGCTTGCTGCGATTAGCATACTCCAGTGCGTCTTCAAGACGGTCATTTCCCCAAAACATTTCATCGTTTACAAAAAAAACTGGGGCACCAAATATCTTGCGGCGAATTGCTTCTTCCGATTGGAGGCGTAATTCTGCTTTTTTCTCCTCCGACTGTGCTGCATTAACCAGCACCTCCCCATTCAGTCCAATTTCATTGAGGATCCGGACGCACAAGGCGTTGTCATTGACGTCTTGATCTTGCGCGAAATTCAACGTGAAGACGGCTTTGCAGAACTCTGGAACCCATGTTGCAGCCGGATGTGCCGCAGCCACCCGCATCGGATAGACTGCTGGGCGCGGGAAGGATGTTGGCTTGCGCCATGGAATTTCGTACTTGCTCGCGAGTCGTTCCATGTCCCGCCAGACGTACTCGCCCTTTTCTTTGTGTTCGACAAAGGGGGAACTGCTCCACCCTAACCGGTTGAAGATGGGGCCTAGCATGAAGGGTTTCCACAGGACATCGACGCCTTCGCGCTCTGCTAGCGCCTCAATACGCATTGCAGTTATGTAACTATAGTTGCTTCCAAAATCGAACCAAAATTCGAGTTTTTTCTTCATGAGCCCTACATCCGCGTGGAAGACTTACCATGGATGTGCCGGTAACCGGTATGATTAACGCACGATTACGTCACGCACATCTGATGTTCCAGAATGTGTGTGGATCTCTGTGCCATGCCGACCTTGTCCGCCAGTAAAGCGCGCTACGCCAGCGGCGCCTTCTGCAGCAAAAGTGCCCGATGAGTTGAGCCATTCACGTTTGAGGGCGCTAAGTTCTGGCAGGTTGTGCTGCAGATACACAGAGCGGCGGTCTGTGCGCACGCAGATCTGGGGGAAAGATGCAATGCGTTGCGCCAACTCTTCGGCGGCGGCTCGTGCTTGGCCATTGGGGACTACTTGCTCGCACAGCCCCAACCGTTCGCATTCTGCTGCGGTCACTTTCCGGCCGGTCATGATGATCTCAAGTGCACGTCCACGACCCACAAGTCGCGGCAAGCGCACGGTACCACCGTCCGTGAGAGGAACGCCCCAACGCCGACAGTACACCCCCAGATACGCATCTTCAGCCATGATCCGGCAATCAGCCCACAGCGCCAGCTCCATTCCCCCAGCAACGGCGGGCCCCTCCACAGCTGCAATCACTGGCTTATTCAGGAAAAGTCGGGTAGGCCCCAGCGGGCCGCGGGGGATCGGACCGCCGTCCGTTGGGAATTCCAGGGAGCGGTGAGTGCTGCGGTTTTCCTCTGTCGCAATCCCGCGCCTAGCCAAGCTTTTGAGGTCTGCGCCAGCGCAAAAGGCACCGCCTTCCCCCCAAAGTACAGCTACATCTGCGTCGTTGTCGTCGTCGAACGCCAGAAACGCGTCCTGTAAGGCGTCTGCGTGATCTGGGTCAACCGCGTTCCGGATCTCGGGTCGCGAGAGGATAACCGTCGTGACTCGACCATTCTTTTCGATTCGAACTGGCATGAGCAGGGCTCCTGATTTGACGTTTGGTATGGCGAGGGCCGTGCAGACACGTTGGCACTAGCAGCTAGTGTTCTTCAATGGATTTTTTTTTGTCTTGGGTTGCCTGGCGGGAATGCAGTAGTGAGCCCTTCGCTGCCCGGCGGGTCCACCGTGGTCGTTTTTGAAGTGGCGCCCGTTCGCTCAAGATGGGGCGACACGTCCTTTGCGCGCCCCAATCGATGCTGGATATCGCGTGAATAAAGCCGGCGCGGCGGCACTAATGGGCAGCAACCGATCCGCTGATTTCATCCAATGTCGCCCCTCTCCCAGAAAAAGCGGCACCCTCGTGTGGAGGCTGAATTGAGCTACCTTTCCCTTGCCTCCTGATGGGCTATCAGCGCCGCCTACGAATCCTCAGCCGAGACAAGTCGGCTTTCGTTCGAAAGTAAAGCAGTGCAGATGCGCTTCGGAGGTTGTTTGCGTTGCGCTTATTAAAACTTAGTTGTGAGGCTAAGTTGGAAAACCCTGCCTGTCTCAAGATAGCCTCCGCTGCGATCAACGGACAGGTAGCGTTTACTCTTTCCTAGCGTTGTCCAGTAACTGTGACCGTTTAGCAAGTTGCGCACTGAAAATCCAAGTTCAGTATTGTTTGCAAGGGAGTAGGTGAGGCCAAGATTGAGTTCTTTTGATGGCTGAATATAGACATCGGGCCGATCGGTTTGGACAGTTGTTAAACGGCGGCCAATATAATTATACCAAAGGTTGCCACGCCATTTTTCGTGTTCGTAGAATATCTCGGCATTATAGATTAGCTTGGGCGCTTCAGGGATTTCCGTGCGACGAAGTTCGGTGGTAGAGTTAACCGTAACCAAATAGCGGGCGATCGTCGTTTGCCAAGTGGCGTTGGCCCCGATGCCGAAGCCGGATAACCAGCCTTCGCCCAGATTCAGGGCAAAACGACCTGATGCTTCAAGCCCAGTGGCTTTGCCAGTCAGGCCATTTTCGGGCTTGGAAATCGCTATATCATTAACACTCGCGGTGCCTTCGTAGCCGCTATAGGAGGTGGTCGGCACTATTATATTCTGCAAATCCTTATGGTATAGCGCAATCTGAAAGAATCGATTGTTGCTGCTGTAATATTCAAGACCGAGATCGTAGCTCCATGCTTCAACTGGCCGGAGGTCGGGGTTGGCTTGATTGATCGCGGTTATCTCGTTGTCCGTTCCATCACGAGTAATTGAAGTCGTTCCGGCAAGCTGGTCGAAGGCCGGTCTGCTGTAGCTTGAACGGACTGCTGCGCGGACTACGGTTTTAGCGTTCGGCCGCCACGCGGCCAGTACGCTTGGGTTCAGGCGACTGAATTCGCTGTCGGCGGTATCGAAGCTGGAATTATCTCCATCCGATATCCAGAATGATGCTCTGAAATGATTGTGCTCGTAACGCAGGCCAGGCGTGATGTCCACATCGCCGTAGTCTCCGCTGAGGCTAATTCTAGTATTTACATAGGCCGCCGCGCGCTTCTCGCGACCATTGGTGACGCCGTCTTCACCCACTGCTAGTGTTGGAATGTATTGGTATGCACGACTGGTCATGGCGGCTCGATTAAGGAGCTTCAGGTCGCGCGGAAGTTGAGAAAAAAAGCCCTTAAGATATGTGCCTGGAGCGCTCGCCACGCCTTCATATCCCATCCCTGGAGTGAATGTGTAGCGTTTTTGTTCAGTTGCAACATTGTCGGTATTCTCGCCGTTACGTTCGGAGTCTTCATAAAGCAACCCCGCTCCGATGTGGGATAGGGCGCTGGATCCGTTCCAATCAAGGTGGGCTTTTAGTGTTTTTTTGGTTTCGCTGAGGCGGGAATAGTCGCGGGCAACGTATAGTTCTTCCGGATCGGGAATGTCTTGCAGAGCATTGCCGCTGGATGTCGTCAGCACAGGTTTTCGCTCGTTGGATGTGTCAAGGTCCAGTGCGTCTGGGCCAGTGGTTTCCCGTGTATTGCGAAATGAGCCAGTTATTCTTTCCGGCTGATCGAAACGGCCTTTGGCATATCCGCCCGTCAGTGAAAGGTTGACGTTGTCTGTCTTCCACTCACCGCCGATCGTGCTTGAAAGAAGTTTTTGTCGAACGTCTTCTGTTCGAAAGTACTGGGATGGGTTGGCTTGATAGGCTTTATATTGACCGTCAATTGAATTGTTGTAGTTCCCTGCCTCGCTACGAATGGTAAGTTGATCCATAGTGTTGTTGTTGCTGTAGGATGCATAGTTAAAACGCCCGAACGCCGCAAAATTATTCCCGCGATAGTCTAGCGAAGTGCTGACGCCATATCTCTGAATTTCGCTTCGAAAGAAGTTGTACAGCAGGCCTCTCGGCGACAGGGAATTTTCGTTTTGGCGAGCGTTTAGGCCGTTGTTGTAGGTCGAGTACCAGTTACTATGAATTGCTGTGGACTCGGCCACGCTGTCGCGCCTTTCATAATATGCAGCGGTATATAAGCCGAATTGCCTGTCGGCACCAAACAGGCGGGAATCGTCGATGCCAACAGCACCACCGAATGCATCTTGGTCACGCCGTTTGGCTGTTCCTGAAATCTGGTTAGTGGCGCGGATTCGCGTCATTGGGCCATGGTCGAAGCCACTCGGAGTGCGGAAATCAATGACCCCTGCGATGGCGTCAGAATCTTTGTCTGCCCCTGGAGTCTTGTCCGCGAAAATCTCTGCTACGGCAAACGGGGACAGCAGGTTTACGGGGATCGCCCGCGAAGACTGAGTTTGTGGTAGGCGTAGGCCATCCAGCGTATAGGCATTGTATGAAGTGTCAAAACCCCGGATAGTGATATATTGGCTTTCCCCGGTTGCGGTTTGGTTTCGGCCTTGATCGAAGCTGACAGATATGCCTGGAAGTCGTTTTGCAAGATCGGCGACGTTAGTCTGGGAGGACACCGAAACGTCGCCGACCTTAAGGATGTCTACTACGCCTGATGCGTACCGCTCTTCGTCTATTGGGTTGGTTTGAACGCTGGAACCGACAACCTTTACCTGGTCTAGCGTGGTCATGGAATTGGTTGGAATCCTAGGGGGCTCTGACGTATTAGAACTTGTTGCCGGCGGGGCAATGGGTCCGTCTTTATCGATATCTAACGAGGTGGCGTTGGCCCACGCGCCGGACTGGATCAGAGCGATGGCAAGGCCGACGGCAAGTGGGCTTTTGGGGGTATGTTTGTGTTTTTTCATATATCGAAGCCCTTGGAAAAGAGGGTGTGCTCGGGTTGCCGATTGCACCGACGTCGTTCAGTGTTTGGCTGGATAAGCAGTTTTGAACTGTCCAATTTGCGGGGAAAGGCCAAGCCCTTTAGCCGACGGAGCGATCAGTGCCGGTTTTGTAGGGCTCAGCGAAGTGTCTGAGGTAAGTCAAAATACTTATGTTGCTAGCATGCTCGGACGATAGGGGGAGTGCGTCCAACTGGGCCTGCTGCCCGACAAGTGGATAGGCATGCAGGAGTTAGCATCCTGATTTGTCAGGCAATGCTTGCTCGCGTGTCTGATATTGGAGGGACACTCTGCATCGATATGATTAGCCTCTGACTTCTAGGGTCAGTCCGTTGCCCAACCGCCGCAAAGTAATGCGTGGCACGTTTAAATTTTTCTGGATAGCACAAGATGGTCATCGACGTGGCCGTCATCAGAGATAACGCCTGCCGTTCTATTCGCTGTTGTCATCTTGATGTGTGCGGAAGTGATGGGAGTAGTCAAATTCTGCGCGGTCTTCTTTCAGCGCGCGTGACAGGGGTTCCCATAAATCAGCGATGCTTTGATTGAAATTTTTTGGCTGCCGGTTCGTTCCGTGATGGATTGCTGCGGTGGACTCGGGGATTTGGCGTTGGTGCGGTCGCAGTCGCAGTGCCCCGGCGCTGGCAGTGGGAGCAAAGCCTGCGGGTTCTATAGCTATGCTTATCTATGTTTGGCGTGCAGCTCTTGCGTGGTCAACACCGCAGCGGGGGTAGGCAGCCAGCATCGCCTGCCATGGGCGTGAGGCGGTCGGTGTGCGGACGATCTAGGGTGCTGGTAGGTTGCGGGGGCTGACGTAATTGTCAGATTGCCGACAGCATGGCGCCCGAGGTGGTCGCCCAGGATGACGGCAGGCCTGCGCAGACCGGCGCGGGCACCGGATTGGACCCCCTGCCATGCGATTGCCTGATGTCACTGCGCTGCTGCGCCGCCGCCACCTCGCGCTGGGAGCGGCACTACTGGTTGCGCTGTTGCTGGCGATGCTGTTCCACGGCGTTTCCCGCGGCGACGCACAGCCCAGCACGGCACCGCCACCGGTACCGGTGGTCACCACGCGCGTCGAGCAGCGTGATGTCCCGCACTGGCGAAGCGGCGTCGGCACGGTGCAGTCGCTGCAGAGCACGGTGCTGCGCCCGCAGGTGGATGGAGTGCTGACCGAAGTGCTGTTCGAGGAAGGGCAGAAGGTCCGCAAGGGGCAACTGCTTGCGCGTATCGATGATCGCGCCATCCGTGCCGGTCTGGGCGGTGCACAGGCGGCGCTGGTGCGCGACCGTGCCACGCTGGATGCGGCGCGCTCGGATCTGTCGCGGCTGCAGCATCTGTCCAGCGACCAGCTGGTGTCGCGGCAGATGCTGGAGCAGCAGGTCGCCACCGTGCAGCAGCTGCAGGCCACCGGCCGCGGCAACCAGGCTGCGGTGGACGCAGCGCAGGTGCAGCTCTCGTATACGCGCATCGTGGCGCCGATGGACGGCCGCATCGGCCTGCGCCAGGTGGATCCGGGCAACCTGGTGCGCGCCAGTGATACGCAGGGGTTGGTGACCGTGCAGCAGACCGATCCGATCTCGGTGGTGTTCGCGCTTCCGCAGGAGGCGCTGCCGCAGCTGCGACAGGCGCTCGCCGCAGGCGACGCACAGGTGCAGGCGCTGGACCGCGAGGGTGGCCAGCTGCTGGCTGAGGGCACGTTGCAGGTGATCGACAACCAGGTGGACGAGGCCTCCGGTACGGTGCGGTTGCGCGCGCGCTTCAGCAATGAGTCCGACCCGCTGTGGCCCGGACAGCTGGTCAGCGTGCGGGTGCGCACCGGCCAGAGCAAGGGCGCGCTGGTGCTTGATGCCGCGGCGATCCAGCGTGGCGTGCAGGGCAGCTTCGTCTACCGGGTGGTCGCTGATGGCAGCGTGGAATCGCTGCCGGTCACGGTCGGTGAACAGGACGGCGGGCAGGTGGTCGTGCACGGTGAGCTGCGGGTCGGCGACGTGGTGGTACGCGATGGACAGTCGCGGCTGCGGCCGGGCACGGTGGTGGCGGAGGCCAAACCCGCCGCAGCGCCTGCAGCGGTCCGGCGCGGGGCGGCACCATGAGCGCGCGCACCTCGCTGTCCAGCTGGTTCGTTCATCACCCGGTCGCCACGACCCTGTTGACCCTGGCGGTGGTGCTGCTGGGCGTGGCGGCGTTGCCGCGCCTGCCGGTGGCGCCGTTGCCGGAGGCTGAGTTCCCGACCATCCGGGTCAATGCCAATCTGCCCGGTGCCAGCGCAGAGACCATGGCGTCGGCGGTCGCCACGCCACTGGAAACCCAGCTGACGGGCGTGCCCGGCATCATCGAGATGACCTCGACCAGTGCACTGGGCAGCACCTCGATCACCCTGCAGTTCGATCTGGAAAAGAACATCGACACGGCCGCGCAGGAAGTGCAGGCGGCGATCAACGCCGCCGCCGGCCGCCTGCCCAGTGAACTGCCGAACATGCCGACCTGGCGCAAGGTGAATCCGGCGGACAGTCCCATCCTGGTACTCAGCGTGGTATCGACTCAGATGTCGATGACCGAACTGAGCGATCTGGCCGAGAGCCGCCTCGCACGCTCGATCAGCCAGATCAGCGGCGTTTCGGAGGTCGGCATCGTCGGCCAGCAGCGCCCGGCGATCCGTATCCAGGCCCAGCCGGAGCGGCTGGCGGCGATGGGCTTGACCCTGTCCGACCTGCGTGGCGTGGCGCAGAACGCCAGCCTCAACCAGGCCAAGGGCGCGCTGATGGGCGAGCAGCGCACGTCCACCTTCGAAGCCAACGACCAGCTGTTCAGTGCCCAGGACTACCGGCGCCTGGTCGTTGCCTATCGTGACGGCGCACCGGTGGCGCTGGGTGATGTCGCGCAGGTGATCGACGGCGCCGAGAATGCCTATGTGCAGGCGTGGCCGAACGGCCAGCCCGGGGTGGGCCTGATCATCAGCCGGCAGCCCGGCGCGAACATCGTGCGCACCACCGATGCGGTGCTGGCCGCCTTGCCGGAACTGAGCGCGAACCTCCCGGCCAGCGTCGATGTGGAGGTGCTCAACGACCGTACGCGCACCATCCGCGCGTCGCTGCACGAGGTGGAGCTCACCCTGGTACTGACCATCGTGCTGGTGGTGCTGGTGATGGGCCTGTTCCTGCGCCAGCTTTCCGCCACGCTGATCGTCGGCGCGGTACTGGTGGTCGCGCTGGTGGCGACCTTCGCCGCGATGTACGTGGTCGGCTTCAGCCTCAACAACCTGACCCTGGTGGCACTGGTGGTTGCGGTCGGCTTCGTGGTCGACGACGCGATCGTCGTGGTGGAGAACATCCACCGTCACCGCGAGGCCGGGCTCGGTCCAGTGGACGCCGCCCTGAAGGGAGCCGGCGAAATCGGCTTCACCGTGGTCTCGATCAGCCTGTCGTTGATTGCCGCCTTCATCCCGCTGCTGTTCATGGGCGGCGTGGTCGGGCGCCTGTTCGCCGAGTTCGCGCTGACCATCACCGTGGCGATCCTGATCTCCATCGTCGCCTCGCTGACCCTGGCACCGATGATGGCCGCGCACCTGATGAAGCGCATGCCGGCGCACCGGGACGGCGAGCGGACCCTGGCCGGGCGCCTGCTGGCCGGCTACGACCGCAGCCTGCAATGGGCCCTGCGTCGCCAGCGACTGGTGCTGGCGGGCTTCGGCCTGACCGTGGCGGTGGCGGTGGCCTCGTACGTGGTGATTCCCAAAGGCTTCTTCCCCCTGCAGGACACCGCCTTCGTGTTCGCCACCACCGAGGCGGCGCAGGACATCGGCTACGAGGACATGGTGGCCAAGCACCAGCAGCTCGCGCGCATCGTTGCGGATGATCCGGCCCTGCAGGCCTACAACCACGCGGTCGGTGCCACTGCCGGCAGCCAGACACTGTCCAACGGCCGCTTCTGGTTCGTGCTGAAGGACCGCGGTGACCGCGATGTGGACGTGCACGGCTTCATTGACCGGGTGCGGGCGAAGATGGCCAGCGTACCCGGCATCACCGTGTACATGCGCGCGGCGCAGGACATCAATCTCGGCGCCGGGCCGGCGCGGACGCAGTACCAGTACGCCCTGCGCGGGCAGGACAGCCGCGAGCTGTCGCAGTGGGCCGAGCAGCTGACCGAGCGGCTGCGGGGCCTGCCGCAGCTGCGCGACGTGTCCAATGACCAGCAGGTCGGCGCCAGCGTGACCCGGCTGGAGATCGACCGCACGGCAGCGGCGCGCTTCGGCCTGACCGCCAACGACATCGACCAGGTGCTCTACGATGCCTTCGGCCAGCGCCAGATCAACGAGTTCCAGACCGAAACCAACCAGTACCGGGTCATCCTGGAAATCGCGCCGGGCATGCTGGGCCAGGTCGATGCACTGTCCTACTTCCACCTGCGTTCGCCGCTGACCGGGCAGATGGTGCCGCTGTCGGCGGTGGCCCAGGTGCAGCCCCCGGGCAATGGTCCGCTGTCGATCAGCCACAACGGCATGCTGCCGGCGGTGAACCTGTCCTTCAATCTGGCCCCCGGCGTTTCACTGGGCGAAGCGGTCGGCCTGGTGGAGCAGGCGCAGGCGCAGATCGGCATGCCTGCCAGCACCAGCGGCCGCTTCCAGGGCACGGCACAGGCCTTCCAGGAGTCGCTGGCCAGCCAGCCGCTGCTGATCCTCGCAGCCCTGCTGGCGGTCTACATCATCCTCGGCGTGCTGTACGAGAGTTTCGTGCACCCGCTGACCATCCTGTCCACTCTGCCGTCGGCCGGCATCGGAGCGGTGCTGATGCTCTGGCTGTGGGGGCTGGACTTCTCGATCATGGCGCTGATCGGCATCGTGCTGCTGATCGGCATCGTCAAGAAGAACGGCATCCTGATGGTCGACTTCGCCCTCGACGCACAGCGCAACCGCGGGCTGGCGCCGCTGGAGGCGATCCACGAAGCCTGCCTGACCCGGTTCCGCCCGATCATGATGACCACGCTGGCCGCGCTGCTGGGTGCCATTCCGCTGATGATCGGTTTCGGTACCGGCTCGGAACTGCGCCAGCCGCTGGGCGTGGCAGTGGTCGGCGGCCTGCTGATCAGCCAGCTGTTGACCCTGTACAGTACCCCGGTGATCTACCTGGCCCTGGACCGGCTGTTCCTGCAGCGTCGCCGCGAGCGCAGGGAGGCGGCGGGCGCTGCCCTGGCGGACCCTGGATGAAACTGTTGATCGTGGAAGATGAAGGCAAGACCGCCCATTACCTGCGCACCGGCCTGGGCGAGCAGGGCTGGGCGGTGGATCTGGCTGCGGACGGTGTCACCGGCCTGCACCTGGCACGCGAGTTCGACTACGACGTGATCGTGCTGGATGTGATGCTGCCGGGCATGGATGGCTTCAGCGTGCTGCGCGAGCTGCGCCGCAGCAAGCAGACACCGGTGATCATGCTGACCGCGCGGGACCGCGTGGATGACCGCGTGCACGGCCTGGGGCAGGGTGCCGACGACTACCTGGTCAAGCCGTTCTCGTTCATCGAACTGCTGGCGCGGCTGCAGGCCCTGGTGCGGCGTGGGCGCCAGCAGGAGCCGACTGAACTGCAGGTGGGCGATCTGCAGGTGAACCTGCTGGCCCGGCGGGCCTACCGCGATGGCTCGCGGCTGGACCTGACCGGCAAGGAGTTCGCGCTGCTGGCGCTGCTGGCACAGCGGCGGGGGCAGATCCTGTCCAAGACGGTGATCGCCGCCCAGGTCTGGGACATCAATTTCGACAGCAATACCAATGTGGTCGAAGTGGCGATCAAGCGCCTGCGCGGCAAGATCGACGGCCCTTACCCGAGCAAGCTGCTGCATACCGTGCGCGGCATGGGCTACGTGCTGGAAGTGCGCGAGGACGAGGGTGGACGCGGATGAGGATGTCGATCGCCCAGCGCCTGTCGGCGATGTTCGCGCTGGCCGCATTGCTGGTGTTCGCCCTGCTGGGCGTGGGCGTCTATGGCGTGCTCGAGCGGCAGGTGGTGCGCTACCAGCATGCGGAACTGCAGACCAAGCTGCATGCGGTCAGTGGCAGTGTCGCGATGTGCGACAGCACCGAGCGCTGGAACAAGGTGCGCGAGAAGGTCGGCAACCTGATCTCCGGCGACCGCGACACCCTGGTCTGGGCATGGAGCCAGGACCCCACGTTCCGCATCGGCCACGCGGAGCCGCAGGTGCAGGCCCCCGGCAAGGGCGACAACGGCATGGGTACGCTGCCGCGTGAGGGCGGGCACCCGCTGCGCACGCTGTATGAACGGGTGCCGGGCAAGGGCGCGCGACCGGATGTGGACCTGTGGATCGGCATCGATTCGGAGCCCTATACGCAGGCGCTGCAGCGCTTCGGTGTTGCGTTGTGGGTGGCCGGCGGGCTGGGCGTGCTGCTGGTGGCCGGGCTTGGCTACTGGATCGCACGGCTGGGTCTGGCCCCGCTGCGGGCGCTGTCCAACGAGGCACGCTCGCTCAGCCCGCAGCGGCTGTCGCAGCGCCTGGCCGCGCAGGGACTGCCGGCCGAACTGGGCCACCTCACGCAGGCCTTCAACGGCGCGCTGGATCGGTTGGAAGCAGCGTACACGCGGCTGGACGGGTTCAACGCGGACGTCGCGCACGAGCTGCGCACCCCCCTGGCCAATCTGATGGGGCAGACCCAGGTGGCCCTGTCCCGTCCGCGCGATGTGGCGGCCCTGCAGGAGGTGATGCAGTCCAACCTGGAGGAACTGGAGCGCCTGCGTGCGATCGTCAACGACATGCTGTTCCTGTCGCGGGCCGGCCAGGGCGATATCGCGGTGGAAACGCGTCAGGTCCAGCTGGCAGACGAGGTCGCCACCGCCGGTGAATTCATGGAGTTCCTGTTCGAAGAGGCCCAGCTGACGCTGCATGTCGAAGGCGATGCCACCGCCCGCATCGATCCGTCGCTGTTCCGCCGCGCGCTGACCAACCTGTTGCACAACGCCGTGCAGCACGCGCGTCCGGGCAGCGACGTGCGCGTGCAGCTGCAGTCCGAAGGCGAGGGCGTGCGGGTGGCCGTGCTGAATGAAGGCAACGGCATCGCCGCCGAGCATCTGCCCCTGCTGTTCGAGCGCTTCTACCGGGTCGACCAGGCCCGTGAGTATCGTGGCGAGCGCCATCACGGGCTGGGGTTGTCCATCGTCAAGGCCATCGCCGCACTGCATGGCGGCGAAGTGTTCGTGACCAGTTCGGACGGCCTGACGACGGCTGGATTTACTATGGCTTGCTGAGCGATGCCGCACCGAACGCGTAGACAAGATTCTTGGACAGAAGATGCGTGGTCCAGAGAAAACTCGCTAGGACAGCTCGGTTGACAATGATACGCGGTTGTCAATGTTTAGAGGGGGCAAAACGCCCCAAAGGCCAGATCCTATCGTTTTATCTTGAGCGCCACATAGCCGAACAGCAGAGTGCGAGGGCGTTTATGGAGTGCCGCTATCGGCCTGAAAGTAGTGCGGGACTATCTTCCCGAAATTGTACCGTGATAACGCAGCAGGCTTCGCTCTGAAGTCCGGCTGAGCGACACAGAATGGTCATCTCTATCTCGTAGCATAAAGCCTACTTTGGACCGGTGAACTGATCTGTGCATTCGTCAAGCAAAGTCTCTAGCATGCTGTTGGGTTGCAATAATAGTCGGTGGCGTCGATCAGGCAGAGTTGTTGCCGCTGCAGTGCTGGTAATGCTCATAGCGGGCTGCGCGAGCTTGTCGAGCGGCTCACAGGCGAAGAACGTGATCGTTATGATCAACGATGGTGCAGGTTGGGGCACGTGGGATGCGGCTGCCTATTGGCAGTATGGTTCGCGCGAAGGTGCGCCCTATGCGCGCTTTCCCGCGCGATACGGAGTCACTACCTACCCGCTCAATCTCGAGCGAGCACCTACGCACGATACAGTGTCACGTGTCGGCTATATGCCGGAGCGAGCTTGGGACATAAGACCGACAGGGGACCCGATGTTGCCGTTTGCCGGCTATCGCTACCTAGCCGCAGCCGCGACTGACAGTGCGGCCGCCGGTACCGCGCTTTCCTCGGGTACGAAGACGTATAACGGCGCGATCAATCACGACAACTTTGGTCATCCGGTGGCGTTTGCCGCGCGCCTCGCCAAGGGAGTGGGTAAGGCTGCTGGCGTGGTCACGAGCGTCCCATTCTCTGAAGCTACACCGGCCGCTTTCGGTGCGCAAAACTCCTCGCGCAACGATTACCACCGGATCTCGAGACAGATGCTTAGCGAGGGTACTCTCGACCTAGTCATGGGCACTGGTGCGCCAGGCTATAACGTGAATGGAACACCTTGCGGTCGCCTGGCATCGAATGAATCATCGTCTGGATGCGACAAGCCTAGCGAGTACCTGGCGCGCGAGGACTGGCAGCGACTGATGGCCGGCCAGTACCTGCCGCAAGGCGGACAGAGGCCTTGGCGAGTGATCCGAGGCAAGGAGGAGTTCGTCGCTCTGGCGGACGGCACACTAACCATGGACGGTCCTATTCTTGGTGTGCCCGAGATCGCTATGACCTTGCAGCAAGCACGTCAGGCAGCCGTGGTCGGCGTCGACGCCGGCAACCCGTCTGGTGTCGCCTATGTCCGAACCGTGCCAACGCTTGCGCTGATGACGCGTGGAGCGCTGCGGTACCTTGCTGCTCGCTCGGGCAAGGGCTTCTTTCTGATGGTCGAGGGCGGAGCGACAGATTGGGCCGCTCATACTAGCCGCTGTGGAACGCAGTGGAGCTACGGTACTTGCGTGAACGAACCTGAGTACGGGCGGCTGATAGAGGAGACGGCAGACTTCAATGATGCGGTAAGTGCCGTGGTCGAATGGATCGAGTCACATGGTGGCTGGAAGCGTAACCTGTTGGTCGTTACGACCGACCACGACAACAGTATGCCGATGGGACCGGACGCGCAGTCGCGTCCGTTTGCCCCCGTTGTAAACAACGGCAAGGGGAAGATGCCGGGATTCAGCTTCCGGCTGACGGGTGACCACTCTAACGCGCTTGTACCGCTATGGGCTAAAGGCGCAGGCACCGAGCAGTTGGCCTTGCGTGTGCGCGGGTGGGACCCGGGCTACGCTCGGTACGTGGGATGGAACGACGGCCGCTACATCGACAACACTGATGTGGCTGCAGTTGTCAGGGCAGTGCTCGAAGGTCGCTAAGCCGATAGCATTTCCGGGTAGTCACTGAAGGGCTTCAGGTTGTCCTCGGCACACGCAGCCCCTCCCCGCAGTGCTTTATATCGAGCACGTACAAACGACGTTTTTCAAGTGACGTTTCCTCTATCGTCGGTCAGGTTGGCGTGCTGCAAGCGCGGCGAACGCGATACTACGCCGGATTTGGGCGATGGTGCGTTCCCCTTCGGTCAATGCTGCCACGCTGGTGTGGACGGAGAAGGCACCCTTGACGAGTCGATACGGGTGTTTCGCTGCCGACCCGATCACAAATTCGGATGCGTCTTGCGAGATAAGGTCGATGGCGTCAGAGCCCTCGGCAAAGACTGCCAGTTCCCGCTCAAGCACGGCATCGCCTATCTGCAGCCTGCCAGCGTTCGTCGCCAGCCAGGCGATGTCGTGGTTCGGCGCGGGGTAATACGTCCAGCGCTCGTCGTCGGCCAGCCGCACGTGAAGGTAGGTGATTGGGGCGGGCGCAGCAATTGGGCTCTCCTTGCCTTGGTAGTTACCGAGTAGGATGCGGGCCGGCCCATGGTGCTCAATTCGGTCAGCCTCGCAATAAAGGCTTTCAGCAGGCGACAGCTCCAGGTTCGGTGGCAGCGCCAACCAAAGTTGGAAGCCTCGAACGACGCCACCTGGTGACGGCTCACCCGCGTGCCAGACGCCACTGCCGGCCCGCATCCACTCCACCGCTCCGTCCGACATTGCGCCGCGCTTGCCGGTAGTATCGCCATAGGTCATGTGTCCTTCGAAGAACGCGGTAATGGTGGCGATGCCGGAGTGGGGATGTGGCATGAAGCTGGAGCTTCCAGAGGAAGGGAATTCGAAGAGGTCCAAGAACACGAATGGCTTGAGTTGTTCGCCTAGGTCGCCTGGGCTCATTAGGCGCGTGATCGGTCCCAGTCGGTGACCAGGGGTGCGGTACTGAATGGCCCGCAGTGTGTTTGCGTCGTCGTCGGGATTGCTCATAACAAGTCCTCCATCAATAGATGTTTCGGCGAGGAAGCCTGCGACGTGGAGTCCGACCTTCAGTTGTTGGGGCGGATGACCGGCCTATAATCCAGCTTGCCGATACAGGCCCACTAGAAGACGAAAGCGTGCGACCTCGCTGCCGATGATCGCTACCATCAACGGCATGCTTGCTGTCCCGGCGAGGACGAATGACTGGGGCGTGTCGCCCAAGCCTGCCCAGACCGGGAGTACCTCCTGCGATGGCCAAGGATAGACCCTCCTGGCCGGTAAGCGGGGCCTGAACCGGCCGGACCAAGTTACATGCGACTGTTTACCGAGTCGTTGGAGTAGGCCCGGCTTTTCGGTGAAGAGTGCGTCATAGTCGTCCAAGGCGTAGCAAGGTGCCGCGCCCCCACGGTAATCTTCGTGCGCCCCTGCAAAAGCAGATCCAGGGTGGTGAGGTCCTGGAACAGCCGGACTGGGCCGACCGTGCTGAGCACCGACACGGCACTGCTCAGCCGGATGTGGCTAGTGCAAGCAGCAGCTGCGGTGAGTATTACCGCGGGCGATGCATCGACGTAGTCGGAGCGATGGTGTTCGCCGAAATAATCGCTACCGACGTTGTCGGCGAACACGATTTCGTCGAGCAGAGCCGCCAGCCGCTGCACTGCGGGTATGCGGTCGCTTAACGCCTCGGGCAGGAGCGCTGCGAAGCTGTGGATGCCGACCTCGACGAAGCATTCCTTCGAAACACCGCTGCATTGGCGCGCCGCGGTTCCGCATGCCTCTATGTCGGAGGCAGGGCACCGGTCGGGTTCAGGCCGCAATGGCTCCGATGGCGAGCTTGGCCTGGGTCAAGGCTGCCGCTTTGGCGTCTTCGCCAAGCGCTAGGCCTTCGGCGCGAACGAAGGTCACGTCGCTCAGGCCGATTAAGTGCAGGGCAGCCGTCAGCAAGCCTTCCTGATGATCCAGCGCCGCCACCGGACTGTTGCCGGTGTAGACTCCTCCGCGGGTCGAGACGATAAACACCTTCTTGCCCTTGGGAAGCAGCCCTTCGGGACCCTGCTCGGTGTAGCGGAAAGTGCGCCCAGCGACCAGTACACGATCCAGCCAGCCTTTGAGTTGGCTCGGGATTGAGAAGTTGTACATAGGCGCACCGATAATGATGAGGTCGGCGGCGAAGAGTTCATCAATGTAGACGCCGCCTTGGGCAATGTCCTGACCAAGTTCGGCAGAAGGCGGCGCAGCGCCCTGAAATACGGCTAAGTGACTCGGGCTGAGATGCAGCGGTGCGTCCTCCACGAGGTCGCGGACGACGACGGAGGCTCCAGGATGCAGTGCCAACTGTTTGGTGACGATTTCAGCTGTGAGAGCTCTACTGGCGGAATAGTCGCCCAAGATACTCGAATCGATGTGTAGGATGGTGGTCATGAAGGATCTCCAGTGACGAATGGGGTTGTTTGACGGCTGCATGATCCCATTGAGCGAAACATCTGGGTAGTAGTTATATTCTTATGGATAGTATCTAAAAAGCAGATACATCAAGGGCGGATTATGTTGGACGGAGTGTCACTGGATCAACTAAGAACGTTCGTCGTCGCTGTGGATGAAGGCAGCTTCTCTGCAGCTGGCCGGCGGTTGGGGCGCGCCCAGTCAGCCATCAGTGAACTGGTGCGGGGCTTGGAGGCGCAGTTGGGGGTGCAACTGTTTGATCGGACCGGTCGCTATCCTCAGCTGACCACCGCTGGCACAGCGCTCCTTGTGAGTGCGCGCGACGTTGTGGCTGGCGTCGATGCGATGAAATCGCGAGCTAAGGGCATGGCGGCTGGTCTGGAACCTGAGCTGTCGGTGGTGGTGGATGTCTTTTTCCCGATTGAGGCACTCGCAGTAGTGGCCAGGGAGTTCCGAGAGCAGTTCCCGGCAGTTCCTTTACGCGTACACGTTGAAGCTTTGGGCGCAACTTTCCAGCCAGTGCTTGATCGGCAGGCCAGTGTGGGTATTGTCGGCTTTGTTCCGTTGACCCCGCCTGGAATCATCACCGAGCCGTTGGTGAACATCGCTTTCGCCATGGTGGCGGCCGCTGACCATCCGCTTGCTGCTCGGAACGATGTGATTTCTCACAGTGACCTCGCCGAGCATGTCCAGTTGGTTCTCACCGACCGATCAGAGCTGTCGAAGGGTAGGGATTTCGGTGTGTTCTCTCCCAAGACCTGGAAGCTTGCCGACCTCTTTGCCAAGCGGGCGTTCCTACTCAATGGACTAGGTTGGGGAGGAATGCCATTGCACACAGTGCAGTCGGATCTGGACAGTGGAAGGCTAGTACGGCTTCACATTGAGGAGGAGCCCGTGGGTGGAGTCAGCATGTTGATGTCGGCTGTCTATCGAGTAGATGCACCACCGGGACCTGCAGGACGCTGGCTCATCGAGCGCATCATGGCGTGCTCCAAGCATCGTCAGCATGTATGAGTGTGCGCCAGATTGGTGTTCTCACAAACAAACATGCTATTTCCATCAAGAGCCTTTTCTGACGATGCGATGATTGCTTGAGGACGTCGACCCTGGCGATCAGCGCACGAAGCTGCGGCAATCCGGGGGCGACTGTTACTTGGCTGATATGTAAAGTTGACCCGTATTCTTTTTCGGGAGTAGGCGGTTGAAGAACTTGCGAACGTATATCGGCTAGGGTGCCTTGAGGCGAAACCACCCTTAGACAGCCGACCGGTGGCTGACATAGCCGAGCCCGTCGTACCGAGGACAGGGGAGTTTTACAGCTGGCCAAGGCGTTGGGTGGTTTCGGATACGGTGACTTCAATCATTCTGCTGGCTACTGTCTGCGCTTTTTCACCATGCCGGGCGTCATGCCTGACCAACGATGGTACGCGCGCGAGAAGGATGCCTCTGACGCGTACCCGACGCCTGTTGCGATCGTTGCGATGGAATCGTGCCCGTTCTCAAGTAGTTCTGTTGCCCGCATCATCCTGAGCGAAGTGATGAACTCTTTGGGCGTCTGTCCAGTCACGTTGGAGAAGCGCTTGAGAAATGCGGAACGGGACAGGCCAGCTTTATCGGCCAGTCTGGTGATACTCCAGTTGCTCTCCGGAGCTTGATAAAGGGCGCCGAGTACTCTGGACAGCACGGGATCGTTCCAACCGCGATGCGACTTCGCAGCGTGTCGGGAAACTTGATTCAGATAGTGTCTTAGTGCGGAGGTCAGAACGGCCTCGGCAAGGCGGGTGGCGATGGCCTGACCGATGAATCCCTGCCTTCCGTATTCAGTGATCTGATGGAGTGTTTCCCCGAGGAATGGCTGTTGCCGCAAGAATCCGTACAAGGGAACGAGCTTTGGCATGTTCTTGAGCACGACGATCGGGAACCTCTTGTCCATATAGCAGCTCGTGGCGACGATCTGCGTCGTGTTGCCACCGCCACCATAGCTAGTGTCCGTACTAAACATTCCCGCAAGGAATTCGTTGGCGGTACTCGCAGCCTTCAATCGAGAGGGAACGAAGTCTTCCATGGGAGCCAATGGAGTTTTTGTCGAATCGGCCATTGCGAAGGTGCTTGGCGTCGGCGCGAGCAATGCGTCACCAGGTGAGAGTCGGAAGCAATCCGACGAACCCTCGGTGTATGCGACACAGTTGCCTGCAACTACGAAATGGATCCTGACAGAATCATTGAGGTGCGGCAGTCTACAGCCCCACGGCGAAGTCAAATGGATCAACGCTTGTAACACGCCTGTCAGTCGAATTGAGCGCAGTAGGTCGTCCAGCGGTAGCGGCGGTCGGTAATCATTTGGATTGTCCGTGACGTTCTTCTGAAAAACAGACGGCATGGGAGCGTCCTGATAGTAATGGTGCTGCATCACGATTGGCTTGGGCCAAGAGTTCCGGCACAGAAGTTCCACGGGCGACTTGGAACAGCTGATTCTGGCCATCCCTGTCTTTGCGTGCATGTTGCGGGGCAGCACAAAAGAGGGGGCTTTCGAGCTATACCTGAGAGCAACCATTGCCGGCCGGGGTTCGGCGATGCTGCGAGGCAGCATGCAATGAAAACTTTTGGTCAAGAACTTAGCGATTGCGGGCGGTGACGAATTGGCGCGCGGGAGCAAGAATTGCCGCTAAGCCCTAATGACTGCGTTGGCTGGCTGGTTGATGGGTAGTCATGTACGCATCGAGCCAACCGGAGCGAGATCACGGGTCCAAGTGCGGTCAGACAGAGTACCTATGTTTGCATCTGCCTCCAAAGCTATCGATCGACCGTACTTCCACGTCCGTTTTTGGTCATGAATCGGTCTTTGCGGCGTGCGGCATATTTTAACTGAAGTCTCATGCGATTGAAGAGGAAAAGCAGTGGAATCAAACAAAAAAGTAGCTGAATCCACTCCGGTGCTTATTGTCGGTGCTGGTCCGGCGGGAATGGTCGAAGCGCTTGCCCTTGCGCGACAAGGAATCCGAAGCACCCTGCTCACCATGTACCCCTATACCGCGCACACGCCTCGGGCTCATGTGATCAACCAGCGCACGATGGAAATATTCCGGGCACTGGGCATTGAAGAGAGCGTTGATGCGGTTGCCGATCCCGCCGAGTTCATGGAGAACAATGTCTGGGTCACCACGATGGCGGGTACTGAGGTTGCACGCATCAGCGCATGGGGCACGGGTCCTAATCGACAGAGGTACAGCGACGCCAGCCCCTGCAATATGTGCAACTACCCGCAACACCTGCTCGAACCCATCATCATGAAGGCGGTGGTAGAGACGGGTCTTGTCGACGTGCGGTTTGGTCATGAGTACCTCAGCCACGCGCAAGACGAACACGGCGTCATCAGTCGAATCAAGGTATGCGAGTCTGGGCACGAGTACTCGATTGATTCGTCCTATCTAATTGGCGCCGATGGCGGACGTAGCCGCGTCCTAGATCAACTGGGAATCCAGCACGAAGGCGTGCAAAACGCGGGCCGCGTGCTTTTCGTCTGGATAGAAGCTGACCTCAGTCGATACGCCCAGCACCGCCCCGGCATTCTTTACCATCCGGTGGTTCCCGATGGCCGGGTTGGCCTGATCCTTGTACGCCCCTGGAACGAGTGGATTGCAGGCGCATATGTCGACGACTCGTTCGATGCTTCCAACCATGATGCAATCCTTGCCTTGATCCGGCGGTTCATTGGGGATGAAACGATCTCGATACGGATTAAGCATGTCTCTCCGTGGTCTGTGAACGGCTGCTCCGCTCCCCAGTATTCTCGAGGCCGGGTCTTTTGCATGGGGGACGCGGTGCACCGCCACGCCCCCTGGAATGGGCTGGGACTAAATACCGGTGTGGCGGATGCTTTCAACCTTGCATGGAAACTTAAGTTCGTCCTGGACGGTGTGGCCGAACCATCGCTATTGCATAGTTACGACGCCGAACGAGTTCCCATTGGCCGTCAGGTGATTCGGCGCGTTGGCGAGACAACCGCACAGATGGTCAACCTGCCGGCCTCCATCGGCAATCTGCCTGGGCTGCCTGTGTCGGAAATGGTGCTCAATGCAGAGACGCTGTTTGAGAACACCACCGCCGCCGCAGAGCGGCGCGAAGCTCTAAATACAGCGCTTGAGCCGTTACGCACGACCGGGTTCAATGCCCTCGGTGCGGAGATCGGCTACCGGTATCGTGCAGGCGCGATCATCGCGGACAGCACGGCGGAACCGTTGCCAGAAGGCCATCCCGATCATTCATATAGGGCTACCACGTGGCCAGGTGCGCGGCTACCCCACGTGTGGCTGGAAACCAGCCGCAAGCGCCTCTCGTCTCTCGACATCATCAAGGGGGCGGCGTTCACCCTCATCGTCGGCATCGAGTCGGATAAATGGCGCGATGCGGTTGCGAGCCTGCCGCCCGCGCTGCAGTCTGTCGTCGAAGTTGTGCAGATCGGTGGTGCTTACGGTATTCGCGACATCTACGGAGACTGGCGACGTGTGCGCGAAATCGGAGAGGACGGTGCAGTGCTGGTCCGTCCAGACCATCACGTCGCCTGGCGGGCCATGGCTGCGAACAGCGTTCAGCAATTGGGAGAAATTTTGAGTTGCCTAATTGGTTCTGCGCCCAGGCAGGAAGTCGCCACGGATGACATTACCGAACCCCGATACGCCCCTGTCGCTGCAACCAAGTGAACACACTTCTATGTCGATACATCCAGACAGCATCGCCACGGCTGCGCAACTCTTGCGTAACGCGGCGGCCACGGGCAATTTCATCGCACCGCTCGGCGAGACCATTCCCGGCCTCGACGTCGGGAGTGCCTACGCGATCCAGAAGCATAACACCGATCTAAAGCTGCAATCCGGTGCGCGGCTAGTCGGTGCCAAGATCGGCTTAACCTCATTGGCGGTACAGAGACAACTTGGTGTGGACACGCCTGACTACGGTGTGCTGTTCGACGACATGTGGTACGGCGAAGGCCTGCCGATTCCAGTGGCTAAGTTGCAGCAGCCGAAGATCGAGGCTGAAGTCGCCTTTGTACTAGGGCGCGATCTCGATGTCGAGAATCCAACCGTTGTCGACGTCATCAGCGCCATTGAGTATGCGCTGCCAGCGCTGGAGATCGTCGGCAGCCGCATCGCCAACTGGAACATCAGCCTAGTCGACACCATCGCCGATAACGCCTCCGCGTCGGGCTTCGTTGTCGGCGGCTCTCCGAAGAGACTTGGTGAGCTCGACTTGTGTGTTTGCAGGATGAGCATGAGTCGCGATGGCGAGAGGAGTGTTTCCAGTGGTATCGGCGCTGCCTGCCTCGGTAGTCCGTTGAACGCAGTGGTCTGGCTGGCGCGCACCATGACGCGCGTTGGCGCGCCGTTGAGAGCGGGGCAGGTGATCCTGTCCGGCGCGCTTGGCCCGATGGTCGCGGTGGAAGCTGGCAGAACCTATACCGCGACGATAGAGAGTCTAGGCCGCGTCAGCGCCGTGTTTGACCGGTAATCAATCGCACATGGATAAACAACATGAGCAAGAAAATCACAGCAGCGATCATCGGCTCCGGGAATATCGGCACCGACCTGATGATCAAAATCCTGCGCCACGGCCGGCACGTAGAGGTAGGGGTGATGGTCGGCATTGACCCTAACTCTGATGGCTTGGCGCGCGCGGCTCGCATGGGCGTGGCGACCACCCACGAAGGCGTGGAAGGCCTAGCCCGACTCGACGTATTTAAGGACATCGATGTGGTGTTCGATGCCACCAGTGCCGGTGCACACGTTAAGAATGACGCGTTCCTGCGCGAGAAGAAGCCGGAAATCCGTGTGATTGATCTGACCCCGGCGGCGATCGGCCCGTACTGTATTCCGGTCGCCAACGGTGAGGTTCACCTCGACGCGCTGAACGTCAACATGGTGACCTGCGGCGGCCAGGCGACGATCCCAATGGTCGCCGCGGTGTCGCGCGTGGCTAAGGTCCACTACGGTGAGATTGTCGCGTCAATTTCCAGCAAGTCCGCCGGCCCCGGCACTCGTGCCAATATCGACGAGTTTACCGAGACCACCAGCCGGGCCATTGAGGAGATCGGTGGTGCGACCAAAGGCAAGGCGATCATCGTTCTCAACCCGGCCGAGCCGCCACTGATCATGCGCGACACAGTCTATACGCTGTCTGACTTTGCCGACGAAGACAGGATCGTCAAGTCCATTGAGGAGATGGTCGCGGAGGTGCGGCACTATGTGCCGGGTTATCGTTTGAAGCAGCGCGTGCAGTTCGAACGGATCGAGGCCCCGGTGCGGATCCCAGGCGTGTCCGATTCGATCACCGGACTGAAGACCTCGGTGTTCCTGGAGGTCGAAGGTGCTGCGCACTACCTGCCGGCCTACGCCGGCAACTTGGACATCATGACCAGTGCTGCGCTGCGCACCGCCGAGCGCATGGCCGAACGCATGCTGGCGACCCGGCAAACTGCTTGAGGAGGACTTCCATGGCCTTGGACCTGAGCAAGAAGATCTACATCTCCGACGTGACCCTGCGCGACGGCAGTCACGCCATTCGCCACCAGTACAGCGTCGAGCAGGCCAGGCAGATCGCTAAGGCTCTCGACGAAGCTAAGGTCGATTCCATAGAGGTCGCGCACGGCGACGGCCTGCGGGGTTCCAGCTTCAACTACGGCTTTGGCGCGCATACCGACCTGGAGTGGATCGAAGCGGTCGCCTCGGTGGTCACGCACGCGGAGATTGCGACCCTGCTGCTGCCGGGTATTGGGACCATCCACGACTTGAAAGCGGCTTTCGACGCCGGCGCGCGAATCGCCCGCGTGGCGACGCACTGCACCGAGGCGGACATAAGCAAGCAGCATATCGAGTACGCACGCAAGCTGGGCATGGATACGGTCGGCTTTTTGATGATGAGTCACATGACGACGCCTCAGCACCTGGCGCAGCAAGCAAAATTGATGGAAAGCTACGGCGCGACCTGCTGCTACGTGGTCGACAGCGGCGGTGCACTGAGCATGAGTGACATTCGTGACCGCTTCCGGGCGTTCAAGGATGTGCTCAATCCGCAAACGCAGACTGGCATGCACGCGCACCACAACCTTTCGTTGGGTGTGGCCAATTCCATCGTTGCGGTGGAAGAAGGCTGCGACCGCGTCGACGCCAGCCTTGCCGGCATGGGTGCCGGCGCCGGCAATGCGCCGCTGGAAGTGTTTATCGCCGCGATCAGCCGCCTGGGCTGGAACCATGGCACCGACCTATACAAACTGATGGATGCGGCCGACGACATGGTCCGCCCATTGCAGGATCGCCCGGTGCGCGTGGACCGCGAAACGCTGGCGCTGGGCTACGCGGGCGTGTACTCCAGCTTCCTGCGCCACAGCGAAGCGGCGGCGAAGAAATATGGTTTGAGGACCGTCGACATCCTGGTTGAGCTGGGCAAGCGGGGAATGGTTGGCGGACAGGAGGACATGATTGTCGATGTCGCGCTGGACTTACTGGAACCGCGCCCGCACTGAGCAGATTCATGAATCTGGAGCTCGGTAAAGCGCTTTGGGTGCACACCACAGCCTGGAGGGGTCTGTACATGAGAGGTAAGCATTGTGTTACTCGCCTTGTGACGAGAGCTTCACCGGTGACGCTTGTCATGCTCTTAATCGGAACGTCCGCTCATGCGACAGAAGGCGGTGGCTCGTTGTTCCCATTGGGCATCGAGAACTTCGCGGTTGGGCCGATACCACCGCCCGGTTGGTATGGTTCGGTCTACTACTATTCATACTCGGCGGACAAGTCGCGCGACGATGCCGGCAACGAAGTGCCTAACAATCTCAAGATCGATGGCAACGTTATTGCGCCGCGCTTTCTGCTGGTTGCCGACCGAGAGATTCTTGGGGGAGTACTGCTGGCGCAAGTGGTTCCATCGGTTGTCCACACGCGTGTCGCGCTCGATACCGCGCCGGGCGTTCGCCAAAGAGATAGCAAGTTCGCACTGGGTGATCTTCTTGTTGGAGTAGGCATCGGTTACCAGCACAGTGAGAAGTCGGCTGGAGCCATAGGGATGGATGTGTTTGCGCCAACTGGCAGTTACCATGTTAACGATTTGGCAAACACCAGTCGGAATTACTGGGGTGTGGCATCCACGTACACATTCGACTACGTCGACCAGGTGGGCTTCAACTTTTCAACAAAAGTCTCGTATGGGTTCAACTTTAAAAATCCCGATACGAACTACCGATCAGGTCAAGAGCTCATCATTGATTACTCCGCAGGCTGGGGACTGAATAACGGCTGGACTCTCGGAGTGGGTGGCCACATCTACCAGCAGACCACCAATGATAAGCAGAACGGCCGAACGTTAGTCGATAGAAAAGGTCGGGCTTTTGCCGTCGGACCGTCTCTGAAGTATGACAGCGGTAAGGGATGGATGGTCTCCGTCAAGTACTCCCCAGAATTCGGTGTCCGCAACCGTTCGGATGGTTCGGTTGCTGTTGTCAGGTTAGTCATGCCGCTGTAATTCAACCATCCATTCGGCCTGAATCGGGCAATAGTCTAGGAGAGTGATATGTCTATTTCATCGCTGGGGTATGTGGTGGTGGAAGCCAGTAATCTTGATACGTGGTCCGACTACGCGCGCAATGTCCTTGGCGTTGAGAGCAACTTGGTCGGCGAGGCGCTGGAACTTCGCGTGGACGACCGGGCTTGGCGCATCCGGGTCGAGGAAGGGGAATTGGACGACCTCAAGGCCATCGGTTTCGAGACGCTCAATGCCGCCGCTTTCGCCGACGTGCTGACCAAGTTGGCTGACGACGGGATCGAGTATACGCTCGACCCCGATTTGGCCAAGGCGCGTGGGGTGGTTGAGCTGGCACGTTTCTCCGACCCGGCCGATGTGGCCATCGAAGTGTTCTACGGTGCGACCCGAGTATTTCAGAAGCCCTTCGTCTCACCTGTCGGCGTGCAGGGGTTCGTTACAGGTGAGCAAGGGCTTGGTCACATCGTCATTGCAGTGAAGGACGACGTTGGGTACCAAGCTTTCTGGAGCAGGCTCGGTTTCAGGCTCAGCGACTACATTGAGTTTGAGGCGGCACCAGGCTTCCGTTCGAAGGTGACCTTCATGCACTGCAATCCGCGTCACCACTCGCTCGCCTTTGCTGTGGTTCCAGCGCCGAAGCGGATCGTGCATCTGATGCTACAGACCCAGCGCCTGGATGACGTCGGTCTGGCGCTGGATCGCGCCAAAAAGACGGGCGTGCCGGTGGCCTGGGATTTGGGCCGGCACACCAATGACCACATGACCTCGTTCTACATGCTGACGCCGTCGCAATGGGAGATTGAGTACGGTTGGGGCGCACGCGAAATCGATGACGATACTTGGACTGTGGAGCGCCACGATTCGATGAGCATCTGGGGCCACGAGCTGAAGATCAAGCTTGAGGACCGTGTGCATGGCTGACGGAAAGTTCATCGAAATCGATGGCGTCAAGGTCCACTACCATGACGAAGGTGCCGGGCCGGCTTTGGTCCTGCTGCACGGCTCCGGGCCCGGTGCCAGTGGTTGGTCCAATTTTGTGCGCAACGTCGCGCCCCTGGCAAAGGCGTTCCGCGTCATCTGTCCTGATCTGCCGGGGTTTGGCAAGTCGGACATGAAGCCGGTGTCCGCTTCTATTCCGGGATGGTGGGCGGAGGTCATTATTGGTCTGCTGGATAAGCTCGGCATCGATAAAGCACACTTTGTCGGTAACTCGATGGGTGGAATGATCACCTTGAAGATCGCGCTGGAATTGCCCCAACGGGTGGACCGGATGGTCCTGATGGGGCCAGGTGGCGGTTTTCCTGTCAGTTCGGTGTTTCCCACCGAGGGTATCAAGACCTTGGCCGGCTTCTATGACGACCCGGGTCCTTCACTTGAGCGGCTCAAGGGGTTCATCAGCCAGTTCGTGTTCGACCCCTCGCAATTGACGGAGGAGTTGATCCAGCAACGTCTGGAGGCGGCGACAGATCCGCGCATCGTCGCCCAGCCGCCGATGCGGCTGGGGCCGGCCGGCCCGCCCGAGGAGCTATGGCGTGATGCGCGTCTGACCAGGCTGCCACACGAGACGTTGATCATCTGGGGGCGCGAGGACCGCGTGCTGCCGCTGGATACCGGATTTGTGCTGATGAAGCAGATTCCCCGTGCCCGCTTGCTGGTCATGCCGCAGTGCGGCCACTGGGTGCAGTGGGAGCACGCCAACGAGTTCAATCGGACCGTTGGGGACTTCCTTTCATGAGCCGTACAAAGCAGTACGACGCCGACATCGTCATCATCGGTTACGGTCCAGGTGGCGTGGTCGCGGCGAACGTCCTCGGTAAGCTGGGCGTCAGTGCGATCGCGATAGAACGTTACAAGGATATCTATTCCCGCGCTCGCGCGGTCACGGTCAACGACTGGACCATGCGCATCTTTCAGAGCCTGGGACTGGATGCGCAGATGAAGAAGATCATGGACGTTACCCACTCGCTGCGCTGGGTGGACTACCAAGGCGGCGAACTGATGTCCATGCCGTTTCCGCCGGGTGAATTCGGCCACGCCGTCTCGTACGCCATCTATCAACCGGAGATGGAGAAATTGCTGCGCACAGCTGCTGAGAAATACCTGACTGTGAGAGTGCACTACGGGGACGAGATGACCGGCATCGTGCAAGATGAGGACGGCGTTACCGTCACGGTCAAAAGCGGCGATACAGGCGAAATAGGCCAACTTCGCGCGAAGTACGCGCTGGCTTGCGACGGCGGTTCCAGCAGAACGCGCGAGCTGCTAGGAATCAACCTAATCGGTGACACGCTGCCGGTGCGCTGGGTAGTGATCGACTGCCGTGTCAAGCGCTGGTGGCCTAATCGCCACATGCTGACTTTCTGGTCGGACAAGCAGCGACCGGTAGTGGACATTGCGCTGGCGATGGGTAATCACCGCTGGGAATTTCCGCTTAACCCAGGTGAATCGGAGGCCGACTTTCAGACCGGCGAACAGTTGTGGAAGCTGCTCAAGTCGCTGGGCGTCACAGAGGAGGAGGTGGAGATCCACCAGCACGCGTTCTACAACCACCATGTGCGTCATGCCGAACGGTGGCGGGAGGGACGGGTTTTCCTCTGCGGCGACGCCGCGCACCTGATGCCGCCGTGGGCGGGCTCGGGCATGCAGTCTTGCATCAGGGACACGCAGAACCTCTGTCTAAAGCTGGTTGAAGTGTTGGCCGGCCGACTGCCCGAATCCGTCCTCGACACCTACGAGAGCGAGCGTGCACCGGACGTTGAGCGGTACACGCAGATCTCGGTTGGCATGGGTAGGATCATCAAGCGCGAATTGTCCGACTGGCAGATCGACGCGATGATGGAAGCCGAACGTGCCTCCGGCGTCCTGCCGGTGGCGCTTCGCCCGCCGCACTACCGGCAGGGCTGGCTGCAGATTGGCAAAGGCAGTAGGGAGGTGGTCGGCAAGCTGTTGCCGCAACCGCTCGTGGCCAACTGTCGCGGGCAACTCGGCCTGCTGGATGATCTGCTCGGAGAAGGTATCGTGCTGCTCGGTGCCGAGGTCGATCCTGCCCGCCGGCTGAACCCCGAACAGATGGCGGCCTGGAAAAGGTTGGGTGCCCGCTTCGTCGCGTTGCGCGCAGTCGGCCAGCATGCTCGCTCGGATAGTGATCTGATCGATATCGACGGCAAGATGATTGCGTGGCTCGAGAGAAACGGTGTCGACGTGGTGGCGGTACGTCCAGATAAGATCGTCATGGCTGCCAGCGGGAATCTGGCCGTGCCCGCGCTGGCAAGCGGGGTGGCGCCATGAGCAACAGCGCGCTATTGGTCGGCTGTGCCTGGAAATGAAACAGGTCGGATTCGGAGAGCAGGTATTGCCTCGGTTGCTGCTGCTGGCCTGCGCGCAATTCTTGTTCGGGTTCTGTTCGTTGGCCGTTGTTGCACTGCTGTCAGGCATGGCGCTCGATCTGAACGAGTCTCTGGAAGGGCTGGCGTGGCTGGTTGCTCATTTTTCCTTGGCGTTTGCGATCGGTGCGATCGTGGGCCCTTCGTGGTCGCGTTCCCGCGCGCCCAGGACCGTGCTCGTTGTCGGGCTGCTCGGTCTGACGATGGGGGCCCTGGCGCTGGCGTTGGCGCCGACAGTGTCCTGGGCCAGCCTTGCTAGATGGATACAGGGATTGTCGGCGGCATTGATCGGGCCCACCACTTCGGTCTTTGCTATTGCGCTGGCGCCGCGAGAGCTTCGGGGCCGGGCATTGGGGATGGTCTTCGGCGGCACAATGGTGGCGATTGTCCTCGGCTTGCCGCTGGCGTCGTGGTTGAGCGAACGGATACCGTGGCGATGGATTTTCGGGCTCGTCGCCTTGGCGTCACTGGTCCTTGCGCTGGCGGTCTGCCTGTGGCTGCCCAGAGCGTTGAAAAGCACAGGTGGGAAGGAGGCGCAAGAGGACATGCTGCGGACCGCACTGCAACCAGCTGTTGGCTTTGCGTTGCTGACCGCACTGTTGCGCATGACTGCCCAGTTTGCGTGCTATACCTTGATCGGCATGCTGGCAGTTATTCATTTCGGTTTGCCCACATCTGCGGTCGCGGCAGTGCTGCTGGCCTATGGGGTGTCTGGCCTCGTCGGCAATCAGGCAGCCGGCTACTGGGTGGACCGGTACGGCGTTGCATCGGTTCTGCGATGGTGCGGCATTGCGGTGGTCGCAAGTTATGCTGGCTTGGCGCTGCTGTCGGCCGATTCTGCGGTCGCTCTCATCTGGATTGCCATCCTCTGCTGGGGATTTGCCAGCGTTATGTTCGCAACTCCGCAGCAAGTGTTCCTCGCCGAACTGCCTGCACCCTCCGCCGGCTCGGTCGCGTTGTCGTTGAACGCCGCAGCCTCGTACGCAGGCATGGCATTAGGTAGCGGTGCTGCCAGTCTAATTGCAGTGGGGTTCGGTCTTGGCGCACTTGTGGGATTCTCTCTTTTGCTTTCTTTGCTGTCCATCGTTACGTCGGAGATATCGCTATGGTTTAGCCGTCGTCACCCCTCGGCTGTGCGCGACTAGTGATGCAGTCGATGTCACTGCAATGGCTGCCCGCGTGTCGCTGTGGTTTGGCTCCTTGCGGGTGTCTTCATGGGTGTGTTTGATGCGGGCTCGGAAGCGATGGGGTCGGGAGCATCCACTGGGCACGTGTATGGGAAGTTGCCGAGTGTTGATATGTGAGCGGTATGTCCCGTTTAGCAGGGCGGATCACCACGTATGCGATGCTTTCCGCGTTAGCGCCGTGAATTGCCTCACTCAGAGCGGCGAGGCTGTCCACTAGCACGCTGTCAACCGGGCTTGTCGGGAAAGGCTCGTGCGAAGATGTCCACTGCCGCTGCCACATGCGCTTGGGTCGCTCCGCTGTTGCTTGCGTCGGCTGCGAACGGATCAATGCTGCTGTGTATCAACAGCAGGAATTGCTGGGCAGCGAGGCTGGGATAGCTACACTCTGTCCGGGAGGCCAGCACGGGTTCCACGTACATCTGGTAATGGAGTCGACGTTCGCTCCAGCGGTTCGAGTCCTCTGAGGATGGTAACTGGATTGAGCGCGCCTGGGTCTTGGCGATGGCGATCGCCGCGGGGAGGGTTTCCTGTCGCAGCACCGCCTGTGCGAGATCGGATAGGTGATTCCGCAGCGACGTGGTCGCCCGTTGTGCAGGTGGAGCGAAGACGGGAAGCTCGCTTGCCCAATGGGCTATGACAGCCTTGAAGAGCTCCGCCTTGCTGCGGAAGTAGCTGTACAGTGTGGCTTTCGTCACGTCGAGCCTCTGCGCGAGAATCTCCATGCTGGCGTAGTCGTATCCGACCTCGCTGAAGACTTGACCAGCCTTCAAGAGCAGCTCCAGTCGGCGTGACTGCCTGTAGCCGATGTTGCTGGGGCGTCTGCCAAGAGTAGGCATGACAAACCTCCTTAACTGATGCGGATGCGAGGTTGCACTAACGCATTGACGCGCTCAGCGAGCCATAACAGTGTCGAGCGGCTTGGTCCATGCAACGACAACTGGTGGCGGCGATAGAGCACGGCGTGGCTCAACTGCGCGAAGCGGCCCTTGATGAAGCCTCCTTTGAAGAAGCCGAAGCGTCCCAGCGTCCCGAACGCGTTGTAGTCACTCAGTGAGACCAGTGAGCCGAGATCGTGGAAACGGAATGGTGGTATTGGCCGTGGCGATTGCGCCCGCAGCCAGGCAGGTAGATGGCGGGCCAGGTGCAAGGCCTGCTGATTGGCGACCTGAGCGGTGGAGGGCAGGGGCCGCTCGAATCCTGCGGGAGTCAGGCTGGCACAATCACCCAAGGCGAAGATGCGCTGTTCACCGTGTGCCAGCAGGTCGGGACCGACCACAATCTGGCAGACCCGGTTCAGCTCCAGCCCGCTATCGGAAAGATTGTCGGAAGCGCGAATGCCTGCAGCCCAGACTTTCAGCATGGCCGGTATGCGACTGCCGTCGGCCAACACGTAGCCATCGGCATCGGCGGCCATGACCGTGACCCCGGTGCGTACGTCCACGCCCAGTGCCTGCAACTGCTGGGTGGCTGAAGCTGCGATGTCCTCGGGGAATGCGCCCAGGATGCGTGGAGCGCCTTCCAACAGGGTCAGACGCAACCGCTGACGCACGTCGGTCTCGCCGCCGTAGCCGGCCGCCAGTTCGATCATGCGGTTCAGTTCCGCGGCCAGTTCGACCCCGGTTGCACCACCGCCGACGATGCCGATATCGATGTCGTTTCCGCGTACGAAACTGCGCGCCACGTGCGCGCGCAGGCGCATGTTGAAGGCATCTGCCTGGTCCTGGCTGTCGATGAAGTGGCAGTGTTCGGCCACGCCGGGTGTGCCGAAGTCGTTGGCGCGGCTGCCAAAGGCCAGTACCAGAACCTCGTACTCAAGCTCGCGTGTGCCGGCAACCCATTGGCCGTCCACCTGCATGGGCGCCAAGCGGATGCGCCGGGCTTGGCTGTCGACGCCGTTGAATTGGCCGTGGACGTAGTGGAAGTGGTGGGTGCGCGCATGTGCCAGGTATTGCACTTGTTGCTGATAGATGTTCCATGTGCCGGCAGCGAAGGTATGCAGCATCGGCTTCCAGACATGGGTTGGGCCGCGATCGACCAAGGTGATCCTGGCCCGCCCAGCGCGCCCCATGGTATGGCCGAGGCGTGTCGCCAGGATCAGACCGGCAACGCCGCCGCCGACGATGACGATGCGGGGCGGTCGTTGGTCGTTGCCCGGACTCATCGCGGTGCCCCGAACATGAAGTGGATAATCTCGTTGACGATGCGCACGGTGGCGGCGCGATCACGCTCGGGTTCGACCAGGGAGCGTATTGCCAGGTTTGGGAACAGGACGGCGACCATGCTCATTCTTAGGCGCAGCTCGGTCTCCAGCATCAATCCGACGTTATCGGGATTGCTGTTTCGCTCCACCGCCTCGGGGGTGCGGCGGATGAGTCGGGTGACCAGGTCGCCGCTTTCCTGATCCTGCTCCGTCCGGCGTATCAGTTCGGCCATGTCCAGTTCTTCGCGTTCTGCGATGGCTTCGACAATGGCTTCCTTGTTGACGAAGTAGTGGTAAATGTGCCCAGGGCTCATGTCGGCGGTCTGGGAGATGCGGGCGATGCTGCTGCCGTGGAAGCCTTCGCGCCGGAAGCATTCGGTGGCGGCATCCAGAACCTGTTGACGACGCAACTCGCCCTTCTCGGACTCGGGATGGAGCTTGGTAGCACTCATCTTTTGGACTCTTCTTCGCGACGTAGGGGAGGCGATTGCGGATTCGCACGGGATGGGATTATAGTATGTTCATACTAGAATGAACATTCAATCTACCCCCCCAATCCTGCCACGGCACCCTCTGCTCATGAAAACCACGCCCACCTTTGGCGTCACCACCGCTCTTGCCCTGGCCCTGACGTTATCTGCCTGCCGTTTAGGCGGCCCGGACGCGGGTCCACCCCAAGGGCCGCCGGAGGTCGGCGTGGTCACCCTGCAGGCTGAGAACGTCGCGCTGTCGGCCGAGTTGCCGGGGCGCACCACGCCCTACCTGATCGCCGAGGTGCGGCCGCAGGTCAGCGGCATCCTACTCACGCGACTGTTCGAGGAGGGCAGCGAGGTCCAGGCTGGCCAGCCGCTGTACCAGATCGATCCGGCGCCATACCGCGCCACACTGACCCGTGCCGAAGCCGCTCTGGAGCAGGCGAAGCTACTGTTCGAGCGCTATGAGCGCTTGGTGCAGAGCAAGGCCATCAGCCAGCAGGACTACGACGATGCCCGGTCGCAATACCGGCAGGTGCAGGCCGCCGCCGAAACCGCGCGCATTGACGTGGGCTATACCCGGATCACCGCGCCGATCTCCGGCCGCATTGGTCGTTCCTCGGTGACCCAAGGCGCGCTGCTCACCGCCAGCCAAACCACCGCGCTGGCGACGGTGCAGCAATTGGACCCGATCTACGTGGACATCGTTCAGCCGTCGACCGCGATCCTGAAGTTGAAGGAAAATCTTGCCAGTGGCCGATTGAAGAGCGCCGGTGACGGCCAGGCCGAGGTGCAGCTGCAACTGGAGAACGGCCAGCCCTATCCGCACGCCGGCAAGCTGCAGTTCTCTGAAGTGAGCGTGGACGAGGGTACCGGTGCGGTGACGCTGCGCGCCGTACTCCCGAACCCGGACGGCCTGTTGCTGCCGGGCATGTTCGTGCGTGCACAGTTGCAGGAAGGCGTCCGGGACCAGGCGTTGCTGGTTCCGCAGCGTGGCATCACCCGCAACCCGACGGGGCAGGCGACCGCGTTGGTGGTGGGGGCCGACAACAAGGCCGAGTTGCGCGAAGTGACGGTCGAACGGACGGTCGGTGATCGTTGGCTGGTTGGCGCGGGGTTGAAGCCTGGCGACAGAGTCATCGTCGATGGCTTGCAGAACGTCCAGCCGGGCGCGCCGGTCAAGGCTGTGCCGGCCGGCCAGGTGGCCGCCTCGGCTGCACCGGAGCCGGATATCGCAGCCGCTGCGACTGAGAAGTAAGGGGCCGCGCACATGGCACGTTTCTTTATCGACCGGCCCATCTTTGCCTGGGTCATCGCCATTGTCATCATGCTGGCCGGCGCATTGGCCATCCGCTCGTTGCCGATCAATCAGTACCCGGACATCGCGCCACCGGCCATCCAGATCAGTGGCATGTATCCGGGCGCTTCGGCGCAGACGGTACAGGACACGGTGGTGCAGGTCGTGGAGCAGCAGCTCAACGGCCTGGACAACTTGCGCTACATCAGTTCGGCGAGTAATGCTGACGGTAGCTTCACCATCACCGCGACGTTCAATCAGGGGGCCGACCCGGACATTGCCCAGGTTCAGACCCAGAACAAGCTGTCGCTGGCCACTCCGTCGTTGCCCAGTGAGGTGCAGCAACAGGGCATCCGCGTGGTCAAGTACCAGATCAACTTCATGCTGGTCGCGGGTCTGATCTCCACCGATAGCAGCATGAGCGGTTTCGACTTGGGCGACTACATTGTCTCCAGCCTCCAGGATCCGCTTTCCCGCACGCCTGGCGTCGGCGACTTCATGGTACTGGGTGCGCAGAATGCGATGCGCATCTGGCTGGATCCGGCCCGCCTCAACAGCTATAGTCTGACGCCGTTGGATGTCAGCAATGCGATCCAGGCGCAGAACGTACAGGTGTCCTCCGGTCAGATCGGTGGCCTGCCGACCCGCGCGGGCGTGCAGCTCAATGCCACCGTGGTTGGCAAGACTCGTTTCCAGACCAGCGAGCAGTTCGAGAACATCCTGCTGAAGGTCAATACCGACGGCTCGCAGGTGCGCTTGCGCGACGTGGCGACGGTGGGGCTGGGCGCAGAGAGTTTCTCGATCAGTTCCCAGTACAACAACCAGCCTTCGGCCGGCATCGCGTTGCGCCTGGCTACCGGCACCAACGCGCTGGATGCGATTGCCGAGGTGCGCAAGACTCTTGCGGAACTGGAACCGACCATGCCCAAGGGCGTAAAGGTGGTCTATCCGTACGACACCGGCCCGGTGGTCAGTGAGTCGATCGAAGGCGTGGTGCACACGTTGTTCGAGGCGATCGCGCTGGTGTTCTTGGTGATGTTCCTGTTCCTGCAAAACTGGCGCGCCACGCTGATTCCTACCCTGGCGGTGCCGGTGGTGCTGCTGGGTACTTTCGGGGTGATGGCCTCGTTTGGCTTCACCATCAACATCCTGACCATGTTCGGCCTGGTGCTGGCCATCGGCTTGCTGGTGGATGACGCCATCGTCGTGGTCGAGAACGTCGAGCGCTTGATGGTCGAGGAAGGCCTGTCGCCGAAGGAAGCATCGATCAAGTCGATGGGCCAGATCACCGGCGCGCTGGTCGGCATCGGCCTGGTGCTGTCGGCGGTGTTCGTGCCGATGGCATTCTTCGGCGGTTCCACCGGCGTGATCTACCGCCAGTTCTCGATCACGATCGTCTCGGCGATGGCGCTGTCGGTGCTGGTGGCGATCGTCTTTACGCCGGCGCTGTGCGCGACTCTGCTAAAGCCAGTCAATCACGAACATCATGAGAAGAAGAAGGGCTTCTTTGGCTGGTTCAACCGCTGGTTCGAGCGCAGCACGCTGCGCTACCAGGGCGGCGTGACGCGCCTGCTTGGTGCTCGTAAGCGAGGCATGGCGGCATTCCTGATGATCGTGGCGCTGCTGGCGTTGTTGTATCCGCAGATTCCCACTTCGTTCCTGCCCGACGAAGACCAGGGCAACATGTTCGTGCAGGTACAGATGCCGCCGAACACCAGTGCCGAGCGCACCAAGGAAGTGATGAAGCAGGTGACCGACTACCTCATCAAGGAAGAGGGAGACACCGTTGCATCGGTCATGTCTGTCACCGGCTTCAACTTCGCAGGCCGCAGCCAAGGCTCGGGCATGGCTTTCGTCAGCCTGAAACCTTGGAACGAACGCAAGAGCAGCGTATTCGAGCTTTCACAGCGTTCGATGGGGCGCTTCAGCCAGATCAAGGATGGCTTCGTGCTGGCGATCGTGCCACCGTCGGTCGTGGAACTGGGCAATGCTACCGGCTTCAACCTGCACCTGGAGGATCAGGGTGGGTTGGGTCACGACAAGCTGATGCAGGCGCGCAACCAGTTCCTGGACATGGCCACGCAGAACCCGGGGCTGGCCATGGTCCGCCCCAACGGCATGAACGACGAGCCGCAATACCAGGTGCTGATCGACGATGAGAAGGTGCAGGCACTGGGCCTGTCGCTCGTCGACGTCAACAACACGCTGTCGGCGGCCTGGGGTTCGTCCTATGTCAATGACTTCGTCGACAAGGGCCGAGTCAAGAAGGTTTTCATCCAGGGCGTGGACGAATCGCGCATTGCACAGGAGGATTTTGACAAGTGGCATGTGCGCAACAACGCCGGGCAGATGGTGTCCTTCGCCGCGTTCGCCACTGGCAAGTGGATCTACGGTTCGCCCAAGCTGGAGCGCTACAACGGTGTGCCGGCGGTGGAACTGCTGGGCGTGCCGGCACCGGGAATAAGTTCGGGTGAGGCGATGGCTGAGGTCGAGAAGATCGCCGCGCAGTTGCCGGCGGGCGTGCGTCTGTCCTGGACCGGTCTGTCCTACGAGGAGCGCATGGCCGGCGATCAGACGCTCGGGTTGTACACGTTGTCGTTGCTGATTGTGTTCCTGTGCCTAGCAGCGCTCTACGAGAGTTGGTCGATCCCGTTCTCGGTGATGTTGGTCGTGCCGCTGGGCGTGATCGGCACTGTGGTGGCCACGCTGATGCGCGGCCTGGGTAACGACGTCTTCTTCCAGGTAGGCCTGCTGACCACGATCGGCCTGTCGGCCAAGAACGCGATCCTAATCGTCGAGTTCGCCCGTGAATTGGTCGAGAAGCAGGGCAAGCCGCTGGTGGAGGCGGCCATCGAAGCCGCACGCCTGCGCCTGCGCCCGATCATCATGACCTCGTTGGCCTTCACCGTTGGCGTGATCCCGCTGGCGTTCGCTTCCGGCGCCAGTTCCGCCAGCAAGCATGCGATCGGCACCGGCGTGATTGGCGGCATGGTGACCGCAACCGTGCTGGCGATCTTCCTCGTGCCGCTGTTCTTCGTGGTGGTGGCGAGCCTGTTCAAGAAGAAGCGGGCTGCGCCCGCCGCCGCTGCGCTGCCGCCGGAAGAGCCGTTATGACCCTACTTCCGCGTCCACGCGGTGCGGCGCCGCGAACGCCGTCCGCGTCCCCCGTCCCGTCATCTTCGAGCGATGGCGGGTACCGGCCAGTCCCACCCTCCTTTGGGGCTGGCCTGTCGTCTGCAATGGACGGCACCCCCGGCGGGAGGGCGATCCGCCCTCCCGCCGGTTCTCTCCCCGCTTCGGTACGCCCCGTGAACCCATTTTCCGGAAACCTTCGTCGCCATGTGTGTCCCCCGGCGCTGGCGCTGCTGGCGGCCCTGCTGGGCGGCTGCACCACGCTGGCACCGAGGTACCAGCAACCCGATGCGCCGGTCTCGGCGCACTGGCCCACGCTGCCGGCCTCGGCTGGCGGTGAGGGCAGGGCTGCAGATATCTCGTGGCAGCAGTTGATCGCCGACCCGACGTTGCGGGAAGTGATGCAACTGGCGCTGGAGAACAACCGTGATCTGCGCATCGCTGTACTGAATATCGAGAAATCACGCGCGCAGTACCGTATCCAGCGTGCCGAACTCTTGCCGCAGGTAGCGGTCGGTGCGTCAGAGGCAGCGCAGCGAACGCCAGCGTCGGTGTCGTCAAGCGGCGTCGGCGGCATCAGTCGCACGTACAGTGCCGATGTCGGCATCAGCTCCTACGAGCTGGACCTGTTTGGTCGCGTGCGTAGCCTCAAGGCTCAGGCGTTGCAGTCCTACCTGGCCACCGAGGAGGCGCATAGGTCGGTCCATATCAGCCTCCTGGCCGAAGTTGCCACGAGCTACATGACCTTGGTGGCCGATCTGGAGCGTTCGTGGCTGGCCGATGAAACGCTGCGCAGCCGCGTGGAGGCACTCGCCCTGCAATGGGAACGTCATGGGGCCGGTAGCGCGAACGATCTGGAACTGCGTCAAGCTGAAGGTGAAATGGAAGCGGCCCGGTTCGATGCACTGGCGTTGAGCAGCCAAGTGGAGCAGGACTTCAATGCACTGGAGTTGCTGGTGGGCGCGCCGCTGCCAGACTCGCTCCAGTCACAGGAACCGCCCCAACTCGGCCGGATGTTGGGCGTGGAGGCCATTCCGGCGGGGCTGCCGTCGGACCTGTTGCAGCATCGTCCCGACATCCTGGCTGCCGAGCATCACCTGATCGCGGCCAATGCCAACATCGGTACCGCACGGGCGGCCTTCTTCCCGAGCATCCATCTGACCGGCAGCGCCGGTCGTGCGAGCGACGACCTTTCCGAACTGTTCGACAGCGGCGGACGCGCATGGAGTTTTGTGCCGCAGATCAGCCTGCCGATCTTCAACGGCGGGCGCCTGCGTGCAAACCTGTCGATCTCCAAGGCAGATCGGGATATCGCCGTGGCCGAGTATGAGAAGGCCATCCAGACCGCGTTCCGAGAGGTCGCCGATGCGCTGGCCCTGCGCGGGGTGGTGGACGTGCAAGTTGAAGCGCAGCAAAAGCGCGTGGAGGCTGCGAGTGCCGCCTACACCCTAGTGAAGCTGCGCTACGACAACGGCGTATCCGGCTATCTAGAAGTGCTCGATGCGCAGCGCGCTCTGAATGCTGCCCAGCAAACCCTGGTACAGACCGAACTGGCCCGCCAGGCCAGTCTGGTCGCGTTGTACAAGGCACTGGGCGGCGGTTGGACGGGCTCGGTTGAGACGGTGGCGAGTGTTGGTGCTCCCACACGAGAAACGGAGTAGCCGCTCCGGTGCGTCGACCTCCAGATCTTCGGTGATCTTGCAAGCCAGAATGGAGAGCGCCTTGGCCCTGTTGGCGAGCACGAGTTTTCTGAGTGGCATTCGCGGTTGCGAACGCCGGAGCTTCAGTACGAAGGGATCTGCCGACCATCGGCGCAGTGCGGCGCATTTCCCGCGTGGATATTCAAAATGACGCTCGTGATTAAAGTTCCCTCATGTGGATCGCGCGTTGCTCATCGAGGCGGTGTCCGGGTCTGGTCCGCGGTATCCAACTCCTTGCTGACTTCCTCCAGCAACAGCTCCACAATGGGATCAATTTGAAAAACACGCCGGTATATAACAGTCAGATTTGTTGGCGCAGTTCCAACCGTGCACGTTCCGTAGCCAAAAATTCTGGATGAAGCCGCCATGTTCCAGTGCCCCAAGCAAGCGCAATGGTGTGCTGTAACAGGACTGTGCCTTGAATAGGTCGGCTAAGGTGAGCTTGGTCGTCGATGGAAGTGAATGCGCTCAATAGCGCGAAGGCGCGATCCAACACCGCAACACTGCGGAGACGTCATCCGGTTTGGCATCATTGTTTTCCGCCTCTCATATTAAGAATAAGAACCTCCAAATTTTGCTAAGAACAATATGTGGGTCGCGACGTTGGATAAGGGTTAGCACTAACTAGCTTTACCCTACTCATCGTTCTACTGTTCTTCCCGCCAGAACGACATTCTGTCCAGAGGAATGTCCGGGGGCAAGCGGCTAGCGTCCGCTTGACTCGGCACCAATTGCTGGCTTGCAGGAGTGTGTACTCCGACACTCTGATATTGGCGACCGCTTTCTGTCGTGAGTAGCGCTTTGGAGCGGAGCAACCGGTCGGCCCGCACCATCATGTGTCAACCGCTATCTCAAGTCACGGCTCGTCGTGTGTACTGACGTGCCCCGCTTTTTCAACGAAGCACACAAAAGAATCGGAGGCCAGTAATGCTCTTCCTTCTTCGCTGCGCGATTACTTGCGCGCTTGTCACTATCATGGCCCCCGCGCCTGCGCAACCTGCCTATCCGAGCCACTCTATCAAGGTCATCGTTCCGTTCCCGCCCGGGGGCGGAACGGACTTGGTGACCCGGCTCGTGGTCGAAAAAATCCGCATTGCTACCGGATGGCTGCTTGTTGTGGAAAACAAGCCCGGTGCAGGCGGCAACATTGGCATGGACGCAGTAGCGAAGGCAGTGCCAGACGGCTACACAATCGGCATGGGGCAGACAGCCAATCTCGCCATCAATCCGAGCTTGCACACCAAGATGCCCTATGACGCTGCCAAGGCGCTCGTGCCAGTGGCGACCGTGGCTGGGCAGCCTGTTGTACTCGTCGTCAACAGCACAGCCCCCTTCCTGACGCTGGCTGATTTTGTGAGTGCCGCGCAAGCCAAGCAGGGCTCCTTCACGATGGCCTCAGCCGGCAACGGTACGGTTGGGCATTTAACGGGTGAACTGTTCACGCGCCAGGCGGGGATTAACACCCTTCACATCCCGTACAGAGGTGCCGGTCCGGCAGCCAACGATCTGCTCGGAAATCAGGTCGACTACTACTTCGCCACGCCGCAAGCAGTCCTCCCGTTCATCAGGGCCGGCAAGCTGCGCGCGTTGGCGGTCAGTTCGTCCCAGCGTCTGCCGATCTTGCCAGACGTGCCGACAGTGGCCGAGAGCGGCTACAAGAATTTTGACACCAACGACTGGAAGATGCTCGTGGCACCGGCTGGCACGTCGCCTGCGATCCTGGCCCAACTGCAAGCGGTGGTCGCTAGAGTGCTCTCCGATGCCGAGTTGATTGTCGCATTGCAAGAGGAAGGCAGCGCGCCCCTGATATCCACACCACAGCAAGCGGCCGATTTGCTTCAGTCCGAACAGGAGCGCTGGAGCACAGTCGTGCGCAATAGCGGCCTCAAGCTGGACTGATCTATCTTCCCCAGCGCTTCAGGAGAAATCAATGGTACGGAAAGGAATTCGTTACATCGTTGCGTTCACCACTGCGGCGGTCATGCCGTTTAGTGCTAGTTCGGCTTCTAGTGGCCAAGGCTTCCCGCAAAGGTCTATCACCATTGTTGTGCCCTACGCAGTCGGTGGCACCACGGACATCGTAGCCCGGTTGGTCGCGAGCCAAATCGCAGATGGCCTGGGTCATCCGTTGGTAGTGGAGAACCGGGTGGGCGCCGGCGGCCTGATCGGCTGGAACGCCGTCGCGCGGGCCATGCCTGATGGCTACACGCTTTTGACTACGGAGATGTCCTTCACTATCGCGCCAGGGCTTTTGCCGGAATTGCCGTTCGACGGATACAAGGACTTTGCCCACATTATTACCGTCGCAGCTGCTCCGAATGTATTGGTTGTCACCCCCCATTTGCCTGTGAAGACGGTGCAGGAATTCATCGCTCTGGCGAAGGCCAAGCCTGGCGCGATGTACTACGGATCGGGTGGCAATGGCACAAACACGCATCTGGGGGCGGAGCTCTTCAACAGCGCTGCAGGGATCGAGTTGGTACATGTGCCGTACAAGGGTGCCGGGCAGGTGCTGACCGACCTTATGGCAGGCCAGGTGCAGGCCTTGGTCACTTCGCTGTCGACCGTGTTACCGCACATACGATCCGGCAAACTGCGCGCACTTGTAGTAGCCAGTGAATCGCGATCACCACTACTGCCGGATGTGCCCTCAGCGAAAGACGCCAACCTGCCAGGTTTCCACATGAATTTCTGGGTTGGTTTTGCTGCACCTGCAGGCACTCCGCAATCGGTCGTCAAGACACTGAACCAAACGATTGCTGCCGCGGTGAACACCCCTAATGGCAGACACCGCTTCGCCGAACTGGGACTCACCCCGGTCACGGACACACCCGAACAGGCGACTGAGAAGGTCGAATCCGAGATCAAACGCTGGTCACATGTTGTGAAGTCTGCCGGTGTCAAGCCCGACTAGCTAGCCTGTACCGTGTTGGATTTGGCGGCCTTCGGTATGCCGGCCCGCGGATGCCTTGGGGCGGCCAGTCATCGAGGCATGTCCCAATGTAGCTCCGAACACAGCCCGGACGATTTTACCAACCTGCTGGAAGCCGAGACCGACCGGGTAGGTGCGCTCTATGTATGCAAGAGGTGGTTGCGCCGCTTCAATACCGCGAACGGTTTCGCCGGTCTACGATATCTGGTGCAGACCGCGGCGGCTGTGGTAGCAGGCCCCCCGACGCCTGCCAATCTGACGCCTTAATGAGCTGAGAACCGTGCCTTCTGTCGATGGAGCGCGACCCAAAGCATCCGTGGGAATGATGACTGCGTCCTATGACCGGCGGCGCTAAGCCCCCAACTGAGAACGACGCCTACGACATGGGCGTCGTTGAGGCTGGCACCATGAACTTGGCCCGAGCCCCAGGACGCACGGCACGTGACAACTGCGAGCTGGACGCGTACCAACGGCCGACGTGTTTCTATGCGAGGAGGGCGGTGGTAGCACTGGATTTTGCAAAGACGGGGGCTGTACTGTCAGCGCTCGTGCATTCGTCTGGCGTGCGGGGTACCAAGATTGGTAGTTCTTTAGAGTGGCAACAGCAATGTATTGTGGGCTTTGGACTATCTGTCGAGGAAACTACTGTGGACGCTGCCTCAATTTCTCAGGCCCAACCAATCGGAAGTACCGTTCACGGCTGGGCCCCGCGCCCTAGGCCAGAGCGCGTCACATTGAGGGGCAACTATTGTCGGGTGGAGCCGCTGGACCCAACCCGGCACCACCGCGATCTGTACGCTGCGTATAGTGAGGACACCGGAGGTCGCATCTGGACCTACATGCTCGCCGGTCCTTTCAAAGATGCAACTGCTTATCAGCGCCACGTCATCGAGTCGTCGGCAAGCGATGATCCACTCCATTTCGCCGTCGTCGAGGTGGCGTGTGGTCGGGCCTGCGGAACTCTGGCACTGATGCGGGCGGATCCCGAGAATGGCGTCATTGAGGTCGGCCACGTTGCCTTCTCATCGCGTGGGCAACGCACTCGGTTGTCAACCGAGGCCCAGTACCTTTTGATGGAATATGTGTTCGACCACTTGGGCTATCGTCGCTACGAATGGAAGTGCGACTGCTTGAACGCGCCTTCGCGCTGTACAGCACATCGGTTAGGGTTCCAGTTCGAAGGGGTGTTCCGACAGGCCATGGTTTACAAGGGCCGCAATCGCGACACGGCATGGTTTTCGATCATCGACACCGATTGGCCAGCAGTGCAGGCAGCCCTCAAGAGCTGGCTTTCACCAGAGAATTTTGATGCCTCTGGCACGCAGCGCCGAACATTGGCAGCAATACGAAATTTTTCAGTGAGCTAACCGCACGTAGATATGCTCAAAAACACCGAAAGGCAGGTGCCCGACTGCCTTGCGGCAGGTCTAGCATGACTTCGTCGGGCCACCATGGTTAATGCAACTAGCGGTTGCTATTGGGAAGGCGTACTGAACTACCGATGTCAGGCTGGGTGTCATCATACAAGGCTGCGGGATGGGGGGAGTTGAACAGGTTATCGAGGAGTGTGTCATGACCCGCCAGACTCGCACCGACCTTCTCTCACCACGCGTCAGCGCATCCTTGGCGCAGCCAGCGTGTGCATAGGCCGCTGTGATCGACCGCACCCTAGTCGACTTCAACACAATCAGGCGGATGTGCTCATCAACACCAAGGCCGCCCGGCGGGTAGCGGGCGCGACGCCGATGGGGTCGGCCGGAGTGGATCATTGTGGGGCCGACGAGACGATCTACTGCTCGTTGAGCAACAATGGCGGGTGCCAGCGCACCGACCACCAACACGTGCGTGAATAACGCACACGGCCACATCGCGCACTAGAACAACTGCAGCGATTCACCTCTCGCGACCACATTCACGTGGTGCCTATTTTTGCTTGCGAGCTACTCACCGATTACAGCCGAAAATCCCAATGGCAACGTCAAGGGGGTACTTTCGCCAGCCCCGACGGCATCCGTGATGATCGCAGGGTCGCCTGTGGGGGCAAACGGTTGCCGGCACGGGGGTGCCAACACCAACGAGCATTGTTGGCAACAACTCGGTTTACTCAGTGGTTGCGAAGACGGGTGAATCAACGCGCTTTCTGGTTGGGGACCGGTTGTAATACGAGATTACTATCATTGCCTACTAAGCAGAACGCACGGCATTCTTCTCAATATCCAGCACCTTGACCAAGGGTGGAACATGCTGCGGCGGGGTCGATGCCATTCGGCGACTATCGTCGTACGCCGCACCGACAGCAAAACAGTGGTCACTTGACGTGAAAGACACAGCGATCCTTTCGCGGGTCGTCGAGCAGCGCCCTGCATGACTCGCAAAGCCGTGACTGCCAATTGCCATGCGCCTTCGGCGCCGCTCTCCTCCTCGGTTCGAAGCTCGGCTGCTTGATCATCCGAATCGGTCTATGCGATATACATCCAAGGACAGATTGGCACCCTCGGAGGCCCCGACGGCGACGCCAGCAAGCTGCGCAACAATCTCGGCAGTCACTGCGGCTTGAGTCATCCCAAGATGGTGGTGGCCAAACGCGAGCAAAACTCGTCCGTCACATAACTGGTCGATCACGGGAAGAGAGTCCGGCAACGAGGGACGAAGGCCCATCCAAGGCGTCGCATTTGCAGTGTCGAGTGGCGTGCGAAATAAGCCTAAGCTCAATTGCTGGAGTTGCCACGCGCGTGCCATCATGGCCGGGCGCTCAAGCCCTGCAAACTCTACAGTCCCGGCCAGTCTTAGGCCTTGAGCCATCGGCGTCATGATGAATTTGCGCTCCAGGGAGGTGACAGAGATCGGTAACCTTCCGCGCTCGAAGGGCAACATCAAATGGTATCCCCGTTCGGTTTCCAGGGGAACTTTTCTACCCGTTAACAGCGTTGTCAATCTCTTTGAGTGGGCACCGCAGGCGATCAGCACTTTGCGAGCGCGTATGACTCCCTGTGTCGTGTGCAGTGATACGCCACCTTCTTGCAGTTCCCCACCGAGCACGGGCAACTCAATGACAGTAGCGCCGAAGGTCACCGACGCCGCTAGCAGTTCGTGTAGAACGCCGAACGGGTCGATGAAATGCCCTGTGCGCGGGAAGAAAAGCCCACCGAGGACGCGGCCACTCAACTGCGGAGCCATCTCACGCACTTCCCAACCCTGGAGAGAGGTAACTGGCACACCTTGATGGCGCATACGCGCCATCAAGGCGGCAGTCTCCACCATGGACTCCGAACGCTCGTACACCAGCAACGAGCCTCCTTGGCGCAGGAGGTCCGTACGACCGATTTGGGCGAGTAACCGCAGCCAGGCCTCCAAACTGCGCTCGTTCAGGGCCCGCAGACCGGCAACGGTCCGCTGCAACGGTGCTGGTTGCAAATTCATCAGCAGTCGCACGAGCCAAGGCATGCAATTCGGCAGGTAGCGCCAGTCCAAGCGCAAAGGGCTCAGTGGGTCCCAAAGCATCCCGGGCAGGTTCTTGAGAAGCGACAGATTAGCGATAGGAAAAACCTGTTCGGTCGCTAAATGGCCGGCATTGCCGAACGATGCCCCCAACCCCGGCGCTTGTCGGTCAACCAAAACCACCCTCAGCCCCGCGCGCGCCAAGGTATAGGCGCACGTCACACCGATAATACCCGCCCCGACGATGACTACATCCGCGAGCGGACGAAGGCTACTTGAAGATATCATCGACATATCGATTCACTGACTGGCGGAACCATGGAGGCAACATAGCGAAACATTGTGGTCTCGAAGGGCGGGAGGCTCGGCGGCATATCGTAGATATTTCCTGCTACCTGACTGCTTTAAGACCGTCAGGTTAGGAAACTCGCGGCGCAGTCTAAGAAAAACAGCCCGGGTGATAGAAGACGCAGGAAGAATTGTTGTAAGCGACGGACGGCAGTCCGGCTCCTGACCTAAGAATGGCCGCGAAACGCGCTGACTGGACTGCGGCAGATGTGCTGCGCGACAAAACTCGTCGGATGAACAGCGGGGCAGTAGGGCGCGCACGCCAATTTCAACGGTGCGCGCGGCATGCGAGACGGTTTCGCGGACATGGATCGCGCCGGGCCCAACGATGAGGGGAACACCTGCTGCGACCGGCCGCGCCACACTTTCCTGAGGCTGACTATGAGCCAACAGTGGCCAGTCGCCCAACGAATCACGATAGAGTACTGAGGTCATGCTGACATCGGTTAACTTACGTCCCTTCGCTACTAGGGAGGCGTAGTCGGAACTACGCTTGGCAGTGCAAGGTTTCATCAGCGCTGGAATGCAAGCTGTGTGGGGGGGGCGGTGGCCATGAAGACTGCTCGTAGCGGCAAGTTGAACGGATCAAATTAGACGGGACGACCAAACCAACTGGCCTTTTGTTGGCCTTTATGGCAATGCGGGCGCAACGCAGATGCCCCAGGCAAAAGGGTCTCGATCGTCGATCAGCAAGCTCGTTTCAGACGTGATGTAGGCACGGCCTGTGATTAGAGGACGTATTTGGTCTCCCTCCCATTGGTAGCGCCCTTCGAAGCAGCAACCTGCTATGCCCGCCTGAACCCAGGGATGTCCAGGGGACAGCATCCCATCTGCGGCAAGGCAGGCCATCTTGGCGCTGGTGCCTGTACCACACGGGGAGCGATCGTAAGATTTACCGGGGCACATGACGAAATTTCGGCTGTCCGCCAACTCGTCGTCAGCGAATAATTCGACGTGGTCGATCACGGCACCATGCGCACCACGGATGCCTTGGTCGTGCAGAGCCTTGAGCGTGGACCAGCCAAAATCTGTGAGTCGCTCAACGTTGTTCAAATCAAGGCGCTGACCATGGTCTGAAATTAGAAAGAACCAATTCCCGCCCCAAGCAATGTCTCCCACCACGCAACGGTAGCCCGGGACATTCACAGCTATCTGCTTGCGATAGCGGTAAGAACGTACATTTCGCACAGTAACTGTCCCGTCGTCATGCAGGACCGCATGCACCGCCCCAACAGGTGTATCGATGCTGTGCTCGCCAGGGCGAATCATTCCGAGGTGCTGCAACGAAGTGATCAGTCCAATCATGCCATGGCCACACATGCCAAGGTAGCCGACGTTATTAAAGAAAATCACTCCACAGGCAGCGGTCGGGGTCACTGGCTCGCAATACAGCGCTCCAACCAAAACGTCGTGGCCGCGAGGTTCCAATAGACACGCGCGCCGCCAGCGATCATGCTGCATGCGCAGTGCATCCAGTTTCTCTGTCATCGTTGTACCTGGCAACGATGGAAAACCGGACATTACCAGTCGCGTTGGCTCGCCGGCCGTGTGCGAATCTATGACGTCAATTCGTTGCATGCCGCCCCTCCGGTGCGCGTAAGGTTCGATCGATGAACATTCAACGAGCTGCCTCTGCTTGACTAGTCATACGCTCGTCTCGTATATCTTTTCCCTCTCGCGCTCCGGCCAACTCTGGGTCCATGAGATGTGTCGGTAGACCCGTTAGGGCGCCCCAATAGAAGATGACAATCGCGGCCCCGGCGACAGCCAACGAATCAAACGGGTGCGCTAGCAGGGAACTTCCCCCATATGTGCCAATACTAGAAAGGCCGATGAGAGTGACATAAAGCCCTATGAGCCACGCAGAGGAGCGCACCTGCTGAGCCAAGCTCACCCGTACAGTGGGTACGATGCTTCCGCTCACAACATAGGCCAGGAACATGAGAATCTGCAGGCCGAGCAACCAAGAGACCGTCTTCCAGCCTGACCAGAAAACAATTAAAGAGGCGGTGACAAAGGACATTGGTCCTAGAAGGGTGAACGCACTGACCCGAAATGGCCGTGTCATACCGGGCGCACTACGGCGCAGCGCTGCTACGCTGATGGGTGCGACGGCATAACTCAGCATTAGCGCCGCCGAGACGACGTTGATCAATGCTTCCCATGAAGGAAATGGCAAGGTCCAGAAGATCGAAAGACCGAAGGTTAACCACAGTGCGGGACGAGGCACCCCTGATTTTTCGTCTACTTCCTTGAAAACCTTGAAGAAGGTGCCGGTCTGCGCCCAACCGTAGATCACACGCGGCGTGGCATTCATATAGATATTGCCGCAACCGCTAGGGGATATGATGGCGTCGGCGACCACCAAGTAGGCCAGCCAGCCCACACCAAGTGTTATCGCGATATCTCGATAAGGTAAAGTCATTTCCTTTGAGATACCGGCCCATCCATCCCACAGGAAACTACTTGGCACCCCTCCAAGAAAGGCTAGTTGCAAGAGTGCGTAAATGCCAGTGGAAAGGAATACCGAAAGCAGCAATGCGAAGGGTATGGTCCTTTGCGGATTCTGTACCTCACTTGCTACCGAGATGATCGGCGTGAGGCCCAGGTAGGCGAAGATAACGCCTCCCGCAGAAACTGCCATGGCAATGCCCTCTATGCCAAAGGGCGCGAAGCCGTGGGCTAACAGGTTCTCGGGCCGAAAAAAAAGCATAAGAACGCCTATCACTAATATCGGCACGATGAATTTAAAGATACTGATGATATTGTTGGCTTTAGCAAATGCCTTAGCGCTCTTGTAGTTCAGTATGAAGAACAGGAAGAGCAAGGCGAGTTGGACAAGCCAACCCAGCAACGTTGGATCATTGGAGCCGGGCTGGGTCATGCCGGGAAACCATGCTGCGGCATATTGTCGCGACGCGATGACTTCAATTGCGATAAGGCTTGAAAAGGCAATCAACGTAACTGATCCCATTAGATAGCCCAGCAATGGTCCATGGGAATACGTAGGGTAACGCACAACACCGCCGGCGCGTGGCAATGCTGCACCCAACTCACAGTAAACGATACCTAACAGCAAAACGGCGAGACCGCCTAGCATCCACGAAAGCATGCCTGCGGGCCCTGCGATTGTCGCCACGTGACTTGCCGCGAAGAGCCAGCCCGAACCAAAAATGCCACCCAAGCCGATGAGGGTGAGATCGACGGTCGACAAGTCCTTCTTGAATCTTTCTTCAAATTCCATGGCCCCTCACCTCCCTGGTTGGAGATTTCCTTCGGTGGACTAGCTTTAGGCGTGCTCTAATCGCATGCCATTCCTTTCTGACCGCGTACTGATAGTGCATTTTCCGCTGCAAGCTGTCTTGACGGATTTCGTCTTGAATTTGGCGATATCGGCATCTGCGACCGGATTGCGCCGGACACGCCGCAGCTGCCAGGGATCACCGCGCGTATTTCCGCATTTATCCTAAGGAATTACCGTATTGAGAGGGATTTATAAAAATGTAGGATTATTGAAAGCATGAATTTTCTGGGAGCAACGACCCATGGTTCTTACCGATTTGAGGCCGCTGTCAAGTGAGTGCGGCCGTGTCGCTACGGGGTCGATGGAGCAGTTGCTTTCTAAAATATTTCCGCTAATGGCGATACTGGACACCGTTTCCAGTGCCACGATCTTTTTCAAGGATGACCAGGCTCGCTATGTCTTTGCCAATCAAACCTTGGTGCAAAGATGTGGATTTAACAGCCTTGCACAAGTGTTGCAAAAAAGCAGCGAAGAAATATTTCCCGACACATTCGGTTCTATCTACAAGGAGCAAGACTGGCTGGTCTTGCGGCAAGGAGTAACACTAGAGAATCAACTTGAACTGCATCTCAACACGGAGCGGCGCCCCGCTTGGTGTCTGACGCACAAACGCCCGATACATAGCAGCACCGGAACCGTCATTGGGCTGGCGGGCATTTCCAAAGATCTACTTGAATCAAGTGACATGCATCCGGTCTATGCTCGCTTGGCGGAAGTGGACCAACACATACGCCGGGAATTCTACCGAACCATAACAATGAGGGAATTGACATGCATCTCAGGTAGCTCGGTAACTCAACTGGAGCGCTTCTGCAAAAAAGTCTTCGGACTGACCCCAAGGCAAATGATTCTGAGGGTTCGAATGGATCATGCGTGCCGCCTACTCAGGGCCAGCCGCCTATCCATCACAGAGGTCGCCCTCGAATGCGGCTACGCGGATCATAGTGCGTTTGCGAGACGATTCAAACAGGCGATGGGTGTTACGCCCTCAGAGTTACGAAGCTTGGCGAAAGAAGGCGCCTAATTTATTTTATTGATCAATGTCCATTGAAGAGCGCTTTTTTACATTGCGACGGGGTGGATGGGTTGTTCCATAACAATGCTGGGGGCCTTGGAGCGTTTTGCAGCGCTAGAGCGTGTTATGAACTTTGGCGTAGTCGCGCTACCGTAGTGGGATGACAGCGCGCCGTCCTTACCCGACAGATGTGACCGATGAGGAATGGGCGTTTGCTGCACCGTATCTGACCCCGATGGATCCTGAAGCACGACAGCGCAAGTACGATTTGCGAGTGATGTTCAATGCCCTGCGTTGGATGGCGCGAGCGGGTGCCCCTTGGCGATTGATGCCGCACGAATTTCCGCCATGGGAAGCGGTGTATCAGCAAACGCAGTGCTGGCTGCAGGCCGGCTGTTTCGAAGCGATGGTCAATGATCTGCGCTCGGTGTTGCGTGCCGCTCAGGGACAGCAGGGTCAACCCAGTGCGGTCATCCTGGATGGGCGCACGTTGCAGTCGACGTGCGAAAGCGGCCCGCGCGCCGGCTACGATGGCTACAAGCGGAAGAAGGGGAGCAAGGTTCACATGGCCGTGGACACGCTCGGTCACCTGTTGGCCGTGCAGGTGACGCCGGCAAATGAGCAGGAGCGTGCCCAGGTGGGCGCTGTGGCGAAGAAAATCCAGCACGTTACGGGCCAGACCGTGACGTTGGCCTTTGTCGATCAGGGGTATACGGGTAAGGATCCTGCTGCCGCTGCCCTTGAGGAAGGTATCGAGCTGCATGTGGTGAATCTGCCAGAAGCGAGGAAAGGTTTTGTGCTGCTACCGCGCCGCTGGGTGGTTGAGCGTAGTTTCGGTTGGCTCAACCGCTTCAGGCGCCTGCCCCGGGACTACGAACGTTTGCCTGAAACACTGGCGGGGCTTCACTTCGTAGTGTTCAGCGTGCTGATGCTGGGAAACGCCGCCAGCCTGCTCGCAAGTTCATAACACGGTCTAAGGCCTCGTCCCAAAATTTGGGACCACACCAATCCAAAGTATTTTGTGTGCTCTGCGCAGATATAGTCACCATGGCACCAATGCTTTGGCTGAACGGCGCACTGAGTTGCCCGCGTCTGGCACTGGAATTTAAGGTGCGTGATCTTGGATCAGGTGTGAAACTGGGAGGAACTCGTAAACGCACCGAAATTACATGAAGATCGACTTCTGCTTTTTAAGTGGCTGGGCATGGGGGCAAATCTCTGGTATGGAAATCATATTGATTAAATGGAAACTTTCGCTCAAATACAGCGGAAACGCCAACCGATGATCGTCCGAGCTCGTTTTTAACCAAACTCGTTGTGGATCGCGTCGATAGGAGCAGCCGATTGCGTGCCTGAGCAGGGAGCGTCCCAAACCGCGTCCGATAAACTGTCGGCGAAGTGCCAAATAATAAATCTCGATGCTGCTTAGTTGCTCATCGTGCCGTAGTTCAAACCATCCGGCGGCGTCTGCGCCCACGAACAGAATTTGCCCCTCAACATCGGATAGGTGACTACTCCACTGAGCAGTTTCCCAAGAGATCGCGCGGCCCCAACCCCACTCCCCAGCGACTTCTCGATACAAATCCCGATAAATCTCAGCTAACGCGCCATCTGCCAACTTGAAACGACACCTGTCGGGTAGCATAGGCGCTCGCCAATACCTCTTGCCGGCGTGGAATAATTTACAGGACACGTGAGTTGACATGACGTTAAATTCTTGAATGGGTTGAGTCGGACGAAGAGTATTGATCCTCGATCGTAGTGCCAAGCAACACTTGTGTGCTTAACCATTAGAGGTGTTGTTTGGCAGGCCTTGATATTCGCAACCTCCGCCAGTTTGAATTTGTGATGCTTCGCCGTGCTCTAATAGCACAGCAACAACAACTATTTTTAGTAAGGAGCTTCCTGTGTTGATCAACCCGTGTACACCGTTGGGAGGATTGACAACTACGTCTCCCGCAGTGACTGCAAAGGTGTTTTCCTCAAGTGTCAATTTTCCCAGCCCCTCAATAATCACATAAATTTCGGTGTCGTAGGGCCCGTGTCGGTGCAAGCCAATACTGGTTTCAGGCCCCAGCGCGACCAGGTCGATGTAGTTTAGGCCGAGGTGTCTACGGTTGAAAAGAGCGCGAGACATGAGAACTTCGTTACAACCCGCGTGGGCTGTATTTGACGTATACCAAGCTTTAGCAAATGACAGTAGAAAGTTTAAACCGGGGAGCGTATTCATAGCTCAGCCATTAAGGAGTCGAACCAGCGGTGAAATTTGGCGTATATCGGTCAGGCGGTGGAAAGGACCATGGATAGCGACCAAATGCTCTAAGTCCGCTTGGTACAAATCGTACGGGTCGTAGAGTACGGCGCGAAGGCCGGCGTCGTTAGCGCCCTGTATATCCACTGCGGGCAAATCTCCGACATAAAGAGCTTCGTTAGCCTCTATTCCGCCGAGCCGCGCGAGCGCGGTATCGAAAATGCGCGGATCAGGCTTCTGCACTCCAACTAACGCCGAGTCTATAACTACCTCGAACAGTCCCGTCCAGCCATGGCGCTCGAGAAGGGTTTGGGCCGTTCCGTCCGCATTTGAAATCACACCGGTGCGGATACCTTGGTCGCGCAGTTCCCTTACCGCTTGCAGCGCTTCGCTGTTTATTATATTCCATAAAGAGAATGTATCACTGCCGTTAATCACTGCCTCAACGCCTTCAGCCCCGCATGCTGCGTTCACTAAGTTGTGTATCAACATACGAAAAGCGTCGTGTGGCCTGCCACTGCAGTAAGCCCGGGCCAATTGGCTGGCGATTTTTTTCCAGCATCCTGGCCCATCTTCGACCAATCTTGCTTGGTTCATGCCAGAGAGCTTTGCGACAGTGCCATAGTTGAAATTCATCAGGGTGTTGCCTACGTCGAAGAAGACAACCTTGACTTTGTTCATCTGTAGCTCCATATGATGGTTAGCAGCTGATGGGGGGGGGGCATAAAAACTTTCCTGCCTCTTAGGCATCACCAGTGCTGTGGCTAGTGAATCGACAAGACTCACTATGACTGGATTGCTGTCATGGCGCACTTGGTAGGTGTTGGTGTCGCCAAAGCAGCAAGAGATAGTTTGCTATGGGTGTGATTAATTAGCGGCTTGATTCGAGTTGCTGCGGTTTTACAATTTCCACATATGCAACTATTTTCCTACGCAGTGGGAATGGCTTATCCTTCGCCGATGAGATTCAAATTGCCACCAGGCCTTCACTGTAAGCTTCGACGGTCACGCGTGTGCCAAGTCGCAACGATTCCCGTATGCAATCAACTACCACTTGGGTGTGGAAAGCGTCGGGGAATGGAGACAAAATACTCTTCGCATGACCTGACATAATTGCGTCGATAAAGATCTGAGTTTCGCGAAAAAAAATATCCTCGGCGGGTTGGTCTTGAGTAGAGGTAATTTGCCAAGGTGCATCAGATAGGCGGAAGTCCCAGCCCATAAGAGCAATGGGGGCATGGGGTGTGAACAAGCGCAGACCGATATCTTTTTCCGCCGCTGAACAACAGTAAACAAATGTACCGATACAGCCGGATTGCATATGCAAAGTGATGGAGACCGTTCCTGAATCACCCATTCCCGGTATGACTGTCACCTGATATACTTCACCAAGCAGGTATCGGATCAGGTCGATCATGTGCGTGGCTTGCTCATTGAGCGGGCCGCCCGATTGGGTAGGGTCAGTCCACCAGGGCACACTATAGGGTTTGCAGATCCAGTGGGCTTCGAAGCCGAGAATCGGTATGTCTTCTATGTTCGCCCTTACTTCCTCGATTGATCTGCGATAGCGATTCATATAGCCCACTGCGAAAACCCGGTCGCTCTGGAGCGCCCTTCCTAGCATCGACATGCTGTGCCGTGCTGAAAGGTGGATAGGTTTCTCAACGAAAATGTGCTTATCCAGTCGAGCGGCGATTTCCATCGCCGCCCTGTCACAGGGCGGGGTGCATACGAACACCGCGTCCAATGCCGACCAATTCATTTCAGCGGGTGAAGAGACTATCCCGCTGTTGTGAATGCTAGCGACTTGGGTTGCTCGGTCACTGTCTAGGTCACATGCATACCGGACAGGATGGCCGATGCACTTTAAAGCCTGCGCTCGGATGAGACCCATACGGCCGCAACCTACGATGGCAATGGCTGGTTTCATCATCGTTATTTCAAAAATTAAGCAAGTTGGCCGCGAGTTGTACTTGGTCGGAACTCAATAGTGGGTCTAATTCCAGTGCAGTGATCACTGCATCCCGTGTGCGGCTTCGTGTAGCCACCAACACCGACGCCTCGTGTCGACGGAAACGATCCATCCACGCGGCGACGAGCGGCGATGGGTGGCCGGTGGACTTGATCGTCAGGTTGCCCTGGTCCAGTCTGACCAATTTCTCCTCCGCAATCTCGTTGGAAATACCTATGTTTGCTGTGCTAATGAGGGGCGGAGCGTGTCCCAGTAAAGCCGCAATGGCTGGTACGACGGCGTGTTCATACCATGGCATGCTCCGGGTGCGTATGGACGGCGGATAAACAGCTGGCTTATGGTGTAACTCTTGGAATGCCCGCTCACGAATCTGCTTCAATGTATGTGCTCGACCTGGTGCATGGATAGGCTGGCCGCTCAACATACTGAAATATTTCAACGGAACTGCATCCAGTTGCGAGATGAGTTCAGCCCCTATGCCCCAGACGCCGTATTGGGCTCCTCGGTCTAAAAGAATTTGCGAGAGGCGGGGAAGTACATTCACACCCCCAACTTTCATGTTATAGAGAAAGCCGCGGTGGTTTAGTCCGACATAATCCCACGATAGTTCACATGCGTTGATGCCAAGAAGATCGGCGACATGCTTGTGGGTTATCGTGGGCAGTTCGCACAGTCCGAGACAAAGCCGTAAACCGGTCCCGGCGATCAGCGATGTGGATATGCCCAACGGATTAACCAGGTTAAGGATCCAAGCATCCGGGCATCGGCGCAGGGCAGTTGAAGAAAATGACTGCACACCTTGGGCGATCCTCAAGGCCGCCTGGAGTCCACCCGGGCCAAGCGTCTCATCGACTAGCGTATTCAGTCTTGCAGCCAGCCGCTCGTCTTGGAATCGGCCTTTAAGTCCACCATAGCGTGCTTGATGAACCACGATGTCGGCGCCTTCCAGTGCTTTATCCAGATCTGGCGTCGCCAAAATGCGCCAGGTTGGGAGCGTTGCTGCCGCGAACCGCTTAATCAGCTCAAGTGCACCGTTGTCCCTGCCTTGCAGCCTCAGTTCAAAGGACTGCTCGCGCAGCTCCGTTAAAGCAAGTTGATGTAGCAACTCGACAGTGAATGGGCTGCTGCCGCCGACAACCACAAGTGTGCTCATGTCCCCGCTCCATAAAAGGACCGGACAACGCTGCACACTGTGTTGATCTCTGCTTCGCTCATATCGGGACGCATTGGCAGACATAACGTCGTCGCGGCTAAGTTTTCGGCCACGGGAAACTGCCCTTGGTTCCACCTTTGCGCATTGAAGGCTGGTTGTAGGTGGATCGGTTGAGGGTAGCGAACCACTGCATCTATCCCTGCCCGAGTTAAGTAGCCGAGTAGATCATCTCGCGCATCGGTCTTGATCTGGAAAAGATGATAGACATTCGTCGATCCGGAGGGCGTTTCCTGAAAAGCTAAGGGCGTTCCGGTGAGTTGGTCTCTGTAGCTCGCAGCGATCTGCCGCCGGCTCTCGTTCCATGCATCGAGTAAAGGGAGCTTCCAGGCCAAGATCGCGGCCTGGATAGAGTCCAGCTTACTATTGAGTCCCAAAGCAACATGCTCGTTTTGTTTGCGCTGCCCAAGGCCTCTGATTACACGCATCTTGTCGGCAAGGACCGCACTGTCCGTGACGCATGCCCCCGCGTCCCCAGCGGCAGCTAGATTCTTGCTTGGATGGAAGCTAAAGCAGCCAACTTCTCCGAACGTTCCGGCCCTTTTTCCCAGAAATCTGGCTCCATGGCACTGAGCAGCGTCTTCCACGAGGTTGAGACTGTGTATTCGGCACAAACGCAGCAATGCGTCCATTGGAGTGCATGCACCGAACAGATGCGCGGGCAAAATAGCACGTGTTCTGGGGGTGATTGCATGCTCGACTTGGTCGACATCCATCAGGAATGTACGAGGGTTCGCGTCGACGAGTACTGGTGTGGCACCAAGAAGGCAGATAGCTGCCACGGTCGCATAGAAGGTGTTTGCCTGTGTGATAACCTCATCGCCTGGACGGATGCCTAAGGCCATCATGGCGATGATGAGCGCATCTGTGCCGCTGTTAAGACCGATGGTGTGGCCCGTGTCCAAGTAGCAAGCAAACGCAGACTCGAAGTGCTGAACCTCTTCCGTCAGGATGTATCGTCCCTCAAGGATTTGCGCACCTATGTGCTCCACAAGCCGATCAAATGATGGACCGAACTGTTCTGCGTAGTTGTACCGCGACACGACCAACGTCATGCTTTTCTCCTGTTTTCGCCGTACCGCCCAGCGCCTAGCAATCCGTTGTCGTCGTCGAAGTGACCCATCTGAAATGCAGTATTCCAGCCTGCCCAGTTGTAATGCTCGTTGCATCTTCTGGCCAAAAGGGATATGTAGGGTTTGCCGACTGCCAACGCGAAGCCGCCGATCACGATATAGCGTTCCACTCCGACCATGGATCGTGTCGCAGCCAGCCCGGCAGCCAGCGGTATGAGGGATGTTTCGACGCAATCGGTTGTCCAGGGATCTCCCTTGACGAAAGCCTCTGCGATATCTGTAGTGTGGATTGACGTACCGGCCAATTGTGACGCGGCGAAACCCAGTGGGTCCTTGTCAGCCTGTGCCTGAACTAGCTTCGCGACACCCCGCCCGGACGAATATGCCCCTATGTGCCCAATCTCACCGCAGTCACACGTCGGTGCATCTGAAATGGAACCCCACTTCACATGCCCTAGCTCGCCCGCATCGAAGCTGACGCCGAGAACAGGAATGCTATTGAGAAAGAGCTTCGAGCCAATTCCCGACCCAATGGATACCAGGCAGAAATCTTCACCGCCATCGCATGCGTATCGATAGCCCGCTGCAGTAATGTCATTCATGACTGTCGTGGGGAGGCCCACGGCAGCGCTTAGCCGCGCTTTGAAAGGAAAAGGTTCCATCAATTGCTCGCCTAGGATGGTGGGCGCCGCCAGGAGTAAGCCCTCTGCGTTTACGGGACCTGGCACCCCTGCTACAACCGCTTGTGGCCGACAACCGCTCAGCCCGATGAGCGCGAGGGCGGCATGCCGCATCGCATTGATCACCTCGTCAAGTAGTACGGTCTGCCGAGTGCCACTGCGTCGGTAATTCGGTGTGGGACAAACCTGTCGAAGCAATAATTGACGCTCGCCAGTATTGTAGAGGCCGCACCGTAATGAGGTTCCTCCTAAATCGTAGGTTAGGAGGATGGTCATCTTAGGCTCCTTCGTAGGAGATGCTCGCAGGCCCCTACGACTTCCTGCAGGCTCACGTCATTCAGAAAAGTTGCATCTCCGATCGCGGTAGGTACCGCAATACGCTGGAGTCCGTCCCGGTGCCTGACAACATCATCCAACGCGGTTTGCAAATTCGCGGCAGTGCAATCTGAGTTGATAATAGGTAGACCCATGCGTTGGGTCAGAGCGATGATGCGATCAGCGGCGGCAGCATCAATTAAATTACGTCTGGCTGCAATCACGGTCGAGATGCACATATCAATAGCAACTGCTTCACCGTGAAGCAAGCTCTCTAACTTGAGCATTTCGATCACCGGGCTGAAGGTATGCCCGAAATCCACCACGCGGTAGAGATCATGTTCCCAGAGGTTGGGTTCCAGTTCGTCTAGCATGCGCTGGATCGAGAGATGAATAATTTCCCGTGAGACCGGTGACGACGTGGCGCATGATTCGACCAAGTCCGAAGCGTGAGACTCTAGGATTTGAAATAGCGTTATATCCGAGACGATTGCCATCTTGAGCACTTCGGCGAGGCCGTTGCGGATGTGGCGCTTTGGTAAGGTGCCCAAAAATGTGGGGTCGAGAACGGCAGCCACCGGCGCGCAATAGCTACCGATGCGATTTTTGTGAAGGCCAAAGTTAACACCGGTCTTGACTCCTATACCTGCATCAACGATTCCCAAGAGTGTGGTTGGCACGCGCACGTAAGGAACGTGCCGCCGATATATACTCGCGGCGAAACCGACAGCATCCAGCAAGCACCCACCGCCAATCGCGATCACTGGTTCACTTCGCCGGTTGATTCCGAACTGAGTCATATGTTCGACCGCGCGTTCGACCATGCGCAGATTTTTTGTTTTTTCCGTGACGCTCAAGACTACGATTCTTGAGCCTTCTGCGCAAAAGAACCGGTTGATGTCACCTGAATAAAAGCGGAAGACTTCGTTCTCTACAAAAACAAGGCGGCGACCACGGTCTTCCGTGTGGCTGTTATTTTCTATTGCTCCCAGTTGCAACAGAAGGGGATTACTCGTGCGCAAAACGCCCTCGGTCCAAATGACTCGGTAGGTGACATCAAAGCCTGCAGAAACATCCCAGCACTGGTAATGTTCCGCTCCCTGCGTAACGGATTGATTTGGTGATCCCGCCATGTCCGGTTCCTCCGGTAGCAATGAACTTGCTCCGTCGTGCTATCTTACTTAACAGCTAAGGTTGATCAACTGTCCATTTGGACAGGCATACTTAGGCGAATATTGGGTTAAACTTCTGTCGTAATTAGGGTCAGTGGCTCATTTTCTCAAGCCGCCTCAATAACGTTGCTCAACTCTTGAACAGGCGGTCGTATGGATATTGGCTTAAATCAGTTGGAAGAGTCTTGGATCTTCCGAATTCGCCTCGCTTCGTCAATGGAAGACTTGGAGCAGATATTTAGACTTCGGCATCAGGTCTTTGCCGAAGAGTTGCATTGGGTGCCGCGGGCCATTTCAGGCTTGGAGCAGGACCAATACGATAATAGTGCCGTACTAATTGGCGCCTTCAATCTCGATGGGGCGGTGGTTGGAACCATTCGGATCTTATTTAGACCCGACAGCTTCATGCTTGAGCGTGAATTTTCCGCCTTCCTCTCGGGCTGCCCGAAAGGCCAAATGGCCCCCGCTGAAATGACTCGACTTTGTGTGGATTCGAGGTTACGACGCAGTGACCTTGGGAGGCGGGTGTCGCAGGCACTAATTTGCGCGGCTTACGTGGAGTGCCTGAGTCGAACAGCTTACGAAGCCGATTTTGTGTCAACTCCCGCGTTTATTTATTCGCTTCGCGAAAGGGGGTTTCCTTGCATCCCCTTCGGGAATGCCAAGACGCTTTCCTGCGGGGTGAAAAGTCTGGCGGCGCGGATGTATTGGGGACGGCTGGATGTATTTGAGGTCTTTGGATCGCCCAATTCAAGGGCTTAATATTCCACAACTGAAGGCTTTTGCCACGGCCTGACTTCTGGTACTACTCTTTAGCTTTAGCATTGCATTACTAAGATGAAACTTTACCGTACGCTCGCTTATGAGCAGTATGCGCGCTATCTCCCAGTTGGTTTTTCCAGCTGCAACCCAGTGCAAAACCTCCGCCTCCCGATCGGACAAAGCGACACGATTTTGATCAACGAAATCTGCGCGCTCGCTTGCAAGTTGGAGATACGGTGATACTAGCTCTATGACGGCCGCGTGCCTGGGATGCTTGCAGAGCTCCTTGCCCGCAAATGACGTTACTCTTAAGCCCTCTGTATCGTGATGCCGTGCGCTGAAGCCGTCGATGAGTTCATATTCCTTCGCCTTCTCGATAAAATATTTTTGGTCCGGGGTTGGGGATTTGAAAGCCCGCCTCCAATTAACCAGTCCTCTAATTTTTGTGGTCACGACCGGGTCAATTCGGTGATAACCAAAATTGTTATAAAGTTTAATCCACTCGGTTGGGTATCCGAGATTGTAGACATGCTCCAACCCTTGTAATGTGGTCGATGTCATAACCCGGCATGCAATAATTCCCTGAAAGGGCAAAATTTTTTCTAGCGCTGCATGGATTGCCTGTTTCTCAGTGCAGTGCTGCGCAATTTGCGTAGCTAGATCGATTATTCGACTCAAATCATCTTTGGCTAGAAGGCGGTTGGGGGAATGCATTTCAACTCCTCAATCAAAAATATGTATGGGTAAGCAGTAGATTATTATCCTCATGTTGCGCGGATGCGGTGCAGCGCATCTGCGTCATTTAATTGGCATGGTCGGCTACCCTTTCTTTATTTTCCAAAAATGGGAAGCGTCATTGCCGCAAATAAGTGGCGCTCCGGATGATGTGCGATTCTGTCGCAACTCTACTGAGATTCCTTTGGACCGGAGTCCGCTGAGTTTGCCGGTTTAGCACGTCATAGAGCCACCACCAGATTTCAAGATTCCTTTAGCCTTTATCTCCGCTGCCTTGCTTCCGACGGATCTGCACTTTTTAAAAAGCTTCTGTACTCACCGCCAACCTGAGACCTCGTCCTGTTTGGCTAGTGCTGCCACCTGCGGATGCTCTTGAGCATAGCGTTGGAAGAAGACCTCAGGGCTGACCAAATAGCCACTATCAGCAATGGTGTACATCAGGGCCTTGACATCGTTGAAGATAAGTCGACGCAACTGTATGCCTTGCCTGAGCCACTGTATAAAGTGCTCGCCGGACAGCGTCTCGCCATTGGTCTGTCCCGGTGCCGGTTCTGGCAGGGTACCGCCGAGCCGTCTGGCGGGTACTGTGGACACTTCACTGTCCTGAAATTCCCGAGAGTCGGCGGCGTCGACCGCTGCGCATCACGATGTCACCCGCTTGTTGGGCGGCGACGGCACTAGCTTTATGGTCATCGCTCTGGTGCAGGAGCCCGCCGCGGGGGGGGGGGGGGGGGGGGCATTGCCCCAAAGATCTAGCTTGGTCCGCGCACCAATTCCCCCATTACTGGTTCCAGTGCCGCCGGATACACCGCTTCGGGCACGTTGTAGCGCGAGGCTATGGTGCTGCAGCGTCTGGCCCGCCCTAGTTCTCCGTCTTATGAACGGCAGTGCCGTTAGGTGCACTCGGTTTGTTGATAACAGGCGCCGCCAGCATGTCAATCGCCGGCAGCGGTGCCCCCCCCCCCGGACCTGCTGGAGCAGACTGTCACCGTTTCTCCGATTAATCAGGCGATTTGACGGCGTGGCGATGACACCTGACGCGAGCGCTTCTTGCGCTTGTGCCTGGATAACAGCTGTAGCCTTAATTTCCACCGATAGCGCGACCACGCGCCGCTCGCTTGCTTGTGGCGACAGCGTGACTTAGTCGACGGTACACCGACGAAGGCAGACGGGCATGGTTGACTCCTCAGGTCGGATAAAGGTTTCCTCTTAGGGCAACGGGGGGATGCCGCGCGGTTGATCTTCTCGGCGACCTTGAAGGCGGCTTGCAATTCGGAGATGCCGAACTGCTGCATGAGCTGGTAGCGCTCGGCCTTCTCCTCGGGTTCGGTTTGCGCGAGCGCGAGGTAGAGGCTGGGCGGCACGGCCCGGAACAGCACCTCCATGCTCTTGGAGAGGATGACGCCTTCGGTGAACTTGCCGGCTTCCTTGCGGGCCGACAGCATCAGCGCCTTTGCCGGGCTTAGCTCGCGGAAGCGCGCGATCTTCTCGACCTCGTCCGGCGGCATCGACAGGCAGATCCACCACTCGATCATGTTCAACATCGGCTCGGCGGCCTTGGGCAGGTCGTCGATGTTCTGCGTGGCGACCCAGAACCAGGCACCCAGCTTGCGCCACATCTTAGTGATCTTCACCACGTACGGCGACAGCAGCGGGTTCTTCGTGATCACGTGTCCCTCGTCCGTCACGTTGAGGATGTGGGGCGGCCGAGGAGCTGGTCGCGCGCGGCGATGTTGTTGACCGTGCTGATCAGCGAGATGTAGGCGATGGACAGCTGCGCGTTGTAGCCCTCGCGCGCGTACGTCGCCAGGTCGACGATGGTGATGTCGGCCTCGGGCCAGGGCGTGCCGTCGCGGTCGAACATGTCGCCGTCCGCGCCCTGGCAGAACATGTCCGTCGCGTCCGCCATTTCGAGCATGCGCGCGGAGCACCTCGGGCAGGATTGAGTCCACGCGCAAAAATCCCTACTCTGGGGCGCACGCTATCAGAAGTCATAACGCTATCGTTCAAACGTGCTTTGTATGTTCGCCTTCGGAAATTTGACGACTCGTCTTTGGGGCAACGGTCATGAGTCCGTGGTATGCAGTGTTGCAGGCGTGTTCAATCCCGTTACGCTTGATGGGTGGACTAGTTCAGCAAAGTTCAGAAATAGGTAAAAACTGAACCGTGGGAGCTGGCCCTGCAATGTGATCTTACGAAAGGTTCAGTGATCCGTAGGGCTACCTATCCGGAGAGTCCGCAGTGCGTCACGAAGCTCGTCCGGCGTTCGGAACAGCAGACTTTCAAAGCCCAGCTGTTTGGCTGCATCTACGTTCCGTTGACTATCATCGATAAAAGCGGTTCGCTCGGGGGTCAAATGATAACGTCGGGTCAGCAATTGGAAGATCTCAGGCTCGGGCTTCATGAGACGTTCGCGGCCAGAAACGAGAATGCCCTCGAAATGCTCCAGGAATGAATAGCGATCCGTTGCGTAGTGAAAGGTCTCTGCGGACCAATTGGTTAACGCGAGCAGGCGTACCCCGCTCGCACGTAGCTCCTCCAGGATCCGCACTGTGCCTGAGATAGCTTCCCCCAACATTTCCGGCCACCGGTCATAGTACGCCCGAATGTTTGCCTGATGCTCCGGATGCTGCGTGGTCGCCTCTGTAATCGCCTCTTCCCATGGTCGCCCACGGTCCTGAAACTCGTTCCATTGGGTATTGCAGACTGTAGCGAGAAACGCTTCCATCTTCTCGGTATCGGTCCCAAAGATCTTTCGATAGAGGTAGCGAGGGTTCCAATCGATTAACACGCCGCCAAGGTCAAACACAACTGTGTCAATGGACCGCTGGTCAAGCCGCTCCTGCTCGGTGTGGGTGGTCAAATTGTTTTCCTGGTGAAATGCCAGCGCAGGGCGCCGAATGTTTCAAAGGTTGCTCGCCGGACTGTGGATCACCGGCGACCTTGTCAGCTTAGCCGATGCTGGCGCAGTCAACGAGCCTGCCTTCAGAATTGGGCTCTTAGGAACAGAGTCACACTGTGTGGCGCACCGTACCAGCCCTGATCGTCAAGGCCGATCTGGGAGTAGTATTTGTTGTTGAGCACATTGTTTATTTTCAGAGTCGCATGAGACATGCTTGCTTAAAGCGTGGTGTGCCATGATGCTGAAAAGTGCGTAGCTATTCTGTTCGACCTGCTCGATGCGGTTGCCAGCTTAAGCGCCGACTTCCACTCGGCGGTTACTTGTCCATGACCTTCAGATAGGTATTGTTCGGCGGGCACTCCGTAAATAGATCGGACGGCTCGACCAACAGATAGCCATGCAACTGTCGTGATTTGCGTGGCCCATGGACCTCACAAGTCCAGATGTTCAGACCGCCTGGTTGTTTTCGATGCCGCCCCAATCGCTCGAAGCGCTTTTGCACCCATTGCCAGCCTTGCAACTTGTCTTGACTGGCCCACCCTTCGACTTGCGGGTACTCCCGTGCATAGCGCTGGAAAAGCCCCGGGCTGACCAAGTAAGCAGTATCGCTCACGGTATGAATAAGCGCCTTCGAATCGTTGATGATGAGCCGGCGCGAAGTGATGCCCTGTTTTAGCCATGCCATGAAGTGCTCGCCGGATGGTTGCACGGTCGAAGACGGCGGCGCAACCGCAGACGCAGACGACAGAGGTGAGGCGACGGTCATCGCTGACACGGGAGGCTCGGGGGAAAGGGCAGGGACTTCATCCGGGACCTGCTCGCTATCCCGCCCCGCGCTGGCCGAGCCGCTCAAGCTCACTATCGCCAGCATCTCTTCCATGATGTCGGGCATGGCCTGCGGCAGGGATGGAGAGACAGACGTGGTGATGCCACCTTCTTCCCCGGGGGGAGCCTCTGCTCCGGCCGCAGAAAGGAGGGACGGCGCATCGGCCTCCTTGCCTGAGGAAGTCGTGCCGATCAACACCGTCCCATTGAACGAGGTTGGCCGTTCGTCAGACTCCCAGATCAGCGCAGGCGCTAGCCGTAGCAGGGTAAATGAATGGGACCAGCCGGTCGAACTGGTTATGGTTGCGCGCCAGATCGCCTTGCCGTCGGGGGTGGGCTGCAACATGCCGTGGTCCTGGAGCACGTTGAAAACGGCGGTGTTGTTCGCGGGGATGCCGTCGATACCCTGTGACAGCAGATGCGCGCGGAGCTTGTCGGAAACGGTCTTGCTCACCAGCCACAAGGCATCCTCGGTGAGCCAGCCATCGGAGGCCTCTGGCTGATTCAGCTTCAACTCTTCCTTGAGCAGGTAGCGCAACCCCTCAAGCAGCTTACGTTGCAGGGCGTGTTTCGGCGCAGCCATGGCGCGGGCCGGATCGCCGCCCAGTTCCTGGGCCACGGAAGCGCGGTCGGCCTGCACGACCAGCTCGCCCAGCACGCCGGCGTGCTCATACTGCCCGGCCAGGACGTAGAGCAGCGGACCCCAGAGCGCGGGATAGCCGCTAAGCCAGTCCAGCAGCGGACCATCGAGCAGTTGGCGGTAGAGCAGCCCTGTCGCGGCACTGTGCAGGCGGTATTCGCGGTCGTCACGGTAGCGGAAGCGGTACGGCTGGCGCAGCGGGCCGTGCCAGGGATGCCACACGGAGCCGTCGGCCAGCTCGACGTGCAGATCGACCGCGATCTTGCCGATGTCATGGAGCAGCGCGGCATAGGCGACTGCGGCGGTCCAAGCCTCGGACTGCGCCGCCTGGTCCTCGGGACTGGCGCCGATGGGCAGCAGATGGGACTGCCGCAGCTTCAAGCCGTAGGCGACGATTTCCAGGCCGTGGTCGAGCATGCCGCCTGGGTAAGCGTGGTGATGGCTTTCCGATGCGGGGAATTGCTGGACCAACTCGGCGTAGCGCTCCAGCGGCGTGCGGTACAGGGTGGCGAACTGCCTGCGCGACAGCGACGTGCGCTGCCAGATGTGTTCCAGCAGCTTCTGCCGCCGCGGTGTCGCCAGCAGCGATGCGGCCGATTCGGGCCGCAGCAGCCCTTTGGGGAGGTTGGTGGCGGGCGCTGGCGGTGGGACAGCGACCGGGGGCCGTTTTCGCTGGAACAGGGAGAGCATGCTGGTGTCCTGTGGTGGGCCGGCCGGGAGGCCTTTTGCCTTTTCGAGGTAGGGCCTTTCCCCTTGCACCCCATTCCCTTGCCATTTCGGTCCTTTGGCCCTTTACACCTTTTCTGTATAGCGGGGCATGCGATTCGGTTCCAGCGTCAATGGGGAACCCGCTGGAATGGATTGGACGGCGAGCCGGTGCCGGTCGCGGCTCTATGCTGCATGAACGCCGCTTCTGCTAGGCAGGCGTGCAAGGCGACAAAGTTGACAAACGAGACAAGGGGGACTAGAGTGAATCCTGTCTCAAACCTGCCTGGGAGATCACCATGCCCAATGCCATTGAATTCATTGCCGACCGTCTGCCGCGCGTCACGGTGGAGGATGTGCGCCGTTTCGCCGATACCGTCGAAATCCGGGATGCCACGGCTTTCGCGGCCGAGCTGCAGGCGTTCGTCCACGAGCGTGTGGAGGCGGTGAAGCTGCCCGCCAGCCTGGAAGCGGAGACGGTGCGAGAGGCCTTGGCACGCAAGGCGGGCGCGCTGCGCGCCGAGACGCGCTGGGCGCCGAGTGAAACCGACGTCCAGCGCGGCCGCGCTGCGCTGCTGGAAACCTTCAACCAGCCGCACAACCTGGCGATCCCCGAGTACGCCAAGCTGGCGGACAAGTCGCGCCAGCAGATCTACAAGGACATCCTCGCGCGTCGGCTGTTGGCGCTGAATGTGGGGCCGCGCGGCCAGAAGCTGCCCGACTGGCAGCTCGACCCGGTGAAGCAGCAGTTGACCCAAACCGTGCTTCAGGAGGTCGAGGGCATCGACCACTGGACGATCTACCGTGCCCTGTCCGAACCGCTCGAAGGCTTGGGCGGACGCTCGCCGGTGGATGCGGTGACGCATGGCACGATCGATGACGTGGCCGAAGCCGTGTTCAACGTGCTGGGCGTCCAGGTGCATTGAGGCAAGACCGCCATGAGCCGCGAACTGCCCTTGTTCCTGATCGATGCGGGTGAACTGCTCCAGCATGTGAGCCGCGTCGGCTATCGGGGCAGCCCGCTGTACTATGGCCGCAGCAGCACCAATCGCTACGACGACCCGGCGCGGACCTACGGCGTGCTCTACCTGGGCCGCGACCTGTCCACGGCGCTTATGGAGTCGGTGTTTCACAAGCACCAGTGGCTGATGGACGAGAAGCGCTCGATCGCGCTGAAGGAAGTCGAGAGCCGGCTCGTGCGCGCCGTGGGCGTCCTGGACGACGTGCGCCTGGCCGACCTCACGGCAGAGGGTGTCATGGCGGGCTACTACGGCTTGAACCTGGAACAGTTGGCCAGCCGCGACTACACGCACACGCAGCAGGTGTCCGCCCAGGTGCATGCGATGCTCGGCGATGACGGCCAGCCGCTGTTCGACGGAGTGCTCTATCCGTCGCGCAACAACTATCCCGCCAAGAGCATCGCCCTGTTCGAGCGTGCGGCAGCAAAGGTTGGCGTTGTCGATGACATCGACCTGGTGGACCATGTGGACTGGCCGCGCTTCGTTGCCACGTATCGCGTCGGCGTGGAGCCCGATCCCGGCCCGGTGGAACCGGATGACGAAGCGTCCAGAAGCAGCAAGTGAGCACATTGAAGCCCCGAACCGAATGAAATGAACCAAACTGGAATAGGCAGCCTCAGTAGCAGGAGACGACCATGAACACCACGGCCCGCATCAGCACCGCAGAACGCCTCGGCCGCACCTTGGGTCGCGGATGGCGCGCCTACGCACGCGGCGAACGACGGGTGTCGAACTGGTTGGTGTCCAAGGGGGTACCGGCCGCGGGAGCAACCGCATTACTGTGGGTGGTCAAGCTGGCTGTGATGGGAGCGCTGCTCTACGTTGCTTTCTGGTTCGCCGTTGTCTTGGTAGCCATGGTGGCAGCAGGATGGGCTATGGATCAGCGCCATCCAGATGAAGATGATTTCGAGTTGCAGTACCCGACCATTGAGGAGCTTCGGGCTACGCCAGGCTACGACCCCAATCTTTATAACGATACTTCCCACGAGATGTATCAGGACGACTGACATCAAAGCTAGATCATCACCTGAGCTTACCTCCTGAGATGGCGCTAGCTCCTTTGCCGCCAGCGCTGCCGGCATCTTTTGTAGCGGTGGCGAAGGTGTTGGCGATTGCGCCGGCACGGACCCCAACCCAGGTGAGCGCACCAATCCAGAATGTGGGCAGCACGATGAACATGGTGCCCATGACGAACATCAGGAGCATATCGCCGAAGGCGTTGTTCAACCCCACCAATGGGTCGAAGTTCGTATGCGGCCGATTCCATCCAAAGCCCCATCCATAAAGCGCATCGAGGATCGTGCTATCGATCCAACGTGCGAGTTGAAACCAGAAGTCCACGAAGAACAGTGCGAACTGCACGACGCTGACGGTCACCACCGTCTTCAGGTCATAGGTGCCAATGAGTAGCACCAATGGAATGCAGATGACCAATGCCATCTTGAGCAAGGCCAGCACCATCGGCAGCGCCTGGCGCACCACGTCCATGGCGGGAAACGCGGCAAGCGCGCCGACCGCCATTCCAACGTCTCCGGTGGCCCGTGTCACGATGTTCGGCAAGGTCTTGTCGATCTGGCCGCCATAGTCCGTATAGACGCTGCCCTGGTTCAACTTCTGCTGCCTCGGTGACGCGATGGCGCGGATCACCGAATCGTCTACGTCCGCCCGGCTAAGGAAGCCGGCCCAGCCCGCCAGGCGATTCAACAGGCTCGGGTCCACCTGACCCAGCAGGCGTGCCCGCAGGCCGTTGCTCCCATCGCTCCACCACTGGCGGCAGGTCGGGTAGCCGCCACCACTGGCTACCTGCGCAAGCCCTGCGTCACGGGTGCTGTCGTAGGGCCAGTCCTCGCGCGGCGTGCTGGAGCGATAGGTGTCGTAGTAGCCGCTCGTGTCCGTGAAGAAGCGCGAGCCGATCCAGGTCACGTCGTGCATCTGCGCCTCATCGAGGTTCGGACGCTGCATGAACAGCTTGGCGCGCGCAGCCCCATAGCAATCCCGCGAGAAATCCGCCACTTCCTGCGCCAGCACCGGGTCGTCGATGCGCGTTGCGTCGATCTCCATGCGCATCTGCCGCAGATCGGTGCCGCAGGGAATTGCCGCGACCGAGGCGCCAGTGACGGCGCGCGAAAGCGCGTGCATGAAAGCCCACCAGACCGGCACCTTCGCCGACTGATTGTTGATGGTGCTGAAGGACTGCGACCAGCCGGTCTCCGCGGGCTGCGGCACGCTGACCTGGCACTGCGCCGAGCGCGAGCTGTCGTACTGGATGGTGTTGAGATCCACGTCGATGAACGGGATGCCGGCGAACATCACCACCACGATGGCCACGAACACCCGGTTCTCGATGCGCGCAGCCGAGAGCACGCCTTTGTTGCCCTCGTCGGCGCCTTCCGAGCGGGCCTTGAGCCACTCCTGCACGATGATCGCCACGAACGGCAGCGCAAAGACGCCGCTGGACACCAGCACCGCCCAGATGCCGTTGTGGACGATCCACGACACCAGCGTCAGGTAGTACTCCAGGTAGTCGGTTGTGAAGAGCGTCATGGTCCGAATCTCCCCTCAGCCCTGCATCAACAGGCTGGCTTCCAGCACCACGATGGCGACGACGCCCGCGATCTCGCTGCGCATCAGGCGGCGCCGTGCCTGCCCATCTTTCCCGTCCTGGTCTTCACGCGCCAACAGCCGCCGGCGCATCCAGACCCAGCCATAGGCCGTCGCTCCGTACAGGCACAGCCGCCAGATGAAGAAGTACCCCGCGGAGGCCGCCAGCCACCGCTCCCAGCCGGCCACGCTGCCAACCAGGTAGATGCCGGCGATGTTGGCTCCCACCGCAGCGGCGACGATGGCTACCGCCCACAGCAGCGCCTTCGCCGCGCGCCGGCTGAACAGCCAGCGCAAGGGGCGCCAGGTCATGCGCACCGCGCTCATGGCCGATTCCCCGGATTGCCCTTCTGCAACTGGTCGAGGCGGTCGGGCACCGGATCGCCCTCGTAGATGCCGCGCGAGCCGGCCGCGCGCGTACCGTGGCGCTGGATGATCGCCATCGGCGAGTTGTTCGCCAGCTCGCGGCGCAGCTCCAGCTCGGTCTTCAGGTTGCGGATCTCCCGGTCGAGCGTGTCGCTCTCGTGGTTCACGGCCTCGACCGCCAACTCGTTGGCCGCCACGTTGGGCTCTTTCTTCCCGGTCAACAGGGTCCGCTGGAGCAGCAATGCCTTCTCCAAGACGGACGACAGCGCGACCTCCGACGCCAGGCGGCGTGCCAGCAGGTCCTGATCCGGCTCGTCGCGCAGCGCCTCGATCACGCCGCGCGTGATCGGCAGTGACGTGCTGCCGGCCTCGCGCAGGTTCTCGAACGTCGTGTTGCGCGTGTCGGAAACCAGCTCCTGCAGGACTTCCAGCTTCGCCTCGTACTCCTCTTGGATCAGCGGCGTCAGCCCGACGCCGGGCACCGTCTCGGTCTTGGTGCAGGAATCGCACGTGCGCTGCACCTGTTCCCCGAGGACCCGCGTGGCCCATTCGGTCGCCTGCTGCGGCGACGTCCAGGTCTGGCAGGACAGGCTCGCGCAACTGGCAGGCGCGATGGAGGACGTGTCGGTCACGCCGCGCCCGTTGACCAGGTTGTAGCCCGCGCGGGTGACGTCGCCGACGACCCGGATGGCGGACTGGCCCGCGCCGCCGGCATTGCTGCCGCCCACCCAGGGCACGCCATCGTTGCCCCGGCGCGACTCGGCTTGCTCGATCGCCGACACCGCGTCCGTGCTCGATACCGCATCCCGCAGCGCCATGCCTTCGGCCACCTGGCTCCATCCGAGTTGGCCGCCCGCCGTCTCGGCCATCTTCTCGGCCATCGCGCGGCACGTCAGCTTGGAGCGGTCGAAATCCAGCCGCGCCTGCAGCACGCCGTTGGTCAGCAGGTTGTACAGGCCCGGATCCGCGCGCTGGATGATCAGCGCCGGCAGGGACGCCACCGCGCTGGTGGCGCTCTGGATCACGTTGCTCATGATCTGCTGAAAGCCGTTCGTGATGCCGTTGAGCTGATTGCGCAGCGTGGTCTGGATGCTCATGTCGCCGCAGATCAGGTTGCTGTTCCAGCCCACACCGACCCCGATGGAGCGCATGCCGGCGGCGCGGCCCATGGACACCGCGCTGCCGCCGCCGATCGAGTACATGACGTCATCGCCGATGACGGGGCCGCTGTTCTGGTATCCGACCTGTGCCCACGCCAGGCCGCAGACCAGGGCGAGCGTGCCGGCCAGCGCCGTCGGGCGCAGCAGACGGCATGCGTTGGTGGACAGGTTCTTCGGTTCAGGACGCTTCATCGTGGCACCTCAGAGGAAATCGACGCTGCCGAGGAACACCTGGCCCCGGCGTTCGCAGCACGCATAGGGACGCCACAGCGCCCAGGCGTAGTCGCCTTGCTGGGCCTGGGTCAGCGTGCCGCTGTGGGGGAACACCACGCAGGTGTTGGACAGGCGCGGCGTCAGCTCCTGCCACTTGCCGGACGAGGCATCACCTTCCATCAGCGCGCCGGCCGGCCAGTAGCCGTCGCGGGCGTTGGCGAGCAGCGGCTGGTACACGTGCAGCTGCCCGCGCCGCGTGACGACATCACCGGCGCGCTGGGCCACGACCGCCCCGGATTTGTGGTCGTCGGTCTGGTGCAGGAAGCCGCCGCGCGGATAGACATTGCCCCAGAGGTTCATCGTGGTGCGCGCACCGACCTCGCGCATGCCTGGAATCAGCGCCTCCGGGTAGGCCATCTCGGGCACGTTGTAGCGCCAGGCCAGCGTGTCCAAGGTGCTGAGCAGATACGGCATGAAGGCCGTGCCCGCGCCTTGGCAGAAATAGCCCGAGGACGAGGCGAACTGGTTGAACACCTCGCCGCCGGGGTGACCGATGACATCGGCGTTCTTGAATTTGGCGAGGTTGTTTTCGTGGTCCTCGTTCGTGGTCCCATCGCCGCCGGCCTGTGCGGAGGGATTGGGCGTGCTCATCGCCCGGATTTCGACCCAGGGGTTCTCGCCGGTGTTGCTGTAGCTGGAGACGACCGCATCGGGCACGTAGTGCCTGACCTTCACGGAGGTGCGCACCGAGCAGCCGCCGTAGGTGCAATGCAGCCAGTAGCAGATGCCCACCACCCGGTACTCCAGGCAGTCCGGCGACATGACCGACGAGACAATGGTGGCGGTGTTCAGCGCATAGCTGCCCGTGGCGCAGGCCAGCAGCAGCGAGGCCACGGCCACGCGCAGGCGGCGCAGCAGATCGAATGGGCGCGTCATGGCTGCGCCCTCCGGTGCTGTTCGATGCGCGCGATGGCGCGGGCGACGTCCGGCTCGCCATAGACCACATAGCGCTGGTCCACCACGACGGCCGGGACGCTGGTGATGCCCAGGCTCCAGGCGTCGGTCACGCCCTGGTAGGCGGAAGCGATGCGGCGCTGCAGATCGACGCCGCCGGTGCTCAGCCGGCGCTTGACCAAGGCTGTCGCCTGGTCCGGGTCAGTGGGCAGATTCGCCGAAAGCTCGGCCTCAATCCGGGGTGCTTCGTCCAACTCGATCAGCCGCTCGCCGCCCATGGTCTTGACCGGGTGGCGGCTGTCGGTGACGACGAGCACGTCGGCGGCGAAGGTGGCCGGGCTGAAGACGGCCAGAGCCGCCGGCAGTGCCACGGCCAAGCCAAGGGTTCGCCAGCCTGGTGCGAACCTGGAAAAAGCTGCTGGCATGTCGCGCGCCCCCGAGAGTTGTTCAGGGCCATAGTCAAACGCTGAACCCCATGCGCCCCCAACAAACAATACGCATCGCGGCCACCCCGCATACCTGCTTGTGTTGGCGCAAAGAAAAAGCGGAGGCCGAAGCCCCCGCGTTGATCGACGAAGCGATGCGGCCGTTACAGCAGGCCCGACTCCGCAAAGGAGAACGGGACGCCCTGGCCGACGATGATGTGATCCAGTACCCGCACATCGATGAGCGCCAGCGCGGCCTGAAGTTGCTGGGTCAGCATGCGATCCGCGCTCGACGGCTCGGAGATACCCGAAGGATGCTGGTGGGCGAAGACCACTGCGGCGGCATTCAACTGCAGGACACGCTGCACAACGACACGCGGATAGACCGAAGTCGAGTTGATCGTGCCCTTGAACAGCGGCTCGTAGGCCAGAACCTGGTGCATGCTGTCGAGGAACACGGCAGCGAATATCTCATTGGGCTCAGCGACCAGTTTCAGGCGCAGGTAGTCCCGCACGGCGGCCGGTTGGCTGAGGCACGGTCCAGCTTTGAAGATCCGTCTCTCCAGCAGCACGATGGCTTGCTGGATGATCCAGTCCTCATGCTGGGCAGCGACGGCGGAAAGCGACTCCATAGAGGAGTCATTGACGACGAAAGACATGGCGAACCTCCAGACGGTGAGATCGGAGGACGCGCGCCCTAGAGGGCAAGCCCTCCGGGGTATGAGAACGAACAAGGTGCATCCATCACCACGGCTGTGGTGATCGTTCGCGGCCAGGATGCGAAGCGAACGGGTCGCGGTCAGCGCAGAGGACTGCGCCGTAGCCTTGAAGACCGGGGCTACCTGGGCATGTCGCCGACGACGTCGGCAGGCATTTCCGATTCCGAGGTGGGTGTGGCGGTGGGATCACCGGCCGCCAGCATGTCCATCGCCGACAGCAAGGCATCGCCCTCGATCGGCCCCTGCAGCAGGAGCGCCTTGCCGGTCTGGCGATCGTGCAGCCGCAGCGATGGCGTGGCGGTCACGCCGCTGTTCAGGGCTTCCGCCGTCTGGGTGCGGATCGGCACGTCGGGCCGCTCGCTCGCCAGGCACTGCTCGATCGCTGGCGTCAGGTCGGGGTAGCGCTGTCCCTCGGGCAAGCCCTGGCCGTCGCTGCGCGTGTGGGCATAGACCCATTCGACGGCCTGCCAGAAGGCGGCATGGCCGCCGGCTTCGCCCGCGCATTCCGCCAGGCGTGCTTCGATGGACGCGGCCGGCTCATGCGCGGCCAATGGCAGGTGGTGCCATTGCAAGGCCACGTCCGCGTTGCCGCTGACCCAGCGCTTGAGCACGGGGAAGTAGGAGCGGCAGAACGGGCATTCGAGGTCCGCGTAGAGCGTCAGCGTGAAACGGCCCTCCGGGTTGCCCATCTGCCACGGAGGCCCAGCCACCTGCGTCTCGCCGGCTGGCGCTGAAGTCTGAGGCGTGGACTCGCCAGGCGAGCGGGACACGAGCCAGATCAGCAGCAGCGCAACCACCACGGCGGCCAACGCCCAGGGCCAGCGGGGCCGCCAGCGCCGACGGCGGAATGCCTGGACCTGCATCGGAATGGATGGGCGTTTCTGTTCCATGGCGTTCTCCGGTGTACGGCAGATTCAGGGCAGGTCCAGGGCTGGCGATTCGATGCCGCGTGCCCGGTCGATCTTCTCGGCCACCTTGAAGGCGGCATCCAGCTCGCTGACACCGTGCTGCTGCATGAGCTGGTAGCGCTCGGCCTTCTCTTCGGGTTCGGTCTGCGCGAGCGCGAGGTACAGGCTCGGCGGCACGGCGCGGAACAGCACCTCCATGCTCTTGGAGAGGATGACCCCCTCGGTGAACTTGCCCGCTTCCTTGCGTGCCGAGAGCATCAGCGCCTTCTGCGCTGGCGAGAGTTCGCGAAACCGCGCGATCTTCTCCACCTCGTCCGGCGGCATCGACAGGCAGATCCACCACTCGATCATGTTGAGCATGGGCTCCGCAGCGCGCGGCAGATCGTCGATGTTCTGTGTCGCGAGCCAGAACCAAGCGCCGAGTTTTCTCCACATCTTCGTGATTTTCACGACGTAGGGCGCGAGCAGCGGGTTCTTGGTGATGATGTGACCTTCGTCGGTCACGTTGACGATCGGCCGACCCAGGTACTGGTCGCGCTCGGCGATGTTGTTCACCGTGCTGATGAGGCTGATGTAGGCGATGGAGAGCTGGGCGTTGTAGCCCTCGCGGGCATAGGTCGCCAGATCGACCAGGGTGATGTCGGCCTCGGGCCACGGCGTGCCGTCGCGGTCGAACATCTCGCCGTCCGTGCCTTGGCAGAACATGTCCATCGCGTCCGCCATCTCCAGCAGCCGCACGCGGCGCATCTCGGGCAACGTGGGGTCCTGGCCGCGGGTGCGCAGCGCATTGCGCACATCGCGCGTGAGCACGGTGCGCTTCTCCGCCACGCAATGTTCGGCCGCGTCGAGGATGCACTGGCGGATCAGCGAGCGATCGGCCCGCGTCATCCGCGCTTCTTCCTTGTCTTCGCCGCCCGTGATCATCAGCCGTGCCGTGATCTCCAGCTCGCCCAGCACGTCGCGCTGCTCGTCCGCCTCCATGGCCGAGGCATCCGGTGGCAGGTCCTCGTCCAGGGCATCGGCATCGAGCGTCTGCACGTCGCTGGGCGTCTCGATCAGCCGGCGTGCGTCGGCGAACGGCGCCAGGCTGATGCCCGAGCCCGGGGCTAGCTTGACCCGGTTCACGGTCAGTCCCAGACGCCTGGCGAAGTCGCTGAAAAGCCCGAAGGAATTTCCAGCCTCCACGATGAAGAGGCGTGGCCGGTAGATGGCCGTGACCTGGTTCAGCAGGTTGTTGAGCGTGGCGCTCTTGCCCGAGCCGGTGGGACCGAACAGGAACAGGTGGGCATTCATCTGCCGATCCAACCTGTTCAAGGGGTCAAACGTAATCGGGCCGCCTCCGCGATTGAACATCGTGATGCCGGGGTGCCCCGTGCCCTGGGCGCGGCCCCACACCGGCGACAGGTTCGCCGCGTGTTGGGCGAACATCAGTTGCGTGTACCAGCGGCGCCGGTCCTTGCCGGGGTTGTAGCAGCACGGCAACCAGCGCAGGTAGCTGTTGAGCGGCGCCACCTCGTCGTCCTCGCGTACCGGCTGCAGGCCGGCGTTGAGCATCACGTTCGCGAGATCCAGCCCGCGCCGGTCCAGCTCCGCCTCATCGCGCCCACGCAGGTAGAACGCGAGGGTGCCTCGGTAGAGCTTGTGCGCGCTGCCGATCAGCGAGCGCGCCTCATGCACATCCCTGAGCGTCTGCTCCGACGCCAGCGTCTCGCCCACGGCTTTTTTCGCCAGGTGGTTGAGGTCCGATTCGAGGACATCCTGGGGCGTGGCGACCATCGTCAGGCACATCACCGTGTCCTCGGGCATCTGGTCGAACAGCGTGTTGATCGCGTCGCCCTTGCGGGTCTCGCCGGTCAGGTGCCCGGTGCCGGGCGGCATGCGCAGCCGGTCGGTGATCAGCACGCGATGCGGCATGCCGTCGAAGTGCCAGGCCCCTTGCGCCACGTCCGAGCGCGGCTGACCGAAGAACAACCGCTGGCTGAAATCCCGCCCGCTCGCCAGTTCGATCTCGCCGTCCTCGATCTCGTCGGGATAGCGCGCCAACGCGTAGAAGCGCTCCCGGTCCTCGGCCCCAGGCCCGAGCAGCGTGGGACGCGGGTTGAACCACCGCAGCAGCCAATCGTGAACGTCTGCCGCGCCCATGCGCCGAGCCTGGATGCCGGCGTTGGCCAGGCCGCCGCACAGGCGGTCGCAGACGATGCCCAGCATCTGCCCGGGCGACTGCCCGCGACGGTTCGCCTGGCCCTGTCCGCCCGCGCGGCGGTACACCACCATGCGCACACGCCGCGTCTGGCCGCGCCAGCGCAGCCGCGTGACCACCGTGTCCTCGAACAGCCCGCCGGGCTTGGCCACCGCGCGCAGGTGGTGGCCGAAGAAGCGCAGGTAGAACTCGGTGAAGGCGGTGCCGCGGGCGCGTGGCTGCACGTAGTCGCGCAGCGTCTGCATGTACTGGTCGAAGCTCGGTTCGTCCTGGGCATAGAGCTGGAGCACCCACGGGTTCTCGTCCAGCTCATCGAAACTGTCCTGCAGCGCGTTCTCCAGGGCGTCGCGGGCGTGGGCGAGCCAGCCAGGCTCCCGGCCCTCGGTGCCCAGCGGCACCAGCTCGAAGAAGGCGGCCACGGATTGGCCGTCCTCCAGGAGCATGGATTTCGACTCGGGCAGAAACTCCACCCAGGGCAGCAGTTCCACGAAGGACGGGGCGACGTCGTACAGCGCCTGTTCGTCGGCCACGGTCGCCGGCCTGCGGCCCTGGACTGCTGCGCCGGGTTCGGGGACGCCGGCCTGGCGCAAGGCCTCGACGTGGCGCTGCCAGCCGTCCGACTGCTCATCGCTGGCCGGGCTGCTGGCACCGGCGGTGGCCTGCCTCGGCCACGGGAGTTTCCACCGCATCAGTAGTTATATGGACGCCTCCCGTTTGCCAAGAACGTCTTCTGTGATGTCACAACAGGACACGGCTGCAGTTTTATATCCGGCCTGTGTTGCAGGTCAGATACCTGCTGGCCCTGATGGAATACGCCGACCCACGTCTCATTTCCTCGATGGACTCGAAGTCCAACTACTGATTCAGACTTAGTGGGTCGCGGTCCGACCTGTTTGCTATCACTTCTTACGTACCTTCGCAACCTTTCAGCTATCCACCCTCTGTTGAAATTGATAGGAAGTACGATGGGGCTGGTCAAACCGGCCGACCTGCGTACCCAGCTTGATACGAGCGTTGGTAAGCCAAAAGCGCCCACAACGTTCGTGCCATCTTGTTAGCCAATGCCACCACAGCTACGTTCATTGGACGACGCTTGGCCAAATTCACGGCCCATTCGGGCGGTGCTTTACTGCTCGTGAGAACAGCGCGGGCACCGTGAATCAATAGTGTGCGCAGATAGGTATCGCCACGCTTACTGATTCCGAGCAGTTTCACTCGCCCACCGGTTCCGGTTTGACGAGGTACCAGTCCTAACCAGGCTGCGAATTCGCGACCTGACTTGAATGCCTTGGGGTCGCCCATCGCCGCAACGGTTGCCGTCGCAGTCAGTAGCCCGACGCCAGGTATCGCGGCGATTCGTTTGCAGGCCTCATCTTCCTTGTGCCACTCACGCAATCGGCGCTCGATTTCCGATACTTGCTCGTCGATTTGCCTTATCCGCGCATATTGTTCGCGGAGTGTCTCGATCAGCACTGCAGGCAGACGCTCTGCCACGCGCGCGAACACCCCAGGCAACATTTTTGCCAATGCATCTCGCCCGAGCGGCATCACTTCACCGTACTCCGTCAGCAAGCCGCGCAATGCGTTGATCTGGGCGGTGCGAAACTTAACCAACTGTTGACGCATCCGATGCAAGGCCAACACAGCCTGCTGGGCTTCCGTTTTGATTGCCGCCTCCCGTATCCCGGGTTGCTGTACTGCTATCCATATCGCCTTGGCGTCTGCCATGTCGCTCTTGTTTCCGCATGCGAACGGTTTGACCATTTGTGCAGGTAACAACTTGACCGTATGCCCCATAGCGGTGAGTTGGCGGGCCCAATGCTGTGCTCCACCACATGCTTCAATGCCGATTAGGCTGCGTTTCCGGTTGGCGAAGTACTGCAAGAAGCGAGCACGTTTGACCTGAATGCTCACAACCTCACCCGTCACGCTGCTTACTTCGTGGATCTGAAACACGCTCTTTGCGATATCGACGCCAACAACGGTATTCGTCATGATCATGATTCCAGTTTGGTCCAAGACAGCTGTGGTTTAGCACGGACCAGACAGCAGTTGCGGTTCCGTGGACGCATTACCGCCGTCTCAACTTCGGGGTGGGAGGCGTCCATTACATTTCCTCCACGCGCTCGCCCGGCATGGCGTACTGCACGCGCTGGTACAGGGGAAAGACCGTCGTGTAGCCCGGCACGGGAACCGGGTCCGTGCCCGCCAGGTGCGGGTACACGTACATCACCAGATCGGGATTCGGCAGGCGGTGGAACTGGCGATGGACCTCGTTGCGCGCGGTACGCGTGTAGCGCATCTGCTCGGCGGGAGCGGCCTGCACGTCAGCCTCGGTCAGCGGCCGGCGCAGGCTCTGGCGCGCATCGAGCAACTGGCGGCGCGCCACCTGGCCGGCGCCACCACCACCGTCACCGGCGTTCTGCTGCCAGACGTCCATCATCGTGTTGTCGCCGTGGGGCAGCAGCTTTTCCTTGCTGGTGGCGCAGCCGGCGAGCACGGCGACGGTGAGGACCAACACCAGGCCACGGGACAAGTCAGTCAAGTTCGAGGGCATGGCTTTCTCCTGCGCGGTGATCGACCTTGCGGCCTTCGGGATCGAAGTCGATGGCCAGCGGCTTTTCGAGGTGGACGGCGACCTTGGCGCCTGGCTGCACATAGACGGCCGCGAACGCCTGGCCGTACAACTTGTTGACCCAGGCCGACATGTCCCGGACACCGCCCGCGAGAATCTGGCTGACCGCTTCCTGGCCGGTGATGCCCACGGTGCCGATGGAGCCGTCCGAGCCGACATAGGACATCCGGCCGCTGTCGCTTTCGATGAGTGAGGCCACACCGGCGCCGGCCGCCGTGATCAGGGCCTGCGAGCCGAGGTACTGCTGGGCGTTGCTGCGCCGCTCCCCGCTGACGCACGGAATGCCGTAGGGGTCGCTGATCCAGCCCAAGCCGTCGCGTTGCTGGTTGTTCTGCTGGTTGCCCTCGCGGTCCTCGGGGATGGTGCGGACCGTGCCGTCGTGGAAGACGAAGGTGATGCTGCGCACCTGGCCGCGCACGCATGAGAGCGTCCAGTCGCCCGAGGCGGTGCCGGAGAACACGGCGCCGGCCACGTCGGGAATGTCGATGCCGTTGGCCGTCAGGTTGTCCGGGCCGACCAGGACTTTGAAGGGATAGGGATCGTTCACCGTGCCGTCGATCGGCACGCGGCCGATCAGCGCGGTCATCGCGACCGACCCCATCAGCGTGGAATTGGTCGGCACGGTATAGACCGGCTTGGCGCTCTTGATCCCGGCGGCACGGGCGCCCGCGTTGCCCACAGTCTCCGCCGTGGCTTCGAGCGTGCTCTGCGCCGGCCCGAAGCTCGTGGGGAAGCTCATTCCGCCACTCGCGCCACGACCGCCGTTGCGCCCCTCGGCGGGCTTCGCGTCGTCTGGCTCCACCCACCGCACGCCGCCCTCCATGCCGGCCTCGTCGCCGCCCTGCAGGCCCAGACCCACCGGCAGGTCCGCATGGCCGCCGCCGCGCCCGCCGATGCTGTCCAGGCGCCGCTGGAGGTCCGCGAGCAACCCTTCAGTCTGCTGACGCGCGCTGGCTGCCTGCTCCTGGTCGCGGCGCAGGTTGGACCGCTCGGATTCGAGCGCCGAATTGATGCGCTGGTCGATGGAGTTCTCGCGCTGGCGCAGGCGCTGGTTCTCTTCGCGCTGGGACTTGTTGTCCGAGAGCGCGGTCTGAAGTTCGGTGCGCAATTGCTTGACCTGCGCAACCAGCGTCGCCACGGTGTCGCGCGGGGTATCGCCCTCGATGCCCAGTGCCTTCATTTCCTCCGGCGTGAGCTGGGCGCCGCTGTCCGCGGCGGGCGGCGCCGGGTTGCTTCCCCCCGAGAACAGCCGGATACCGACGAACAGCACCAGGATGGCGACGGGGATCATCAGCCACTTGAGCAGGCCGTTACTGCGCATGGCGGGCCTCCTTGGCGTTCTCGTCGCCGTCCGGCTGCGGCATGTGCACGGCCGGGTCGAAGCGGTGAATGGCCGGCAGCAGCGACTGCGCGAGACCGCGCCCGCGCGTCACCAGGTACAGAACCGTCGTGTCCTCGGGCGTGCCGCGCGGGCCCAGCGCCTCATGCTGGAAGGTGGCGGTGAGGAAATCGCCTTGCAGCACGCGCGGGTCGAGCGTGACCCAGCCGCTGCTGCCGTTGGTCAGGCGCACGGCGGTCACCCACTGGTCTTCCAGGCGCCACGACGCGAGCGCGACCGCGCGCACGGGCAGCGTCGGCATCAGCGTGTCCAGGTCGAGGTCGCGGCGCAGGTTGACCCGCATGACGCCCGGAAGCGGCTCGACGGTGCGCAGCGGTGCGTAGAGGTTCTGTGCGGCGAAGCGCGTCAACACGACCGGGACCGGGGTTTCGCGCCGCGCAGTCCGCGCACCTGCCTGGCCCTGGGCGCGTGCCGGGGCCTCGGCACTGTCGGCTTGCTCGCCATAGCGTGCCGGCGCGCTGTCGCCCTCGACGATGCGCACCGGCTCCAGCTCGGCGTCCCCGTCCTTGGGCGGTTCGGCTGCGATGTCCAGCAGGATCAGCGCGCCCGTATCGGCATCCTGCAGTTGCAACCGCGTGGGCTCGATCGGCTCGCTGGCGCGCAGGTACACCGCGCCGCCCGCGCTCTGCACGCGCAGGCGGTCGCCCACGCCCGCGGGCACGCCCACGCGCACGTTCCGGTCGATGAACACGATGCGTTCCTGGCCGACCTTCAGCGGCACCGCCAGCGGCATGCGTTCCCAGCGCAGGATCTCCACGGCATGGGTAACGGGTGCCGCGGCCACGGCCAGCAGCCCCAGCAGCGCGAGTACAGGATGCTTCATGGGGTGTTTCCTCCTTGAGGCGCTTGCGGAGACAGGCCACTCGGTGCCGGGCGTGTCGGCTCCGGTGCACTGATGCGCTGCGGCGCGCCGTCGTAGCAGTCGAGCGCCAGGCCGAACGGGTTGCGGGCGGGATCGATGTCCACCCGCGTGACCTTGATCGGGTAACGCACCAGGGCGCGCTTGACCTGCTCGGTGCCGTAGTACTCGTCGGCCGTGATGTCCAGCGTCACCACCCAGTCGCGGTCGGACACGGTGCGCACGCGCGTCGTGGGGTCGTCGCCATAGCCGCGGCCGGGGATCTCGTAGATGCCGCGCACGCGCTGGCGCAGCTCGCCCGTGGAGCGGCGGTAGTCGTAGTCCGCGCGCAGGAAGGCCTGGCAGGACGGGGTGAGGTACGGCGAAAGCGTGTGGAGGTTGCGCGGGTAGTCCTCTTCGCCATTGGTCGGCCAGCGGTTCAGCGTCTGGAACACGTAGAACGTGAACGAATAGACCGATTCGGGCGGCACCTCCCACCACTTGCGGGTACTGCCGGAGCGCAGATCGGGCGGGACGTGGATGGTCAGGTCGCGCGGCGCGCTCCACCAGCCGCCGCCCATGACCAGGGCGACGATGACCAGCGCGCCCGCGCCCAGGCGCAAGGTCTTGATGTGCGCCTGCAGGTGAGCGATCTCGTTCTTGAAGCGGCTCATCGCATGCTCCTGCGGGTGGACCAGAAGCCCGAGCGCGAGATCAGCACATGGCCGCCGACCCAGCCGGCCATCAGCGGGTGGCGCGTGGCGATGCGCCACTGCAACTGCCGATACAGCCAGGTGTCGGGGCGCCCGCGCTTGAGGCGGCGCAGGATGCCGCCGCCGATGAAGACGCCGAGCGCCACGCCCAGGACGACGAACGTCGGCGCCAGCGCGATCGTGCGGAACACCCAGGACAGCGGCGCGCCGACCAGCAGGCCGGCGGCGCCGGACAGGCCGCAGCAAATCCAGAGTTCGTCGGCGGTGAGGCCGCGCACCACAACGGGATGGCGGTTGAGCCGGTGCGGAAGGAACGTGACTGTTCCGTCGGCACGGACGTGCTGCTGCTCGGACATACCGACCTCGCTTACAGGATGCCGGTGGCTTCGGTGAGCAGCCAGATGCCGATCACGAGCAGCACGGCACCGATGGCGACCGTGAGGCCGAACTGGCCCCACGTCTTACGGCCGGTGTGGATCTCCGCGTAGGTCCCGTAGGCGTGGTAGCAGACGCCGATGAACATCGACGCCACCACCAGCAGGGCCACGAGCATGATGATGTCGTAGCCGTAGTTGCGGATCGTCTCCATGATGCCGTTGCCGGTGCCGCGCGTCGGGTTCTCCAACTGCGGCAGGCCTTGTGCGAACGACAGCGCGGGCAGCGCGGCGGCGCCCAGGGCCACGGCGGCGCGCTGGGCAAAGCGGGAAGTGAGGATGCGGTTGTGCATGGTCGGGCCTTTCAGGTCAGGACAGGAGGAAGAAACTCAGGACGAGGTACATCGCGACGAAGCGGATGCAGACGCCGAGGAACTGGCGCTGGTTGAGGCGGCTCTCGGACCACCCCACGTAGGCCGTTCGGATGGCCCAGACGCCCCACACGAGCAGGACCGCGAACACGACGCCGACCAGGACGGTCGCCATCGCGGACGGCGCGATGCCGCTGTTGGCTTGAAATGCCGAGACCTGGGCGCCGTTCATGGCTTGCCCTCCGCAGTCGTCGGCGGTGAGGGCGGGATGGCACGCTCGGTGCGGTAGTCGCCGGCTAGCTCGGAGGGGTCGCGCGGCTGAGCGCGCGATGGCGTCAGGTGGAACTGGATGCCCGCGCGAACACGCGCCAGGTCAGCCAGGAGCCGCGGGTAGTCGAAGTGGTAGCGCTCGCTCGGCTGGATGGGAGCATGCGCGGCGCTGTCCGCGACGGTGCGCTCCAGCGCGTCGAGCTGGCGCAGCGCCGCTGCGAGTTCCTGCCGCTGTGCGGGTGCCTCAGCGCGGGCCATCGGCAATGGGCCCAACAGCAGGACCATCGCGATAAGAAGGGGAATAAGGGGCACGCCGCGATGCGCGGCGCGCAGCCAGATCGAAGCGACCATCGCGCCATTCCTGTGTGATCAGCAATGGCTTGATCGTGGAGATCAGGGCTGTTTCAGGCCGCAAACAATAGGAACTGGCGTACGACCGGATTTGGGTCTGACGCGAGCGATCCTGGGCAAAATCGAGATGGCGTTTCGATTATTGCGTTTTTCGAGTGTTTCGAATATGATCCACCCTGTACAGCCGTTTTCGCTTAGGAGCTACTTATGACCACCGCCACTGCCCAATCCAAGATGACCCTTCCCGCCGCGGGAGAGGTGAAGGCAGCTGTCCAGGGTCAACGTGCCTTGGCGGCGTATTTGGCAACCCAGTTCGAAACGCAGCACATCCAGATCTTTGATGACCACAAACAGGCGCATCAGGTGGAACTGCCCACCTCTGCCTTGCGCCTGCTGGTTGACATCTTGGCCGAGCTGGCCGATGGCAACGCCGTGAAGGTGGTGCCAGTCCACGCGGAGTTGACGACCCAGGAGGCGGCTGATTTGCTCAACGTATCCCGTCCCCATTTTGTCAAGCTGCTTGAAGATGGTGTGCTGGCATTTCATCGGACTGGCAAGCACCGCAGGGTGCGGTTCGCCGATCTGATGCAATACAAGGAAGCGCGCGAGCGTGCCAGTGAGCAGGCGATGGGCGAACTCGCTCAGCAGTCGCAAGAGTTGGGAATGGGGTACGAATGAGGCATTCCCCCTTCACTGCTGTCTACGATGCCTGCGTTCTGTATCCCGCGCCACTGCGGGATTTCCTGATGTGGCTCGGCCTGTCCGGCCGCTTCCGCGCGCGGTGGAGCCAAGCCATTCATGAGGAGTGGAAACGCAACCTGTTGATCAACCGCCCCGATCTCAACAGGGTGCAGGTCGACAGGACGTCCGATCTGATGGACAGAGCCATTCCGGACGGTTTGGTGGAAGGATATGACACGCTCGTGGCAGGCCTCACGTTGCCCGACCCTGACGATCGGCATGTTCTGGCTGCGGCGATCCGCTGCGGTGCGAGCGTGATCGTGACGTTCAACGAACGGGATTTTCCTAACGCGTTGCTGGCCCCGTACGGCATCGAGTCGCAGCACCCTGATGAGTTTGTGGAGAACCTGCTGGATCTGGATGCGGCTGCTGTCGTGTCCGCAGCGCAGCGCCAACGTGCCCAGCTCAAACATCCGCCGATCGACGTGGATCGCTACCTCGAAATTCTGCTGCGCCAAGGCCTGGTGCAAACAACCAAAGTCCTGGCGACCTACCGCACTATCCTCTGACCCACTGAGAGACACGGATGACCAAGAATCCCCCATCAGATGCTGCTCTACCGAAAGGCATCCACCGAAGCTGGAAGCTACCAGACAAGTCGCTGGGCGACTTATGGGATTCGATTGTGATGGACGAAGCGCTCAAGAAGCAGTTGCTGTCGCAAGCGATCGTCAACTTCACGGTACGCCCCAAGGTTGAGCGCACAGTGCTCCCCCTGCATGGCGTGATCTTGTTGGTCGGCCCGCCGGGGACAGGGAAGACCTCGTTGGCACGGGGCCTGGCGCATCGCGTGGCCGAGTCTTTCTCCTCGGCAAAGTTCCGGCTCTTGGAGGTTGAACCTCATACGCTAACGAGCTCTGCAATGGGCAAGACCCAGCGCGCCGTGGCAGACCTGTTCTCGCAATCGATCGCAGAATCAGCGACGGCGGGGCCAACGATCGTGCTTTTGGACGAGGTAGAAACGCTCGCGGCCGATCGATCCAAGCTCAGTCTTGAAGCCAACCCTGTCGATGTGCACCGGGCCACCGATGCGGTGCTGGTGCAGTTGGACATGCTCGCCGAACACCACCCGCAGCTGTTGTTCGTTGCAACCAGCAACTTTCCGCAGGCTGTCGACAGTGCCTTTCTGTCTCGATGCGACATGGTGATGGAGGTACCGCTGCCCGGCAAGGACGCCTGCAATCAGATTCTCGTGAACTGCCTGTCGGGGCTGGCCAAGACCTTTCCCGGGATCGGCAAGCTTTCCTCGGCTCACCAGTTCGACGCGTGCGCTGGCGAATGCGTGGGACTGGATGGCCGAGCCATTCGCAAGGTCGTAGCCAACGCCCTTGCGGCAGACCCACAAGTTGCCATCGATCCGAACAAACTTACCTTGGAGCACTTGCGCGGTGCGATACGACAGGGCAAGCAAATGCGGCTTCAAGGAGGGAAGCAAAAATGACCACCGTCGTCAGTCGGACGTTTCGCAGCTCGCCGCACCGCGATGCGTTGCAGACGTGGGACGCCATTGTCGAACTGCTCACTCAGGGGAAGGAAAGCACGGCTCGCTCTGAACTTAGGGCCGTGGCGGGCGTGGCGGCCAGCCTGATCGCTGATCAGGCGCCAAAGAGCGCGCCTATCGTCGCGACCTGCGATGGGCCGCGAACCAGGATCTACTGTCTATTCGACGAAGACGCGATCGTCGGGGACGATGCCAACGAAGACGTCTTGGGGTTCGAGCCGCTGAAGGGAGACTGGGCAGTCTCTCTGCCCTGCCCGAAAGAGCAACTCGGCTGGGTGCAAACCGCGCTCAAAAAGCACAGTTCCCGCATCACTGCACGCGACTTGAACCAGGGAATTGCCACGCAGGCGCAGGCCGATGCTGGGCAAGCGCTGTCGCTCGACCTCGGAGGTTTCCTGAAGTCATGAGCACCGTCGCTACCTACTCGTACACGCACTCGGTTACCTATGTGACCGACAACATCCTCAAGAGCTTGAAAGACATCATCCTGCTCAGTGGTCTTGACCCCGAGCACTTTGCGGATCGCTGGGAGAGCAACACCCGAGCCATCAAGACGTGGCTCGGAACCGGTGATCTGCGCAAGGTGGTCCTGGAGATCTACAACCCGGCGACCGACAAGCTCGTGACCCGTTGGGATATCGACATCGTTTATGGATGGTCCGATGGCGACGGTAGCTTCTGGACGGACACTGAGCAGTTGAAGTACGCGATCAAGAAGGCCGGGCTGCTGCCATCGCAAGCCAAGTACAAGGTCATGCTTGACACCAAGCCAGGGCGGCCTGACGTGGAGGGGTGGAGCAAAGGAAGCTATCGCTCGACGGATGGGATGGTCAAGCAGAGCCTGGGCTCGACTGTCGAACACAGCGGCCTGGCGGGTCAGGCCGGATACTGGAGACAACGCTGATGCTGTCGATTGATGAAGCTTTTCGCAAGTTCAAGTCGCGTCTGGAACTCAACGAGCGCGAACAGAAGAATGCCTCGCAACGCCAGAACGAAGTGCGGGACTACCTGCAGACGAAGTTCGGCATTGCGCGCAGCTTCCTGACCGGCTCTTACGCTCGATACACGAAGACCAAGCCGCTCAAGGATATCGACATCTTCTTCGTGCTGAAGGACTCGGAGAAGCACTACCACGGCAAGGCCGCATCGGTGGTGCTGGATGATTTCCATTCTGCGTTGGTGGAGAAATACGGCGAGGCCGCCGTGCGCAAACAGGCGCGGTCGATCAACGTGGATTTCGGTGTTCACATCGACGCCGAGGACAACACGGACTACCGGGTGGTCAGCGTGGATGCGGTGCCCGCATTCGACACCGGCGACCAGTATGAGATACCCGATACGGCGTCCGGAAAGTGGATCAAGACGGACCCGGAGGTCCATAAGGACAAGGCTACCGCAGCACATCAAGCCTATGGCAATGAGTGGAAAGGTCTCGTGCGCATGGTGAAGTATTGGAACAACAATCCCAAGCACGGCGATCAGAAACCGGTGAAGCCCTCGTTCCTGATCGAGGTGATGGCTCTGGAGTGTCTCTACGGCGGTTGGGGCGGATCGTTCGATCGCGAAATCCAGTCGTTCTTTGCCACGCTTGCCGATCGCGTGCATGACGAGTGGCCCGATCCTGCCGGACTTGGCCCGGCGATCAGCAACGATATGGATGCCGCGCGCAAGCAGCGCGCGCAGCAGCTGCTGTTCCAGGCGAGCCAGGACGCAAGCATCGCCATCGACCACGCGCGTCGTGGTCGCAATATCGAAGCACTTCGCGCCTGGCGCGCACTGTTTGGCCCCAAGTTCCCACTGTCCTGATTCCATCGGCTTCCATACACGTCCCATCGAGGTCCACCATGTCCCAGTGGTCGCTTTCCCAGCTCCTGTCGTCCCTGCATGAGGACATCCAGCAGCGCTTGTCCGTAGTACGCAAGACCTTCGGTCATCCGGGTACGAAGGGCGATGCGAGCGAGAACGTCTGGATCGACATGCTGGATACCTATCTGCCCAAACGGTACCAGGCGGCCAAGGCGCATGTGGTGGACAGCCTGGGGAACTTCAGCCAGCAGATCGATGTGGTGGTGTTTGATCGGCAATATTCGCCTTTCATCTTCACCTACGAGAACGAGACGATCATTCCAGCCGAAAGCGTGTACGCCGTATTCGAGGCCAAGCAGACGGCTGACGCGGGGCTTGTGGCCTATGCCCAGGATAAGGTCGCCAGTGTGCGCAGGCTGCACCGCACGAGCCTGCCGATCCCGCACGCTGGCGGGACCTACCCAGCGAAGCCGTTGATTCCGATTCTGGGTGGCTTGCTCACCTTTGAGAGCGAATGGAGTCCTGCATTGGGCCCATCCATGGACAAGGCGCTGAACGCAAACCTCACCGAGGGGCGTCTGGACATCGGATGCGTTGCCGCCCACGGGCACTTTTTCTATGACCAAGCCAGCGGCGCGTACAGCTACACCAACGGAAATAAGCCGGCGACCGCGTTTCTTTTCAAGCTGATCGCGCAGCTTCAGTTCAGTGGAACGGTCCCCATGATCGATGTGGAGGCTTACGGTCAGTGGTTGACCAAGTGAGGAATCGCTGTGGCAAGCATTCATTCGGAATACCACCGCTTCTTGGCGCACCTGGCGCAGCGACAGGTGCACGACGACGTGCGCCGGCTTGCGCACCTGGTGCTCGATCACCTGCAGCCACTGGCCGAGGTCGGTGCTGTGCGCCGCGGGCGATCCACGCGCCTGGCACCGCTGGCCATCGCGCATCTGGCGCAGATGCCTGTCGCCTACGACGGGGACGCGCGCGGCCCCGAAAACGGGCCGGCGCTAGGGAGACTGCACCAGCTCGAAGTCGGGCCGTTTCGCGGATTCATGCGGCAGGAGACGTTCGACCTCAGCCATGACATCACCTTGGTCTACGGTGCCAACGGCACTGGCAAGAGCAGCTTCTGCGAAGCCTTGGAAGTGGCGATGCTCGGTTCGATCAGCGAAGCGCAGGCCAAGCGGGTCGACCAGCGGACGTACTGCAACAACGCTCGCCTGCGCCGCCACGTCGCGCCGGTCCTGTCGTCTACGGCGGCGGGCGAAGCGCAGGCCGTCCAGCCCGACGAAGCCGAGTATAGCTTCTGCTTCATCGAGAAGAACCGCCTCGACGACTTCGCTCGCATCGCCGCGCGGACCCCGGGCGATCAGCGCCAGCTCATCGCCACCCTGTTCGGCGTGGACCAGTTCAGCGAGTTCGTGCGCGGCTTCAACCCCTCGCTTGATCAGGACCTCATGCTTGCCGGTGTTCAGGCCGCGCAGCTGGCACAGCGTCGCCTGCAGTTGGCGAACTCCGAGCAGACGATTGCGGCCCACCCGCAGAAGATCGCAGCGGTCGAGGGCCTGGAACAAGCCTTGGCGCAGCGCATGTCGCCTGGCGCGACCTATCAGGCCTGCGTCGACTGGTTGCTCGGTACGCCGCAGCAGCAGGGGCGGCTGCCGTACGTCCAGGCACAATTGGACGCCAACCCGCCTGCCATCCATGAGGTGACACAGGCCCGTCTGCAGGCCTTGCTGGCAGAGGCCTACCGCGTCCAGGGGCTGTGGCAGGCGGCTTCCGCACAACTCGCGGCCCGCGCCGGCGAGGTGTCGTACGCAAAGCTCTACGAGGCCGTGCTGGCCTTGGCCGACGGGGCGACCGCGTGTCCTGCATGTGGAACGGGACTGGCCGCCGTGGCGCAGGATCCGTTCGCCAGGGCGCGAACGGGCTTGGAGCAGCTCGCGCAACTGGCCGCCCTGCAGCAGCAGGAGGCCGGGCTTCGGGCGCAGTTGAGCGAGGCGGTCCGAGCGCTGTGGGACGAGATGCGCCGCGCGGTGGCGGCGGCTGGGGTCGCCTGTCCTGCCGAATCGCAGGCCTCGGGTCTTCCGCCGCTGCCTCCCACGGCTGCGGGCAACTGGCTCGGCGCATGGGTCGACGGAGACCAGCGCGCCTGGCAAGCCCTGCTGCGGATCGCACAGATCATCGAAGGCTTTGACGCGCAGGCGCGTGACGTGCATGCCCAGCGCGGCACGCTAGCCCAAGAGCGGGACCGCCTGCAGCAGCATCAGCTGGAGATCGAACGGCTGCGGACCATGCGCACGGCGGCCGATCAGGATCTGGCGGCGGCCCGCCAGACTGTGGTCCAGTTCGACGAGGCGAACCGCGAGCTGATCCAGGCCGCCGCGGCCGAAGTGCCGGTGGTGGCGCACCATCAGCGGGTCAAGGCCGCCTATGACGGGTTCCTGCCTGAGATCCAGGCCTACCTGACCGCTCTGCCGGGCGTACTGCTGCAGGGGCTGGGAGAACAGGCCCGCCATCTGTACAACGCATTCAATCGGGCCGATCCGCCCGGTGATCTGCTGCACGCGCTGTGGTTGCCGGTGGCCGAGAACGGCAAGATCGAGATCGAGTTCGCCGGCGAGGCGGGCGTGCGCTACGACGCGTTGATCGTCTTCAGCGAAGGTCACATCAAATGCCTGGGCCTGGCGATCCTGCTTGCCAAGAACATCGCGCAAGGCTGCCCCGTGGTCATCTTCGATGACGTCGTCAACGCGATCGACGACGACCACCGCGATGGCATCTGGCGCACCTTCTTCGAGGACGGCTTGCTCGACGACAAGCAGGTCATCCTCACCTCGCACGCCGAGGAATTCCTGCACCGCATCCAGCAGGAGTTGGGCGCGCGGCGCGCCGCGGCCATCAAGCGCTACAAGTTCCTCCCGCATCAAGGGGAGCATGAGCTGCGCGTCGACGGCGACCCGCCGACGAAGAACTATGTTCTGCTGTCCCAGCAGGCATTGGCGGCCGACGAGAAGCGCGAGGCACTGCGCCAGGCGCGGCCGGCGCTGGAGAGTCTGACAGACCGACTCTGGACATGGCTGGGTCGGCGCGCGGACGGTCGGATCGACATCAAGCTGGGCGGGCCCCGCTCGCCCTGGGAGTTGAACAACAAGTGCAGCAAGTTGCGATCGGCGGTCGATCGCATCGCGGCACAGCACGCCGGTGCGCCGCAGGCGGTTGCCGCGCTCGCCGCCCTGCTCAATGTCAGCGGCGCCAGCATCGAGTGGGGCTACCTCAACAGCGGCGTGCACGACGCGCAACGCGATCATGAGTTCGATCGTGCCACCGTCAGGGTCGTCGTCGAGTCGATCGCGGCATTGGACGCCGCGCTGGACGTCCTGCAAAGACGCTGACCGGGTCACAGGTACTTCTTGAAGCTGCCGGCGGTGAGATTCGTCGCCAGGCTCAATAGCGCCGCGCTGGGCAGCAGGATCCAAAGAGGATGCAGCGACACCGGCAATGCGAGGTAGATCACCCAGGGCAGCACGACCAGCGGCAACAGGCTGGCCTTCGCGCGGTGGTAGATGAAGCCGGACTCGCGGCCGGCGCCGAAGCGGCGGATGTCCCGCCGCACCAGGCCATCGACAAGGCCGACGAACGCGGCCAGCAAGAACAGCGGCAGCGTCAGTACCAGCACCAGGAGACGTACCAGGAAGGTCAGCGTGGTGAAGGCCGCGGCGATCAGATAACTCTCCGCCCATACGTAGGCCTGGCTGATGAAATAGCGGAAATTGCGGGTGCCGTCGCGGCTCGGCGCACGGGCCCGTGCGGCTGTGCTGTCCATCTTGGCGAGCAGTCCGGTCCTGATGAAGATCCAGTCATAGCCCGCCTGCACCAGCTGGTGCGCCGTGCGTCCTGGTTCCTGCACGATCGCGCTGCGCGTGAAATGCCCGGACAGATGGCCCACTTCGGCCTGCAGCATGGCTTGGGAGTGGTGCCAGCCCTGGTCTTTCCAGAACAGGTGCATGCCGACGCACTCGACGACGATCGAGATCAGCAGCGAGGCGACCAGCACGCCGAACAGTCGGAGCGGCAGCGTGATCAGGCTGACGATGAGGCCTTGTCGGCGGTTCTGCTGCTGCCGCGCGGTCGAGGCGGCTTCACTCACGGCCGCGCCTCGCCGTCAGCGGCCTCTTCGGCCGCCAGATCGTCGAGCAGGTCGTCGGGCAGTGCCTGATCCTGCAGCCCGGGCGTACCCAGGTTCTCCCACCACTGGCCGCTTTCCGTGTAGCTCTGGCGCATGTAGCCGGCCAGTTGCTGCAGGTCCTCGGGCATGACCTCGTCCGGGTCGGGTGCAGGCAACGGCATGCGCACTTTCCACAGCTGGCCGCCCTGTAGCAGCGCGAAGCACTGCCCCTTCGGCAGGCCGACGACGTGCGAAGGCTCGATCATCGGCACGCTGGACATGCTGATGCGGTCCTGCGTGTTGGATGTGAAATCGGTGGCGCCACGCACGTCCGAGCTGTCGGTGGCCCCACTGACGATGGTGGTCGAATACACCTCGACCTTGGGCAACTGCCGTGTCAGCAGTTCGGCGGTGGCGGTTTCGCGCACCCTCAACATGAAGAGGTTGTTGAAGTTGCCGATCACCTGGCCCGCCTTGGCCCGGTTGCCGATGCGCGCCTCGATGTCCGAAAGCGTCTGGGTGTAGGCCGTCACCTGGACCCCGGCACCGCCCCCCTTGTTGATCATGGGGATGAACTCATCCCCCATGATCTCGTTGAATTCGTCCGCGTGCACGTTGATCGGCACCTTCGCGTCAGCGCGCGCGTCGGGTAGGCCGTCATCGATGCCGAACTTGTAGATGTGCCCGGCGACCGAGACCAGGTCGCTGAACATGCTGTTGCCCACCGCGGCGGCGACTTCGGCGTCGGACAGCGCATCGAGCCCAACGTAGACCACCGCGCGCTTGCGGATGATCTGCATCCAGTCAAAGATCGGCCGCGGGTCGTTGAGGTCGGAGTAGTTCGGCGCGAGCAACTGCGAGATCTTGCCGCTGGTCAGCTTCTCCAGCAGCGGCAGAAGCGAGGCGACAATCTTGTCGAAGTAGGTCTTGTCGTAGCGCACGGCGCTGCGCAGGCCATCGAGCACCGGGTCGTAGTTGCGTACCTGGGACAGGTACTGTTCGAGCGCGATCACCCGCTTCTCGCGGCCGATCATGTTGCGCGGGATGTTCTTGTCGTTGAGTCGGGCCTCGAGCTGGACGATCACTTCCCAGGCCTTCGGCTCGGTCTTGGCGAAGTAGTGCTGGGCGTACTCGATGAACAGCGCGTCGATGTTGATGACGTGGCGTTGTATCAGCAGATAGTCCGGCCGCTGACCCAGTTCGATCAGGGCTCTGGCGATGATGTTGACGAAGCGCCATGCGAACTCGCGGAAGGCCGCGCTGTTGCCTTCGCCGGACAGCTGCCCGGCGATGCGCGTGGCGACTTCGGAGATCCGGCCGAAGCGCCCCACCGCGTTGTAGCGGGCGCTGATCTCCGGCCAGCCCAGATGAAAGATGTAGAACTCCCCCTCGCGTCCCGCGCGCTTGGCCTCCACGTACATGCGCTTGAGCAGGTCCGCATCGCCCTTGGGGTCGAACACGATGACCACTTCATGCTCGCCCTGCGCGTTGCGGCGCCGGATGTCCTGGGTGATGAACAGCTCCGCGAGCCGGGTCTTGCCGACGCGGGTGGTGCCCAGCACCAGCGAGTGTCCGACCCGCTCGCCCAGCGGCAGGGAGACGTCGACCTCCTCCGGCTCGATGCCGTGCAGGCGCGGCATGCCGCCGACCGGCGGCAAGGGACGCACCGGGTTGAAACGCACGTCCCAGCGGGTCAGGTCTGCGATGCGCGAGAGCGGATTGGGCGCGAACTCCAGGCGCTCCTCCAGCCTGCGGGCGAACTGGTAGGCCAGGGTCGGCTCGACGTAGCGGCGGAACTCCGGCCGGTACGTCTGCATCAGGCGATGCGTGTGCTTCTGCTCCCAGAGAAAGCCGCGGCCGATGAACAGCCGCTGCTGGCTGACCGGCACCTCTCTGCTGGTCATGACATAGCGCGGCAAGCGGCGGATGTTGCGGCGGTAGCGCAGGATGACGCGCGCCTCGCGCAGGCGGATCGCGCCGAATGCCGAAAAGGCGGCCGCGCCGCCGATGCCGATGACCGGACTCAGCGCGAGCGACCAGGGTGCCACCAGGCACAGTGCCGCGGCGCCGGCGCATACCGCAACGGTGTATAGCTCCACCGGCGGGCGCAGCAGGACTTCGACCGGCTGGCTGCTTGCCATCGGGTCATTGCTCGATGCCGGTGCTGGTGATCAGCACGGGGTAGTGGCGCATCCCCAGCCGCTCGGCCAGGTCGTCCGCCGCCACCGGCGATAACGCCACACCCGGCGCCAGCGCGCGCAGGCGGGCCAAGCCGGCGGCCGTCTCGACATTGACCACCAGGCCGGCCGCGCCTCGCTCGCGCAACGTGGGCGCTTGGCGACGCAACCAAGCGTGCGAGACCTCGTCGTCGCCTACCAGGAAGAAGGGCCGCAGGCCCGGCGCCTCGATGACGCGGCGCGCTACCGTGCCGGGCGTCAGCCGCGGGCTGCGCACAGGCAGCATGCTCGCTTCGCCGCCGGAAGACGGCGGTGCCTTGGGCACCACCATGGTCGGCGGTGCCGCGCCATGGCGGCGCGGCTGCAGGTTGAGTGCTTCGTAGTACGGCAGTGCGGAAGCGCCGCCGCGGTCTTCGACCACGATCAGCGGCTCGGAGGCCTGCAGCGGCAGCGCCCAAGCGATCAGCAGGCAGGTCAGGCCACGGGCGGGCCATGCGGTCGAGGTCATCGTGAGGTCTCCTTGCGGGTGGCCGCCGCAGTGCGCGACGTGCCCAGCACGCGGTCGAGGTGTTGCGACACGCTGCGTCGGTAGCGCGCGGCGGGTGCGCCACCGGCCGGTCGGTGGTAGCGGCCGATGGCCACGATCCAGTCCTCGCCCGGCGTGTGCTGCTCGCGCAGGATCTGGGCGGCGATGTCGAGGTTGCGGTACGGGTCCAGCAGATCGCACGGGCGGCTGTAGCGCTGGCGGTGATAGCCGAGGTTGACCTGGCCGAGGCCGGCGTCGATGCGCGTGGCCTGTACCTCACGCATCGCGCGGTGCAGCCCCGTACAAGCCTCGGCGCGGGAGGCATAGCGGCGGGATTCGCCTGCGACGTTGAGCGACCACGGCCAGGGCATGAGGCGGCCGTCGCGGCGCACGCCGCTCTCCTGCAGGGCCACGGCATACAGCACGCTCGACGGCACGCCGGCGCGCTGCGCGGCCAGTTGGTAGGCCGGCGGCGGAATCTCCTGCGCACCGGCGACGCCCGCCGCCAGGCCGGCGGCCAGCAGGCCCGCCGCCAGCGGCCGGGCGAGGCTCAGGGCAAGCGCTGCCATCGGCCTTCGACCTGGCGAACGGTGGCGGGCAGCTCGCCGGGCAGGTCCAGCGACAGCCAGCGACCGCCGTCGTGGTTCAGGGTGACCTGACGGCTACGCACCTTCTCCGGGTCGATGCGGACGCGGCGCGCCCATTCCCGGATCCGCGCATCGTCAGCCCGGCTGCCGACCATGTAGACGTCGAACGGCGTGCCGGCCGCCTGCAGGCGCTGCACCGCCTGGTCGCAGGGTGCGCAGCCGTCGCGGACGAACACGGCCGTGCGTCCGCTGCCGCCGATCGCCGTGCGTGCGATTCCGGTCGACGCGGCAGCGAGCAGGTTGACGCGCTGCGCGCCCGGATGCAGTCGCTGCCATGCGTCGTCGTAGGCGCGTTGGTAGGCCAGCAGCTTCTCCACGCGGCGGGCCTCGGCCTGGACTTGCAGTTCGGCATAGCGGCGCCGCTCGTCGTCGGAACGCGCCTCCATGCCCAGCGCCGTCAGCGGATCGAGGTTCGGCGAGTAAATGCCCAGCGGGCCGTCCATCAGTTCGCGGTAGCGGCTCCATTCCTCGCCGCGCAGCCCCCAATCGCGCGCCAGGCGCTCGTCCTGGCTGCGCTCCACCTGGCTCTGCACGGTGCGGGACTGGGCGGTGGGCACCGGCTGGGCCCAGGCCGGAACATGAAGCGCGGCCAGCAGGACCGCGATGGGGAACGTCAGTCGATGCATGGCGCCGGCCTCCGTCAGGGAATCGCCAGCCGGCGGGTCTGCTCGCCGAGGCGGAACACGGCGGTCTTGCCGTCGATGGCGTCGAGTCGCCACTGGCCGACCGTCTCGCCGGGCAGCACGACCTGGATCTGCGCGGGCGACCAGCCAACGCCGGCCGGGGCGACGGACAGGCTCCGCTGGTCTGCGCGCAGCTCGGCGCCAATGACCTGGAATGGGATCGGCTCTTCTTGCGCGGCCGCCGCTGCCGGTCGCGTCGAGCGCAGCTGCGCCGTTGCGGAGGACCGCGCCGCCTGCCGCGCCTTGACCAGGTCGAGCTCGCTGCGCACCGCCGTCAGTGCATCTGTGGTGGCTCGCTCGGACAGCGCCTGCTCGATCTGCCCCAGGCGCGCGTTGAGGCTCTGGCGGATTCCATGCAGTGCCGCCGCCGTGGCCGCTTCCGGCATGGCCTGCAGGGCCTCGATGGCTTCGGCCAGCTCGGCCACGCGCGTGTCCAGCTGTTTCACCTGGGCCTGCGCGGCATCGAGTTGCTGTCGTCCGGCGAGGTCGCCCGCCACGCGGAAGCTGACGACGATGGCGACGCTCAGAGCGATCAGCCAGGCCCACAGCAGCAGCTGCAGCACCAGGGTCGCGGTGGACCGCGAGGCATGGGGGACGCCGGTCATGGCTGCTGTCCTTCGACGAGCGGGAAGGTCTCGACGGCGCCGGGGGCTGGCATGTCGATGGCGGGCACGGCGGGTGTGTCGACCGGACCGACGAAGCAGACCTGCCGGGCACGGTCGTCGACCTGGAGATCCCAGGCCGGGCCGGCCAGCGTCAGCAGTGCGTCGCGCAAGGTCAGCGGCCCCAGGCGTAGGTGCGCGGCCGGCAGCGGCAGCGCGTACAGCTTGATGACGGCGTGCGCCGTCTCACAGAGCTGGTAGCCGCTGCGCTGGAGGGCGTGGCGCAGGCCATCGCCGACCGTCGCGCGCGCGTCTTCAGGCAGGACGATGTCGACCACCTGCAACAGGAGGTCGCGCTGCGCGGCGGTCGGCACCAGCTCGACGAGTGTGTAGCGGCCGTAGCGCACGACTGGCACGAACTCGGGCGTGGCCGCTTTGGAAAGGGCGATCGCCTCCTCGATGGGAGGTGGCGCGACCGGCGCAGCGGTTGTCGCGCAGCCGGCCGTCAGGACGGTGGCCGCCAGCAGGCTGACACCGACCAGACGCCGTGTTGGGCAAATGGCTTGCATGGCTCGGCTCTCTGTTGCAATAAGCCGATATCTTCTTCGGAGGTGCCAGGCCGATCAGCAAAGAATGCGAATCGCGCCCCTTCCGCTTTGTTCACGATGGCGATCCACCGGATTCGCGCAAAAAATGGTCGATATCAAGCCTTTCGTGCAGATCACGAGATGCTTGAACCGTAGGCGAGGCAAATGGGTTAGCTCTGTTCACGGCCGCTTGTTGCATGCGGCATTCTGGACTAAGAGCTATGTGAGAGCGGTAAGAAAGTAAGCCAGATCGCGCTGTTGCGGTGATGTTCGTCAAGGGACGGCGAGGCTTGTGTTCGCCATCATCGCCATTCATTCGCGCCCTATCCAGGACGAGGAAGACTCAGCCTTGGACTGCTTGTCCAAGCAAATGAAGTGGTTCAACGGTGCAAATCACTGACCGCTTCAGCTCTGCTTCAAATATGGGGAGCTTGGCCACCCTCGTCCCCGGCCCGAGGCAACTGGATGCGCACTCGTATCGTGATCAGTAAGGCCGCGAGCAGCATCAAGACGCCGCCTACAATAAATACGCCCGTGATACCGCTGAAGCTGGACATCGCACCGCCCGCAGCGGCCCCAACTGCAAGGGAGGATTGCACAGAGACCGCCACCATGGCTCCCACGCTCTCGGCCTGATCTAGAACGGAGCCACCCAGTCCGACCACGCCACCGGCACGCCGCTGAAAGCCAGGGTCCAAAACGCCATCAGCAACGCTCGCCCTGCCAAAGAACCCGGCACCAGTAACAGCGCCAATACTGCGATGCCGACCCGCGCTGGATCAGTGCCAAGGTTACGTGCAGGCTACGTTACGTCAACTAGTCGGCCAACTGCGTATCCGCGAAGTCGGCCGCCCCAAAGCCGAGCAGTATCAGCGCAACTCCTTCCTGCGCCGTGCCCAACGCATGCGCAGCAGTTCCGCAGGCCTGTAGAGAAGGCCGCTTCAACAGCCTGCACCCGCGGAGCGTTAGCGTTGTCGCTTGCCGCGATGAACGATACGAGCAGCAGGCTCATCGACATTGTTGGGCCTCCCGGGAAAGCATGGAATTAACCTTGGACGCGCCGGTCCCTCCTGACGGTCGTTCGCCGGACCGGCGCATGATCAAATAACGACAGATCATTTTCCCAAGACATTAACCTTGCGTGAACCTTGCTTGGCGCACCGCAACATCCAAACCAAGGGGAAAGTGAATGTATTCACAGCCACGGCGCCTGCGCCGCGCGGTTCTACCGTTCGCCCTGATCGCCGCGCTCGCGGCCACCAGCCCGGCCCTGGGCCAGTCTAATGCTACCGGCACCATCTACGGCGTGACCGGTGACCCGACGACCTCGGTAGTAGTAGAGAACACGCAGACCGGACAGGTCCGCACCATCCGTCCCGATGCGCAGGGCCGCTACCGCGCCGCCTCGCTGCCGGTCGGCAAATACCGCGTGCTGCTGCAGCGCGACGGAACCACCATCGCCAGCCAGGACGAGGTCAACGTGCTGCTCGGCGGCGGCAGCGAAATCTCCTTCACTGCCGCGCAGACCCTGGATGTGGTCAATGTCACGGCCAGCGCGGTTCCGCAGATCGACGTCTCGCAGACCGACAGCCGCCAGGTGTTCACGGCCGAACAGCTGGAGAATCTGAGCGTCGGCCGCGACATCGCCGCGCTCGCCCTGCTGACGCCCGGCGCCGTCGCCGGAGATTCGCGCTACCAGGGCGCGCGCGGTTTCAGCGACGTGGCGGCGTTCGGCGGCTCTTCGGCTTCGGAAAACGCGTACTACATCAACGGCTACGCAGTGACCAACCCGTATACCGCCCTCGGCTCGACCAGCCTGCCCTTCGGCGGCATCGCCCAGTACCAGGCCATCACAGGTGGCTACAGCGCCGAGTTCGGACGCGCCACCGGCGGTGTGGTCAACATCATCACCGAGCGCGGCACCAACGACTGGCGCTTCGGCGGCCAGGTGGTGTGGAATCCGGATGCCGGCCGGGCCAGCCGCCGTAGCATCTATTACCCGGAAGGCACATCCAGCCCCAATGCCGGGCGCATCTACCAGGACCGCGAGACGCATTACGAGAACGAAGCGGTCACCTATGCCGCCTACGCCGGCGGTCCGATCGTCAAGGACCGGCTGTTCTTCTACGCCGCCGGCGAGGTCACCCGGCAGGACGTCCAGGGCCTGTCGGTGGGGACCTCCGGCTGGAGCAGCGGCACCAACGGCCTTCAGGATTACGACTACAAGATCCCGCGCTGGCTGGCCAAGCTCGACTGGCAGATCAACGATTACAACCTGCTTGAGGTGACCGCGATCTCCGACGTCACCAAGAACAAGGAGCGCTACACGCGCTACAACTTCACCACCGGCGAGCGCGACCCTTCCACCGTGTCCGGCTATGACTACGAGGATGGCGGCGAGCTGTACATCGGCAAGTACACCGGCTACCTGACCGACTCGCTGACATTGAGTGCGGTTTACGGCCGGCAGAAACAAGACCACCTGGTCACTCCGTTTGGACTGAATCCGGACCCGAACGCGGTCTACGTGACCGACGGGCGCAACATCGCCGACGAACTGAAGTTCCGCAACAGCCAGCAGGCGTTCTCGTCCGTGGCATGGAACGACCAGTACGACAAGACCGACGGCTACCGCGTCGACCTGGAATGGCGCATCGGCGACCACGACATCCGCTTCGGCCTGGATTCCCAGGACCTGGAGGTACGCCGCGGTTCGGCATCCACCGGCCCGGGCTATTACTGGTCCTACAGCGGCGGCGCCGGTGCCCGGCCGGGTTCACCGCTGGGCGGCGGCGCGGTCATCCCGGCCAGCGGTGAGTACGTGACCAAGGTCTCCAGCCGCACCGGCGGCACGTTCCGCGTGGAGCAGTCGGCGCAGTACATCGAAGACCGCTGGCAGGCCACCGATAATCTGTTGCTGTCACTGGGCCTGCGCAACGAACAGTTCACCAACTACGATGCCAACGGCGCGGCCTACATCAAGCAGCGCCACCAGCTGGCACCCCGCCTGGGCGCGAGCTGGGATGTGTTCGGCGATGCCTCGTTGAAGGTGTTCGCCAATGCCGGCCGCTATCACCTTGCCCTGCCCAACCGCACGGCCTATCGCCAGGCGGCACCGTCGTTGAACACCAGCGAGTACTTCAGCTTCACCGGCATCGACCCCAACACGGGCGTGCCACTGGGACTGACGCCGCTGGGCAATGGTCCGTTCTCGCCCAACAACGAATACGGCCAGGCACGCAACCCCACCTCCATCGCCGCCAAAAACCTCAAATCGCACTACCAGGACGAGTACGTGCTGGGCTTTGAGAAACAGATCTCCGAGCGTTACAGCGGTGGCGCACGCTTCATCTACCGCGATCTGAAAAGTGCCATCGAGGACTTCTGCGATTTCCGTCCGGGCGTGGCCTGGGCCGAAGCCAATGGCGTGGACCCGTTCGTGTCCGGTGGCATCCAGGACAGCTTCTACAGCTGCCGGCTGTTCAACCCGGGCGAGAGCAACACCTTCGTGATCACCGATGACAACGGCACCGTCACCACCGTGCCGCTGAGCAGCAGCGCACTGGGCTTCCCCAAGCTCAAGCGGCGCTATCTGGGCGTGGACCTGTTCCTGGAGCACAAGTTCGACGGCAGGTTCTACGGCAAGGTGGATTACACCTGGTCGCACAACTACGGCAACGCCGAGGGCCAGCTGAATTCCGATCTCGGCCAGTCCGACGTGTCAGCCACGCAGACGTTCGACTTCCCGGAACTGACCCTGGGTTCGAGCGGCAACCTGCCCAATGACCGCCGCCACTACCTGAAGGCCTTCGGCTACTACCAGATCACGCCGCAGTGGCAGGTCTCGGCGACCTTCAGCGCGGCCTCGGGCCGACCTAAGAACCGCACCGGCCTGCTGCCCGAATCGATCGGTGCCGACGACCCGTACTTCTACGATTACATCTACTACAACGGGCCGTATTACTTCTTCGTTGACGGCGAGCCCTCACCGCGCGGCAGCCATGGCAATCTGCCCTGGACCACCAAGATCGACCTGGGCCTGACCTGGCGTCCGGCCTTCGCCGACGGCAAGCTGCAGGTGCGTGGCGATGTGTTCAACGTGCTGGACCGGCAGACGGTGCAGAACACACTGGATTACTACGAGTATCCCAGCGTGGGCACGGTGTATTCGCTGGCCAACCGGGTCGTCAGCTACCAGGCCCCGCGTTCGTTCCGTTTCCAGGTGCGCTACGACTTCTGAGTTTCCCCGGGCTGCAAGACCATGCAAAGGGGCGGCGGTATTCGCCGTCCGTCCTTTCGCCGGCGCGAGGGATTGGAGGCACTTGGGCAGGAACGGAGAAAACAGAAGGGACCCCAGTTTCTGAACTGCCCCCCAGAGGCGAGCATGGCCGAGGGCCGATAGAAGTCGGCTAGGCGCTGCCCGTCCCTGACGGGCCTATGCGTCAAGCCGCTTTCGGCGGCAATGACCGGCAGTGTGCCATTTCCCGATTTCGCAGCTTGCCGAGCAGGTCCCGAGAGAGAATCACGGGCTATCCCCGCCGTTGAGCCAGCCCCTGTTCTTCGAGGAGGTCGGCCTGCTGCTGCATGGTTTCCCGTTGCTACCAAACCCCAGGTCGCCCGGCCCCTGGCCGCCGCCGATCAACTGCTGATCCAGCCAGGTCGCGCCAATCACGCGCGCCTGCCGTTCAATGAGCAGGTGCGATTTCAGCTCTGCGGCCATACCGCACAGGCATTACGCGTCGTACTGGCGGACACGTTCGGTCAGATCCTCCGGCACCTTCTACAGACTCTCGGCCACGCGATCATGATGCAGGCTCGGCGCAGGGTTGCCAGCCGACGAACGTGGGCGGCGACCACACAGAGGTTGACGAGCAAGCCGAACAGCGGGCGGCGGTAACTGCTGGTGAAGCGTTTTTCCAGACGCACGACCGAATGAACGAACACAGGTGCCGTGCTGCCCGGCTCGGTGATGATATCCATGCCATCCTCGTCGTGGCCCAGGGTGAGCCGAGCCAAGAATTGCTGGGCAGCGGTGTCACGCGCCCAGACGGAGAGAAAGATCAGGTTGCCCTGTTCGCCGCGGATACAGGTATCGGTCATGAGATAGCTGCATTCGTCGATGTGGAACAGTGGCTGTGGAGATGAAGAGGCAGGCATGGTGGTGTCCTTGATGGAATGTGGGCGCGCACCGCCCCCAGGGGCAGTGGCTGCCCCGTCAGGGATGAAAGAACGCGGCTCAGAGATCGCGTTCGGTGAACGAGCCGTCGGCCAGATGCTTGACCACGCGGTTGCCGACATTCCTTGCGGCGTCGTGCTCGACCTCGATGAACATGCTGTCCGGCACGATGATCTGGAAATGACGCAAGACCTCGCGGTAGTAGTCGAGGTCGTGGCCGAACGGATCAGCCTCGTGCAGATTGCTGTACAAGAAGTTGTCGTCCTCGACCTGCATGGTCTCGTCGACCAGTTCCGCCGGCTTGGGGATGACCATGAAGAAGTAGCGCATCGGTCGGTCCCAGCCGAGTTTGACGGTGATCGGAAATCCCTTATGGGACGTGGCGAAGTTGTGCTGGCTCATGGGGAAGCTCCTGGATTGAAGGAGCCGGGAGCCTTCCCGCGAGGGAAGACCCCCGGCGGGTGGATGAAGTGCACTGCGGTGCGTTACGCGGCTTGCTGTTCCAGCTGGCGTTTCCATTCCTGAGACTTGAAGTCCAAGGCATAGCCCAGCGTGCCGAGACGCGAGATCTGCGCGCGCAGCGTGCGGCGGTCGATGGTCGAGTCCAGTTTCACGGACTCGCCCAACGGCCACAGCAGGCCGGACAACGTGGCATCCTCGCTCTCCGGATTGCCGGAGAGGTGCCGACAGCGGTAGACGGTGCGTCTACGCCGAACGGTGTGGTATCGATCAGCGGATCCTTCGATGCCCGCACGGGTGTGGGCCGGGCCGGCTCGGATATGGGCTTCGGTTCCGCGGCCGGCGTGGCTGCGGCACGCCCAACTCCTCGTCGAGTGGATCGACCTCCTGCGCTGTGAAGCTGCGGGCTTCGTCGCGACTGAGCTTGTCGAGGCCCGAGAGCGTCATCCCGTCCAGGTTGGCACGGATCTCGAAACGCGTGCCTCCAGCGGTGGGATAAGCCATGGATAGATGAAACGGATCGCGAAATCCCCGCCGTACTTGCCTTTGGGGTACTGCTCCAGTTCCGCATCCTTGACGGCGAACTCGCCGATTGGCGTGACGAGCCGGCCGACGTTGAACGGCCCGTTGCGGCCGAGGATGGTGCGCAGTGTCAACTGGCCTGACACACGGTGATGGGTGTAGCGGATGACTGCGGGCTGTTGATGGCCGCCATGACGAATCTCCTTTGGAAGAAGTGGTTCCGGTGAATCCCGGTTGGGGAAGAAGAAGCGGACCGGCCCGTGAGCGGGCAAGGTCCGTGCGGCACTAGGCCTTCAGTTGACGCAGGCCTTCGGCCAGCATCCAGAGCGCGCGGTTCAGGCGCAGGTTCTGGTCGATGCCCTGGACTTCGCGCGTGCGCTGACGACAGCCGTTGGCCGTGCGACCCGACAGGCCGCCTTTGATCATGTTTTCCTGGACGCGATTGAAGGTCGCCCACAGATCCGGGCGTCGGTCGTCGAAACGTCTGGGGACCAACAGCTGGCTTTCCGTGATAGGCGTGGGCTTGTCCGGATCGTCGTACTTGAGTGCCAGCGCGGAGCGTGCAAACACCTCGGCCTCACCCTTGTCGAGGGTGATGGCGCGCATGGCGTCGCGCGATTCCTGCACGCGCTCGAAGCCGTCGAGGACCTCGTACGCGCCTTCGATCACCTGGCCGGACACGTCGCCCTTGTGGGGTACGCGGATGTCGGCGGCGGTGTCGCCGCAGACCAGGCCGTTGTGGCAGACGAAGCGGAACATGCCGGCGAGCATCTGGAAGCTGCTGGTGCCGTCATGGCTGTTGACCAGGATGATTTCGTTGGCCTCGGTGCCATTGATCTGGCTCGCGTGGCGCAGTCGGATCAGGTGCTTGGTGAATTCGCGTCGATCCTCGTTGCGCACGCGGGTCTGGCAGACCATGAACGGCTCGAAGCCCTCCTGGCGCAGTTTGGAGAGCACGGTCGCGGTGGGAATGTAGGCGTATCGGTGGGAGCGGCTGCCGTGCGGTTCATCGGCGAAGATGCTGGGTGCCACGGCACGGATCTGGTCGTCCGAGAGCGGACGGTCCGCGCGCAGCACGGGGGAACGATGCGAAAAGCGTGTGGCGAGAGACATGGTGCTTCTCCTTGACGAATGCGGCGATCCGCGCGACCGGTGCTCGGCGGTGCGGATTGCTTGGGATGAAGAGACAGGTGCGCGCGCCTCCCGGCAGGAAGGTGCGTGCGTGGCTGGGAAGAAAGACAAGGCCCCGGGCGGGGCCTTGCGGGGTCAGAACGAGGCAGCGAGAGCCGGCTCGCGTTCCTCCACCTCGGCTTCGGGCTCGCGCTCGGCGGGCTCGGCAGGCTGGGTGTCGGTCACGACCTCGGCGTTGCCGTCAGCTTTGGGCGCGGCTGCATCCTGGACTTCGGGTGCCTCGGCGTTGGCCTCGGCTTCCGGGTACACCTTCTGGCCGTCGATCTTGATCAGGCCGATGTGGACCAGGGTGGACTCCAGGCTCGCGGCGGCTTCGCCGGCACGCTCACCCTTGGTGCGGATGTACGGATCGATCCGCATGTCGTTGAGCCGGAAGGCGATCAGCACCTTGCGCTCGGCCTCGACGGCCTGCACGCAGCGACGCACCAGATGCTGTGCGTCCTCGGTGGCGACGATGGTGTCGATGTAGCGGTACTCCGGTTCATCGACGGGACCGGCCAGCGCGGCGATGGAGCACGACAGGAACGGGTCACCATTCTTGGGCGTGACTTCCTGCGGACGGTTGAGGTAACCGATGCCGCGGGTGATCAGCTCGTGCTGCTCGATCTTCGCCAGTTCGGCGCGGTCGACCAGCTCGGCCTTTAGCAGGCGCCCCTTGAGGCTCGCTGCGGCTTCACCCTTGCGATCACCGCTGGGACGGATGTACGCATCGCCCCACAGGTCGCCGATGCGGAAGCGCACCAGCGGACGCTGACGCGGATCCTCGACGCCGACGTAGCGTTCGACGAGCTTCTTGGCTTCCGCACCGGAGACCTTGACGTCGAAGTAGCGGTAGCTCGGATCCTTGGCGGAACCGACCAGTGCCGCGACGGTGACGGCGAGGAAGGGCTGGGCGCGGCGGCCGCCCTTCACGGGAACCTCGCGGGCCCGCTGCAGGAAGCCGAGGCCGGAGGTGTGCAGGTCGAAGTAGGACTTGCCCTGATTGGACGTGGTGTTCATGGTGAATCTCCATAGGAAAAAAGCGGAGACACACCAACCCCACGATGCGGGGAGAGGTGCGTAACCCCGCGGTGGGTTGACAAGGCGGATGCATCCACCACCGGCAGGCCGGTGGCCGTTCGCGCTGGGATGCGGTGCGAACTGGCTCGGTCACGCAGCGGGTGCTGCGCCACAACCTGGAAGACCGATGGTTGCGTGGCATGTCGCTGACGACGTCAGCAGGCATGGCGGGAGCGTCGCGCCGCGTTGGCCGGCGCGCCACCGGAAATGAGGATTCGCCCGCGACCGCTTTCCCGCCGCAGGTCGGGATGGCCCCTGCGCCAGGCGGACGGCCTCAAAAAAAGAAGCCCCCGCGAGGCGGGGGCTGGGGACGGAGCGTTCGGCGGTCAGACTGCCACTGGGCGCGGCCGTTGTGATGCCGTCTTCGGAACCGGGTTGACCTGTATCCGGCACCAGGTGCCGTCGTCGATCAGGTGCTCCAGCACGTCTCCGAGCATGTCGAAGTAGATCTCCTCGCGCCGTTCGACGACCTCGCCGTCGCGGTGCAGCTCCACGGCATAGGCATCGTCGGCACGCAGGTAGACCACGCTGACGCGGCCCTCGAACTTGCCGGTGGCGACGTTGAAGCTGATCGTCGGCGGCGTGCGGATGATGTCCGTGGGCTTGGGGTCGACAAGGGCGAAGTCGCTGGCCTGGGCATCGACCAGCATGTGGGCGATGGTCCGGTGGCGGTCGGGCGCTGGCAGCTTCTCCAACTGCTCGATGAGCTGCTGCAGTTCGAGGCATTTCGGTGCCGCGACAGGCAGCTTGGCCGGCGCGGAGCCCAGCATCAGCCGGGTGACCGTGTAGGTCGTGCCGTCCGACATACGCTCTTCGACCTGCTCGGGCGTGTCGGCGCGCTGCCAGTCAAATCGGCGACGTGCGTACGGCTGCACATCGATCTTGGGGCCTTCGTCGGGCACGGCGGTGACTAGGTCGCGATGGAGCACGGCGAACTTCGCCGGGCCGATCTTCACGACGATGGCCTCGTCCGTGTGGGCGATGACCTTGCCGGTGAACGGCTTGGGATCGACGCGGAAACCCAGGGTGGATTCCTTGGGCTGGCCATCGAAGATGTTGTACTCGAAGCGGCGTGCGGTGCGCGGCAGGTGGCCGGCGACCAGTTGGGGGAGCTGCTGGCGAATGGCTTGGTGATCCATGAGGAAGACTCCAATGAAAGCGGGGCTTCCTCCCCGCAGGGATGGGAGTCCCTGTGGGTGGGCAAACGCGGATGGCGTCGTTGGACGAAGATGGCCCTTGCGCCGAAGCGCAACGCAGTCTTGAGAGCCACGACTGCCTGGGATGTTGCCGGCTACGCCTGCGAACATTAGACGAGCTTGGCGTGGTAGTGACTCTTTCGCGCGCGTAAAGCCGCATTCACAAGCACCGCATTGGCTAGCGGCGATAACCTGGTCGTTCGAAGGACGCCTTACGGTTACTGATGACCATCAAAAGAAAGAGCCCCACTGGGGGGCTCGGATGGTCACTCTTATTTGTACAGCGGCAGCCCCGCCAGTACAGAGGCGTCGGCATCGAACACGAGGAAGCGCACGTCCGCCAGAGCAGCCAGATAGAGCACCTCAATGAGACTTTCGGGCACACCCTTCTTCCGGTGTTCCTCGCGCAGTCCGTCGGCGGCAATGCCTTCGACATGCATCAGGTTCCCGTCCGTCCAAGGAGTGACGATGAGCTTGAGACCGACGGCCGGGTTGTAGGGAATGCGGAACGCGATGAACAGGAAGCCCGTGGGCGTGGCGATGTCCGCCCACTCCATCAGGAGTTTGTTCGCCTCCTGGGAGAGGTGAATGGTGCTGATCTCCCAGGCACGGCTGTAAAAGCCGGTTTCAAACTGAAGGCTCGTCGACACAGGCTGTGCGGCTTCCAGCGTGTAGCTGTCGCCGACATGGATGAGGCCCCACCGTGGACGGTGCGGCCGTAAATGCTGTACAGCACGGCCTGTGCCTCGCCACTGCCACCGCACAGGGCATCGAGCTCTGCCGGGATAACCTGGTCTTCGGTGATCAGCACGAACTCTTCACTGAAGATGCATGTGCGCTGCACTATCTGATCGTCACTCAGATGGGCCTGCGATGGATGGAGTGGCTGGTAGGTATGAGGATGCCGGTCATCGTAGGTGATCACGACAATACGCCTGATCTTAAACCCGGCGTAGCCACGAGAGAAAGGATTGTGGGCAAGGGACATGGGATTGCTCCTATGGGAATAGTAGGAGCCAACCCCCGCCGGGGGTCGACCCCGGTGGGAAGGCGCAGGCAGCGCGGGGCACCTGCAGGGAGGGGCCTTTGCGGCCCGTGTCATGGACTGTCAGCGCAACAGTTCGGCGAGGCGGCGCTGCAACTGATGGCGCTGTGGTGCGTTGCCGATGCCGTCGAGCAGGCGTCGCGTTTCATGGAGAAGCTCGTTGGCCGCGTACTCCAGGTCCTGGATCAGGAGCGCTTGTCGGATACGGTTGCCGAGATGGAGCGCATGACCGGAGGTGCCGAAGACCGAAAACTCGCGGCTGATGAAAGAGCCCTCGCCGCCGAAGTTGAAGAGGCGCGCTTTGCTGCAGTACCAGCAGCCCTCGATGCGGATCTCATTGAGGCCGTGGCCATCGTCGAGTCGCGTAGCGATGAGGAACAGCGCGGCGAGATCCACGTCGTCCTCGAAGCGGTGGTGCTCGATCAGACGCTGCAGCTCTTCATCCTGGTCGGCACCGAAGTGGCCGGAGACCACGCCCAGGACGTCGGCCATCGCCGGACTGTCATCGTTGGGCACGGAAAGCCCCAGCGATTGGGCCAGCGCGATGAGGTCGTCACGAATGTTGTCCCAGTGCGCGCCGGTCTCCCCAGCGATGATGGCGAAGTACACCTCGCCATTGCCGGGGTATGTGGGATTCAGATTCATTGTCCCGAAGAGTGTGGTGATCACCTGGGTGACTTGGTCGAGCACGAGAACGCCGGTGGCGTCGTAGTAGTTGTTTGCCATGGGGATGGCTCCTGTGTGGTGAAGCGGAGCCAGCCCGTGCGGACATGGCATCCGCAGGGGAGAAGGCCGGCGCCGGGCGGCGTCGGTGAGTGAATAGCGCTATTCGCCGAAGTCGGCCGGGTCGCCGAGTGCCTTGAGCACGTCGATCAGGCCGCAGTTGGCCAGCACGTAGAGGTGGTTGTAATCCTCGCCCGACGGCGGCTGTTCGGCCGCGTTGAGCTGGGCATCGAGGTCGAGGATGCTTTGTCGCACGCTGCGTGCGATCGCCAACGGATCAGGCCCGCTGTCGACGACGGGTTCGTCCAGCGCGGCGAGCACCGCGCGCGGCGACAGCGAATCCGCCAGCGCCTCGTGCACGGTGGGCGTCTCGCCCCGGCAGACTGCTTCGGCGTCGGTGGTGCCGATGGGAAACTGCGTGATCTCGTCGTCATCTGCGCCCTCGGTGTCGTAGTCGACCACCGCGAACGGCGGCAACGGCAGGTACGACGGCCAGTGCTGGACGAGGATCGTCTGGACCAGGCCGCCTTCGAGGACGACGGCAAAAGATGGATTTCGGGACATGGGTCGCTCCTTGGGAAAAGAGGGAGGGACACCGCCCCAAGGGGACGGATGTCCCTCGTGGGATTTGAAGAAGGCGCGGAGGTTTGCCGGGTTCGGCTTACCAGCCCGCGTAGTTCAGCACCGGGTCGGCGATGACCTGGCGGCGTTCGAGATCGAGTCCGCCCAGGTCGGACAGACCCTCGAAGCCGCAGCGTTTGAGCATTGCCGCGCCCTCGCGGGCGTTGTAGAAGCTCACCATCGCGGAGAGGAACATGCGCTGTCCGCCGCTCAGGACGCCGAGAGCGTCGTTGAGCACCAGCAGGTTGGGACGCAGATCCCACTTGCTTTCGGCACGGTGCAGGCCTTCACGGGTACCGTCGCCGAACCACTCGGCACCGGCAATCTCCGCGCCGCGCTTCCAGGCCTGAAAAAAGGCCTCGGGCGCAGCTTCGAAGTGCCGTTCCTCGCGGACGATCTGGTCGGCGACTTCCACAGGCAGAAACTGGTTCATGACTATTTCTCCTTCGCAGATGGATCAGGGATTCGGCAGCTGGGTCCAGCCGCCTCTTTCGAGAGCACGTTGGGCCGTGGCCGAGCTGCGGAAGTACTCGCTGGACTCGCGCGAGACGTGACCTTCGGCGTCGCGCGTGCCGATGTAGTGGCCGGCGGCGCTTTGCAGCACTTCGAGCGGCAGGAACTTGCCTGCGTAGATCAGGGCCAGATGGCCGAAAGAGGCTTGCTGGGACATGGGTGGACTCCTTGAAGAAGCGAGGCAGCCAAGCCCCTGGCGGGATGGCAGCTCCCGCTGGCGGGGGATGAATCGGCATCGGCGGCGCGAGGACGCGTGTCCGCAGACTCGATGCGATGGCGGACGGGTGCGGGTCGCGCGGGGGAAAGCCCCGCGGCAGCCTGGAGACCCTGGCTGCTGGCATGGTGCTGACGACGTCAGCGACACATGCGGGCAGCTTCTGCGTGCTCCGTGGCCGCGTCAGCCGGAAATCGGAATCCAGTCCTGCCCCATTGAACGGCGCGAAAAAAAGCCCCGCATCGAAATGCGGGGCTGTCGGTGCGAGATGGGATCAGGCGGACTGCAGGCGTTCTATCAAACAGAACTCGTCCGCTCAGGACGACGACTCGCTGCCCAGCACATGCAGCCTCCACAGCGCGAAGGCCTCGTCGGGAGGCAGTTCTGCCAGGATGACGATGGGTTGCGCCTGACGCGCCCGCAGCGCCGCGAAGTAAGCAGGGCGGTCGGCGATTGCCTTGAGCTTGATGCCCTTGAGGAAGAGCAGCTTGCCGCCCTTGATGAATAGCACCTTGTTGCCGATGTCGCGGCTGAACGCCGCGCGCAGCTTGCGGTCGCCATGCATGGTGTCGGCGAGCTGATCGACCAGGAAGTCCAGCGTGACGTCGACGATCAGCGGATTGTCGTCCTCGTCGGACACTCCGCAGTCCAGCGTGGCCGGAGGCAGGGCCTTGGCGAACTGTTCCGCTTCGGACAACAGATCGCGCTTGCCTTGCAGGGCATGCAGGAAAGTCGATCCGCCGTGCCCGTCGTTGCGAGCCTCGGCGACGGCGACATCGTCGAATAGGACGGTGGCGCTGAAGCACAAGGTCTCCTCACTGGCGAATTCGGCTACTTTGAGGTTCTTCAATGTGATATGGTCTTGCTTGATGAGGGTGCCCATGGAATATCCTGTGATATCGGCCGGGAGACGGCGCGCCTCTGGGGGTGAGACGCTCATCCCGTAGGGTGGAGAAGGAGGCATCGATGCCCGCGAGGGCAGCGTTCGCCGGTGCGATGCTTGGGCGAACTGGCGGGTTGCATGGGTCTCCCCACGGCAGCCTGAAACCCTGGCTGCTGGTATGGTGCTGAGCGGGTCAGCGACGCATGGAGGCAGCATCGGGCTCGCGCACGAGACCGTCATGCGGCAATCGGAATCCGTTGCCTCCGGATTGCGTTGAAAAAAGCTCCCCGAAGGGAGCGAAGTGGGACATTACGATCAGCGTATGGCGTGCAACCTGCCCTCGGCGTCGAAGGTGAGGCAGATGGCCGCGTTGGCGAGCTTGGGCTGCGCCGTGTGGTGCAGGAAGCTCGGCAGCAGGGCCTTGACGACCTTGAATTGCGTATCGGTCTTGGGCTTGACCTCGACCCGCTACTGCTGGGAAGTGATGGGCAACTTCTCAATGGACCAGCGCTTGAGCGCTGCGTCATATACCTCGGGTGGCGCTGCTCCTAAGAGATGACCGTTGCACCAGGTGACGGTGGCACCGGGATCGTTGAGGCGGCCGGGGTGGGCGTCTTCCGCTTCGGCCGACTTGCTGGCGCATTTCTGTGGCTGTCTGCCCAGGGTGTGCAGTAGGCTGATCTGCAGGTCGGCCATAACAGCAGTATCCACAGCACGCCTCCTGTGGTGACGACAGCGCCGGCCTATCCCGGCACCAAACACAGTGATCGTGCGAGCGGCTCGATCAAGGACACAAACGCCGTTATTGCCATGGTGCACGTCATGTAGGCCGCCATGAGCGGCTTGATGTTGAAAGGAGCCTTGCTGACCAGGGCTTTGCTATCAACTGCCATTGAGTTCGAATTGTCCTGAATCATGTCGTCTCGCCTCCAGGGCACCAAGCCAAGCCTAGTGAATGGAGCTGTCAAGTCTGCCGATGGATTCCGCGATTGCCAGGAACGTTACGCTGATCATCAGGACAAGAGCGGCACAAATGAACAACAAAAATGCTAGTGCAGTCAGTGCCTTGGAAAAACGCATCTTTCACTTTGCAGAAACCACGCCCTACGGTAGCGGCAGGGTCTCCTAGGAGCCACTGTCGTGACCGTCGCCGAGGGTTTGAGTGGCCAATAGGGTCATTCCAGTTTTTTGTAAGTAGGCGTTCTCACGTGCCGGGCATTCAGTACCGGTAAGTCGCCGTCACCCCAACCGTGCGTCCCGATGCAACCTGCGCGAAATTCCCCGTAGCGCCGTAGGAGAAACCATAGGTTCGATAGTCCCGATCCGTCAGATTTTGGGCGTAGAGCATCAATTCCAGATCGCCGGTCGGCCTCCAAGCCAACCCGGCATCCACCACGGTATACGAGCCTTGGCGCAGGGTATTGGCGCTATCGAAGTACTGCGCACCCGTGCGGCGCACGGAAAGTTGTGGACTCAAGACGGCATTGCCCACGGACACGTTGCCCTTGAGCGCCAGCGTCAAGCCATACTTCGGCGTCATTGGCACATCATTGTGCGTGCAGCCGGTACAAGCACTGGAATCTTCGAAGCGGCGGAATGTGGCACCATTGCTGAAGCCTCCCGCGCTAAGGGTCCATTGGCGAGTGACGTCCCATTCGGTGTTGAACTCGACGCCCACCGATCGGGTATCACCCGTGTTCCTTAGCGTCTGGTTGCCCATGTCGCCGTCGCCATATAGCTGCACATCCTTGCCATCGACCCGGTAGACGGCGAGGGTGGCACGCACATCGCGGCCTGAATAGCGCATCCCGACCTCGTAGCTGATCGAACGTTCTCGCCCATAACCTTTGGCGTCGTCCACACTCGATGGTGCCAGGTTGTAGCCCCGCGGCTTGTAGCCCTGAGCCACATTGATGTAGCCGCGCCAACTGGGGGAGAACTGATAGCCGGCAGCAAGGTGGCCGAGCCAAGTTGTCTGGCTACCGGAGGCCAGCCCCTCGAATGCACTGCCCATCATGTCACCCTGGAAACGGGTTCTGGCCTCGTCCCGTGTGAAGCGTAGGCCGGTGGTGATATCGGCCTCGGGGGTCAGGTGCCAAGTCACATCGCTGTAGGCCGCCAGCGATTCGGTTTGATTGCTCGAAGCGGAACCCACCACCCGGTATAGGCTGGGCAGCATCATGTCGAACTGGTACTCTCTGGACAGACCCACTTCCTGGCGGTACAGGCCGAATACCGCATCCCAAGTGCGTGCGCTCCGCGTGGCATTCTCGCTGCCGCGTGTCGACAGGCGAACTTCCTGGGTGTTCTGCCTCCAGTGCTCGGAGAACTGTGGAAAGTACGCATCCAGAGGCCAATGGCGTTTGGTGTCTACCCGTTGGCTGCTGGCAATGACATTTAGGCGCCAGAAGTCGAAGTCATATTGCCCGTTGACGGCGAATTTGTTGGCGCAGCGACGCTGATGAAAGTCACGGTAGGCCTCAGGCAGGTTGGGCAGCACGTACGCCCTGCGGGACTTGTAGTCATCGAACAGTGTATAGGCTTCCTGGTCACCCGTGGCGCAGTCACGGCCGGCGCTCAGGCCCAACTCCCATGGGTTGCCCATCGGAGCCAGACGCAATTTGAAATTGCCGGCACGCGAACGCATGCCACCCAGTTTGTCGCTGCCGATGACATCGCTGTGCAGATTGCCGTTGACGTCGTTGCTTAGAAGAGAGATCGAGCCATATAGCAGATTTTTGACCAGCGGCCCAGAACCCTCGGCCCGCAACTGATAGCCATCGCGACTCGACATCCCGATACGGGCTGCAAACTGTGGTGTATTGTTCGGCTCGTGGGTCACGATATTAAGTACGCCGCCTTGGGCGCTCTTGCCGTACAACGTCCCTTGGGGCCCCTTGAGCAACTCCACCTGTTCGACACTCAACAAGGACTGGTCGGCGAATATCGGCAACTGCGGCACACCATCCACATAGACAGTCAGCGCTGGATTGTAGAAATCCTGAGCGGACGTCACCCCTCGCAGGGTGATGATTGGAAACAGGAACGTGGCACCGTATGACATATACAGTTCCGGAAACACCCGATCCAGTTCCATGGTCGAACTTACTTGGGCATCGTCCAGTGTCATACGCTCGGCCACGCTGGCTGCACCATTGATTTGATCCAGCGTTTTGCCATATTTGCTGCCCGACACCACGACAGGAGCAAGCGACTGAACGTCCTCATTTCCTGAGGTTACATCCTGTGCCTGCGCAATGGCCATTCCAGCTATAGAATGGAACGAAATCAGCGCAAGACTGAGAGGGCTTAATTTGAAAGGTGGCATGGTTCAATCTCCAGTCAAGTCAAAAGCTTGTTCTTTCCCCGTTGGCCACATGCCAGCTTTTCACGTTCTGTTCGGCCTTCCACATCCGCGCATAGCGTCCATTTCGCGCCAGCAGCTCGGTATGCCTGCCCGCCTCGACCACGGTTCCGCCGTCGATCACCAAAATCTGATCGGCGGCGGCAATCGTTGATAGGCGGTGCGTGATGACAATCACCGTGCGTTCACGTACCAGCGCGTCGATGGCTGCCTGCACTGCCACCTCGCTTTCAGTGTCCAGTGCGGCGGTCGGCTCGTCGAGGATGACGATGGGAGCGTTCTTGAGTATTGCGCGGGCAATGCTGATGCGCTGGCGTTCACCGCCCGAAAGCCTGCTGCCGATATCGCCCACGCGCGTGGCGTAGCCCTCGGGCAATCGGGTCACGAACTCGTGGCAATGCGCAGCCCGGGCGGCCGCTTCCACCTCCTTGTCGGTGGCATCAGGGTGGGCCATACGGATATTGCCTAGGATCGTGCCGTCGAACAGGTACACGTCTTGGAACACCGCCGAAATCAGTCCATTGAGATGCTCCGGCGTGATGGCACGAAGGCCGACACCGCCTATGGTGATGCGTCCGGCCTGCGGGTCGGCATGGCGCATCAGCAGACGGGTCACCGTAGTCTTGCCGGAGCCCGACGGCCCCACCAGAGCGGTCAGACTACGCCCCGGCAATCGGGCGGACAGATGGCACAACGTCGGTTCAACGGCCGACGTATAGGCAAACCGTACCCCCTCGAAGGCGACGTCAAAGCGTTCAGGCACCTGCGGGGGCATTTGCTGCGCTAATGGGTTAATGCTCAGCAAGGCGTCGATTTTGCCGAGCGCTGCCTCGGTCAGATCGATCATCTTGGAGTACAGCACCAACGTTGCCAACGGCTCGCTGAAGCGCACTACGATCACCATCAGCGCCGCCAGCACCGCAGCATCCAGTGCGCCTTGCACGACGAACACCGCGCCTAGGCACACCACCAGCAGAATCGCCAGCTCCATCACCGTGGCCAGAACAAGGTTCGGCTTGGCACCTTTCTGCTGGCCGATGATCTGGATCTTTTCCAGGTGCAGGAAGCTGGCATACAGGCACCGCGCCTTCGCCCCGGTGCAACAGGCCGCGCGCAGCACCGGCAGGCCCTGGGTGTACTCGAGGATTTCCGCACTGGTACGTTCATTGGCATCGGCCAGCATGCGCATACCACGGCCATACGCCGGACGGCGCCAGCGGTACAGCGGAATCAGCAATGGGAACACCAGCAGCAGGATCAGCCCCATGCGCCAGTCGAAATACAGTGCCGCCAACGCTATTGTCACGGGCGTCACCAAGGCGGTGACCATCATGTTGGCGATCGTCAGGATGTAGCTCAACGTTTCGTCCACGTTCCCCAGTAAGGTCGCGTTGACGCCGCCTGCACGCTTGTCCTGCAGCTCCTCCAGCGGGATGTGGCGCAATTGCGCGCCCAGCTCGGAACGCAACTCATGCGTGCTGTGCACCATATCGCCGCGATAATCGAAGCCTTGCGCCCACCAGCGGATGACTGTGCTGGTCAGCATTAAGGCCGTCATCACCAACAGCCAGGGTAGCGCGGCACGCCAGCTTGCGTCCGGTATTAGCGCCTGGAAGAGGGGGATCAGGCACGCCAGCGCTAGTCCCTGCGCTAGGGCGGCTACCACCAGGCCAATCAGACTGGCCCGCAGCCTGGGCGCACGGCTGCGAGCGCTGGACATCAATTGATGCCAGGTCTCGTCTAGGGGCGTGATGGACTGGCCGGGTTCTGGAATGCTCATGACCGTTCTCCCAACAGCGCCCAGTCCTGCGCCTTCTCATAGTGGTTCCACAGCCGGGCATACACACCGCCTTGCGCCACCAGCGCATCGTGCCGCCCGCGCTCTGCCAGCTGTCCTTGGTCGAACACTAGAATCTGGTCCGCGTCACGGATCGTGGACAGCCGATGCGCCACCATCAGCACCGTCTTACCTCGCATCAGGTTGGACAGCGCCGCCACCAGCGCGGCTTCATTCTCGGGATCGGCAAAGGCCGTGGCTTCGTCGAGCACAAGGATGGGACGGTTTTGCAGGATGGCACGAGCGATGGTGATTCGTTGGCGCTGGCCGCCGGAGAGGAAGATGCCTCGCTCACCGACCGACGTGTCGTAGCCCTGCGGTAGGCGCTTGATGAAGTTGTGTGCCTGGGCGGCACGAGCAGCCGCCATGACTTCATCCACCGTGGCGTCTTCAAGCCCCAGACGGATGTTGTTGACGACCGTATCGGCAAACAGAAATGTGTCCTGGAACACAAACGCAACGTGCTGCATCAGGACATCGGGCCAAAGCTTGCGTACATCCACGCCCCCCACCTTGACACAGCCCGCACTGACATCCCAGAGGCGCGGGATTAGCCGTGCCACAGTGGTCTTGCCCGCGCCAGATGGCCCCACCAGTGCCGTTACCGTGCCCTCCGGTACGTTGAAGCTCACATTCTGAAGCACCAGAGGTCCGTCGCCCGCGTAGCGAAAATCCACCTGCTCGAAACAGACGGATCCATCCATTGGTGTCTTAACCTGCTGCTCCTGCAGCACCGGCAATTCCAGCTCGGCCAACACCTCTTGAATGCGGTGGATGCTCATCCGCGTCTTGGCGACGAGATGCTTGAGCGACATCAGCGGTAGCAGCGATTCGGCCATGCCACTGCCCACCAGCAGCACCGCCAGCCAGGTCGATGCTGCCAGCGCATCACGGCTAATCAGCCAGCCGCCCAACCACACCAACACCGCCAGCGTCGGCAACGGATTGAGGATCGCCACAGAGAGACGCGACGAAAACCCGGCCATCCGATACCACTGCAGCAACACTTCCATGAATTCATCAAGAGCGCGCTGGTAACGCTGGAACGAGGTCTTACCAGTGTCGAAGGTACGAACCACTGGCATCGCCTGGACATACTCCACGACGGCCTTGCTGACGTTCTCGCCAGCCGCGTGGTAACGCTGCATCATCTCGGCGCTGCCACGCGTGGCCAGCGGTACCACTGCCATGCCGATGCCCAGCACCGCCGTCGCCGCTAGCGCTAACCGCCAATCCAGCCACCACAGCAGCACGAAGGTGAACACTGGCGATACATATGCTCGCGCATATAAAGGCGTGCTGTCGGCCACGAACACGTGCAACGCCTTCACATCGTCCGTCATCACCTTGGTCAGCGCGCCGGAGCCGGTCTGCTGCACATATCCCAGCGGCACACGCGCCAGATGCTTGGCCAGATCAATGCGTAGCCGCGTCTCCAGACGGAAAGCTGCGTAGTGCGACTGATTGAACGCCGACAGGCGCAATACGAAGGCCAGTATCGTCAACACGACCGTCAGCCCAAGGAGCGCCCAAGGCCACTGGCCGGGTTCGGCCAGCAGGGCGTACACCGCCCAAGCCAGTACCGCCAACGCCCCGAGGGCACAGGCGGTGGCCAGGCCTGCCAGCACCATGGCGAACCGGATCTGGCCTTGTACGGGCCGCATGATGGTCCAGACGCTTGCGCTTGGTTCGGTGCCTTGCCTATCCGACATGCACGGCTCCTTGAACGGGCGAAGACACGCCTTTTTCCATGCGTGCATGACGCCACACGATACCGGTGGCAATGACGGACAGTGCCGAGGCCAAGCCAAAACAGAAGTGATAGCCCAGATGCTCTGTTAGCCAGCCGCCGGCCACACCACCCGCCATGGCCAACAGCGCATCCGCGCTTTGAAAGACCGTGAAGTCCACACCCGCCTGCAACGGAGAGGTCAGATTCATCAACGCCGAATACAGGGCGACCCAGACGCAGCTCAGCACCGCAAAGGTCAGGCCGACCAGAATCGTCAAGACCGTGAGCGAAGCGGCCGGCGCGGTCAGCGAGAGGGCAAGCAGTACGCCGGCCTTGAGGCCAACGGCAATCCAGACCGCCCGCCAACCCAGTGCGGAACGCACCAGCACCCCGCCCAGCACGGCCCCTGTTAGCCCTGCGCCGATATGCAGCGAACTGAACAACCAGCCCACTTGTTCCAGGCTCATGCCCCGGTCCAATATAAGCGGGCCGAACATGCCCAGCGTCAGCCGCATGCCCACGCTCGACAGCAACATCAGCAGCAGGCCGGTTTGAACCTGTGGACGCCGCAAGGCATACAACAGGCCGGGGCGATGGTCCCCAGCCAGCGCCTGATCACGCGGCGGCTCCCGCAGCAGCAGCATGGGCAGCCCTAACAGCACGATGGTCAAGCCCGCGGCGGCCAACGCCGTGGGCCACCCCGCCTTGCCTGCCACCAGCAGAAAGCCACCCGCGCCCAACATTGCGCCGACATAGCTGCCGCCAACCTGCACCACATTGCCCCAACCACGCCGCTGCCCGGCCAACTGCTCGACCGTGAAGCCATCGCACACCACGTCGGTGCTGGCTGACACCACCGCCGCCAGCAACAATCCCGCCAGCAGCCACACGGCAAAGCTGCCGAGCGACACATGGCCCGTCACACTGGCCAGCAGCCCCATCATCACCAGGATGGCCGCCATCACCCATTGACCCGTCAGTAAGAGCGTCCGCGAGCGGCGTTCCAGCCGCCTGGGTGGCAGCCGCATACGCTCCATCCACGGTGCCCAAAGGAAGCGTATACCCCAAGGTGCCCAGAGCAGGGCGGTCAAACCCGCCACCGTCAGAGAGGCCCCCTCACTGCGCAGCAACGACGGCAGCGCCTGCGTGGTCAGTGCGGTGATGATGGTCTGGCTGATGTAAATGCCGGCAATGCCCAGCAACGCCTGGGCCGCCGTGAGGCGCTGTGGGGTGGAAGAAGTCGTGGACATGCGATAGGAGCCTGCGGCGTTAATTACCGGCGTCATGAGTTGTTATTTGGCGGTCAACCGCGACTCACTAAGACTTCAGGTGTCCGGCAGACCGCCCCAGCCTATACTGAGAATGGTTATCATTCATTTCGGAGGCCGAGTGTGCTAACGGTATCCGGGAAAAATTTGATGTTTTCAGGATAAATTTATGTCGGGGAAGGGCGAGCCGAGACCGGATCAAACGTTTGATCCTAGCAAATTGCAGGAAGACGGCATTAAAGGCGTGCCTGAAGATTGGCAGCATGCTGTGCACATGTATCAGCCCAGCGAGGGCCTTTATATCAGTTGCATCAGCGGCCGCCCTGGCGGCAAGTGGTCTTTCCGGGCATCCGGGCCTGCTGCCTTCAGTGTCAACATCCTGCTTGAGGGGCGTATGCAGACTGCCTTCGACGACGGTGCCGTGGTGGATGTCAGCGCCAGTTCCACCATCCTGATGGCATCTGGCGAATCTGCCGCTGGCTGGGATGTACTCGACGGCCAGGCTAACGGTGCCTTTCGCCTAGTCAGCATTCACATGCCAGCGGAAGCCATGGCCAGCCTGACCGGGCTGCACATGGACGAGTTGCGCCGACGCGCCCGCACACTGTCAGGCGATCAGCCTCATATCGATGCTTTCCTCGGCGTGGTGCCGTCCTCCAGCACGCTGCAGCGCGTTGCCTGTGATCTGCTCGGCTTCGGCTGCAGCTACGCCGGCCCCTGCCTGTCCCGAGACCTGTACCTTCGCGCCAAAGCGATGGAAGCCATCGCCTGCTTCGTACAGGAGAACCTTGAGCAGACCGCCATGCCCTTGCCCGTGCCCGCCGACCGGAAACGGCTGATCGAAGCGCGGGCACTGCTGGAGAAGAACTACGGTCAGGAATGGACCGTGCAGTCGCTGGCACGCGCCGTCGGCCTGAACGAAAAGCGCTTGCAGCAAGGCTTCAAGGCGCTTTACGGTTGCCCGGTGCATGCCTGCATGACGCACATTCGGCTCAACGCCGCCATCGCGCTGCTCAAGCGGGGTGCCAGCGTAACCGAAACCGCCGCCTGCTGCGGCTTCGCCAACCTCAGCCACTTCAGCCGCATGTTCCGCAGCCACACTGGCATCACACCGAAGCAATGCGCCTTGGGCCTCAGTCCACGTGTCGCGCAGCAAGGTACCTCGGTGGTGCGGCTACTCTGATCTCACCCGTACTACGACCAATCGTGCCACCGTGTCCCGTGTGCAGAAGCGATCTTCCAACTGTTGGACATCGCTACAACAAAAAATTCTCGATAGATCAAATTTTTTCCGGATGCCGTTAGCACGGATTTCGGAATCTCGGGATGATTGATCTACAAAAGTGGGATTACAGCGAACTGTAAGAAGTGGCCTGCGCAAAGGCATATCCAATGTGAGTGTTTGATCGCATCCGCCGACCTGAGAGCGCTATGGCTGGGAGGATCAGGCTTGGCCAACCGACAGGCGCTCTAGAAAAATTAATGCGTTTCGTTCTTGCTTCTATCTTTATCGAAGGATTGGAGAATTGTGGATGGCGTTAAAGATGGACGGAGGCACAGACAGACCTCTGAAGGTTTAGTCGGGAGCGCTTGTGCAAGGGGGGGGCTTTGCGGCTACAGCCCAGCTGCCTGCGTTTGGCTATGGACTTGGCATTGGGCTGCTAGGCTGTGCTTGCGCAGAACAGCTTTCGTCCTCGTTATGGACACCGCCGACAATCGCGGCCTTGACGACAAGACCAACACCATCGGTCTGCAGGTCCCGAACCCAATATTCAGCGGCGGCTCCAACTGCTACAGCACGCGCCAAGCCGGCAACCGGCTGGAGCGGGCGTGCTACGAACTTGACCGTATCGCCAATACCATCATCACCATGCTGGAGCAGTACCACCGCATGCACAGCACCAGTACCAGCACCGAGCAATACGACCCTGCGCCAGAACATATCCGACGCCGCAGCGCTGGCGGAAGCCATGCGCAAGGGCGTGGCTAGAGTGAAACGTTCCAATACTGATGGATGCATTGCAGGCCCAACGGCGCAGTCCTGCCAGGTCCAACTGGTGCTGAGCCGGCATTTGCTGGCGAAGACTCGGCAAGGCTTCTGCGTGTTGCGCTCCGGGCGCGGTGCCGGGGAATTCAAGGATAAACGGATATGAAGGGGAGTTTTATGACGGATGCGGGACGAATCGACGCACAGCGAATGGAGCATATCGAAGCGAAACTTCGTGAAAACATCGCCGCAGATCTCGGAATAGCCGTGGAGCAACTGGATGCCGACGACAGCTTTCTGAGATTGGGCATGGATTCGATGCGTCTGATGGCGTGGATGCACCGCCTGCGCAAACGCGGCTATAAGATCAAACTGCGCGATCTCTACCATCAGCCCACATTGCGTGGATGGAGTCAGTTGCTGCACGACTGTTCGACCACGGTGCCAGCATCCCGGTCAGCGCCCCTGGAGTCGACCGATTCCGCTTCCCCCACCGCTCCCGTTTGGCCAACCATGGCTGACGGACAGCCCTTCGACCTGACACCCGTTCAGCACGCCTACTTGGTAGGTCGTGCGCCCCACCAGACGTTGGGAGGCGTCGGTTGCCATCTGTATCAAGAGTTCGATGGCCAGGGTCTGGATGCCGATACGCTGGAGCAGGCCATAGGCGCACTAATCGAGCGGCATCCGATGCTGATGTTGACCTTCCTGCACGATGGCCGACAGCAACGCCGCCCCGACACCCGATGGTGTGGCCTGACGCTGCATGACCTGCGTTCCGCCTCCTCCGACCAGTGCGAGGCCCACTTGCTGACCATGCGCGAACGCTATGGTCACCGGGTTCTGGCCGTTGATCAAGGCGAGAACTTCGATTTCCAACTCGCCTTGCTACCCGAGGGGCATCACCGTCTATACGCGAACATCGACCTGCTCGTGCTGGATGCCGCGAGTTTCAGCCTACTATTTGATGAGCTTGCGGCACTGGTTCGCGGCGAGCGCCTGCCGGCGATCCCGGAGGACTACGATTTCCGCAGCTATCTGGCTCAGGTGGCACAGGAGAACGCCATGGCCCGCCAGCAGGCCAAGGCGTTCTGGCTGGAGCGCGCGAACAGTTTACCAGGCGTACCGCAGTTGCCCCTGGCCTGCGAGCCGGAGCAGATCAAGCAGGTGCGCATCTCGCGCCAGCGCGTGGAGATCCGAACCGAAGAATGGGCGCGGTTCAAGGCACTGGCGGGCGAATATGGGGTGACGCCCACGATGGCGTTGGCAACCTGCTTTGGCGCGGTGTTGGCACGCTGGTGTAACCAGCCACGGCTCTTGCTGAACCTGACGCTGTTCGATCGCCAGCCGCTGCACTCCGCCGTGGAAGGCATGATTGCCGACTTCACCAATATTCTGCTGCTCGATATTGCCGGCGAAGGATCGGGCTTCGATGCGCTGGCCCGGAACAACCAGCAGATCTTTACCGATGCCTACGAGCATCGGCATTGGTCGGGTGTGGAACTATTGCGCGAACTGCGCAGGACGCCCGGTGCCTACCCGCACGGTGCCCCGGTCGTGTTCACCAGCAACCTGGGTCGCCCGTTGTTCGGTCGGGACGTAGAACGCACGCTGGGGGTTCCCGGCTGGGGGGTTTCGCAGACACCGCAGGTCTGGATCGACCATCTGGCGTACGAACATGCCGGCTCGGTGTTCCTGCAATGGGACAGCAATGAGGCCCTGTTCCCTCCGGGCCTGCTCGATGCGATGTTCCGGGCCTACGTGGGATTGGTGCGGTACCTGCTGACGCATCCGCATGCCTGGCCGGAGCCCTTGCCCGATCCAATGCCGCAGGCGCAACGAGCGGTACGCGAGCGGATCAATGCCTATGGCGACGTGGCGGCACCCGAAGGCCTGTTGCACGAGGGCTTCTGGCAGCAAGTGCAGACACATCCCGATGCCGTGGCCTTGTTGCACGGCGCGCGGCGACTGACCTATGCCGAGCTTGCCTCGCAGGCACGTCGTTGTGCCGGCGCGCTGGTCGCCCAAGGCGTGCGGCCAGGTGACCGGGTGGCGATCAGCATGCCCAAGGGCATCGGCCAGATCGTGGCCGTGCTGGGCATTCTGTACGCGGGCGCAGTGTATGTGCCTGTGTCGCTGGACCAGCCCCTGGAACGGAGGCGCACCATCTATCAGGGCGCGGGCTCGAAGCTGGTGTTGGTATGCCGCGACGACGGCCTGAACGAGGCCGTGGCCGGCATCACCTTCCTGGCTTGGCAAGAGGCGACCGAGCATGCACCCCTGGCCGGGCCACTGCCGGTCGATGCGCGCGAGCCGGCCTACGTCATCTACACGTCGGGTTCCACCGGCCTGCCCAAGGGCGTGATCATTTCCCACCGTGGGGCACTCAATACTTGCGTGGAGCTGAACCGGCGCTACGCTGTTTCGGCAGATGACCGGGTACTGGCATTGTCGGCGCTGCATTTCGACCTGTCGGTGTACGACCTCTTCGGGCTGCTGTCAGCCGGAGGTGCGCTGGTGCTGGTCGACGAGAGCCAGCGGCGCGACCCGGCCTGCTGGTGCGAGGTCATCGAGCGGCATGGCGTGACGGTCTGGAACACGGTTCCGGCGCTGCTGGACATGCTGCTGACCTATGCCGAAGGTTTCGAGCTGCAGGCTCCCGCCCGCTTGCGCATGGTGATGCTCTCCGGCGACTGGATCGGCCTGGACTTGCCCGGCCGCTACCGCGCGTTTCGCCCGGATGGGAAATTCGTGGCCATGGGCGGTGCGACCGAGGCGTCCATCTGGTCCAACGTCTTCGACGTGGATTCCGTGCCGCCGCAATGGCGCTCCATTCCCTACGGCTATCCGTTGGCGCGGCAGAAGTACCGCGTGGCCGATGCACAAGGCCGCGATTGCCCGGACTGGGTTCCGGGCGAGCTGTGGATTGGCGGCGAAGGCGTGGCGCTGGGCTATTTCAACGACCCGGAGCGCACGGCGCAGCAATTCGTGACCTGGCAAGGCGAGCGCTGGTATCGCACCGGCGATATGGGCTGCTACTGGCCGGACGGCCGGTTGGAATTCCTCGGCCGTCGTGACAAGCAGGTCAAGGTGGGCGGCTATCGCATAGAGCTTGGCGAGATCGAAGCGGCCCTGTTGCGGGTCGAGGGCGTCAAGAGCGCGGTGGCGCTGGCCGTGGGAGAGCGCGAGAAATCCCTGGTGGGATTCGTGGTGCCGCAAGGAACGGCGCTGTCCAGTCCGCTGCCCGGCGACCCGTCGCTGCCCGCGGACTACGCCGCGCTGCTGCCAGGCGAGGCCTGGCATGCGGGGCCGGCCGAGGCGGACCACGAAGCGGATGTGGCGCGCCTCGTGGCCGGCTTCCTGTACGAGCATCTGATGCGGCAAGGGGTGAATCTGACCGGCCGCGTCACCGTACAGGGCGTGATGGCGGAGTACGGCACCCAGCCACAGTGGGCCGGCCTGGTGGCGCGTTGGCTGGAGCATCTGCATCGACAGGGCTACCTGCAACGTCTGGACGATGGTGCCCATGCGCCGGTGGAGACCATGCCGTCAGCGTGGCAGCCGGCTGGCGACCATCCGTTGCGGGAGGTGGCCAACATGTTGTTGACGCACCATGCGCCGCTGACCCAGATCATCCGTGGTGAGCGGCCTGCGCGAACGCTGCTGAACCATCCATTCTGGGCGCCGGAGCAGTTGCTGCTGCGATCCCCCGGCATGCACGCGGCCATCGCGGTGCTGGCCGACCTGATCCGGACGCTGGCGAAGACGCTGGGCCGTCCGGTACGGCTGCATGAGGTCGGCGCACGCAGCGGCCTGGCTGCGGAGCAGCTTCTCCGGCACCTGGATGCGGGCGATGTGGCTTATACCGCGTGGGATGACTCGCCGGAGATGGTGCTTCGCGCCACGGAACGGTTGCAGCGGCATGCGCATGCCGAGGTTCGGCGCTGGCATGCCGGCGTGGCGCAGGAGGATCGGCATCAGGCCGATCTGGTGTGGGCCAACAATGCCTTGCACCGCGTGGGCGATGCCGGGGTTCAGTCGGTGCTGGCCCTGGCGGCACCTTCGGCCATGGTGTTCGTCCAGGAACTGAATCGGGTTTCGTGCCTGGCGCTGGTTTCCACCGAGCTGCTGGCGGACGGCCACGAGGAAGGCTTGGCCCGCCGGCTGCACGAGACACCCTGGTGGCAGGACCTGTTGGCAAGACAGGGAATGCGTAACGAAGCCCAGGCGGTGCTGGGGCATGTGCAGTGCCTGGTGTCCCGTGCGCCGCAGGAAGTGCTCAGGCCGGATGCCGACCGGCTGGCCCGGGCACTGCGCGGGTTGCTCCAAGGCTACATGGTGCCGCAACGGCTGTACTTCCTGGAGGCCTTGCCATTGACCGCCAACGGCAAGGTGGATCACCGCGGCCTGTTGGAGCACTGCACTCATGGCGCGCCCGAGGCCGGCGCCGAGCGGCAACTGCCCCAGGGTGTCACGGAACAGGCTGTGGCCAGTCTCTGGCGCGATCTCTTGAAGGTGGAACACCTTCACCGGGACAGTCATTTCTTCCGCCTGGGCGGGGACAGTTTGCTGGCGACACGCCTGATCGGGGAACTGAACCGGCGCGGCTTTTTGGCGGCGCTCGGCGACCTGTTCGACTTCCCGACGCTGGCGGCATTCGCCGAGACCGTGCGTTGCGGCGACACCATCAGTACGCCAGGCCTGCGGCACGACCCCACGCGCCGCTATGCGCCTTTCCCGCTGACCGATGTGCAGCAGGCCTATCTGGTGGGGCGGCAGCCAGGGTTTGCGCTGGGCGGGATCGGCTCGCATTTCTTCGTCGAATTCGAGGTGAGCGATCTGGATGTCGTGCGCTTCGAGCGGGCCATGAATCGGTTGGTCAGCCGGCACGACACCCTGCGGGCAGTGGTTCGCGACGGCATGCAGCAGGTTTTGCCGCAGGTGCCGGACTTCAGGCTGCCCTGCCATCCGGTGACCGACCTGGACGCCCCGGAAGCCGTGGCGTTGCGCGAGCGTCTGGCCCGGCAGGTACTCGATCCATCGCGCTGGCCCGTCTTCGACATTCAGGCCGCCCTGGTCGATGGCGGAGCCAAGGCCAGCCTGTTCGTGTGCCTGGACAACCTGATGCTCGATGGCCTGAGCATGCAGATCCTGCTTGCCGAACTGGAACAGCTCTACACCGATCCCGGGCAGTCGCTGCCGGAGCTGGAGATTGGCTTCCGCGACTATCTGGAGCATGTGCAGCAGCGGCCGGTCAACGACGTCTCGTTGGCGTACTGGGCGCGCCGCCTGGATCATCTGCCGCCGGCCCCGCGCCTGCCATTGCGCTGCAATCCGGGCGAAGTGGGCCTGCCGCACTTCGCGCGGCTGTCGGCCAGGCTTGCCGCTCCGCAGTGGGAGGCGCTCAAGGCGCGTGCGCGCGCCGAAGGTTTGACCCCGTCGGCATTGCTGCTTTCGGCCTATGCCGCCACCTTGTCGGCCTGGGCCGGCCACGACGAGCTGAGCCTGAACCTCACCCTGTTCGACCGCGAGCCGCTGCACCCGCAGGTCGAACAGGTACTGGGCGACTTCACGACGTTGCTGCTGCTGGCCTGGCAGCCGGCCGCGGACTGGCGCAGCAGCGCCCAGGGCTTGCAGCAACGCCTGCGCCAGGACCTGTTGCATCGCGATGTCTCGGCCATTCAAGTCATCCGCCAACTGGCCCGGCGCGCTGGACAGGCGGCTGCCGCCATGCCCGTGGTGTTCACCAGCGCCCTGGGCTTCGAACAGGACCGCTTTCTGGCCCATGCGTCCTGGATGAAGCCACGCTGGGGCTTGTCGCACACCCCCCAGGTCTGGCTCGACCACCAGGTGTACGAGTCCGAGGGCGAGTTGCGCTTCAACTGGGATTACGTGCAGGAGTTGTTCGAACCGCAGCAGATCCAGGCCGCCTTCGACCGCTACGTCTCCTTGTTGCAGCGGCTGGCAAGCGAAGACGCGGCCTGGGATCAGCCGTTGCAGGCATTGGTGCCCCGCCTGGAGGGGATGTCGCGGAGCGCAGATCACGCACCTGCGCAACGCGCTGCCAAACCGTCAGCCGCGGCCACGCCACTGCGGGCCGATGACGCCTTGGTGCAAGCACTGTGCCGGCATTTCGAGCAGGTGGTCGGGAGGCCGATCCAGCCTCGCCAGTCCTTTTTCGATGCAGGCGCCACGTCCCTGAAATTGGTTCAGTTGCATGTACACCTGACCCAGACGGGCCACACCGGCCTGCTGGTCACTGACCTGTTTGCCCAGGCCACGCCGCTGGCCCTGGCAGCGCACCTGCACGGCAGATCGAACGCGACGAATGACCCCGCAGCGCCCGGGGACGAGCGCCGGGAACTGCTGGCGCAGCGCAGGGTACGTGCGCAACGTCGCCGCGGGGAGACATCATGAATATCGAAGAACGCTTGAATCAGCACTATCCGGACTGCGAGCCGATCGCGGTGATCGGTCATGCCAGCCGGTTCCCGGAAGCGGCCGACAGCGACGCCTATTGGGCCAACCTGCTGGCCGGGCGTGAATGCAGTCGGCAGTTTTCGCGACAGGAACTGCTGGATGCCGGGATTCCGGCATCGGTCATCGACGATCCGGCCTTTGTGCCGCGCGGAACCGTGGTGCCCGACGCCGAGGCTTTCGACGCCGAGCTGTTCGGCTACTCCCGTCAGGAAGCCGAACTGCTCGACCCACAGCAGCGCCTGTTCCTGCAGATGGCCTGGCACGCGCTGGAGCACGCTGGCTATGCCCCCCGAGCGGTGCCACACAAGACCGGCGTGTTCGGCTCTGGCCGGATCAGCACCTATCCAGGGCGCGAGGCGATCAACATCGCCGAAGTGGCGCACGTGCGCAGCCTGCAGTCCCTGATGGGCAATGACAAGGACTACGTGGCGACGCGCGCCGCCTATAAGCTGGACCTTCGCGGCCCGGCCCTATCCGTGCAGACGGCCTGCTCCAGCTCATTGGTGGCCACCCACCTGGCATGCGAGAGCCTGCGATCCGGCGAATGCGACATGGCCATTGCCGGTGGTGTGGCCGTGTCGTTCCCGCAGGTGAGCGGCTATTTGTACCAACAGGGCATGATCTTCTCGCCCGACGGGCATTGCCGCCCGTTCGATGCACAGGCCCAGGGCACCTATGGCGGCAATGGCGTGGCGGCCGTGGTGCTGCGGCGCCTGTCCGATGCGCTGCGCGACGGCGATCCGGTCGTGGCGGTCGTACTGGGCAGCGCCATCAACAACGACGGTAGCCAGAAAGTCGGCTATACAGCGCCCTCCGTGCTCGGGCAGCGCGAGGTGATCGCCGATGCGTGGGCGCTTGCCGGAGTGCGCAGTGAGCAGATCGGCATGATCGAGGCGCACGGGACGGCCACTCCACTGGGCGATTCGATCGAACTGCAGGCGCTGCAGGGTGTGTTCCATCCCGCCGGCCAAGGGCCCGCCTGCGCGCTGGGCTCGGTCAAGAGCAACATGGGGCACCTGGATACAGCTGCCGGCATCGCCAGCTTCCTCAAGGCGGTGCTCGCGGTCGAGCGCGGCGCGATCCCGCCATGCGTGAACTTCCAGCAGGCCAATCCGGCATTGCACCAGGAAGACAGTCCTTTCTACGTGCCGCGCGAGGCCCAGCTCTGGGAGGCGCCGGTTCGCATCGCAGGCGTCTCGTCCTTCGGGATCGGCGGCACCAACTGCCATATGGTCGTGGCGTCCTTGCCGCAGGCCCTGCGTTCGGTGCATCAGCCCGAGGATGGGCAGACCCATGGCGCTGATGAGGACGTGCTGCTGCTGAGCGCCAACAACGAAGGCGCGTTGCGGCGCCTGGCCGGTGCCTATACACAGGCATTGCAAACCCAGCCTGTCTCTGACGTGGCCCATACGGCGCTGACGGGCCGCTTGCTCGATATGCCCTGGCGGCTGGCCGTGCCCGTATGCGGTGAGACGGTGGATGCCTTGAACGCCTTCGCCCAGGGGGAGGACGAGATTCTGATCCAGGCCGGATGCGGCGAAGCAGGCAAGCGGGCATGGCTTTTCACCGGCCAGGGGTCGCAGTGGCCGGGCATGGCACGCAACTGGTACGAATCCTCCCCCGCCTTTGCCCAAGGCCTGGATCGCTGCCTGGCGGCGTTCCAGGCGCTGGATAGCCCTTTCGCCGAGCAATTGCGAGCGGCGCTGGTGGAGCCGGAAAGCGATTTGCTCCAGCGCATGGAGTACGCGCAGCCTGCCATCGTCGCCTTCGAACTGGGGATGGCTGCGCATTGGCAGGCCTTAGGGCTGGCGCCGGACATGGTGCTGGGTCATTCGGTCGGTGAATTCGCGGCGGCGGTCGTGGCCGGCTACTACAGCCACGAGCAGGTCATGCCACTGGTGCGGCGGCGTGGCGCACTGATGGATCGCTGCCGCGGCGGCACCATGCTCTCGGTCTTTGCCGACGAGGCGCAAGTCATGCCGGTTGCCGTGCGGCTGGGCCTCGACCTTGCGGCCTGCAACGGTGAGCGTCACCTGGTCTTCTCCGGCGAATGCGAGCTGATTGCCAAACTGGCCGCCGAACTCGAAGGCATGGGCGTGCGCAGCAATCCGCTGGCGGTCACGGGCGCGGCACATTCGCGGATGCTCGACCCGATCCTGCCGGAGTTCCGCCAAGCTGCGGGCACGCTGCAGGCATCACAGGGCGATGTCGCGCTGATCTCCGGCTTGACCGGCGAGGTGGTGAATGCCGCGCTACTGAATCAGCCGGACTTCTGGCCTCGGCACATGCGCAACCCGGTGCGCTTCGTCCAGTGCCTGCGCAAGGCCATCGACGACGGTGCGGGCCTGTTCCTGGAAATGGGGCCGGATGCTCCCTTGGTCGGTATCGGGCAACGGGAGATGGGCGATGGTGCCCACTGGATCGCCAGCGCCCGACGCAACCAGTCCGCAAGGCAACCGCTGCGCCAGGCCCTGATGCAACTGTTTGTCGCGGGCGTCGATCTGCCCTGGCCGCAACTGCTGCGAGGCTCGGGGCGTAAATGCCATGCCCCGCTCTACCCCTTTGAACGCCAACGCTACTGGCGTGAAGCCGCCGTCGCTGCGTCGAGCGCGGCACCGCAGTTCTCGCGCGGCACGCAACTGCCGACTGCGCGCAATGTCGTGACGCGCGAAGCACGCGAGCTTGATTTGCCGCGCCTGGAGGCCCTGTATCGGTGCGTGGTCAAGCTGCATGCCATCTATGTCGACCGGTTGCTGCGCCGCTGCGTGGGAGATCGCATCGACCTGGGCGTGACGGCACCGGATATCCTGCGCGATGGACGGCTTTTGCCCCGGCATCGCCAATTGCTGGTGCGGCTGCTCAATGCCTGCACCGAAGATGGCTACCTGCAACAGCAGGACGAGCGCTACCGCACGCGGGTGGCCGCGCCGCATGCAGAGCATGCGCAACTGCTCGCCGAACTGAAAAGCTACTGCGAGGGCCTGGACGTCATCGCGGAAACCGTGCAGCGCGCTGGCGACAGCCTGTACGAAATGATGAGCGGCGCGATCGAACCCGTCGCCGTGATCTTCCCGGAGGGCGCCTCCAGCGGAGTAGAAGTCCTGTATCAGGATTTCAGCTTCGGGCGTTATTTCAATCAGATCGCCGTGGGTGTGGTCGCCGATCTGGTGCGCAGCCGCGGCGAACCCGGCGAACCGTTGCCGCCATACCGGGTGCTGGAGGTGGGTGGCGGCACGGGCGGCACCACTGCGTGGGTACTGCCGGCGCTGTCCAGCCAGCCGGACGTGCACTATGTGTTCACGGACATCTCGCCGATCTTCACCCGCCGCGCCAAGCAGAAGTTCGCCGACTACGACTTCGTCGAGTACCGGGAGTTCGATCTTCAGCAAAGTGCCGAGGCCCAAGGGTTCGCGGCAGGCGATTTCGACCTGATCGTGGCCGCCAATGTCATTCACGCCACGCAGCACGTGGGACATGCGCTGGCAAACCTGTTGCCCTTGCTCAAGCCGGGTGGCCGTTTGCTGATGCGCGAGATCACCCGACCCATGCGCCTGTTTGATTTCGTGTTCGGGCCGCTGGTTATGCCGTTGCATGATGAGCAGGCTCGTGGCGGCGAACTGTTCCTGAGCACGGCGCACTGGCGCGATCAGTGTCTTGCTGCCGGCTTCGCCACGGTCGAATGGCTCCCGGATGATGGAACTGCCACGTCAGGCATGAGCGAGCATATCTTGCTGGCGAGGGCACCCGGCGCGTCCGCTGCGCAGTCTGCACCGATGCGGCTGGGAACCGGCGTATTGGGGCAAGCGCTCGCCAATGACGGCAGCTATCTGGTGGATTGGTCAGATTGCGCTGGGCAGGACACTCAATGGCTTGATCGAATTGTCGAGGCGAGTCGTGAAATGGCCTGGCACCACGGCGATGGCTGGCACGTGCCCAAGATCGATATTCCGCCACGGGCACCGGACTGGTTGGGCCTGGTTCGCCTGCAATGGCAGGCCCGGTTGAATCAGCCGTCGAACATCGACCTGACGCTGCTTGGGCCGAATGGCGTCTGGCAGAGCCCACTGGCGTCCCCAGGTGATAACGATGAAGGTCTGCCGAGGCTCGCCGCAGCGCCAGACACGCACTACGACTGGTGCTGGGACCCACTCGGCCAGGCAACGGATGCTGTCGTCGGCAGCCGGTTGCGGCTGTTCGGGGAAAAGGACGCCGGCCTGGTGTCCGAGCTGGCTCAGGCTGGCGTGGTCCTGGATGAGAATGCCAGGGACGTGCTGGTGCTGCTTCCGCAACACGGTGACCTGGAAGGTATCGCCGATATCGTGCTCGGCGCGATTCAAGAAATCTCGGTCCTGGACGGCGGCCACATTGTGGTGGTCACGCGGGCGGCATGGCCGATGGCCGGCGACGAGAACGTAAGCGCTGCTCATCACGCTGTCTGGGGTCTGGCACGCACCGCGTCGGTCGAGTTTGCCGCCCACGCGGCGGCCACGCGTTCCATGCTGATGGTCGATCTCGCGGCGGACGCGACTTGGCAGGATCTGGTCGTTGGCCTGCAAGCGGCGGAGAAATCCGGGCAGTGGGTTGCCGTGCGCGAAGGCCACGCATGGGTGCCGCGACTACAGCCACACCGCTATGCCGCTCCCGCGCTGAATGGACACAGCTTGCGGGGCGACGGCTGGCACGTGGTGACGGGCGGGCTGGGCGGCCTGGGTCGGTTGACTGCTGAATGGCTGGCCAGTCGCGGCGCAGGTCGAATCGCATTGCTTGCGCATCGGAATCAGGAGGATGCCGCTGACTTCATCGCCAGGCTGCAACAGCACCATGCGGTTTTGGCGAGGTGCATGGTCTGCGACGTTGCCGATCCGGCCGATCTCAATCGTGCGTTGGATCGCCTGGCGGCTGACGGCGGGCTGGCCGGTGTCGTGCATGCCGCAGGCGTGCTCGACGATGGACCGATCTCGTCCTGGGATGCCCGTCGGCTTGCGCCTGTGCTGGCGGTCAAGGCTCACGCGGCGCGGCATCTGTACGAGAGACTGAGCCGGGCCGGTGGCAGGCCCTACCTGCTGCTGTACTCATCGGCTGCCGCCGCCCTGGGCAGTGCGGGACAGGCCGGCCATGCCTTGGCGAGCGCCTATCTGGATGGTCTGGCGTATGAAGCTGCCGCCTGGGGGGACGAAAGCCCGGTCAAGGTGATCTCCATCGGCTGGGGCACCTGGGGCGAAACCGGACGTGCGGCCGACGAAGCATTGCAGGCAGCTCTCGCGCAGGACGGCATGGGAGTGCTGAGCAATGCCGAAGGCCTTTGGCATCTGGAACAGGCGCTGTCGCGCGGGGCTCCCTACCGTCTGGCGATGCGGGTGTTGCCCGAGCATCTGGATGATGGCCGCAAGCAGTTGCTGGGCCTTCAGCGCGAGACGGCGCGGCAGCCTGCGGTGCCGGTGGCAGGCAATCCCGCCAAGGCCGCGCATGCCCAGGCCCCGGACCTGCCGGCGGACAAGCTGGCAGATGCCGGCGCGGTGGCGCAGTGGTTGGCAGCGCAGATCGCGGCTCAACTGAGGCTGGACGACCCATCCCGGCTCTCGGCCAAACGCGATCTGGTGCAGCTCGGGCTGGATTCGCTGTTGTTCCTGGAACTGAGCAGCACCATCCAGCGCCGCCTGGGGGTACGCATCGACGCCGAACAAGCCTATCGGGAGATGACGATCGCAGGCCTGAGCCGATTGATCGCCAGGCAAGCGGCGCAAGCCACCGAGGGGCCGTCGCAACCGACGGTGCTGCATCACGATGCGGCCGGTCGCTTCCAGCCATTCCCGCTGACGCCAATCCAGCATGCGTACTGGTTGGGACGCACCAGCCTGATCGACTACGGCGGCGTGGCCTGCCATGTGCTGTTCGAGTGGGACCTGCGCCATGACCAGTTCGACCTGGAGCGTCTTGAGCATGCCTGGAATGCGCTGATACAGCGTCACGACATGCTCCGCATGGTGATTGGCGAAGATGGCCAGCAACGGATTCTGGAACATGTCCCCGAGTACCGTATCGAGCGCCGCAACCTGTCTGCGCTTTCCGCCGACGAACAGGAACGGACGCTGGCGCAAACCCGGCAAGAGCTGTCCTACCGTGTGCTGCCGGCAGAGCGTTGGCCGCTGTTCGAGCTGATCGCTTCGGAGCTGGACGGCGAACGCTACTGGCTGCACATGAACCTGGATCTGCTGCTGTTCGACGTGCAGAGCTTCAAGGTAATGATGGACGACTTGGCGGCGTTCTACCGGGGTGGCAGTCCGGAGCCGTTGCAGATCACCTTCCGCGACTACGTGCTCGGTGAACAGGCACGTCGCCAGACCGAGGATTGGCTCAGGTCCTGGTGCTACTGGCAGGACTTGCTGGCTGAGCTTCCGCCTGCGCCGAGCTTGCCGCTGTCCGATGGCGATCCGGACGGCCATCAGCCCAGTTTCACGACCTATCAGGCGACGCTGGATCGTCAGAGCTGGACGGACTTGAAGGAGGAATGGCGATCCTGGGGGGTGACCCCTTCGGCTGCGTTGATGACGCTGTTCGCCGTGACGCTGGAGCGCTGGGCGCGCTGGCCTAACTTCACCCTGAACCTCACGTTCTTCAATCGGCGTCCCGTGCATTCGCAGATGAGCCAGTTGATTGGCGACTTCACCTCTGTGCTGCTGGTCGATTTCGATCTGAGCGACGAATTTCTCACTCTGCGCGAGCGCATCGAGCAAACCCAGCGGCGCTTGCGCCAGCACCTGGCACACAGCCAGGTGAACGGCGTCGAACTGCTGCGGGAGCTTGGCCGCATTCGTGGGCAATCGCATCAGCCGCTGATGCCGGTGGTATTCACCAGCATGCTGGGTATGACGCTGGATGGGCTGGACATCGATCAGGCCATGACCAGCCTGCTGGGCGACCCCGTGCATGTGTTCACGCAGACCCCACAGGTGTGGCTGGATCACCAGGTGATGGAGATCGACGGGGAGCTGGTGTTCAGTTGGTACTGCATAGACGAGGTGTTGGCCGAAGGTGCCGCACAGGCCATGTTCAGGGATTTTCATGCCGTATTGAAAGCGGTGGCGAACGCTCCCCAGCGGATGCAGCAGCCCGGAATATGGAAACACCCCGAGGGGCAAGCTGAGCCTCTGCCTTTCGCGCGTCACGCGTGGTTCGCGGCCGCAAGCCAAGTCGACCCGAGAGAAATCGAGGCCGTCGCACTCCGGCAGCAGGGCGTCTTTCAGGCCGATGCCGAGCACGATGGCGTTGGCGGCAATCTGCTGGTCAAAGTGGTGGCGAAACCTCGCAGCTACGACCCGGCCGGTTTCACGGAGCCTGACCTTGGGGTTCTGCCGGAATTGGCAGGCCTGGAGCCAGCCGAGCAGAGCCACTTCGATGCGGTGTGGCAGGCGTTGGAAACCCGTGCGCTGCACGGCATTGCCAGCACCCTGGCGAACCATGGCCTGTTCGTGCAGGAACGCCAGGCGGTGGCACTGGATGCCATCTACCGACGCCTGCAAGTGCTGCCGCAGTTCGAGCGCATCGTGCGCCAATGGCTTCGGGCGCTGACGACGGCGGGCTGGCTGAGCCAGGACGATGGGAACTTCGTGTGCCTGCGGCCCTTGAATGACATGCCGGCCCCGCCCGCCATGCCGCCCAGCGCCTGGGGCGACACGCTGGCTCACTACCTGGACCGCAACGTGGAGCGGCATGCGCAATTGCTGCAAGGCACTTGCTCGGCCCTGGAACTTTTTTTTGCCGATGACTACGCGATCACGCGAGCACTTTATGGGGAGAACCCGGCTGCGCAATGCGTGATCCGCAACGTGGCGCATATCGTGCGGAGGCTGGGACAGTCGGCCCGGCCGGAGCGCCGCCTGCGCGTGATCGAGGTTGGTGCCGGCACCGGAGCCACCACGGGCACCGTGCTGGAAGCACTTGGCGACCACCTGGAAACCTATCACTTCACCGATGTCTCGACGTTCTTCCTGGATGAAGCCCGCAAGCGATTCGCTGGGCACGGCGAACTGACCTACGGCATTTTCGACATCAATCAGCCGATCGACTACGCGACGTACCCGGCCGAAAGCCATGACCTCGTGGTCGCCGCACAGGTCATGCACGACGCCAGCCACGTCGTACGGTCGCTGCGCCGTATCGGCAGCCTGATGAAGCCAGGCACCCGTCTGGTGCTGATCGAGGCCACTCACCGGGACAGCCTGTTGCAGATGGCCAGCGTGGGCTTCATCGAAGGGCTGGGCAACTACCAGGATCACCGGATCATCGACGACCGGGCCATGCTGAATCTGGCCCAGTGGCGCGAGGCGTTGCAAGGCAGCGGCTTCTCGCTCGAACTGGCCTGGCCGGAAACCGCGGACTCCCCCATCCATCAGCATGTGATCGTGGCTCGCCTGGTACGCGCCGCCCACCTCGATTGCCAGGCGATCAGGCAGTCGCTGGTGCGGCATTTTGGTGAGACGTTGCCGGATGTCGAAGTGCGGCAAAGCGAGCCTCAGCACATGTTCGCCATCGGTGCCTCTGCAGGCGCGCGGGCCTTGGCTGCGGCCGTACCCGCGATGAGCACGCAGCCAGCGGTCGACGGCGCGGCCATGTCGTCCAACGCCCGCGAAGCATCGGACGATGCGCTGATCAATAGCGTCGCGCAGGTATGGCAGGCCTTTCTCGGCAGGTCGGTCAGCCCGGAAAGCGACTTCTTCCATAGCGGCGGCGACAGCCTGATCGCTACGCGGGTCATTGCCCAGCTCAACCGCATGGGCGTTGCGGGCGCCAGCCTGCAAGCGCTGTTTGCCCATCGCACCTTGGCGGCGTTCTGCGCCACGCTCGAAGGAATCAGGAGCCCGGATATGAAAAATGTTCTCGTACCCTTGACGCAAGGGCATACGCACGAACGCGTGTTCGTCTTTCATGCTTCAGACGGCGGCGTGGCTTCGTATATGTCGTTTGCCGGAGCATTGGATGCCCAGGTGTGGGGCTTGCAGGCTCCGGAACAGATCGAAGTCGACAGCCTTCAGGCTCTGGCCTCCGGCTACCTGCACGCGATGAGGACGAAGCTCGGCAGGGAGCCACACATCCTGGTGGGATGGTCCTACGGCGCAGCAGTCGCTGCCGAGGTCGCACGCATGCTGCATGGTCGCGGCAAGGCCGTTCGCCTGGTGTTGATAGACCCGGTGTACGGGGCTGACTTCGCGGTCGAGGATCTGTCCGCACTGATGGTGATGCTGGCCGGCGAACACCAGATCGTTCTGCCAGATAACTGGGAGGCACTGGACGAATCGGCCCGCATCGAAGCGTTCGTTGTCGGTGCAGTTCAGACGGGCGTCATCGCTGAGGCAATGCCCACGGATGTCGCGCGTCAGTGGCTGACGCGCATTTTCCGGCTGCTGAACCTGCTGGCGAATCACCGCATCGGGCGATCCATTCCGGCTCCCATCCTGTGGATCGAGGCAGATCGTCATCCCGATCACTGGACGCCGGCGGTGCGCGAATGGTCGGCTTGGAAGGCACACGCGCAAACCCTGACCGTGACGGCCACGCACTGGCAACTCATGGCTGATGCGGATATTGCCATTGCGCTGGCAGGCGATGTTCAGCGGTGGCTTTCCAGCACGAACTGCGCGGAGTCCACGAAATGATCCGGCTCAAATCCAGCAAGAGCCGGCGCGTATTGGTCGTCGGCGCGAAGTTCGGCGAGGTGTATCTCAATGCCTTCCTTCAGTCCCGGCCAGGCCTCCAGTTGGCAGGCCTGCTGGCCCGAGGCAGCCGAAGATCGCAACAACTGGCGCACGACTTTGGCATCCCGCTCTATACCCATCTGGAGCAGCTTCCCGAAGACATCGACATTGCCTGCGTGGTGGTTCGATCCACGGTAGCCCAGGGCGAAGGCAGTCAACTGGCTGCTGAACTGTTGAACCGTGGCATTCATGTGGTGCAGGAACACCCATTGCATCCCGATGATGTCGAACGGCTCCAGAAACTCGCCGAACAGCGTGGTCTGCGGTACTGGGTCAACAGCTTCTATCCGCACGTGCCGGCGGGCCGTTGCTGGATAGACCGGGCAACCCATGTCATGCAGCTCCTTGGCGACGAGATGCCATGCGCGGCGCATCTGACGACCAGTCGCCAGTTGTTGTATTCCACGCTGGATCTGCTGCTGCAAGCCTGCGGTATCCCTGATAGCGGCCGAGTACAGGTTCAGACGCTGGAGGGCACCGACGCGCACTTCGTGCCCGTGAGCCTGGCGCTGCCGGATGGATGCCGGGCGGTACTGCGCTTGCAAGCCTTTCTCGATCCGTCCGATCCCGACATGCACAGCCTGGTGATGCACCAGGCCAGTCTGATGTGGCCTGCGGGCTATCTCACGCTGGAAGCAAGCTACGGGCCGGTGCTGTGGACAGGTCATTTCCATGACGCACAGCACGACAGCCAGGATTGCACGATGTACCGCTATGCCCATGCGGAAGATGCCTACGTGCGGCCGCCAAGCGAGGTCTTGCACAATGGGCCCGAGGCTTGGCGAGATGCCTTTGAAGTCGATGGCGCGGCAGGCATCGCGCACGTACTGCACACCCTTTGCCGTGTGTTGGATGGCGAGACTGCGCCAGCAGGGTTCCATCCGGCACATCAGTTAGCCCTGGCTCGCCTATGGCTCGATGTACTACGCGCTATTCCTCCTGTGACAGAGCAGCACCTGTCGCCACCGAAGGTCGTGACCTGGGGCGAACCGGCAGCACACCAGGCGGGAAGCACGGATGGCTAGTCTGTTGCCGCTGTGCGGCCCGAGCGCCCCCTGCACAGGCGATATCCATCTGGTGCTTTGTCCCTTTGCGGGCGGGAGTGCGAGCGCATTCCGCAGTTGGCGCGATCTCGAGCCTGCCAGCTTGCATGTCTGGCTGGCGGTCTATCCAGGACGTGATCAAAGAATGAATGAAACCTGCGCGGCGAGTATCGACGAACTCGCTGACCAGGTTTTAACGGCGATCGATGCGCACCAGCTCGCTTGCCATCGGCTCATCGTTGCCGGCCACAGCATGGGCGCGCAAGTGGCCTACGAGACTTGCGTTCGACTCGAACAGCAAGGTTCAACCCCGCTGGGGCTGGTTCTCTCGGGTTGCCACGCGCCGCATTCTCGAGGGCGCCGGCTGATCAGCCACCTTGAGGACCGCGCGTTTGTTGAGCAACTGGTCGCCATCGGCGGCGGCACCGAAGAGCTGGTGAATCGGCCGAGCCTGTGGCCCGTGTTTATGCCGATGCTACGGGCGGATTTCAAGGCAACCGAAAGCTATTGGCACCCCCAGAAATTGGTGGCTGACCGCCGACTTCAAACGCCGGTCTTGCTGATCTATGGCAGCGCAGATCAAGAAGCCTGGCGTTCAGAGGTCGACGCCTGGAAGAGCTGGCTCTCCGACTCGAAGGGGCCGGTGGCCATCGCTGGCGATCACTTCTATGCCACCCGACGTCCGAGAGCTTTTCTGGAGCACATCAGACGACGCTTTGAATTGCACTTCGCGCACACGCCGATGTGCGCTTTCAAACAAAGGAGCATGGTATGAAAGCCGACATATCCGTTTCGAGCCTGAGCATGTGCGAACAGCCCATACTTCTTGCGCGCTGCCTATCGCAATGGGTGCGCGACTACGGTGAACGCATCGCGCTGGTCAATGAGAACGGCGAATGCCTGACCTACACGCAGTTGCAAGAACATGTCGAGCATATTGCCGGTGGCTTGTACGCTGCGGGCTTGCGTGCTGGCGACCATGCCATGGTGCATATGCCCAACACCTTCGGCTTCTTCTATTCGTTCTTCGCGCTTCTGCGCCTGGGCGTCATCCCCGTGATGGCGATGCCCAATCAACGGGAGCAGGACATCGATGCCTTGATGGCCCTTGCGCGGCCGGCGGCCTACTTTATCCCCAATGACGTTGACGAACATGACTGTCTGGCGTTAGCGCAACGCATGCAGGCCAAGCATGAGAGTTTGCGGCTGGTCGTGATGGACGGGGATGCGGAGTGTGAAATACGCGACGTCCAGCTTCTGGCAACGCTTGACGGTCCCCCGTGTCCGTGGCCCGAGCAGGATGAGCGCGATACTGCTGTACTGCTGCTTTCAGGTGGCACGACGGGTACGTCAAAGCTGATTCCCCGCACCCATTGGGACTATTGCTATAACTTCACCGCTTCCGCCAAGTTGTGCGGATTCGATCGAGACATGGTGTTCCTGGCGGCCCTTCCTGCCGCACACAATTTCACGCTCGCATCCCCCGGTGTGCTCGGAACATTTCAGTGCGGCGGCACGGTCGTGACATCGGTCTCAGTCAGTTGCGATGAGGCCATGCCGCTGATCGAAAAGTACAAGGTGACGCATGTGGCGTTGGTGCCGCCGCTGGCCAAGCTGTGGGTGGAAGGCCGCGAATGGGAGGATAGCGATCTATCCAGCCTCAAGCTGATACAGGTGGGAGGTGCCCGTCTGGAAGCGGGATTGGCCCGGCAGCTGGTCGATGTCATCGGGTGCAAATTGCAGCAGGTTTTTGGCATGGCCGAAGGCCTGCTGTGCTACACGCGCTTGGACGATCCGCTGGACACGATCATCCAAACCCAGGGCCGCCCCCTGTCTCCCGAAGATGAGGTTCGAATCGTCGATGAGGACGACCATGACGTTTCTGAAGGGCAAGTCGGGCAGTTGCTGACCCGAGGGCCGTACACGGTTCGTGGCTACTTCCGGGCACCGGTGCAAAACGCATCCAGTTTCACCGAGGATGGTTTTTACCGTTCCGGTGACCTAGTGCGGCGAGACATGAATGGCAATCTGATTGTGGAAGGCCGTATCAAGGAACAGATCAATCGCTGTGGCGAAAAAATCTCTGCGGCTCAGATCGAAGAGGCGATCAGTTTGCTCCGCGGTGTCCATGCCGCCGTCGCAGTCGGTGTTCCAGACGAACTGCTGGGCGAGCGCATCTGCGTTTTCATCAAGCCGGAAGGCGGTCAGACGATCGACCCGCTGCACATCAAGACGGCGCTGCGCGAGGGTGGTTTGAGTGACTACAAGGTGCCGGATCAGATCGAAACCATCTCCGAATGGCCTTTGACCGCTGCCAAGAAAATCGACAAGCGACGCTTGGTCGCGGTCGCCATCCAACGCGCCTCGGCGTCGCAGGAAGCCAAGCCATCGAGCTACCTGCAAGAGGCGATGGCAACGGATGCGCTACCGTTCGAGTTGGCGGTGAAAGTGGCCGAAATACTCCAGCACGAAATCAGCAACTACGTCTTGTATGAACGCCGGGGTGAATGGACATTGGGGCTGGAGTGCGCCATGCGGATCACCGTTGATGCCGATGGGACGGTTCGCCGCAGCGATGGGAAGTCGTGGCGATCGGCGTCTCCCAGCGAAAGCCTCGAACAGGCCATGGCCGATATTCCATTCGAGAACTGGCGTGCTTATGGTCGAGCCGATTTTGAATTTTCCTACCTGACATATGGCCTAGACAATCCGCATAGTACCGGCCCCTTGCTCAGTATTGTCATACCGAAAAGCGAAATCCGCATTCGACAAGGGGCTGTACAACTGCGCACTCTGGACAGCGAAGAAATGCCTCGGCTTATAGCATTCGCCGAAAGGGCCGAAAAGAATGAGCTTCCCCGTGTCGATTCGCCTATCGCTCTGGACGTGCGCTCTACGGGTGGTGCGCAGTATCGGGGCATCGTGACTTCGGCGGTACAGGACATGCGACAGGGCCGGTATCAGAAAGTCATCCTCTCCCGCTCTGTGGAAGTGCCGCCTACGGTGGATATGGTGGCCAGCTACTATGCCGGGCGGCAATCCAATACGCCAGCGCGATCATTCCTTTTGCAAGATGGCGAGTTCCAGGCCTATGGGTTCAGCCCTGAGATCGTCGTGACCGTCGACGCCCGGCGCAACGTAACGACTCAGCCTTTGGCTGGAACCCGTGCATTGACGGGAGAGCAGGAAAAGGACTTGGTGCTGCGCAAAGAGCTGGAGTCGGACGTGAAGGAAATCGCCGAGCATGCAGTTTCGGTGAAGCTCGCCGTAATGGAGATGTTGCAGGCATGTAAGGCTGAATCGGTCGTTGTGGATGAGTTCATGAACGTGCTGGAGCGTGGCAGTGTGCAGCATTTGGCATCGCACATAAAAGGCGTGCTGATCCCTGGTGCCAGTGCATGGACCGCGTTCGAGAAGCTGTTCCCCGCCGTGACGGCATCCGGCATTCCGAAAAAGGAAGCTCTGGAAAGCATCATTCGGCACGAAAATCGCAAGAGAGGACTTTACAGCGGTTGTGTGCTGATCGCCGACAGCGACGGTTCACTGGATGCAACTTTGGTGCTGCGTTCTGCGTATCAAGATGCGAGCCATGCGTGGCTGCAAGCCGGTGCGGGGCTGGTGCCGCATTCGACGCCAGCGCGCGAATGGGAGGAAACCTGCGAGAAACTAACTTCCGTCGGTCCCTACCTGATTCCCTTGAAGGAGAATTGAAATTTTGTTCCCTCATCCCTTGTCCCGAGACTAATATGACGGCGTGGATTCTAGGACTTGCCGATCTGTTGGAATTGTCGCCTGACATCAAGCTGTCCGGGCTTGCGTTGTCAACTGGCCGGGCCGCGACGAGCGAGCGACATGCTATCCCGGTTAATTCGACGTTGCTGACCATGATGGAGGGCATGAGTCACAAGCGACGAATAGAGTTCCTTGCGGGACGGCTTTGTGCTTTTCAGTCGCTATTGGAGATGGGTGTAGTTACCGAATTTCCTTTGCCTGCGCAGAACCGAGTTCCGATCTGGCCTCCAGGTCTTCTGGGCAGTATCAGTCATTGCGCATCGCTAGCCGTGGCCATGGTGGCACCGGCATCCAGCTTCTACGCTTTGGGCGTCGATGTGGAAACATTGATCAGTCCTGCAGTTGTGGGGGACATTCGGGGCAGCGTAGGAAGAGATGATGAATGGATCAGCCTGGAGAGCAGCATCTCTTGCCGCGCCCGATCATTGACTCTTCTTTTTTCTGCCAAGGAAGCCCTTTACAAAGCGCTTTATCCGTTCGCGTGCCAATACAAGGATTTCCATGCCGCCGAAATCGTCGCTTGTGAAGCCAAAGTACTTGTATTGCGTTTGACTCAGGATTGGTGTGGAGAATGGTGCCGCGGAACCTGCGTGAAGGTGCGATACAGGTGGTTAGACCGTAAAGTGCTGACGGCCGTATGCATACCGCGTGCACTGGCCATTCGCACAAGCGATACTTTTGCAAGGTGATCGCGATGCGCAGGCCGTAGCCAACTAGCCCCCCATCCTGGCCCAGTAGGCGCACGTACGAAATGCTGCCAGTGACATGTCGCCGACCGTGCGGCGCTGTGGCGATGCCGATGGCCGCGGCTACGCCAAAGCGCCCTGAGTTTCAGTCCTTCCTGTTAGCTCGATACCGGTACGTCGAGCACGCAGGGCTAGGAGAGCTCTTCGCTGACGGCCATCTGCTGCGGAATCAGTCGCTCGTTGAGTGGGCCGTCCAGGCTTTAGCTTCAACTCCAGGGTACGGTTCGCTTGCGGTACCCGACAAAGGCAGCCAACACATCCTAATAGCGTGCGCGCTTTCGCCGCTGCTCCAGTGCGGCAAATAGGTGCCTCACGGTCGCCTGGCACACCGAACAAGATGCTCTGGGGCTGCTTGCTTCATATGGGGCATATCCTACTCGCAATGAGTTTTCGCTCGCCAGCGTCGCTGACGTCTGGATGTGGAGACCGTAATAGGTGCTTTGTTCGCATGGCACACCCGTTTGGCCACCGAAGATGCACCTGTCAGGCCATTTTTCGTGCTCATAGGTCAGGCGATCGTTTCTGGCACCCACTCAACCATGCCGCGAATCCCTGATGGCTTCCAATGTCCTCTATCGCGGTGTAGTACACCAATCGCAAGTGCCAATCCTGGTCAATCGTCAACTTCGTGTAATCGAAGGCTACTAGCCCGAACCCTTCAAGGTTAAACCGCCGCCACCCGTAATCGGAACCATGAACGTCCGGCTCTTGCCGCCATTCCCGAAATTCTGCAAAGAGCCTATCTAGCTCCCTGAACAATGCGCAGATATCCGGCTCTTGCGTTGCTTTGACGAAATCCCGGGGGGAAGTGGGAGAGCGTCTGTCGTGCCTAGTCACTCCAAGGATCGAACGGTGTTTAGGTCGGCCCATCGGCAAACAACATCCATATCAAACTTCGGTGCTCTGGTGGGTACGTCGAGAAATTGAAGACGTGATCGGCAAAAGAGTTCCAAGCCAATACATCCCAGCGAAGGATGATTACGTAGGCGGGACGGAACATGAGATCATTCATCAATCGATGAACCACCGATGGAACAACGCGCCAGGTCTTGCTGGGCTCGGTCGGTGGACGTTTCTGGGTTAGCAAGTACAGGGAGCGACGCTCGGTCGCATCCACTTTGAGGATGCGTGACAGGTTTTCTAGGAAAGTAGCAGACACGCCAATGTCACGATCCTGCTCCAACCACTTGTACTAGGTCGGCCCACTCCGGCCAACGCTGCCATTTCCTCACGCCTCAAGCCCGGTGTACATCGGTGCCATACCGCGCGGGCTCTGGTAGCCGCGAAGGACGGAATTGTCGACTTGGGACACGCGAGTTCTCCTGGGATAGAGGGTAGGAGTCATCCCCCCACCGGGAGGCGACCCCGGTGGGAAGGCGCAGGCAGCGCGATGCGCCTGCAGGGAGCGCCCTCTGCGGCCCGTGTCATGGACTGTCAGCGCAACACCTCAGCGAGGCGTTGTTGCAACTGCTGGCGTTGCGCTTCGTAGCCGATGCCGGCGAGCACGCGTCGCGTTTCACGGAGAAGCTCATTGGCCGCGCACTCCAGGTCCTGGATCAGGAGCGCTTGCTTGTCGGATACGGTTGCCGACATGGAGCGCATGATCGGAGGTGCCGAAGACCGAAAACTCGCGGCTGATCAAAGAACCATCGCCGCCGAACTCGAAGAGCCGGTGCTTGGCGCAGCGCCAGCGCAGCCCTCGAAACGAATCTCCGAGAGGTCGTGGCCGTCGTTGAAGCGGGTGGCGATCAGGAACTGCACGTCGAGATCGGCTCCATGTGCGTCCGCGGACGCGACGCGACGGTGGACTGGACGGGTCGTGCGGAGGCTCATCTCTGGGCAGCCTGAAGGCCGGCGGGTGCTGGGATGGTGCTGAAGACGTCAGCGACAGATGTGGGCAGCTTCCGACTAAGGTTTATCCGCGTCACGCGGGAATGGCGTTTTCACCCGGCCGGATTGAAGACCGGATGGTTGCTAACTTGGCTTGCTGAAGCTTCTCCGTTTCTCGTTTTGTTGGCTTCGGAGCCCGGCGACCGCCAGTGCGCGTGATGACGTGGCGGGCAGCAACTTCCCGAGCTTGTCTGTTGGTCGGTCTGGGTGCCAGACGGAACAAGGCCAGGCTGACGCCCGCAGCCGCCAAGTTGTAGAGTGTCGCCCCAGGCAAGGCTATCCCGTGGAAGGAGGCTGTCTCGTATGCGCCAGTTGGCTCCGGGATCACGCCGGCAATCTCACGCCCAGTACATTGCCTCAGGTCTGCACGTGCTCACCACGCGACGCCCGCTTGGCTATCTTCGACCTGGGCGAGCACGCCGCCGAGCGCCGTAGGCAGCGCCACACCCTGACAGAATATTAGGTCTGCTTGAACACACTCTTCTGGTCGATAGGGCTGCCTTTGCGTGCAGTGCGTCGACCCAGGCCGGGGATCAGGGAATCAGTGATGCTGCCCGCATGTCTGGATTTTTCAGCAAGCCAACGGGGCATCCGGCCACGGCCTGACCGAGTGTTCCGCTATTATCGGAATCTCGGTACTTTGGGGTGACCTTGCCTGATTTGCGAGTGGGTGAGCCGCGACGTGTGGAAGGCACGATATCTTCAAGGGTACCGAAAAACTCATCCAGCGTGTAGCTGGCGGCCTTGGTAAACGTGGCAAGTTGCCGGCGTGTCGCAGCAGCATGTCGGCGGCCTGAAATCACTTGTTTTCGGCGCTCTTCAGAAGCAATGAGAGCCTTCAGTGTCTACGAACTAAGGGTTTGAATGTCGGTATTTATGCTGCGCAGGTGTATGGCCTTTCATTGATCTGTGAAGGGGCGCGGACGTGCGGGATGAGGGCGGGAGTTGTTCTGCGGGCATTTTCGACGGTCTTTCACAAGCGAGCCGTAGCGGGCCGCTGGAGGCAAGGGCGAACCGGTGGCCGATTGCTCTGCGCGGGATTACGGGGTCAGATAGATTTGCCGATGGGAGTTGTTGCGGGGCGGTCGACATGCGGCCAAGGTTCAGTTAGATCGCCAAAGTGCAGCCCGCACATCAGTTAGCCTGGCCTAGCGCATGCCTAGGTCTATGCTGGCGGCATGGAAGACTTTGGCTGGAGCGGACATCTTCGCCCACCCCAGCTCAAGTTCCACTGATTAGGTTTGCTGGCCATTCCACCGGGGAAGGAAACTCACTCAAGTCCCTTGGGCCGGTCCAGCGCCCAAGTGAGAAAGAAGGCTACGCATCGACGGTGAGAGAGACTGCCAGTCCGCATAGCAAGCACACAACTCACGCCGCGCCCAGTAGTCAGTGAGCGGGATACTACGTATGCGATAACGCGCACAGCTGTTTTCCACCACTGCTAGCGGAAGCACTCCCACTCCGACGCCTGCTTGGACCATCTCACAGATGCCGTCAAACGTCTTCATGCGCGAACGGGGAACCAGTGCCATGCCGGCAGCGCGCGCGTGAGCATCGATGTGATCCTGCAGGGCATTGCCGTGAGTTAGGGAAACAAAATATTCGCCACCTATCTCGCTGTACGAAATCTCCTTTCGAGACGCTAGCTTGTGCTTATGCGGCACAATCAATACCAGGTGGTCAGATGCTATCGGCTGCACTATCAAACCAGCAGAAGCATTCACGGCGTTCGATATGACGCCGGCTTCTCCCGAGCCAGAGGCAATCCGAGCCACAATTTCTTCGCTGGTTCGCTCTTTGAACTCCAAGCTGAGCTGCGGTCTGTCGTGGAGCCAAACACCTACTCGGGGAGGCAGAAACCAGGTCAGCGCAGCTGTATTGGCATACAGCGTGAGCGTGCCTCTTTCTCCATATACGTAGCTCTCGAGCTCTGCCTTCATTAAGGCTTGCTGCCGCAAGATCACGCGCGCGTGATGAGCCAGAGCATCTCCCGCCTCCGTTACGATCACCCCGCGAGGCCTGCGTTCGAGAAGTTTCAGCCCCGCATCGGCTTCCATGCTCCTTAGTCTTTCGCTGGCTGATGCGAGAGCTAAGCTTGCGGCTTTTGCTCCACGGGTGATGCTGCCGGATTCAACGACATGAAGGAACAAACGTAGGTCAGCTAGGTCAAGTCGCATACTATGATCACCCTTCGGGTGATCCGAAGGGAGGCTCTCCAAAATCCGCATTGTTTGGAGCACCGATCTTAGCTTTAATACTCGCATGGACGACAAACTTTTTTTCTACAGCCTCCTCATCGGAACCTTCTTGTTCGCGGGTATGGTTAAGGGAGTGACCGGGATGGGGCTTCCAACGGTGGCTATGGGCCTCTTGGGCATAGTCATGCCCCCATCGATCGCGGCCGCCATTCTGGTTATCCCATCATTTGTAACGAATGTGTGGCAGCTCTTCACGGGCCCATCCGTTCGAAAGATCCTCAAACGGCTTTGGCCGATGATGTTGCTGATCGTGGTCGGCACTATTGGCGGCTCTTCGCTGCTCGTAAAGATTGATGCTACTTGGTCCGGATTTGGGCTTGGTGTTGCGTTGATCGTCTACGCGGCATACGCGCTTTTCGCGCCTACTCTCACAGTGTCGGAGCGGGCCGAACGCTGGGCATCTCCGATCGTCGGCTTGGTTACCGGCTTGGTGACTGGCGCTACAGGTGTCTTCGTGATGCCCGCCGTGCCGTACTTAGGTGCGCTACGTTTTGACAAGGAAGAACTTGTCCAGGCACTTGGACTGTCTTTCACCATCTCAACCGTAGCACTCGCAGCCGGTCTCTTCGCGCATGGTGCTTTCCGCTTGGATCAACTTGGGCTTTCGAGCATGGCAATTATTCCGGCCCTCATCGGTATGTGGATCGGAACATTGATACGCGCCCGCATCAGTCCCAAGCGCTTTCGCCAGTGCTTCCTGATCTTCCTGATCGTCTTGGGTCTGGAACTGGTTTCACGCCCGTTTTTCTGATTAGCTCGCCAGCCTGATTAGGTTACAGTACTGGCGTGAAGGCTCAGCCATGTGCTCAACGCTGGATCAATGCATCGAATGCTGGATTCAAGCCGAAAGAGAGTTTGAGCAATCTGCGTATCAGCTCGCCTCCGCAATGTCCGGCAGTCTGACAGCGCTGGACGTTGCGTGGAGTGAGTTTCACCGGTGCCATGACTTAGCTAGCGACGCGCTCAAGGCAGTCGTGGAGGCAAAGAGGAAGCTGAAGGCCTCTAATCATTAGTACTGCGGTGCAAGAAGATGTCGGCTCTTTTGGCTATGTTTCTTGCATGTACGGGGATCTAAGTGGAACCCATCTGGTTGAACCAATTGAAGCGCATTCAGGCACTCGCGTCCACGAGTCTTGCTTACTGTACAGATCCATACGAGAGGGAAAGACTTCTCGAAATGCTGAACGTATGCGACGGGATGCTCGCGCGGCACACCGGCCTTTCGCTTTCAGCGGTATTGAACGTTGCACCTGACCAGAAAAGCTATCCGACGCCCAAAGTCGATGTGAGAGCTGCGGTCCTTGAGGCCGGCAAGATCATGCTGGTTCGGGAAAGGGACAACGGGTTGTGGACGATGCCGGGCGGGTTTGCCGAGATCGGTTTTTCGCCTGCTGAGAATGCAAAGAAGGAAGTGTTGGAAGAGGCCGGGGTTATCGTTAGTGTTCGCTCATTATATGCGGTGCGGCACAAGGCAAAGGGCCCATTCCTCCCCGACGTGCGTGATTTCTACAAGATGTATTTCCTGTGTTCCCGAGTGGATGAGACGGTGCCCGCGCCGGGCACCGAAACTACAGAGGTGAGGTTCTTTGGAGTCGATGAGCTTCCGCCGCTTTGTCTGGATCGCGTGGTGCCACAAGACGTGGAGCGAGCGGTGCTGCACGCCTCCTCCCCAGTCACTTGTTGGTTCGATTGAAATTCTCTTTTGCTGAGACTGGAGTAGCGGTCGTCGTTACGGGCTTCGGCGCAGGGATTGCCGTCGAAGAGTGCGGTGTCACGAAGTCCCACGTTTCTCCACTACGAAGTCCGCTACCTTGTGATTCTCCGGGCAATGTGAGCTTGCTTGATAAGACCGTCCATGGTGTTTCCCGTGACGCGCGCTGCTGACGACACATCCATCGGACTAGGCGGGCGTTCCGCTGGTTTCGAAAAGGCGGTATCGATGCCCGTTGGGCAGCGATTGCTGGTGCGATGTCGAGGCGAGTTGGTGGGTAGTACCGGAGGCAGCTTGACCCCCCGACTTCTGGCATTGGTGCTGAACAGCGCAACGGAGCGCTGTCACAGTAGCGGTTGCGCGCCCAACGCGGTCTAGTGGCAGTCAGGAATTGGTGTCTCCAGATTGCAATCAGAAAATAGAATGCTCTGCGAAAGGAAGAGTACAAGAAGAATCGAAGGAATTGGCGCGTGTTTCGCGGCGTGCCTTCAGAATTGGAAAGATAAATTCTGAGGTGTTAGCATCAATGTTTCTCGGGGTACCATGGTGATTCATGGCACGTCTGTCACTGCGTTGCAATCTTTTCGCTTTAGCCCTCGCTCTCGCGTGTATGGTCGTCGTGGTCCCCGCATGCGGGCGGGAGAGTCGTAACCCAACGACTGCGCGGACGTATTACGAATCCTTGGACATGTCCTCGCCTAAAGCAAGTGCGCGTGCCTTCGTCGGTGCCTGGGCGAGACGGGATTTCATGACGGTCTATCTGCTACTGTCTCCGCAGGCCGAGGAAGACGCGGCGCGCTCGATCGACGACTATATGACGCAACGGCTCGTTCCAGGTTTCGACATGGCCGATCAGCAGGTCTCGCCGTCCCATGCATCTTCTGGTATCTCCACTGAAGCGATCATCGCCGGCGAGTCTCCGGTGCTGGAGTTTAATACCGATCCGACGCGGCGCTTCGATGCGCTGTTCGGCTACGCGGCCGCGCAGGGCAAACTGCCCTTCGCGCTCAGCACAACAACGCGTCTCGAGGCTGGACCCACGGATGACGTAGTGGCGACCTTTACCGCCGTGACTCCAGAGGCAGAGACGCTTGAGCTCACACTGCAGCTACAGCCTTCCGGTCACTGGAAGCTGGACCAGGTACGGTGGCCGGGCATCGCCAGTGAGGCACGGCCATGGGACGCTTCGGCCGGACCAGCGCGTGGCGCGACGACTGGGGGCGGGCTACCGAAAAACGATGATGACCACGCTCGCACGTTCTATGAGTCCCTGGACATGCATTCGCCGGGCGCGACGCTGCGCACCTTCCTTGCTGCGTGGTCTCGTCAGGACTTTTTGGTCGTCTACCACTTGCTGTCGCCAGCCGCGGAATGGGAGACGATGTCGGCAATGGGCGATCTGAGAGTTGGTGCGCTGGTGCCGGGGCTGCTGCTGTCCGACCTGGAAGGCACGCCCGTCCTTCAAACGGCAAGGCGCTCGTCGGAAGAACGGGCACGTGGTGTGACGTCGAACAACGAATACACGTTCGACCCGGCCCGCAAGTTCGACGTGCTACTGATGCGTGCTGTGCAGTTGGGTAAGCTGCCTTTCACACTGAATGCGGAGACGCGCGTCGAGCCTGCACGGGTGGACGCCGACGTGGCCACCGCTACACTGCGCAATCCTGGTGCGCCTGATCTGGCTGTGCGGCTGGTTGCCCTGCCTTCGGGACGCTGGAAAGTGGATCGGATCGCGCCCGTAGGTACCGACGAAGGCGCATGGCCATGGGCGGTAGAGGCGGCGAACTGAAATCGCATCGCGGTCCCCTGCGGCCGGTCCGGCGTCGTAGTGGCTCAGCCGGAAGAGGTGGTTGCCGGATTGGTCGAGGACTGGCTGTTGCGAGGAGGATCTCGCAGTACCTGCTCAATGCGTCGCAACAGGTCGGTGCGTGTGGAGTCCGGCTGGGCCGAGCCTGGCTCCAGGACGATGCCGCAGTCCCGAGCGGTGTGGATATCCGATTGCTGACGCGCTGTCAGCCTCTGACGCACGTCGAACAGAGTGGCCCACGCATCACGCCCATCCCACGCGCGCTGATCCGGTTCCGCGCCAGCGTCGCGTAAGACTTCCATATACCGCACGATCTCGTCGTCACCGAAGGCGAAAACGTTAGCGCAGTCACCCTCGCATCTACGTTCGGCCATTCTGATCGCCAGGGCAAGTGGTGCGCCGACGTTACGCTCCGGACCACCCGGGTAGGGGCGGAAACCGAGCTTGGCCAGGGCTGCCACGGTTTCGGCAGACAGTGGTGCAATCTCGAACAGGGAGCGACCCGGCATCAACGAGTCTGGCTGGACGCCGTGCTCGATCAGCAACGCGAGCTTATCTGACGGATTGTGCTGGTTGTACTGCAGAAGGTTCAGTGGCCAGTAGACCACGGTGCTGCACTGGCCGGCCGGTTCGGTGAGCTCGCTGACGTCGCGTCCCCAGTGGATGCCCTGCACCTGTACGCCACGCTCCAGCCAACGTCGCAAATCCGCCGCTGGACCATGGCGCAATGCCGCGTCGACCGCAAGAAGGCCGATCGTCTGTCGCCCGTTCACATTGTCTTCGCTGCGCCACGCCGCGTTGGCAACCGCGTCAAGGAACCGATATCGCCGTTCGCTGACAGGGGGGGGCGTGCCGGTGCGGCCCTCGATGACTTCGGTGCGCACCAGGCACACCAACTGCGCTGGCGTCAGCGTTGGATCGCCGGCATCCAGTGCCGCCTGAAGCGACGGCAGGTCGCCGCGCTCGATCGCGGGTCGCAGGCGGGCACGGTGCCGAGCCATCGCCTCGTACATCGGAAGATTGGCGGCAAAGGTTCTTCTGGCGGCTGCTCGGTCACCGAACCACGGAGAGTCGTAACCGGCGAAGAAGGCGACAAAGCCAAGACACGCGGTCACTAACAGCACGAGCCCATATCCGAGTCGGCGCACACCGGCACCGTAAGCGGCGATCGCGACTATGAACGTACTCAGCACTGCACCCAGCATGGCACACAGCAGCAGGAGCGGCGGCATCATCTGCACGCCGATAAGGGAATACATACCTTTCGGTCTGGCTAGCGGCAGTACGGCGCTGATCAGATAAACCAGCGTCGTCGTGGCAATGACAGCGGCTACGGTCATCATCCAGCGACGCCACCGACGGGAATGCGTCCGATGCGTGTCTTGCCCGATGCCGGGTGGTGGTGGTATTTGATCGTCCATATGGCTCAACCGCTTGATGGGGCACATCGGCCGTCACGCTCCATCAGCCTGCCGTCGGAGCATTTCCGGCGCAAACGAGTGTTGTTAGAGGTTGTCAGTTCGTAGTCTATCAATTGTGCTCCTGACCACGTTAGCGACGCATAGAATCACCATCGGAGACGGATCAGGTAAGGCTTAAGTTGGTCAGGGTCCACCATGCCCTGAACTGGGAATAGGTAAAAAACTCCCTGTAGGGAGGCTTAAATAGGGCGAGGTTATCAACGCATCATCTGTAGCCCGCCTTGTACGTCGAACGCTAAGCAGATGGTGGCATTGGTAAGCTTGGGCTCCGCAGTGTACCGAAGTGCGCTTGGCAGCAAAGCCGCCAACACACGCTCGGGCGCGTCCAAGGAATCCACTGCAATGAAGGTCAGTATGGCCTGTGCATCCTCGTCCTCGCGGTTCTCCTTATGGGCGTCGTCGAACACGTAGTTCGAGACGAACCAGGTGCAGCTACCTATCGAGCGTGAGAGACAGCGTGTCGTCCTTGCGGATGGCGGGCACGGCGTCCTCCGGCTCGCCCTCAAGTCCGACATGCAGCAACTCGACCAGGTTTAGCGCCACGGCATCGTCGGCCAGCAAGGGCTGCCGCTCTGATGAAGCGTCTTTCCCTCCCGCACTTGGACTTGCTGCGGTGTGACGATTCGGGCCAATTGCTTGATCCAGTGACTGGCGTAAATCCCATGCTGATGCAGCAGGAATGCCTGGCCCGCCTCGAGATAAAACTTGGTGGCAACTCGTCGCCGTCAAAGGTCTCGATCTCCCTCACGCCAAGCCCCTGCAGTACTTCGCGGGAAAGCTGGCCTCTCGGCCGAGTAGCCCTCCCAAGAGCGGCAGAAACCTGCCGGCTCATGCGTCCAGTCGTGGAGCCAAGACTTGGGAGCTAATGGCACGTCGTTGAGCAGATCGATATTGGACGAGTCGAGGCGGCTATGGGCGTAGTGCGTGACGAAGTCGCTAGCGGCCAGCCCTGCCTTCACTTCGATCAGGCCTTCCCGGTGGGCCTGATCATTGGCTGCTTGGATGCGCTTGTGGTCGTCCGTCTCGTTCAGTAAATGCCGACGATCGGGAGGCTTTGCGAGCGTGGCGTCCGGCAACAGCACTACCTATTGCTTACCGTAGGACGGCGTTCGCCCGACCGGCAGACCTTGAAGGAAACAGCGCCGCTGGGTGTGCTGAGTAGACAGATCGAGCAGGACCCGGCCCATGGCGGTCGGCCGCCACTGCAAAGTCGGGGGGGGGGGGGCAGAGGTCGTCGCACATCGACGCCGTAAAAAGGCTACGGGCACCGTGAAGGCTTCACACAGCCGTGTCAGCTCACGCTCGGCCCAATCGGCCAGTGTCAATGCGGGTTGTGGCGGATGTACTCCGTCCGGGCGAATGGCGGTGCTCTTTCGTGCGAGAGCGGAGTGGACCGGGATGTCCTCGCCCCGGATGACGACGGCTGTTGCGACAGTGAACGAGCGATCTCGGGAGTGGACGCCCAGGGTAGGGGCGGAATAGAGCGCGGAGAGCACGCCAAGACCGAAGGCGTTCTTGGGCACTTGCAGTTCCTCGCCCTAGCCGGACTCGGCGATGTGGGCAAGGGTCTGCATGGCGTCGATGCCGACGCCGTCGTCAAGGACGACCAGCGCGTTGCCGTCAACGACAACCTCGACTCCCGGGGCTGTTGCCCAGCCAGCGTTCTGCGGCAGTTCAACGACCATGGAGTGTGGGGTGAGGGGGGGGGGCACAAGTTGACGATCAGGCGGTGCGGGTTAGTCCTCAAACGGATGGTGGCCGTGGTGGACTCCTCGGATGGGTAGGCACCGAGGCGCTTAGAGGAAAGACGGCGCGATAGCTCCGACGCTTTAGGGTGCTGGACTGGAGGTGCCCGTTCAGGGAAGTGAACGGAAATGCCCAAAGGAGGAGAAACATCGACACCCGCTAGGCGCGCGCGTCCGTGGCACGATGCGAAGCGGACGAGGTGGTTGGAGCGAAGAATTCCGCGACACAGCCCTGGCGACCGTGGCTGCTAGCGATGGCCGATAGACTCCGGCGATGCAGGTACTACGATCGGCCATGTACCACGCTATGTCGCACATAAATGCGTATTGCCGCTGGCCGCGTTATACGCGTCCCACCAGTTGGCAAGGCTTGGCCTGGGTCGCAGTTCGGCGAAAGAAAAGGCGCCGAAGGCCGCATGGCCTTCGGCTCAGGAAGAAGTCGCCACCCGTGGGCTGTGCCAGGAATCGGTCGTCGTCGAAGCCGTTCGCTGTCGCAGCATTCGCACTCGGCCGTTATCGTGGCTGCGGCCGAAATCCTTTGGCACGCATCTGCGCACAAAGGGAGCCCAGTTTTTCGCCGTTGGGCACGGCACTGAATACCGTCGTCCCGAAGGGTCTCCTGATGGCTGGTAACGGTAAACCGGCCAATCATCAGGAGACCCTTCGCAGAGAACGGAAGCGTCGGACAATCAGGAATGCGCTGGGCGCGATTCATGGAGAAGTTGCCTTCTCGTCTCGCAGCCATCGTGGGCACGGCAAGACGCGCACTCTCTCGGAGAAGGCTTCGCGCGCTGAGGCTCCCGCCCTGTGGTGGGATGGCCGCCATGTGACAGCAAAGAGTGCTACATGGCGTCGGGGTTCAAGACTGCTGAGAATGTCCTAGGACTGCGGCTGCGTTTGCGCGGTGCGCTACGCTTGCGGACACCGGGCGACTCGACGGGTAGCGTCCCCTTGCAGTCCGGATACCTGCTGCAGGACCAGAATGCTCCGCTCTTGCCGGTGCGCTGGCGTGTCGCTGACCCGCATTGCGGACAAGTCGGCCCCTGAGGGATCTTGATGGGCAGCGATGTGCCGCGGTACTGCGCGATCAGTTGGGTGATCCAGGCGGACTGCTTGGCGATGAACGTGTCCAACGTCAGCTGGCCCGCTTCGATCATGTCCAGAGCCTGTTCCCAGACCGCCGTGGTGCCGGGGTCCGCGATGGCCGCGGGCACGGCGTCTATCAGGGTGAACGCAGCATCCGACGCGCGGACGGAGCGGCCTTTCTTCAACAGGTAGCCACGGCCCAGCAGGCCGCTGATGATGCTGGCGCGGGTGGCTTCCGTGCCGATGCCCACGGTGTCCTTGAGCTTCTGCTTCAGCCGTGGATCGGACACCAGCCTGGCGACGCCCTTCATGGCCTTGATCAGTTCGCCCTGAGTGTAGGGACGCGGTGGCAGCGTCTTGAGCGCCTTCAGCTCGACACCGGCCACTTGGCACGACAGGCCCTCGCGCAGCGGCGGCAGCACCTGGCTGCGCTGGGCAGCGTCGCCGGCGTCCTCCGGGTCGGCCTGCGGCTCGACCAGCACCAGGCGCCAGCCCGGCACCACCACCTGCTTGCCCACGGCCTGGAGCGCCTGGCCCCCGCACGACAGTCGCGCGGTGGTCCGGTCGAACTCGTGGTTCGGGAGGAACTGCGCCAGGTAGTGTGCGCGGATCAGGCGGTAGACGGCGAGTTCCTTCTCGTTCATCGCCGCCAGGTTCGCGGGTTCGAGCGTCGGGATGATGCCGTGGTGGGCCGAAACCTTCGCGTCGTTCCAGGCGCGCGAGTGCTGGGTGCGGTCGAGCTGGTCGAGAACCGGCCGCAGCGTAGGGTCGGTCTTGAGCAGACTGTCCAGGACCGCGGGGACTTCGCTGAGCATGCTCTCGGGCAGGTAGCCGGAGTCGGAGCGCGGATAGGTCGTGGCCTTGTGTGTCTCGTACAGCGCCTGAGCGATGTCCAGGGTCTCCTGCACATCCAGCCCCAGTTGCTTGGAGCAGACCTCCTGCAGCGAGCCCAGGTCGAACGGCAGCGGCGGGCCTTCGCGCATGCGCTCGATGTCAACTGACGCGATCTGAGCGGTGCCGGCCGCGTGGATCTGACGTACGGCCTGCTGCGCGACGGGCTCGCGCAGACAGCGACCGGCATCGTCGGTGCTGGTCTCGGGTGCCAGCCACTGCGCGACGAATCTCTGGCCGGAAGCGGACAAAGCGACGTCGATGGACCAGAACGGCACCGACACGAACGCAGCGATCTCGCGATCTCGATCGACAACCAGGCGCAAGGTCGGTGTCTGCACGCGGCCGACCGACAGCACGCCGTCATAGCCGGCCTGCCGCCCGAGCAAAGTGAACAGCCGGCTGAGGTTCATGCCGACCAGCCAATCCGCACGCGAGCGCGCCAGCGCCGAGTAGTACATCGGCAAGGTTTCGGCCGAGGGCCGTAGCTTGCCGAGTGCCGTGCGGATCGACGCGTCGTTGAGCGCGGATAGCCAGAGGCGTTGGATCGGGCCGCGGTAACCGCAAAGCTCGACGAGTTCGCGCGCGATCAGCTCGCCCTCGCGATCAGCGTCAGTCGCGATGACCAGTTCGGTCGCCTTGCCCAGCAGGGCCTTGACGACCTTGAACTGCGTGGCGGTCTTCGGTTTGACCTCGACCTTCCAGCGTTCGGGAAGAATGGGAAGCTGCTCGATGGACCAGCGCTTGAAATGTTCGCCGTAGGCTTCCGGTGGCGCGGTTTCCAGGAGATGCCCGATGCACCAGGTGACCACGATGCCGGCACCGTTGAAGCAGCCGTCACCGCGTTGCGTGGCGCCGAGGATCCGGCCGATGTCCTTGCCCTGGGAGGGCTTCTCGCACAGAAATAGCCGCATGCTGGTCCATCTGAATCACATGGTGGAGTCGATAGAAGTCAGGATGTCGGCGGGACGAAGATGCGGCAGCAAACAAGCCGCACACCGCAGCCCCGCTTTCACGAAGTGCGCAGTTCGACAACGAAATGCACGGTGGCCGCTGGTCGCCGAGGTGGGAGCGTCCGATTGGGCGACGTGTGGAACACCATGGACGTCGGTGGACCTATCCCCAGGGGATAGCGCAAGGGCCGTGCCGCCGAGGCAAGGCAGCGGCTGGATCGCCGCTGCCAGGTGTCGCTACTCGCCGCTCTCCTGCTCGGCGTTCGACGGCTTGGAGTTCAGCTTCACCGACTCGATGCGGAACGGCAGGATGCCGACGCGGCGCGCTTCGATCTTGAAGGTGACGCGCTCGTTCTCCTCGGCGTCCTCCCATTCGTCGCGCACGGTGCGGCCATCGACCAGCACCCGCATGCCCTTGTGATAGAGCTTGGCCCAGTGCTCGGCATCGCGATGCCACAGCTCCACCGGCGCCCAGAAGCCGCCGCGGTCCTCGAAGGTGCCGTCCTTCTTCGGCACCGGGTTGTCGAAATAGACGTTCAGCCGCAGCAGCCGGCTCGGCTCGTCGTTGCCGTTGGGAAACTCACGGTACTCGGGGGGCGAGCCGATGTTGCCTTCGCCGTAGAAATGGGTGCTCATGTCGCAATCTCCGTGGTGGTTGAAAAAGCCCGCGCCCACTCGGCGTCGGGTGCATGCAGCGGCAGGAAAGCGGTGGCCACCGCTGGTGCTGCGATCACCGGTCGCGCATGGCGTCGGGGACCGAGCCAAGCCGGCGCAGATAGGCGGCCTCGGCCTGGGCCAGCTTGCTGGCACATTCATGGGCTTGCCGTCCGAGGGTGTGCAGCAGGCTGATCTGCATGTTCAGAACGGCGCGCTGCTGTTCGATCGCATGCAGGTCGTCCAGCAGGTTGAACGGTGTGGCGGTGCTGCCCACCATCTCCTGCCACAACGCCACACCCATGGCCGACCTGTTCGGTCTGCGCCAGCGCAGAAAGGTCGTGCCTGCGCCAGTGCGCTGCTGGGCCAGTTCGACGGGAAGCAGGTGGAAGGGATGCCTGCGGGCCTGTGGCAGCACCCGCCGCTGCGCCAGTGCGATCAGTTCGTCGCGCAGCGCAAAGCATTCGTTGGCCCAGGCTTCGAGAGCCCCCTTACCTTTAAAGGGCCTTAAAAGGCCTTTTAGATAGGCCGCGTGTTCCATCTGGATGAAGTCCGCCTGTTGCAGGCCCTGAAAGCGCGACTGCGGCAGATGGCCCCGGTCGTTCATACTGGTTCGCTCTCGTCGTCGCCCGGATCGGCGGCTGCGCCGCTCTCGGGCTGGGCCTCCTCGGCGGAACTCGTCGCAATGGGGGCGGTGCGCTGCTGCAGGCCGCGGCGCACGATCGGCGGCGCGAAGCGGGAGCGTCGGGTGCCTTCCAGCACGTCCTGCGGTAGCTCGCCATACTTCTCGAGGGCCTGCTGGGCAGCGGCGTTCTTCGCCGCGAAGTCGTCGCGCGTGGTGCCGGAGTAGCGGTACTGCTGCGCAAGGGAGAACAGGCTGCGCAGTGCATGCGCGCCAGCGTGCAGCCAGCGCTCGAGCGTGCTGCGGTCGATCAGCGCGGTGTGGTGGGCCAGGATGAGCTTGCGCGCGATGTCGTCGTAATCGGCCAGCAGATAGACCGCGGCGAAGCCGAGCTGCGCATTGACGAAGAGCGGCAGCTTGACGGGCTGCACGTTGAGGTTCTCGCCCAGGCTCAGCGCCGCGGGCACACCGGATAAGGCCTGGTCGACCTGCTCGCGCAATGCCTGAAGGGTAGTCTTGGTCTGTTCGAGCTTGTCGTCGATGCGCAGCATCCACCAGTCCGAGTACGGATCGTCCTGTTCCGAGCCGCGCTTCATCTTGTTCATTACCGAGACGAAGCCATTGAGGCCGACGATGGCCGGCCGTCGTTCCGCGGCGGCCCGGCCGTGCCAGATGCGCGAAGCGTGGTGGGTGTGCAGCGTCAGCGACATCGCGCTGCGCAGTGATCCGAGATTGAGCTGCAAGGGTTCGTTGGTGGCCATGGGGACGACTCGCTGTCGGAAGACGAGCCCCCAGCTTGCTCAACGAGCGGAAGGTAGTCAGTCAACAAACCGAACTCGGCGTGACCCCGGTTGTGTCCTGGGAGCGATGCGCGCGAAGCTATCCCCAGGGGATAGCTCCATGGAGTGCCACCGAGGACCAAAAGCTTCCCGCGGACGGAAGCGGGGAAGAAGCGGATGCAGGAAAGTCGGCGGGATCGCACGGCGATTCGTTTTATGAGCGTCTTCCGTCGCCAGTGGAACGTAGCGTGACCACGCATACCACGGCAGTCAGCGCCGAGAGCACAGCCAGCACACCAAAGATGCTGTGGAAAGCAGAGGTGTAGGCATGATGTGCAAGTTCGATGATCGCCCCGTCCGCTGCACTGACGGCGCCGGTAGAAGAACCGTGACCGGAGCCGGCTCCAATCTGGCTGGCGATCGCCATGGCGTCCTGCGGGAGCGACAGCGAAGCGGCCTGCGCCGCTGCGCGCAGGTTCGCGGCCGTCAAGCCGACCAACACGGCACCGATGGCGGCGATGGCGATGGCTTCTCCCGCCACGCGCATGGTGGTGAAGATGCCGGCCGCCATGCCTGCGCGCTCCTTGGGCACCACACTGACCGACAAGGCATCCATCAAGCCCCACGGCAGGCCATTGCCGATGCCGATCAGCAACATGGGGATCGCCATCGCCCACAAGCTCCCGTCAGCAGACAGACCCATCATCGACCAGGCGCCGAGCGCCGAGATGAGGAAGCCGATGCCAGACAGCAGACCCGGCGAGACATGTTGGGTCATGCGCCCGGCCAGTAGCGGCACCACCAGCATCGGTGCGGTCAGAGGAAGGATCGCAAGGCCGGCCGTGAACGCATCGCGCCCCTGGATGACGATGAACCAGATCGGGACATAGACGATCTGGGCAATGAAGCTGAATCCGGTTGCCACCGGCAGCAACTGCACGCCGATGAAACGCGGGTAACGGAACAACGAGAGTTCCAGCATGGGACGCGGACGCCGCAGTTCCACGGCGACGAAGGTGCCGAGCAGCAGAACAGTGCCGCCCAGCAGCGACAGCACGCGCAGGCTCGCCCAGCCGTCTTGCGGCCCGCGCACGATGCCGAACGTCAGCGACACCAGGGCAGCCGTGAACAGCATGGTGCCCGGCCAGTCGATGCCTCGCGCCTCCGGGTCACGGGATTCCCTGATCCGTCGCGTACCCAGCATCAGGATCAAGGCCGCGATCAGTGCGATGGCGAAGTAGAGCGAGCGCCATCCCAGGTGTTCGATCAGGAACCCCGAGGCCATTGGCCCGAACGCAAGACCGACGCCGAACGCGGTGCCCAGGAAGCTGAAAGCCCGAGTGCGTTCCGCGCCCTCGAACTCCTGTGCCAGCAGAGAAGTGGCCGAAGTCAGCACCAGAGCACCGCCGACGCCTTCGGCGGCGCGCAGCAGATTGAGCAGCAACAGGTTCGGGGTCAGGCCGATCAGCAGCGACGTGGCGATGAAAATCCAGAGTCCTGCCACGAAGCACCGCTTGCGGCCGATCTGGTCGCCGATGGTGCCCGCCGCCATGACGCAACCGCCGAACGCGATGGCGTAGGCATTGACGATCCAGCCCAAGGCGGATGGGTCGCCACCCAGGTCGCGCCCGACCGCCGGCGTGGAGATCGCCGGCCCGGTGAATACCAGGGGGATGATGATCGCGGAGACGCAGATCGCCGCCAGTACCTTGTATCGGTCGTCTACGGCGACCGCCGAACGTGTCTTCTCCATTACAACTCCGATGCGCCCTCCGTCCACGCCGGATGCGCATAGAGCCGAGGGCTTGACGATTGCCCTATAGACTAATTAATTCACTGTAAAGTGATAATATGGCTTAAATGCAAATGACTGCTGTAAATAATGCATATATGAACGGCGCCGAGTTCGAGCAGATCACGGCTTTTCTGGCCGCCGTCGAGCATGGCGGCTTCACCGCCGCCAGCCAGGCGTTGGGGCGGGATGGCTCCATCCTCTCGCGGCGCGTCACGGCATTGGAAAAGCGCCTGGGCGTGCGCCTCATGGAGCGCACCACGCGAAGGCTGGCATTGACGGAAGCGGGCGAAGCCTTCCATCAGCGCATGCGCGGCACCTTGCAAGCCTTGCAGGAGATCGAGCAGGACACCGCAGCAGCGGCGACCGGCGTGCGTGGCACGCTGCGCATCGCCTTGCCTGCGACCTTCGGCCGGATGTGGGTTGCCCCGATCCTTCCCGCCTTCTTGGCAACCTATCCCGATCTGGTTGTGGAAACGGCCTTCGAGGATCGTTATGTCGATCTGGTGGCGGAGTCCTTCGATGTGGCTGTCCGCATCGGAACATTGACCGACAGCCGGCTGGTGGCACGCAGGCTCGCGCCATCGCGGCGCTTGCTTTGTGCGTCGCCCGCTTACCTGCAAGCGCACGGTACGCCTGTCCGGCCAGCCGATCTTGCGCAACACGCCTGCTTGGGGTTCTCTCGCCTGGCCTCGCATCCCCTTTGGCATCTGCGCGACGGTGACAAGGCAACGGCGATTCGGATCGCAGGCCCGCTGGTCACGGACGATGCGCAAAGCCTCGTCCAAGCAGCCGTTTCCGGTGCAGGCATCGCCATGGTGTCCGACTGGCTGGCAGGCCCGGAACTGTGCAGTGGCCGGCTGGTGCCAGTGCTGCCTGACCATCCCGTGGAGAACAACGAGACGATCTACCTGGTGCATCCATCCGCGCGATTGGTTCCGGCTAAGACACGGGCGTTCAGTGATTGGATGACGTTGCAGTTGGACGTGACCTCGTGGAGCGGCGACATATCGGGCAGGTAACGCGCGAACGAGTAGCTCTGCGCTATCCCTTGGGGATAGTTCCACGGACGTCCATTGAGGTCTGTTGGGCAGGGCTGCGCGATCAGCTTTTGCGTAGCAGTTCGCGCAATCGGTTGATGTGCTGCATGGCGACCTCCGGTGGCACCACGTTGGGCTTCGGAGATCGCGGGGGCTGCGGCATAGGTGCCGCCGCCTTAGGTTGCGCGGCCCGGGCATTGAACTCGCCATGGATGGCGCGCTGGATGATTCCGAACAGGTAACCCGCAGGATTGCGGATCGAGCTACCACGGCAGCGTGCGTCCCATTCGTCGAGCACGGCCTGACGCAATGCAGGTTGGACCTGCTGTAGCGCCACCATGACACCCCTTTGCTGCTCGGCCATCAAACCGGTGAAGCGCGTCGGCCACTCCACGCCGTCTGGCGCGCGCGCCCGCGCGGTAGTACGTACTTCATCAATACTTTCCTTACGTACTGTACGGTCCTGCTTCGGATTCCGAAGAGAGCCGTTCGATGTGGGTTTCGCGCCTGCTTCGGATTCCGAAGACGGCCCCACGGCGTTCCGAAGAAGGGCCGTCGAGCCTTCTTCGGATTCGTGCCCAGCGTCCTCTTGTGGGTAACTTTCTGCCAGCCCGTCGCCCTGGCGCACCATGCGCTGGGCCAGCACCTGCAGGCGCGACGGCAAGGTGCGGCCGCTGAGCAACGGATCGGCGGCGATCTCCTGCAGGGTGTTGAGGCCGACGACCTGGACGGCCTTGGCCGAGTGGCTCAAGGATTGGCTGACCAGCTCCAGGTAGTCGGGATCGAGCTGCATGGCCTCGAATGGGGTCAGGGGTTCGTCGTGCAGCACGTAGAGGTTACCGAGGATCCGGCCCGACCTCAGATCGCGCCGGCGGCGCACCAGGCTCAGCCAGCAGGTCAGGCGCAGCAGCGTCAGCGCGCGTGCCACGGTCTCGTGCGAGGCTTGCGCGCTGCACGGTATCGTGGCGAGCCAGGGACGCAATTGCTCGTAGGTCGGAAACGCGGTGACGCCGTCGTCATTGAGCAGCAGCCGGAAAACTTGCCAGGCATTGCGCTCCAGCGGGGTCAGCCTGCGGTCGAGGAACAGCCGTCGCGGGACGCTCTCGTGGCGGTTGCCGCTGTAGAGGAAGCGGTCCGCGGCAGGTGCCGGCGCCTCGGGCTTGGGCGCGAGGGCCTTGAGCACGCCATCAAACAGATCGGCGAGTGCGACCGGGCCTTGGCACCGGGGGGCATCACCCACCGCCATCGGCTAACCCAGCCCCTGGTCGATCCAGGCCTTGATGGTCGACCAGACCACCGACAGCGGCAGCGCCATACCTTCCGCGAGATCCATCGTGGCATCCAGGATAGAGGCGTCATCGTTGAACTCGATCCCCTTGGCGGTGGTCAACGCCTTCCACTGGTTCCACAGCGCAGTGTCCTGCTGCTCGTCCAGCACGGGATGGCGCCCCTTGCGCTTGGGCAACCTCAGAATCTCGCGCCGCAGGGCGACTTCCTGATGGGTCAGTCCATAGAAGCGGCTGACCATCTCCGTGCTGGCACCCAAGCGCAGCATGCGGTCGACCGTGGCGATCTCCTTCTCCACGTCCTGCGCCTGCTTGAGCAACCGCTGCAGGACTTCACGGTTGATGCTCACCGAGCACCAGGACACATTCGCGTTGGCCAGGACGCTCACCAGGGCAGGCTGCTTCAGCGCAACGAGTTCTTCCTCGCCGAATCCCATGGCCTTGCAGCGGCGCAGTTGGCCGTTGCGCAGGTCGAACAGCGCCTGGGCGATGACAGCCTGGTTCAGCGGGTGCGGTGCGCTCATCGGTGCCTCCTCGCTCAGGGGCCCGAGGCCGTGGTGCCGGCTTCCAGTTCCAGTAGCCGCCGGGCCAGGCGCAACAGCCGAAAGAGCTTGACCAGCGCGGTGTCGCTCAAGCGCTTCGAGGGATCGCCGTGGCCGTACAGCAGCCCCGGCAGATGGGCGATGACCTGGCTGTTCGCGCGCGATTGGCCGCTGAGCGCGGAGAGCAACGCAAGCACCGCGCGGCGCGCCTCGGGCGGATCCGCAGCGACCTCGGAGCACGCGAAGCCGATGCCGTCGGCGCGGTCTTCGACGTGCTCGGCGAGGGCCGACTCGGCGGCGATCTCGCGGGCGAACTGAGCGATGTGGATGCGCAGCCGATCGGGCGAGTCCAGGCCGGGCTCAATGTGCCAGATATCCGAGATGGGGTACAGCCCGCCGGCTTGCACCGGAATCGACTGCAGCACGTTCGCCGCGAAGTCAGGTGGCAGGGGATCGCCCAACTGGTCGGCCACCATGCGCTGGATGGACTGCAGGCGTTCGGTAGTGGGCACCGGCGAGACGACATGGCTCTGAATCCGCTTCTGCGCGGCCGAGTCTTCTTCGACAGCATCCGTTTGCGGAGAGGCAGTCGGCGGAGGGGCCGGCGCGGTAGATGAAGCGGGCGCCGTCGTTGCAGGGGTCGGCACCGCCGTTGGCGTCGGAGCATCGAGCGCTGGTCGCGTCTCCGTAGCGGGTTCGGGCAGAGTTGGCGGCGCCGGGGGCGGCGATGGGTCGCTGACGAGGGCGCGGTGCCTGGTCTCGGACTCGGTCAAGTCCAGGCTCAGCACGTCGTAGTCGACGCCCAGCAATTCGGACATCTGGCCGACCAGCTCGTCCTGCGCACGCTGCGACGAGAATTCGTCCGCCTGCGTGTCGAACTGGGACAGCACGTCTTGGAAGAAGCCGTCGAAATCCAGCGACAGGTCGCGCCCCTTGGCATAGCGCTCCCAGGTGCGCTCGCCGGCCTTGCGCATGACGGCGAGGCGTTCGACCTGGTGTCGGCCGAGCCCGGCGTAGAGCACGGTCGGAATGGCCGGCAGCAGATAGCGCACCGCATCGTGCATGCGGCTGATGTGGGACTGCTGAACGGGGTAGCCGTCGGCCGCGAGGCGGCGCGCGAGCTCGGACTGGCTCAGCGTCGTGCCGGCCTCCTGCTCGTAGAACTCGCGCGCCTTCTCGACACCAAGCGCCCGCTCGATGAACGTCAGACCGCCGCGCAACTCGTTCTCCGCGAGGTGCCCGGTCAACGCCACGATCTCCCCGCGATCGGGCCATGGCCGGAACTGGCAGGAAATGCGAAAGAACCGTTCGTCCCGGGTCTCCGACCATAGCTCGCGCAGGATCGCCAACCGGGTGTTTCCGCCGTTGCGGATGATGTAGTGCGGATCGCCTGGTCGCCGGGTGATCGCCGGCGGCGCATCGAGTCCGCGCTCGCGGATCGATGCCTTGATGTCCTCGTAGGCCGGATTGCGCTTGACGCGCGGATCATGCTCATACGGGCGCAACTGGTCGAGAGTGACTACCATCGGGGTGTCGGCGATCGGGTCGCTCAGCGCCGTGGCCGCCGGGCCGTTGCGCTCGAATCCCGCGGCCATCAGCTTGGTTGCCATCTCTTGGCGGGTCAGCTCAGCCATGATCTGCCCCTTGGGGCGAACGGCCCTGCCGGTCGCCCCGGCGGATCTGAGCACGGGCGTTCAGGCTGGCCCGGTGATCGCTGGCGGTCGAACTGGTGTAGATCGGCGCGCAACCGGTCTTGGTGAATTTCAGATGGCCGCCTGGTGTTCGTTTGACGTGCCAGCCCTCGCCGATGGCGAACTCGATCAGGGCGCGCAGCCGCTTGTGGCCGCGCGCCAATTCATGCGCGTTGGCCATGGGGATTCCTCCTGGAGATGTCGGTCTTCGGTGGGTGCCTGACCACCAGGGCCAGTTGCTCGCGCCACTGCGGAAAGAGCTCGGTGGCGAGCGAGCGCATCGTATCGAGCGCTGCGGGCGCGACTCTGCCGGGCGGCTGTCGGTATTCGACACGATGGACTGGCAACCCCCGCGTCGAGGCGCGCGGATAGGCCTCGATTGCCGGTACGTCGGTGTCCAGCACGCGGATGCCCTCGTGCTGTTGGAAGAGGTCACGCAACGCCTGCTGGATCATTCGCGCATTCGCGGACACCGGATGCACCCGATTGATGAGCAGGTGCAGCGGCGGTGGCTCGATGCCAAGGTGGCGATAGGGCGCGATGTCCTCCAGCAACTGGATGGTGCCGCGGCGCAACTCGCGTGCGGCCAGGATCTCGGGGGTTACCGGGGATAGCGCCAGATCAGACGCCAGCACCGCCATCTCCAGCAGCACACTGCGGGCACCCTGCGTGTCGATTAGGACCAAGTCGTATCGGGGCTCTAGTACCGGCAGCAGGTGACGTAGGCGCAGGCGGCCGTCTGGTGCATGCAGCAGCAATGTGTTCAGTTCGCGGCGGTCGTCATTGGAGAGCACCAGGTCCAGTCCAGCGATCGTCGTCCTGGATACCAGTTGCTCGATCTGCCGCTCACTGAAGGCGAGCAGTTCGTAGATGCCCCCGGGCGCACGCAGCGCCAGCTCGTAGTAGGACGAGAGCGTCGGCTGCACGTCGAGATCGAGCAGCAGCACGCGCAGGCCGGCGTCGGCCAGCAGGCCGCCGAGGTTGGCTGCGGTGGTCGTCTTGCCCACGCCGCCCTTGGTCGAAATGATGGATACCACCCGCATGGCACCCTCCTGCGTATGAAAAAGGAAACTCGCGGAGAGCGACCTACGCCCGGTTGTTCAAGCGTTCGGTGATCCACTGGTCGATTTCCACCGAATCCCAACCGACCGCACGCACGCCCAGGCGCAGCGCCTTCGGGAACTGGCCCTTCTTCATCAGCTTATAGATGTGCGCGCGCTTGAATCCCGTCTTTGCTTCTACCTCGGCGCGGCGCAGCACCCGCCGATCGATGTCGGTTGCTATGGGTTCTTTCTGCTGAGTCATCTTGATCACTCCTGAGCGCTCTGGGGCGAACGCGGAACGTGATCTCGGTTTAAGCCTTCATCTTTGACTGTGGCTACCGTAAATGAGATTTAGTGCGATCCTTAAAGGCAGTAGTATTATGAGGACTGCTCTGTGGGTCTTTGAACTAGGCTCTAAGTTTGCAGCGCGCACCGGACTCCGTACAATTGCTTTTTGAAAGAAGGGTGATTTGGATGGTAATGAAGTTGTTATGGAATTGGTGGCTCGGTGTGTGCGGCGACGAACACTCACACTAGCTATAGATGGTGCCAATAGTGTGTTGAGGAAAGCGTCTAGGGACGTATGAGAAGCTACGCCTTCGAGCGCTGCGCAAAGGGCTTCCCTTGCTCGCGCCTGATGGTGTTTCGTTCGCTGAAGTCCTGTAGGCGTGGCACCGGATGCGGACGCACGCATTCACACGGCGAGACGGTCGGTCGCGAGCTCTAGCCCTTGGTCTCTGACCTTCGCGTTTGTTATAGCTATTCAATTCATCGATAGGTGTCGGCTTCCTTAATTCCTGTCATTGCGCAAAGCTTTGTTAAGCAGTGCGGTCTCCGCCTAGTATCCCGAGTTTGGGCGGTTTTCGACCGGGTTGATTCTGGTACTAGTGAGGAGGGTTGCGCCGTGATGTGAAAGGACCTGTGGGATCTCGGAAGCGTAGGAGCCAAGGTCTTCTCGAGCTACTTGGCCTCTGATAGCAGTCTTGCTCATCAGGTCTAATACGCATAGTCTAAGGGCCTTCCGTAACGTCTGTTTGCAAGCTGGATTTCAGCGAATCTCGATATCTTCCTTGAATTTTATGTGGATGGTCCAGCGAGCGAGGCGGCATTCTGGTACTGCCAGACTGACGGTGCGTTACTTCAGTGCGACCTGGGATCGCAGTGATTTGGGTGGTGATGCGTTCGCCTTGTATTGAATCGATTACAGGCACCGGATTGTGGCTGATGCGAAAGATTACGATTCCTCTGCCGGTTACTGAAGTACTGGAAGCGTACTGGAAGTTCGATCGCCTACTCTTGCTGCTTGTAGCAATGGTCGTTCTGCTTTCCGGCGTAACGACGGTTGCCGCGCCCTATCTCTTCTCGCGGTTGATTGACCGGATTCCCCACGAGGGTGCCATCGCACTGGCATGGTGGTTCTTGGTCTACGCCATGCTGCTTGGGCTGGGCTCTGCGCTGCATAACACGGCGCAGTATCTTTCGTTCCTCAGTGGCGAAAACCTGGGTTTCATCACCAGCACCCGCTATATCGTCCGTATCTTGAAGAAGACCAACAGCTTCTTTCTTGAGCACAATGCATCAGAGCTTCAGATCGCTGGCGAGAAGGGGCGTGGTGCACTGAAGGTCGTGGTGCAGCTCTGCCTAGTTGCGTTCATCCCGAGTGCTCTGCAGATTCTATTGACGCTGATTACGCTTGGCGCACTGATCAGTCTCGAGGTTGTAGCGATCGTGACGGGGTATGGCGTCATTGCCATAAGTCTATCAATGAACGCTACTCGGCGTGTCCGGGTCTACCGCGAGGCGGCGGTTGAGGCGGGGCAGCAGAACGCTCACTTCGTCGGCAATACAATTAACGCAATGGAGACATTGCGCCAGTTTGGTGGGCATGCCTGGATGATCGGGCGGTTTGAGCAGAATGCGCAGAAGGTGCGCGACAACTGGCGCGCCTATGTCATCCAGCGGGTCGGCTACATTGTTCTGCTTGGTTTGTGCATAGCAATCGAGTTCATCGTCACGTTCACCTTGCTACTCCCACGTTATCAGAACGGCGATCTCTCCGTTGGCAATATCGTTCTGTTTAATCTGCTGCTGCTCCAACTCAACATGCCCTTTGATATGATCGCGCGCTCGATCGATGACATCGCACGTTCCTGGACCATGCTCGCCCCACTTTCGACCATATGGTCGGTGCCGGAGGAGCGGCAGGTGGTGGATGCGACCAAGTTTGCCGCCGGGAGCGGTCGGATGGAATTCCAGAATGTTACCCATTGCTATGGCAACGGGCGCGGCGTGCGGGACGTGTCCTTCGTTGTTGAGCGCGGGGGCATCAATTTCTTGATGGGGGAAACTGGAGCCGGAAAGTCGACATTGTTCAAGCTTGCATTGAAGTCAATAGAACCCCAGGCGGGGCAGATCTTTGTCGATGGGGCAGACCTTGAAGGCATCGACCGGGCCAACTGGCATGCGGCGGTCGCAGTCGTCCCTCAAGACGTGGTCTTGCTCAACGAAAGCTTGGCCGATAACATCCTTCTCGGGCGCGCGCGCGACGAGGTTAGGCTGCGCCATGCCGCCCAGAAGGCCGCGATTCTGGCCCTGATCGAAGGTCTGCCTGAAGGTTTCGAAACATTAGTGGGAGAACGCGGCCTGAAGCTGTCGGGTGGCGAGCGTCAGCGCATCGCGATTGCCCGCGCGCTCTACGGAGAACCGGAGATTCTTTTCCTAGACGAGGCCAGTTCTGCTCTTGATGATGAAACCGAGCGCGAAATCATGGCCCATATCCGCACCCTTACGGCGGATATGACAGTGCTTGCCATCACTCATCGAAGAGGAGTGATGCGGATATCGACCAAGTGATCGATCTTGATGCAGATCGACGCAATGCATGTCCTTCTCCGGCAATGCCTTAGAGTCGCCCCCCGCACCCGCGAGGAGTTCGTGCTCTTCGCAGACGCCAAGGACCCAGGATGTCACGTGTCAAAGGGCCGGTACTGTAATCCTCTGAAGGTCGAGCTTGGCCCGCAGAACGTAGTTCTTGCGGACTGCTGCCACATTGCACGTCAGCCGTGGGTCAAGGTAGTCCTTGAACAGTGGCGGCCGTGGAGATTCCAGATAGAATTGCCGATCCTCTTTGACCGCTGTCGGCAGCAAAATCTCGGATGAATCGCTATCGGACGCGTCGGTCAGAAGGCACGGCGCATAGCGGAATCCGAGTTTGCGCAGGAGGTAGAGGCGATGCGATCCATTAGTCAGAATGATTCGGTTGCCAAAGCGGGTAGCGCTGACGAGGTTGTCACTGAAACCCAAATATATCACCACCGCATGGCTCGCCGCGCCATAGGGCTCGTAGTCCGCGATGGAGGCGGGTTTGACGGTTGTGATGTCTAGGAAACGCAGATCGTTGGAAGCGGAGGCGAAGGTGTAGTAGCCGTCGGACTGGGTAAGCCGGACCTCTGGATGCACGTGTGCTCCGCTGCGGGAAACAAGCGTTATGACATCCTGCGCACTGGGTGTTGCCGTCATCGACGCCTGCAACCGGTCGATGTGGTGCCGGTTGAGGCATTCCTGAAAGATCACCAGCCGGTCAATCTCCACCATACACCACGAGCGCGGCAACAGGCTGGTCAAACGGTGCATCGAGGGTTGCCGTAACGCGTGTTCCGCCAGAGGCATCATGTCTTCCGGCAGCGCGTGGACACCGACGGCATCGGCGTCGCCTGCTTCGTCTCGCATGAGACCAAGCGCCACAGCCCGCGCCTTCCGCCATTCTTCTACCAAGACAGCTTCGTCGAAGCTGCCAGACAGACAACGTTCTCTGACGAAACGAATGAACCCTGGCAGGGGAAACAGGCCCTTCAGCAGAAGGGTCGTATCAAGGCCATCGGGGTTGATCTCGCTATTCATCCATTTCGCCCTCAGGGTGGTTACTCAACGGGCACCAGAAAAAATGGGATCGCTCAACTGCTTGGCACCCTCGTGTGGCGAATCGAGCGCAGTTCATCACACATCTATAACATGTTATATCGTAACGTTCAAGTGCCATGCATACAATCTCGTCACGCCGGCCTGGCGAGGGGGAGCTTGGCTGCGTACTCATGCACTGCCTGGGTGTATCCACTGACTAGAGGAGATGTTCATGAACGAGCTGATTGAGCTAGGTGTGGTGGCGGGAGAGCGGAACTCGGAGGATCAGATCGCGGGTGGCGAACTGATCGAGTTGGGCTCGGTGGTTTCGGAAACGAAAGCGCACAACCACGGCACATTGTGGGATGGCGTCTTCCCGACCACCTCGCCCTGATCCAACGCGCCACGCAGTACCTGCGGTGCATGCTCTGCATGCACCGTTTCATTGCTTCAGGAGCAGGAGAGCACACACGCGATGGAACAGGCCGCCGCCCAATACTTCCTTTCGAAGCAGGCGCATGTCTGTGTCGCCGGTGACACGATGGTGATCCTAGACCAGGCCACTGGAAGTTACCTCTCCATCGACAGGCGCGGTGCCGCAAGCTTGGGCGGCCTAGTGCTGGATTGGCCTCTGCCATCCGATGGACAGCGGATGCCCAAGGTGCTCCAGTCGCTGGTTGATCGCCAACTGATCACCCAGGATCCGCGACGTGGCAAATCCGCAGCCTGCCCGGATATCGAGCTGCCACGATACTGGGTGCGGGAGGGCGAGCCAAGGGGATGCCCGCAGATCACTGCACGCGACGTCTGCAGGTTTATGGCATCGTTCGCCTATGCCGCGTGCAGCAGGACGTTCCTGCCTTTCAGCTACATCGTCTTCAAGGCCCGCAAGAGGGCAGATGCATCGAAGATTAGGGCGGTGGACATCCAAGAGTTGGCGTTCATAGTCCGGGTGTTCGATTGGCTCCGGCCACTAGCATTCAGGAAGACCGCCGAGTGCTTTCTCTATTGCTTGGCGATGCGGGCGTTCTTGTCGAAGTACGGAATCGTTCCCACCTGGGTGTTCGCTGTCAGGACCCGACCGTTCGCGGCGCACTGCTGGTTGCAGCATGGCGATCAGGTCCTGACTGACATCCCCTTCAATCTGCGCCGGATGGTCCCCATCCTGGTGCTGTAACCCGGCCAGGCCCATGTATCGATACATCGCTGTGCTCTGGAACACCCACTCCGAATCGGCGACGGCACGGGCGGCGCGGGCCATTGCGAGGATCGAATCCGAGCGTCCGGGCATCGCCTGTGTGACACGCGAGCACGGCGCGGCGATCTACTTGCAGAGTGACAATCCGGGCTATTTCGATTGCCGTCAATCAGGGCCGCTGGTCGTGCTCGGCAGCCTGTTCCACAAGGACTTCCGCACGGATGCCGGCCCGGCGCGCGTGGTGCTCGATGCGGCGTCGGCGCAGGCGGCTTGCAGCACCGGGGGCAGCAGCATCGTACAGCAGTATTGGGGCCGCTACGTGGCGTTCGGCTACCAGTCAGCGTCATCAAGCTGGTTCGTCCTGCGTGATCCAACGGCGGAGATCCCGTGCTACATGACCACGGTGGACCAGTTGACGGTCGTCTTCTCCAACATGGAGGACTGCCTGATGCTTGGCCTGCGCGAATTCAACGTCGACTGGTCCTTTCTGTCCTATTCGCTGTTGTTCCCCTTCCGTGACGGCCTGCAGACGGGTTTGGAGGAGGTCAGTTCCGTCGAGGCCGGCGAGGCGGTCTCGATCTGCGATGGCGAGCAGGTCAGTCGGCAATGCCAGTGGGACATCGTGCGCCTGGCCCGCGATGAACCGATCGAGGACCTGCACGACGCCGTGCGGCTGGCCCGCTCCACGCTGCTGGGTTGCATCGCCGCACTCGCCAGCCAGCACGGGCGCATCCAGCTGCAGTTGTCGGGCGGACTGGACTCCTCGATCGTTCTCGCCGGGCTGCTGCACGCACCCTCCGTGCCGGAGGTGACGTGCATCCATCATTACGATGCCGGCATCGGTGCCGACGAACGCATGTTCGCGCGCATGGCGGTCGCAGGTGCCCGCGAGTCGTCGGGCAGAAGCTGCGGGTTCATCGAGTACCAGCGGCAGCCGCACTGTGCGCTCGAAGAGATCATGGGCTTTCCGCGGACGGCGCGGCCTGCGCACTGCTCAGGCTATCTTCTGCACCGTCGTGATGTCGCCTTCGATGGCGACATCGTGCAGTTCACCGGTGTCGGCGGTGACGCAGCCTTTCTTCGCTTCAAGGGCAACGCCGCCGCGATTGATTACGCTTGGCGGCGTGGCATCGACCGTGAGTTCTTCCGCGTCGCGTTCGAAACCGCACAATCGGGCGACTCGCTGTATGGCGTGCTGAGGGACGCCGTGATCCATGGGCTGCTCAGGAAGCCCGCCAGCATCAACGGCCGCTGGGGTATCCCCTGCGAGTGGGTGAAGGTCGAAGCATCCGAACAGGACCCGATGCAGCCGGCCTGGCTGCGGCATGCCTGGTCGCAGGGGCACGACGTATCTCCTTACAAGCTCGCCCATATTGGCCGGATGATCTTTCCGACCAGCGTGCTGGATCCCTACGAAGGCGCGGGCCGTTGGCACGGAGTCTCGCCGATCAGCGCGCAGCCGGTCGTGGAGTTGTTCGCACGCATGCCGCTGCACCTGCTCATGGCTGACGCGGAAGACCGGACCATCGCGCGCCGTGCACTGCAGGGCCTGCTTCCGGACGCGCTTCTGTCGCGCAAGGTGAAATCTTATCTTGACGATCACTCCGTCGCGGTGACCCAGCGACACCAGCAGTTCATCAGGCACCTGCTGGTCGACGGACTGCTGGTCAGACGTGGCTACATCGACAGCGCGTCGGCCGACGCCGGCATCCGCCGCGTCAGCCCGGATCATTCGTCGCAGGTGCTGGGCATCTTCGGCCCGCAGATCAACATCGAAGCCTGGCTCAGGCGCTGGGCCGGTCAATCGGGGGGACAGGCAGCCGGGGCGGCCTAGGCGTTCCGGCGCATCTCCTCCAGGTAGAGATTCTCAAGATCGTTGGCGGTGATCGTGGTGGTGTCCAGCGTCCTGCGCAGCCGCCCGGCCTGCATGAGGCCGATCGTCGTTGCGACCTCACGTGCACGGAACAGATCGTGGGTGGCCATCAGGATCGCAGTGCCGCGATCACGCTGCCGCACGATCAGGTCATGGAACTCGGCCGACGCGGTCGGGTCGAGGCCGGAGGTGGGCTCATCGAGAAGCAGCGCCTTGGCGTCCTTGACGATGGCCAGGGCAATGCCGATTTTCTGCCGCATGCCCTTGGAATACAGGCCGACGCGTCGGCCATACGCGTCGGATGCAAGGCCGGCCGTGCCGAGCGCCTCCTTCAGCCGTGCCGGTGAGCGATCCTCCACACCGGCCAGGCGTGCGAAATAGTCGAGATTCTCCTGCCCGGTCAGCTCGTCGTAGAGCGCCACGGTTTCGGGGATGTACAGCACACGCCGCCGCACCTCCCGCGGCTGCAGGTGGGCACCGATGCCGTCCACCTCCGCCGTGCCGGACGTGGGTTCCAGGAAGCCAAGGAACAGTTTGATTGTGGTCGATTTGCCCGCACCGTTGGTGCCCAGCAGGCAGAAGACCTCGCCGGGTGCCACATCGAAGCTGACATCATCTAGCGCCCGATGCGTGCCATGTTCCTTGACTAGGCGTTTTGCGGACAGCATAGGCAGGGCTTCCTCAGGGGGTCGCCAGCCGGCCGCGCAGCGACCAGCCAGCAAGCAGGACAATCAGGGTGGCGGTGATCAGCGCAGCGAGGTCCAGCAGGATGCCGCGCTGGAGAACGCCACCGGTTTCGCGGAACTGAAAGACCGGAAGCGCGTCATACTCGGCCAAGGTCTGCGCCGCATCGCGGTCGAGATAGGCCTTGTGCAGCAGGCGGCGTGCTTGCCAGAACTCGCGGACCTGATGCTGGAACGCCAACGCGCGGTCCGCATCCGAGCCTGCAATGCGATCAAGCGCGTCCTGCACGGCGACCGGTGGCAACCACAGACGCGCCCGGTCGAGCACCCGGCGTCGTGCGGCCTCGGCCTGCGCGTGTGCCGCCAGCATCGGTGCCAGTTCACGATCAGCCGCCACCCGGTCCGCGTAGGCCAGGCGCACTGCATCCGGGATGATCGGCGGAGGGGAACGCAGGGCCGCAGGGTGGCTGGAATGCGCGAGTTGCTGGCGTTTGCCGATACCGTCCAGCTGTGCCTTCACGTCCGTAGCGAAACGCATCTGTGACGGAGGGGGCGCGAGCAGGTTCGCCGCCGCGAGCGTCAGGGATGGGGCCATGACCACGATCAGCAGCCACAGCGCCCCGGCGGCGATGGCCGCCTCGGTGGTGCGCCGGGCGACACAGCCAATGAGCACTGCCACGGCGAGCCAGAAACTTCCGTACGCGAACACGGTCAGTACAAGCACGGAGAGGCCGGCGACACTTCGCGCCCCGGCTGCGGCGGCCACGGCGACGATGATGCCCAGCGCGGGCAACAGCACCAGGGTGCCCCGGGCCAGCGCCTTCACCACGATGAGCCGCTCCACCGCGATCGGCTGCGACAGCACTAACGTCGCGGTTCCGCGCTCGCGTTCGCGGGACCACAGGTCGTGGGTGGTCGCCAGGATGACCAGCGGCAGCAGAAAGACGATGATGAAGGCGAGATCGAACCGGCCCGCCGCGTGTGCGGCAGGATTGCCGATGTCGGCCCACACGTGTTTCAGCAGCTGTGTGGGATCGCCCAGCGCAACCACGTCGGCCGTATAGGGATAGGCGTCGGCCTGGCCCATCGATACCGCAGCCATCGCGCCCGGGGGGAGCACCGGCTGGGCGCGCGGCAGGACCGACGGCGCACTGCCGACGAAGGTCCGGCTGCGATCGCGGGTCTGCTGCTCTTCCTGCTGGATCAGCCCGATGTCCGCACGCCGCTGCTCGACCCAGGCGCTGCCATTCCAAGCAGCGTAGGCACCCAGCCCGAGCAGCAGCACGAGCAGGGCAGGCAGTGCCCGTTCGCGCAGCAGCCGGCGCATTTCAAGGCCGGCGATGAAGCGGACGCTCATGGGCTCCTCCCCAGTCGCCGTGCCGAAACGCCGACCAACGCGATTCCTAGCAGCGCCCAGGCGCAGAGGATGCCGAAGTTCACCGCCTGCGCCACCGCGATCCCTCCCAGATCCAGCTCGCGTGGCCGGTACGTCACCGGGCGGGTGAGGGTCGCGATGTCGGCCACATGCTTTCCGCCCTGCGGCGCCTTGTGTCGCTTCACATCGTCATTGAGGGTCTGGATCAGGCGATAGCGGTAGTCCTCCACAGCCCGCAGGAACGCCAGATGCGCCGCGAAATCCGTGCGCGCGAACGCGCGTGACCAGGACTGCAGCGCGAGGGTCGGGGACACCATCGCGAACGCCCGTTGGGTGGCCTCCTGCTGCCGGTAGCTGGCATAGATCCGCTCGAAATGTCGGTTGTAGGTTTCCCTGGAGTTTGCTTCCGCGAACTCCAGGGCTACGCCACGGAAATTGACGGGCAGCTCGTCAATATCGTCGACCTGGTTGCGCGCCAGCAGTTCCGCCCTGAGCGCATCAAGCCGCCTGTCCGCTGGATCGTGGCCATTGATGCCGTTCTCCGCCTCTGCCGTCACCGTGGCGCGGAACAACGACGCGGAGGGCGTTGGATCGAGCGATTCGGCCACGGCCGGTGCCACCCTGGGCACGAGCAGGGTGGCCACCACCCAGACACTGAGCAGCACCACCAGCGAGGTCCGCGCCGAGCCGGCCAGTGCCGAGACACCTACGGTGATAGCGCAGAACGCCAGCAGGTAGACCGTGTACGCCGCGCCAATGGCCAGCAGCGCCGGAATCTGCGCCGCGCCCCCGTCCTGCCGGAGCAGCGCCGGGGTAGTGACCAGCAGCATGGCCAGGACCAGCAACAGCGACGCCGTAGCCAGCGCGATCAGTCGCCCCGCGATCAACACGCCGGCCGCGGCACCGGCACCCAGTTCCTGGCGCAGCGTCTCGCGGGCGACATCGCCTGAGAGCGTCGCGAATCCGGCAAGGATGATAAGCAGCGGCGCCACGACCTGCAGTGCCCAGGCCGCGGAAAAGCCGTCGAAGCGGCTGAGGGCGGTGCCGGCATCCATGGCACGGTGCCGGCCCGGATTCTGCATGTGGCCCTCGATGAACACCGAGGTTCCGACGAAGTCGGTCAGTCCCGGGTCCAGCGCCGCCAGCGGCCGCACCGGGGCGGGGATGGCGCGGCCCACATGGGCGGCCGCGTGGGGATCGATCATGCCTTGGCTGTCCCACAGCCGCGCTTCCTCTTCCGCTACGGCGCTGCGTTCCTGTGCCTGCAGGGACAGGCGTGCGGCCCCCGTGGCCACCGAGGTGCCTGCTAGCAGCAGCAGGGCAAGGGCAAGCCACAGCAGGTGGCGATGGCGCCACATCAGCACCAGGTGGGTGGCTGCGACGCCGAGCGCCTGATGGATGGTCGATACGGATCGGGCGGGGGAGGGGGCCGGAGTGGGCATGCGTTGCGCTACCAGCGGTGCGTCAGTGTCATGGACAGAAAGCGCCCCAGCGCCGTCGCATTGGTGGGGTCGTAGCCGGTATTGATGCTGTTGACTATGAACGGAGGATCCCGGTCGAACAGGTTCTGCACGCTGAAGGCAAGCGAAGTGCCCTGCTGCTCGTCCGCCACGGAACCGAAGAGGTACTTCAGGTTGAGATCGACCGTCGTCCACGAGCTGACATGCGGATTGGCCGTGTTGGCCGGGTCACGGTAGCTGTCGGTGTAGTTCGCGAAGATCCCGCCGCTGACCTGGCGCCGGCTCAGGGTGACACCGCCGCGGACCTTGAGATCCACCGGGTAGTAGACCGCATTGACCGCATCGACCTCCGGCGCGGTCGCGGTCACGCGGCGCTTCGATTCGATGATGTACTGGCCAGCCAGGTTCATCGCAACGCGGGCCTGACCCGTATCGAAGCCGTAGGCGGCGCTGAAATCGACGCCCTGCTGGGAGGTGAAGGCATTGTTGCGGAAACGGTTGTCGAGGATGACCTGGCTATCGGTCTCATCCATTCCCGCTGGAAGTGCATACGGCCCGACGCGCGAGACGAACAGCCCAAGGCCCGATACGCCCAACTGCCGCGCCTGCTGGATCTGCTGCTGCGTCGGATCGACGGTCAGGATGTCCGCGTAGGGGGCCGTTGGCTGCAGGAACAGGGACGGAAAGCTGCCACCGAAGCCGCTGCCGATGCGGTCGTCGTATTCGATGCGATAGTAGTTCGCATCGATCCTGAGCCTGGGAAGCGAGGGCGGTGCGAACGTGAATCCGCCCGTCCACGTCTTTGCCCGCTCCGGGTCCAGATCGGGATTGCCATTGGAGAGCATCATGAGAATGGTGCTGCCATTGGCCGCAGCCGGGTTCGGCACGATCGCCACCACCACGGTGTTGTTCAACTGCATGTCCTGGTACACCGGCGCGCGGTAGGAGCGGCCATAGCTCGTGTGGAACGACAGCCCATCGGTCGCCTCCCACAGCAGGCCGAACTTGGGATTGAGGGTGGAGCCGAAATCGCTGTAATCGTCGTAGCGCGCCGCTGCCGTCAGGGACAGGCTGCGAACGCCGGGCATGTCCTTCAGCAGCGGGATGTTGAGTTCGGCGAACGTGGACCGGGTCGTGCGCTGCAGATCAAGTGGCCGTTCTAGGCCACGATGATCCAGCAGCTCATATCCGTCCCGGCGGTAGCCAGCACCGAACGCCGCGCGTACGCCGCCGGCGGGAAGCGCGAACAATTCGCCATCGGCCACCACGTCCAGGTAGCGGGACTCGGAGTTGGTATCGGTCGGAGGGGCGGTGACGACGGCGCTGCCGGTGATGGTGGTCCGTTCATACGACACGTCGCTCCTGCCGAAGCCGGAGTTCAGGCGGGCCTGCCACTGGCGGGGAAGCGCCAGGGCAAGGCCGGCAAACACATCGAACTGCCGCGTGTGCGGAAACAGACGGGTTTCATCCGCCGTGCCGGAGATGGTGGTGTCCATCTCGTGTCTGGCGAACGAGCCGGTCAGGTTCAGCGTCAGCACCTCGCTCAGCTCCTGCACGCCATCGATGTACAGGCTGTGCCGTTTCGACCCGGGATAGAGGTCGTACGGCCTGACCGTCACGTTCCTGGAGAAATCCTTGTCCAGCGCTGACAGGCTGCCCTGCTTGAGGAATTCGTAGCTTGCCAGCACGTGCCCGCCGTTCCACGACCAGCCTGCGGACTGCGAGGCATGGTACTCCTCCATGCTGCCGGCGGAGACGCTGCCGTAGCGCAGTGAAGTCTCGTGACCGGTGAAGTCACGGCGCAGGATGATGTTGACGACGCCGCCCACGGCGTCGGTGCCATAGATGGCGGAGGCACCATCGGTGAGGATCTCCACGCGCTCGACGGCGCTCAACGGAATGAGCGAGACATCGACATACTGATAGCGGTTCGACGACGTCACCCGGTGGCCGTTGACCAGGGTCAGGGTGGTCCCGGTGCCCAGTCCGCGCAGGTTGATCGCGGTGCCAAGCCCGAAATTGTTGCCGGTATCGCGATCGACGCCGAGGTTGGCGACGTTGGCACCATTGGCGCCGCCGCCGAAGTTCTGCGGCAGTTTCTCGAAGAACTGCTGCACGGTTGCCGCGCCCGTACGGTCGATGGCCCCCCGGTCGATCACGATGACCGGCGAGGCGCCGCCACCGACGGCATCGCGGATGTTGCTGCCAATGACCAAGACCTTGTCCAGCGTTACTGCACCGTCAGCAGTAGAACTTCCGGCCTCGGCGGGCCTCAGCGCGTTCGTGTTCTGCGCAATCGCCGACGCGTTAGCGCTGATGTGCAATACAACCGCAATGGCTGCAACCAGGAACGTCTTCGGCCTGAAGATGGGCTCGCTTTTCGTGCCTCCGTCCGTTATCCGTTTGAGTGATTGGGCTGCGGCCACGTGCGGTGATGCCTTTCCGGAATTGTATTGGAATGTTATATCATAGCTTTTGCCTAATGGCGGGCGGGGAGGCGCTATTGCTGTGTCGTAGTCATAGATGAAGATGAGGGCTGACTGAGCGGCTAGCTCAAGCTCAAGCTCAAGCTCAAGGGCGAACGGCGAATCAGACCACGTGTTTGTTGCTCCAGGGCAATTGGTGGCGGCATCCAGTGCTTAGGTAAGCGGTTGGATGATTGGGCGCTGGACGCGCATCGCTTTCGTTGAGTCAGGATGGACGGACGCAGAAGCGTCGCGCCACGAGGGGCGAAAGCGATTCGCAGGGCTCCACGGTGATACAGCCCCGCCAGCGGGTTCCTGACTAGCGAGGCTGAGCCACACGCTGTAGCGGGTAAGCGGAAGGCCGAATAAGACAGACGCGGTGCGATGCGCGAGCCGATGCCGGGTTGGTATCCTTGAATGGAATTGCCAGCGATGAGCTAACTGGACATAATATCGGCAATCGCGCGCGTTTGAACGCGGGAAATTTCTTGTAAATCAATAGGTTGATCGAACCCTACTGTTCCCTTCACCCGCTCATTTTGAGAATCGCACTTCGGGCCAACGATGCGATATCCGGCGCACCGCGTGACGGACAGCGGCCCGGCTTTCCCCTCACACGGATTTGCCCCGCCCTGTGCCTGCTTGCGCATCAAGCACCAGTCCACTGGCACCTATCAGCCCCGACATCCACGAACAGAGCGTGTTCCTCTCGGACGCTCCGCAACCATGGACGCCCGAAAAATGACTGGTTGATCGCGTCGTCTTTATGCGTTCAAATATGAGCGTCTAACGGCGATTCCTCACCCTATCTGAGCGCATGCGAACATGCCAACTTCCGAGCAAAAAAAAACCAGCCTACGGGTTGCCATGCCGCGACCTGTGGAGCACGCGTTGCAACGCCTTGGCCGGGACATCTCCACCGCACGCCGTGTGCGCCGCTTGAGCCAGGAAGAGCTGGCCCAACGTGTCGGCACGTCGCTGAGTACAGTCAGGCGCATGGAAGACGGCTATCCCGGCACTGCCTTGCACACCTTCCTGCGTGCCCTGCACGTGCTTGGCCGCCTTGAGGACATGGTAAAGGTGATGGCCACGGAGAATGATGTGCTGGGGATGGAGCTGGTGCGGGAGCAGCTGCCGCAGCGGGTGCGGACTTCTCGTGGCGGCAAAGCACGGGTTGGTCGTCCCGCAGCTGCCAAAGAAGGCGCCGCCGATGACACCGATGGGTTGGAGGGCTTTTGATGGCTACCCAGTCATTCAAGCGTCAGGATCTGGAAGTGCATCTGGGTTCCAGCGGTCAAGTCGTGGGGCGGCTGTATCTGGGCAGCGGCAAGCGCAGCGCGTTCAGCTACGAAGAGCGGTGGTTGCGAGATTCGAGGTTTTTCACGCTATCGCCCGACTTGCTGCCGGTCTTGGGTGTCCAACATCCTCAGCAGGTTTTTTTTTGCGCGCTGGAGGACACTGCGCCAGATTCATGGGGCGAACGCGTGATTCGGCGGGCGCATGCGAGGTTGCGGCAGCAAGACCGCGAGACGCCTGCGCTGGAGCCTGTGGACTTCTTGATGTGGGTGGATGATGAGGCACGGGTCGGCGCGCTGCGTCTTTTTGACCCTCAAGCCAACATCTATTTGCGCGCTGGCGGACGGCATTGGCATGTGCCGCCCTTAGTGGAGTTGGACAAAGTCGTGCAAGCGGCCCGCGCGTTGGAGGCCGGCACGGAGAGCGCGCAGGATCTGCACTATCTGCTTGGCCAAGGCACCTCGCTGGGCGGGGCTCGGCCGAAGTCAACCGTTAGAGATACAGACGGTCGCTTGGCCTTGGGCAAGTTTCCCAGCCAGGCGGACAAGCGCGACGTGATTAGAGGCGAAGTCCTGGCCATGCATCTTGCCGCGAAGGCAGGCATCAATGTGGCTGCGGCGCGTGTGGAGATCATCAATGAGACGGCGGTGGCTGTCATCAGGCGGTTCGACCGCAGCGATGATGGAGGCCGCATTCCCTACGTGTCGGCCGCGACGATGCTGCAGTCCGATGGCCGCGACACGACGCATGCCTATACGGAACTGGTGGACGTCCTGCTGCAGGACGGCGCCAACCCGATTGCCGACATCCATCAATTGTGGCGCCGTCTGGTCTTCAACTTTTTGATCTGCAATACCGACGATCACTTACGTAATACCGGGTTTCTTTATGACGCGCGCAACCATGGATGGCGTCTGTCGCCAGCGTTCGACCTCAATCCGATGCCTGGCGATCGTCGCGAGAGCAAGACATGGTTGACCGAGGATTCCGGGCCGATTGATAGTCGGGAGGTGCTGATGGACGGGGCGCCTTACTTCAGATTGGATGCAAGGCAAGCGGCCTCCATCTGGACGGAGGTGGCTCAGGCCATGGCGAGCTGGCGCGTTGTGGCCAAGGGATTGGGCATGAGGGGGACTGATCTCGTGGATTTTGAGCCAGCATTTGCCTAGGGCCTGCATTTTCCAATGCCCCTTGAAACAGGTACATAATCCGGTACATTCCTGTTCCCTGAACAGAAATGGCCCTTGATCAATCAATGGGTTGGGTGCTCGATGTCGTTCCCTTCACCCGCGCCAATCAAGCATGCAAGACGACCTCTTCGGAGACGCGCTTCCCCCGCCTCCGGCCCACCCCGCTACCGACACCGCCTCTCGGGCAAAGCCGAAAGCGCCGGCGCGCCGGCGCCTGGCCAAGGTGCTGCCCGCGCCTGCGGCCCAGGAGTGGCGCGCACTTGCACAGCAGCTTGCGCCGCAACTGCGCTTCGGCGTCTCCACGTGGTCGTACCCGGGCTGGGAAGGGCTGGTCTGGGACGGCGAATACGAGTCGAGCACGCTGTCGAAACATGGCCTCGAGGCCTACCACCAGCATCCGCTTCTGCGCACGGTGTGTGTGGACCGCACGTTCTGGCGCCCGTTGACGGCAAGCCAGTATGCGGCCTATGCGAAGCAGGTCGATGACGACTTCCGTTTCGTCGTCAAATGCCCCGCCCTGGTCACCGACGCCCAGCTGCATGGCGAAGAAGGCAGGACACGCGAGCTGAATCCGGCTTTTCTCGATCCCGCGCTGGCCCTCCAGGAGTTCGTGCGGCCCGCGCTTGAAGGCCTGGGCCCCAGGCTTGGCGTCCTGGTCTTCCAACTGAGCCCCCTGCCTTGGGGATGGCTGAATCGCCTCCCCACGCTGTTCGAGAAGTTGGGCCTGATGCTGGCGGCTGTCCGCGAGGCCTTGTCCGCGCATGACGCCGTGATTGTCGCGGTGGAAGTGCGGGACCCTGAACTGCTGGGCCAGGCGCTGGTGGATACCCTCAAGGCGCATGGGGCAACCTTCTGCCTGGGCCTGCACGGCAAGATGCCGCCGATCGACGCGCAACTGCCGATGCTGCGCGCGCTGTGGCCGGGACCGCTGGTCTGCCGCTGGAACCTGAATCGCGTGTTCGGCGCTTATGGCTATGCCGATGCGCAGAAGAAGCACGATCCGTTCAATGCCATCCTGAGCGAGGATCTCCCCACGCGCACGGTGCTGGCGCGCACGATCCGCGGGATCACGGGCGCGGGCCAGCCCGCCTACGTGACGATCAGCAACGATGCCGAGGGCTGCGCGCCGCTGTCCATCCAGAGGCTGGCCCAGGCCATTGGGGCATAGCTCGAAACGATACATAATCCGGTATGTCGAACCCGGGCGAGAGAGGTGATACGTGCAAGCCTTCACTTACTGGATCCAGCACGCCGATTTCACGACGACCGATGGCCAGCCTGTCGCCGTCGAAGCAGCCATTCAGGCGTTTTCCAGCCACGACTGGGCGCTTGAACTTTCCACCGCAAAGGGTTTGCATGCGGCCGGCTCGGGGGAAGTGTGCCCGCCAGGCATCGGATTCCATCCGGTCGAAGAGGGCAGCGACCTGCTGCTGCACATCAAGCCTGTCAGTTGGGACAAGGCCGACGTCGACTACCAGTTCCCGGAACAGCGAAAACGCCTTTTCGGGCTGGTTTCCCCGATGTTGGTCATTACGTCCATGACGGCCACGGGATTTCCCATCGAGCGTGCCGCAGAGGCAATCCGCCTTTTCATGGCCGCCCGGCATTCGGAGTTGCTGGTGCTGCTGCAAAGGCATTAGCTGGAAACATGCTCGATGCGGTTCCGGCCATGGTTCTTGGCCAGATATAACTGCTCATCGACGGCGGTGATGAACCCGCCAAGCGTCAGTCGATCGTTCGGCACCACCGTGCCCGCGCCGATGCTGGCGGTGACGCGCCGATCATGCGGCGACAGCGCATGCACGATGGCCTTGTTCTGGATCAGCCGCTGGCAGCGTTCCGCGACTTTCCGGGCCGTCCCGGCATCGGCATCCGGCAGCAACACGACAAACTCTTCGCCGCCATAGCGTGCCACCAGGTCACGCGGGCCGTCCAGTGCCAGGCTCAGCGTCTGGGCAATCTCCACCAGGCATTTGTCGCCCTGGGTGTGGCCATACAGGTCGTTGTATTGCTTGAAGAAATCGACGTCGAGCAACAGCAGGGACAGAGGCTGACCCTCGTCGCACGCGCGCTGCCATTCCAGCTCGACATTGGTGTCGAAGCGGCGCCGGTTGGCAATGTGGGTCAGGCCATCCTTGAAAGAGAGCACTTCCAGCTCTTTCTGCAGGCTCAGCAGTTGTTCCTCGGTCTTCTTGCGTTCGGTGATGTCGAACATGAAGCCGATCAGCGCGTCGACCTCGCCGTTTTCCTTGCGCACGACATGCACGACGTCGCGTATCCAGACATAGCCGTTGTCCTTGGTCAGCGCCCGGTAGTCCGCTTCGTGGTCCACGCCGGCCTGGGATTGGCTGACGCAGAAATTCACCACATATTCGCGGTCCTCGGGGTGCATGCGCATGGCCCAGTCTTCCACGCTCACCCAGCTGTCGGCACGCCAACCGAGCAAGGGCTCGATCTGCGGGCCGATATAGGCGAATTTCATCGTGGCCCAATCGATCTTCCAGGGAATCGCCTTGGTCGATTCCAGCAGGGTCCTGTAGACGGCGTCGTCATGCAGCAGCGGGCTTTCCTCGGGCATACCCGATCTCTCCTCGATCCATACCGGCGAGCACTGTAGCCTGAAGCTGTCGAGCGCGGAGTCAGCCGCGCCCTCGCTGGGTAAAATCCGCTCGCCATGCGCTTCTCCGACCTCGACCATCGCCTCGCCGCACTCGGTGCCCTGCCTGTCCATCGCGGCCGGATCGCGCGCGTCTGGCTGAGCGGGCAGCCGCTCGACACGGGCACGCGGCGGCGGCAGGCCAAGGACTTCCTGCCGCTGTCGGTGCGAGAGGCCCTGCCCGCCGTCACCGCGGCGCTGGATGGCCTGGCCTGTATCCGCTCGGAACACGCCGGCAGCGATGGCGCGCGCCTGCTCGTCGAACTCGCCGATGGCCAGATGGTGGAAAGCGTGCTGCTGCCGCGTGACGGGCTTTGCGTCTCCACCCAGGTCGGCTGTGCGGTGGGCTGCCGCTTCTGCATGACCGGCAAGAGCGGCCTGATCCGCCAGGTGAGCAGCATGGAGATCCTGGCCCAGGTGGTGCTGGCGCGGCGCCAGCGCCCGGTGAAGAAAGTGGTCTTCATGGGCATGGGCGAGCCGGCGCACAACCTCGACAACGTGCTCGAGGCCATCGACCTGCTGGGCACCGAAGGCAATATCGGGCACAAGAACCTGGTGTTCTCCACGGTGGGCGACCGGCGCGTGTTCGAGGCCCTGCCGCGGCAGCGCGTCAAACCTGCCTTGGCGCTGTCGCTGCACACGGCCAAGGCCGGGCTGCGGGAGCACCTGCTGCCGCGCGCGGCAAGGATCACGCCGGAAGAACTGGTCGAGCTCGGTGAGCGGTATGCCCGGGACAGTGGCTATCCCATCCAGTACCAGTGGACGCTGTTGAAGGGCGTCAACGATGGCGATGACGAGCTCGATGCCATCGTGCGCCTGCTCAAGGGCAGGTTCGGCGTGCTCAATGTCATTCCCTTCAACAGCCTGGAAGGCGACGATTACCAGCGTCCCGAGCCCGATCGCATCCGGGAGATCGTCCAGTCCCTGCACGGCCGTGGCGTGCTGACCAAGGTGAGGAACAGTGCCGGGCAGGACGTGGACGGCGGCTGTGGGCAATTGCGCGCCCGTGCCGTCGTTGCGCAGCAGGTGGTCACGTTGCGCCGCCGCGGCCCGACCGACCCCTCTGCCAGCAAGGCCGTGCTTGCCTAGCGCCGGGCCCCCACGCCCGCCGACAGACCCGCCAGCGTACCCGTGAAGGACGAGTCCGCCCAGGCCGACGCCTGCGGGCGCGGGGTCAGGTCCCCCCGCTAGATGTCGCAATAGAATTGCAAATGAGAACTGATCTTATAATTTCACCTCGTCTTCCCGTCCGTCTGGCGCGAGCATGTCCCACCCCAAGATCGAAGAACTCTACCAAGCCCACTACGGCTGGCTGCGTACCTGGCTGATGCGGCGGCTGGGCAGCGCCAGCGACGCCGCCGATCTGGCGCAGGACGCCTTCGTGCGGCTGTTGGTCGCGCCGCGCGGTTTCGATTCCCCCCAAGGCGCGCGTGCGTATCTGCGCACCATGGGCAATGGCCTGTGCATCGACCTGTGGCGCCGGCGGGAAGTGGAGCGGGCCTGGCGCGATACGCTGAGCGCGCAGGCGGTGTCGCCGTCGCCGGAACATCAGGCCATCGTGATCGAAACGTTGCTGGAAGTGGGCGCGATGCTGCGGCGGCTGCCGGCCAAGGTGGCGGACGCCTTCGTGATGGCGCAGGTGGAGGGCTTGAAGTACCGCGACATCGCCGTCAGGCTGGGGGTGTCGGAACGGATGGTGAAGAAATACATGGCGCAGGCGCTGGTGCATTGCGCGTTGCTGGAGGCCGACTTCCAGTCGGCCGTGCCGGCTTGGGCTCCCACACCGATGCTGAGCGCCGAATGAACGCGGGTCCTGCGGAGTGGCATCGTGCATTGCGCGAGGCGGCCGATTGGTACGTCTGCCTGAATGAGGCGCCGGCCAACGGGCCCGAGCGTGACGCGTGGTCCCAGTGGCTGCGCAGCGGGCCCTTGCATGCCGCCGCCTGGGACAAGGTGGACGCCGTGGGGCGGCGCTTCGCGGGGCTGCGCGAGCAGGATGAGCCTTTGGCCGTGGCGGCCGGCTTGCGCCAGGCCGCACGCCCGGGCCGCCGGCGCAGCCTGCGCACGCTGGCCGGGCTGCTCGCCGCGGGCGCGGCGGGGTGGATGGGGTGGCGCCAGCCTGCCGTGCAGGATCAGTTGTTCGCCTGGCAGGCCGAGCTTCGCACCGGCGTCGGTGAAATCCGGGATACGCGCTTGTCCGATGGCAGCCGGCTGTGGATGAATACCGCGAGCGCCGCGGACTTTGCCGTCGACGCGGCGTGGCGGCGATTGACCTTGCACCAGGGTGAGATCATGGTGCAGACGGCCCAGGACGCCGAGCGGCCATTCGTGGTCGATACCCGGCACGGCAGCTTGCGGGCCCTGGGCACCCTGTTCCTGGTGCGCAGGCAGCCCGCGTCCGTGCATCTGGCCGTGCTGGAAGGCGCTGTCGAAGTCTGGCTGGCGGGCACGGGCGACCGCCGGGTCGTCGCGCATGGCGAGCAGGTGGATTTCTCGCGCGAGCATTACGAAGACGTCGCGGCGCTGGATGCCGCGCAGGCCGCGTGGCGCACGGGCAGGCTGACCGTCGACGACATGCCCCTGGCCGATTTCCTGGCGCAACTTTCGCGCTACCGGCACGGCCATCTGGCCGCGCATCCCGACGTGGCGGGGCTGCGCGTGATGGGAAGCTATCCGGTACCGGATACCGATGCGGCGCTGACGCTGTTGTCGGAGGTGTTGCCAGTGCGGGTCCATCGCAGCGTGCCGTGGTGGGTCACGGTGGAGCCGCGCTGAAGGGCGGTTCCCTTTTTCCTTTCTCGTCCGATCTGTATGGGGAAGGCACGGCGCAACGTCGTGGCCACGCACCTTGATCCTTCTTCATGCACACCCCGACCCCCCTTGCCGTGAGATTCTCCCTCCGCCTGCTTGCCGCCAGCATCGCCGCCGCCGCCGTGGGTTCGCAGCCCGTGCTGGCGCAGCACGCCGACGTCCAGCAACAGCTCGTACAGTTCAATATCGGCGCCGGCCCCCTGGGCGCGGCGCTGAACCAGTTCGCCCAGGACGCCGGGATCTTCCTGGGCGGCTCGGGCAGCCTGACCGAGGCCAAGCAGACCGCCGGCCTGCGCGGCCGCTATCCGGTGGAACAGGGGCTGGCAATCCTGCTGGCGGGCACCGGCCTGGAGGCCCAGCGCACCGGTCCTGACCGTTATGCATTGCGGCAGGCGCTGGGTGCCGAGACGCTGGCGCCCGTTACCGTGACGGGCGGGCTGGCTGCCGCCGCGGCGACGGATGCCTTTATCGTCGACATGAGCGCCAGCGCGAGCAAGACCGACACGGCGCTGCACGAGACGCCGCGTTCGATTTCCGTGGTGACGCGCGCGCAGCTCGATGCGCGTGGCGCGCTCAGCATGCCCGAAGCGGTGCAGTACACCGCGGGCGTGACCACGGGCGGCGCCGGCTTCGATCCGCGCTTCGACCAGATCTCCATACGGGGCTTTTCGGTCAATACCAAGGGGGATTACCTGGACGGCCTGCGGCAGACGCCGGGCATCTATGCCACGCCGCGCACCGAGCCCTACCTGCTCGAACGGGTGGACATCGTGAAGGGGCCGATGTCGGTGCTCTATGGCCAGGGCACGCCCGGCGGGCTCGTGAACCGCGTGTCCAAGCAGGCGCTGGATGCGCCGCTGCGTGAAGTGATGGTGACGGGCGCGACCCATGACCGCAAGCAATTGGCCTTCGACGTGGCCGATCAATTGAACGAGGCCGGCACGGCGCGGTTCAGGCTGACCGGCTTGACCCGCCGCGGCGAGCACGACCGGATGATCGCGGACGACCGCGACGTGCTGGCGCCGGTGTTCGACTTCCGGCTGGGCGAGAAGACGACGCTGACCCTGCGCGGCCAATACATCAAGGATGAAACCGATGCCGGCGTGGGCACCTATGTCGACAACGGCAGGCCCACCAGCCTGCGCATCAGCGATCCGGATTACGACCGCCAGCGGCAGGAGGAATACCAGCTGGGCTATGAACTGACCCACCGCTACAACGAGGCGCTGACGTTCAGCCAACGCCTGCGCTACGCCGACCTGGACATGGACGTGCGCTACCTGGACAACGCCGGCTTGCGGCCGGGGACGCGCGTGCTGGACCGCTCCGCCTGGTCCGTGGGCAGCAAGGTGGAGAGCCTGGTGGTGGACAACCACGCCCTGCTGCGCTTCGACACGCGGGATGTCGCGCACAAGGTGCTGGCGGGCGTCGACTATCAGTGGGTGGATTGGAACAACCGCATCGGTTATCAGGCCACGGGCGTTCCGCCACTGGACCTGGATCGGCCGCAATACGGCAATGTGTCCTTGGGCACGCCGCCCTATGACTTGGTGTCGGTCAAGCAGCGCGACGAGCAATATGGCTTCTATCTTTCAGAGCAGGCCAGCGTGGGCAAGTGGCGGCTGAACCTGGGCGGCCGCTACGACATTGCGCGGCAACGCAACCAGAACATCCTGACCGGCGCCGCGCCCACGCGCAAGCAGGACGAGGCCTTCACCTGGCAGGCAGGCGCGCTTTACCTGAGCGACAGCGGTTTCGCACCCTATGTGAGTTACGCCACCTCGTTCGTGCCCAATACCAGTTTGAACGCCACGGGCAAGCCGCTGGACCCGACGCGCGGATCGCAGATCGAGGCCGGCGTGAAGTTCCAGCCGCAGGGACAGCGCAGCCAGGTGACGCTGGCCGTCTACCAGATCGAGGAGAAGGATGCGGTGAGGACCGTCCCGGGCACGCCGTATTCCGAGCTGGCGGGGGTGCTGCGCTCACGGGGCGTCGAGCTGGAGATGCTGGCGGCGCTGGATAGCGGCCTGGACCTGATCGCCTACTACAGCTACAACCGCAGCCAGGTGACGCACAGCAATGATCCGGCCGAGATCGGCAAGACGCCCAGCCGCCTGCCGCGCCACACCGCAGGCGCGTGGCTGGACTATCGCCTGCCGCAAGGCCCGCTGGCGGGGCTGGGCTTCGGCGCGGGCGCGCGCTACGTCGGCAGCAGCTACGGCGATACGCTGAACACCCTGCACAACGACGCGTCGACCTTGTTCGACCTGGCGCTGAGCTATGACCCGAGCCAACGCCATCCGTCACTGAAGGGCTGGCTGGCCACGCTCAACGTGCAGAACGTGGCGGACAAGGAAGTGCCGGTATGCAATGGCGGCTATTGCTACCTGGGCATCGGGCGGCAGATCGTGGGCAGCTTGCGCTATCGCTGGTAGGCATCGGAATGCCGGCGTCTTGCGGCGCCGGCGCCACGGTCCGCAAGGCCCGCCACCCCGGGTGTGTGCCTGAATTTCCACAGATCACCTGCTCAATTCGCAGAACAAAAGGCCTTTTTCCGCACTACTCGCAATCGCTCAGATTTGCTCAGATTCGGCTGGACAACCTTCTCCATACTGCGGCGGAAGATTACAAATTGTCACCCTGCCGGGTGGCATGACATCTCCCTCACACCCTCCGCAGGAGAAGCCGTTCATGGCAGCCGCAAGTCGTACCGCCCTTCGGGCGTCCAAGTCCTTCATGCCCACGCTTACGCCGGCCTCGCGCCGCGGCGTCGCCCTAACGCGTACCCTGCTGGCCGCGCTGGGCCTGCTGTCCGGCGCGCCGGGGATGGCGCAGCAGTGGTGCACGACCGAAGGACCGTCGGTGGTCGTGTCGGACCAGCGCACGAGCTCCTGCTACCTGAACAACAACGGCTCGACGTTGACGGTCGAGGAGGGCGGTTCGATCATTGCGAACGGCAATACCTCGGTGATCTCCAACGGGACGGATTCGATCGTCAACAAGGGCCGCATTGCCCCCAGCAATTCCATGATGTCGGCGCTTGCCGCCAGTGGCGGCACGACGGTCCTGCTGCTGAACGCCGTGACCGGACAGATCGACGGCGGGACGGCGATCGTCAACAGCAACAGCAGCACCATCATCAGGCTCGAGAACCAGGGCAGGCTCGTGGGTAACGGCACGACCGTGTTCAACATGGGCGGCATGATCAGGACGCTTGTGAACAGCGGCACCATCGAGCGTTCGGTGACGGCGGGTAGCGGCCGTACGATCAACAACACCGGCACGATGGAGCAACTGACCAACGAGGCGTCGGGCAAGATCACCCAGAACGGCACCGGCGTTGTCATCCACAACACGGGCTCCATTCTGACACTCGTCAACAAGGGCGAAATCTCGGGCGGCACCGCGCTGCATAACACCGGATTCATCGACGAGTTCATCAACACGGGCTCGCTGATCGCGCCCGACGGCGAAGATGCGATCTTCAACGAAGGCCAGATCAACACCATCCGCAATGCCGGGTTGATCCAGGGTGGCGTCGGGCTGAACGGCGCCGACCTGCACATCGATGGCGACAGCGCCCGGATGACCGGCCAGGTCAATGGCAAGGCCGGCAGCGCGGTGATCGTGAACGGCAGCTTCACCACCGACAACAACTTCTCCGTCGATCGCTTCGAAGTGGCGCAAGGCGGCAAGCTGCGCTTCGGCGGCAACCATTTCGTCAAGACCCGCGAAGGCGTGTTCCAGAACAACGGCGTGGTGACCGTGCCCGCCGGCGTGGTGGCGGACATCAGCGGCGACTACATCCAGTCCAGCACCGGCCAGCTGGCCATCGAGGCGATGAGCGCGTCGAATTACGGCAAGGTGGAGATCCGCGGCAGTGCGGTCTTCGACGCCAAATCGAAACTGCTGATCAGCGTGGGCGACGGCGCCACGCTGGCCAACCAGGACGTGCTGGCCGATGTCGTCAAGGCGGGCAGCCTGGAGGCGGCCCAAGGCTTCATCGTCGAGGACAACAGCGAGCTGTTCAACTTCCAGGCAGCGGTCAAGGGCAACAGCATCGAACTGCTGACGGTGCTGGACGACGGCTCCAACCCGGATGACGGCCAGGGCGGCACCGACACCGGCGGCGGCACGCCGCCGGCCGCCAGCGGCGGCGCCGTGTCCAAGCGCGTGAATGCGCAGGGTTTCGGCCAGGGCATGGGCGCGGCAGGCGTGCTCGACGGCTTCGTGTCCGGCACCGGCAACACCGGCGACGTGGCCAACATCGTGACCGCGCTGGGCCGCCTGGGCAGCCAGGAGGAGGTCGCGGGCGCCGTGGCGCAAACCTTGCCGCTGATGAGCGCCAACCTGAACCAGGTCGTGATCGGCGGCATGCAGGGCGTGAACCGCGTGATCCAGGGCCGCCTGGATGGCGTGGGCGGTTTCTCGGGCATGTCCTCGGGCGACGGCTACCTGGCCGACAGGCACCTGTGGTTCAAGCCGCTGGCCTCGTTTGCGGACCAGGACGATCGTGACGGCATTGCCGGTTACCGCTCCAACACCTACGGCTTCGTCTTCGGCGGCGACGCCGTGGTCGGGCAGGCCAGCCGCCTGGGCCTGGCCTTCTCGTATGCACGCAGCAACGTGGACGGCAAGTCGACCGCGCGCACCAACCGCGCCGATATCGATGCCTACCAGCTGATCGCCTATGGCAGCCACAGCGTCGCTTCGCTGCCCGACGTCGAAGTGAACTGGCAGGCCGACGTCGGCCTCAACCAGAACGACGGACGTCGCGTGATCAACTTCGGCGGCCTGGATCGCACCGCGAAGGCTGACTTCGACAGCACGACGGCCCACTTCGGGGCAGGCATCAGCCGTGGTTTCCAACTGAGCGACAAGACACGCTTCACGCCGTCGATCCGCAGCGACTACTTTCGCATCCGCAACGCGTCGTACACGGAGTCGGGCGCCGATGGCCTGAACCTGAGCGTGCGCTCGCAGACCAGCGAGCAATGGTTCGCCATGCTGGAAGGCCGTCTGCAGCACCAGCTGAATGATCGCCTGGCCGTCAGCGCCAACCTGGGCGCGGGTTACGAAATGCTGGGCGAATCGAACGGCATCACGGCCAGCTACGTGGGCGGCGGCGCGGCATTCCGCACGCCGGGCATGGCGCCGGGACGCTGGCTGGGCCGTGCGGGACTGGGCCTGGCCATGCACGCCAATGATCGCACCGAGATCACGGCGCGCTATGACCTGGAAGGCCGCAGCGGCTTCACGGCGCAGACCGCGTCGGTGAACGTGCGCTGGTCGTTCTAAGTCGAACCAGGCTGCGTTGCCGACGCAGCGATGAGGGAAGATTGGCGCACTTCGGTGCGCCAATCTTTCGCCCGGACTGGGCGTCTCCTGCCAGCGCTGTCTACCAGCGCCCGCCCGCACCGCCGCCGCCGCTGGAGCCGCCGCCAAAGCTCCCCCCCGAGCTTCCGCCGCCGCCACCCCTGCCCGAGCTTCCCGAGGAGCTGGACGGATCGCTCAGCCTGGCCAGCACCACCATGCCCAGCGACACCTTGAAGCTGCAGAACTCGCACGACTGTATTTTCTCGCCCGTGCCGGTCTTGCTGCGTGTTGCCGCTTCCCGTACCTTGATCTCGGGCTTGCCCAGCGTGAGTCCTTTGCACTTCGGGCATTCCTCGAAGGAGGATGCCTTGTCCCCGGCAAACGCAATCACTTCGATGCCGCCGGTCTCGTCCTGCCAGATCTCGAAGGACCTGGCGCGGATCTTCTCTTCCTTCATCTGCTGCTCGGACAGATACTTCTTCTGGCCATCGCGCTTGAGGGTGTCCCGGTGTATGCGGGTCCAGGTGCCCGGCTTGGCGGGCGGCACGTCGCGCTGGCGTGCATGCCGGCTGTGCCTGGCCAGCTCGAAGTAGGCGCGGTAGGCGAGCGGCGACAGCAGCAATGGCACCAGGCTCAGCCTGGCAAACGACACGCGCATGTCCAGGCTGGTCTTCTCGTCCCTGGTGATCTTGCGCAGGAAGCCGCTGCTGCCGTAATACTGGTACAGCACGAGGAACACGCCGAACACCCCGGCGAACCAGGGCAGGTTCCTCATGCGGTAGACGCTGTCCACTTTTTCCATGAAGACGATCACGAACCCCGACAGGAACATGACGAACAGGAAGGTGAAGAGGGTGAACCAGAGGGTGTAGTTCGAGTACTGCTTGTCATTGAATCCGTGTTTCTTCAGCACCCGCTTGCGCGCCAGGCGCATCCAGACCGCCGCAAGCGTGAAGATGCCCAGGACCAGGCAGGTCTGCCGCAGCGGGACGGCGTGCCGGTTCCAGAACGTGGGGCGGTAGGCCTGCAGGCCGGCCAGCTCCAGGCCGTTGTCGGGAGACAGGAACACGCTTTCGACGGCCTTCGCGGCGGACAGCACGGCCATGTCCGTGTTGCCGTCCTTCAGATAAGGCACCAGATAGGACTCGCCGATCCGCCCCAGGAGCGCATCGGGAAGGATGCCCTCCAGGCCATAGCCCGTGATGAAGCGGTACTCGCGCCGGTCCATCGCCAGGAACAGCAGCAGGCCATTGTCGGCGCCCTGCTTGCCGATGCCCCAGTGCGAGAACAGGTCCATGGCGAAGGCAAAGTCGCTATCGCCTTCGTAGTCGTTGACGACGACCACGGCGAACTCGCTGCCGTTGGCGGCTTCGATGGCCTTGCCCAGGGCATCGATCTGGGCGACGGTGCCGGCGCCGAGATTGCCGTCAGGATCGCTGACGTAGTGATCCTGGCCGCGCGCCTTGGGGCTGGGCAGGGTGTCGACGGTGTATTGCGCAGCGGCAGCCAGGCACCAGAACAGGCCGATGAACGTGGCAAGCAGCGGGCCGAAGGTCTTGCGCATCACGGTTTCTCCGCCACCAGGAACAGGCGGCTGTGTTCGGCTTCGAATCGGGTGTACTGGGCGGCGGACCAGGTCATGGCGTGCATCCTGTGAGGCGGGCGGGGCTGTGCAACTGTATCCGCGCTGGCCTGCGGCTGCACCCAGGTTTGCCGTTTGTTTCCAGATGCCTGGGCGCTCAACCCCGGACGCGCGCCTCGGCATAAAAGCAATAGCCGCTGTTGCGCACTGTTTTCACCGGCAGGGCAATGCCGCTGAAGGACGCCACGCGGCGCCGCAGTCGCAGCATCTGGCTGTCCAGTCGGCGCTGGTCATAGGCGAGATAGTCCGCGCCCAGGGCTTCGACGATTTCGCGCCGGCTGATGTTCTCGCCGGCCTTGCGCATCAGGCAGGCCAGCACCACGGCGTCCTGCTGGGACAGGGGCACGGTGGGGGCGCCCGGGGCGTGCAGGACGCGCGGGCCCAGGTCCAGGACCCAGGCCGCCGCATCGGGGGGAGCGGCCTGCGTGCCCAGTTGCAAGCGCCTGGCCAGCGCGCCCAGCGTGGCGGCCAGCATGTCCAGGTCCACCCCCTTGCCAAGGTAGTGGTCCGCGCCGATCTCCAGGCCCTGTATCGTGTCCGCGCTGGTATTCCTGGCGCTGAAGACGATGATGCCGACGGGGTCGGCGGCGGTGCGCAGGTGGCGGATCAGGTCCAGCCCCGAGCCGTCGGGCAGGCCGAGGTCGATGACGGCGAGGCGATGGCGGCCGGGATCGAACTGCTGGTGGAACGCCTGCAGGGTGGACACGCACAGGGGCGCGTAGCCGAGCTCGGCCAGGAACTCTTCCAATTCCTGCCGCAGGACGGGCTCGTCTTCAAGCACAATCACGTCAAGCATGTCTGTGCCGGCCGTGTGTGCGATGCCTGGTGCGCGTGTTGCCATGCGGCCAGATGAAATCCACGATGAAACGCCAAGCCCAAAACCCCGATCTCCTTCGACACTTCCTGACGCTGATGGCATGGATGCTGCTTGCCGCCATGAGCCTGCCTGCCGCCGCGGCGGTGCTGCGCCTCGATGGCGTGGCGGTCCATGATACCGCCGGCTACGTGTCGCGTCTGGATGATCCCACGGGGCGCCTGAGCGCGAGCCAGGCCGCCGACGCGCCAGGTTGGTCCGGCATGCCGGGCAGCCTGAATGCCGGATTCACGTCGGCGGCGGTCTGGCTGAGGTTGACGGTGGCGGTGGGGAACACGCCGCCGGAGGGGTGGGTGCTGAAACTGGGCAATCCCCTGCTGGATGATGCGAGGGTGTACCTGCGGGTCGGGCAAGACTGGACCCCGCTGGGGCATAGCGGGGAGGACGTGCCGCGGGCCGACTGGCCGGTGGACTATCGCAGTCCGGCTTTCCAGTTCTCCCCGCCGGGACCCGGACAGTACGAGCTGTTGTGGCGGGTGCAAAGCAAGAACGCGCTGGCAACCCGCCTGACGGTGTGGGAGCGCCTGGCGTTCGACAATGCGTCACGCCGCGAAGGATTGCTGTCCGGCATGTATGCCGGTTTCTATCTCCTGCTGATCGGCCTGCACACCGCGTTCTGGCTGTGGACGCGCGCACCGATGAGCGGATTGTTCCTTGCCTACATCGGCAGTTGCGTACTGAACGAGGTGCTCTCGCTGGGCTTGATCCAGCAATTGAGCGGATTGCCCGTGGCATGGAGCGACCGCATGCTGGGCGTGGGCATTGCGCTGAGCCTGCCCATCGGCGTCACGATGGCGGTGCGCCAGCTGGGCCTGGACCGCTGCTTTCCCCGGACGGCTCGCTGGATCCTGCGGGCATGCTGGGCAGTGGCGGGCGTGGGGGCGCTGCTGATCCTGTCGGGACGCTATGCCGCGGGCATCCAGCCGGTGCAGATGCTGGCGCTTGCCATGATCTTCGTGCTGATCGGCTTCGCCAGCTATCTGCTGTTGCGCGGCTGGCGGCCCGCGCGCTATTTCGTGCCCGTGTTCGGCGTGTTCTATGCCGGCGTGCTGGTCAGCTTCCTGCGCAACCTGACCCTGTTGCCCACCTATGCCTTCACCGAGCATGCCTCCTTGCTGGGCACCATGGTGCACATGCTGCTGCTCAGCATCATCATCATCGGCAGCCACGAACGCCTGCGGCGTGAGCGCGAGCGGCAGCAGGCGAATGCCGCGGCCGACCTGGCACGCCAGCACAGCCTGAAGCTGGAAGAGGAAGTGGGCCAGCGCACGGCGGATCTTTCCCGGGAGATCACGCGGCGCGAAGGGGTGGAGGAGGACCTGCGCCAGGCCTTGGCGACGGAGCGCAAGGTGCTGGCGGAGCAACGGGACTTCGTGGCGATGGTGTCGCACGAATTCCGTACGCCGCTGGCCATCATCGGCACGTCGGCGCAGCAGTTGGGGCGGCACCTGGATGCGCCGGCGGAGAAAAGCCAGGCGCGCTGCGTGAATATCCGCGATGCCTCGCAGCGGCTGCTGGCGCTGGTGGATGAATACCTGACGGAAGACCGGATCCGGGAGCCGCGCGCGGAGCTGCATGATGCGCAGTGCGACCTGTCCGCGATGCTGGCCGACCTGGCGCAGGCGGCCGCGCCGGGCAGGATCCTGTGCGACGTCGCGCCGGCAGGCCTTTCCCTGCTCAGTGATGAAGGCCTGCTGCGCATCGCCTTGCGCAATCTGCTGGCGAACGCCGAGCGTCATGCGCCCCTGGATGATGTCGTGCGGGTCGTCGCCAGGCGGGTGGGGCATGCGGTGTCGATCGACGTCTCCAACAGCGGCCCAGCCATTGCGCAGGACGAGCAGGATCGCCTGTTCCAGAAGTATTACCGCGGCCAGAACGCCAGGCTGAAACCTGGCGCCGGGCTGGGCCTGTACCTGGTGCGCCAGATCGCGGCGCGCCTGGGCGGCTCCGTGGCCCTGGTCCAGGCGGGCGGGACGGCGCCAGTGACATTCCGCCTGCAATTGCCGGATCGCGAGGCGGGCTGAGCGGATGGCGGCGCATCGGCCGGGGCGCTGCACCGGGACTGCCTGCGATCCAACAGCCGCCGAAATAAGTTTCCCTCGATATAGTATTTAGCCCCGCCAGGCACGCCCCCTAGACTGCGTCGATCGATCCGGCCCTGCGCCGGCCTTTCTTCCAGTCTTGCGGGTGCTGCATGTCATTCCGATTCGTCGCTGTTTCTCTTCTTGCCGCCAGCGCGGTGCTTTCCGGGCCGGCGCATGGCGCCACGCCGCTGAAGGAAATCAAGCTGGACTATGCGTATTACTCGCCGCCCAGCCTGGTGATCAAGAAGCAGGGCTGGCTGGAAGAAGCCTTCAAGGCCAGCGGCACCGAGGTGAAGTGGGTATTCACGCGAGGCAGCAACAACTCGCTGGAGTTCCTGAACAGCGGCGCCTCCAACTTCGCCCTGACCTCCAGCGTGTCGTCCTTCGTGGCGCGCGCCAACGGGCAGCCGGTGAAGATCATCTTCAATTATTCCTGGGCCGAGCCCAGCAGCGTCGAGGTATTGCCCGGCTCTCCCATCAAGTCGGTGGCGGAGTTGAAGGGCAGGAAGGTGGCCGTCACCAAGGGCACCGATCCCTACTTCTACCTGCTGCGGGCACTGGGCGAGAACGGCCTGACGCTCAATGACGTCGAGATCGTCCACCTGCAGCATCCGGAGGGCAAGACCGCGCTGGAGCAAGGCCGCGTCGACGCGTGGGTGGGCATCGATCCGCACCTGTCGGCCGCCAAGGAGGCGGGCACGCGCACGATCTATGCGAACCCCAAGTTCGCGCTGGGCGCGGTCTTGAACACCAACGAGGCGTTCCTGAAGGAACACCCGGAAGCGGTGAAGACGGTGATCCGGACCTATGAACGTGCCCGCCAGTGGATCATCGATCATCCGCGGGAGATCGTGGACCTGGTCGCGGAAGAGACGAAGCTGCCGAAGGAAGTGGCGGCCAGGCAGATCGGCCGCATCGACTTCACGCGCTGGGTGCCGGGCGACTACACGATCGAGGCCATCAAGCCCGTGGTGCCGCTGCTGCAGGAGGGCGGCATCCTGCGCAAGAGCGCGAATGCCCAGCAGGCCCTGGATACGCTGATCGATGCCGCGCCGGCGACGGCCGTTTCCAAGGAGAAGTGAGGTGAGTCATGGTCCGGAGGGCAGTGTCTACCTGAGCGAGCCGTTGGCTCGCTCAGGCTCCCAGGCGCGGTCTGGCGGCGCCTGGCGGTTGCCCGGATGGTTGCGTGGCCTGGCGCTTCCGATACTCGTTTTCGCGGCGCTGGAAGGCCTGGTTCGATCAGGCCGCATGCCCGACTACCTGATGCCGGCTCCCTCCCAGGTCTTCGAGACCATCCTGGACCTGGCGCACGGCCCGCTGTGGCAGCACATCGGCATCAGCACGTTCCGGGTCTTCAGCGGATTCGCCATCGGTGCGGCGCTGGCGCTGTTCATCGGCACCTGGGTCGGGCTCAGCCGTCGCGCCGAAGCGTACCTGGAGCCCAGCTTCCAGGCATTGCGCGCGGTGCCGGGATTGGCCTGGGTGCCGCTGCTGCTGATCTGGCTGGGCATCGACGAGGCCTCGAAGATCACCCTGATCGCCATCGGCGCATTCTTTCCCGTGTACCTGAACCTGGTCGCGGGCATCCGCAACGTGGACCGCAAGTTGGTGGAGGTCGGGGCGCTGTACCAGTTCTCCAGCTATCGCCTGGTGCGGCACATCTTCGTGCCGGCCGCGCTGCCTTATCTGTTCACGGGCTTGCGCCAGGCCTTGTCGATGGCCTGGCTGTGCGTGGTGGCCGCCGAGCTGCTGGCCGCGACCAAGGGCATCGGCTACCTGCTCACGGATGGGCGGGAAACCTCGCGGCCGGACCTGGTGCTGGTGGCCATCATCCTGCTGGCCGTGATGGGCAAGCTCACGGACTCGGTGTTACGGGCCTTGGAGACCCGGGGCCTGGGGTGGCGCGACAGCTACGCCGGCAAGCCGGGTTGAGCGGAGACTGCCATGTCGATTCTGCTCAACGTGAAGGTCGAGGAAAAGTGGTTCGGCGCCAGCAAGGTGCTGGAGGACGTCGAATTCAGCCTGGTGGAAAGGCAGGTCCTTGCCTTGCTGGGCCCGAGCGGCTGCGGCAAGAGTACGCTGCTGCGCATTGCCGCGGGCCTGGATGACGACTTCCGGGGCCAGGTGCGCCGGGGCGATGCCATCGATGCGCGCAGGCAGGCGCCCATTTCGTATGTCTTCCAGGAGCCGCGCCTGATGCCGTGGCTGACGGTGGCCGAGAACATCGGCTTCCTGGACAGCGGCCGCCAGCCGGACCGCGCCTGGGTGCAGGACCTGATCGACGCGGTGGGCCTGACCGGTTTCGAGCAGGCCTTGCCCAAGCAGCTGTCGGGCGGCATGGCCCAGCGCGCCGCGATTGCGCGGGGCCTGTATTCCCGGCCGCAGGTGCTGCTGCTGGATGAGCCGTTCAGCGCGGTGGATGCCTTCACCCGCATGGCCTTGCAGCAGCTGGTGCTGGACCTGATCGGCCGCTACGGCATCTCCATTCTGCTGGTCACGCACGACATCGACGAGGCCTTGTATCTTGGCGATGAGGTCATCGTGCTGGGCGCGCGTCCAGGGCGCGTATGCGCGAGGCTGGACGTGGCGCTGGCGCACCCGCGCGCGCGGGGGGATGCCGTCCTGGGCGAACTGAAGGAGCGCGCGCTGGCTGAGCTGCATGGCGCGCGTGCGCTGTAACCTGGCTTGACGACCGGGGCCGTCCGCCGCTGCTGACCGCCAGTCAATCCGGCTGCCACAGCCCGCGTTCGCGCAGCACGCTGCCCGCTCCTTCCGCGAACCAGTAGGCCTCTTCCATGTGCGGTTGTCCCGACAGGATGAAATGGGTGAGGCCCAGGGCATGATATTCGGCGATGCGATCCGCGATCTGCGTGTGGCTGCCAACCAGCGCGGTTCCTGCGCCGCCCCGAACCAGGCCGTAGCCGGCCCAGAGGTTCGGCGCGATCTCGAGAGACCTCGCCGACAAGCCTTCCTGGACGATGCGCTCGCCGTGTTCCCTCACGAATGCGGTCATGCGCTGCTGTCCCACCGATTCCGTGCGGCTGAATAGCGCGAGCGCCTCGCTGACGCGCGCGGGGTCGACGCGTGCGAGCAGACGGTCGGCTTGCGTCCAAGCCTCTGCTTCGGTATCCCGGCTGATCACGTGCAGACGAATGCCGAACGCCAGGGAGCGTCCGTGTTCACGTGCCAGCGCGGACACGCGTGCCTGGCGCTCGCGTATCTGTGCCGGGGTTTCGCCCCAGGCCAGATAGACGTCGGCATGGCGGGCCGCAACGTGTTCGGCGGCCGGGCTGGCGCCGCCAAAAAAAACGGGAGGGGCGGGATGCGGCGACGCCGACAGCCGCGCTCCCTCGATGCGATAGTGGTCGCCAGAGAAATCCAGCGCGGGGCCCGCAACGGCCTGAGCGCCCAGGCTGCGGAAGATGTGCAGGAATTCCCCCGTGCGCGCATAGCGTTCGTCATGCGAGGCATGGTCGCCGAAGCGCTTCTGCTCGACCGGATCGCCGCCGGTGACGATATTGATGTTGAGCCGCCCACCCGTCAGGCGCTGGAAGGTGGCCGCCTGGTGGGCGGCGAGGGTGGGAGAGATGAACCCTGGCCGGAAGGCCACCAGGAACTTCAGTCGGCGGGTGTGCTGGGAGAGCGCGGCGGTGGTGATCCAGGCGTCTTCACACCATGTGCCCGTCGGGGTAAGCACCGAGCTGAACCCCAGTGTTTCCGCCGCGCCAGCCACCAGCTTCAGGTAGTCGAGCGTGGGCGCCCGGAAATCCCCGGCCACGCCCTTGATGCGATGCGAGTCGTCACCCGACCCCGTGATGTCGCGGCTATCGCCATTGGTGGGAAGGTACCAATGCAGTTGGATGCTCATGTCCTTGTCCTTCGGCTTGTCATCGATGCCCAACCGAGCATCCTAGCCAGTGGCGAGCGTCGGCGGTAACGATTGATTGGGCATGTCGTCATGCCCGGTGCTGTTGGCTTGCGAGCGCAAGATCCCATAAGCAATGATCAAATCCATCGTTCGGCTGCCTCTTGCCGCGTTCCATACTTCGTCACTTCCGCGTCCGCCAGGGCGTGTCATTTACGTGTCTGGAGTCTTCATGCCGCTATCCGCAGTCCTCTCCCGCAACGTCCGCATCCTGTTGGGGGCTGTTGCCCTGAGTGCCGTCGCCTGGGGGCAGCCTTCGGCGGCTCAGTCCAGGGAAGTCGTTATCGGCTACCAGGACATGGTGCTGCCCTGGCGCCATGCGCAGGAGACCAAGGCTGTCGAGGAACGCACCGGCTACAAGGTCACGTACCGCAAGCTGGGAAGCGGCGCCGAGGTGGCGCGGGCACTGGCCTCGGGCGCGATCCATATCGGGGAGGCAGGGTCCTCGCCGTTTGCATCCGCGCTGTCGCAAGGCGTTCCCATAGAGATCTTCTGGATACTGGACAACATCAACGACGCTGAGGCACTGGTCGCGCGCAAGGGCTCGGGCGTCGAGTCCGTCGCTGGCCTGAAAGGCAAGAAGATCGGTGTGCCGTATGTCTCGACCACGCATTTCCACACCTTGGTGGCGCTGGAGGGCGCCGGCTTGGCGGCCAAGGACGTGCGCACGCTCAACTTGCGTCCGCCCGAGATCCTGGCTGCCTGGGAGCGCGGCGACATCGATGCCACTTTCATCTGGGATCCGGTGCTGGCGAAGGTGAAGCAAAGTGGCACGGTGCTGATCACCTCGGGCCAGATCGCCGCGCATACCGGTAAGGCGACCTTCGATGCGCTGGCCGTGACCCGGGCATTCGCCAAGGAACACGATGCGTTCTTGACACAGTTCGTGCAGGTGTTGGCCGATGCGGACCGTGCCTATGTCCAGGACAAGGCGGCATGGACTCCCGAGTCGGCGCAGGTCAGGGCCGTGGCGAAGTGGAGTGGCGCGGAGGCGGCCCTGGTGCCCGGGAGCCTGGCGCTTTATGCCTTCGTGCCGCCGGCCGAGCAAGCCTCGGCCAAGTGGCTGGGCGGCGGCAAGGCGTCTCAGGCGGCGAAGTCCCTGGCGGCGACCGCCGAATTCCTGAAGGCGCAAGGCACGATCCAGCACGTATTGCCGGATTACTCGGCGGGCGTGAACCCGACCTGGGTCGCGCGTGCCAAGTGATCTCGGGCGAGGGGCGGCGGCCCAGGCTGGCCGTTCCTTGCTGAGCCTGCGCGATGTGTCCGTCCGCTATGTGTCGGACGGCCGCGGTGCGAGCAGCGCCGCAACGCTGGCGCTGTCTGACATCGACCTCGAGGTCGCGTCCGGCGAGTTCGTGGTGGTGTTGGGGGCATCGGGTTGCGGCAAGACGACGCTGCTCAATTGCATCGCAGGCTTCACGCCCGTCTCGGCCGGCGTCATCGTCCACGATGGCGTGCCGGTGACCGGGCCCAGCGCCAAACGCGGGGTGGTGTTCCAGAAGCACGCGTTGATGCCCTGGCTGGACGTGCGCGACAACGTCGCGCTGGGCCTTCGTCTGCAAGGCGTGGCCCACGCCCGCCGCCACGCGGTGGCCGACGAAAAGCTTGCCCTGGTCGGCTTGCGTGATGTTGCGCAGGCGCCGGTCTGGCAATTGTCCGGCGGCATGCAGCAGCGGGTGGGTATCGCTCGCGCCCTGGCCAGCGATCCTGACCTGCTGCTGCTGGACGAGCCCTTGGGGGCCCTCGATGCGTTCACCCGCGAATCCTTGCAGGCGTTGCTGCTGCGGTTGTGGCGGGACACGGGCAAGACCTTGCTGTTGATCACGCACGATGTCGAAGAGGCGCTCTTCCTGGCGTCTCGGCTGCTGGTGATGACGCCCGGTCCGGGCCGCATTGCGCACGACCATCCCCTGTCCTTCAACCAGCGCCATGTGGCGGGCGAGAACGTCAGGACGGTCAAGTCATCCCCGGATTTCATCGCCTGGCGCGAGCGCGTGCTGGGTTGGATCGCTCCAGCGCAGCAGCCGGAGCAGGCACATGCCTGAGACTGCCACGCAGGCAGCCGGCACGCCGGTTCCCGGGGGGAGGCATTGCAAGGCCGGGCGGGGAGGGGGCCTGCCGGCCGTCGAGGCTTTCCGGTTGCCGGGACGCGGGTCATCGCGCCGCATCAGCGTGCTGTGCATCGTGGCGCTGGGGGCGCTGTGGTGGCTGGCCACGCACTTCCAATGGCTGCCGCCGCTCTTCCTGCCGTCTCCAGCGGCGGTGTGGGAGGCTTTCCGGAATGCGTGGGACGGAAGCATCCAGGGCGGCGAAGCCCTGCCCGTGCATCTCCAGTGGAGCGCGATCCGGGTGTTCGGCGCTTTCTTCCTGGCAGTGGTGACGGCCGTGCCCGCGGGTATCGCGATGGGAGTGAGCCGTATCGCACGTGGCCTGCTGGACCCTCCCATCGAGTTCTATCGGCCGTTGCCGCCCTTGGCTTACCTGCCACTGATCGTCATCTGGTTCGGCATCGACGAGACATCCAAGATCCTGCTCATCTACCTTGCCTGCTTCGCGCCCATTGCGCTGGCGGCCAAGGCGGGTGTTCGCGGCGCCAGCCTGGAGCAGGTCAACGCCGCCTTGTCCATGGGGGCGACGCGTTGGCAACTGATCCGGCATGTGATCCTGCCCGCCGCGCTGCCCGAGATCCTGGTGGGGTTGCGGATCGCCATCGGCTTCGGTTGGACCACCCTGGTTGCCGCGGAGATGGTGGCGGCATCCGTGGGGGTCGGCCAACTCGTGCTGAACGCCTCGAACTTCCTTCGCACCGACCTCGTCGTGATGGGCATCCTGGTGATTGGTGTGTTCGCCTGGGCCTTCGATCTGTTGATGCGCTGGGTGGAGGCGCGGCTGGTGCCCTGGAAAGGCAGGGTTTGACGCGCATCGCAGCCGGCCTCCCCTTGGGCCGGGCTCAGGCGGCGGCTTCGCTCGGCCACTGCTCCGTATCCACCTCCCGATTCCCTTGCGCGTTGTACCGGCTGCCCACGACCGCCTTGGGGTGGAAGAACGCATCCAGCTTCGCCATGATGGCGCCGCTCAGCTTGACGTCCGCCGCCGCCAGGTCTTCGCGCAGGTGTTCCACGCTGGTCGTGCCGGGGATCGGGATGATGTCCTCGCCGCGATGCAGCAGCCAGGCCAGCGCCAACTGGGCCGGCGTGCAGCCGGCTTCCTCGGCGATGGCCGTGTAGCCCGCCAGCAGCCTGGCGTTCGCCGCATAGTTCTCGGCGGTGAAGCGCGGCATGGTGGCGCGGATGTCGGTGGGGCCGAAGCTGCCGATGTCCAGCGGGCCGCACAGGAAGCCGCGGCCCACGGGGCTGAAGGCCACGAAGGTCACGCCCAGGTCGCGGCAGGCGTCCAGCACGGCGATCTCGGGGTTGCGCGTCCACAGCGAATACTCGGTCTGCACGGCGGTGATGGGGTGCACGGCATGCGCGCGGCGCAGCGTGTCGGCCGACACTTCCGACAGGCCGATGCTGCGGATCTTGCCTTCGCGGACCAGGTCGGCCAGGGCGCCGACGCTTTCCTCGATGGGCACCTGCTTGTCCCAGCGGTGCAGGTAATACAGGTCGATGACGTCGGTGCCCAGGCGGCGCAGGCTGTCTTCGCAGGTGGCCTTGAGCGTGGCGGCGCGGCCATCGATGACGCGCACGAGCTTGCCGTCGCCGTTCACGTCGACGCCCTGCATGCCGCACTTGCTGGCCAGCGTGAAGCGCTGGCGGTGCTTGCCCAGGATCTGGCCCACGCGGATCTCGTTGGCGCCGAAGCCATAGAGCGTGGCGGTGTCGAAGAAGGTCACGCCCTCATCCAGCGCGGTCAGCAGCACGCGCTCGGCCTGCTCCTGCGAGGTGGGGGCGGCGTAGCCGTGATTGAGGTTCATGCAGCCCAGGCCGATGGCGCTGACGGGGAAGGGGCCTAGGTGTCGCGTGGGCAAGGTCATGGCTGTCTGGGGGAAGTGGTTGGCGGAGGGGAGATTGTAGGCTCGCATCGCGCGGGGAAGCACGCTAAGCTCGCATCATCCCTCCCGGCCAGCCCTGCCTGGCCGCCACGCCTGACCAAGAAGCCCGAAAGCCGTGTCCGCCGTCCTGCTGAGCGTCGTCCCCATCTTCGTCCTGATCCTGCTGGGCTGGGTCCTTGCCAAGGCACGGATACTCAAGGCCGGCGCCGATGCCGTGCTGGGCGAGCTGGTCTTCAAGATCGCGCTGCCTGTCCTCATCTTCCGCACCTTCGCGCACGCGAACCTGGGCGAGGCTTCGGCGGTGAAGCTGTGGGCGGCCTATTTCATCGGCGTGATCGTGACGTGGACGGCGGGCACCTTCATCGCCCGGCGCTTCTTCAAGCGCGACGCCAAGGTGGGCGTCATCGCGGGCCTGTCCGGCGCCTTCGCCAACAACGTCTTCATCGGCCTGCCGCTGGTGGACAGCTTCGTCGGACCTGACGGCCTGGTGGCGCTGTCCCTGCTGATCGCGGTGCACTTGCCGCTGATGATGATGGCGGGCCTGATCCTGATGGAACGCGCCGCGGCCAAGGAGGACGGCACCGCCAGCCAGGGCGTGGTGGCCGTCGGACGGCTGGTGGTGCGCAACCTGGTGCGCTCGCCGTTGGTGATCGCGGTGGTGGTGGGCCTGCTGTTCAACCTGCTGGGCTTCAGCCTGCCGCGCATCGCGTCGGCGGTGATCGATCCCATCGCCCAGGTGGCGGGGCCGCTGGCCCTGCTGTCCATCGGCATGACGCTTGAAAAGTATTCCCTGCGTGGCGAGCTCAATCTGGCGGCGATGTCCACGTCGTTCAAGCTGCTCCTGCTGCCCGCCGTCGTGCTGGCGGCCAGCTGGGCGCTGGCACTGCCGCGCGACTGGGCCATGGCGCTGGTGCTGAATGCCTCGATTCCCACCGGCGTGAATGCCTGGCTGGTGGCCGAGCGCTTCAAGGCCGGCCAGAGCCTGGCTGCCTCCACCATCACACTGACGACCCTGCTGGGCGTGGTGACGGTGAGCCTGTGGGCGTGGGGCCTTCAATAAGGGCGGGCGTTGCGCGGCGGCGTGGAGGTATTTTTGTACCCAGACGTTGCAGCCACGGGGGGCGCACAGTGCCGGGCCGCGCGCCATCGGGACCATGTCGGATTGACGGTCTCCAAACCCACCCATTACAAGATCGTGTCACCCGCCTGAAGGTTGCGGCGGCGTGGCCGCGTGCGGGGCTGGCATGGCCGCGCCGTGCCATTCAACGATCTCAAGGGGAATCATGCACATGCTGCAGTGGAACAAGCGTTTGCAACGGGCGGGCCTGTCGCTGGCCTTGGTGGCGATGTCGGTGGGGGCCGCGCCGGCGGCCCTGGCGATGTCGGCGCAGGAAGCCGATGCCGCGGTGGCGCGGCTGATGAAATCCGCCGAGTACAAGGCCTTGTCCGACCTGCTGGACAAGGACCACGACAACATCGTCGAACAGAACATCCAGCTCCAGCAGATTCCCGCGCCGCCTTTCGGCGAGGAGAAAAAGGCCAAGGCCTTTGCCGCGCTGATGAAGGAGGCCGGCCTCGACGCGAAGATCGACGAAGAGGGCAATGTGCTGGCGCTGTGGGAAGGCACGGCCAAGCGCAAGGACGTGCACGCGGTGATCGCGCACATCGACACGGTGTTCCCGCTGGAGCAGGACCTGAAGATCCGCCGCGAGGGCACCAGGATCCTGGCGCCGGGCATCGTCGATGACACGCGCGGCCTGGTGGCCTTGCTGGCCTATGTGCGCGCCATGAAGCAGGCCGGCATCCAGACGGAAGAGAACCTGCTGTTCGTGGGCTCGGTGGGCGAGGAAGGCCTGGGCGACCTGCGGGGCGTGAAGCACCTGTTCGGCAAGGGCGAGTACAAGGACCGCATCACGTCCGCCATCATCGTGGACGGTTCGAATCCCGAGCAGGTGACGCTGGAAGGCCCGGGCAGCAAACGCTACGAGGTGCACTTCAAGGGCCCGGGCGGCCACAGCTATCGCGCCTTCGGCATGGTGAATCCGATGTACGCGCTGGGCAACGCCATGGCCGAGTTCGGCAAGGTGGAGGCGCCCAAGGGCACGACCTACAGCGTGGGCGTGGTGGGCGGCGGCACCTCGGTGAACGCCATTCCCAGTGATGCGTGGATGCTGGTGGACATGCGCTCGACGTCCATGAAGGACTTGGCCTCGGTGGAGCAGCAGTTCCTTGAGATCATCAAGACCGCGGCGGAGCAGGAGAACAAGGCGCGCACCACCAAGACCGGCCCCATCGCGCTGGACTACGAACTGGTGGGAGACCGTCCGCCGGGCCAGACCGCCGAGGACCATCGCCTGGCGCAGATCGCCCTGGCCGCCACGCGCGCGCAGGGGTGGAAGGGCCGTCCCAACAGCAGCAGCACCGACGGCAACATCCCCATGAGCATGAACATTCCCACGGTGGGGATCGGCGCGGGCGTGGGCGACCACGCGCACTCGGCGGAAAAGGAATACCTGGACGTCGAGAAGGGCCAGAGCCTGCGGGCCCTGCATCGGCCGTTGCTGACGATCCTGGATGCGGCGAAGGTGCAGCTCAGGTAGCAAACAGCGAGGGAAAGGGGCGGCGCGTCGCCGTCCCTCCACAACCGGGGCGGCGGGTCGGCAGCCCCGGCGTCGAGGAGAACCGCCATGGCCTTGAAGCACGCACATCCTCTTGAAGTCATCGAATTGTTCCCGGACGGCGAGACGCCGCCCGGGGCCGTCAGCACCAGCCTGCTCAGGACGCCGCGCGTCCAGCTGCTGCGCCTGGTGCTGGCCGCCGGCCACGGCTTGCCGGCCCACCACGTGGCGGCCGAAATCACCATCCAATGCCTGGCGGGCCAGGTGGACGTCACCGCGGACGCGCGCCTGTGTCCCCTGGCGGCCGGCCAGCTGGTCGTGCTGCCGGGCGGACAACAGCATGCCGTGCGGGCCCGCGAGAACGCCGTGGTGCTGGTGACGTTGCTGCACGAGTAAGCCGCCCCGGCGGGGGGGTGTAGTCCTTTCGGCTGCTGCCGGGCGCCCCGGCATAGTCCTTCTGCGCGGCCCGGCCGGGTCAAGCGAGGGATGGTCGCGATGCCGCGGGTGAGCGACAGTGCTGGTGTGACATTGCACCCAGGCCGCCACCATGACTCCCTCGTCCGACATTCCTGCTGTATCGCGCCAGAGCTGGCGAGTGCTGGCCGTCAGCACGTTGGCCTTCACCGTGTGCTTCATGGTGTGGATGATGTTCGGGGTCATCGGCATTCCCTTGCAGCAGTCGCTGGACCTGAGCGCCACGCAATTCGGGCTGTTGACCGCGATGCCTGTCCTGACCGGGTCGCTCGTGCGCGTGCCGCTGGGCATCTGGACCGACCGCTACGGCGGGCGCATCGTGATGGCGGTGCTGATGGCGTCGACGGTGCCGGCCATCTGGCTGATGGCCCATGCCACCCAGTATTGGCAATTCCTGGTGATCGGCCTCTTCGTGGGGTTGGCGGGCGGCACTTTCTCGGTCGGTACTCCCTATGTCGCGCGCTGGTTCCCGAAGCAGCGCCAGGGCATGGCCATGGGCGTCTACGGCGCGGGCAATGCCGGCTCGGCCGTCAACAAGTTCCTGGCGCCCGCGCTGCTCGTGGTCGGCGGCTGGACCCTCGTGCCGCAAGTCTACGCGGCGATCATGGCGGGCACCGTCGTGCTGTTCTGGCTCTTCAGCGCGCATGACCCCCGGCACCTCGTGCCCAGCACGGTGCGCTTCAGCGACCAGCTGAAGGCGCTCAAGGACCCGCGCGTGCTCAAGTATTGCCAGTACTACAGCATCGTCTTCGGCGGCTATGTGGCGCTGGCATTGTGGATGGTGCAGTACTACGTGGGCGAATACGGCCTGAGCATCCAGAGCGCCGCGCTGCTGGCGGCCTGTTTCTCGCTGCCGGGCGGCGTGCTGCGCGCGATCGGCGGTGCCTTGTCGGACCGCTATGGCGCGCACCGCGTCACCTGGTGGGTCATGTGGGTGAGCTGGATCTGTCTCTTCCTGCTGAGCTATCCGCAGACCGAATTCCGCATTGCCACCGTCGACGGCGTGCGGGCCTTCCAGCTGGGACTGAACGTCTATGTGTTCACCGCCTTGATGGGCCTGCTGGGCGTGGCCTTCGCTTTCGGCAAGGCCAGCGTCTTCAAGTACATCAGCGACGAATATCCCCAGAACATCGGCGCCATCAGCGGCATCGTCGGCCTGGCCGGCGGCCTGGGGGGCTTCGTGCTGCCGATCCTGTTCGGCCTGCTGCTCGACCTGACGGGCGTGCGCGCCAGCGCCTTCATGCTGCTGTACGGCGTGGTGTGGGTGTCGCTGATCTGGATGTACTGGACCGAGGTGCGCCGCACCGACGTGATGGGCGCCGCGCCGGCGCGCAAGGCTTCTGAACTGGAGCGATCATGATCTCCTCGCACGCGCGGCCGGGCCGTACGCTCAAGATATGGACCCCGGAGGACAAGGCTTTCTGGGAGCGCGAGGGCGAGGCCATCGCCAAGCTCAACCTGTGGATATCGGTGCCCGCCCTGTTTCTCGCCTTCGCCGTCTGGCAGGTATGGAGCGTGGTCGCGGTCAGTTTGCCCTCGCTGGGCTTCCGGTACTCGACGAACCAGCTGTTCTGGCTGGCGGCCGCGCCCGCCCTGAGCGGCGCGACGTTGCGCATCTTCTATTCCTTCATGGTGCCGATCTTCGGCGGCCGGCGCTGGACCGCGATCTCGACCGCGACCCTGCTGATCCCGGCGCTGGGCATCGGCTTCGCCGTGCAGGACCCGGACACGCCGTATCCGACGATGCTGGTGCTGGCGTTGCTGTGCGGCCTGGGCGGCGGCAACTTCAGCTCCAGCATGGCGAACATCAGCTACTTTTTCCCGCAGGCGCGCAAGGGGTCGGCGCTGGGCGTGAATGCGGGCCTGGGCAACCTGGGCGTGTCGGTGGTGCAGTTCCTGAGCCCGCTGGTGATCACCGTGGGCGTTCTGGGCCTCTTCGGCGGCGAGCCCCAGATGGCCTTGCGCGCCGGACAGAACGTCCCTGTCTGGATGCAGAACGCCGCCTTCATCTGGGTGCCGTGGATCGCGCTGGTGTCGGTGGTGGCCTGGTTCGCCATGAATGACCTGGCCGATGCGAAAGCGTCGATGAGCGATCAGGCCGCGATCTTCACGCAGCCGCACAACTGGCTGATGTGCCTGCTGTATCTCGGCACCTTCGGCTCCTTCATCGGTTTTGCGGCGGGCTTCCCCCTGCTGATCAAGAGCCAGTTCCCGCAGGTGGACCCGCTGGCCTACGCCTGGCTGGGACCCCTGGTGGGCGCGCTGGCGCGGCCTTTCGGCGGCTGGCTGTCCGACAAGCTGGGCGGCGGGGTGGTCACGATGTGGAACTTTCTTGCGATGGCCGCCGCGGTGGTGGGCGTGCTGGTGTTCCTGCCCAAGGGGGCCGGCACGTGGGCGCTGCCGCTGGGCCCCGAGGCGGGCAGTTTCACGGGGTTCTTCCTGATGTTCCTGGTGTTGTTCGTGACCACGGGCATCGGTAACGGATCGACCTTCCGGATGATTCCGGTCATCTTCAACACGCTGGCCCGGCGCCGTGCCGGACCCGGCGAGGCCGCGCAGGCCGCCGCGGTCAAGGAAGGCAACCTGCTCGGGGCGGCCGCGGTGGGCTTTGCCGGCGCCTTTGGCGCCTACGGCGGTTTCTTCATCCCCAAGAGCTACGGCAGCGCGATTGCGCTGACAGGCGGGCCCGAGGCGGCGCTGTGGATCTTCTCGGCCTTCTACCTCCTGTGCGTCGGGTTGACGTGGTGGTGCTATGCCCGCCGCGACGCCGGCATGCCCTGCTGACATTCCACGAGAAAAGACGAGAGCCATGAGCCATTTCCTCGATCGACTGACCCATTTCCGCCTGCCCAAGGAGTCCTTCTCGGGCAAGCATGGCCGGACCACCGGCGAAGACCGCACCTGGGAAGACGCCTACCGTGAACGCTGGGCCCACGACAAGATCGTGCGCAGCACGCATGGCGTGAACTGTACGGGTTCCTGTTCGTGGAAGATCTACGTGAAGGGCGGCATCGTCACCTGGGAGACGCAACAGACCGATTACCCCCGTACGCGTTGGGACATGCCCAACCACGAGCCCCGGGGTTGCGCGCGCGGCGCCAGCTATTCCTGGTATCTGTACAGCGCCAACCGCGTGAAGTACCCCATGGTGCGTGGCCGCCTGCTGGAGCGCTGGCGCGTGGCGCTGAAGGTGGCCAGGTCGCCGGTGGATGCGTGGGCGCTGATCGTCCAGGATGACGCCGCCCGGCGCGATTACCAGCAGGTCCGCGGCATGGGTGGCTTCGTGCGCAGCACGTGGGACGAAGTGAACCAGCTGATCGCGGCCGCCAACGTCTACACCATCAAGCAGCACGGCCCCGACCGCATCATCGGTTTCTCGCCGATTCCCGCGATGAGCATGGTGAGCTATGCGGCGGGCAGCCGCTACCTGAGCCTGTTGGGCGGCGTCTGCATGAGTTTCTACGATTGGTATTGCGACCTGCCGCCGGCCAGCCCGCAGGTATGGGGCGAACAGACCGACGTGCCGGAGTCGGCCGACTGGTACAACAGCCACTACATCATCGCCTGGGGTTCGAACGTGCCGCAGACGCGCACGCCGGACGCGCATTTCTTCACCGAGGTCCGCTACAAGGGCGCGAAGACCGTGGCGGTGACGCCCGACTACAGCGAGGTGGCCAAACTGGCGGACATCTGGCTGCATCCCAAGCAGGGCACGGACGCCGCCCTGGCCATGGCGATGGGGCACGTGGCCTTCAAGGAGTTCTATTTCGACCGCCGCAGCGCGTATTTCGACGACTATGCGCGCCGCTATACCGACCTGCCGATGCTGGTGCTGCTGAAGGAAAAGACGCTGGCCGACGGCAGCGTCGTGCAGGTCCCCGACCGCTATCTGCGCGCCAATGACCTGGACGGCAAGCTGGGCCAGGCCAACAACCCGGAATGGAAGACCCTGGCGCTGGACGCCACGGGGCGCGTGGTGCTGCCGCAGGGATCCATCGGTTTCCGCTGGGGCGCCGAGGGCCGCGAGGACGCGGCCAGGTGGAACCTGGAGAGCAAGGACGCGCGCGAGGGCGCGGCGGTGACGTTGCGGCTGTCCCTGCTGGAAGGCGAGGCGGGCGACCACGAGATCGTGGCTGTCGGCTTTCCCTACTTCGGCGGCATCGAGACGCCGAACTTCCCGGCCAATGCGCAGGGCAGCGACGTGAATGCCGCCCGCGTGCCGGCATGCCGGCTGGCGCTGGGCAATGGCGGCACGGCGCTGGTGGCCACGGTGTTCGACTTGCAGGCGGCGCAATACGGCATCGACCGGGGCCTGGGCAGCGGCGCGGCCAGCTACGACGACAACGCGCCCTATACGCCGGCATGGGCCGAGCAGATCACCGGGGTGCCGCGCCAGCAGATCGTGACGGTGGCCCGCGAGTTCGCGGCCAACGCGGACAAGACCCGCGGCAAGTCCATGGTGATCATCGGCGCAGCCATGAACCACTGGTATCACTGCGACATGAACTATCGCGGCGTCATCAACCTGCTGATGCTGTGCGGCTGCATCGGGCAAAGCGGTGGTGGCTGGTCGCATTACGTGGGACAGGAGAAGCTGCGGCCCCAGACCGGCTGGACCGCCCTGGCCTTCGCGCTGGACTGGTCGCGTCCGCCGCGCCAGCAGAACAGCACCAGCTTCTTCTATGCCCACACGGACCAGTGGCGCTACGAAAAGCTGGACATGTCCGAGATCGTGAGCCCGCTGGCCGACCGTGCGCAGTTCGGCGGCAGCATGATCGACTACAACGTGCGGGCCGAACGCATGGGCTGGCTGCCCAGCGCGCCGCAACTCAAGGCCAATCCGCTCGGGCTGGCCGCGCAAGCCGAGGCCGAGGGGGTGAGCCCGCGCGACTACGTCGCCCAGGCCCTGACGGACGGGCGGCTGAGCATGAGCTGCGAAGACCCGGACGCGCCCGAGAACTGGCCTCGCAACCTGTTCGTGTGGCGCAGCAACCTGCTGGGTTCCAGCGGCAAGGGGCACGAGTATTTCTGCAAGCACCTGCTTGGCACCGAGAACGGCGTGCAGGGCAAGGACCTGGGGCACGACGATGCCAAGCCGGCCGAGGTTGCCTGGCACGCCGAGGCGCCGCAAGGCAAGCTGGACCTGCTGGTGACGCTGGATTTCCGCATGAGCACCACCTGCCTCTACTCGGACGTTGTCCTGCCCACGGCCAGCTGGTACGAGAAGAACGACCTCAACACCAGCGACATGCACCCCTTCATCCACCCGCTGTCGGCGGCGGTGGACCCGGTATGGGAGTCGCGCAGCGACTGGGAGATATACAAGGGCTTCGCCAAGGCCTTCAGCGAGGTCTGCGTGGGCCATCTGGGCGTGGAGCGCGACGTGGTGCTGACGCCGCTGATGCACGACACGCCGCAGGAACTGGCCCAGCCCGACGGCGTGTCCGAATGGAAGAAGGGCCAGTGCGAACTGGTCCCGGGCAAGACCGCGCCGCAGGTCACCGTGGTCACGCGCGACTATCCCAACCTGTACAAGCAGTTCACCGCGCTGGGCCCGCTGATGGACAAGCTGGGCAACGGCGGCAAGGGCATCGGCTGGAAGACCGGCACCGAGGTCGAGCAACTGGGCCAGTTGAATGGCGTGGTGCGCGAGCCGGGCGTGTCCGAGGGACGCCCGCGCATCGTGAGCGACATCGACGCCTGCGAGACGATCCTGCTGCTGGCGCCCGAGACCAACGGCCACGTCGCGGTGAAGGCCTGGGAGGCGCTGTCGTCGATCACCGGGCGGGACCACAAGCACCTGGCGCTGTATCGCGAGGACGAGAAGATCCGTTATCGCGACATCCAGGCGCAGCCGCGCAAGATCATCAGTTCGCCGACCTGGAGCGGCATCGAGAGCGAGACCGTCAGCTACAACGCGGGCTACACCAACGTGCACGAGCTGATTCCTTGGCGCACGCTGACCGGACGGCAGCAGTTCTACCAGGACCATCCCTGGATGATCGCCTTCGGCGAAGGCTTCAGCAGCTACCGGCCGCCGGTGGACATGAAGGCGACCGCGGGCATGCAGGGCATCAAGCCCAACGGTCATCCCGAGATCCAGCTGAACTTCATCACGCCGCACCAGAAGTGGGGCATCCACAGCACGTACACCGACAACCTGCTGATGCTGACCTTGAACCGGGGCGGCCCGGTGGCCTGGATCAGCGAGGAGGACGCGCGGCGCGCCGGCATCGAGGACAACGACTGGATGGAGATGTTCAACCTGAACGGCGCCGTCGCCGTGCGCGCGGTGGTCAGCCAGCGGGTGAAGCCCGGCATGGTGATGATGTATCACGCGCAGGAAAAGATCATCAACACACCGGGCAGCGAAATCACCGGCGTGCGCGGCGGCATCCACAACTCGGTGACGCGCATCGTGCTCAAGCCGACGCACATGATCGGCGGGTATGCGCAGTACAGCTACGGGTTCAACTACTACGGCACGATCGGCACGAACCGCGATGAATTCGTGGTGGTGCGAAAGATGGCGAAGGTCGATTGGCTGGACACGCCACGCGGGGATCATCTGGCCCCGGTCTTCCAATCACAGGGCGAGAACCCCTGACGCGGGCGCCACAAGGAGCACACCATGAGAGTAAGAGCGCAGATCGGCATGGTCCTGAACCTGGACAAGTGCATCGGTTGCCACACCTGTAGCGTGACGTGCAAGAACGTCTGGACCAGCCGCCCGGGCGTGGAGTACGCGTGGTTCAACAACGTCGAAAGCAAGCCCGGCATCGGATATCCCAAGGAATGGGAGAACCAGGACAAGTGGAACGGCGGCTGGACGCGCAAGCCCGACGGCAGCATCGTGCCGCGCCAGGGCGGCAAGTGGCAGCTGCTGATGAAGATCTTCGCCAACCCGAACATGCCGGAGATCGACGACTACTACGAGCCGTTCACCTTCGACTACGAACACCTGCACACGGCGCGCGAGATGAAGGCCGCGCCGACCGCGCGCCCGCGCAGCCTGATCACCGGGCAGCGCATGGAGCGCATCGAGTGGGGGCCCAACTGGGAGGAGATCCTGGGCGGGGAATTCAGCAAGCGCTCGAAGGACAGCAATTTCGAGGACGTGCAGAAGGACATCTACGGGCAGTTCGAGAACACCTTCATGATGTACCTGCCTCGCCTGTGCGAGCATTGCCTGAACCCGGCCTGCGTGGCGAGCTGCCCCTCGGGCTCGATCTACAAGCGCGAGGAAGACGGCATCGTGCTGATCGACCAGGACAAGTGCCGCGGCTGGCGCATGTGCGTGTCGGGCTGTCCCTACAAGAAGATCTACTACAACTGGAAGAGCGGCAAGGCCGAGAAGTGCATCTTCTGCTATCCCCGCATCGAGGCCGGCCAGCCTACCGTGTGCTCCGAGACCTGCGTGGGCCGTATCCGCTACCTGGGCGTGCTGCTGTATGACGCCGACCGCATCGAGGCCGCCGCCAGCGTCGAAAAGGACCGCGACCTGTACGAGGCGCAGCTTGGCGTGTTCCTCGATCCGCATGACCCCGCGGTGATCGTCCAGGCGCGTCGCGATGGCGTGCCGGACAGCTGGCTGGAGGCTGCCCGCAACAGCCCGGTCTACAAGATGGCCGTGGACTGGCGCGTGGCGCTGCCGCTGCACCCCGAATACCGCACCATGCCGATGGTCTGGTACGTGCCGCCGCTTTCGCCCATCACCTCGGCCGGCAATGCCGGGCACCTGGGCGTGAACGGGGAACTGCCCGACGTGAAGCAGTTGCGCATCCCGGTGAAGTACCTGGCCAACCTGCTGACGGCCGGCGATACCGTGCCCGTGGTCCGGGCGCTGGAGCGCATGCTGGCGATGCGCGCCTACCAGCGCGGCAAGCACGTCGAAGGCGCGCCCAACGTGGCGGCGATCGACCAGGTCGGCCTGTCGGCCGCGCAGGTCGAGGACATGTACCACATCATGGCGATCGCCAATTATGAAGACCGCTTCGTGATCCCGACCGCGCACCGCGAGTATGCCGAGAACGCCTTCAACCTGCATGGCGGTTGCGGTTTCTCTTTCGGCAACGGTTGCAGCGAGGGCGTGACCGAGACCAGCCTCTTCGGCAGCGAGAAGAAGCGGACCATTCCCATCCAGGTGGACCTGTAGGAGAGACGCCATGACCTATCGCATTGCCTTTACCTTGCGCGCGCTGGCCCACCTGCTGCGCTACCCCGATGCCGCGATGCGCGGCCACCTGACCGATATCCACGCGGCGCTGAACGCCGAGCAGGCCATCGGCACGATACGCCGCAGCGAGCTGGATGCGTTGATGGACCGCCTGCTGGCCGAGGGCATGGATGCCGAGGCCGCCTATGTCGACCTGTTCGACCGCGGGCGCGGCACGGCGCTGCACCTGTTCGAGCACGTGCATGGAGACTCGCGCGATCGCGGCCCCGCCATGATCGACCTGGTGAAAACCTATGAACAGGCGGGGCTGCTGCTGGACCCGGCCGAGTTGCCCGATCACCTGACGGTCCTGCTGGAGTACGCCTCGACGCAGCCCACCCGCGAAGCGCGCGCCTTCATCGGCGAGTTCGCGCATATCCTGCGGGCCATCCTGGGGGCGCTGCAGAAGCGCGGCAGCGACTATGCCTGCGTGATTGCCGCCGTCCTGGATCTTTCCGGAGAATCCTCGCAGCCCTCCTCGGTGCAGGAGGATGCGCCGCTGGACGACACCTGGCAGGAGCCTCCCGTTTTCGGCGGCTGCAGCACCCAGGGGCAGGCCTCGCCCAAGCCGGGTTCACCCGCTGCGGCCCAGCCCGTCCACATCCTGCGCCGCCCACCCGGCGCGGCGGCCTGATCCAAGGAGATTGCCATGCCGATCATCCTGCACAACTTCCTGTTCAACGTCTATCCGTACATCTGTCTCGCGGTGTTCCTGATGGGCAGCCTGGCGCGCTTCGACCGCGACCAGTACACCTGGAAAAGCGATTCCTCGCAGATGCTGCGCGCGCGCCAGCTGCGCTGGGGCAGCAACCTCTTCCACATCGGCATCCTGTTCCTGTTCGTGGGGCATACCGTCGGGCTGCTGACGCCCCACATCTTCTATGAGTGGCTGATCACTGCGCCGCAGAAGCAGATGCTGGCCATCGTGTCCGGCGGCGTGGCGGGCCTGGTGTGCTTCGTCGGACTGACGATGCTGCTGCACCGCCGCATGTTCGACCCGCGCATCCGGCTCACCAGCCACAAGACCGACCTGGCCATCCTGATCATCCTGTGGATCCAGCTGGTGCTCGGACTCGTCACGCTGCCGTTCTCGTATGCGCACCGCGCCGACGCCAGCGCGATGCTGATCCTGGCTGACTGGGCCCAGCACCTGGTCACGTTCCGCCCCGACGCCAGTGCCTTGATCGCCATCGACTGGCCTTTCAAGGTGCACATGGTGCTGGGCATGACGATCTTCCTGTTGTTCCCGTTCAGCCGGCTGGTGCATGTCTGGAGCGGCTTCGCGTCGCTGGCGTATGTGTTGCGGCCCTACCAGCTGGTGCGCTCGCGGCGCCTGAACCTGCCCCGCGCCCAGGATCCGGCGCGCCGCGAAGGAGGCCGCGCATGAACGCGCCGACGACATTCCCTTCCGTGCCCCTGGTCAACGGCGTGCCGCTGGCCACCGCCCAGGAGATCCTCGGCCAGGGCGACCTGCGCCAGCGCGCCTGTACCGAGCTGTTGCGCCAGGCCGCGATCGCGCAAGGCCTGCTGGCTGCCGACGATCCGCCGCCTGCCGCGGGCGCGATAAGCCAGGCGGCTGCCGACGCCATCGAGCGCCTGCTGGACGACGTCTTGCGCCTGCCCGAGCCGAGCGAGGAGGCCTGCCGCCGCCATCATGCCGCGCATGCGGCGCGCTATGCCGTGGGTGAGCGCGTGCGGGCGCGCCACGTGCTGTTCGCCGTGACGCCGGGCGTGGACGTCAATGCCCTGCGCCAGCGCGCCGAGGCGTGCCTGCTCGACGTGCGCAACGCGACGCCGGCCGAACTGGCCGTGGGCGACCGCTTCGCCCAGGCTGCGGCGACAACCAGCAATTGCCCCTCCGGCAAGGAAGGCGGCATGCTGGGTTGGCTCAACAGCAACGAGTGCGCGCCGGAGTTTGCGCGCGAATTGTTCGGGCATGCCGAGGTCGGCGTGCTGCCCCGCCTGGTGCATAGCCGTTTCGGGTTCCATGTGGTCGAGGTGCTGGCGCGCGAGCCCGGTGACGTGCCGGCCTACGAGGTGGTGCGTGCGGCGGTTGTCCAGACGCTGCGCCAGCAGAGTTTCGCCACCGCGCTCACGCAATATCTCCGCGTGCTGGCAGGCGAGGCCACGGTATCGGGCGTGGACCTGGATGGAACGTCTTCGCCGCTGGTGCAATGAGCGGAAGCGCCGCCCCGGCACGCTATCATGGAGATCCTGCCCGCAAGTCACCAGCCTGACCGTCAGATGAACCGTTCGATCATTATCCGCGCCGGCACCGCAAGCCTTGCCAATCGCCATGGCGACGCCGCCCGCTGACGACGGGCGCTTGCTCGCGTCCCGGCCTCGGCGTCAACTGGCCGCCAAGATCGGCGCCATCGGCTGCGTGATCCTGCTGCTGGCGCTTTCCTCGATCGGCGTCACCCTCTGGGTCACGTGGCAGCTGGAAGGCGGCGCCGCGGCCGTGAACGAAGCCGGCCGCATGCGCATGCGAACCTGGCAGCTGGCCGCGGCGCTGGCCGCCAGCGACCACGCCTCGGTCCATGCCCTGCTCAGTCAATACGATGCCAGCCTGCAGCTGCTGCACGACGGCGATCCGGCGCGGCCCCTGGCCGTGCCGCGCGACGACGCGTCGCGCGAGGCATTGGCGGAGGTTGGCCGGCAGTGGCGCGGCCTGCGCCAGGAATGGGGGAGCGGCGCGGCGCCCGTCGCCGAACGCATCACCCGGCAGGCCGGCGACGCGGTGCGCACCATCGATCACCTGGTGTTCACCATCGAGCAGCAACTGGCCCGCTGGACCACGCTGCTCAACACTGCCCAGTTCGTGGTGATGGTGCTTGCCATCACCGCCGCGCTGGGGGTGCTCTATGCGGCGCAATTGCTGATCTTCTCGCCCTTGGCGCGCTTGCGCGAGGGGCTGGGCCGCGTCGAGAGCGGAGATTTGTCCGCGCGCGTGGCCGTGCTCAGCGACGATGAGTTCGGCGCGGTGGCAAAGGGGTTCAACCGCATGAGTGCGAGGCTGCAGGATCTCTACGCCAGCCTGGAACGCCGGGTGCGGGAGAAGACCCTGCACCTGGAAGCCGAGCGTGCCCGTCTGGCTGTGCTGTACGAAGGGGCCGCGCTGGCTGCGCGCGCCGGCACGCTGGAAGCGTTGGCCCAAGGCTTCGCCTCGCATACGCGGCGCGCGCTGCATGCGGATGCGTCCGTCGTGCGATGGGCGGATGAGCACACGCGCCGCTACATGATGCTGGCATCCGACGGGCTGCCGGCGCAACTGACGCAGGACGAGTATTGCCTGCCGGCGGGGGATTGCTTCTGCGGGCAGCCGCGCGAACGGGCGCAGACGCGCATGTTCGCCCTGAACGAGCTGCGTGTCGGCGTGTCGCCAGCGGGGCTGGATGCGAAGCAATGCCAGCGTGCCGGTTACGCCAGCGTCCTGAGCGCGCCGGTGAAGCTGCAGGATCGCGTCGTGGGGGAAATCGATCTGTTCTTCCTGGCGCCTACCGTGCTGGGCAAGGAGGACCGCGTGTTGCTGGATACGCTGGCCAGCCACCTGGCCGGCGCGATGGAGGGCTTGCGGGCCGACGCCTTGCGCCGCGAAGCCGCGGTAGCCGAAGAGCGCGGGTTGCTGGCGCGCGAATTGCACGACTCCATCGCCCAGAGCCTGTCCTTCCTCAAGATCCAGGCCTCCCTGCTGCGTGAAGAGGTCAAGCGCGCGCCCGGCGGCGCCACGACCGGCGTCCAGGGCACGCTGGCGGAGCTGGACGCCGGGATCAAGGAGAGCCTGTCGGACGTGCGCGAGCTGCTGCTGCATTTCCGCACCCGCACCAACAACGAGGACATCGCGCCCGCGCTGCGCACGACGCTGACCAAGTTCGAGCACCAGACCGGCCTGCAGACCGAGCTGGATATCCTGGGGGAGGGCATGGCCTTGCCGCCCGACGTCCAGATCCAGGTGTTGCACGTGATCCAGGAGGCGCTGTCCAATGTGCGCAAGCACGCCCGTGCAAGCCGCGTCTGGGTGGCGGTGCGGCAGTCCCCCCAATGGGTGATCACCGTGCGGGATGATGGCTGCGGCATGGACGCCACCCGCGGCGTCGACGAAACGCACGTGGGTCTGCGCATCATGCGCGAGCGCGCCGCCGGGATCGGCGCCTCACTGGATATCTCGGCCGCGCCGGGGCACGGGACGTGCGTGACGCTCGTATTGCCGGCCTCCCTGCCCACGTCGGCGGGAAAATCGACGGAAGGAACCTGATCATGACGCAGACCGGGCGCGTGCGCCTGCTGGTGGTCGATGACCATACCCTTTTTCGCAGAGGCATCATGGCCTTGCTGGCCACCTGTCCGCAGCTGGAGGTGGTGGGCGAGGCGGCCGATGGCGGCGAGGCCTTGCGCCGTGCCGCCGCGTTGCAGCCCGACGTGATCCTGCTGGATCATCATCTGCCGGGCGTAACCGGCGTGGACGTGCTGCAGGGCCTGAAGCAGGCGGCGCCCGCCGCGCGCGTGCTGATGCTGACCGTGAGCGAGGATGCCGACACCATGACCGCCGCGCTGCAGGGGGGCGCAAGCGGCTACCTGCTGAAGACGGTGGATAGCGACGTGCTGGTCGGCGCCATCGAGCGCGTGGCGCGCGGACAGTCGACCGTCAGCCCGGAAATGACGGACAAGCTGGTCAGCGCGTTTCAATCCCTGCATGCGCAGGCGCCCGGCGCGCCGCCGCCCGCCGATCCGCTGGCAGTGCTTTCCAGCCGGGAGCTGGACATCCTGCGCGAGATCGCGGCGGGGGCGAGCAACAAGGAAATCGCGCGCACGCTGTCGATTGCCGAGGCCACGGTGAAGATCCACGTCCAGCACATCCTGCGCAAGCTGGGCCTGAATTCCCGGGTACAGGCCGCGGTGCTGCTGGTGGAGCGCGGCACGCCGCAGTGATTGCCGCGTATGCGGGTGTCAGGCGGTCCTGGCCGGCTCCCTGCCGCGCAGGCTGTCCTGCAGGAGCGCCAGCACGGCGCGACCGCTGTTATCCAGGCGGTTGCCCGCGAACAGCCCATACCGCACGCTCAGCCCCTTGCCATCCGCATTCGTGATGGGCAGCACCCGCATGGTGTCGGGGCGCACGCTTTCCGCTGTCAGCAGCGCCACGCCCAGCCCGTGCTCCACCGCGGTGGCGATGGCGCCGATGTTGTGGCTGGTCAGCGCCACGCGGAAGTCGCGGCCGGCGGCCGTCAGCGTTTCGAACATGATCCGCCGCCACGCGCAGGGCTCGGCATAGACGATGACGTCCAGCGGCCTGGCGGGGTCCGGCGTCTCGTCGATGGCGCAGGCCCAATGAAGGTCGACCATCCACGTGTCGACGGGCTCGGCGGCGAAGGCCGAGCACCCGCTGATGGCGATGTCCAGTGTGCCTTCCTGCCACGCCTGCGCCAGCGCGTCGCCGTGGTCGATGACGATTTCCAGGTGCAGTTGCGGGCACGAGCGCCGCAGCCGGCCCAGCGCCGCCGGCAGCGCGGAGATCGCGACGTCTTCGGCCAGGCCCACGCGCACGCTGCCTGCCAGGGCGCGCTCCCCCAGCCTGGCGGCCGCCGCTTCGCCCAGCGCAAGAATCCGTTGGGCATAGCCCAGCAGCAATTCGCCGTCGGTCGTGGGCAGGACGCCGCGCCCGTTGCGGTGCAGCAGCCGTTTGCCCACCCGTTCCTCCAGCCGGCGGATCTGCGTGCTGAGCGCGGACTGCGCCCGGCCCGCCTGTTCCGCCGCGCGGCTGAGGCTGCCGTGCTGGCAGACGGCGACGAAAGTGCGCAGCAGTGCGGGGTCGAAGGCGTCAGATATCATGATTATGTTAAGTCTGGAATATTGGATATCAGTCTACCAATATGACTGTGCGATCCCTACCATGAGGGTCATGCGCAGGCGGACGGCGTCGTCCTCGCTGCGCCACCCCCGTTTGAAAGGAGCTGATGGATGAGTGCCAAGACCAATACCCGCATCGTTCTCGCCGCACGTCCCGACGGCGCGCCCAGGCCCGGCGATTTCCGCGTGGAGACCGCGCCCGTGCCGGCGCTGAAGGAAGGCGAGGTGCTGCTGGAAACGGTGTACCTGTCGCTGGACCCGTACATGCGCGGCCGCATGCGCGACCTGAAGTCCTATGCGCCGTCGCTGGCGCTGGGCGACGTGATCGTGGGCGGCACGGTGTCGCGTGTCGTCGCGTCGCGCCATGCCTTGTGGCACGAAGGCGACCTGGTGTCGGCCTATGCGGGCTGGCAGCGTTATGCGGTGTCCGATGGCCAGGGCCTGCGCAAGCTGGATCCGGCCGCCGCGCCGCCCTCCACCGCGCTTGGCGTGCTGGGCATGCCGGGGCTGACGGCATACTCCGGCCTGCGTGAGATCGGCAAGCCCAAGGCGGGCGAGACGGTGGTGGTGGCCGCGGCCAGCGGGGCGGTGGGCTCGGCTGTCGGGCAGATCGCGCGCATCCACGGCGCGCGCGCCGTGGGTATCGTGGGTGGCAAGGAGAAGGCCGAATTCGTGAAGAACGAACTCGGCTTCGATGTGGTGCTGGATCACCGCGCGCCGGACTTCGCGCAACAGCTGGCCCGCGCGTGCCCCGATGGCATCGACGTCTATTTCGAGAACGTTGGCGGCAAGGTATGGGATGCCGTCTTCCCGCTCCTGAACGATTTCGCGCGCGTGCCGGTGTGCGGCCTGATCGCGCATTACAACGATGCCAACGACCCCGACCAGGGCGTGGACAGGCTGCCCATCACGATGCGCGAGATCCTGAGCCGACGCCTGACGGTGCGCGGCTTCATCGTCTTCGACTTCGGCCTGGAAGAGGAATTCCTGAAGGCGGCCACGGCATGGGTGGCCGACGGCAGGCTGCGCTATCGCGAGGACGTGGTGGAGGGCCTGGAGAATGCGCCGCGGGCCTTCATCGGACTGCTGGAGGGGAAGAACTTCGGCAAGCTGGTGGTGAAGGTGGGAGAGCTGTAGGGCGGAGGAACCCGGGGCGCGGCCGCGGCATCGCGCCCCACTGCCAATAACCCCACTGGCCACGCCGGAATGTAGTAGTGCGCGAGGATCCCTGCCGGGCCCCGCGCGCGCACGTGGACTGGCTGGATGCGCGCGGCGGCAAGGCTGCAGGGCCGCGCCGCGCCGTGACGGGTGCACGGCCGTCGTGCCGGTTTACTACTACATGCATCCAATTGACAATCATTCTCAATCCGTTTTCCGTTATGATCCGGTTCGACGCAAGGAATGATTGTGGTGAAAGTACCTGGAATGAAAGTCCCGGCTGCCTCGCTCGGGGCTTCTGTGTGCCTGGGTGTGCTGTGCGCGGCTAGCGCATTTGCCCAGGCGAGCCAGCCGGCCTCGTTGGGAACCATCACTGTCACGGGGCAGGCCGAGTCCGGCTACCAGCCCTTGCGGGCATCGCCCGCGATGCGCACGGATGCGCCGCTGCTCGACATTCCCCAGGCCGTGAACGTCGTCACCGAGACGGTGATCCGCGACCAGGCTGCACGTTCGCTGGACGATGTCCTGGGCAATATCAGCGGCATCACGCAAACCAATACCCTGGGCGGGACGCAGGATGCCTTCATCCGCCGCGGCTTCGGCCAGAATCGTGACAACGCCATCCTGACCAATGGCATGAAGACCGTGCTGCCGCGCAGCTTCAACGCCACCACGCAGCGCGTGGAGGTGATGAAGGGACCGGCCTCGACGCTCTTCGGCATCCAGGATCCGGGCGGCGCCATCAATGTGGTCACCAAGCGGCCCGAGCGCGTGTTCAGCGGCGAGGCCAGCGTGGGTGCCAGCAGCTTCGGCGGCGGCAACGGCATGGTCGACGTGACGGGGCCGATCGCGGGCACGTCGCTGGCGTATCGCCTCATCGGCAGCCACAACAACACGGAATACTGGCGCAACTTCGGCCGCAACAAGGAGTGGCTCTTCTCGCCCTCGCTCAGCTGGTTCGGCGAGCGCACGGTCGTGACGGCGTCGTACATGCGGCAGGGCTACAGCATTCCCTTCGACCGCGGCACCATCTGGGACATCGACGCGGGCGGCCCGATTCCGCTGGATCGCAAGATCCGCCTGGACGAGCCCTTCAACGTCACCGACGGGCACAGCGCGCTGACGACGCTGAATGTGTCGCACGAGCTGTCGCCGGATTGGCGGGTGACGTTCGACTATAGCTACAGCACCGACGACTACGCCGACAACCAGGCCCGGGTGATGGCCTACAACGCCGCCACCGGCGCGGTGACGCGGCGCGTGGATGCGACGCGGGGCTCCAGCATGATCGGCCATGCCGCGCGGCTGGACCTGACGGGCACGGCCCGGCTGGGCGGCATGAAGCACGACCTGCTGATGGGCGCGGAATACGACTATCACCGCACGCTGCGCTCGGACATGATCCGTTGCCCGCAGGCCGTCAGCTTCAACATCAACCGCCCGGCGTATGGCTCGGTGCAGACCTGCAACCGTGTCGTGGCGACCGACAGCGACCAGTATGAACGCCTGCGTTCGCCATCGGTGTACTTCCAGGACGCCATCCACCTGAACGACCAGTGGATCATGGTGGCGGGGGCGCGTTATCAGCAATACAAGCAGATTTCCGGCCGTGGCCGTCCCTTCGTGCTGAACACCGATACCTCGGGCAGCAAGTTCGTGCCGCGCGTGGGCGCCGTCTACAAGGCCACGCCGTCGACCTCCTTCTATGCCAACGTGGCCAAGAGCTTCCGGCCGCAGTCCTCGTTCTCCAGCTACATGGGCAACCTGCCGCCGGAAGAGGGCCTCACCTATGAAGTGGGCGCCAAGTGGGAGATGGCCCGGGGCCTGACGGCCAACCTGGCGGTCTACACGGCGGACAAGGAAAACGTCACGTACTTCGAGAACGTCAATGGCGTGATCGAGACGCGCGCCGCCGGCAAGGTGCGTTCGCGTGGCGTCGAGATGGACGTGTCGGGCCGCCTGACGGACCAGTGGAGCGTGATCGCGAGCTATGCCTTCACCGATGCGGTGGTGAAGGAAGACCCCGACTACACCGGCAAGCAGCTGGCCAACGTGGCCCGCCACACCGCCTCGCTTTTCGCGATGTACGACTTCGGCGTGCTGGACAACGGCAACGGCTTCAAGCTGGGCGCGGGTGTGCGCGGCGTGTCCAAGCGCCCGGGCATCAACGACAATTCCTACTTCCTGCCTGGCTATGGCGTGGTGGATGCGATGGCGGCCTATACCTTCAACACCCGCAACCCGGTGACGGTGCAGCTGAACCTGCGCAACCTGTTCGACCGGACCTACTTCTCGTCCTCGCTGGGATCCAGCCGTTACGGCAATGCGTATGGCGAGCCCTTCAATGCCACGCTGTCGGCCAGCGTGCGATTCTGATGTCAGCGGCGGGACGTGACCGATAGCCATCATCCAGAAAGGACGCCTGCGCTGTCTGCGCAGGCGTTGTCCGCGGGCTACGGCGACCGCAATGTCGTGCAGGCTGCCACGCTGGCCTTCGACCCTGCGACGTTGACGGTGCTGCTGGGGCCCAACGGCTCGGGCAAGTCCACCCTGCTGGGCGCCCTGGCGCGTCTGCTGCGCCCGCAGGCCGGCGCGGCCCTGCTGCATGGCCAACCCATCCACCGCCTGCCCACGCGGGAGGTCGCCCGCCAATTGGGCATCCTGCCGCAAGCGCCCGCCTTGCCGGAAAGCATGACGGTGCTGGATCTCGTGTCCTTCGGGCGGCAGCCGCACCTGGGCGTGCTGCGCCAATGGCGCGACGCGGACACCCAGGCGGTCGATCGCGCCATGCGCCTGACGGGCACGCTGGCCTTCGCGGACCTGCCGGTGGACGGCCTGTCCGGCGGGCAGCGGCAACGCTGCTGGATCGCAATGGCGCTGGCGCAGGAGACCGGCATCATCCTGCTGGACGAGCCGACCACCTACCTGGACCTGAAGTACCAGGTGGAGATCATGGATCTGCTGCACAGCCTGGTGCACGAGCATGGCCGCACCCTGGTGGTGGTGCTGCATGACCTGAACCTGGCGCTGGCCTATGCCGACCGCCTGGTGCTGATGAAGGACGGCCGCATCCGCGCCGACCTGAAGGACCCCGCGGCCTGTACGGCGGACCTCGTGCAGGAGGTTTTCGATGTGGACGTGGTGGCGGTGCAGGGACCTTCTGGCATGGCGCGGCCGCTGTTCATGCCACGCCGGGCGGTGGGGCTGGGGAGCACGCCGTCGTGACGCCGCCGTCCGGGGGCATGCCGACGGGGCAGCGCGGGGCGGCCGCGTGGCGGCCCGCGCCCAGCCTGCTGTTGCTGCCCTTGCTGTTGCTGGCCGCGGGCCTGCTGCACCTGGCCGTGGGCGCCAAGACCATTCCGCTTGCGACGGTCGTCGACGCCTTGCTGCGTCCCGAGGCCGGCAATTTCGATCATCACGTGCTCTGGAACCTGCGCATGCCGCGCCTGGCGGGCGCATTGACCGTCGGCGCATCCCTGGGGCTGGCGGGCGCCTTGATCCAGGCCGTGACGCGCAACCCGCTGGGCGAACCGCAATTGCTGGGCTTGAATGCCGGGGCCGCGTTCGCGGTGGCGGCCACCACGGCCTTGTCGGTGCCCGTGCTGGCCGATCCGGCGATCCGGCCGCTGACGGCCGCCGTGGGCGGCGCGCTCCTGTTCGCCGCCGTGATGGGCATGGCGCGCGCCGGCCGCAGCGGCATGACGATCATCAAGCTGACGTTCTGCGGCATCGCGCTGTCGGCGTTCGTGTCGGCGTTGACGTCGGCGTTGCTGATCCTGGACGAGGACTCCCTGCAGGACCTGCGCATCTGGCTGGCGGGCGACCTGGCGGAGGCCGGCGCGGCAGTGATCCGCCACAGCCTCCCGGTGGCGCTGGCTGGCGCGTTGCTGGCGGCGCTGCTGTCGCGGCGCCTGCATACCCTGGCCCTGGGCGACAGCGCCGCGACGGGCCTGGGCACGCACGTGGCCCGGACACGTGCGGCGGGCCTGGCGGCTGCCGCGCTGCTGTGCGGGGCGGCGGTGTCCATCGCGGGGCCGCTGGGCTTCATCGGTCTGGTGGCGCCGCACATGGCGCGCCGCCTGGATGGCCGCCGGGCCCGCGGCCGCCTGCTGGCCGCGGCCGCTTGCGGGGCCGTGCTGGTGGTGTGCGCCGACATCGTGTCGCGCGTCGCCCTGGCGCCGCGCGAGCTCGCGACCGGTGTCGTGACCGCGCTGGTGGGGGTGCCCGTTTTCCTGGCGCTGGTGTTGAGGCGCCGCACATGAGCAGCCCGGCGCACGATGTCATGGCCGCGCACGGACGGCGGCAGCTGCGGCTGGGGCCGCTGCATTGCCTGGTGCGTCCGCGCGTGGCGGCCGCTTGCGGCCTGGCCTTGCTGGGTCTGTTGCTGGGCGCGTTGTGGGTGCTGCCCCAAGGCCTGTACGAAACGCAGTTGTCCAGCCTGTGGCGCGGCACCGACCCCATGCAGCGCATGGTCTGGCTGGATATCCGCCTGCCGCGCGTGCTGACCGCCTTGCTGGCGGGCGGCATGCTGGGCGTGGCGGGCGCCGCCATGCAGACGCTGGCGCGCAACGGCCTGGCGGACCCCGGTCTGGTGGGCATCAAGGAGGGCGCGGCGGTGGTGGTGGTGGGCATGGCCGTTTTCTTTCCCGATGTCGGCGCCGCCTGGCGGTCGGTGGCAGGCCTGCTGGGCGGCCTGTGCGTGGCGAGCGTGGTGGTCGCCTTGTCACGCGACCTGTCCAAGGTGCGTTTCATCCTGGTGGGCATCGGCGTGTCATGGTTGCTGCATGGCGTGATCGCCTGCTTCATGACGCTGGCCGACATCAAGGACGTGCAGACCGCGCTGGTCTGGATGGCGGGCAGCCTGCATGCCGCTGCCTGGGAGACCTTCTGGCCTGCGCTGTGCTGGGCCGTTGTCGGGGCTGGCCTGCTGGCCGTGGGCGCGCGCGGCGCTGGCACCCTGGTGCTGGGCGCGCCCGCCGCGGCCGGTCTGGGCGTTGCCTTGAAGCGGGCATCCGCGCTGTATTTCGTGGGCGCCTGCGTGCTGACGGCCGCCGCCGTGGCGGCGGTGGGCAGCCTGGGCTTTGTCGGCCTCATCGCGCCCCACCTGGCGCGCCTGACCCTGCGCGGCCGGCAGGCCGCCCTCCTGACGGGCAGCGTGCTGTACGGCGCGGGGCTGGTGCTGCTGGCTGACAGCCTGGGGCGCCTGGTCTTCGCGCCCTTGCAGATCCCGGCCGGCGTGGTGATGGCCGTGGTGGGCGTGCCCTTCCTGCTGGCGTTGCTGTGGCGGCGCCGCGATCAACTTTGAGGAATCCGTTCGAATGATCCACCGATCCTGCCTGATGGCCTTGGGCCTGCTGTTTGCCAGCGTGGCGCTGAGCCCGGCGCTGGCGCAGACCCGGCCCTATACCGATGACACCGGCCGCGTCGTGGCGGTGCCCGAAAAGCCTCGCCGCATCGTGGCCATGCATGACCTGGACATCACCATTCCCCTGCTGGAGCTGGGCGTCGTGCCGGTGGCCAGCCATGGCCGCCAGGCCCTGGATGGCAGCCGCTTCATGCGGTCCAGCGCAAGACTGACGGGCATCGACTTCGACAATTCGCCCATCACCTTCCTGGGGGCGACCGACGTGAACATCGAGGCGGTGGCCGCCGCCAAGCCCGACCTCATCATCACCGGCCCCAGCCGCACGCTGCCGGTGCAGCAACTGGCCAAGGTGGCGCCCACCGTGGTGGTCGACAACCTGCAGGGTGGCGCGCCGCATATCTATCGGCGGCTGGCGGAACTGACGGGCACGCAGGACCGCCTTGCCATCCTGGACCGCCGCTACCAGGCGCAACTGGAAGAACTCAAGCACGTGGTGGGCGATCCCTCCCGCGTCACGGTGGCGGTGTTCCAGGCCCAGAACGGCAAGATCGGCGTGTATCACACCTATCGCTCGCTGGGCCGGGTGCTGCGCGACGCGGGCTTCCGTTTTCCCGCCTTGATCGACGGCATTCCAGAAAACGGCCGCATCGAGGTCAGCGCCGAGCGCTTGCCCGAACTCGAAGCGGACTTTGTCTTCGATACCTACCGTTCCGACAAGGGCGGCGTGCCGCAGGACGAGATCGCGGCGATGGAGAAGCTGATGCCCGGCTATTGCCAGTTCCTGAAGGCATGCCGCGAAGGGCGTTACATCCTGGTGGCGCGCGAAGAGGCGATCTCGAACTCCTATGCCGCGCTCAGCCTGATGACGTCGCTGGTGCAATCGCACCTGACGGGCAGGCCGCTGCCCGGCGCCGCGAAGGGGAAGTGAGATGACGGCATCCATCGAGACAGCCGGCGGGACAGGCATCGTCGCGGGCTCGGCGTCGCTGGCGCCGCTGGTCCAGCACCTGAACCGCGCCTTCCATGCGCGCCATCCCGAGTGGTCGTTCACGCCGAGCCTGGCGGGGGCGGCGCAGGGGCTGGCCAGCCTGATCCACGGCCGCGCGGTGCTCAGCCTGCAGCGCCGGGAGATCAGCGACGAGGAATCCGTGCCGTATTTCAAGGGCGTGGGGCATCGCCCGCGCGGTGTGTGTGCCGCGCTGGCCGGCCCTGAGGCGCCCGATGACGAGGTGGGCGCGGTGGCGCTGTTCGTGCATGCGGACAATCCGCTGGCGTCGCTGGACTTGGCGCAGGCCGCGCGCGTGTTCACGGAGGGGCACGCCGATGGCGACTGCGTGACCTGGGGGCAGTTGAGCGTGCGCGACGCCGCATGGCAGTCCCGCGTGATCCGGCCCCTGTCGCGGGAAGAAGGTTCCGCGCTGGGCACGCATTTGCGCCGTCATGCGCTGGGCGGACGCGGCTGGACGGCGGGTTGCGGGCAGTTCGACACCACGAGGGAGATGCTGCTGGCCCTGGCTGGCGAGCCGTCGGGCATTGCCTTCGCGCCGCTAGGCGTTGCCGGGAGCGTGCCGGGCATACGGCCGCTGGCGTTGTCCGTGGAGCCGTCCGCGCCGCCCGTGGCGTGCAGCGCGGCCACGATTGCCGACGGCAGCTACCCGCTGGCAGGCGGCATCACCCTGTATGTCCGTCCGCATGAGCGCGGCGGCCTGACGCCGCAGGCGCGTGTGTATGCCGAGTTCGTCCTGTCGAAGGAAGGGCAGCAGGCCATCGCCCAGGCGGCCTCCGGTTACCTGCCGCTGGACCCGGGCAGCCTGCACGCCGCCCGGACCGCGCTGCTGTCATTGATCGAGGAGAAGGCCTGATGCTTTCGCAAGAAGACAGGGACGGCGTCGGGCAGGAAGCCTTCGTGCCGCCCGCCTACGCGCCCGCGCCACTGGACCTGCCCGATGAACTGGCCGCCAGCGGCTGGTCCGATGGCGTGTTGCCGCTCATCGGCAACGACGGCATGGACACCGTCATCGGACCTTTGTGCGACCTGTTCTGCCAGGCCTATCCGGGCCTCAGCTTCACGCTGTCGTTGCGGGGATCGGCCACGGCCATGCCCGCCCTGGTGGCGGGGGCAAGCTGGTTCGCGCCGATGTCGCGCGACCCTTGGACCGAGGACACGCTGGCCTATCGCCGTGCGCGCGGCCACGACCCCTGGGCGCTGCGCCTGGGCTACACCGGCCACGGCCCGCGGACGTCGGGGCGCACGCCGCCCGCCATGTACGTGCACGCCAGCAATCCCCTGGCGGGCGCCACGTTGGCGCAACTGGCACGGGTCTTCACGCGCGGGGTGGCTGACGGCGAGCTTTCCACCTGGGGCCAGTTGGGGCTGGAAGGCGCCTGGCGCGCGCGGCGCATCCATGTCTATGGCATGCGCGACACCAAATATGCGCGCGGGCTGCGCCACCGGCATTTCGCGGGCCTGCCTTACGCGGCGCGCTACGAGGCGTTGCCGAGTCGCGAGGACGTGATCCGCGCCGTTGCGCAGGATCCCTATGGCATCGGCGCGGTCGGCTGGGTACAGGCGGCATCGATCAGCGACCAGGTGCGCGTGCTGGCCCTGGCGGGCGAGCCGGGCTGGCCTTTCGAGACCCCGGATCTGGCGACCATCGCGTCGGGGGGCTATCCGCTGAAGGCCTGGGTGTCGCTGTTCCTGGATCTTGCGCCAGGGCAGGCCGTGCCCGCGCTGCTGCGGGAGTTCGGGCGGCTGGCCTTGTCGCGGGAAGGCCAGCGCATCATCGCGGCGCGCACGCATGAAGACGAGGGCTATGTGCCGCTGTGCGAGCGGGATTGGCGCGCGCAGCTGCGGCGCCTGGGCTGACGTGCGCCGCGCGGGGATGTATCGTCTGTGGCCAGACAGATGAGGGAGAAACGCATGGAGACCGTGCCCGGCCAGCTGGACCGTTTTGGCGACCGCCTGCGCGCCAGGCGTGCCCGCCTGTCGGCGCGCATGCGGCTGGTGGCGGACTTCATCGACCAGAACCGAGCCTCGGCGGTCTCCCTCTCGGCCATCGAGCTCGCCAAGGAGATCGGCGTCTCCGACGCCACCGTCATCCGCACCGTGCAGGCGCTGGGCTTCGAGGGCCTGGTCGAACTGAAGGCCACGCTGGCCAGCGCAATGGGCGAGCGCGACATCATCTCCATCAAGATGGCGGCCACGCTGGGCGGCGTGCAGCAGGATGCCGAGCACGCCATGGACTACGTCATCCAGGAGCATCGGCATGCGCTGGACCATCTGGACCTGCCGGAGAACCGCCGCGCCGTGGCGCGTGCGGTGGCGGTGCTGGGCCAGGCGCAGCGCATCGCGGTCTTCGGCATTGGCGCGTCGGGCCTGCTGGCCGATTACGCGGTGAGACTGTTCGCGCGCAACGGCAAGCCGGCCTATGCGCTGAACCGCACGGGCATCGCCCTGGCCGAACAGTTGCTGGAGATGGCGCCGGGCGATGCCCTGATCGTGATGGTGCAGCAGAACATCCACCGCGAGGTGGCGGTGACGCTGCAGGAGGCGGCGCGGCTGGACGTGCCGGTGATCGTGGTGACCGGCCAGCGCCGGCGCGCGCTGTCCAGCCAGTGCGATGAAGTCATCATCGTGCCGCGCGCCAGCGCGGGCGACGCGCCTTTGCACGGCCCCACCCTGGCCTGCCTGGAAATGCTCATGCTGGGCGTGGCGGCCCTGACCGCCGAAAGCTCGCTGGATTCGATGGCGCGCCTGGTCTCGCTGCGCAAGGCGCTGCGCGGGGGCAAGTAGGCGGGCGTTTGTCCATCCCCCTGCTTGCCCAGGCTGCCCCGGGATGGCGCCGGTTCAGCCGATGCGGGCCAGCGCGGCGCCAGCGGCCAGCGTGCTGCCGGTCTCGGCCTGGCGCGTCAGGCGGCCGGCACGATGGGCCAGCACCTGCATCTCCATCTTCATGGCTTCCATCACGGCAATGAGGTCGCCCTCGGCGACTTCCGCGCCATCCTCCACCTTCCAGGCCTGCAGCGTGCCGGCGATCGGCGCGGCGACAGACGCGGCGTCGGCCGACTGGCCGGCCTCGGCGTCCTCGCCTGTTGCCGCGCCGGCGCCTGCCGACAGCGCGCGCAGCAGCAGCGCGGGCAGGCCCAGGCTCACGCGGCGGCCATCGATCTCGATGGCGGTGCGTTGCAGCGGTTCGGCGGACACCGGCACGGCGCGCGCGGCGGCGGCCAGGGTGTTGGCGAAGTCGGTCTCGATCCAGCGGGTATGGACCTTGAAGTCGTCGCCGGTGAAATCAGGGTGGCGCAGCACTTCGCGGTGGAAGGGCAGCACGGTGGCCACGCCTTCGATGCGGAACTCGGCCAGGGCACGGCGCGCACGGGCCACCGCCTGTTCGCGGGTGGCGCCCGTGACGATCAGCTTGGCCATCAGCGAGTCGAAGTTGCCCGGCACGACCGAGCCCGACACGACGCCGGTATCGACGCGCACGCCAGGGCCGCCTGGCGCTTCGAAGACCTCGACGGGGCCGGGCGCGGGCAGGAAGCCGCGGCCGACATCCTCGGCATTGATGCGGAATTCGATGGCGTGCCCGAGCGGGGCCGGCGTTTCGGTGATCGACAGCGGCAGGCCGTCGGCCACGCGCAACTGCTCGACGACCAGGTCCAGCCCGGCGGTTTCCTCGGTGACGGGGTGCTCCACCTGCAGGCGGGTGTTCACCTCCAGGAAAGAAATCGCGCCGGTGTTGCTGAGCAGGAATTCGACGGTGCCGGCGCCGACGTAGCCCGCACGCGCGCAGACGTCATGGGCGGCGGTGTGGATGCGCTCGCGTTGCGCGTCGGTCAGGAAGGGCGCGGGCGCTTCCTCCACCAGCTTCTGGTTGCGGCGTTGCAGTGAGCAGTCGCGCGTGCCCAGCACGACGACCTTGCCATGCGTGTCGGCGATGACCTGCGCTTCGACGTGGCGCGGGCGGTCCAGGAACTGCTCGACGAAACACTCGCCGCGGCCGAAGGCCACGGTGGCTTCTCGCACGGCGGATTCGTACAGCTCGGCCACCTCTTCCATTTTCCAGGCCACCTTCAGGCCGCGTCCGCCGCCGCCGAAGGCGGCCTTGATGGCGATGGGCAGGCCGTGCAGCTCGGCGAAGGCGACGACCTGCTCGGCGTTCTGCACCGGGCCGGGCGTGCCGGCGACCAGCGGGGCGCCGGCTTCCATGGCGATGCGGCGCGCCTGCACCTTGTCGCCCAGCTGTTCGATGGCTTCAGGAGGCGGTCCGATCCAGGTCAGGCCGGCGTCGATGACGGCGCGCGCGAAGCCCGCGTTCTCGGACAGGAAGCCGTAGCCGGGGTGGACCGCGTCGGCGCCGCTGCGGCGGGCCACGTCCAGCAGCTTCTCGATGTTCAGGTAGGTGTCGGCGGGCTTGTGGCCATCCAGGCCCCAGGCTTCGTCGGCCAGGCGGGCGTGCAGGGCGTCGATGTCCGGGTCGGCGTAGACCGCCACGGATTGCACGCCGTAGTCGGCGCAGGCACGGATGACGCGGACGGCGATTTCGCCTCGGTTGGCGATCAGGACTTTTTTCATCTTGCGCAGCTTCTTGCAGTCGATTCGGTTGTCAGGCACGGCCGTGCCGGGGAGAGCGGGGCAGCCAGGCACATCACGCCTGGGCGGGGGCGGTCCACTCGGCGAACGGCTTGATGGAGTTGAAACGCACCCGGGCACCCACCGGAATCTGGCCGGCCAGGTCCAGGTGATACGGCGCCACGCAGGCGATGACCGGATAGCCGCCGGTCAGCGGGTGGTCGGCCAGGAACAGCACCGGCTGCCCGCTGGGCGGCACCTGGATCGCGCCGGTCGGCGTGCCTTCGCTGGGCAGTTCGCCTTCGACGGCACGGGCCAGCGATTGCTCGCCCGACAGGCGCACGCCCACGCGGTTCGATTGCGGGGTGACGAGCCAGTCCTGTTCGCAGAGCGTTTGCACGGCGTCTGCCGTGAACCAGTCGGTGCGTGGGCCCATGCTGATGTCCAGCACGACGGTCTCGCCGGCCACGGGCAGCGTGGGGACGCCGCAGGCGGCATCCTGCACGATGGCGCCCCGCGTGACGGGATTGACCGCCAGGCGGTCGCCGGCAGCCAGCGCGGCCGGGCCGACGTTCGCCAGCGTGTCGGTGGAGCGGCTGCCCAGGACGGGCGCCACCTGCCAGCCACCGCGTACCGCCACATAGGCGCGGGCGCCGGCCCGAGGCACGCCCAGCGTCAGGCGGTCGCCGGCCGACAGGGCAAGCGGCTGGTTGCAGGCCAGCGTGAAGGTGCGTCCGGTGTCGTCCTTGAGCGTCACCGGCACGTCGGCACCGGTGATGGCGACCACGGCGTCGCCGTGGCTGCGCAGTTGCAGCCCGCCGCCCACGGTCTCCAGGCACGCCTCATCCGAGGTGTTGCCGACGAGCTGGTTGGCGCGCCGCAGCGACTGGCGGTCCATGGCGCCCGAGGCAGAGACGCCCTGGCCAGCCTGGCCGGGACGGCCCAGGTCCTGCGTCAGGGTCTGCAGGCCGGGAGAGACGATTTCGATCTCGACGCCCGACGCTGCGGCGGCCGGTGCTGCGGCGGCCGATGCCGTGACGACCGGTGCTGCTGGCGTGGCCGAGGCCTGCGCGGCGGCGGGCGCCTTCCTCGCGGGCCGCACGCGCTGGTCGACGAAGCGCACGCGGTCACCGGGTTGCAGCAGCGCAGGCGGCTGGCGGTCGATGTCCCACATGGCTTCCGGCGTGATGCCGATGATCTGCCAGCCGCCGGGGCTGGCTTGCGGATAGACGCCGCTGAAGGTGCCGGCCAGGCCGACCGCGCCAGCGGGAATGCGGGTGCGCGGTGTCTTGCGGCGCGGCACGTTCAGCAGCGGGTCGCCGCCCGTCAGATAGGCGAAGCCGGGCGCGAAGCCCGTGAACGCCACGGTGTACTCGCTGCCGGTGTGGCGCTGCACGACCTCCCGCGGGCTCACGCCCAGCAGTTGCGCGACTTCGGCCAGGTCCTCGCCTTCATAGTCGACCGGGATCTCGATGAGACGGCTTGCGCGCTCGACGCGCACCGTCACGTCGCGCGTGGCCATGGCGGCCACGGCCTGTTCCGCCGACAGGCGCAGCGGATCGAAGGACACCAGCAGGGTGCGGGCGGCGGGTACCAGTTCCAGCACGCCGGCGACGGGATCGCGTTGCAGCGACTCGAGCAGCGCCAGCGTCTGGTCCAGGTCGGCCAGCTCGACCAGGAGGGAATGGGTGTTGACGGGAAGGAAGCGCAAGACTGAAGCCTCGTTGGGAATCCGTTAGACGTGGTAGGTCGAGTCCGCCACGTCGGTGATGAACATGTGGCCGGGCGCATGGGTGACGGCGAAGGGCACGCCGGAAGCCATGACGGCGGCTTGCGGGGTGACGCCGCAGGCCCAGAACACGGGGATCTCGCCCGGTTCGATCCGCACGGCGTCGCCGAAATCAGGGCGGCCGATGTCGGCGATGCCCAGCGCGGCGGGGTCGCCCACGTGCACGGGCGCGCCGTGGACCGAGGGGTAGCGGCCGCTGATGGTGGCGGCGTCGGCCACGCGGTGCGCGGGGATCGGGCGCATCGAGACGACCATCTCGCCCTGGAAGCGTCCGGCCGGACGGCAGGCCTTGTTGCTGCGGTACATGGGCACGTTGCTGCCGTCGGCGATGTGGCGGATCTCGATGCCGGCCTCCTGCAGCGGGGTCTCGAACGTGAAGCTGCAGCCGATCAGGAAGGTGACGAGGTCGCCGTGCTCTTCCCACAGGGCCGTCGCGTCGGCCACTTCCTCGGCCAGCTTGCCGTCGCGCCAGACGCGGTAGAGCGGGATGTCGGTGCGCAGGTCGGCGTCCGGGGCCAGCACGGTGCGCGGCGAGCCGGCGTCGCTGACGTCGAGGACCGGGCAGGCCTTGGGATTGCGTTGCGCATAGAGCAGGAAGTCGTAGGCCCAGTCGCGCGGCAGGGCGATCATGTTGGCTTGCGTCATGCCGGGGGCGACGCCCGCCGTGGGCGCGACCTTGCCGGCACGGTATTGGGCGCGCGCGGCGCGCGCCGCGGCGATGGCCGCCTGCTGCGCCTGCTGGAGCGGGTTGAGCGAGGGCGTCATGTTTCTTTCTCCTGTTCGGACGTCGGTCTTCAGGTGTCAGGCGAAGGCGCGCAGCGTGACGCCCGCCTGTTCCAGCGTGCGGCGGACTTCGACGGCCATGGCCACCGCGCCAGGGCTGTCGCCATGCACGCAAATCGAATCCGCGCGCACGCGGGCCAGGCTGCCGTCCACGGCTTCGACCACGCCTTCGGTCACCAGCCTGAGCATGCGGCGCGCCACCCGTTCGGGATCGTGCAGCACGGCGCCGGGCTCGCGGCGCGAGACCAGCGTGCCTTGCGGCGTGTAGCCTCGGTCGGCGAAGGCTTCGGCCACGACGCGCAGGCCGGCCGCTTCGGCCCAGCCCGCCAGCGGCGAGCCGGCCAGCACCACCAGCGCAAGGCTGGGGTCGATGGCCTGGATCGCCGTGATGACGTCGCGCGCCTGGCGCGCGTCCTGGGCGATGGTGTTGTAGAGCGCGCCGTGCGGCTTCACGTAGCGGACCGTCGTGCCGGCCGCGGCGGCCAGGCCTTGCAGCGCGCCGATCTGGTAGACGATGTCCGCGACGAGGTCGGCGCTGGCGACATCCATGTTGCGCCGGCCGAAGCCGGCCAGGTCGGGATAGGCGACGTGCGCGCCCACCGACACGCCCTGCGCGGCGGCGGCCTTGAGCGTGGCCAGGATGCCGGCGGGGTCGCCCGCGTGGAAACCGCAGGCCACGTTGGCGCTGGTGACGATGCCGAGCATGGTGGCGTCGTCGCCCATGGCCCAGGCGCCGAAACTCTCGCCCAGGTCGCTGTTCAGGTCGATGCTGCGCATGCGCGTTTCCTCCTTACAGGCCCAGGAAGGCGAAGATGGGGCCGATCGACTTGTAGCCCATGTACCAGGTCAGCGCGCAGGTCAGCGCGCCCAGCACCAACAGCCAGGTCGGCGTGCGGTGGCCTTCCATCAGGTCAGGGCGAGCCCAGCCCACATATACGAAGATCGTCAAGCCCAGCGGCAGGATCAGGCCGTTGAAGCCGCCGGCGAAGACCAGCAGCGCGGCGGGCGCTGTGCCCAAGGCGAGGAAGACAGCCAGCGACACGGCGATGAAGATCACGGTGGCGCGATTGCGGCCAGTCTCGGTCAGCTTCTGGTTGAAGACGGTGATGAAGGAGATCGAGGTATAGGCCGCGCCGATCACGCTGGTGATGGCGGCGGCCCAGAGGATGAGGCCGAAGGCGCGCAGGCCGAATTCACCGGCTGCGATCTGGAAAGCCTGGGCAGCCGGATTGGCCGTCTTGCCGGAGATGTCGATGGCGGCGCCGCTGGCGACCACGCCCAGGACTGCCAGGAACAGGATATAGCGCATGAGGCCGGTGACGGCGATGCCGTTCAGCGCGCCCTTGGTCACTGCGCCCAGGTTCTCCGTGCCTGTGAGGCCCTTGTCCAGCAGGCGGTGGGCGCCGGCATAGGTGATGTATCCGCCCACGGTACCGCCAACGATGGTGGTGATGGTGGCGAAGTTGATGGTGTCGGGCCATACGGTCTGGCGCAGGGCCTCGCCCAGGGGGGGATTCGAGGCGAAAGCGACGAAGAGGGTCAGGCCGATCATCAGCAGGCCCAACACGATGATGAGGCGATCGATCGCCACGCCCGCGCGGCGGGACAGGAAAATGCCGATGGCGATCGCAGCGCTCAGCGCGCCGCCCCATTTCACGTCCAGGCCCATCAAGGCATTCAGGCCCAGGCCGGCGCCGGCGATGTTGCCGATGTTGAAGACCAGGCCGCCGAAGATGACCAGCACGGCCAGCACATAGCCGCTGCCCGGCAATGCCGCGTTGGCGACATCCGAGGCACGCATGCGCGACAGCGTCACGACGCGCCAGATATTCAGCTGCACCACGAAGTCGATCAGGATCGACGCCAGGATGCCGAAGGCAAAGGCGGCGCCCATGGTGGCGGTGAAGGTGGCGGTCTGGGTGATGAAGCCCGGGCCGATGGCCGAGGTGGCCATCAGGAAGACGGCGGCCAGCAGGGAGTTGCGGCGGTTCTTGACGGCGTCGGTCGCGGACGCGGCCAAGGAGGAGGAGTCGCTCATGGGCGTGATCTTCTTGAGGAGTTGGGAGCAGGGCGGTGCTTGGCCGCCCTGGCGGCTGCGCGGATTGATCAATCAATCGTGGTGCTGTTGCCCAATGGGGTGGCATTGAGCATACAAAACCAATAAATTGTTCAACAATTGTGTTGATTTTGACCCATAACAAAGCAGGGTGGTCCTAGTATTTACCCGAACTTTGTCCAGCAGGGAGCGGCTGATATAGTGCGGCGACGGCAGGATTGCCAGACAGGCCCTGGCCGTCAGGGCTGTCGTGGCGCGCCTTTCGCCCTGTCCCTATTTTCATGGCCGACCCTCATCTTCCCGCCTCGCTCAGTGAGCGCGTAGCCGAACAGATCCGTCAACGCATCGTCGAGGGCGGCTTCCTGCCCGGCCAGCGCCTGTCCGAGCAGGCGCTCAGCACCGACCTGAACATCTCGCGCAACACCCTGCGCGAGGTCTTCCGCGTGCTGACCAAGGACGGCCTGCTGCGGCACGAGCCCAATCGGGGCGTGTTCGTGGCGATTCCGAGCATCGCGGCCATCATCGACATCTATCGGGTGCGGCGCCTGATCGAGTGCCAGGCGCTGGCCCAGGCCTACCCGCGCCATCCGGCCAAGCAGCGCATGCGCAATGCGGTCGAGCAGGCCCTGCGCGCGCGGGATGCCAGCGACTGGATGGCAGTGGGGACGGCCAACATGGCGTTCCATGCGGCCATCGTGGAGCTGGCCGACAGCGAGCGGCTGAACCTGCTGTTCGCGCAGGTGCAGGCCGAGTTGCGGCTGGCCTTCGGCCTGCTGCGTGATCCCGAGTTCCTGCATGCGCCCTATGTGGACATGAACCGGAACATCGTGGGACTCGCCGAGGCTGGAGAATTCGTCAAGGCGTCGGAGACCCTGAACGAATACCTCGTCCATTCCGAGCGGATCGTGCTGGCAGTGTATGCGCGCCGGCTGGCGGACGGGTCGCTGGGCGCGGCTTGAGTGGAGGCACCGGCGCGTGCCGGTGCTTCGGCAGCGCGGTGATCAGTACTTGCGGACCCGCACGATGACCCCCGGCCGTGCTTCGAAGCGCGGCACGGTCTGGTTCTGCAGCGCCTTGCCCTGGGCGTCCCAGACCAGCGTCTCCATGGGAAATTCTTCCTTGCGCGTCATGGCGTCGATCTGCTTGACGATGACCTTGTCCGCGCCTTCCACCTCGGGATTCCAGGCATAGGCGCCGATCTCGCCGTACCAGATGGCCGGCGCGCCCGGGTCCAGGCGGCGGTCAGGGCACATCACGAACCCACGCTCGCGCAGCACGCGCAGGGCGCCCACCGGCACCTGGCGCACGGTCGGCGTGGTACGGTCCTTGCTGTGGCCGGGGCAGACATCGGCGCTCAGCGCGATGGCGCCTTCGGTGATCTCGCGGTCGGATTGCGCGAACGCGCTCGAGGCGATACACAGCGCCAGTGCGCCGGAGAGACGGGCAAGCGGGTGGCGGGGGAACATGATGCGTCGGACTCCTTCCAAGGTTGCGAGCGGGGCAAGCGGGCGCTTGCGACGCGCCAAACGATACCCGGCGAGCACGTCATCTCGCGCGGTTCTTGCCGCTGTTCACAATTCTCGGAAAACCGTTACAGTCCGACGTCCCCGGCGCAGCCTGGGGGCGAGATGTCTTCCTGTTGAATGGGGCCGCACGTGTTTCATCTTTATGCCGGGATCATTGCCCTGTACGTGATCCTGAGGTTCGTCCGGCCCCTGCCTTGGGGCAGGACCGCCAAGGTGCTGTTGTCGGCGTTGATCGTCGTCGGCGCGGAACACCACGTCGTGACCCGCAATGTCTTCGGCTCCATGGCGTCGCCCGAAGTGCCGGGCTGGCTGCTGATGGGCCTGGGCTGGGCCACCGGCACGCTGGTGGTGTTCGGCCTCTTGCTCATCCTGTCCGACCTGCTGGGCTGCCTGTCGCGGCGGGTGTCGCCGCGCGCCAGCCGCGTGCTGCTGGCGCCCTCGGGCTGGCGTTGCGGCCTGCTCGTGCTGGCAGCCTGCCTGGGCGCGCTGGGCGTGCGCGAAGCCGTGCGCGTGCCGCCGGTGAAGACAGTCGAACTCGCCATCCCCGGCTGGCCGCAGGCGCTGGACGGCCTGCGCATCGCGCAACTGACCGACCTGCACGCCAGCCGCCTGCTGGATGCGCGCTGGATGGAACAGGTCGTTGCCCGCAGCAATGCGTTGAAGGCCGACCTCATCGTCATCACGGGTGACATGGTGGACGGCTCGCCCGCCGCGCGCGTGGCGGACGTGAAGCCGCTGCAGGACCTGGCTGCGCCGCTGGGCGTGCTGGCGATTCCGGGCAACCACGAGTACTACGTCGATTACCTGGGGTGGGTGGATGCCTTCCAGAAGACCGGCCTGCGCCTGCTGCGCAACGAGCACGTGACGCTGACCCACGCGGGCCAGCGCTTTGTCGTGGCGGGATTGACGGACAGGGTGGCGGAGCGGATCGCGGAAACCATGCCGGACCTGGCTGGGGCGCTGGCAGGGCGCGATCCCGCCGACCCGGTGATCCTGCTGGACCACCGTCCCGGCAATGCGCCGCAAGCCGCGCAGGCGGGCGTGTCGCTGCAGTTGTCCGGTCATACGCATGGCGGCCAGATCCTGGGGCCTGATCGGCTGGCGAAATGGATGAATGGCGGTTTCGTTTCCGGTCTGTACGACGTGGGCGATCTGCGCCTGTACGTCAGCAACGGCGCGGGCCTGTGGCCGGGCTTTCCTGTGCGGCTGGGGCGCCGCAACGAGATCACCGAGCTGGTGTTGCGGGCGGCGCCGCCGCGCCAGGTGCCCCGCTAGCCGCCGCGCTGGCCGCCGCGCCATGCGTGCCGCTCAGGTATCGCTGTCCTGGCGCAGGCCGGTGACCCATTCGGAAAACGTGCGCAGCACCTGCGGCTCCGCGCGGTTCGACGGCCAGCGCAGGTAATAGGCGCGCGGAGCGGTCCAGCCCGTGTCGCTCAGGCACACCAGTTGCCCGGTGGCGACGGCGCCGTGCGTGATGTAGCGCGGCAGCAGCGCAATGCCCAGTGAGCCGATGACGCCGTTGTACGCCATGGACATCAGCGCATAGCGCGGGCCCTTGTGGAAGTGTTCTTCCGGCACGGCGCCTGCCAGCCCGGCGGCGGCCAGCCAGCTTTCCCAGGCCTCGGGCACCGTGGTGCGGCTGATGAGCCGGTGCGAGGTGAAGAGCGCGGCCAGCTGCGCCTTGCTCAGTGCGGGTTTGCGGCGCCTGGCCAGTGCCGGGTCGAAGTCGCGCAGCGCATGCTGCGAGAGATAGGGGCGCAGCACCAGCGGCATGACCAGCCTGGCCTCCAGGCCCGGTTGCGGGCCGGGGCTGAACTCGATGGAGGCGTCCTCGTTGCTGGTGGTGAAGTCGATGGGGCCCACCCGCGTCGACAGGTTCAGCGTGATGTCCGGATGGGCGGTCACGAACTCATGCAGCCTTGGCATCAGCCAGTGATTGGCCAGCGTGGAGGACACCGACAGATTGAGCATGCCGCCGCGCCCGCCCGTGGCGGAAATGCTTTCCGTGGCGCGCTCCAGGTGGCGCAGCACCTGGGCGATGTCCTTCCAGTAGGACTGGCCTGCCGCGGTCAGGTCCAGGCCGCCGTGGCGGCGGACGAACAGCGGCACCCCCAGCAATTGTTCCAGCTGCAGGATGTGGTGGCTGACGGCGCTTTGCGTCAGGTGCAGCTCGCGCGCGGCGCGCGTGAAGCTGAGCAGCCGGGCGCTGGCGTCCAGGCAACGCAGGGCCGTGGTCGAGGGCAGGGTGGTCATGGGCATCGATTTTATCAATGGCTGCGGCGAAAAATATCGTTTGTCCGTGCCGCCAGGGGATTCCTAGAATTCCCTGCAATGCTGGAACGGATGGCCAGGCCGCGATGCCCCCGCAGTGAGCGCGAGGCATCGATGATTTTGATGCCATGCCTGTTCCCGCAGTCCGTCCGACGCACGTTGCGGCCTCGATGCCGCGCCGGCCACATACAAGGGGAATTGCCACATGTCGTTCACATCGTTTGCCCGCCCGCTGGCGGCGGTCGTCCTGGGGCTGTGCGCGGCCCAGCCTGCCTGGGCCGCCTTTCCGGAACGTCCGATCAAGTACGTCCTGAGTTCCGGCGCGGGCTCCGCGCCCGATACCTTGATGCGCATGGTGCTGCAGGAGGTCGGCCAGCGCATGGGCGCCACTTTCGTGGTCGAGAACCGTTCGGGCGCCGCCGGGTTGCTGGCCATGCAGGCCATCGCCAATGCCGAGCCCGACGGCTATACCGTCGGCCACGGCAACACGCAGACGCTGGGCATCAGCCCCAGCCTGTCGCCGCAATCGGCCACGGCCGCCCAGCGCGTGGACCTGATCGTGCAGGTGGGCTACACGGCCAACCTGCTGTCGGTGCGCCCGGGCCTGCCCGTGGATTCGGTCCAGTCCCTCATCGATTACGCGAAAGCCCATCCCGGCAAGCTGGTATACGCCTCGGCGGGCAACGGCACCTCGGGCCACGTGGGCGCGGAACTGTTCCGCGAGATGAGCGGCATCGAGATCGTCCACGCGCCCTACCGCTCGGCGCCGGCCGGCGTGAACGACGTGATGGCGGGCCACGTGGACATGGTGTTCGACAACATGGCGGGCAGCCTGCCCTTCGCCAAGGAGGGCAAGCTGAAGGCGCTGGCCGTGACCAGCGCGCGGCGCTCGCCACTGATTCCCGAGCTGCCCACGGTGTCGGAAGCCGGGGTGAAGGGCTTCGAGGTGACGGCCTGGTCCGGCGTCATCGCCCCCAAGGGCGTGCCGGCCGACCGCATCGAGGCGATCAACCGCGCCGTGAACGCCGTGCTCAAGGAGCCCAGGATCATCCAGGGCATGCGCGACCTGGGCTATGAGGTGGCGGGCGGCACGTCGCAGTCCTTCACCGACATGGTGCTGCGCGAGCGCGCCAAGTGGGCGGGCGTCATCAAGTCGTCGGGCGCCAGCATCGATTGAGTTTCCCGGGCGGCGGGCCCTGGGCACGCCGCCTTTTCTTTTGCCGCCGGGCCGTCCCAAGGCAAAAAGCGGCCCCCTCGGGGGGCAGCAAGCCGAAGGCGCGGCGTGGGGGCGTTTCCTCTCAAGGCAGTTTGAATGTCCGTCCTGCATACCCTGGCCCAGTGGGCCGCCACGCGCCGCGCCGACTGGTCGCCCACCGTCCTTGCCCGCGCCGAGCATGCCTTCGCCGATACCGTGGCCTGCATGGTGGCCGGCAGTGCCGATCCCGTCACCCGCAAGACCGCCGAGGGGCTTGCCACCTGGAGCGGCGGCCAGGCCACGCTGTTCGGCGGCACGCGCCGGGTGGATGCGCCCTGGGCCGCGATGGTCAACGGCACCGGCGCGCACGTGCTGGAGATCGACGACAACTTCTATCCCGCGCTGACGCACGCCTCGGCCATCCTGGTGCCCGCGCTCATCGCGCTGGGCGAGGAGCTGGACGCCAGCGGCGCCGATCTGCTGGATGCATACATCGTCGGCATCGAATTGCACGCCGCGCTGGGCCGCGGCGTGAATCGCTCGCACTATTTCGCCGGCTGGCATCCGACCGCGACGGTGGGATGCATCGGCACGGCAGGCGCCTGCGCGCGCCTCATGAAGCTGGACACCGGCAGGACGGTGGCCGCGATGAGCCTGGCGGTCAGCATGGCGTCGGGCAACAAGGCCCAGTTCGGCACGGAGGCGAAGTCCTTCCAGTGCGGCATGGGCGCGGCCAACGCCATCATCGCCGCGCGGCTGGGGGCGGCGGGCCTGACGGGCAACCCTGAAGTGCTGGAAGACCCGCAAGGCTTTCTCGCGCTGTATGGCGGCCCTGCGCCGCGCGGCTGGGACGCGCCGCTGCGGAAGCTGGACAAGCCGCTGGCGCTGGAGGAATTCGGCGTGGCGCCCAAGCGCCATGCCTGTTGCGGTTCGGCGCACAACAGCCTGGACTGCATCCTGGACCTGCGCCGCGAGCACGGGTTCGGCGCCGGCGACGTGGCATCGGTCTGCGTGTTGGTGGGGGCAAGCAACAAGAAGAACCTGCGCTACGACGATCCGCAGGACGAGTTCCAGGCGCGCTTCTCCTTGCACTACAACGTGGCGCTGGCCTTGCTGTACGGCAAGGTGACGCTGGCCGACTTCACGCCCGAGGCGGTATGGCGGCCCGAGGTGCGCGAACTGTTCGCGCTGACGACCATGCAGGCCCGCGCCTTCGAGGACGAGCCGAAGGATCCCGACCAGCGTCCGCCGCACCTGGTGGAAATCACCCTGAAGGACGGGCGCGTGCTGAAGGCCCAGCGCGTGTATGCGCGCGGCCTCATCCAGGATCCCTTCGACGACGCCGAGCGCGCCGACAAGATCACCGAGTGCTGCGCGCCGCAACTGGCGCCGCAGGATTTCCAGGCGCTGCTGGCCATCCTGACGAACGTGCGCGGGCTGGATTCCGTGCGCACGCTGACGGCGTTGTGCGCCGGCAAACAGGAGGCAGCATGACGATGCAACAGGCGCTGGCGCAGGTCCGGCGGGAGTTCGACGAAGGCGTGTTCGCGCAGACGCTGGCGCGCCGCGTGGCGGTGCGTTCGGTCAGCGGCCCCAATGCCGACGAGGCCGTGCTGCAGTCCTACTACACGGACATCCTGGAGCCGGAGCTGGCCCAGCTGGGATTCACCTGCCGCCGCATCGAGAATCCGGCGCCGGGCGGTTCGCCTTTCCTGCTGGCCGAGCGCATCGAATCGCCGGACGCGCTGACGGTGCTGACCTACGGCCACGGCGATGTCGTGCCGGGCTACGACGACCAGTGGGATGCCGGACTGGGCCCCTGGGAGATGGTGCTGCGTGATGACGCCTGGTATGGACGTGGCGTAGCCGACAACAAGGGCCAGCATGGCGTGAATCTCTCTGCCTTGCGCGCCGTGCTGAACGCGCGGGGCGGCAAGCTGGGCTACAACGTCAAGGCCCTGTTCGAGCTGGGCGAGGAGCGCAGCTCCCCGGGCCTGCGCGCCGTGTGCGCCGAGCAGCGCGAGGCCCTGTCGGCCGACCTGTTCCTGGCCTCGGACGGCCCGCGCGTCAGTGCCGCCCAACCCACGCTGTTCCTGGGCTCGCGCGGTGGTGTCGTGTTCGAGCTCAGCTGCAGGCTGCGCGAAGGTGCGCTGCACTCGGGCAACTGGGGCGGCATCATGAAGAATCCCGCCGTGATCCTGGCCAACGCCATCGGCACGCTGGTCGATGGCCGGGGCCGCGTGCAGGTGAAGGGGCTGTTGCCCGAAGGCATTCCGGCTTCCGTGCGCGAGGCGCTGGGCGCCTTGCAGGTGGACAGCGAACGCCTGGGCCGCAAGATCGACATGGACTGGGGCGAGCCGGGCCTGAGCCCCGCCGAGCGCCTGCTGGGCTGGAACACCATCGAGGTGCTGACCCTGGCTGCCGGCAATCCGGCCAAGCCCGTCAACGCCATACCGCCCGAGGCCAGCGCCTATCTGCAATTGCGTTTCGTGGTGGGCACGGACTGGCAGAACGTGGAGACGCTGGTACGCCAGCACCTGGATGCCGCGGGCTACCCCGAGGTGATGGTGCGCGTGGTGCGCGGCTCGCCGGCCACGCGGCTGGATCCGGCGCATCCGTGGGTGCGCTGGGCCAAGGATGCCATCGCGGCGGTGACGGGCGAGGCGCCCGCCGTGAATCCCAACCTGGGCGGCACGGTGCCCAATGACGCGTTCTCGGACATCCTGGGCCTGCCGACGGTGTGGGTGCCGCACTCGTATCCCGGCTGCAAGCAGCATGCCGCCAACGAGCACCTGCCGCGATCCATCGTGCGCCAGGGGCTGGACATGATGGTGTCGGTGTTCTGGCACCTGGGCGAACCCGAGGCGCAGGCCGTGGCGAAGGCGGCGCGCCGCTGAGGCCCGGGCCCGAGGCATCAGGTCTCGGGCCGGCGCATCATCGAGAAGCCGAAGGTGTTGATGCCGTCCTGGCTGTCGGCGAAGACTTCGCCGCCATGCATGACGGCGATGGCGCGCACGATGGACAGGCCCAGCCCGTGGTGCGCGCCGCTTTGCGCCCGGGCGGCATCGCCGCGATAGAAACGCTCGAACAGGCGCGCGCGTTGCGCGGGTGGAATGGGCTCGCCCTGATCCGCCACGCGCACCTGCACGCGCGCGCCCACGACCGCGATGGTGACGGTAACCTGCGTGCCGCGCCGGGCGTAGCGGGCGCTGTTCGACAGCAGGTTGGCCAGCGCGCGGTGGAACAGCCGCCGGTCCACGCAGGCCGACGCGTCGCCGTCCAGGGTCACGCGCATGTCGCGCAGCAGGAAGGCGTCTTCCAGGTAGTCGGCCGTCTTCTGCGCCTCGTGCCGCAGCGACACCTGGCTCAGCTCCGCCGCGCGCACGCCGTTCTCGGCGCAGGACAGGAACAGCATGTCGTTGACGATGTTGCTCATGCGCTCCAGTTCTTCCAGGTTGGACATCAGGATGTCCTGGAGCTCGTCCACGTCGCGGCGCTGGGACAGGGCCACCTGGGTCTGGCCGATCAGGTTGGTCAGCGGCGTGCGCAGTTCGTGCGCGACGTCGGCGTTGAATCCTTCCAGTTGCAGCCACGCGGATTCACGCCGGGCCAGCGCGTTGTTGAAGGACACGCCCAACTGGTGGATCTCGGGCGCCAGCTTCTCCAGGCGCAGGCGCTGGCGCGGATCGCCCGGCGGCAGGGCGTTGGCCTCGCGGCTCAGCTGGCGCACCGGCCAGAGCCCCAGCTTGGCGATCCAGTAGCCCAGCGCCGCCACCAGCAGGATGCCCAGCGCGGACGTCGTGCGCAGGATGCGCGTGAAGCTTTCCTTGGTGGCGAGGTAGGACGTGGAGTCCTGCGCCACGACGAAACGCACGGCGGGACGGTCGCCCAGGGCGGCGATGGTGCGCGACATGACGCACCAGACCCGCTGCGCCTCGTCCTTGACGAAGGCGATCTCCTCGTCGGTCAGGGGCTGCCCCGTCTTGGTGGCCAGCGCGTTGCCGTAGCGGTAGCGGGGATCATCGGACATGATCCAGTAACGCATGCGGCCGCCGTCCTGCGTCATGCCGGACAGCTTCTGGCGCACGACCTGCCATTCCTCTTCGGTGTGGCGCTCGCGCAGCATGGGGTCGAGCAGGACGTGCTGGAACATCAGCTCGCCGCGGATCTGGCCGCGCACGGAGTCCGTCATGACGCAGTACAGGAACACGGCGACGCACGAGAACACGGCCGCGGCGGTCACCGCGAACATGATGGCCAGCCGCCATGCCAGGGACAGCTTGCGGATCATGCGACCTCGGCTTGCGGCGCGTCGTCGCGCGCTTCCAGCACATAGCCCATGCCACGCACCGTGTGCAGCAGCTTGGCGGGATAGGGCGCGTCGACCTTGGTGCGCAGGCGCTTGATGGCCACCTCGACCACGTTGACGTCGCTGTCGAAATTCATGTCCCAGACCTGCTCGGCGATCATGAGTTTCGAGAGGATCTCGCCCTGGTGGCGAGCCAGCAGGCACAGCAGCGAGAACTCCTTGGCCGTCAGGTCCAGCCGCTGTCCGCCGCGGGTGGCCTTGCGCGCCAGCAGGTCGATGACCAGGTCGTCCACCTGCAGCACGGTGGCTTCCAGGTTCTCGTTGCGCCGACGCGTCTGCACCTGCAGGCGGGCAACCAGTTCGGTGAAGGAGAAGGGCTTGGGCAGGTAGTCGTCCGCGCCCTTGCGCAGGCCCTTCACGCGATCATCCACCGCCCCGCGTGCCGACAGCATGATGACGGGCGTGTTCTTGTGGCGCCGCAGGTTCTCCAGCACCGCATAGCCGTCCATGCCGGGCAGCATCAGGTCCAGCACGATGGCGTCGTAGTCGAATTCCATGGCGTAGTGCAGGCCGTCGGTGCCGTTGCTGGCGGTGTCCGCGGTATAGCCCAGCTCGGTCAGGCCGCGAAGCAGGTAGGAGGAGGTCTTTTCCTCGTCCTCGATGATGAGTACGCGCAAGTTTCGGTTTTCCAGGTGGCGCGCACACGGGGGCGCGTGCGCGAGGGGTGGATGACTGTACGGCAGCCAGCATGTCGGTCTCCTGTCCGCTTGCTGACATTTCTGTCAGCGTTTCCGCGGCCAGGGGAAAGGCCAGAACGAAGGGCATGTCCGTGCAAGGGGCGACCAGCCACTGACAAGCTGGCGCGCCCGAAGTTCTTGGCGCCGGGCAGGCCTGCTGGCGGATTGCGGCCATCTGACAGAAATGTCGGTTTTCGGTCAAGAAACTGTCGGTTGCGCGTCAAGCTCGGGTCAGCGTCAGGTCTCCAGAATGCGCACATGGATGGTGATGGCGCAAGCGCAAGGCTTGGCCGGCTGTCCTGAATTTCCTACTCATCTGGAGAGTGACATGAAGACGACCCAAGCCCTGAAGTCCCTGGTTCCCGTCCTGGCCCTGACGTTCGCAGCCGGGCTCGGCACCGCCCATGCGCAAGAACTGGTTCCCGCGCCGCAAGCCAGCAGCACCCAGTCCCGTGACCAGGTCCGCGCCGACCTGCTGGCCTGGCACGAATCGGGCCTGGCCGATGCGTGGCGTGGCGAGCAGACGCCCGACATCGAAGCGCCGGCCTATCGTGCCGAGCACCAGCGCTACCTGGCGCTGACGGGCAAGCCGTCCGTGCAGACTGCCGCCACGCAGCCCTCGCGCGAAGGCCGCGGCGGCTGATCGCCTTGCGGCATCCGGCTCCCGCCAGGCGAACCCCCGCCTTGGCCGGGAGCCCCCTCGCGCCGCATCAGCGGCGCCGCCCACCGACGGAGATAACCTCATGAAGTACAAGATTGCAGGCCTTGCATTGGGCACCGCCATGATCTCGAGCGCGCACGCGGCCGACGCCTCGGTCACGCTGTACGGCCTGATCGACCTTGGCCTGAGCCATGAATCGGTACGCGGACCTAACGGTTTTTCGCAAAGCCGCACAGGGATGGTCGATGGCGTGAACAGCGGTTCGCGCTTCGGGATGCGCGGCGTGGAAGAGCTGGGCGGTGGCTTGCGCGCCCTCTTCACGCTGGAAGGTGGCATCACCGCCAGCAACGGCAACTCCGCGCAGGGCGGCCGCCTCTTCGGACGCCGAGCCACGCTGGGCCTGCAAAGCGATGAATGGGGCACCCTCGAGCTGGGCCGCCAGACGAACCTCGCCTCGACCTGGATCGCCGACGCGGTCAGCCCCTTCGGCACCTCGTGGCACACGGCGAACATGGGCACGACATTCAGCGCGGCCAACACCATGCGCCTGGACAACCTGGTGCTGTATCAAACCCCGAGCTTCGGCGGGTTCCAGGCCGGGCTGGGCTACTCGTTCAACGCGGACAGCACCCGCACGAACAACAACGGCCAGCAGACGGGCTTCGCCACGGCGGACAACAACCGCCTGCTGACCACGGCGCTGCGCTACAGCAACGGCCCGGTTTATCTGGCCGCGGCCTATGACCGCTTCAATCCCACCAATGCCGCGGTGGGCGGCCAGTCGGCGGCGCGCATCGAGTCGTACATGCTCGGCGGCACGTACAACTTCGAGGTGGTCAAGCTGGGCGTGGCCTGGGGCCAGACGCGCGATGGCTGGTTCATCGGCCAGAACATGGGCACCTCGCCCAACGCGGGCGACTACCAGGACTTCGGCACGTTTACGCTGCGCGAGGGCTTCCGGGTGAATTCCACGATGCTGGGCGCCACCGTGCCTTTCGGCGCGACCGCGCTGCTGGCCTCCTGGCAGCGCGCCGACCCGAACAACGCCAGCCTGACGGGTGACGACGCCACGATGAATGTCTACAGCGTGGGTATGACGCATGACCTGTCGCGCCGCACGAACCTGTATGCCTACACGTCCTATGGCGACAACTACGCCTTCAATCGCGACGCCAGCAACCGCAACGTGGTTGCCGGCATCCGCCACCGGTTCTAGGCGGAACGGGCGCCGTCCGCGCCGTGATGGACTGCGCTGTCTCCGACGGCGCTCGTGACGGCTGACTCCGCGAAGGTCTGGGCGGCGTCCGGTCTGGCTGGAAGGGTTGGGCCACCTCTCGGGGTGGCCCGCTCGCATTTATGGGGAGATCCGCAGTGTGGGTCACCTGGATGACCCAGAGCCGCACTATCCTCTGCTTTTTTTTGGGGAGTGGTGTCAGATGACATCTGGTAGAGGGAGCAAGGTAACGCCTTTTTCAATGTTGATGGCGGCGGGACCATGGGCGGTCGCCATCGTACCCGTCGGCTTGGCGGCATTCTCGGCCTTAGGGTATGGGACCGCGCTTGCGATTGAAGCCGTATTCGGTATACCGAGAGAGCATGCCTATGATTCGACTTTGGGCCTGATGCACTTGGCCAGCATTCCGATAACCGAATTGTTCGACAGGGTGACGAATGGCGTTGTTTTCTATGGCTTGATCAAGGTGACACTGGCCTATCTGATCGTGGGCCTCGTCGCTTCATTTGGCATTCTGGCTCTGAGTCGCAGGATGAAGGTCTCTCCAAGACGCCGCCGCAGTTGGTGGGCCCGCTCAAGAAAGAGGGCGCGGGTTGCATTGGCAGGGCGAGGTGTATATCGATGGTTCGTGCCCCGTAAATTCTATTTTCTCCCCCTGATAACGGTGTTCGCACCGGGGTTTGCGTGGCTTTCGATGGTGGTAGTTCTTTTAGGTGTGTCACTAATGCCGGTATTGGCGTATGGCCCAGCAAAGGGTTACTACCTGAAATGGGTGGCAGGGGCGCAATACTGCACACCCATAGAGACAAGAACAGACCTGCAGAGGGAGCGAGCGCCGGGGCCTCATAAGGTGGTGCCGTGCCTGGCCTTATGGCGCAGTGGGGAGTTGGTGGCACAGGGAAGGCATCTCGCTTCCACAAGTGCTCATGTCCTGATCTTTGAACCCGAAAGTGGAGAGATCGTACGGGAGGCGATCGAGGGGCTGACCATCCGGAAAGCCGGGCTTTCCTTGGCGATGACGAAGCTCTGCATTACCGCAAGCCAGGAGCGCCGTCCTCATCAAGAAGGTGGCGGTCGATATCCGCAGCCCCCGGAGCAATGCCGGCTCTCAAGGACGGGTTATCAAGTTCGATCCGGTTAGCACTGAAGCCTCGAGCTTGAATCGCCTTATCGGGCAGGCGCGCCCTGTCCGCCCGATTTCGCCATCCGCATCGGCTGTTCCAGCATCCGATGCAGCGTGCCAGGCTTCTGCACGATGTCCGCCAGCGTATACCCATCCAGCACATCGAAGTACGCCTGCAAGGCCTCATGCAGGACGCCCTTCAAGCCACAGGCGCGCGTGATGACGCAGCGGTTGTCGGCCTGGAAGCATTCCACCATGCCGAAGTCGGGCTCGGTGCCGCGGATGACTTCGCCAATGTTGATGTCGGCGGCGGGGCGGCCCAGCCGGATGCCGCCCGAGCGGCCGCGGATCGTCTGCAGATAACCGACCTGGCCCAGGTGCTGCACGACCTTGACCAGGTGGTTCTTGGGGATGTCGAAGGCGTCGGCGATGTGCTGGATGGTGACCAGCTCGTCCGGGTGCACGGCTACGTAGATCAGGACGCGCAGGCTGTAGTCCGTGTAGTCGGTGAGCTTCATGCGTCGGGGCCGCAGGCAGGGCGGGATGGAGAGTTAACAAGGACGAGGAATGCATCTTATCGCATGTGGCGCGGTGCCCACTTGCCAGAAATATAAGTTGTATTTGAAATGCATGTTTAATAGAATTTGATCCAGGGCAAGCGTGCTGCTGGCCCAGCCCTGCCGGCGCAGGGTGTGCTGCGTCTTGTTTGATGCATTTCAAATGCTTTTTTGGAGATCGACATGCTTTCGGAATCGTCCCGGCCCTACATTGACGCCAGCGTCCCGGTGTTGCGCGAACATGGCCTGGCCATCACCCAGACGTTCTACCGGAGCATGTTCGAGGCCCACCCGGAATTGAAAAATCTCTTCAACATGGGCAACCAGGCCAGCGGCGCGCAGCAGCAATCGCTGGCGTCCGCGGTGTTCGCCTATGCAGCCAACCACCGGAATGCAGGCGCGCTCACGCCTGTCCTGAGCCGCATCGCCCACAAGCATGCCGCGGTAGGGCTGACCTCGGCGCATTACCCCATCGTGGGCAAACACCTGCTGGGCGCCATCCGGACGGTGCTGGGCGATGCCGCCACGCCTGAATTGATGGCGGCGTGGGACGAGGCCTACTGGCTGCTGGCTGGCGAGTTGATCGCCGCCGAGGCGCGCCTGTATGACCGCGCGGGCAAGCCGGCGGCGCACCGCCACGCCATGATGATCACCGAGCGCGTGGCGCAGACCGCGGACATCGTCAGCCTGCGGCTGGTGCTGCCCGATGACCAGGCCGCGCCGGCCTTCCTGCCGGGACAATACATTTCCGTCGTGGTGGAACTGAGTCCGGGTGTCTTCCAGCAACGCCAATACAGTCTGTCCGACGCGCCCAACGGACGCGACCTGCGCATCTCCGTGCAGCGCGACAGCGGCACGGCCGGCACGCCCGCCGGCGTGGTGTCGAACTGGCTGCATACGAATGCCAAGGTGGGCGACATCCTGCGCGTCAGCCAGCCCTATGGCGATTTCGCGCCTGCCCTGGACGGCGAGCGCCCGATCGTCCTGTTGTCAGGCGGCGTGGGCGTGACGCCGATGGTGTCGGTGCTGAACGCGCTGGTGGCGGCCCGTACGCCACGTCGGGTGGTGTTCGCCCATGCCGCGCGCGAGCGTGGTCACGTCGCGCATGCCCAGGATATTGCCTTGGCGGCGGATGGGTTGCCAGGCCTGGACGTGCACCTCTTCCTGGAGTCGGGCGAGACGGCGCTGCTGGCGGGCTTCCCCCCGCAAGCCGGCCGCATGGATGTGGGCGCGCTGGTGTCGGCGGATCCGGAATTGCGCGAGGCCGAGTTCCACCTCTGTGGCCCCTTGCCGTTCATGCAGGCGCAGCGCGCGGCGCTGCTGGCACAGGGGGTACCCGCCGAGCGTATTCATCGGGAGGTCTTCGGGCCGGACCTGCTGGATCACCTGCTGTAAACGGAGCCTGGGGGCTGCCAGGCTCAGGGAATGATGCCGAAGGCGTTCTCGAAGGCGGCCTTGCCGGTGGGCGTGAGCGACACCGCGCGGCTGCCGGGAATGCGCCGCAGCCAGCCCTGCGACAGGCTGTGTGAACAGAGCAGGGCGCCCACCGCGCCTGCCAGGTGCGGGCGGCGCTCGCTCCAGTCCAGGCAGGGGCGGCAGAAGGCGCGGCCGCCCTTGCGTTGCGCCGCCTGCAAGGCTTCGGTGTCCAGGTCGATGCCGAGGCCGAGAAGAAAGCGCGCACCGTTGCCAGAGAGTTCCGCCTGATCTCCTGACAGGGTGAGGAGCTTGCGCGAAACCATGCTGTCAGACAGGCGCACCGCCAGGCTGCCGGCGAGGTGGTCGTAGCAGGTGCGGGCATAACGCATGGCCTGGTCGCGCGGACCGGGCACCACGCGCCTGGCGGGTGCTGACGGTTCCGCGCCCGCGGCAACGGTCATGATGCTTTCGAGCATCTTGGCGACTTCGGGCGAGGCCAGCCGGTGGTAGCGGTGCCGGCCTTGTTTCTCCATGGCCAGCAGGCCAGCCTCGGTCAGGCGGGCCAGATGCGCGCTGGCGGTCTGCGGGGTGATGTTGGCCACGCGGGCGAGTTCGGAGGCGGTCATGGCCATGCCGTCCATCAGCGCCATCAGCATGTTGGCGCGCGCCAGGTCGCCCACCAGGGCGGCGGTTCCAACCAGCGAGGCGATGTTGGGCATGGGGTGTCTCCATGGCGGGCGCCGCGACGGCGCCGGAAGGATCCACTATGCCATGCGCCCGGCGCCCATGCTTCGGGCAAGGCCGAAGCATGGGCGCCGGGGCTGCCTTCGGACGATCAGGGCTGGAAGAACGGCACCTCGGTCATCAGCGTGTTCTGCTGGCTGATCAGGAAGCCGGCGTCCGCGCTCTTGGACAGGTAGCTCGCCCATTCCGGATCCTTCTGCAGCGCCTTGCGGCGGGCGTCGCGGTCGGCGGCATCCTGGTAGACCCAGATGTGCAGGTAGCTGTTGACGTTGCCCGTCTCGGTCTGCAGGTAGGCCAGGGGTTTGCCCAGGTGGCGGCTCTGCACCGCGTAGCCGTGCTCGGCGTACAGCGCCAGGTGCTTCTTGATGGTGCCGGCGCGGCAGGTGTAGGTCCGTACGTCGTAAAGCATGTGTGTTCCTTGGGTGAGAAAAATCGTCATTTCCGGAGCCAGCGGGTGGCTTAGTCTACCGACGCGCCGGAGGCCTGCACCAGCGCGCGCCAGCGTTCGGTCTCCTGGGCCACGTAGGGCTGGAAGGCCTGGTAGCCGTCACCGATCGGGTCGGCGCCCATCTCCTTCAGCTTGGCCTGCACGGCGGGTTCCTTCACGCTCTTGACGATGGCGTCGGACAGGCGCGCGACATGCTCGGGCGGCGTGGCCGCCGGCACGAAGAGGCCGAACCACGAGCGGGCGTCCAGCGCCTTGAATGCCGTTTCCGAGAAGGCGGGTACGTCTGGCAGGGCCGCGTGGCGCTGGTCGCCCGTGACGGCGATGGGGGTCAGGCGTCCGCCCTGCACCTGCGACAGCACTTCCGGCAGGTTGGCGAACATCAGTTGCACCTGTCCGCCGATGAGATCGTTCATCGCCTGCGCGCCGCCCTTGTAGGGCACGTGCGTCATCTGCGCGCCCACCAGCGAATTGAATTGCGCGCCGGCCAGGTGCGCGGCGGTGCCGGTGCCGCCCGAGGCATAGGTGGTCCGGTCGCTGTTGGCCTTCACATGGGCCGCCAGGTCCTTGGCGGTCGTGGCGGGCACCTTGGGGTTCACCACCAGCAGCAGCGGCACGGAGGCCAGGTTCGACAGGCCCGCCAGGTCCTTGGTCAGGCTGTAGTCCAGGTTGCGATACAGCGTGGTGTTGATGGCGTGGCTGGAGGTGGCCATGAGCATCGTGTAGCCGTCAGGCGCGGCGCGGGCAACCATGCTGGCGCCGATGTTGCCGTTGGCGCCGGCCTTGTTTTCCACGACCACGGGCTGGCCCAGCTTGCCCGCCATTTCCTGTGCCACGGTGCGGGCGATGACGTCAGTGGCGCCGCCAGCCGCGAAGGGCACGATGATGCGCAAGGGGCGGTCGGGGAACTCGGCGTGGGCAAGGCCGCCGGCCGTGGCAAGCACCGCGGCCAGCAGGGGGCAGAGCAATCGATGAAGGGACGTGCGCATGGGGGTTGTCTCCGTTGGGTTTGTTTTTGTATTGGCGCGGCGGGTGGTCCCGCCTCGCGGTACTGCGATGTCTTCCGGGGCGGCTCAGGCCTGCTGGCGGGCCAGCAATGCCTTTTCGCGCAGTGCGCTCAGCGTGGCGCGCGGGGTCAGCGTTTCGGGGTCGATGACCAGTTCGATGAGGGCGGCGCGCCCGCAGGACAGGGCGCGCGCCAGGGCAGGCGCGATCTCGTCGTCGCGGCTGACCCGCTCGGCGTGCAGGCCGAAGGACTGCGCGTACATCACGAAGTCCGGGTTATGCAGGTCGGTCGCCATCGGACGGCCGGGGTAGTGGTTCTCCTGGTGCATGCGGATCGTGCCGTACATGCCGTTGTTGAACACGAGGAAGACCACGCCCAGCTGGTGCCGGCCCACCGTGGCCAGTTCCTGCGAGGTCATCAGGAAGCAGCCGTCGCCGGCCAGGCACACCACCTGGCGCTCGGGGTGCCGCAGCTTGGCCGCGATGGCGGCGGGTACGCCGTAGCCCATGGCGCCGCTGGTGGGTGCCAATTGGGTGCGCGGCCGGCGGAAGCGGTAATAGCGGTGCGCCCAGGCGCTGTAGTTGCCCGCGCCGTTGGTGACGATGGCGTCCGGCGCCAGTTGCTCGCGCATGGCCAGGATCACCTTGGCCGGGTCCAGCGCGGCGTCGATGCCGGGCGGCTCGGTATAGCGCAGGTAGCCGGCGCGCAAGGCCGCGCGGTGGTCGGCCCAGCGCGCGCCATCCACCGGCGCGCAGGTGGCCGCCGTCATGGCGAAAGCGTTCAGGTCTGCCTGGATCTTCAGCGCGGGCTGGTACACGCGGCCCAGTTCCTCGGGCTCCGCCAGCACGTGGATGAGTGTCTGTTGCGCCACGGGCGGGCGCAGCAGCGTATAGCCGCCCGTCACCATCTCGCCCAGGCGCGCGCCCACGGCAAGAATCACATCGGCGTTGCGGATCGCGTCGGCCAGCGCCGGGTTCAGGCCGATGCCGACTTCGCCCACATACAGGTCATCGGTGTTGTCGTAGAGGTCCTGGCGGCGGAAGGAGGCTGCCACGGGCAGGCCGTTGCGTTGGACAAAGCGCGCCAGGCCGGCCAGGCCGGCGTCGTTCCAGCAGGCGCCGCCCACGATCATCAGCGGGCGCTGGGCGCCGGCCAGCAGCGATCGCATGGCGGCCAGCGCGTTCGGATCGGGGTGGGCACGCGGCACGTCCACCGGGCCGGCGCCTGCCACGTTGGCGGTGCCGGTCAGCATGTCTTCGGGCAGCGCCAGCACCACGGGCCCGGGGCGGCCCGACATGGCAACCGAAAATGCGCGCGCCATGAACTCGGGCACGCGGGCAGGATCGTCGATCTGCGCGACCCACTTGGTGAACTCGCCGAACATGCGGCGATAGTCGATTTCCTGGAACGCCTCGCGCTCGATCATGTCGCGTCCCACCTGGCCCACCAGCAGCACCATGGGGGTCGAGTCCTGGAACGCGGTATGCACGCCGATGCTGGCGTTGGTGGCGCCCGGGCCGCGGGTGACCATGCACACGCCGGGCCTGCCGGTCAGCTTGCCGTGCGCCTCGGCCATGAAGGCGGCGCCGCCCTCCTGGCGGCAGGACACCACGTTCACCGCGGGGCTGGCGCCGTGCAGCGCGTCCAGCACGTCCAGATAGCTTTCGCCCGGCACGCAGAACACCGTGTCCACGCCCTGTTCCAGCAGGGCCTGCACGATCAGTTGCCCACCCGTCTTGCCTGTTGTCGCCGTCTCGTTCATCTCTGCCCTGTTCTGCTGGCCCGCGGAGGGGCCGTCATGGATCTTGAGCAGACTGTACGCAGGATGCCCGCCGCCCCGTTAGGACGGAAAGGCGTTTGTCTTGGACTTTTCCGCGCGGCTCAGTCCAGCCGGGCGTGACGGCGCCGGAATTCGCCAGGCGCCTCGCCCGCGTGGCGGCGGAAGAAGCGCGTGAAATAGGCGGGGTCCTCGAAGTTCAGGCGGAACGCCACATCGGCGATGGCGATATCGGTGTTGCTGAGCAGGCGCTTGGCTTCCAGCACCTTGCGCGCCTGCACCATCTGGCTGGCCGTGCCGCCGCTGGCGCGCCGCACCGCGTCATTGAGCTGGCGCTCGCTGACGCCCAGGGCCTGGGCATAGTCACGGATGGCGCCGAACGCCAGATAGTGTTCTTCCACCAGCAGCGAGTAACGGCGCAGCAGCGCATAGGCGGGGCTGGCGGCGGCCGCGTCGTGCTCGGGATGGAGGCGCCGCAGCTGGGTCAGCAGGATCAGCAGATAGGAACGCACCACGTCGAAGCGGCCCACTTCGCGCTGCTGCATCTCCCGCTCGATTTCCTGGATGAGCGGCAGCAGGGCGCCGTGCTGCCCGGGGCTCAGGTACACGACGGGCACGCCGCCCGTGGGATGGAAGAACGGGAATTTCGCGATGTCGTCGGCACGGGGAAACATCTGCGCGAAGAAGTCCGTGCTGATGTTCATGACGTAGCCGTCGGGCGGCACGCGCGAGCGCCAGGCATGCACCTGTCCGGGCGTCAGGAAGAACACCGCGTGGTCGCGCACGTCGTAGCGTTCGAAGTCCAGCAGGTGTTCGCCCTGCGCGCGCGACATCCACAGCAGGTGGTAATAGTTGTGGCGGTGCAGGAAGCCGCGCGGGATGTCCTGGCGGTGCTGCAGCCGGACCAGGTCGAAATAGAACGCGCCCTCGCCCGAGAAGTCCGAGGAGTCGAAAGTGGGGAAGGGTTCGCGGCGCTGGGCCGTGTCGGGAGGCAAGCGCCGGTCTCCGTCAGTGTTGTCGCGGCGGCCTCTTGCCGGGCCGCCTGCTTGCCATCATACGGTCGGCGGCGGTTTCGCGCAGGCAGCTCATCAACTGGATGGCCGCCGGCCCCAGCCGCGCGCCGCGCAGGGCGATGAGCCCCACGGGCGGCACGTCCAGCGCCAGGTCCAGGGCCAGCACGTGGCACAGGCCGGCCTCGGCGAAATGGCGTGCCACGGATTCGGCCAGGAAGCCCGCCGCCGCGCGCTGGCCCAGGAAGGCCAGCGTGGTCAGGTAGGACGAGGATTCCACCAGGTCTGCCGAGGGTTGCAGGCCGTGCCGGAAGCACTGCTGTTCCAGCTTCACGCGCAGCGATGCCCAGGGCGGCGGGACCACGCAGGGCATGGCGGCGAGGTCGGCCCAGCCCGGGCGGCGCTTGCGTGCCAGCGGATGGCCCGGGGCCACGACCGCCCGCATGGGGTCGGCGTAGAGCGCTTCGGTTTCCAGGTCGGGGGCGGCGTAGCCGGGCTCCAGGCGGCTGACCAGGAAATCCAGCTCGCCCAGCCGCAACTTCGGCAGCAGGCGGGTCAGGTCGCCTTCCTCGACCAGGACGGTGGCGCGGGCCGACAAGGTTTTCAGGCTGTCGGCGGCGCGAGGCAGCAGCACGGGGATAGCCACCGGCATGGCCCCCACCCGCACGCGGCCGACCGCGCCGGATGCCGCCGCCGCGATCTCGTCGCGGGTGCGTTCGTATTGCGCCAGGACGCCGCGCGCGAAGCGCAGCACCGGCAGGCCCGCGGCTGTGGGCTCGGTGCCGCGCGTCGAACGGTCGAACAGTGCCAGGCCCAGCATGTTTTCGACTTCAGCCAGCATGCGCGAGACGGCGGGCTGGCTGACCGACAGGAATTCCGCGCAGCGCCCCAGGTGGCGGAACTCGTCCAGCGCCACCAGCAGTTGCAGGTGGCGCAGTTTCAGGTTGGAGCGCAGCGCGCGGTCGAGGTGGGCCATGGCGGACAGCGTACATAACGAAAACGTGAAATAGCAATGCGGATTTTCGATTGGTCTGTTATGTAGCAATGGCCTGACAATGGCTCGCGGCACACGGTGTGCGACAGACGCACCGGGCCGACGGATACCGACAAGAACGCCCCAAGGAGGAGACACCATGAGGCAACCCCCCATCGACCCGCGTCGCCGGCAGTTGCTGGCCGGCGCCGCCGTGGCAGGCGCGGCCGGCCTGCTGGCCCCGTTCGCCGCCCACGCGTCGCGCTATCCCGCGCGGCCCATCACCTTCATCTGTCCCTGGCCCGTCGGCGGGACGGCCGACCAGTCCATGCGGGCGCTCTGTCAGGTGGCCTCCGGCGTGCTCGGGCAGAGCATCGTGGTGGAGAACCGCGCCGGCGCCTCGGGCATGATCGGCACCAAGACGCTGGCCTCGGCCACGCCCGACGGCTACACCATCGGGCAGATCCCGATCTCGGTGGCCCGTTTCTCGCAACTGGGCATGCTGCAGCTGGATCCACGCACGGAACTGACCTATCTGGCGCGCACCTCCGGCCAGACCTTCGGCATCGCGGTGCGCAAGGATTCCCCTTTCCAGACGCTGAAGGAAGCCGTGGCGCATGCCAAGGCGAACCCCGGCAAGCTGACCTATGGCCATGCCGGGGTGGGCGGCGCCACGCACGTGGGCATGGAGGAGTTCGCGCTGGCGGCCGGCGTGCAGTTCAACGCCATCGCCTACAAGGGCGGGGCCGCGGCCTTGCAGGACTTGCTGGGCGGGCAGATCGACATGCTGGCCGATTCCAGCTCGTGGGCGCCGCATGTGGAGTCCGGCGCCCTGCGCCTGCTCGCCACCTGGGGATCCAGCCGGCCGGCCCGCTTCCAGGACGCGCCCACCTTGAAGGAGCTGGGCTACGACGTGGTGGTGGAGGCGCCCAATGGCATCGGCGCGCCGCCCGGCCTGCCGCCCGAGGTCGAGCGGGCCTTGCGCGACGCCTTCCGCCTGGCGGTGCAAAGCGATGTCTTCAGGCAGGTGGCCCAGCGCATCGATGCGCCGGTCATGTACCTGGACGGGCCGGCGTACCGCGATTACGTGTCCTCGGTGTATGCCCAGGAAACCGTCCTCATCGAACGCCTGAACCTGAAGGCGTTGCTGCAAAAGGGTTGATGCGCGCGTGAACCTGCCTCCTCTCATCCGCCTGCATCCGCGGGACAACGTGCTGATCGCCCGCCAGGCCCTGAGCCTGGGGCAGGCGGTGCCGGAGCTGGGCCTGCGCGTGCGCGCGCAGGTGCCGGGCGGGCACAAGATCGCGGCCTGCGACCTGCCCGCCGGCACGCCCGTGCGCAAGTACGACGCGGTGATCGGCGTGGCCGCGCGCGACATCGCGGCCGGCGATCACGTGCATGCGCACAACCTGTCGCTGGTGGACTTCGCGCGGGATCCGGGCTTCTGCCAGGACTTGCGGCCGGTGGATGTCCTGCCCGAGGCGCAGCGGGCGCGCTTCCTGGGCTATGTGCGCGCCGATGGCCGGGTGGGCACGCGCAACTTCATCGGCATCCTGGCGTCGGTGAACTGCTCGGCCACGGTCATCCATCACATTGCCGAACACTTCAGCGCCGAACGGCTGGCGGCGTATCCGAACGTGGATGGCGTGGCCGCCTTCGCGCAATCCAGCGGCTGTGGCATGTCCTCGCCCAGCGAACATTTCGACGTGCTGCGCCGCACGCTGGCGGGCTATGCGCGGCATCCCAACCTGGCCGGCGTGCTGTTCGTGGGCCTGGGCTGCGAGCGCAACCAGGTGGCCGACCTGGTGGCCTCGCAAGGCCTGGCCGATGATCCGCGCGTGCATACGCTGGTCATGCAGGAAACCGGCGGCACCCGCGCCACCATCGAGGCGGGCATCCGCGCGGTGCAGGCCATGCTGCCCGAGGCCGATGCGGCACGACGCGTGCCGGTGCCGGCCAGCCACCTGAAGATCGGGCTGGAGTGCGGAGGCTCGGACGGCTATTCCGCCATCACCGCCAATCCCGCCCTGGGCGCGGCCATGGACATCCTGGTGCGGCACGGCGGCACGGCGATCCTGTCGGAGACGCCGGAGATCCACGGCGTGGAATACCTGCTGACGCGCCGAGCGGTGTCGCCCGCCGTCGGCCAGAAGCTGCTCGACCGCCTGGCCTGGTGGGAGCGCTATACGGCGGGGCACAACGCGCAGTTCAATGGCGTGGTGGGGCATGGCAACCAGCAGGGCGGCCTGGCCAACATCTTCGAGAAATCGCTGGGCTCGGCCATGAAGGGCGGGACGACGCCGCTGCGCGCCGTCTATGAATACGCCGAACCCGTCGAGACCCACGGCCTGGTATTCATGGACTCGCCCGGCTATGACCCGGTGGCCGTGACCGGCCAGATCGCCAGCGGCGCCAACCTCATCTGCTTCACGACGGGGCGCGGTTCCATGTTCGGCTCGCGTCCCGCGCCCACGCTCAAGCTTGCCAGCAACTCGGCGATGTACACGCGGCTGCAGGAGGACATGGACATCAACTGCGGCGCGGTGCTGGACGGCGAGTGCGACGTGGCGCAGATGGGGGAGCGCATCTTCGGGCGCATCCTGGCTGCCGCGTCGGGCGAGCGCACCAAGAGCGAGGCGCTGGGGCTGGGCGCGCACGAGTTCGTGCCCTGGCACCTGGGCATCGTCAGCTGAGCGCAGGCGCCGCGAGGGGCGCGGCCCTTCGCCCCGTGACACCGGCGGCCCGGCTCGGATACGCTGGCGCCAGCTTTTCTTCTTTCCTCATCCGGACGGAGTCCATGCCTGCACACAATCCCTTCAAGGCCGCGCTGGCGGCGCGGCAGAAACAGATCGGTTTCTGGCTGTCCATGGCCGATCCCTATCTGGCGGAAGTGTCCGCCACTGCTGGTTTCGACTGGCTGCTGATCGACGGCGAACATGCGCCCAACGACCTGCGCAGCACGCTCGCGGCCTTGCAGGCCGTGGCGCCGTATCGCGCGCAACCCGTCGTGCGGGTCGTGGCGGGCGAGGTGCCCCGCATCAAGCAGGTGCTCGACATCGGCGCCAGGTCCATCCTCGTGCCCATGGTCGACACCGCGGAACAGGCACGTGAATTGGTGGCCGCGACCCGCTATCCGCCCGGCGGCGTGCGTGGCGTGGGCAGCGCCATCGCCCGCGCCTCGCGCTGGAGCGCGCGCGGCGATTACCTGGACATCGCGGACGATGAAATCTGCCTGCTGGTGCAGGCGGAAACCGTCACGGCGCTCTCCAACCTGGAAGCCATCTGTGCGGTCGATGGCGTGGACGGCGTCTTCATCGGCCCGGCGGATCTCGCTGCGTCGATGGGGTATCGCGGCAAGCCCGGCCATCCCGATGTGCAGGCCGCCATCGAGTCGGCCATGCGCACCATCGTGGCGAGCGGCAAGGCTGCCGGTACGCTGACCTCGGATGACACCCTGGCGCGCCGTTACCTGGACCTGGGCTGCACCTTCGTCGCCACGGGCGTGGACGTGCTGGTGTATGCGCGCGCCGCGCGCGCCCTGGCCGCGGGATTCCTGGGCGAAGGGGCTGCGCCGGGACAGCAGGGGCCTTCCGCGGCCTATTGAGCCTGGCCACGGGGGCGGCGGCACCATCGAGGTGCCGTTTCCCACTGTTGCAACCCCGCCGTGCCCGCGGCGTTACGCTGGGCGTTTTGCCGCGCCGCGTTCGCGGGGGCGCCGGCAGGCCGTACACACGTCTTCCAGGGCGGATGCGGAACTTTGCCCAGGCTCGCTGTTCTCAGTGACCAGCGCCCGCGCCCGGCTGGCCCTTCGTCGTCGAAGGCCCGGGCGGCGGTGCATCGGAGCCAGAACTATGTCCTTGAAGATCCGCCTGCCCCAGCCGGGCGGGGTGTCCGTTCCCGAATGGTGGGCCCGCCTGCAGTGGTGGTCCTTGCGGGCGGCACGGCGTGTCGAGTCCTTTTTGCAGCAGGGCCGCCCCAAGGCAAAAAGCGGCCCCCTTTGGGGGCAGCAAGCCGTAGGCGCAGCGTGGGGGGCCTTGCTGTCCCGCAATGCCTGGATGGCCGAACGCCTGCGCTTCTTCCGCGCCTGGCGCGCCGATCCGCGCGGCATCGGCGCCATCATGCCGTCCAGCGCGGCGCTGGCCTCGGCCATCACGCGCGAGGTCGGCAGCCACAGCGGCGACGTGATCGAGCTGGGCAGCGGCACGGGTGCCTTCACGCGCGCGCTGGCGCGCCGCGGCGTGGCGCAGGGCGCCATGGCGCTGATCGAAACCGATCCGGATTTCGCGCGGCAGTTGCGCCGCGACTTCCCCGAGGCCCAGGTCTGCTGCCTGGACGCGGCGCGCCTGGCGGGCGAACCGCTGTTCGGCGGGCGCACCGTGGGCGCCGTGGTGTGCGGCCTGCCGCTGCTGAACATGCCGCTGCGCCAGCAGGTGGGCATCCTGCGCGGCAGCTTTTCGCACCTGCGTCCCGGCGGCGCCTTCTATCTGTTTACCTACGGGCCGCGTTGTCCGGTGCCGCGCTCGGTGCTGGACCGCCTGGGCCTGCGCGCGCGGCGCGCGCATTCGGTGATCCTGAACGTGCCGCCCGCACACGTCTGGAAGCTGACGCGACGCAGCAGCAAAGCGATATAGGCGCACTGCGCAGTCTCCTCTTCGTGCCGTCTTCTTACATGTCTTGGCTGGCGCGTCGTGTCACCGCTCATTAAGATGGCTGCCGTATCGATTTCCGGAGTGCCCGCATGAACTTCGCCCGCCTGGTGCGTTCCCTGGCAGCGCTGGCCGCCGCCGTCATCCTTTCGGCCTGCGCCGCGAAAGCGCCCTACATGGGGTCCGCCAACCCGCGCGGAGAAGATCCTTTCGTGCAGACGAGCTGGACGCTGACCGACTGGACCCAGGCTGGCGGCGGTTCGCGTCCCCTGCCCAGCGTGTCGGGCGACCGCGCGCTGACGATCGCTTTCTCGCGCGAGGGCAGCCAATACCGCGCCACCGGCTTCTCGGGTTGCAACCGCTATAACGCCACCTATGTCTACGCCAACGGCCTGCTGCTGGTGCAGGCGCCGACGGGCACGCGCATGGCCTGCCGCTCGCCCGAGCACACGCGCCTGGAGCAGGACTTCCTGGCAGCCCTGGTCAACATCGCGTCGTCCACGCTGGAGCCCTATAGCTCGCCGCTGCACATGAAGCTCGTCACCCAGCGCGGCGACGTGCTCACCTTTTCGCGCGCGGGCGACCCGCTGGCCGGCGGCGTGGGCATCAAGAAGCTGATCTACGTGGACAGCGAGCAGGTCACCTGCGATGCCGGCGCCGCGCGCCTGCAGTGCCTGCGCGTGCGTGACGATCCCAGCCGCCCCTGGCAGCTCTGGTACAACGGCATCGAAGGCTTCCAGCCCGAGCCCGGCGTGTCCTATCGCCTGCGCGTGCTGGAAGTGCCGGTGGTGAATCCCCCGGCCGACGGCGGGTCGCTGCGCTGGGTGCTGGACGCAGTGATCGAGCAGACCGTGGCGCGCTGACCGCAATCCGTGGCGCCGGGCGGCGATTGACAGGGTGGCGCAAGGCGCCGGGCGTTACCATATCGCCTTTGCCATTCCCGCCTGCGCCATGTCCCGCGTTGTCAATATCGCCGCCTACAAGTTCGTCACCCTGGATGCGCTGCCCGCCTTGCGCGAGCACCTGCTGACGCGTGCCGAGGCGCTGTCCCTGAAGGGCACCATCCTGCTGGCGCCAGAAGGCATCAACGTCTTCCTGGCTGGCGAGGCCGAGGCGGTCGACGCCATGCTGGCCGAGATGTCGGCGTTGCCGGCCATCGGTCCCCTGGAGGTGAAATACAGCGATTCCGCTTCCGTGCCTTTCGGCCGCCTGCGCGTGCGCATCAAGCGGGAAATCATCCGCATGGATCATCCCGCCATCCGTCCCGGCAAGGGCCGCGCGCCCAGCGTGGACAGCCAGACCCTGGCGCGCTGGCTGGCGCAGGGCGCCGATGACGAAGGCCGTCCCATCGCCCTGCTGGATACCCGCAACGATTTCGAAGTGGACGCGGGCACCTTCGACGGCGCCATCGACTGGCGCCTGCAGCGCTTCACCCAGTTTCCGGCCGCCTTCGACGCGCATCGCGCCGAACTGGAGGGCAAGACGGTGGTGAGCTTCTGCACGGGCGGCATCCGCTGCGAGAAGGCCGCGCTGTACATGCAGGACGCGGGCCTGCAGCACACCTACCAGCTGGAAGGCGGCATCCTGAAGTATTTCGAGGAAACCGGCGGCGTGGGCTACACCGGCGGCTGCTTCGTGTTCGACGCGCGCGAGACGCTCGACGCCGCGCTGGCGCCGCGCCCCTTGGGCGCCCAGGCTGCCTAGGCCTGGCGCCAGTCCGGGATGCGGCACGCGACTGCCCGGGCGCAGCGCCGGGCCGTGTCCCGACAGCCTTACAGCACGGCCATGGCCGCCGTGTCTCGCCTGAGCGCCGTGGGTTCGGGCTGCAATTCCATCACGTCGCGCATGGGCAGCCTGAAGGCGCTGGCCGCGCGTTCCAGCGTATCGGCCTGCGTTTCCAGCGCGGATGCCGCCGCCGAGGCTTCCTCGACCAGCGCTGCATTCTGCTGCGTCACCTGATCCATCTGCAGTACCGCGTCGCTGACCTGGTCGATGCTGGTTGCCTGTTGCGCCGACGCGGCCGAGATTTCGCCCATCAGCGCCGCCACGTGGCCGATCTCCGTGATGACCTGCTGCACGGTCTGCCCCGCGCGCGTGACCAGCTGGGCGCCGTCCTCGACGCGGCTGCCCGCGTTCTCGATGAGGAGCTTGATCTCCTTGGCCGCCTGCGCGCTGCGTTGTGCCAGCGTGCGCACCTCGCCCGCCACCACGGCGAAACCCTTGCCCTGTTCGCCGGCGCGCGCCGCCTCCACCGCCGCGTTCAACGCCAGGATGTTGGTCTGGAAGGCAATGCCGTCGATGACCGCGACGATGTCGGTGATCTGCCGGGAGCTGGCCGAGATGCTGTCCATCACGGCGACGACGTCGCCCACCGCCTTGCCGCCATCGCGCGCCACCGCCGTGGCCTTGGTGGCCACCGCGTTGGCTTCGCGCGCGCTGTGGGCGTTCTGCTTCACCATGCTGGAGAGGTCGGCCAGGGTGGCCGAGGTTTCCTCCAGCGAGGCGGCCTGCTGCTCCGTGCGGGATGACAGGTCCGCGTTGCCCGCCGCGATCTCGCGCGCACCCACGTTGATCTCCTGCACGCCTTCGCGCACCGCCGTGATGGTGCGCGCCAGGCCGTCCTGCATGCGGCGCAGCGCCGCGAAGAGCACGCCGATCTCGTTGCTGGAACGGGTGTCGATCCGGCCGCTCAGGTCACCGTTGGCGATGCGTTCGAAGTGCTGTCCCGCCACGCGCAAGGGGCGCAGCAGCGCCCGTCGCAGGAACAGCGCGCAGGCCAGGGCCAGCAGCAGGCCCGCGCCCATCAGCGCCGCGGCGCTCCAGCGGGTCTGCGCATAGGCGTCTTCGGCCTGCAGGCGCACGTCGCTGCTCTGGTTGCGGATGTGCTGGGTCAGCGTGACGATCTGGTTGTTGAACGCGGACGCCGCCTGTTCCACGCCGGGCACGAAAGCCAGGTAGTCCTGCGTGGCGCCCGAGCGCAGCGCCGCGCCCATGGCGTCCACCTGCGCGGTGTACAGCGTGAAGGAGCGGCGCAGCGCGGTGGCCAGGGTGGCGCCTTGCTCGTCCTTGGGCGCCGACATATAGGTCTTGAACTGGTTGCCCGCGTCCTCGCGCAGGCTGCTTGCGGTGTCAGCCGCCGATTCGGCCGCCGCGGCGTCGTTCTCCAGGAGGGCAACGAGCCCGGAGGACAGCGCCACGCGGGCTTCCAGCACCGCATTGCTGACCTGGTTGAGCGGATCGAGCTGCTGGACGGACAGGTCGTCCAGGGTGTTGACGCTGGCGGCGAGGCGGCTGGCGTGCAGCCAGCTCAGTGCCAGCGCGGCGGCCAACAGCAGCAGGAACGCTGCGTAGACGAGCGCCGTGGCGGCGCGCAGGGAGAATGTTCGAACCATGACGACCCCTTCTTGGTGGTGTTGTTGCCGAGCAGCCGTGGTCTCCCCCGCCTCACTTGCCGTGATGCTGGTTTTTTCCCCTGTTGTCGCCGTATCGCAGGCCGGCGTCGCGGCCTGGCGGCGTTTATGTGCTGAAAATTACACTGGCGCGCAAGAAAAGGAAATGCCCGCAACTTGCGGGCATTTTCCAGGGCCAGGCGCCAAGCGTGGCGTTATCGCACGCGCATGCCCGGTTCGGCGCCGGGGAAGGGCTCCAGCACGTAGATGCCGGGATTCACCGCGTCATCGGCGTGGCTGGCGGCCAGCACCATGCCTTCCGATACGCCGAACTTCATCTTGCGCGGTGCCAGGTTGGCCACCAGCACGGTCAGCTTGCCGATCAGGTCTTCGGGTTGATAGGCCGACTTGATGCCCGAGAACACGTTGCGGTGGCGGCCTTCGCCCACATCCAGCGTCAGGCGCAGCAGCTTGGTCGAGCCGTCGACGTGCTCGCAGTTCACGATGCGCGCAATGCGCAGGTCGATCTTGCCGAAGTCGTCGATGGTGATGGTGTCGGCCAGGGCTTCGCCGCCGGGCGTCGGGGCGGGCGGCGCGGCCTCCACCGGCGGCTCCAGCAGGGCATCCAGCAGCGTGGGTTCCACGCGCTGCATCAGGTGCTTGAAGGCACCCACCGTGCGCGGCAGTTCGGCGGCATCGGTCCAGACGAAATCACGGTCCAGGCCGAACAGTTCGCGCGAGACGCGCGCGCCCAGTTCGGGCAGGATGGGCGAGAGCATGACCGACAGCGCCTTGAAGCCGGCCAGTGCGCGCGAGCAGATGTCCTGCAGCCTGGCCTGGGTGTCCGCGTCGGCCTGGGCGATGCCCTTGGCCAGCACCCACGGCTGCGCCGCGTCGAACGCCTGGTTGATGCGGTCGGCCAGGCCCATCAGTTCGCGGATGGCGCGGCCATATTCGCGGGCCTCGATGTCGGCGCGGGCCGACTCGGCTGCCGCGGCCAGTTCCGCCGACAGCGCGGCCTCGTCACCCACATAGCCCAGCTTGCCGTCGAAGTGGCGGGCGATGAAGTTGGCGGCGCGGCTGGCGATGTTGACGTATTTCCCGACCAGGTCGCTGTTGACGCGCGCGACGAAATCCTCGGGGTTGAAATCGATGTCTTCCACGCGGGCATTGAGCTTGGCCGCAATGTAATAGCGCAGCCACTCGGCGTTCATGCCCAGTTCCAGGTAGCGCAGCGGCGAGATGCCGGTGCCGCGGCTCTTGGACATCTTCTCGCCGCTCACGGTGATGAAACCGTGCACGTTCAACTGGTCCGGCGTCTTGCGGCCGGCGAACTTCAGCATGGCGGGCCAGAAGAGGGCGTGGAAATAGATGATGTCCTTGCCGATGAAGTGCACCTGCTCGGTCGTGCTGGCAGGATCGAGCAGCGCGTCGAAGTCCAGGCCCTGCTTGTCGCAGTAGGACTTCAGCGAGGCCAGGTAGCCCACCGGCGCGTCCAGCCAGACATAGAAGAACTTGCCCGGCGCGTCGGGAATCTCGATGCCGAAATACGGGGCGTCGCGCGAGATGTCCCAGTCGCCCAGCTTGGCCTCGCCGTCATCGGCGCCCAGCCATTCGCGCGTCTTGGCCAGCACTTCGGCCTGCAGGTGCTTGCCGCCCAGGGCGTTGGCGCCCGTGGTCCATTCCTGCAGGAAGGCCACGCAGCGCGGGTCGGACAGCTTGAAGAAGTAGTGTTCCGACGACTTCAGCACCGGCGTGGCGCCGGTCAGGGCCGAATAGGGGTTGATGAGTTCGGTGGGCGCGTAGACCGCGCCGCAGACCTCGCAGGAGTCGCCGTACTGGTCCTTGGCGTGGCACTTGGGGCATTCGCCCTTGATGTAGCGGTCGGCCAGGAACATGCCCTTGACCGGATCGTAGAACTGCTCGATGGCGCGGGTGTGGATGAGCCCCTCTGCCTTGAGCTTGCGATAGATGTCCTGCGACAGCGCGACGTTTTCCGGCGTGTCGGTGGAGTGCCAGTGGTCGAAGCGGATGTGGAAGCCGTTCAGGTACTGGGGGCGTTCGGCGGCGTAGCGCGCAACCAGCGCCTGCGGCGTGATGCCCTCCTTTTCGGCCTTCAGCATGATCGGCGCGCCATGCGCGTCGTCGGCGCCCACGAAGTGAACCGTGTGTCCCGCCATGCGCATCGAACGGACCCAGATGTCGGCCTGGATGTACTCCATGATGTGGCCGATATGGAAGGAGCCGTTGGCGTAGGGCAGGGCGGTGGTGACGAACAGGGTTCGGGACATGGATCAGGCTGGGCGCTGTGGCCGTGAGGAAAGGGGATCGGGCATTTTAGACCACGGCCAGGGAGAGGCTGGCCGGGCTGGGCGGACCCTGGCCCGGAAATGAAAACGGCCGCCCGAAGGCGGCCGTTGTGTGCACGATGGCGCCGGGACGCCACCTGGGCTTCAGGGCACGTCGCGCGCCTCGACGTCGATGACATCGGCCGGGCGGCGCGAGGGGCCGGGAAAGCCGCCCTGGCGGCGGGCGCCGGCAGCCGGGCCGGTGGGCGGCTGGCCAAAACCCGTGTTCTGCGTGAAGCCCGGGCGGCGAGCCTGGCGCTGTTGCCAGTAGGAGCGGACGCCGAAAGGCTGGCCGCGCAGGCGCGCGGTGACGTAGAGCACCGCCACGGCGATGGCCGTGGACAGCATGAAAATGAGCGCCATGCCCATGCCGACCAGCGCCAGCACGACGAACAGGACGGTGTGGAGAATGCGGGAGATGAGTTGAGTCATGGTCTTGCGACTCCGGGGAGCGGTGGAAAGTTCCCGGGGAACATTCCGGTGAAAAGTTCCGAAGCATCTTCGGACTGGGGGAATCCCGTGGCGCGACACGCCTATCCGCTATGCTTGAGGGCAAACCGCCTTTTTTCAAGCTTGGGCGACGATTTTTTCGGAACAATAGTGACATGAGTTTGACGCTGGAACAAATCCACGAGGCCCTGCGTGCCGTGACCGACCCGGAAACCGGGGTTTCGTTGCAATCCAGCCTCAAGGACCGCGACGTGCAGTCGGGCGCCGAGGGCGTGCGGGTGGCCATCGAGCTGGGCTATCCGCTGGGCGGGCGCGAGACCGCGTTGGCCCGCGCCGCCGAGGCCGCCCTGCAAGCCGCAGGCGCAACCAGCGCTGCGGTGACGGTTTCCTGGAAAGTAAGCGCTCACGCTGTGCAGCGCGGCCTGAAGCCGCTGCAGAACGTGCGCAACATCATCGCCGTGGGATCGGGCAAGGGCGGCGTGGGCAAGAGCACCACCGCCGTGAATCTGGCCCTGGCCCTGGCCGCCGAGGGCGCCAAGGTCGGGCTGCTGGATGCGGACATCTATGGTCCCAGCGTGCCGACGCTGCTGGGCATCGACGGGCGGCCGGAAAGCACCGACAACAAGACGATGGGCCCGCTCGTGGGCCACGGCCTGGAGGCCAACTCCATCGGCTTCCTGATCGACGCCGATTCGCCCGCCATCTGGCGCGGCCCCATGGTGACGCAGGCGCTGGAGCAGCTGCTGCGCCAGACCAACTGGAACGACCTGGATTACCTCATCATCGACATGCCGCCGGGCACGGGCGACATCGCCCTGACGCTGGCGCAGAAGGTGCCGGTGGTGGGCGCGGTCATCGTCACGACGCCGCAGGACATCGCGCTGCTCGACGCCCGCAAGGGCCTGCGCATGTTCCAGAAGGTCGACGTGCCGGTGCTGGGCGTGGTGGAGAACATGGCCGTGCACGTGTGTTCGCAATGCGGGCACGCCGAGCACATCTTCGGTGAAGGCGGCGGACAGCGCATGGCCGAGCAATACGAGGTGCCCGTGCTGGGCAGCCTGCCGCTGGCCCTGTCCATCCGCGTGCAGAGCGATGCGGGCGTGCCCGTCTTCGCGGCAGAGCCCCAGGGCGTGGCCGCGCAAGCCTATCGCCAGATCGCCCGCCGCCTGGCCGCGGGCGTGGCCGCCTTGCCGCGCGACATGAGCGCGCGCTTCCCATCCATCGTCGTGCAGCAGCCCTGAGTCGCGCGCGGATGCAGACGGCCCGTCGCCTGTTCCTCGCGCTTGGCTTGATCCTGGGCGCGGCCACGACGGCGCGCGCTGAACGACCCGAAGTGACGATCGACCCCGGCGGCGTGCCGCCGGCAGCCTTGCGCGCCATCGCGTCCTCGGTGGACAGCATTGCGCGGCTGGCCGAAGACCAGGACGGCGGCGAGGCCGCTCGCCTGCGCCGCCGCGCGCACGACGCCACGCTGTCGGCGCTGGCCACCCAGGGCTATTTCGTGCCGGTGGTCACGCTGAGCGTCGGCGAGGACATCGGGGGAGAAACCTGGGACATCGCCATCGAGCCCGGCGTGCGCGCCACGGTCGGGCAGGTCGACCTGCGTTTCGAAGGCCGCCTGGCGGCCGAAGACCAGGCCGCGCGCCGCGCCGCCCTGACGAAGGCGTGGAGCCTGCCGCGCGACCGGCTCTTCATCAATGCCGACTGGAGCAAGGCCAAGTCCGACCTGCTGGAGGCCGTGGGCGAGCGCGACTATTACCTGGCGCGCATTGCGTCGTCGCGCGCGCAGGTGGATGCCGACACCGGCAAGGTCAGCCTGGAGGTCGTCATCGACAGCGGTCCGCGCGTGCGCATGGGAGAACTGGTCACCCTTGGCCTGGAGCGCGTGCCGGAAGAACTGATCCGCCGCTATGTGCGCTATGCCCCGGGCGACCCCTACGAGCGCGAGAAACTGGAAGACTGGCAGCAGGCGCTGCAGACGACGGCGTTCTTCCGTGGCGCCTTCGTGTCGCTGGTGCTCGATGACGCCAAGGACCCGCAGAACGAGGCCGAAGTGCCCGACGCGGCGCCCAGCGTGCCCGCCGCCGTGGGCGCGTCCAGCACGCCCGAGGCGGCGTCCTACGCCACCCCGGCCACCGCCATGGCCGACCAGCAGGAGGTGACGCTGCCCTTGCGCGTGCGCGTCTCGGAAGCGCCTCCCAAGCGCTTGTCGGTGTCCGCGGGCGTGGACGACGACGTCGGCGGCCGGGTCGAGGTGCTGTACCGGCAGAACGTCGTGTTCGGCCACCCCCTGACCATGGAGGCGGGCCTGGGCGTGGACCGCAAGCGTCAGCGCGCCTACCTGGACTTCTATCTTCCACCCACGGCCAAGGGGGAAAAGGACAGCATCGGCCTGTTGGCTGACCATTCCGACATCCAGGGCCTGGAAGTGACGCGTTTCGCGCTGGGCGCCACGCGCCTGCGTGTCCGCCCCGGCGCGGGCGACAGCCGCGTGGAATACGAAACGCGCTTCGGCGTGCTGGCCGCGCACGACCAGATCAAGATCGACCAGGGCGACTCCTACAGCCTGCCTACCATCACCGGCACGGCGGAATGGCTGCGGCGCGACGTGGACAGCAAATACAACCCGCGCGAAGGCAACCTGATTGCGGTGGGGGGCGGCATCGGCACGACGCTGGATCGTGGCGAACCCTTCACCCGTGCCACCTTGCGCGGACAGCAGTGGTGGCCCGTGGGGGATCGCGACGTCTTCACCTTGCGCGGCGAGGTCGGCAAGCTCTGGTCGCAGTCCGATGCGCTGGTGCCCGATGACTTCGGTTTCCGCACCGGCGGGGCGCGCACCATCCGCGGCTACAAGTACCTGAGCATCGGCCGCGAGCTCGATGGCGCCATCGTCGGCGCCGAGGCCCTGGCCGTGGCCAGCGCGGAGTACATGCATTACTTCGACGAGATGTTCGGGGTGGGCGTGTTCGTGGATGCGGGCGATGCGGCCGAATCCTTCGGCGACATGCGCATGAACCTGGGCTATGGCCTGGGCGCGCGCGTGCGCACGCCCGCCGGCCCGCTGTTCCTTGACCTGGCCTACGGGCAGCGCACCAGCAAGCTGCGCATCCACTTCTCGCTGGGGTTGGCGTTTTGAAGATCCTGGCCCGCCTGTTCCGCCACCTGCTGGTCTGGTGGCTGCCCGCCCTGGTCATGGTGCTGATCGGCCTGATCGGCCTGACCGCGTGGGTGGTGGGCTCCGCCTCGGGCTCGGCGCTGCTGTTGCGGGCCGTTGCCTCGCAGCTGGACGGGCGCGTCGCGGGCGTGCAGGGTTCGCTGTGGCGTGGCCTGCAGGTGGCCGAGCTGGACGTGTCGCCGCCAGGCGCGCAAGTGTCCTTGCGGTCATTGAACCTTGCGGTGGACTGGCGCCGCCTGGGCGATGGCGTGTTGCGCGTGCAGGATCTGTCGGTGGACTCCCTGTCCGTGGCACTGCCCGCGCCCGCCCCCGAGGCGCAGGCGGCCCCTGATGCGCCGCTCAGCCTGCCATCCCTGCCCGTCACGATCGCCATCGACCGCCTGGCCGTCGGGGAGTTTTCCCTGACGCAGGCAGGCGAGCCGCTGCCCGTGGGTCTGCGCGACCTGCTGGCCACGGTGGCGGTGGGCGAGACGGCGCAATTGCGGATCGCCAGCCTGAAGGTGCTGCATCCGATGGCCGACGTCGGCCTGCAGGGCGAGGTGGCGCTGACCAAGCTGGCGGCCCCCTGGCCTGCGCGGGTGACGCTGTTGGCGGGCATCCACAGCGCGGATCCCGAATCGCCGCTGTGCCTGAAGGCCTTGCAGCCCGGGCAGGCCGCCAAGCCGGCGGACAAGGCCAAGGCGGCGCAGGCCAAGGATGCCAAGTCCCCCGAGGCGGCGACGCCCGCCGTGCCGGGCTGCACCGTGCTGCTGGATGCGCAGGCGCAGGGTTCCCTGGATGGGCTGGACGTTTCGCTCAAGGGCGAAGGCGCGGGCGTGGCCTTGCGGGCCGATGCCTCGCTGGCGCCGCAAGCCGCCTTCCCGCTGCGCACGGCCGACGTGGACCTGCGCCTGGCTGACGGTTCCGCGCTGGCGGCCAGGCTGGACTGGGAACGCCAGGAAGCGGGACCCGATACGCCGCTGCGCGACCGCATCAAAGGCACGGCCTCGGCCACGTCGCTGGACCTGGGCGCGTTCCTGGCCGGCCTCATCCCTCCGGCACTGCTGACCGCGACGCTGGATTTCGATGTCAGCCTGCAGGACCAGTCCGTGCCTACCGACGCAAGGCTGGACCTGAAGGTGGCCGAGGGCAGCCGCTGGAATCGCCAAGCGCTGTCGGGCAACCTGAATGCGCGCCTGAGCGCCCAGCCGGGCGAGCCCGGCCAGCCCATCGACGTGCTGGCCTTGCGCGTGCCGGAACTGAAGACCGATCTGCGGCTGGGGCCGAACAGGGTGCGCACCGATGGCAGCTGGGGCGAGCCGGGCAGCGCGTTGACGGTGGATATCACCGCGCCCCAGTTGGCGGCGTTCTGGCCAGACTTGCCGGGGGGCGCCACCCTGCAGGGCAAGGTCGGCGGCACGCCGGGGGCGCACCAGCTGGACCTGCGCGCGGCCTACAAGCCGGCGCGCGTGCGCGCAGGCAGGTTGGGCGAGGCGCCGGCCGACCTGGCTATCGTCGCCGCTGGCGGCTGGGGGCCGGGCGGCCAGAATGCCTTCCAGCCCGGCCTGACCGGATGGCGCGGGCAGGTGTCTTCGCTGCGTGCCGACCATGCGGGTTTCTCCTTGCGGCTGCGCCAGGCCTTGGCCGTGGCTTTCCTGCCCGCGGCGCAGGCGCCGCAATGGCAGTGGCAGGCTGGCGCGGGCGCGCTGGAGATCGGCCTGCCGGGCGCGGCCTCGCCGGTGGTGCTGCGCCATGAGGGGTCGCGGGGCGGTGGCGCACGCTGGCAAAGCGCGGGCGCCATCGAGAATGCCGTGCTCACGGCACGCCTGGTGCGGAACCTGCAGGACGCCTTGGGACAGGTCCGCAAGGACGAGGACGCGCCGCGCGGCGGCGTGAAGGTCAACGACCCGGGCGCCGCCAACCGCCGCCTGGAACTCGAGGCCAGCTGGAACCTGCAGTTCGCCAATGCCTTGTCGGGCACGGCGCGTATCGCGCACACCGGCGGCGACATGATGCTGCCCGGCACGCCGCCCGTGCCTGCCGGCCTGCGCGAGCTGTCGGTCGCCCTGCGCGCCACGCCCACCACGGGCCGTGCCAGCCGCCTGGATGCGGTCCTGCGCGTGTTGACCGAAAAGCGCGGCACCATCGAAGGCGAGGGTTCCGCCGTGCTGACGGTGGGCGCGGATGGCGCGTTGGGCCTGGATCGCCGCCAGCCCCTGCGCGGCAAGCTGGACGCCCAGGTGGACGACCTGTCGTGGGTCAGCCTTTTCACGGGCGATGCGCTGGACATCGGCGGCAGCGTGCGGGCATCGCTGCAAGGCCAGGGCACGCTGGATGGCGATTGGCAGGCCCGCGGCACCATCAATGGCGAGAAGCTGCGCGTGGTGCGTATCGACGATGGCGTGCGGCTGCTGGACGGCACCTTGGCCGCGCGGCTGGAGAACGAACGCCTGATCATCGATTCCTTGCGCTTCCCGGCCAGCCTGCGGGTCATCCCCACGGAGTGGCGCACGCGCGAGTGGATCACCGAGAACCCCGACGCCAAGAATGGCGAGCTGCGCGCCAGCGGCGAGTGGAACCTGCTGCAGTCCGCGGGCAAGGTGCGCGTGTCGCTGTACCGCTATCCGGTGATCCAGCGGGTGGACCGCCACGCCATGATGACGGGCGACATCGACATCGTGGCGGCGCTGCCCAAGGTGTCCATCACCGGCAAGCTCACGGCCGACGCCGGCTGGGCCAGCGTGGAAATGCTGACCAGCGTGCCCACGGTCGACGACGACGTGATCGTGGTGCGCGAAGGCCAGGACGTCGCGGCGTCGTCCGCGCTGGACATGAACATGGTGGTGGACGTGGACCTGGGGCCGCGCTTCTACCTGACGGGCATGGGCCTCGATTCCGGCCTGGTGGGCGCGTTGCAGGTGCGCATGGCCGGCGGGCGCTTGAGCGGCGAGGGCGCCTTCCGCACGCGCGGCGGGCGTTTCGAGATCTACGGCCAGCGCCTGCACCTGCGGCGCGGCACCATCACCTTCCAGGGCGTGCTGGAGAATCCGCTGCTGGACATCGAGGCCCTGCGCCTGGGCGAGCAGGTCGAGGCCGGCGTGCGCGTGGCCGGGACGGCCCGGCGTCCGCGCATCGACCTGGTGTCCTATCCCGACGTGGGTGAAACCGAGAAGCTGTCGTGGCTGATCCTGGGCCGCGGGCCCGACCAGAGCGGCAACGACGCCGCGCTGCTGCTGTCGGTGGGCGCGGCGCTGCTGGGCGGCGAGGGCGAGCCCTTCTACAAGAAGTTCGGCCTGGACGACGTCGGCATCAAGTCGGGGGCCATCGGCAGTTCGGGCAGCCTGCTGCCCGACACCACGGTGGCCGGGCGGGTCACGCGCGGCAGCGGCCAGGAGCTGGAAAACCAGTTCCTGGTGGCCAGCAAGAACTTCTCGGACGGCATCACGGTGAGTATCGAGCAGGCCATGGCTGGCGCCGACACGGTGGCGCGCGCCAGTTATCGCCTGTCGCGCCGCCTGTCGGTGGACCTGAAGGGCGGGGCCGTGAACGGCCTGGAGCTGGTTTACCGGACGTTCTTCCAGGATTGACCGCCCCGCCAAGCGCGCGAGGGGTGTCCACCCCGCGGTGTGCCCCGATTGCCAGCCCGCCCTGCGGGCTGGCTACAATACCGCTCTGTCTAGGAAACCCACCCATGTCCATCAAAAGCGACCGCTGGATCCGCCGCGCTGCCGAAGCCGGCATGATCGAACCCTTCGAAGCGGGCCAGGTCCGCGCCAACGCGGGCGGCAAGATCGTGAGCTACGGCACCAGCAGCTACGGCTACGACGTCCGTTGCGCCGACGAGTTCAAGATCTTCACCAACATCAATTCCACCATCGTGGATCCCAAGCGTTTCGACGAGAAATCCTTCGTCGATTTCAAGGGTGATGTCTGCATCATTCCGCCGAACTCCTTCGCGCTGGCCCGCACGGTGGAATATTTCCGCATTCCGCGCAGCGTGCTGACCATCTGCCTGGGCAAGAGCACCTATGCCCGTTGCGGCATCATCGTGAACGTCACGCCGCTCGAGCCCGAGTGGGAAGGCCATGTGACACTGGAGTTCTCGAACACCACGCCGTTGCCGGCCAAGATCTACGCGGGCGAAGGCTGCGCGCAGATGCTGTTCCTGGAAAGCGACGAGATCTGCGAAACGTCGTATCGCGACCGTGGCGGCAAATACCAGGGCCAGACCGGCGTCACGCTGCCGCGCACCTGATCCTGCTTGATCTTGCGCAAGGCCCGCGCGCGTGGGGCCTGCTCCAATGGCGCTGTCTTCCACTTTTTCATGCCCTTGGAGCACCCCATCATGCGCAGAATCGCCGCCGCCGCCTTGCTGTTCGCCTGCTCGACCCCCCTCTGGGCCGCCCAGTGCGAGCAAGTGATCGAAAGCAATGACGCGATGCAGTTCAACGTCAAGGACGTCACGGTCGACAAGTCGTGCAAGACCTTCACCGTGACCCTCAAGCACACTGGCAAGCTGCCGCGTAACGCGATGGGCCACAACTGGGTGCTGACCAAGCAGTCCGACATGCAGGGCGCCGCCACGGCCGGCATTGCCGCCGGCCTGAACAATGACTACGTGAAGCAGGGCGACGAGCGTGTGCTGGCGCACACCAAGGTCATCGGTGGCGGCGAAACCGCCACGGTCACCGTCGACGTGGCCAAGCTGAAGGCAGGCGAAACCTATGCCTACTTCTGCTCCTTCCCCGGCCACTGGGCCATCATGAAGGGCACGCTGAAGCTGGGTTCATAAGGACACGCGCGCGGCCAGGACCGTCCTGCCTGGCCGCGAGTCCACCGCCAGTGTGCCGCCCACGCGCGCGATGCGCGTGTGCATGCTGTTCATGCCCACGCTGATGCCGGCCTGGCGCACTGCCGCCACATCGAAGCCGGTGCCGTCGTCCTCGATGCCCAGCACCAGCACGGCGTGCGCGGGCATTTCGAGCCACACCCGAACCTGCCGGGCATGGCTGTGCTTGATCACGTTGGTCAGGGCCTCTTCCAGGAAGCGCGTGAGCGCCAGGCATTGCAGCGCCGAGGGGCGCGCCTGCCATTGCGCCGCAACCTGCCACGTCACCGCCATGTCCAGCGCATCGAACAATTGCGTATAGCGATAACGCACCGGCGCGATCCACGCCTGTGGCGTGGCGGGCGCGTCGACGCCCGCGCTGGCGTCATTGTCGATGGCCTGGCGCAGGTCGTCGCGCAGCAGCTTCAGCATCGACAGCACGCGCGCGCGCGCCAGCGACTCTTCTCCCAACTCCACCGACGCCATCATGTGCACCAGCGATCCGCCCACGCCGTCGTGCAGGTCATGGGCGATGCGCAGGCGGTCCTGCAGGCGGGTGTGGCTCAGTTCCAGTGCATGCTCCCGCGCCAGCGTGTCGGCCAGCTCGGTGCGCGCCCGCGCGACGTTGTCGGCAAGCTCCTCGTTGAAGCGGGCGATGCGCTGCACGTTGTGCGCGTGGCGCAAGCCCAGGATGCCTGACAGGGAAAGGGTGATGACGATGCTGGTGTAGGGCGAAAGGGGCGGCCTGCTGGGGATGATCGAGAGAATGGCGAGCAGGTCATGGATATTGGTGATGACCAGCGCCAGCAGGCAGGCAGCCAGCAAGCCGTGTTCACGTGACCGGGTGCGCAGCGCGTGCGCCAGGAACGTCATGCCGTTGAGGACGAAGAGGGTGCTGGCAACCACCAGTCCCAGTAATTGGGCCTTGCCGGCCAGCGCGTCCGGCGCCGCGAGTTGGAGCACCACCAGGCCGCCGGTCAGCAGCCAGAGGCCACGTTCGGTGCGAGGCAGACGCTGGTCGCTGAAACGCCAGGTGAACAGGCAGAAGCAGGCAACGGACAGCAGCAGCGCAATGGTGTTGAGCCTGGCCATCCCGGGCGTCCCCACGAGTGGCAAGGGCTCGGTGAGCAGCACATTGACGATGAACAGTCCCCAGAACAGGGACATGAGCGCATACCAGCCATACGCCGTCTGTTCCCGCCTGACGACCCAGATGCAGAAGAACAGGGCCGCCATCACGCCGGAGACGATGATGTTGATGAGGATGAGCGTGCGGTTCTGCCACCACAGCGTGTCGTAGCGTTGCTGCATTGCCTGGGGGGCGCCCAGATGGACGGGCCCGAGTCCCAGCGACTGGCCGGCCACGCTCGTTGCCCGGATCCACAGCGTATTCACCCCGGGCAGCAGCCAGGCTTCGGGCAGCAGCCAGTAGCGGGGCATGTTCCAGCTGCGCGACAGGGGTTCGGTCTGATGCGCGTCCTGCCACAGCAGGGTGTCGTTGACATACACCTGGCCCGCCAGCACGATCGATTGCAGCACCAGGGCAATGGCGTTGTCCCGGTCGCCAGGGCAGTCGCGGTCCCAGCTTATGCGGTACCACACCGATCCGCCCTCGCCGGGGCGGCGTCGGAGCCAGTCATCCGGCAGTGTGACCTTTTGCCAGGTGGTGATGGCACGATGGCCGCCGGGAACATCGGCGGCCGTGTGAACGGCCAGGATGCGTGCCACGCAGCCCGATTGCGCCGGTGCTTCGGCGGGGTTGGCCCAGGCGGCGGTGGCAGGCATGCACAGCAGCAGCCATAGCCACCCCAGCCACCCCAGCCCCCTCACTGGATCTCCCTCACTGGATCCCCCTCACTCCAGCAGCCCACGGGTGCGCGCCGCGTGCACCGCCCGTGTGCGCGAGTTGACGGCGAGCTTGCGGTAGATGTGCTTGATGTGGCACTCGACGGTATAGCGCGACAGGAAGATCTGCTCGGCGATTTCCCGGTTGCCCAGCCCTTCGGCGACCAGTCGCAGGATCTGGTGTTCGCGCGGGCTCAGGCGTCCTTCGGGCGGGCTGGCCTCCTGTTCCGTCGCGCCGGGGTGCAGTTCCTCGATGATGCGGCGGGCGATGAAGGGATCGATGGGGGCGCCGCCCCGCAGCACGCTGCGCAGGGCCAGGGCGACTTCCAGGTCGTCGCGTTCCTTCACCACATAGCCGGTAGCGCCCGCACGCAAGGCGGCCAGGATGGCGTCCTGCGTGCTCCAGGCGGATATCACCAGGATACCCAGGCCGGGATCGGTGGCGCGCAGGTCGGCGATGAGATCGATGCCGCTGCCGTCGGGCAGGCCCAGGTCCACCAGCGCCAGCGCGATGGGCTGGTTGGCCAGGCAGGCGCGCGCCGTGGCCAGCGAGTCGGCGAAGACCAGGGCTTCGCCGGCGTAACCCAGTTGCAGCAGCAGGCCTTCCAGCCGGCGGCGCACCAAGGGGTCGTCCTCCACCAGCAGGACGGGGGCGGGCAGGGCAAGGTCGGCGGCGAGTTCGCGCAAGGACATCGATCCTGGCTTCCAGGGAGAGGAGTCTGATTGTCGGCCAGACCGCGCGCCACGGCCATCACCAGAATCAGTATTTCGCGGGAGCGATTCGCAAAACTACCAAAATCCGGGGGTGGCCGGTCTTGCGGACGACGCATGCAATCGGTCCGTACTTTACCTGAGCGTGGCGCGGCTGGCCGCCATCAAGCGGGCAGCAGGACGGCGTCGTGGCGCAGGCTGGGCGCCTGCACCACCGCGGCCGCGTCGCTGACCTTGAACACCGACACGGCCTGGCGCAGTTGGCGCGCCTGCTCTTCCAGTGAGCTGGCGGCGGCCGCGGACTCCTCGACCAGTGCCGCGTTTTGCTGGGTCACGGCGTCCATCTGGGTGATGGCGTGGTTGACCTGCTCGATGCCGGTGCTCTGCTCCTGCGACGCCGCGGCGATCTCGGCCATGATGTCGGTGACGCGCTTTACCGCATCCACGATGTCGCGCATGGTCTGGCCTGCGCGTTGCACCTGGCTCGACCCCACCTGGACCCGGCTGGCGGACTCTTCGATGAGACTCTTGATCTCCTTGGCTGCCTGGGCGCTGCGCTGGGCGAGCGAACGGACCTCGCCCGCCACGACGGCGAAGCCTTTGCCCTGTTCGCCTGCGCGCGCCGCTTCCACCGCGGCGTTCAGGGCGAGGATGTTCGTCTGGAACGCGATGCCGTCGATGACGCTGACGATTTCCGCGATCCGGTTGGAGCTTTCGGAGATGTCGTCCATCGTCGTCACGACTTCCGACACGACGTTGCCGCCGCGGCTGGCCACGTCCATGCTGGTCGAGGCGAGCTGGTCCGCCTGGCGGGCGTTGTCGGCGTTCTGGCGGACGGTGGAAGCGAGCTCTTCCATGCTGGCGGCGGTTTCCTCCAGCGAGGCGGCCTGCTCTTCCGTCCGACGGCTCAGGTCATGATTGCCTTGCGCGATTTCGGCGGCTCCCGTGTTGATCTCGTCCACGCCATGCAGCACCTGGGAGACGACGCGCCCCAGGCTGTCCTGCATCTGGCGCAGCGCCGCCAGCAACTGGCCGATCTCGTTGCGTGAGTCGACCTCGATGCGTTGGGTCAGATCTCCCGACGCGATTCGTGCCACGGCCTGGCCGGCGTCGCGCAAGGGGCGCATCACATGGCGCGAGAGATACAACCAGCATGCCGGGATGACAAGCAGGCTCAGAACGAGCAGGGCCACCGTGATGGTGCCGGCCAGTTGCAGCCTGTCCTGTGCTTCGGCCAGCACTTCGAGGCTCGCCTGGTCCATGAGCCTGAAGAATTCCACCACCACCTCGTCGGCCTGCGTGCTCAGTTGCCCGCGCCGGTCGATATTGGCCAGATAGATGCTCTCGTCCCCGCGCAGCAGGCCCGCTGCGGCGGAGGTAGATAGCTCGGTGTATTGGGACAGCAGGCTGCCGTACTGTTCGGCCAGTCGCGTCACTTCCGGCCACGCGTTGTTGCCGGCGCTGTCCTTGTTCTTCTCGTTGACGGCGCTCACGACCTTCAAGGCCTCCGCGGCGCGGTCCAGGGCGGCAACGACGCTGGCCGTATCGCCCTGCAGGAAGTTGCGGTGGGCCACGGCCATCCACAGGCGGTTGGCCGTGAAGGCGTTCTGCAGATCCTTGGCGGGTTGTATCCGCTCGCTGGAAATGCGGTAGAAATCCTCGAAACCCTGGTCTGCCGACCTGGCGTTAAACCAGTTCGCGCCGATGGCCGACCACAGCGCCAGGGACATCAATGCCAGCACCAGCAATATGCCGATCCGTATGGGCAGGTTCTTCATGTAGAAAACTCCAACTTCTTCAAAAGGTAGGGGCTAGGTCAGGAATTCCCGCAAGGCCCCCGGAACGGGGGCGCCAGCGTTGCGGCACGTGTGACGCACGCTATCTGACGCTGACGGCCGTGCATGACCGTCAGTCTTGATGCGCGTGTGTGTTCGCCCGTGCCGGGGAAAGGGGGGAGTGCAGGTCTGAGGCGGTGCTTCAGGTCCCGGCCGGGGGAGGCCCCGCGCCGCCGTTCGCGGTCCCATCGGTCGTCGGGAGGGCGGAGGTCATCCAGGTTTCCATGTCCTGGGGAGAGAGGGGCCGGGAGAACAGGTAGCCTTGCGCCACGGGGTAGCCCTGCGCACGCAGGATGCGCGTCTGGCCATCGGTCTCGACGCCTTCCGCCACCACGGTCAGGCGCAGGCTCTGGCCGATGCCCAGGATGGCGTTGCTCAGCGCCCGCGCGGCCGGATCCTGCTCCAGGTCCGCGACGAAACTCTGGTCCAGCTTCAGTTCCGACACCGGCAGGCGCCGCAGGTAGCTGAGGCTGGAGTAACCCGTGCCGAAATCGTCCATCGACAGGCGTATGCCCTGCTCGGACAGCGCCGAGATCGTCTTCATGGTGTACGGGTTGGTGTCGAGGAGGATGTTTTCCGTCAGCTCCAGCGTCAGGTCCTTGGCATCCAGGCGATGGAGGCGCAGGGTGTCCGCAACCATCTGGGGCAAGGCCAGATTGTGGAAACTGGTGGGTGACAGGTTCACCGAAATGGCGGGGACCGCGAGTCCTTTCGCCCGCCATGCGGAAAGCTGGCGGCATGCTTCGCGTATCGCCCACAAGCCGAGGTCGGCGATCAGTCCGCATTCCTCCGCCAGGGGAATGAAGCGCGCGGGCGAGATCGTGCCCAGGACGGGATGCGTCCAGCGCGCCAATGCCTCGACGCCATACAGTTCGCCGCTCTCGAGCGCGACCTGCGGCTGGTATTGCAGATGCAACTGGCCGGACTGGATTGCCAGGCGCAACGCGCCTTCCAGCATCAGGCGTTCCTGCGCCAGCTGGTCCATCTCGGCGCTGAAGAAGCTCAGGCTGCCGCGCCCGCGCTTCTTTGCCTGGTACATGGCGATGTCCGCCTGTTGAAGCAGGGTGTCCATGTCCCGCGCGCTGGCGGGATACATGGCGATGCCCACGCTGCAGGTGATGGACAGGGTGGTGCCGGCGACGCAGAAGGGTTCCGAGAGGACGGCCTGGATACGCCTGACGGCATCGTTGGCGGACACCGCGTCGCGGCCGGACAGGACCACCACGAACTCGTCCCCGGATTGGCGGCCAAGCGTGTCCGAGGGGCCCATCAGGCCCGCCAGCCGCTTGGCGCTTTGCTGCAGCAGCTCGTCGCCGGCCGGATGGCCGAGCGAATCGTTGACCTGCTTGAAGCGATCCAGATCGATGAACAGCACCGCCAGCTGCGTGCCGTCGCGGTTGGCCGCGGTGATGGCCTGCTCGGCCTTGGCCTGCGTCAGCCTGCGGTTGGGCAGCCCCGTCAGCGAGTCATAGAAGGCCAGCTGGCGGATGCGTTGCCTGCCCTGCTCGCGCTCCATCGCCAGGGCGCACAGATGCGTGCACGCCTCCACCAATTGCTGGTGGAACGTGACCGAGCTTGGACTGCCCGTCTTGCTGAAATAAAAGGCGAAGGTGCCGATGACGCGGCCCTGGCTGTTGCGCACGGGCGTCGACCAGCAGCCTCGGTATCCCAGCGGCAGCACCAGATGGCTGTAGTCCTGCCAGAGCGGGTCGCTGGCGATGTCGTCGGCCCGCACGGCCTCGTTGCGCCAGGCGGCCGTGCCGCAGGAGCCCACGCACGGCCCGATCTCGACGCCGTCGAGCTGCGTGCTGAGCGCGCGTGGAAGATTCGGCGCCGCCAGCGGGCGCAGCCTGCCGTGTGCGTCCACCTCGAGGATGGAGGCAGTGACCTCCGGCGCGATGCGCTCGACTTCCTCGCAGATGCCTTCCAGGACCTCGCCCAGCGGGCGTTCCCGCGCCATGGCCTCCAGTGCGCGCTGCTGGAGCACCTCATACATCTTGGCGCGCGTGATGTCGGTGAGGATGGTGACGGTCAGTTGCCAGCAGCCTTGCGCGTCCGAGACCGGATTGCTGATGATCTTCGCCCAGTATCGCTGGCCGTCCTTGCCGTGGACGAGTTCCTCTCCTTCCAGCGAGTGGCCCCCGCGCAGCGCCTCCTGGTAGACGCGCTCCGTGGCCTCGTCCTTGCTGCGGCTCAGCAGGGGAATCGGGCGCAGGCCGACGACTTCTTCGACGCGCCAGCCGAACATGCGGCTGAATCCCGCGTTGACGTACACGATGGCCGACGCCGCGTCGCTGATGATCACGGCCGAGTCGCTCGCGTCGGCCACCAGCGCCAGGCGTTCCATATGCTGCTGGCGCGCGCGTTCCGCATGGAAACGCTCGGTGATGTCCGTGGCGATCTTGAGAATCTGCAGGACCTTGCCGGCCTCGTCGAGGACCGGCGTGTACGTCGCCTCCAGCCAGCAGCTGGCCCCGTCGTGCCGCACCCGCTCGACCGGGCCCGAGTGCGAGAGGCCGTCACGCAGGTGCCGCCAGAATGCCGCGTACTCGCTGCTTTGCGCGTACGCATCGGTGCAGAAGCGTTGATGGGGCAAGCCCGCCGCATTCTCGGCGTCATAGCCGAACAGGCGAAGGTAATTGGGATTGGCGTGCTTCAGCACGCCTTCCGGCGTGAACTCGGCGATCGCCATGACGCGCTCGAGCGCGGCGCGTTGCGCGTCGTGGTGGACCACGAGCGGAGTGGACAGTGGCATGGCCTCGGCAATGGCCCGGGGGGCAGGGTAATGGAATGAACCCGCGTCAGTCGGGAGCGGTGAGGAGGTGCCGGAAAACGATGTTGCGTTGCGGAAATGTTAAGGGATTATTTAGTTCAAAATTCATATTTCGCTTTGTGTCGTTTTGCCCTGTTGTTTTTAGCCATGTTGTTCCGGAGTATGGGAAAAAAATGCCGCCGCCGCATGGGGCGTTGCTACCGGCCGCCTGTGCCGGTACCGTGTCGTCCGGAAATCCTTGGGACTGCCTCCAGCGTTGCCACAGATAAATAAAAACGCGCGCATCGACCTGCGTGCGCTCATCCTGCTCCTGTCCGCGCTCATCGCGGTGTTCGTGCTGGGCGCCAGCATCTTTGCCAGCTATTGGGTGCAAAGAAAAATGCTCGTGGACGGCACGCTCGAGACGAACCGGGTCTACGCCACGAAGCTGGCGACGATGACGGAGGGCTACCTGGGTTCGGCATTGCGGCAATTGGCGTTCAGCGCCGATTTCTATGGCAGGCATTTCGGCGAGCGCGGCGCGCTGACGCAGGAAAACGAATGGCTGCGGCGGCAGGTCGATTATTTCAACTCCACCTTTCTCGTGGATGCGACGGGCGTGGTCAGGGCGGTCGCCCCCGCCAACCTGACGACCCTCGGCACGGTCTTGCGGACCCAGGGCGCCACGCAGGCGCTGCGTGAACGCCAACCCGCCGTCTCCGCGCCCTACATGTCGGCGGCGGGCAACCTGGTGGTGGTCCTGTCCCACCCCATCTTCTCGCCCACCAACGACTACCTGGGGTATGTGGGAGGCAGCATCTATCTGCAGCGGCGCAGCGGCCTGAGCCAGCTGTTGGGCGAGCATTACTACAAGGATGGCTCGTATCTGTATGTCGTCGATCGCCAACTGACATTGCTGTACCACCCGGATCCCGCGCGGGTCGGCACCGTGGTGCGGAACAATCCCCTTCTGGACGAGGCGGTGGTCTCGGGTGGGGACGGCGTGAGGAGAGTGACCAACAGTTATGGCGTCGACATGCTGGCGGGTTACGCCACGGTGCCCAGCACCGGCTGGGTCGTGGTGGCACAGCGTCCCTACCACCAGACCCTTGCGCCCCTCGACAAGCTCATCCTGACCATGGTGGCGATCGCCTTGCCGCTGACGGTCCTTGGGGGAGGGTTGATATGGTGGCTCACGCTCGTCATCGTGAGGCCGTTGCGATCACTGGCCGCGGGCGCGAGAAGCATGGGCGCGTCCGAGGGCAGCCACGACGTTGGCGACGTGCGCGCGTGGTATGTGGAAGCCTTCGAACTCAAGCGCGCGCTGATGGTGGGAATCAAGCTGCTCGATGAGCGGATCGGCAAGCTCCAGCGGGATGTGCAGACCGACCCGCTCACGAAGCTGAGCAACCGCCGCCTGCTCGGGCAGACGCTGGCGTTATGGCAGGCGGAGCGCCGGTCTTTCGCGGCCATCCAGCTGGACATCGATCATTTCAAGAAGGTGAACGATACGTATGGCCATGAGGTCGGGGACCAGGTGCTGACTGCCCTGGCCGACGTCATCCGGAGCTGTGCCCGTGCCGGCGACGTGCTGTGCCGAACGGGTGGAGAGGAGTTCCTGGTGCTGTTGCCCGATACGGATTTGGCGCTTGCGGCGGTGGTGGCCGAGCGGCTTCGGCAACGCGTGGCGGATGCGCACTTTCCCCTCGTCGGCCAGGTCACGGTTTCGCTGGGCGTGGCGGAGTGGACGCCCCAGCACGAAGAGGATGCCAGCCTGGCCCTGGGCAGGGCGGACAAGCAGCTTTACCTGGCCAAGCAGCGCGGCAGGAACTGCGTGTCGCAGGAAGGCGCGACACGCTGACCGTGCACACCGGCGCGCGCGCTCATTGCCGTGCCAGCGGTTGGGCCGCAGGCGTGGCAAACGCGCTGCCGCCGCCTGCGGGCAATTCCGCCAGGCTTTGCACGGTGCGCCAGACATCCTGCTCACGGGCGCGCAGGTCATAGCGCTGCCGCGTGCCGGGGTGGCGCGCGGCCAGGTAAAGCGTGCCATGCAGGAAACGCAGGGCCGGGGGCGAGCCGGCGTCGAAGGGCAGTTCGGCCGCGACGTCATGCTCCACCAGCCACAGGCGGCCGTCGGGGCGGTCCAGCACGGCAACGATGGGGTTGCCGTAGGCGTCCGCATCCACGGCGGGCGCGCCGACGTAGCGCACGGCCAGGTCCTTCGCGGCGTGCCAGCGCAGCGCGTCGGCATTGGGGGCATCCTTGGGGGCCGCCACCTGGTCGATGCGCTGCAGTCGCCGCGTCTCGCGATCGCGCAGATACACCACGACATGGCCGTCGGCGTCACGCGTGGCGGCCAGGCCGCCATCGCTGCGCGGGGCGGGCACGTGCCGCCAGGCTTCCCAGCCCGCGGTCGGGTCGGCCTGCCGCTGGCGGGTGGCGTGCAGTTGGCCGGCACGGTCCAGCGCCAGCACCACATAGCGGCCCGCGGCGTCGCGGGCCAGCACCGGGTCGCCCAGCGCGTCCGCCAGCGCGGGCAGGGCCAGCCAGGCGTTCCAGCAATTGCCCGGGTGGCACGGCGCCGTCCAGTAATACTGTCCGTCGTTGCCCATCGCGACGGCCGCGGTGTCCTTGCCCGACATCACGGCCGGCATGTGCGAGATGCGTGCGCCGCGCACCGCCTGCCAGCCTTGCCAGGCGCCATCCATCTGCTGGCGGTTCACCCACAGATTGCCCAGCGCATCGCGCGCGAAGAGACCGGCGCTGGCGTCGGGATAGGAGAACGACACCAGCGGGCTGGCAGTGCGGCCGCCCAGCGTCAGCCAGTTGCGTTGGTTCGCGTCCCACAGGTTGACGGCATCGTTGGCTTCGCCCGTGGCGAGCAGCAGCAGTTCGCCCCGGGCATCCACCTGCAGCCGAGGCGGCGTGTCGGGGCGCGACACGTAGTAGGCGCGCTGGACCCAGGCCGCCGCGGGGCCGGCGGGCTCCTGGCAGCCCTCCGGGCCCTTGCAGTAGTGGTAGTCGTTCCAGGCATAGCGGCGGAAGATCTCCGCCTTGCTGGCGATCTCGGCCTCGGCCAGATTGATCTCGCGTTCCTGGCTGGGATAGTCGATGTAGCCCGTTTCCGCATAGTTTCCGGGCGCCTGCAGCATGGCTTCGCGCACAAGGCGGGCGCTGGCGATATGGTCCGGATGGCTGTGGCCGGCGCAACGCCAGCACAGCGCGGTATAGGGCACGGTGATCGTGTCGTCCAGGCGGCGCACGGTGGTGGGCGCATAGCGGCGGATCAGCTCGGCCAGCGTGGCCACCAGGTCCGCCCGCGAGTAGCTGTCCGGCGTGGGCCCCAGCGTGTCGGCCTTCAGGCCCTGCGCGGACTCGACCTGGCTGAGCGGCGTCAGGCTGCCCCAGCCCGGGCCCAGCCACGGATCCTTGATGCGCAGGTGCCAGAGCTCCACGCGCGGATTGCCCTGCAGGGCATAGCGGGCGATGGTGTGCTGCCCGAGCGTGGCCGTGCCGGCGATCCATTCGTCGGCTTGTCTGGCCATGTAGGCATAGGCGGCGCGCACGCCGCGCTCGCGGCCCGACATATAGCCTTCGCCTTCCCCCGCGTCGCTGGCGGTCAGGTAGACCACGCGCACGCAGCCGCCCGCCTCGATGTTCGAGGCCAGGTCGGGATTCATGAAGAGCAGGTCATCGTCCAGATGGGCGACGAAAGCCAGGTCCTTGATGCCGTGGCAGTCGGCCAGTGTCGGCGCGCGGGTGGCGGACCAGGCGGGCAGGGCGAAGGCCAGGCAGGCCAGCGCGGCCAGGGCCAGGCGCGAGGCGCCATGAAACAGGGCGGGCATGATGGCGTGGAAAGCGGGGATGAAGAAGGCGGGTGCAAGCGGCCCGGAGCGGCCGCGCTGGCAAATTCTAGCGTCGCGGCGTGGCGCGCGGACGATCCGGCGGCCTGCCGGCGCGCATTGCGCGCGCCGGGACTGGCAAGGTGATGCGGGCGCGCCACAGCGCCCCGAGGGGCGCCGTGGCGGCGGCCTCAGTGCTGCGGCTTCGGGGTCGCGGCGGTGCTGGGCGGCAGGATCGGATACACGATGTCAGGCGCATTGCCGCTCAGCGTGCGCAGGAAGCTGGCGATCTGGCCGACTTCCTTGTCGTTGAGCTCGTGGCCCAACTGGCTGGAGCCCATGATCGCCACGGCCTGTTCCAGCTCCCACACTTCGCCGCTGTGGAAATAGGGCGCGGTCAGCGCCACGTTGCGCAACGGCGCGGCGCGGAACACATATTCGTCGGTGGCGGTGTTGGTGACGGTGAAGCGGCCCTTGTCCTCGGCGGGCACCACGTCCGCGCCCGGCTTCTTGATGACGCCGAAGGGGAAGTAGGCCTGGCCGCCGAAGTTCTTGCCCGAGTGGCAGGCCACGCAGCCCTTGTCCACGAACAGCCGCAGGCCTTGCAGTTCTTCCGCGTCCAGCGTGTTCTCGCCGGCGAGGAACTTGTCGAAGCGCGCCCCCGGCGTGATCAGCGTGGTTTCGAAGGCTTCGATGGCGCGCGCCATGTTCTCGAAGGTGACGGGGTTCTTCTCGCCGGGGAAGGCGCGCTTGAAGGCATCGACGTATTGCGGGATGCTGGCCAGCGTCTTCTCGACCTGGACGGGCGTGTTGTTCATCTCCACGCTGGCCTGCACCGGGCCCATGGCCTGTTCCTTCAGGTCGGCCGCGCGGCCGTCCCAGAACTGCGCGATGTTGAAGACCGAGTTGTAGACGGTGGGCGAGTTGCGCGGGCCGCGCTGCCAGCCGTGGCCGATGGACGTGGGGATGTTGTCCGCGCCGCCGGTGCCCACGCTGTGGCAGCTGTTGCAGCTCAGGATGTGGCTGCGCGACAGGCGCGGATCGAAGAAGAGCCACTTGCCCAGCTCCTTCTGGTCTTCGGTGACGGCCAGGCCGCGCACCTCCGTCGGCGGCGTGTCGGGAATGGGCTGGAACAGGCCCTTGGCCGTATTGCGCAGGGCATTGGCATCAGAGGCGGCGTGGACGGGGGCCAGGACAGCGAGGCCGATCAGACAGGACGCGAGGCGAGTCAGGGCATGCATGGTGTTACCTCCAGGTCGGAAAAAATCGCTTACAGCTGTATGTAAGCATTGCCACCCGTGCTGTTGCGCCCCTATGGCGGGGCGGTCTTGACGCGCGTCAAGGGCTCGCGGCCTACAATGCCCGCAGACCTGTCACGCGGTGTTTTTCGCACGGCTGTACACTCGCCCCGTTTCCCGCCACCCCTCGCCCCTCAAGGAGCGTCCACCGATGAAATTCCGCTTCCCTATCGTCATCATTGACGAAGACTATCGCTCCGAGAACACCTCGGGCCTGGGTATCCGAGCGTTGGCCGCGGCCATCGAGGAAGAGGGGGTGGAAGTCCTGGGCGTGACGAGCTACGGCGACCTCAGTTCCTTCGCGCAACAGCAAAGCCGCGCCAGCGCCTTCATCCTGTCGATCGACGATGAAGAGTTCGACGTGGATTCGCCCGAGGACGTGGCCAACGCCATCAAGAACCTGCGCGCCTTCATCGGCGAACTGCGGTTCCGCAACACCGACATCCCCATCTATCTGTACGGCGAGACGCGCACGTCGGAGCACATTCCGAACGACATCCTGCGCGAGCTGCACGGCTTCATCCACATGTTCGAGGACACGCCCGAGTTCGTGGCGCGCCACATCATCCGCGAAGCCAAGAGCTACCTGGACGGGCTGCCCCCGCCCTTCTTCCGTGAACTGGTGAAGTACGCGCAGGATGGCTCGTATTCCTGGCACTGCCCCGGCCACTCGGGCGGCGTCGCCTTCCTGAAGAGCCCCGTGGGCCAGATGTTCCACCAGTTCTTCGGCGAGAACATGCTGCGCGCCGACGTCTGCAACGCCGTGGACGAGCTGGGCCAGCTGCTGGACCACACCGGCCCCGTGGCCGAGTCGGAACTGAATGCCGCGCGCATCTTCCACGCCGACCACTGCTTCTTCGTGACCAACGGCACCTCCACCTCGAACAAGGTGGTGTGGCACGCCAACGTGGCGGCCGACGACGTGGTGGTGGTGGACCGCAACTGCCACAAGTCGATCCTGCACGCGATCACCATGACGGGCGCGATCCCGGTGTTCCTGCGCCCCACGCGCAACCACCTGGGCATCATCGGCCCGATCCCGCTGGAAGAGTTCGAGCCCGAGAACATCCGCAAGAAGATCGAGGCCAATCCTTTCGCGCGCAACGCCACCAACAAGAAGCCGCGCATCCTGACGCTGACGCAGAGCACCTACGACGGCGTGATCTACAACGTCGAGATGATCAAGGAAAAGCTGGGCAGCGAGATCGACACGCTGCACTTCGACGAAGCCTGGCTGCCGCACGCGTCCTTCCACGGCTTCTACAAGGACATGCACGCCATCGGCCAGGGCCGCCCGCGCAGCCCCGAGGCCATGGTGTTCGCCACGCACTCCACGCACAAGCTGCTGGCCGGCATCTCGCAGGCCTCGCAGATCGTGGTGCAGGAGTCCGAGACCCGCAAGCTCGACCGCAACATCTTCAACGAGGCGTACCTGATGCACACCTCGACCTCGCCGCAATACGCCATCATCGCCTCGTGCGACGTGGCCGCGGCGATGATGGAGCCGCCCGGCGGCACCGCGCTGGTCGAGGAAAGCATCCGCGAAGCCATGGACTTCCGCCGCGCCATGCGCAAGGTGGAGTCCGAGTACGGCCGCAATGACTGGTGGTTCAAGGTCTGGGGCCCGAACCGCCTGGTGCCCGAGGGCATCGGCGGCCAGGGCGACTGGCTGCTCGAAGCCAACGACCACTGGCACGGCTTCGGCGACCTGGCCCCCGGCTTCAACATGCTGGACCCCATCAAGGCCACCATCATCACCCCGGGCCTGGATATCTCGGGCGCCTTCGGCGAGACCGGGATCCCGGCGGCGCTGGTGTCGCGCTATCTCGCCGAGCATGGCGTGGTGGTCGAGAAGACCGGCCTGTACTCGTTCTTCATCCTCTTCACCATCGGCATCACCAAGGGCCGCTGGAACACGCTGCTGACCGCGCTGCAGCAGTTCAAGGACGACTACGACCGCAACCAGCCGCTGTGGCGCATCCTGCCCGAGTTCTGCCGCGATAACCGCCGCTACGAGCGCATGGGCCTGCGCGACCTCTGCCAGCAGATCCACGAGGCCTATCGCGAGCACGACGTGGCGCGCCTGACCACCGAGATGTACCTGAGCGACATGGTGCCGGCGCTGAAGCCTTCGGACGCCTTCGCCCGCATGGCGCACCGCGAGGTCGAGCGCGTCGAGATCGACCAGCTGGAAGGCCGCGTCACCGGCGTGCTGCTGACGCCCTATCCGCCGGGCATCCCGCTGCTGATCCCGGGCGAGCGCTTCAACCGCACCATCGTCCAGTACCTGCAGTTCGCGCTGGCCTTCAATGCGCGCTTCCCGGGCTTCGAGACCTATATCCACGGGCTGGCCGGCGAGACCATGCCTGACGGCTCGATCCGCTACTACGTGGATTGCCTGCGGGAAGACTGACGCCTTGACGGACGCGCCTGACTCGCCCGGCCGTCCCCGCCGGCAGGCGGGCGCGGCCGCCGCTTTCGACGTCGCCGTGATCGGCGCCGGCGCCGCCGGCATGATGTGTGCCGCCGTGGCCGGCCAGCGTGGCCGCCGCGTCGTGCTGATCGACCACGCCGGACGCCTGGCCGAGAAAATCCGCATTTCTGGCGGCGGGCGCTGCAACTTCACCAATCGCGAGGTCGGGCCGGCCAACTTCGTGTCGGCCAACCCGCAGTTCAGCCGCTCGGCGCTGTCGGGGTATTCCCCCCAGGACTTCATCGGCCTGGTGCGCCGCCACGGCATCGCCTGGCATGAAAAGCACCGCGGCCAGCTCTTCTGCGACGACAGCAGCGAGCAGATCATCGAGATGCTGCGCCAGGAGTGCAACGCGGGCCAGGTGGCCTGGCGCATGCCCTGCGAGGTGCGCGGCATCCTGCATGAACCCGAAGGCTACGCGCTGGACACGTCGGCCGGCGCCATCCGTGCCACGCGCCTGGTGATCGCCACCGGCGGCATGGCGATCCCGCAGCTGGGCGCCACCGATTTCGGCCTGAAGATCGCCCGGCAGTTCGGCCTGAAGGTCATCGAACCACGTCCGGCGCTGGTGCCGCTGACTTTCGATGCCGCGCAGTGGGCGCCCTTCGCGGGTTTGTCCGGCATGGCGATGGAGGCGCGCGTGCGCACGGGCGGCAAGAAATCCGGCGGGGATTTCCTGGAAGACCTGCTTTTCACGCACCGCGGCCTGTCGGGACCGGGCATCCTGCAGATCTCCAGCTATTGGCAGCCTGGCGAACCCATCACGCTGGACCTGGCGCCGGGGCAGTCCCTGGAGGCCGACCTGCTGGCCGCCAAGCAGGGCGGCCGCCAGCAGGTGGCCACCGCGCTGGGCGCGCTGTGGCCGCGCCGGCTGGCCGATGCGTGGCTGCCGGCGATGGCCGGGCAACTGCCGCCGGACTTCGGCGCCACCCGCCTGGCGGATGCGCCCGACCGCGCCTTGCGCGCGCTGGCGGCGGGCATCCACGGCTGGGCGATCACGCCCAACGGCACCGCGGGCTACAAGAAAGCCGAAGTGATGCGCGGCGGCGTGGACACCGCGGGCTTGAACCAGAAGAGCATGGAGGCCCGCGCCGTGCCGGGGCTGCACTTCATCGGCGAGACGGTGGACGTCACCGGCTGGCTGGGGGGCTACAACTTCCAGTGGGCCTGGGCGTCGGGCGTGGCCTGCGGCAAGGCGGTCTGACGGACGTTACGCCGCCACGCTGATACCTGGCGCCAACGCTCTGCGCGCCGGCTGCACCACGATTTCGACATGTTGGTCCAGCGACACCAGTGCTTGCATCAGCCTCTCCAGGGAGATGTTGCGTAGCTTGTAGTGGCGGACCTGTGACACCTTGGGCTGGGACATCCCGGTGATGCTTGCCGCTTCCGTTTGGTTCAGCCCTCGCTGATCAAGCAAAGTATTGAACTTGAACGCGAGCGCTGCCTTGGCGGACAGCGCCTTGGCATCGTCGAAGCCCAGGTCCATCAATACGTTGTCGGTGCCGGGGGAGAAATCATTGCGAGTCATCTATTTGTTTCCACTTGTCTTGTTGCGAGCAGTGACGGCTTTCAACCGCTGTTCGATCAGTACGACATCAGGCTGTGGCGTGGCGATGCCGGATTTGGATTTCTTCTGAAACGCATGAAGCACATGCACGGCGTTCCCTATCCTCACCGTGTAGACGGCCCGGAACGTATCGCCGCGATGGTTGTCCGTCAACTCGTAGACACCCGGACCCAGACCTCTCCAGGGCTTGACCGAAGGAGGCGCTCCTCCCAACTGGACGACAAATAGCGCTACACCCATATCCTTCTGGACCCCAATGGGAAATGCCTTGAAGTCTTTCTTCGACGAGCCCTCCCAATAAAGCCGCTTCCGCGTGTGCATGATTATATCCGTTCAGGTATGGTGGGTAAGACAGACATGAACGTAAGGGATGAATAGGGCTCGGAAAGGGGGCTTGAGGCCGTAAGGTCCACTTCGTGAATCCCGTATAGCCCTGGCACTAACAGGGACATATCACTGATTCCCCGTCACAGAACTGATAAGCTGGCATGTGACAGTATCCGTGGCCTTGCCGCGGCAGCGCCTTCCAGCGCCCGCGGCGATCCACTGTCCGTCCGGACGCCGCCCGACCAGGCCGCCGTCCCATTGCGCAACCCGAAAACAGGAGTCAAGAAAATGGCCTACACCCTGCCCAAACTGCAGTACGCCTACGATGCCCTGGAGCCCCATGTCGACGCCGAGACCATGGAGATCCACTACACCAAGCATCACCAGACCTACATCAACAACCTGAACGCCGCGCTGGAAAACGCCGGCGTGCCGGAACAGTCGGTCGAGCAACTGGTTGCCAAGCTGGACAGCCTGCCCGAGAACATCCGCGGCGCCGTGCGCAACAACGGCGGCGGCCACGCCAACCACACGCTGTTCTGGACCGTCATGTCGCCCAACGGCGGCGGCAAGCCCGAAGGCAAGCTGGCCGCGGCCATCGAAGCCGAGCTGGGTGGCTTCGATGCCTTCAAGGATGCCTTCACCAAGGCCGCCCTGACGCGCTTCGGCAGCGGCTGGGCCTGGCTGAGCGTGGACTCGGCTGGCAAGCTGAAGGTGGAATCGTCCGCCAACCAGGACACCCCCCTGATGGAAGGCCGCACCCCCGTGCTGGGCCTGGACGTGTGGGAACACGCCTACTACCTGAAGTACCAGAACCGCCGTCCCGAGTACATCGGCGCGTTCTTCAACGTGGTGGACTGGAAGGAAGTGTCCCGCCGCTACGAAGAGGCCCTGGCCAAGTAATGGCGAGGCTGGCCGTGACATCCGCGTGCCCTCGGGTGGCCTGTCCGGCCTGACCGCAACCTGCCCTGGCGGGTTGCGGTGACGTTCTGCTGCGGGGCACCAATGTATTTGGTGCCCCGTTGTCTTTCGCGGTATGCTTCGCCCGCTGTCGATGCATGTTGCAGGAGAGCGCGCGTGGCCTGCTTGGCCGCTCGCCGCCGAAGGCGCAATTCGCCCGGAATCGCTCAGGCCCAGTAGGGCAACATGCCTTGTCCACCGCAATCCGGTGGGCTGGACAGCACTCTGGAGAGACCCGGCCGCCGCGCGGCCCGGGCGCCGAAGGTGCAAACCCGCCATTGCCGCGGGGCAACTCTCAGGCAAAAGGACAGAGGGGCGGAGCACCTGGCCGGTCGCGGGATTTTTCCCGGCGCGCCGGTAACCGATCATCCGGCAGTCGCCGTTCGGAGTTCCGCATGTCCGCAACACTGCAACACACCCCCCTGGCCGACGTCCACGTCGCCGCTGGCGCCCGCATGGTCGACTTCGGCGGCTGGAACATGCCGCTCGCCTATGGCTCGCAGATCGAAGAGCACCACGCCGTGCGCCGCGAGGCCGGCATGTTCGACGTGTCCCACATGCTGAACATCGATGTCGCGGGCCCGCAGGCCACCGACTTCCTGCGCCACCTGCTGGCCAACGACGTTGCCCGCCTGACCGTGCCGGGCAAGGCGCTGTATTCCTGCATGCTGAATCCCGAGGGCGGGGTCATCGACGACCTGATCGTCTATTTCTTCGCGCCCGACCGCTGGCGCGTCGTCGTCAACGCCGGCACCGCCGACAAGGACGTGGCCTGGATGCGCCAGGTGGCCGACACCCATCCCTATGGCGTGACCATCACGCCGCGCCGCGACCTGGCCATGCTGGCCGTGCAAGGTCCCGAGGCCCGCGCCCGGGTGTGGGCAGCACGCCCCGCATGGCAGGCCGCCACCGAAAACCTGGGCGCCTTCAACGGCGCGCAGGTGGCTGCCGACACGCTGGTGGCCCGCACGGGCTACACCGGCGAGGACGGCTTCGAACTCGTGGTGCCCGCCGCCGACGTGGCCACGCTGTGGAACGACCTGGTCGCCCAGGGCGTGCGCCCTTGCGGCCTTGGCGCGCGCGACACGCTGCGCCTGGAAGCCGGCATGGCGCTCTATGGCCAGGACATGGACGAGTCCATCATGCCGGCCCAGGCGGGCCTGTCGTGGACGGTGTCGCTGAAGGACCCCGAGCGCGAATTCATCGGCCGCGACGCGGTCGAGCTCAATGCCGATCCCTGCGTCTTCCTGGGCCTGCAACTGCAGGAGCGCGGCGTCATGCGCGCGCACATGGCCGTGCGCACCGCGCACGGCGACGGCGAAATCACCAGCGGCACCATGTCGCCGACGCTGGGCGTGTCCATCGCCATGGCGCGCCTGCCGGTCGGCGCCCAGCCCGGCGAGCTGGCCGAGGTCGACATCCGCGGCAAGTGGGTGCCTGCGCGCATCAGCGCCTTGCCCTTCGTGCGCCACGGCAAGCCCGTCCAGCATTCCTGATTCCCTTCGATGCCGCCGGCCGTGTGCGCCGGCGGTTCCTTGCATTGCCTTACCTGGAGCCATCCATGTCCCTGCCCACCGATCGCAAATACGCCGCCTCGCACGAGTGGATCCTGCCCGAAGGCGACCTGCTGGTCGTCGGCATCACCGACCCCGCCCAGGAACAACTGGGTGACCTCGTCTTCGTGGGCGACGTCAACGTGGGCGTCCGCCTGGCTGCCGGCCAGACCGCCGGCGTCGTCGAATCGGTGAAGGCCGCCTCGGACATCTATGCGCCGGTTGCCGGCGAGATCGTTGCCTTCAACGACTCGCTGCAGGACGACCCCGCCCAGATCAACAGCGCGCCCTACACGGCGTGGATCTTCAAGATCAAGCCCGACAACGCCGCCGACACCGGCGCGCTGCTGGATGCCGCCGGCTACCAGGCCGTCGTCGACGCGGGCTGAGCGCAGCCCGGCTGAACGCAGCCCGGCTGAGCGCAGCCTGACCGTCACTGCGGGCCGCGCCGCGCGGCCCGCCATTCCCGCCGTTCCCCTTTTCCCGATCCCGAGACCCGCCATGCCCCGCGTCATCGATTCCGACCTCGACTTCACCCGCCGCCACATCGGCCCCGCCAGCGGCGACCAGCAGGCCATGCTGGCCGCCGTGGGCGCCGCCAGCCTGGATGCGCTGGTGGCCGAAGTCGTGCCGCCCGCCATCCGCCTGGACGCGCCGCTGGCGCTGCCTGCGGGCCGCAGCGAAGCCGACGTGCTGGACGAACTGCGCGGGCTGGCCGAGCGCAACGAGGTCTTCCGCAGCTATATCGGGCAAGGTTATTACGGCACGCATACGCCCAACGTGGTGCTGCGCAACGTGCTGGAGAACCCGGCCTGGTACACGGCCTACACGCCGTACCAGCCCGAGATCTCGCAAGGCCGCCTGGAGGCCTTGCTGAACTTCCAGACGATGGTGGCCGACCTGACCGCCCTGGACATCGCCAATGCTTCCTTGCTGGACGAGGGCACGGCCGCTGCCGAAGCCATGACGCTGGCGCGCCGCGGCGCGCGTTCCAAGAGCCCCGTGTTCTTCGTGTCGCGGCATTGCCATCCGCAGACCATCGAGGTCGTGCGCACCCGCGCCGAGGGCCTGGGCATCGAGATCGTGGAAGGCGACGAGTCGCAAGGCCTGCCCGAGTGCTTCGGCGTGCTGCTGCAATACCCGAACAGCCTGGGCGGCGTGGCCGACTATCGCGCGCTGGCCGAGCAGGCGCATGCGCAAGGCGCGGTCGTGGCCTGCGCCACGGACCTGCTGGCGCTGGCCGTCATTGCCGCGCCCGGCGAATGGGGCGCCGACATCGCCATCGGCTCGGCGCAACGCTTCGGCGTGCCTTTCGGTTTCGGCGGTCCGCACGCGGGCTTCATGGCCTGCCGCGACGCCCTGAAGCGCAGCATGCCCGGCCGGCTGGTCGGCGTCTCGCGCGATGCGCAGGGCCGGCCCGCGCTGCGCCTTGCGCTGCAGACGCGCGAACAGCATATCCGCCGCGAGAAGGCCACGTCCAACATCTGCACGGCGCAGGTGCTGCTGGCTGTCATGGCCGGCCTGTACGCCGTCTGGCACGGCCCCGCGGGCCTGGCCGGCATCGCGCGACGCGTGCATGGGCAGGCCGCCGCCTTGCGCGCCGCGCTGGTGGCTGCCGGCCACACGGTGGTCAATGACACCTATTTCGACACGCTGTGCGTGGAGACCGGCGCGCGCACGGCCAGCGTGCTGGAAGCCGCCGCCAGCGCGCGCATCAACCTGCGCCAGGTCGGCGCGACGCAAGTGTCGCTGTCGCTGGACGAAACCGTGACGCCGGCCGACCTGGCCGCGCTGGCGGAAGTGTTCGGCGCGTCGCTGGGCGAGCTGGCGCTGGCCGACGGCCTGCCCGGCATTCCCGCCGGCGTGGCGCGCCAGAGCGCCATCCTGTCGCATCCCGTGTTCTCCAGCGTGCAATCCGAAACGGACATGCTGCGCTACCTGCGCCGCCTGGCCGACAAGGACCTGGCGCTGGACCGCACCATGATCCCGCTGGGCTCGTGCACCATGAAGCTCAACGCCACGGCCGAGATGCTGCCGATCACCTGGCCCGGCTTCGCGCACATCCATCCCTTCGCGCCCGCCTCGCAGACCCGCGGCTATGCCGAGCTCATCGAGCGCCTGTCGGCCGCGCTGTGCGAGATCACCGGCTATGACGCCGTCAGCCTGCAGCCCAACTCCGGCGCCCAAGGGGAATATGCGGGCCTGCTGGCCATCCGGGCCTATCACCGCGCCAACGGCCAGTCGCAGCGCGACATCTGCCTGATCCCGTCCTCGGCGCATGGCACCAATCCGGCCTCGGCCCAGCTGGTGGGCATGGAGGTGGTGGTGGTGGCCTCGGACGCGCAAGGCAACGTCGACATCGAAGACCTGAAGCGGCGCATCGCCCAGTCCGGCGACCGCGTCGCGGCGCTGATGATCACCTATCCGTCCACGCACGGCGTGTTCGAAGAGCAGGTCACGCAGATCTGCGAACTGGTGCATGAGGCGGGCGGCCAGGTCTACCTGGACGGCGCCAACATGAACGCGATGGTCGGCATCGCCAAGCCGGGCAAGTTCGGCTCGGACGTGTCGCACCTGAACCTGCACAAGACCTTCTGCATTCCGCACGGCGGCGGCGGCCCGGGCGTCGGTCCCGTGGCGGTGCGCGGCCACCTGGCGCCCTATCTGCCGGGCGCGGTGGGCAGCGATGGCTGGCTGGCCGAGCACACGCCGGTGGGGCCCGTGTCGGCCGCGCCTTTCGGCTCGGCGGGCATCCTGCCGATTCCCTACATCTACATCCTGCTGATGGGGGCGGAAGGCCTGAAGCGCGCGACCGAGGTGGCGATCCTGAACGCCAACTACATCGCCACGCGCCTGAAGGATCATTTCCCCGTGCTCTACAGCGGCCGCAACGGACGCGTGGCGCACGAGTGCATCCTGGACGTGCGCGAGCTGAAGGAGCGTACCGGCATCAGCAACGAGGACATCGCCAAGCGCCTGGTGGACTACGGCTTCCACGCGCCGACCATGAGCTTCCCCGTGCCGGGCACGCTGATGGTCGAGCCGACCGAGTCGGAAGGCCAGCTGGAGCTGGATCGCTTCATCGACGCGATGATCGCGATCCGTGAAGAGATCGCCCAGGTCGAGCGCGGCGAACGTGACCGCGAGGACAACGTGCTGAAGAACGCGCCGCACACCGCCCAGGTGCTGCTGGCCGACGAGTGGCATCACGCCTATCCGCGCCAGCAGGCGGCCTATCCCCTGGCCACGCTGCGCGACAACAAATACTGGCCGCCCGTCTCGCGCGTGGACAACGCCTATGGCGACCGCAACCTGGTGTGCGCGTGCCTGCCGATGGAGGCCTACGCGGACGCGTAAGCCCCCCTTTTCGTCTTTCCCGTTAGGGGCCAGCGTGGCGACACGCTGGCCTTTTTTTCGTCCTGGCGACCTGCGGCATGGGCAAAAACCCTGGCTTGTGCGGGTGCGCGACACGCGGGTAAGGTTTCTGAAATTCCAAAATAACGGAAATTAAAACAAAGTATTGGTCTAGCTGGGGTTCGTGAATAGACTTTCTCCCGACACACAACCCCAACCCTAGGCGACCCTTACATGCGTGCGATCAACAGTCTCCCTTCGGATCTCGACCAGGCCCTGCTCGTGGGACGGGTCTGGCGCCCCGGCTCCCATGCGGGACCCTGCACCGTGATCGTGCGCGGCGGCGAGGCGTACGACATCACCGGGCAGGCGCCCACGATGGCGGACCTGCTGGACCGCGAGGATTGCCTGGCATTCGTGCGCCATGCGCAGGGCGCCAGCCTGGGAACCGCCAGCGCGCTGATCGACGCGAGCCTGGCGCGTGACGACACCCGGCCGACGCTGCGGGCGCCGGCGGACCTGCAGGCGGTGAAGGCATCGGGCGTCACCTTCATGGTCAGCCTGCTGGAGCGCCTGATCGAGGAGCGCGCCGGCGGCGATGCGCAGCGGGCGGCGGAGATCCGCGTGCGCCTGCAGGAGGCCATCGGCAGCGACCTGTCCGCCTTGCGGCCCGGCTCGGAAGAGGCCGCAAGGCTGAAGGCCGAGCTGCAGCGGCGTGGCGAATGGTCGCAATACCTGGAGGTGGCCATCGGCCCCGATGCGGAAGTGTTCTCCAAGGCATTGCCGATGTCGTCGGTGGGTTTCGGCCAGCACATCGGCCTGCATCCGACGTCGCAGTGGAACAATCCCGAGCCCGAGATCGTGCTGGCGGTGAACAGCCGTGGCGAGGTGCGCGGGGCCGCGCTGGGCAACGACGTGAACCTGCGCGACATCGAGGGCCGCAGCGCCTTGCTGCTGTCGCGCGCCAAGGACAACAACGGCTCCAGCGCCATCGGGCCCTTCATCCGCCTCTTCGACGAGCGCTTCACGCTGGACACCGTGCGGCAGGCGGAGGTGGAGCTGCTGATCGAGGGCGAGGACGGCTTCCGCCTGCATGGCGTCAGCCCCATGAGCCAGATCAGCCGCGATCCGCTGGACCTCGTCAGCCAGGTCTATGGCGACCACCACCAGTACCCCGACGGTTTCATGCTGTTCCTGGGCACGATGTTCTCGCCCATCGAGGATCGCGGCACGCCGGGGGCCGGCTTCACGCACCACATCGGCGACATCGTCACGATTTCCACGCCCTCATTGGGCGCCCTCGTCAACCGCGTCGAGATGTCCACGCAGATCCCGCGTTGGACCTTCGGCGTGCGCGCGCTTTATCAGAACCTGATGGAGCGGGAGGTCTTCATGAAAGCAGCACCCATACATCCCCAGTAGAGGCAGGCATGCCCACGGAAGGAGACAACAAAGAAAATGACAACATCCCTAAAACCTGACAACCCGGCGCAGCACGCCACCACACATTCCTCGGCCCGGCGCATGCTGCGCGGCATGGACCGGCTCAATCGCTGGCTGGTGAAATTGTGCGGCCTGGCGCTGGTGGCCATGGTGGCTTCGGTCACCCTGGGCATCCTGGTGCGCTTCGTCTTCAGCCACCTGGACATCCACATCTCGGCGTCGTGGACGGAAGAGGTCTCGCGCTATTTGATGATCTGGACCGTCTTCATTGGCTCGGCCGTCGCCTGCCGGCGCGGCAAGCTGATAGGCGTCGAGGCGCTCATCACCTATCTGCCCGAGGGACTGGGCCGGACGCTGAAGTACCTCTCGCTGTGGCTGACCGTGGTCTTCTATGGCGTGCTGTGCTGGGTCGGCTGGCAATGGCTGGCGTTCGGCCAGTCCCAGACCTCGCCCGTGCTGGAGCTGCCGCTCGCGTTCGTGAACGCAGCCATGGTCGTGGGGGGCGTGCTGATGATCCTGAATACCTTGGCGCTCATGCTGGAGACGCGGGTGAATGGCCGGGACATCCGCAACGCCTCGATCGACGACGAAATCGAAACCGCGTTGGCGCAGACCGATGCGCAGCCCGCCCTGGGAGGCGCAAAGCCATGACCTCCATCCTGCTTATCGGCTTCGCGGTCTTCCTGGCCATCAGCATCCCGGTCGCCGTCTCGCTGGGTTTCTCGTCGCTGCTCGCCATGCAGGTGCAGGGCACGCCGCTGATCCTGCTGGCACAAAGCGTCTTCGAGTCGCTCGATTCCTTCAGCCTCATGGCCATCCCGTTCTTCGTGCTGGCGGGCAACCTCATGCAGGCCGGCGGCATCGCGCAGCGCCTGGTGAACCTGGCCAACGCCATCGTCGGCTGGGTACGCGGCGGCCTGGGATCGGTGGTGGTGCTCTCCACCATGTTCTTCTCGACGATGTCGGGTTCGTCGTCCGCCACGACCGCAGCCATCGGCTCGACGATGATCCCGTCGATGGAGAAGAAGGGCTATCCCCGCAACTTCGCCGCCGCCATCACGGCCTCGTCGGGCGAGCTGGGTGCCATCCTGCCGCCTTCCATCCCGATGATCGTGTACGCGCTCTCGGCCAACGTGTCCGTCGCCTCGCTTTTCCTGGCAGGCGTCGTGCCCGGCATCCTCATCGGCCTGTCGTTGATGCTGGTGGTGTGGATCCGGGCACGCGTCGTGGGTTTCGACCAGGTCGATAGCATCACCTTCCAGCAGTGGCTCGGCAACGTCGGCCGTGCGCTGGCGGATGCGCTGCTGGCGCTGCTCATGCCCGTCATCATCCTGGGCGGGATCTACGGCGGCTTCTTCACCACGACGGAAGCCGCGGTGGTGGCCGTGTTGTATGCGCTGGTGGTGGGCGTGGGCATCTACCGCGAGCTGGCGTGGCGCGACCTGCTGGACATCTTCGGACGCTCGGCGGTGACCTCGGCCATCATCCTCATCATCGTGGGCTTCGCATCGATCTTCGCCTACCTGCTGACCGTCAACCAGGTGCCGCACAAGCTGGGCGAATTCCTGACCTCGGTGTCGGACAACCCCTATGTGTTCCTGTTGATGGTGAATCTGGCGCTCTTCCTGATCGGCATGGTCATGGAGACGCTGGCGGCCATCATCATCCTGGCGCCCATCCTCGCGCCGGCGGCGCTGCACTTCGGCATCGACCCCATCCACTTCGGCGCCATCATGATCGTCAACCTGGCCGTGGGCATGGTCACGCCGCCCGTGGGCGTGAACCTCTTCGTCGCTTGCCAGGTGGCGAACCTGCGGCTGGAGCAGCTGATGCGCCCGCTCATGTTGTTCCTGGGCGTGCTGATCCTCAACATCCTCCTCATCACCTATGTGCCGGCCCTGACGACCTGGATGCACTGACGGCCAGGCGACAAAACAGAAAGATAGACCAAGACAGGAGACAAACCATGTTAAAGACCACCCTGAAGATCGCGTCCGGCAGTGCGTTGCTGGCCCTCGTGATGCCGCTGGCGGCCGCGCAGAACGTCCAGTTCAACCTGGGCCACACCCTGGCGCCCGACAGCCACTACCAGGTCGCGGGCCAGAAGCTCGCCGAGGAGGTGGCCGAGCGTTCCAAGGGCCAGATGAAGATCAACCTGTTCCCGCAGTCCCAGCTGGGCGGCGAAGTGAAGATGATCCAGGCCGCCCGCACCGGCGCGCTGGACATGTTCATCACCGCGCAGGCGCCGATGGTCAACACCGTCAAGGCCTATAGCCTTTTCGACGTGCCCTATCTGTTCGACAACCTGGACCAGGCCAACAAGGTGCTGGCGGGCCCGGTGGGCCAGCAGTTCATCGACATGCTGCCCAAGTACAACCTGGTGGGCCTGGGCTTCCTGTCGGCCATGGAGCGCAACGTCTTCTCGTCGCGTCCCATCAAGTCGCAGACCGACATGAACGGCATGAAGCTGCGCGTCATGCAGTCGCCGGGCTACGTGGCCGCGTACAAGGCGCTGGGTTCGCTGCCGACGCCGATGGCCTACGGCGACCTGTACCTGTCGCTGCAGCAGGGCGTGGTCGACGGCGGCGATACCTCGCCCGACCAGTTCGTGATGGACAAGTTCTCCGAGGTTTCCAAGTTCTACAACATCACGCGCGTGCACTATCTGCCCGCGTTGCTGATCATGTCGAAGGCGCGTTGGGACAAGCTTTCGCCCGAGCAGCAGAAGATCCTGAAGGAGTCGGCCGACGAGGCGCTGGTCTACGCACGGGACTACTACAAGAAGTCCTACGACGAGTCGATCGCCCGCATGCAGGCTGCTGGCGTGACCGTGGTGCGGCCGGAGCTGGGCACGCTGCGCGAGGCGACGAAGGGAGAAGTGCAGGCGCTGCTCAAGCAGATTCCCGATGGGCAGGCGCTGTACCAGGCCGTGCAGGAGGCGAAGTGATGGCCAGGCGTGCGCACATGGATTGCTATGCCCTGGGCGACAGCAGCCAGTTCTCCAAGACGGTCTCGGAATACGACGTGTACGGCTTCGCGGGCATCGTCGGCGACATGTACGGCGTGCACCTGGACGAGGAGTACGCCAAGGGCACCCAGTTCGGCAAGCGCATCGCGCAGGGCGCGCTGTCGGTGGGTTTCCTGGCCACGGTCATGGGACACATGGCCGCCAAGGCGCCGTCGCCCGGGGCGGTGTCGTATCGCTACGACGTGACCTTCAAGGCGCCGGTATTCCTGGGGGACACGGTGACGGCGCGCCTGGTGCTGGCCGAGAAGGAGGAGGAGCGCAACACCTGCATCTTCGACGCCTCGGTCACCAACCAGGACGGGGTGGTCGTGGCCCAGGGCAAGACCTACCTGAAGGTCCTGTGACGCCATGGACCACGCAGAGACGGACGTCTTGCGGGTGGAGCAGGCGGGCGCGGTGCGCCTGCTTGTCCTGAATCGCCCGCGCAAGTTGAACGCGTTCTCCGATGCCTTGCTTGCCGCGCTGGAGCAGGGGGTCGAGGCGGCGCTGGCGCACGATGGCACGCACGTGCTGGTCATCACGGGCGCGGGCGAGCGCGCCTTTTCCGCCGGCAACGACATCGCGCGGCTGGCAGACATGGACGCCATGGCCGCGCATGCGGACATGCTGCGCGGCCAGCGCTTGCTGCGCCGCCTGCACGAATCGCCCAAGCCCGTCATCGCGATGGTCAACGGCCTGGCGCTGGGGGGCGGATTCGAGCTGGTGCTGGCTTGCGACTTCATCCTGGCCGCGCGCACGGCCGCTTTCGGCTTCCCCGAGATCACGCTCGATACCTTGCCGGGCTGGGGCGGCACGCAGTTGGCGGTGCAATGGCTGGGGCTGGCCAGGGCCCGCGAGATGGTCCTGTGCGGGCAGGTGCACGACACCGCGCAGTGCCAGGCATGGGGATTGCTGACGCGGGTGTGCGAACCGGCGGCGCTGCGGGAGGAAACCCTGGCATTCGCCGCCACCCTGGCGGCACGCCATCCCTATGCCTTGCACATGGCCAAGCGCGCCGTGCAGCGGGCCGCCGAGCTGCCGCTGGCGGCAGGCATGGATTTCGAGGCGGCGTCGTACGCCGCCAATGTCGGCACCCCGCATGCCCGGGCGGGCCTGAGGCAATTCGCGGCGCGTAAATCAACGTCTGGAGGGCAGGCATGAACGAGGCAACGCTGGACACGGTCATGGAGGATGACCTCATCCGCGAGGCGGTGCGCCGTTTCGCCGAACAGGAAGTCGCGGCGGTGTCGGCGTCGCTCTGGGAGGAAGAGGGCTTTCCCTACGGCATCTGGCGGGCGGCGGGCGAGCTGGGCTTCACCGGCTTGCCGTACCCGGAGGCGTGGGGCGGCGGCGACGGGAGCTGGGTGTCCTTCGTCATCGTGCTGGAAGAACTGGCGCGGGTGGATTGCGCCATCGCCAACTCGCTGATGGCGAACTCCACCGTGGCGAGCCTGCTCAACCAGTACGGCACGCCCGAGCAGAAGAACGCTTTTCTCACGCCCATCCTGGGCGGCGAGCAGGTCGGCGCCATCGGCCTGTCCGAGCCCGACGCCGGCTCGGATGCCGCCAATATCTCCACCCGCGCGCGCCAGCACGAGGGACGCTGGATCATCGACGGCGCCAAGACCTTCATCAGCAATTCCGGCACCGATGTCACGGGTCCCGTCGTCATCGCGGCGGTCACGGGGCAACGCCCGGACGGGCGCAAGGAGATCTCGAACTTCATCGTGCCGGCAGGCACGCCGGGCTTCTCCTGCGGGCGCAAGCTCACCAAGATCGGTTGGCGCGCGTCCAGCACGTGCGAGCTGTCCTTTGCCGATTGCGCGATCCCGGCGGCCAACCTGCTGGGCGAGCGTGGCGCCGGCCTGCGCCAGACGCTGGCGCAGATCAGCACGGGCCGCATCCTGATCGGCGCGCTGGGCCTGGGCATCCTGCAGGGCTCGCTGGACCGCAGCATCGCCTACATGAAGGAACGCAAGGCTTTCGGCCGGCCGCTGGCGGATTTCCAGGCCTTGCAGTTCAAGGTCGCCGACATGGCCACGCACGCACACGCAGCCCGCCTGATGCTGTATGAGGCGGCGCGGCGCAAGGATGCCGGACAGCCGTTCGCCACGCAGGCGTCCATGGCCAAGCTCTTCGCCACCGAGAAGGCGATGGACGCGGCGCACCAGGCCGTGCAGATCCACGGCGGCTATGGGGTCATCAGCGAATACCCGGTGGCGCGCGCCTTCGGCGACGCCAAGGTGCTGGAGATCGTCGAAGGCACCTCGGAGATCCAGCGCATGATCCTGGCGCGCGAACTGCTCAACGCATGAATGAAAAGGGGGATGACACCATGTTGAACAACATCAAGGTATTGAGTTTCACGCATTTCCTGCAGGGTCCGTCGGCCGTGCAGATGCTGGCCGACACGGGCGCCGACGTGATCAAGGTCGAGCCCGCGCACGGCGCCTGGGAGCGCCAGTGGGCGGGCTTCGACGCCTTCGTGGAGGGCGTCAGCGTGTTCTTCATGCTGGCCAACCGCAACCAGCGCAGCATTTCACTTGATCTGCAGACACCCAAGGGCCGGGAGATCGCGCAGCGCCTGGCCGCCGAGGCGGACGTGCTGATCGAGAACTACCGGCCTGGCGTCATGGACAAGCTGGGCCTGGGCCATGACGCGCTGTCCCGGCTGAATCCGCGCCTGGTCTATTGCTCCTGCACGGGTTATGGCTCGTCGGGCCCCTACCTGAAGCGTCCGGGACAGGACCTGCTGCTGCAGGCCATGAGCGGGCTGACGACCTTGTCTGGCGATGCCAAGGCAGGGCCGGTGCCGGTGGGCTCCGCCATCGTCGACCAGCATGCGGCCGTGCTGGCGGCTTTCGGCGTGCTGGCGGCCTTGTACGAGCGCGAGTCCACGGGCAAGGGCAAGAAGGTCGAGAGCAATCTGCTGAATGCGGCCATGGACCTGCAGATCGAACCCTTCTGCTATTACATGAACAAGGGGCCATTGTGGGACCGTGCGTCGCCTGCGATGGGCAGCCGCTTCCACGGCGCGCCCTACGGCGTCTACCAGACGGCCGACCACTGGATCGCCCTGTCCATCAGCCCCATCCCGAAGCTGGCGCAGGTGCTGGACCGGCCCGACCTGTTGCAGTACGGCGAGCGCGGCGGCATGACGCACCGCCAGGCCGTCCACGCCGCGGTGGGCGAGGCGTTGCGCACGCGGACCACCGAGCACTGGATGGCGGTGTTCGACGCGGAGGGGGTCTGGTATGCGCCGGTCAATGACTATGAGCAGGTCGAGACTGATCCGCAGGTGCAGCACAACGACGTGATCCTGCCCATCGAATATCCGGGCGCGGGCACCATACGCGTGCTGCAGCATCCGGTGCGCTACGACGGCCAGGCGCCCGCGTTGCGGCGCGTGCCGCCACGGCTGGGCGAGCACACCGAGGAGGTGCTGCGCGAGGCGGGCTACAGCGACGCGCAGATCGGCGCATGGCTGGAAGAAGGCGTGGCGAAATCCTGCGATGCGGGGGTGGCACCGTGAACGGCGCGCGCATCAAGACCTATGAAGAGATCGCGGTGGGACATGCCCATACCCTGACGCGACAGGTGACGGCGGTGGACGTGGATGTGTTCGAAGCCCTGTCGGGCGACGACAATCCGCTGCATCGCGACGATGACTTCGCGGCGCGGACGGTCTTTGGCCGGCGCGTCGTGCACGGGCTCTTCACCGGCGCACTGGTGTCCACCGCGCACACGCGGCTGACGGGCCCGGGGTTCGTCTACGTGGGGCAGGAACTGCGTTTCCTGGGCGCGGTGCACATCGGCGATACCTTGTCCGTCACGGTGACGGTGGTCGAGAAAAAGGACGCCAAGCGCATCCTCGTCATGGAGACACAGGTGCTGAAGAACGGCGAGACGCCCGTCATGTCGGGCCGTTCGGCGCTCAAGGAGCTGCCCTGGCGCTGAACCTGCCCGTGGCCGCGCACCGTGCTCCGGCCGGCTCAGCGCCGCGCGCCCACCCGCGCGGCGATCTGGGCCGCCACCTTCACCAGGCTCTGCACGATGGCCTTCTCGCGGCGCTTGTCGATGCGGTCGATGGGAATGGAGGAACTGACCGCGATGGGCCGGCCCATGGAGGTCTCTCCCACATAGACGGCAAAGCAGTTCAGCCCCGCGGCCACCTCTTCCAGGTCGCGGCCCAGTCCGCTCTTGCGCACGTCGGCCAGGTCGCGCAGCAGTTCCGCGGGCTTGGTCAGCGTGCGTTCGGTAATGCTGACGAGGGTGTCGGGCAGCACGCGCCTGACTTCGTCGTCGCTCAGCTGGGCCAGCAGGATCTTGCCGAGCGCACAGGCATGCGCGGGCAGGCGGGTGCCGATGTCGGAGACCAGCCGTACCGGCCGCCGGGCGTCCTCGCGCGCCAGGTAGACGACTTCGTTGCCCTGCAGCGTGGCCAGCTGGATGACCTCGTTGTGCTCGGAGACATAGTCGGCGGCGGCGATGCGGAAGGCGTTCTGCAGGCCATCGTGGCGCACATAGGCCGCGCCCAGGACGTAGAGGCCGACGCCGATGATGTAGCCCCCGCCGCTTTTCTCGATCCAGCGGCGTTGCTCCAGCGAGTCCAGCAGCAGGTACAGCGTGCTCTTGGCCAGCCCGCACTGCTGGGCAAGCTCGGTCGTGCGTACCGGTACGTGGCTTGCCGCCAGCAGCTTCAGGATGACGTCGGCGCGGTCGATGGCGGGTACGGCGGATTTTTCGAGCATGGCCGGTCCTTCTGCAAGGGGTGGGAAGGTCAGGCAAGACCTGGATGAAGCGCCTGATATTCCAAAATTAAAGAAACGAGAACAGGATATTGTTCGTTCAGGCAGGAATATATACACTTTTTTCGCGCATCCCAACCCCCGATACCAATGACCCGATACGCAACGAGGAGACAGACAGATGGCGCAGCAGCATGACATGGGCCGCCCCTTGACCACGGCGCAGCAGCAATTGTTCAGCCGCACCCTGGATCGGCTGGCCGAGAAGGTGGCCGCCGACGAACCCACGCTGGGCGTGGAATTTCCCTACGTCACCGCGCCCGACGGCAAGTGGGTGCTGATGCCGGCCTCGCGCTCGGCGGGCTACAGCGGCGAGGCCTGGAGCCACGGCAACTGGTTCTGCGGATTCTGGGTGGGACTGCTGTGGACGGCCTACCTGCACACCGGAGAGGCGCGCTTTCGCACCTGGGCGCGCGAGCGCATGCAGCTGGTGGCCCAGCGCGCCGACGACGGCAACACCCACGACATCGGCTTCATCTTCGAAAGCAGCGCCATTCCAGGTTTCCACATCACCGGCGAGCGCTGGTACGCGGACGTGGCGCTGCAGGCAGCCAGCCGCCTGCGCGCGCGCCTGGTGACCACGCCGCGCGGGGCGTACCTGTCTTCCTGGGGGCCGCTGGACGATCCGCGCGGCCGGCGCAGTTCGGCCATCGACACCATGGCCAACCTGCCATTGCTGTACTGGGCCGCAAGGCATAGCGGTGACGCCAGCTTCCGCCTGGCCGCCGACGCCCATGCCGCGATGACCGAGCAGGGTTTCCTGCGTGCCAACGATTCCACCTATCACGCGGTGGAGTACGACGAGGCGACGGGGGCGCGTACCCGCGGCTTCACGTTCCAGGGTTCCGGCGACGAGTCGGACTGGGCGCGCGGCCAGGCCTGGGCCATCTATGGCTATGTCGAGTCGGCGCGCGAAACCGGCAAGCGCCACTACCTGGAACTGGCCGAGCGCACCGCGACCTATTATCTTGCGAAGCTGGGCGACAGGCTGGTGCCCCCCTGGGATTTCGACGCGCAGGGCGAGGACGCCGCCATCAAGGACACGGCAACCTCGGCCATCGTGGCGTCGGCCTTCCTCGAACTGGGAGATGTCCATCCGGATCCGGCGCGCCGCGAGACCTGGCGCGCGCGAGGCCTGGACACGCTGGCGGGCCTGTGCCGCGAGGAGTTCGCCACCGAAGACACGCACCGCGGCCTGCTGCGCAACAGCTGCTACTCGCGGCCGCACCGGGAAGGCGTGGTCAGCGCCACGCTGTTCGGCGATTACTTCTTCACCGAGGCACTGGCGCGCGCGGCAATGCCGGGCCGGCTGCTGCCGGCGCATGGGCCGGCGGCGCTCCAGCCGTGACGGCAAGGCGCTGCCAGCGATGCAAAAGGCCGCTCCGGGGAGCGGCCTTTGTTCTCACGCAGCCAAGTCGGGGACTCAGGGCGTCGCGCCGATCAGCTCGGCGAACTCCCCGGACAGGCCCATGAAGCCGAAGAGCATGCTCTCCAGGGCTTCCGTGCCCAGCCCGCCTTGCGCGTTCACGTCCATCTCCAGGATGGTCTCGCCTTCGGGCGTCTGGTAGGCACGCGTCCAGCGGTTGTTCGCGTTCCAGTCGTTCAGTGCCAGCAGCGGCACCGGCGGCTCGGTGTCGAAGACGGTCTTGATGAGCATGTCCTGGCAACTGTCGGCGCTTTCGCAGCCGTAGAACTCCACCAGCGTGTCACCCGCCAGCGCGCCGCCGGGACCGGCGGTGACGACGATGAGCGGGTCGCCCACGTCGTCCTGGGTGGTTTCCACGGTGTAGCCATTCTGCTCCAGGATGCCGGCGATGCGCTCGGGGTCCAGGCTGCCCAGCTCGTCTTCGCCGTCGGCCAGTGCCGGTTCGAAGCTCAGCGGCTGGTCGGCCTCGGGGCCCAGCATTTCCAGATAGCCTTCGATGGGGGTCTGCTTGCCATTCAGGTCGATGGTGCCATCGGCGTAGCGCATGCGCGACACCAGGTTGCCGTTCTCGAGCACGCCCATCTGCATCATGGCGGCCATGCCGGCCAGCGTGCCTACCTGCTTCTGCGCCTCACGCTGGGCGCTTGCGGCGTCCAGGCCCTGCGTTTCCAGCACCGCTGCGGTCACGCCGGTGGCCATGGCCTGGGAGATCGACACGGACGCGTCCAGCGACGCCACGGCTTCCAGCAACTGGCGCGGGGTGACTGCGCTCGTGATCGGCTGCTTGGGCGCCTGCATGGCCAGCTTCAGGTCGAAGCGGCTTTCGCCTTGCGGGGTCTTCCACAGCACCGGGTCGATGCTGAACGAAGGCTTGGCGGCCAGGATCTCGTTGGCGCTGACCAGCAGCTTCTGCTGGGCGGCGTCAAGCGCCGCGGCGTCGGCGTCGTCGCCCTTGGCGACCAGCTCGATGAAGGCCTTGTATTCCTCCTGGAGACGCTTGGCGGTCTGGCCGGGCAGGCCGGCCACGCGAACCGCGGTGGTGACGGAACCGAAGTCCTTGTCTTGCACCAGGATCTTGCCCACGCCGTACTCGACCGTGCCGAACACAGCCTCGCCTTCCTCGCCCGCGACCGCCTTCATCGACAGGGATTCCAGCTTGACCGCCGGCGTTTCCGGCGTCTTGATTTCCATCGAGGCGACGGTGACGGAGCTGTCACCCACGCCCAGCTTGTGGCGGCCGGGGGTGGTCTTGGCGGCCATCTTCAGGTCGCTGATGACGGCCGATTGGCCTTCCACGTCGGTGATGGCCACGCGGGCCATCTCGCCCGTTCCGTCGATGGCGATCAGGTCGGCGTCCATCTTGGCGTTCAGCGTGGCGCCGCTGAACTCGACGCGCGCGCCGTTCTTTTCCGTGTCGATCGGGGCCAGCGCCCAGCGCGTGTCCGAGCCGCCGGAGAAGGTCACCCGGGTGCTGCCCGACAGGAAGGGCCTACCCTTCGTCAGCGCGAAGAGCTCGGCGGTGGTCTCGTCGTTTTCCAGTTCGGTGTCGATGTGGGCCAGGCCGGGCGCGAAATTGCCGCGGGCAATGGCGGCAGGCGCCAGCGGACCGTGGGCGATCTTGTTCACGAAGCCAATGCGCACGGGCGGCTCGGCCGGCACGCCTTCCTGCGCCGGCACCTGGCGCACCAGCGCGTAGCGTGCCTCGCTGCTGAACAGTCCGCGCGAATAGGCAACGGTCTCGATCTGTGCGTACAGGGGTTCGAGATCGGGTTGGCGCAGCTGGATGTTGAGTTGCGCAACGGTGTCGGCCAGCTTGGCCTCGATACGCTTGCCCGTGTACCAGGATGCGCCCGTATAGGCAGCGGCCAGTACGACCAGGCCAGTCAGTCCCGCAGTAGTCTTCTTCATGGCTTCCCGAAAAGGTGGCTGCCGGCTTCGTCCTGGACGGGGCGCCGTGTCGGCGCTTCTTTTTTCTCCAGGTCAGGCCTGGCGGCAGGCGAGCGCGATGTCCGGCGCTCAGGTTCTTTCCCGGGACGCAGTATATCGACCGCACGCTGCTTGCGGCGCACAATCAAGGGAAAAGATGCATCAAGACGTGGCAGCGCCGGGCCGAGCCACGCCTGGGGCGGCTCAGGCGGCAGGAAGCAGCGCCAGCGCCTGCCCGATCAGCCAGCGGTCGCTGCCCGCCGGTCCCAGCAACGAGACGCCGAGCGGCGCATCCAGGCGCCGCAGCGCAGGCACCGACACCTGCGGAAAGCCGGACAGGCCTGCCAGGCACAGCATGCGCAGCGCCCGGTTGCGGTAGGCATCCAGCGTTTCCTCGGCTTCGTCGAGACGCGGGGCGACATCCGGCATCGTGGGCAGCACCAGCACGCCGTCCTCGCCCAGCAGGGCAGCCAGGGTGTCGCGAAAGCGTGCGCGCGCCGCACTGTATTGCGTGTATTGCGCGTCGGTGACCTCACGCGAGAACGCGAAGCGCTCCTTCACGCCAGGGCCCAGCTGCAGGCCGTCGCCGTCGATCAGCGCGCCGTCGACCTGCCAGGCCTCGTGGCCCTGCACGTGACGGAACGCGGTGAAGAGCGCGTCGAAGGAAGGCTGGGCCACCGTGGCGCGCGCCAGGCCTTGCGGGCGCGCAGCCAGCGCTTCCAGCAGGGGCGCGTGCACCGCGCGGACCTCGGGTTCCAGCAAGGCGTAGACATCCTCGGCCAGCATCAGCCGGGGCTGGCCGCGTTGCTGCGCGTCCTCGCCCAGCAGGGCGGCGCAAGCCCGCGCGAAGACATCGGCATCGCGGGCCAGCACGCCGCAGGTGTCGAGGCTGGGGGCCAGGTCCAGGCTGCCCGTCAGCGGGATGCGGCCATGGGTGGGGCGGATGCCATACAGGCCGCAGTGGTTGGCCGGCACCCGCACCGAGCCGCCGGTGTCGGTGCCCAGCGCGAAGTCGCACAGCCCGTTGGAGACGGCCGAGGCCGACCCCGAGCTGGAGCCTCCCGGGATGCGATCCGGCGCGGCGCCGTTGCGGGGCGTGCCGAAGTGCGCGTTGCGGCCGTTGATGGAGAAGGCGAGTTCGTCGGTATGCGTCTTGCCGACACAGCGCGCGCCCGCGTCCAGCGCAAGCTGCACCGCCGCGGCATTGACGGCCTTGATGCCAGAGCGCGCCAGGACATGTGGATTGCCGCCGCCGGTGGGATAGCCCGCGACGTCGAAGAGATCCTTCACGCCAAAGTCCAGGCCGGCCAGCGGCCCCTGTGGGGCGTGCGGCACCTGCACGGCGGGATAGGGAAGGAAACTGCGGGCGGGATCGTGATCGAGCAGCATGGGAGCGGGAGCGGGGAAGGGCGCGCCGGACACGCCGGCTCGCGGGGTCAGGCGGCTTGCGGCGGCACGCGGTCGCGCGCGTAGTCCACGAAGTCGTAGGTGTAGCCGTTCTCGGCGGGCTGGGCCGCGCGCGAGACTTCGCGCCAGCCTTCGGCGGGCAGGGGCGGGAAGAAGGCGTCGCCCTGGACCTCGGCATGGACCTCGGTGGCGACGATGCGGTCGGCGCGGTCCAGCGCCTGCGCGTAGATCTGCGCGCCGCCGATGACGAAGACTTCCGGCACGTCACCCGCCAGCGCGAGCGCGGCGTCGATGCTGCCAGCCACGTCGGCGCCCGCCGCGGCATAGGCCGCGTCACGGCTGATGACGATGTTGCGCCGGCCCGGCAAGGGGCGGCCCAGCGACTCCCAGGTCTTGCGGCCCATGACGATGGGCGCGCCCAGCGTGGTGCGCTTGAAATGGGCCAGGTCGCCCGGCAGGCGCCAGGGCAGGGCATTGTCGCGGCCGATGGCACGGTTGCGCGCATAGGCGACGACCAGGGTCAGCAGTGGCGTCCGGGCTGTGCTCATACGGCCACCGCGCCCTTGATGTGGGGATGGCACTGATAGCCTTCGATCACGAAGTCTTCGTAGCGGTAGTCGAAGATCGACGCCGGCTTGCGCTGGATCCTCAGCGTCGGATACGGATAGGGATCGCGCGACAGCTGCAGCGCGACCTGCTCGGCATGGTTGCTGTAGATATGGCAGTCGCCGCCGGTCCAGATGAAGTCGCCCACCTCCAGGTCGCATTGCTGCGCCACCATGTGGGTCAGCAGCGCATAGCTGGCGATGTTGAAGGGCACGCCCAGGAAGATGTCGGCGCTGCGCTGGTAGAGCTGGCACGACAGCTTGCCGTCGGCGACGTAGAACTGGAAGAAGGCGTGGCAGGGCGGCAGCGCCATCTGCGGGATCTCGCCGACATTCCAGGCCGACACGATCAGGCGGCGGGAGTCGGGGTTGCTGCGGATCTGCGCGATGACCTGTGCGATCTGGTCCACGTGCTGGCCGCTGGGCGTGGGCCAGGCGCGCCATTGCACGCCATATACCGGTCCCAGTTCGCCGTCGGGGGCTGCCCACTCGTCCCAGATCGTGACGCCTTGCTCCTGCAGCCAGCGCACATTGCTGTCGCCGCGCAGGAACCAGAGCAGCTCGATGAAGATGCTCTTGGTGTGCAGTTTCTTGGTGGTGACGAGCGGAAAGCCGCGCGACAGGTCGAAGCGCATCTGGTAGCCGAACACCGAGCGGGTGCCGGTGCCGGTGCGGTCCGTCTTGACGGTGCCATGCTCGTTGACATGGCGCATGAAGTCTTCGTATTGCTGCATGGCCTGTTGCTTGGGTGGCGCGGCAGGGCCGCACGGTGGAGGGCGGTGGAATCAGGCGGCGGATGCGGCCGCGGCGGTGTCGACGATCTCGACGGACCAGCTCATCTCGGCGGTCTTGCCGAGCATGGCCGAGGCCGAGCAATACTTGTCGTGCGACAGCGCCACGGCGCGTTCGACCGCGGCCTGGGGCAGGTTCGCGCCCGTCACGGTGAAGGTGAAGTGGATGCGGGTGAAGACCTTGGGGTCGGTGTCGGCGCGGTCGGCCTTGAGGGCGACGCTGCAGCCGGTGACGGCGTGGCGGCCACGCTTCAGGATCAGCACGACGTCGTAGGCGGCACAGCCGCCCGTGCCCGCCAGCAGCATCTCCATGGGGCGCGGGGCGAGATTGTTGCCACCGCCCTCGGGGGCGCCGTCCATCGCCGCGACGTGGCCGCTGCCGGTGCGCGCCACGAAAAGCATGCCAGAGGGGCCGCCCCAGTCGACTGTGCATTCCATGCCAGTATCCATCCAGAATTGTCGAATTTGTTGAGAAGCATCATACCCCGCCGTCCCTCGGCCGGCGGGCATGGCCACGGCCACGCCGGGGGCTCTTCTACAATGGCGCCAAGGCTTCGCCACGGAGCCCGCTTTCCCTTTTCCCTCGCAGGAGTCGTCCGCATGACCACCCCGTCCGCCTTCTACCGCCGTTCGACCTGGATCGATCCGCTCATTGCCGAGGCGAATCGGGCGCTCGAGGTGCTGTCCGGCGTGGCCACCGCGTCACGCGCGAATCCTGCGGGACGCCACCAGCGCGAGGAGGATGCCGCCCTGGGCCCCGCCGAACGCCGCCACGCGGCAGGCCTGATGCGCGTCAATCACGTGGGGGAAGTCTGCGCGCAGGCCCTTTACCGGGGGCAGGCGGCGGTGTGCCGCGACGAAGGCACCCGTACGCTGCTGCGGGAGGCCGCGCAGGAGGAGGTCGATCACCTGGTCTGGTGCGCGGATCGCCTGGGCGAGCTGGAGAGCCGGCCGAGCGTATTCAATCCGGTCTGGTACGCCGGCTCCTTCGGGTTGGGACTGATCGCCGGCTGGGCAGGCGTGCCGCGCAACCTGGGATTCATGGCCGAGACCGAGAGGCAGGTGGAAGAGCATCTGGATGGCCATCTGAAAACCCTGCCGCAGGGCGACACCCGTTCGCGCAAGATCGTCGCCCGGATGAAGGAAGACGAAATCCACCATCGCCAGACGGCCGAAAAGGGGGGGGCGGTGCCCTTGCCTGCCCCGGTGCGGGGGGCCATGCGCCTGATGTCCAAGGTGATGACGGGCACGGCCTACCGTCTGTAACCATGTGTTCGGGATTGGTGCGTCGCAGCAATCTCTTTTTGGGCGCGCGGCTTCGGTAACCGGGTTAACCCTGGCGCAGGGATGCTTGCCTCATGGGCATGATCGATATGCTCATAGGGAATAAGCTTCCGGCTTGCAAAAATGCGACATCTTTTCGCCCTGTCTGCGGGGCCAAAAAATTTTCTTGCATTGCACAAAAAACTCTTCTACTATTCATTCACGGATGTCGAAACGCGGTTGGCGAGGTTGAACCCCAAGCGGTAAAAACCCCGACCTGCAAGTGGCCCGGCCCTGAAGTCCAAGCGCCCGCCCCGACATGCCCCGGTTGTCTCCTCCACCCTCCTCCTTTGGTGGATTTGGCCCGAGATCCTTGGATCTCGGGCCCTTTTTTTTCCTGCCTCTGGTTCTGCCCCGGGGGACGGCCGTTACCCCCGCTTTCCCACCCCTCCGTGATTTCATCCGGGCTGAACGCCGCGGCGCCCGGCGCAGTCGTAGAATATTCATATTCGCCTACCGGCCCGGAAACCCGCGCCAGCCATAAGCGTGGTTACGTTCTGTGGGTGCGTTTTGCATTTGCACATTGCTCACATACAGCGGCGTTACACCTGCCGCCGATAATGCTGCCTGGGTTGGCGGCGCCTGTCTGGGCGCTGCCGGCTTCAGTGAGCAGTTCCAATCAAAGGGTATTTCGTGACCTGGTTTTATATCTGCGTGGTCGCCTTCATGGTGGGCGGGCTCATCGTCGCTTCCGAGCGATGGCACGGCCGTTACACGGGCGACTCCGATCTCAACAAGCCGCAGGCGTCGCATGCACGCGCCACGCCGCGCGTGGGCGGCCTGGCCGTCCTGGCCGGCACGCTGGCGGGCCTGCTGGTGCTCGGGCCCAGCAACATGACGCTGACCTGGCTCTGGCCTGCATTGTTTGTCGCCTCATTGCCTGTCTTCGTGGCGGGTCTGCTCGAGGACATCACCAAGGACATCGGCGCCGGCAAGCGCCTGCTTGCGGCCTTCCTGTCCGCGGCCATCGCTTGGTGGCTGCTGGGTGGCGTGGCGCGCGTGGGCTTTGCCTGGGCCGACTGGATCCTGGCCTATTGGCCGGTGTCGCTGCTCTTTACCGTCGTGGCGGTTGGCGGCTGCACGCACGCGCTGAACATCGTCGATGGCATGAACGGCCTGGCGGGCATGGTCGCCACGCTGATGGCCGTGTCCATCAGCCTCGTCGCGCTCCAGGTGGGCGACATGCCCATCTTCCTGATCTCGCTGGCGCTGGCGTCTGCCACGCTGGGCTTCCTGGTCTGGAATTTCCCCTTCGGCCGGGTCTTCCTGGGCGATGGCGGCGCGTATTTCCTGGGCTTCATGCTGGCCGAGCTGGCGGTGCTGCTGGTGGTGCGCAACCCCTCGGTGTCGCCCTTCTATGCGCTGGCGGTGCTGTTCTATCCGGTCTTCGAAACGTTGTTCTCCATCTGGCGCCGCCGATTCAAGCGGGGCGTGCCGGTGGATCAGCCCGATGCGCTGCACCTGCACCAACTGGTCTTCCGCCGCCTGGTGCGCGTCACCTTCAGCCGCCGCAGCCGTCATGCCGTGCCCGCGCTCTGCAATGCCATGGCCTCGCCCTATCTCTGGGTGCTGACGCTCATCGGCCTAGTGCCCGCCACGATCTTCTGGGACAACGCCTGGGCGTTGTGCGCCAGCCTGGTCGTGTTCGCGTCGGCATACATCTGGCTCTATTCACGCCTCGTGTCGTGGCGCCGGCCCGGCTGGCTGCTGCTGCCGTCGGTGCTGCGCTCGGACTGAACCCCCCATCATGAAACCTGGACACTCGCCGGCGGCTGCCTGGCGGCCGGCGAAGGTCCGCCGATTTACCATCACCACCCCCCTATAGGGTTCTTACAATGCCGCACACATCACGGCAAGGGAGAGTCATTTTGCGTATTCAGGACATCAAGCTAGCGATCGTCGGCCTCGGTTATGTCGGCCTGCCGCTGGCAGTTGAGTTCGGCAAGAAGCGTCCGGTACTGGGCTTCGACATCAACGAACGCCGCATCAAGGAATTGCAGGGTGGCCACGATCACACGCTGGAAGTGGATGGCGCCGAATTGGCTGAAGCCAAGCAATTGAGCTTCACCGCCGACCGCGAGAAGCTGGGCGAGGCCAATGTCTTCATCGTGACCGTTCCCACCCCGATCGACGAATACAAGCAGCCCGACCTGACCCCTCTGGTGAAGGCCAGCGAAACCATCGGCGCAGTGCTCAAGCGCGGCGACATCGTCATCTATGAGTCCACCGTCTATCCCGGCGCGACCGAGGAAGACTGCGTCCCGGTCCTCGAGCGCGTGTCGGGCCTGAAGTTCAATGAAGACTTCTTCGCCGGCTACAGCCCGGAGCGCATCAACCCGGGCGACAAGGAACACCGCGTCAGCACCATCAAGAAGGTGACGTCCGGCTCCACGCCCGAAGTGGCCGACCTGGTCGACGCGCTCTATCGCGAAATCATCGTTGCCGGCACGCACAAGGCCTCGTGCATCCGCGTGGCCGAAGCCGCCAAGGTGATCGAGAACACGCAGCGCGACGTCAACATCGCGCTCATCAACGAACTGGCGCTCATCTTCAACAAGATGGGCATCGACACCGAAGACGTCCTGAAGGCGGCCGGCACGAAGTGGAACTTCCTGCCTTTCCGTCCGGGCCTGGTCGGCGGCCACTGCATCGGCGTGGACCCGTACTACCTGACCCACAAGGCGCAATCCATCGGCTATCACCCCGAGATCATCCTGGCGGGCCGCCGCCTGAACGACTCCATGGGCGCCTACGTGGTGTCGCAACTGGTCAAGACCATGACCAAGCGCCGCATCCACGTGCAGGGTTCGCGCGTGCTGGTGATGGGCCTGACCTTCAAGGAAAACTGCCCCGACCTGCGCAACACGCGCGTCGTGGACATCGTCAACGAGCTGGGTGAGTACAACGTCAACGTCGACGTCTACGATCCGTGGGTCGAGGCCGAAGAGGCCAATGCCGAGTACGGCATCACCCCCATCACCGAGCCCAAGCAGGGCTACTACGATGGCATCATCCTGGCCGTCTCGCACCGCGAATTCGTGGAAATGGGCGCGGACGCCATCCGGAAGCTGGGCAAGGACCAGCACGTGTTGTACGACCTGAAGTACGTGCTGCCCTCGCACGACGCGGACCTGCGCCTGTAAGCGCGCACGCTCCTTGCCGCGCTGGCGGCCGGCTGCCCCCAGGAAGGGGCAGCCTTTCGCCTTGGCGCGGCCCGGCAACAGAAAGGGAATCCATGACTCGTTATCAAGACCTCAACAAGACGCTGCTGCAATCGCCCCGCACCTGGCTGGTGACGGGGTGCGCCGGTTTCATTGGCTCCAACCTGCTCGAGACGCTGCTGGGCCTGGATCAGCGCGTGGTGGGCCTGGACAATTTCGCCACCGGACACCAGCACAACCTGGATGAAGTCCAGCGCACCGTGACGCCCGAGCAGTGGGCGCGATTCCGCTTCATCGAAGGCGATATCCGCAACCTGGCCGACTGCCAGGCTGCCTGCGAGGGCGTGGACCACGTGCTGCACCAGGCCGCGCTGGGTTCGGTGCCGCGTTCGCTGAACGACCCCATCACGACCAACGAAGTCAATATCTCCGGCTTCCTGAACATGCTGGTCGCCGCGCGTGACGCCAAGGCGAAGTCCTTCGTCTACGCCGCGTCCAGCTCCACCTATGGCGACCATCCCGGCCTGCCGAAGGTCGAGGACCGCATCGGCAAGCCCTTGTCGCCGTACGCCGTCACCAAGTACGTCAACGAACTGTATGCGGACGTGTTCGCGCGCTCGTATGGCTTTGCCAGCGTGGGCCTGCGCTATTTCAACGTCTTCGGCAAGCGCCAGGACCCGGAAGGCGCCTACGCCGCCGTCATCCCCAAGTGGGTCGCCGCGATGATCCGCGGTGAAGACGTCGGCATCAATGGCGACGGCGAGACGAGCCGCGATTTCTGCTTCGTGGGGAATGCCGTGCAGGCCAACCTGCTGGCGTCGCTGGCGCAAGGCGAGAGCGTGAACCAGGTCTACAACGTCGCCGTCAGCGGCCGCACGACGCTCAATGATCTGTACAAGCATCTGGTCAACATTCTGGGCGCGAACGGCGTGACCTACGCCAAGGACGCCCAGTACCGCGATTTCCGCGCCGGCGACGTGCGTCATTCGCAGGCTGACATCGGCAAGGCAGAGCGCCTGTTGGGCTATGCGCCGTCGCACACCATCCTGCAGGGACTGGAAGAAGCCATGCCCTGGTACATCAGGTTCCTGCGCTGACCGTGCGGACCATTGACCAGGGCTTACGCCGCCAGGGCGCGCTGCCCGTGCCGTCACGCGCGGCCGGCGGCCGCCGCCTTGCGGAGTAGTCATGAAAGCCCTGCGCGAGCGCTACGCTCGCCTGCATCCTGACCACCGCCGCATCGCCTCGGGCGCCGCCCGGGTCGCCATCTTCCTGCTGCTGGGCAAGGCCGCCGGCGCGTTCAAGGAAATGGCGGTCGCCTATCGCTACGGCGTCAGCGACGCGGTCGACGCCTACCAGTTCACCCTGACGATGGCCACCTGGCTGCCGGTGACGGCGGTCGGGGTGCTGTCGGTCGTCCTGATCCCCGTGCTGGTGCGCGTGAATCGTGGCGACGCCGAGGGGCGCGCCCGCTTCCTGGGCGAGCTGCAGATGGTCTCGCTGCTGCTGGCGGGCGCCCTGGGCGTGCTGACCTGGCTGGCGTGGCCGCTGGTGCTGCAGATCGTGGGCGCGGGCCTGTCGGATACGGTGCGCGAGATGTCGCGGCAGCTGCTGTGGGCCTTCGCACCGGTGGCCGCGTTCACCCTGCTGGCAGGCATCAGCGCGGCGCGCCTGCGCGCCCGTGAGCGCCACGTCAATACCTTGCTTGACAGCGTGCCGGCCGTGGCGGTGCTGGGCTGGGTCATGCTGGCCTATTCGGCCGAGGGGGTCGGGCCGCTGCTGTGGGGCACCCTGGTGGGCTTTGCGGTTCAGGCGGCCTGGCTCGCCTGGCTGGCCGCGCGCGCCGACGGCGGCGTGTGGGGCCTGCCGCGCCCGGGCCTGCGCTCCGAGCACTGGCCCGAGCTGGTCAAGGCCGCCGGCGTCATGCTGATCGGCCAAGTGGCCATGAGCTTCGTGGGCCCCATCGACCAGTACACCGCCGCCAACCTGGGGCAGAACGCCAACGCCACGCTGGGCTACGCCGCCCGCCTGCTGTCGCTGATCCTGGGGATCGGCGCGGTGTCGGTGGGACGTGCGGCCCTGCCCGTGCTGGCGGACGTGCAAAGCCGGGGCGATGGCGAGCTGGCGCGCAGCATGGCCTTGAAGTGGTCGATGCTGATGATCCTGGCGGGCGCCGTGGCCGTGGCGCTGGGGTGGGTGCTGGCGCCGTGGGGCGTGGCCTTCCTGTTCGAGCGCGGCGCCTTCACTGCCGAGGACACGCAGGCCGTGGCCCATGTGTTGCGCTGGGGGCTGCTGCAACTGCCTTTCTATTTCGGCGTGCTGGTCCTGGTGCAACTGCTGGCCAGCCAGAACCGCTATCGCATCATGGCTGCCATCGCCGTGGCGAACTTCGGCGTCAAGGCGCTGCTCAATCCGGTGCTCGCGCCCATGATGGGGACGGCCGGCATCATGCTGGCCACCAGCATCATGTACCTGCTGTCCTACGTCTGCTACGTGATGGCCGCCCTGCGGCGCCCGCCCGCCAAGCCTGCCGCCGCGTCCGCCACCGATGCGGACGGCGCATCTGGAGAACGCGCATGACCGGATCCGTGACGAACCAGGCCGGCGCCTTGCCGCGCGGCATCCTCATCTTCATCCACTCCCTGCATGGCGGGGGCGCCGAGCGCGTCGCGGTCGATCTGGCCGCGCAGTGGGCCGAAGCCGGCGTGGCCGTGACCCTCGTCACGCAGGCCGACGTCGCCAGCGACGTGTATGCCCTGCATCCGGCGGTGGCACGCGTGTCGCTGGGCACGGCCGGGGAAAGCGGCGGCGGCCTGCGGGGCCTGCTGGCCAACGTGCGCCGCGTGCGCGCCTTGCGCGCGCAGATCGTCAGGGTCCAGCCCGACATCGTGCTGGGCATGATGACCACGGCGTCCGTGCTGGCGGTCCTGGCCGCGCGCGGCCTGCCCGCCAAGGTCATCGCCACCGAGCATACCCATCCGCCTTCGCAGTCGCTGTCGGGCCTGTGGCTGCGCCTGCGCCGCTGGACCTACCCGCGCGCCGCCCAGGTCGTTGCCCTGACGCGCGACACGGCCACGTGGATCGAGACGCACGTGCCGGGCTCGCGGCTGGCGGTCATCCCGAATCCGGTGCAGTGGCCCTTGCGGCGGCAATCGCCGGAACTGGCGCCACCTGGCGCGCAGGCCGGGCATATCCTGCTGGGGGTGGGGCGCCTGCATCCCGACAAGGGCTTCGACGTATTGCTCAAGGCATTTGCCCAATTGGCGCCGGAGCATCCAGAATGGCGGCTGGTGCTGCTGGGCGAGGGGACCGAGCGCGCGCGCCTGACGGCCCAGGCCGAGGCGCTGGGCCTGGGCGGGCGCGTCGACCTGCCTGGCCGCGCGGGCAACGTCGGCGACTGGTATGCCCGGGCCGATCTCTATGTGCTCAGTTCGCGCGTGGAGGGGCTTTCCAATACGCTGCTCGAGGCGATGGCCAGCGGCCTGGCCCCGGTGGCCTTCGATTGCGAGACCGGTCCGCGCGAGATCGTGCGCGATGGCGAGGACGGCTTGCTGGTGCGTCCGGTGGAGGATCCCCAGGCGCTGGCGGCTGCGCTGGGAGGCCTGATGCGTGATCCGGCGCGGCGTGAAGCCCTGGCCACGCGGGCGGTCGCGGTGCGCGAGCGTTTCTCCACGGCCAGCGTGCTGGCAAGATGGAAGGCAGTTTTTGATGACGCCCTGGCGGGACGCTGAGGGGAGCAGCCTGCTCCCGGCGCTTGCCAAGGCTTGACGGAGTCCCGCAAGGGAAAAAGATCACACCATGTGCGGAATCGTCGGTATTTGGGGCCCTGTGGCCGACAAGGCAGCGCTCGTCGCGGCGGGCTGCCTGCGCATGCGCCATCGCGGCCCCGATGACTCGGGCTACTGGGAAGACGCGGACGCTGAACTGGCGCTGGGCCACGTGCGCCTGGCCATCCAGGATCTGTCGCCGGCCGGCCACCAGCCCATGGTCTCTGCCTGTGGACGCTATGTGCTGGTCTTCAATGGCGAGATCTACAACCACAAGGATCTGCGCGCGCGCCTGGCCGCCGCGCACCTGGCGCCGGACTGGCGCGGACACTCCGACACCGAGACGCTGCTGGCCTGCTTCGCCGGCCTGGGCGTGGCTGCCACCTTGCAGGCCACGGTGGGCATGTTCGCCATTGCCCTGTGGGATCGCGCCACGCAGAAGCTCGTGCTGGCGCGCGACCGCATGGGCGAGAAGCCGCTTTACTACGGTTATGCCGGCGCCGCGCTGGTCTTCGCCTCGGAGCTGAAGGCCCTGGACGGCGTGCCCGGCTTCGGCGCGGACATCGACCGGCAGGCCCTGACGCTGCTGATGCGCCACAACTACATCCCGGCGCCCAAGTCCATCTATCAAGGCATCGCCAAGCTGCCCCCGGGCACCTGGATCGAGGTCGCGCCGGGCGACATGCGCCGCCGTGACATGCCGCCGGCGCAGCCCTATTGGTCGGTGCGCGAGGCCGCCCACAACGCACGCCAGACGCCGCTGTCCTTCGCCTCCGACGCGCAGGCCATCGATGCGCTGGAGACCGTGCTGTCGACCGCGGTCAAGGGCCAGATGCTGTCGGACGTGAGCCTGGGCGCGTTCCTGTCGGGCGGCATCGATTCGTCGACCATCGTGTCCTTGATGCAGAAGCAAAGCACGCAACCCGTGCGCACCTTCGCCATCGGCTTCCACGAAAAGGGCTACAACGAGGCCGAGCATGCGAAGGCCGTGGCCAGGCACCTGGGCACGCAGCACACCGAGCTGTATGTCACGGCGGAGGATGCGCTGGCCGTGGTGCCGTCGCTGGCCGAGCTGTATGACGAACCCTTCGCGGATTCGTCCCAGATCCCGACCACGCTGGTGGCGCGCATGGCGCGCCGGGACGTCACCGTGGCCCTGTCGGGCGACGGTGGCGACGAACTCTTCGGCGGCTATTCGCGCTATTTCCGCGTGCAGCGCTGGTGGGACCAGTGCGCCAAGGTGCCCGGCCCGCTGCGCTGGCCCGCCGGCTGGGCGCTGGCCACGTCGGCCAGGCTGCCAGGGCGCGGCGCCTGGCGCGGCAAGGTCGGCAAGATGGGCGAACTGCTGCAGACGCGCAGCAAGACCGAGTTCTACCGGCATTTCGTGTCGTACTGGGCCAATCCGGCCGAGGCCGTGGTGGGGGGCGATGAGCCGACGACGCCGTTCTCCGAGCCGTTCCAGGGCACCACCTATGACGCCATGATGGAGCTGGATGCGGCCACGTACCTGCCCGACGACATCCTGGTCAAGGTGGACCGCGCGGCCATGGCGGCCAGCCTGGAGACGCGCGTGCCCATGCTGGATCACCGTGTCTACGAATTCGCCTGGAGCCTGCCGCTGCAATACAAGATCCGCCGCGGCACCGGCAAGTGGGCGCTGCGCGAACTGCTGTACCGGCATGTGCCCCGTGAACTGGTGGATCGTCCCAAGAAGGGCTTCGGCGTGCCGCTGGCGGCCTGGCTGCGCGGACCGCTGCGCGACTGGGGCGAGGCGCTGCTGGACGAGTCGCGCCTGCGCCAGCAGGGACTGTTCCACCCCGAACCGATACTGCGCAAGTGGCGCGAGCACCAGAGCCGCCACCGCGACTGGAGCACGCACCTGTGGGGCGTGCTGATGACGCAGGCCTGGCTGGATCGCTATCGCGCGGGCAAGGACACGGCCGGGCGCTGAGGGCGCCGCCGCCAACGCCCGCTGACACAGACAACGCCGCCACACAGCGTGGGGGCAAAGGAACCCCCTACCGGATGAAGATTCTCCTGCTGGTCAGCTCCATGCACGCGGGCGGCGCCGAACGGGTTGCCGCCACCCTGGTCAACGCCTGGGCCGAGCGCGGCGACGCGCCCACGCTGCTGCCGACGTATTCGTCCAAGGGCAGCTGCTTCTATCCGGTGTCCGACGGCGTGGATTTCGTCTGGCTGGCGGACCTGGCCGGGGTGCGGGGCGGCGGCCCCCTGGCGGCCATCACGCGCCTGCGCGCTCTGCGCAAGCACATCCGCGCGCTTCGCCCTGACGTAGTGGTGTCGTTCCTGACCAACGTGAATGTCGCGGCGGTGTTGGCCACGCGTGGCCTCAAGGTGCCCGTGATCGTCTGCGAGCGCACCAATCCCGTGGTTGGAAAAAGCGCCGGCCCCTTGCTGAGCCTGGCGCGCCGCCTCACGTATCCCTTTGCCGACATGGTGACGGTACAGGCGCAGGCAACCGTCGAACCTTTCCAGCGCATGGTGCCGGGCCTGCGGCGCCTGGAAGTCGTGCCCAATCCCTTGCCGCCCGAACTGGCCAGCGCGCCGGTGGCGGCCCGCCTGCCTGCCGTGGATGCGCGCCGCCGCATCATGGCGATGGGGCGTCTGGTGCCGGAGAAACAGTTCGACCTGCTCATCGACGTGTTCGGCCTGCTGGCCGACGCGAACCCGCGTTGGGACCTCTGCATCTGGGGCGAAGGCCCGGCGCGCGAGGCCTTGCAGGCGCGCATCGACGGGCTGGGGCTGGCGGATCGCATCACGCTGGCCGGCCGCACCGAGACGCCGTGGGAGGTGCTGTCGCAAGGCGATGCCTTCGCGCTGACCTCCGCGGTGGAGGGCTTTCCCAATGTGCTGCTGGAGGCCATGGCGCTGGGCTTGCCCTGCGTGGCGTTCGACTGTCCCAGCGGACCGCGCGAGATGACGCGGGAAGGCCAGGATGCCCTGCTGGTCGCCGCGGGCGACCGCCAGGGGCTGGCGCAGGCGCTGACCCGCCTGATGCAGGACGAAGCGCTGCGCCTGGCGCTGGCCGAGCGTGCCGCCCGCGCGGCGCGGGGCCGCTACGCGCTGCCCGCGGTGCTGGGCATCTGGGATGAACTGTTCGCGAAGGTGGGCGCACGCAATGCACGCGCCGCCGTCAAGGAAGGAGTGCCGCAATGAACGTGACCGAGACGGCGCAGGCCGCAACGCTGCGAGTCGTGCACGTGATCACGGGCCTGGGGCAGGGCGGCGCGGAAGCCGTGTTGCTGCGGCTGGTGGAGGGCGCGGCCCAGCCTGCCCGCCACACGGTCGTGTCATTGACCGACGAGGGCGTCCACGGCGCCCGGCTGCGCAAGGCGGGCGCCCATGTCCATGCGCTGGGCATGCCGCGCGGCAGGCTGACCTTGCCGGGCTTCCTGTCGCTGCGCAAGCTGATACGCAAGCAGCAGCCCGACGTCGTCCAGACCTGGATGTATCACGCGGATCTCGTTGGCGGGCTGGCCGCGCGCCTGGCGGGCGTGAAGGCGGTGTCCTGGGGCGTGCGCAACTCGGGCGCGCACCTGGAGAAAAGCAGCTTCTCTGCGCGGATGGTGTTGCGCCTGTGCGCGCGGCTTTCCAGCTGGCTGCCCGCGCGCATCGTCTATTGCGCCCAGGCTGCGCGTGAGCGCCACGAACAGATGGGCTATGCGCCTGGCAAGGGCGAGGTCATCCAGAATGGCTACGACCTCTCGCGTTTCGCGCCGGATGCGGTGGCGCGTGAGCGTCAGCGCGCCGAATGGGGCGTGGGGCCGGAGGATCGCCTGCTGGGCAGCGTGGCCCGCTGGGATCCGCTGAAGGATCATGACAACCTGCTGGCGGCGTTGGCCGACCTGCGCCGCAATCCTGCGCGGGCGAATGTACGCTGCGTGCTGGTCGGGCGCGGGATGGCGCCTGAGAACACCGACCTGCTTGGCCGCCTGGCCGCCCTGGGCCTGCGCGATGCCGTGATCCTGGCCGGTCCGACCGATGACGTGCCGGCCGTCATGAACGCGCTGGACCTGCATGTGCTGTCGAGCCGCGCGGAGGGCTTCCCGAACGTCGTGGCCGAGGCCATGGCCTGCGGGACGCCCTGCGTGGTGACCGATGTGGGGGATGCCGCGGCCATCGTCGGCGAGCCTGAGCGGGTGGCGCCGCCCGAGAACAGCAGCGCGCTCGCCAAGGCGATGGCGCGGGCGCTGGACGACCTGGACGCCCAGGGCCGGCAGGCGCTGGGCGAGGCGTGCCGCGATCGTGTGGCCAGCCAGTATGGCCTGCCGGTGATGCTGCGCGCCTATGAGCGGACGTGGGCGTCCCTGGCGCCGGCCGAGGCCCGCAAGGCCGAGCATGGCCGCAAGCTGATGTTCATCGTCAACAATCCCGCCTTCTTCCTGTCGCACCGGCTGCCGCTGGCGCTGGCGGCGCAGGCCGACGGTTTCGACGTGCACGTGGCGACCATGGATGGCGACACCGTGCCCGTCATCCGCGGCCACGGCATGATGCACCACGTGATTCCCATGTCGCGCAGCGGCCGCAATCCCGTGCGCGAGCTGGGCACGGTCTGGGCGCTGTATCGGCTGTTGCGGCGCGTGCAGCCGCGCGTGGTGCACCTGGTCACCATCAAGCCCGTGCTGTATGGCGGCATTGCGGCACGCCTTGCGAAAGTGCACGGCATGGTGGCGGCCATTTCCGGGCTGGGGTTCGTGTTCATGCGCAAGCCGGGCGGCTTCGATCCGCTGCGCACGGTGGTGGTCACGCTCTATCGCCTGGCATTGGGACATCGCAACAGCCGGGTGATCTTCCAGAACGGCAGCGATCGCGACATGCTGCTCAATGCCGGCGTGGTGCGCAGCCGCCAGGTGGTGCTGGTGCGCGGGGCCGGGGTGGACCTGGACGCGTTCACCGTGCAACCGCAGCCGGCCACCCCGCCCGTCGTGGCGCTGATGGTGGGGCGCCTGTTGCGCGACAAGGGTGTCTATGAGTACGTCGAGGCCGCGCGCCTGTCGCAGCGTCGTGGCGCGCCGGTGACCTGGCTGCTGGCGGGCAGTCCCGATCCGGGCAATCCGGCTTCGGTGACCGATGCCGAAGTGGCGCAGTGGAATGCCGAGGGCGCGGTGCAATGCCTGGGCGAGCGCCACGACATCGCCGACCTTTACGCCAATGCGCACGTCGCCGTGCTGCCGTCCTATCGCGAGGGCCTGCCCCGTTCGCTCATCGAGGCCGCGGCTTGCGGGCGCGCGGTGGTGACCACCGACGTGCCCGGTTGCCGGGACGCTATCGAGCCCAATGTGTCAGGGATGCTGGTGCCGGTGCAGAACGCGCAGGCCCTGGCGGACATGGTGCTGCGCCTGGCGGATGATGCGCCGCTGCGCACCCGCCTGGGCGAGGCGGGGCGCGACCTGGCGGTGCGGGCCTTCGATATCCGCCACGTGCAGGCGGTGCACCTCGAGGTCTACCGTGACTTGACCGACGGCGACAGGGCTTCCACCCAATAGGCGGTGGACGGGTCCAGGTCGGAAACCCCGCTGGGCCCGGGTTCGGTCAGGTCGTGGGCAAGCTTGTTGGCCAGCTCCTTGCCGAACTCGACGCCCCACTGGTCGAAGGGATTGATGTCCCACAGCACGCCCTGGGTGAATACCTTGTGTTCATACAGCGCCAGCAGCGCGCCCAGCGAATAGGGCGCCAGGCGCGGCAGCACGATCAGCGTCGACGGGCGCCGGCCCGGATGCACGCGGTGGCGGGCCAGCCAGGCGACCTGCTCCGGGTCGCCACCGGTGCGCTGGGCCTCTTCCAGCGCCTGTTCGTAGGATTTCCCGCGCAACAGCGCCGAGCGCTGGGCCAGGCAGTTGGCCAGCAGCAGGCGGTGATGGTGCGTCAGGTTGTGGTCGGGCTGTTTGCACAGCAGGAAGTCGACGGGCGCGCCCGTGGCATCCTGGTGCAGCCATTGGAAGAAGGTGTGCTGGCCGTCGGTGCCGGGCATGCCCCAGACCGTGGCGCCGGTGGGCACGCTGGCGGGCGTGCCGTTGCGCACGGCGTTCTTGCCCAGCGATTCCATTTCCAGCTGCTGCAGCCAGGGCACGAAGTGCCGCAGGCGCGCGTCGTAGGGCGCGATGGCCTGCGAGGCGAAACCGAGCACGCTGCGGTTGGCCACGGCGGCCAGCGCCATCTGCACGGGCGCATTCGCCGTGAGCGGCGCCTCCAGGAAGTGCTGGTCCATGGCGGCCGCGCCTGCCAGGATGGCGTCGAAGGCATCCAGGCCCAGCACGAGGGCGATGGTGATGCCGATGGCCGACCACACCGAATAACGGCCGCCCACCCAGTCCCACAGCGAGAAGATGCGGTCGGGTGAAATGCCGAATGCCTCCGCGGCGGCGGTGTTGGCGGTGACCGCCACGATGTGGCGGTAGGGGTCCGACACGCCCCACTGGCGCATCCACTCGACCACGCGGGCGGCATTGGCCAGCGGCTCGGTCGTGGTGAACGACTTCGAGGCGATGATGACCAGCGTGTCCTGCGCGTCAAGGCCTGCCAGCGCGTCGTCGATGGCATGCGCATCGATGTTGGACGCGAAGCGGACCGTGCGGCGCGTGTCGTGGCCAGCCAGCGATTCCACCGCCAGGCGAGGGCCCCAGTCGCTGCCGCCGATGCCCAGGTGGACGACGTTGCGGTAGGCATTGCGTGCATTCACGCCCTCGACGAAACGGCGCAGGCGGGCACGGCCTTCACGCACTTCCGCTGCCACGGCGGCGGGCGGTTCGGGCGCGCGCAGGGCCGTATGCCAGGCGGCGCGTCCTTCGGTCCAGTTGCACAGGCCGCCTTCGAACAGGTCGCGGCGGGCTGCCTCGAAGCCTTGCTGCGCCAGCAGCGTGAGCCCGGCTTGCTCGAAACGCGGGGACCAGGCCTGTGCGCTCAGGTCCACGCGCAGGCCGGCGGCGTCCAGGATGCGCAGGTGCTGCGCATCGCGGTCAGCGAGCTTGCATTCGGCGGAAAAGCGGATCCAGGCGGGGCTGTGGGCGAGATTGCTCATGGTCAGAAGGGCAGGTCTGCGTTGGGAGCCTGGGCCAGGATCTGGCGGCGGAAGTCGTCCTGGATGCGAGCCAGGGCGTCGGGCGTGTCGGCCTCGAAACGCAGCACGACGACCGGCGTGGTATTGGAGGCGCGGGCAAGGCCGAAACCATCGGGATACTCGGCGCGCACGCCGTCGAGCGTGTGCACCTCGGCGCCGTCGAAGCGGCCGTGGCGTTGCAGCGCGTCGATGAGGACGAAGGGTTCGCCTTCCTTCATGGGCAGCTTCAGTTCGGGCGTGGACACACCCTGCGGCAGGGCTTCCAGCAGCGCCGACGGGTTGGCCTCGCGCGAGACGATTTCGAGCAGGCGCGCGCCGGTATAGAGCCCGTCGTCGAAGCCGTACCAGCGCTCCTTGAAGAAGATGTGGCCGCTCATTTCGCCTGCCAGGGGCGCGCCGGTCTCGGCGAGCTTGGCCTTGACCAGCGAATGGCCCGTGCGCCACATGAGCGGATCGCCGCCCGCTTCGCGCACCGAGGTGGCGACGTAGCGGCTGCACTTCACGTCATAGATGATCTGGGCGCCGGGACAGCGCGACAGCACGTCGCGCGCGAACAGGATCAATTGGCGGTCGGGCCAGATGATCTCGCCCGTCTTCGTGACCACGCCCAGGCGGTCGCCGTCGCCGTCGAAGGCCAGGCCCAGTTCACAGTCGGTCTCGCGCACGCAGGCGATGAGGTCCTGCAGGTTGTGCGGGTCGGCAGGGTCGGGATGGTGATTGGGGAAGCTGCCGTCGACCTCGCAGAAGAGCTCGGTGACGTCGCAGCCCAGCGCGCGGAAGAGGGCGGGCGCAACCGCGCCGGCCACGCCGTTGCCGCAATCGATGGCGATCTTCATCGGGCGCGCGAGCTTGACGTCGGAGGCGATGCGGTCGATGTACTGGCGCAGCAGGTCGCGCTGCTGGCGCGTGCCGGCCGGGCCGTCGTAGTCGGGCGTCTCGAGCATGGCGGGACGCAGGCCGGTGATGCCGTCGCCATACAGCGCCGCGCCGGACAGCATCATCTTGAAGCCGTTGTATTCAGGCGGATTGTGGCTGCCGGTGATGGCGACGCCCGAGCCGGTCTCGAGCACGTTCGCGCCGTAGTAGACCAGCGGCGTGGGCACCTGTCCGATGTCCAGCGTGTGGATGCCGACGGCATTCAGGCCATCCTGCAACGCCAGCGACAGCGCTTCGCTGCTGTCGCGGCCGTCGCGGCCGACGACCAGCGTGGTCACGCCCGCGGCGCGCGCGCGCTGCCCCAGGGATTGGCCCAGCGCGTGGGCGAAGCCTGGGTTGAGTTGCTCGGGCACGATGCCCCGGATGTCGTAGGCCTTGAAGGCCGATGCGGGAAAAGCCGTCTGCGTGCTCACGCGCATTCCTCGATATCTAAGGGTTCAAGGAAGGAATTATCTCCGATCTGTCCCCTTCGTTTAAGGCTTTTGTATCTGTGCGTAAGGGGGCTGTTCGGGCTTTTGAGGGGCGATTTGCGATGTGTTGCCTGATTGTTGCCCCATGTTGCGGATGGCGCCTAGGTCGGGGGCTGGCAGGGCGCTGTTCCGATCGCTGGCACTTGTGCGGTGCGGGGCGCGCCAGTTGAGGGACTGGCGCATCAAACCGGTGCCCTGACCGAGTCGCGCAGCGACCGCGCCCAGGCAGGGCGGCGGACTGGCACGGGACTTGCTTGATGGCACTTGTATACAACCAGGTATCCAACGCCCGGTCAGCAGTCGATGTGCATGCAGCAACAGGCGCCGGCCATGTGGCCGGACCTTTTCAGCCTTTCCCTAGGACGGAGTCCCTCATGAAACGCAGAACCGCACTGAAACACTTTGCCCTGGCCAGCGCCACGCTGGCGATGTCGACTGCCTGGCTGCCCGCCGCGTGGGCGCAGGAGACCATCAAGGTGGGCATCCTGCATTCGCTGTCGGGCACGATGGCCATCTCCGAGACGTCGCTGAAGGACGTGGCGTTGATGACGATCGACGAGATCAATGCGCAGGGCGGCGTGCTGGGCAAGAAGCTGGAGGCCGTCGTCGTGGACCCGGCCTCGGACTGGCCGATGTTCGCCGACAAGGCGCGCCAGCTGCTGGCGCAGGACAAGGTGTCGGTGGTGTTCGGGTGCTGGACCTCGGTGTCGCGCAAGTCGGTGCTGCCCGTCTTCAAGGAGCTGAACGGCCTGCTCTTCTATCCGGTGCAGTACGAGGGCGAGGAGCTCGAGCGCAATGTGTTCTATACCGGCGCGGCGCCCAACCAGCAGGCCATCCCGGCCGTCGAGTACCTGATGAGCGAGGACGGCGGCGGCGCGCGCCGTTTCGTGCTGCTGGGCACCGACTATGTCTATCCGCGCACGACGAACAAGATCCTGCGCGCCTTCCTGCATTCCAAGGGCATCAAGGACAGCGACATCGACGAGGTGTACACGCCCTTCGGTCATTCGGATTACCAGACCATCGTGGCCAACATCAAGAAGTTCGCGGCCGGTGGCAAGACGGCGGTGATCTCCACGATCAACGGCGACTCCAACGTGCCGTTCTACAAGGAGCTGGGCAATGCGGGCCTGAAGGCGACCGACGTGCCCGTGGTGGCGTTCTCGGTCGGCGAGGAAGAGCTGCGCGGCGTGGACACCAAGCCGCTGGTGGGCCACCTGGCCGCCTGGAACTACTTCCAGACCGTGAAGAATCCGGTGAACGACGGTTTCATCGAGAAGTGGCGCGCCTATGCCAAGGCCAAGGGCCTGCCCAACGCGTCGACCGTCGTCACGAACGATCCGATGGAAGCCACCTACGTCGGCCTGCACATGTGGAAGCAGGCGGTGGAGAAGGCCAAGACCACGGACGTGGACAAGGTGATCGACGCCATGGGCGGGCAGACCTTCGCGTCGCCCAACGGCTTCACGATGGAAATGGACAAGACCAACCATCACCTGCACAAGCCGGTCTATATCGGCGAGATCCGCGCCGACGGCCAGTTCAACGTGGTGTGGAAGACCAAGGGCCCGATCCGCGCGCAGCCCTGGAGTCCGTTCATTGCCGGCAACGAAGGCAAGCAAGGTCTCTGACCGGGAGCCGCCGCGATGCCTATCTGCCTGACGCGCTGGCTGGGCGCCAGCCTCCTGGGGGCGGCGCTGCTGCTGGGAGGCGGCGCGCTCGCCGCCCCGGCTGCGCCTGACACGGCCCCCGCCACTGCCCAGCCGGCGGCGTCGGCGGATCTCGACGCCGCGTTGACCGGCCTGGCCGCCGATGACAGCGACAGCAAGCTCGCCGGCATCGCCGCGCTGGGGGCGTCGTCCGACCCGCGCGCGGCCGAGGCGCTGGAAGCCCTGGCGGGCGGCATGCTCTACGTGACGCCGTCAGGCAAGGTGTGGGTGGGCGTATCCGCCGACTCAGGGCGGGACGCACGCGGCGGCGATGTCGCGCCCTTGCCTGCCGATGCGCAGGCCGTGATGCTGAACAACCGCCTGCGGCGCGCCATCGACGGCGCCCTGGCGGGGTCGCGGTTGTTCTCCGCCCAGGCCAGCATCCGCCTGGCGGCCGCCCGCGGCATGCAGCGCGGCGGCGATCCGGCACGCTTGCCGCTCATCGAGAAGGCCTTGCAGCAGGAGTCGCATCCTGCCGTGCGCGAAGCGCTGGAGATCGCCCAGGCGGCGACGATGCTGCAAAGCGCCGATCCCGCGCGCCGCATCGAAGGCGCGGACAAGCTGGGCACGACCGGCAACCCGGCATTCCGGCCCTTGCTGACGGCGTTGACCGCCCAGGAAAACGGCGCCCATGCCGAGCCCGACGAAGGCGTGCGCGCCGCGGCGGAGCGCGCATTGCGGGCCATCGACCGCCACGCCGCGATGGTGGAGTGGGCGGGACATCTCTTCTTCGGGCTCAGCCTGGGCAGCGTGCTGTTGCTGGCCGCGCTGGGCCTGGCCATCACCTTCGGGCTGATGGGCGTCATCAACATGGCGCACGGCGAACTGCTGATGATCGGCGCCTACGCGACCTTCGTCGTGCAGACGCTGTTCCGGCAATACCTGCCGGGCTGGCTGGACTGGTACGTGCTGGCGGCGCTGCCGGTGGCCTTCGTGGCCACGGCCCTGGTGGGCATGGCGCTGGAGCGCACGGTGATCCGCTGGCTGTATGGCAGGCCGCTGGAAACGCTGCTGGCCACCTGGGGCATCAGCCTGATCCTGATGCAGGGCGTGCGCAGCCTGTTCGGCGCCCAGAACGTCGAAGTCGGCAACCCCTCGTGGATGTCCGGCGGGTGGCGCGTCATGGACGGGCTGGTGCTCAGCTACAACCGCATCGCCATCTTCATCTTCGCGCTGCTGGTGGTCGGCCTCGTCTGGCTGTTGCTCAACCGCACGCGGCTGGGGCTGTTCGTGCGCGCCATCACGCAGAACCGCCGCATGGCGGATTGCGTGGGCGTGCCGACGGGACGCGTCGACATGCTGGCTTTCGGGCTGGGCTCGGGCATTGCGGGGCTGGCGGGCGTGGCGCTGTCGCAGCTGGGCAACGTCGGGCCTGATCTCGGCCGTGCCTACATCGTCGATTCCTTCATGGTGGTGGTCCTGGGTGGCGTGGGGCAACTGGCCGGCACGGTGATCGCCGCGCTGGGCCTGGGCGCCTTCAACAAGATCCTGGAGCCGTATGCCGGCGCGGTCATGGCCAAGATCGTCATCCTGGTGCTGATCGTGCTGGTCGTGCAGAAGCGCCCGCAAGGTCTCTTTGCCCCGCGCGGCCGGAGCGTCGAATGAAAACTCCCGCAACCCCCGTGGTCCTGGACGCGCACGCGCTGCTGCATGGCGCGCGCCGCCCGCTCTTCTCGCCGCGCGCCTGGCTGGCCCTGGCTGTCGCCGCCCTGGCGCTGGCGCTGCTGCCGCTGGCGAACCTGGTCTTCCCGGCCGGACATGCCTTGCACGTCTCGGCCTATACCGTGGCGCTGCTCGGCAAGTTCATGTGCTTCGCGTTGGCGGCGCTGGCGCTGGACCTGGTGTGGGGCTATGCCGGCATCCTGTCGCTGGGCCATGGCCTCTTCTTCGCGCTGGGCGGCTATGCCCACGGCATGTACCTGATGCGGTCCATCGGCACCGACGGCGTCTACCAGCGCAACCTGCCGGATTTCATGGTCTTCCTGAACTGGAAGGAGCTGCCCTGGTACTGGTCCTTCACCGAACACTTCTGGTATGCGTGGCTGCTGGTGGTGCTCGTGCCCGGGGCGCTGGCCTTCCTCTTCGGCTATTTCGCGTTCCGCTCGCGCATCAAGGGCGTGTATTTCTCCATCATCACGCAGGCGCTGACCTTCGCCGCCATGCTGCTGTTCTTCCGCAACGACACGGGTTTCGGCGGCAACAATGGCTTCACGGACTTCAAGCGCATCCTGGGTTTCGAGATCACCGCGCCGGGCACGCGCGCCGCGCTGTACTGGGTGACGCTGACGGCGCTGGCGGGCGGGCTGGTGCTGGCGCGGGCGCTGACGCAATCGCGGTATGGCCGCGTGCTGATGGGCGTGCGCGACGCCGAGAACCGGCTGCGTTTCCTGGGCTATGAGCCCTTGGGCTTCAAGCTCTTCGTCTGGACCCTGTCCGCCGTGCTGTGCGGCATTGCCGGCGCGCTGTACGTGCCGCAGGTGGGCATCATCAATCCCGGCGAGATGTCGCCGGCGAACTCCATCGAGATGGTGGTGTGGGTGGCCACGGGCGGACGCGGCACGCTCATCGGCCCCATCGTGGGCGCGGGCGTGGTCAATGGGCTGAAGACCTGGTTCACCAGCGTGCTGCCGGAGTTCTGGCTGTATGCGCTGGGCCTGATCTTCGTGCTGACGACCCTGTTCCTGCCGCAAGGGCTCGTGGGCCTGGCCCGCAAACTGGCCACGCGTGCCGGCTGGAGGAAATCATGAGCGCCATGCCGCCTCTCACCGACCTGGACGCGCGCAGCGCCGTGGGCGATGGTCCCGCCGGCGAGGCCACCGCAGGGCGGGTGGCCCCGCGCGGCGTGGACACCACGCACGGCGCCATCCTGTACCTGGACGACGTCACGGTCAGCTTCGATGGCTTCAAGGCCCTGAACGGGCTCAGCCTGGACGTGGGCGTGGGCGAACTGCGCTGCATCATCGGTCCCAACGGCGCAGGCAAGACCACCATGATGGACGTGATCACCGGCAAGACCCGCCCCACGTCTGGAACCGCCTTCTTCGGGCAGAACATCGACCTGACGCGCTTGGCCGAGTCCGAGATCGCCGCCTCGGGGATCGGGCGGAAGTTCCAGCGTCCCACGGTGTTCGAGGCGCACACGGTGTTCGAGAACCTGGAGCTGGCCATGAAGGCCGACAAGCGGGTGCGGCCCACGCTCTTCTCTCGCCTGACGGGCGAGCAGGCCGACGCCATCGGCGAGACCCTGGCGCTCATCCGCCTGGAGGACGCCGTCTGGCGCGAGGCCGGCCTGTTGTCGCACGGCCAGAAGCAATGGCTGGAGATCGGCATGCTGCTGATGCAGCAGCCGCTGCTGTTGCTGCTGGACGAGCCGGTGGCGGGCATGACCGATGCCGAGACCGAGCGCACGGCCGAGCTGCTGAACACCCTGCGCGGCCGCCATTCGCTGGTGGTGGTGGAACACGACATGGACTTCGTCACGCGTATTGCCGGCGGCGGCAAGGTCACGGTGCTGCACGAGGGTTCGGTGCTGGCAGAGGGAACCATGGCGCAGGTGCAGGCCGACGCGCGGGTCATCGAAGTCTATCTGGGGCGCTAGCCATGTTGAACGTTGAGGGCATCGACCAATACTACGGCGGCAGCCACACGCTGCGCGGCGTGTCGCTGGGCCTGCGCCAGGGTGAGTGCCTGGCGCTGCTGGGACGCAACGGCGTGGGCAAGACCACGCTGCTGAAGTGCCTGATGGGCGTGCTGCCCGTGGCGCGCGGGACGATCACGCTGGACGGCGAGGACGTCACCCGCCTGTCGCCGCACCGGCGCGCGGCGCGCGGCATGGCCTATGTGCCGCAGGGACGGGACATTTTCGCGCGGCTGACCGTCGAGGAGAACATCGTCATGGGCATGGCGACGCTGCCGGGCCGCGAGGCGCGCCGCATCAGCGGCGAAATCTATGAACTCTTCCCGGTGCTGCGCAGCATGCTCAAGCGCCGCGGCGGCGACCTGTCGGGCGGCCAGCAGCAGCAACTGGCCATCGCCCGCGCGCTGGTGGCCAAGCCACGCCTCATCATCCTGGACGAGCCCACCGAAGGCATCCAGCCCTCCATCATCAAGGACATCGGCCGCGTGATCGAGATGCTGCGTGCCCGCGGCGACATCGGCATCCTGCTGTGCGAGCAATATTTCGATTTCGCGCGCGAACTGGCCGACCAGTTCGTCGTGCTGTCGCGGGGGGAAGTGGTGGCGCGGGGCGGGCGCGACGAGATCGGCGGCGAGGACGTGCGGCGGCACCTGTCGGTGTAGCGCGCGGGCGGCAGGCCGCGCCCTCTGCCCTTTGCCGGGCTCAGGGTTCGCAGGGTAGCGGCATGCCGCAAGGCGCGAAGCCGCAAAACGGGGCGACACTGCCCGCCGTGTCGTCGGCCGCGACGGGATCGCCGCCGCGCAGGGCCTGGATCGGCCCCGCACTGCGAAAGGACGCGTAGTCCGCGCCCAGGGCCAGCCCCGCCGCGGCCAGCAGCCCTGCCAGCGCCAGGCGGGCGCGAGGGGAGGATGTCGTCCGTGTCATCGCCTCACCCCTTCAGTCCGAACAGGCCGCGCGCGCGGATGCCCGCCAGGCTGCCCAGAAACGCCAGTCCGAACCAGATCCAGCCATGCAGGCTGCCCGAGGCGATGCCGCTCAGCAGCGCGCCGACGTTGCAGCCGAAAGCCAGCCGTGCGCCATAGCCCATCAGCAGGCCGCCGATGATCGCTGCCGCCGCGCTGCCCACCGGCACGCGCGCAACCGGGGCGTATCGTCCGGCCAGCCCTGCCGCCAGCAAGGCGCCCAGGATGAGCCCGATGTTGGTGACGGAAGTGGTCTCGGCCAGGACAGGTCCAGCCAGCGCCTGGGCCGGCAGGGTCCAGGTCCAGTATTCCCAGCTGCTCACGTCCAGGCCTGCCAGCCCCGCCAGCTTGGCGCCCCACAGGTTGAAGGCGAAGGTCACCGACCACGGTTGGCCTGACAACAGCAGGTTGGCCGTCCCCAGTGCCGCGATGGCGACGCTGGCCCACGCCAGCGGCCAGGCGCCGCGCCACAGGCGCTGGGCCAGCGGCAGGACCGGCGCGCCGGCAGGCGGGCGATGCAGCGGCGCGACCGTGCCGCGCTTGCGGCGCTCCCAGCGCCGCGCCAGCCATGCCACCGCGGCCAGGGCCAGCAGTTGCAGCGCGATGGCCGGCCACAGGCCGAGACTGCGCGCGGGCTGGACGACGCCGATGTCGTATTGGGCCGTCCACCAGGGCAGGTGGGCGGTGCCGATCAGCGCGCCCGCAACGAAGCTGGCCAGGGTGAGCAGCATGCGCGTGCTGCCGCCGCCCACGGTATAAAGCGTGCCGGATGCGCAGCCGCCGCCCAGCTGCATGCCGAAGCCGAACAGCGTGGCGCCCACGGCCAGCGACACGCCCACGGGGCCGAAAGCGCCCGTCAGCGTCTGGCCGCCGACGCTGCCTGCGTCGAGCAGGGGCATGACGCACAGCGTGGTGAGTCCCACCGCCAGCATCTGGGCACGCAGGCCGGCCGTGCGGCCTTCCGTGACGGCCGCGCGCCAGCCGCCCGCGAAGCTGAAGCTGGCCTGGTAGAGGACGAAGCCGAAGCCCGCGCCCACCAGGGCAAGCAGCCCCTGGCGCAGGTCGATGAGGGAGAAGCAGGCAAGGGCGAACAAAACGATTGCCCCGGTCGCGGCAAGCGCGACCGGGGCATCGGCCTGTCCGCCCCGCCGCGGCGCATCGGCGCCGGCTGGCAGGGTCGTGGCGGTCATGGCGTCAGGACTTCACCGGGCCATAGGCGGGATTGACCCAGCCTTCCCACTTGCCGGCGAAGACGTCGACCTTCTCGTAGCCCAGCAGTTTCAGCACCGTGTAGGCCTGCGACAGCTGGAGGCCGCCGCGGGCGAAGATGACGACATGCTTGTCCGGCGTCACGCCCTGCCTGGCGAACAGCGCCTTCAGGTCCTCTGCGCTCTTCAGGTTGCGTTCGGCGTCCAGCGTGTCGTTCCAGTAGACATTGACCGAATCGGGGATGCGGCCGACCACGAAGTCATCGGGCGGGCGCACGTCCACGACGATGGCCTTGCCATCCTTCTGCAGGGCCTTGACCTGCGTTTCGTCGAGGAAGCGCGGGCCCAGCGAGCCCGGCGCCGACAGCGCGTCACCCGCGAAGCTGAAATTGGCGTGGCTGATGGCCTGCTGGCGGTTGCCGCGGCTCCATTCGTCCCAGCTCTTGTCATAGAACTTGACGTTGTCGAAGCCCAGTTCCTTCAGGAACAGATAGGAGTTCGAGGCGTTCGCGCCGCTGCCGCAGTACGAGATCACTTCCTTGTCGGGCGTGATGCCCTGGGCGGCCAGTTCGGCCAGCACTTCCTCGCGCGGACGCAGCGCCGAGGTCTTGGCGTCGACGTAGAGCGGGGTGGGCACGAACTTGGCGCTGGGGATCACGCCATCCTCGGAGGCGGCGGCCTGGCGTCCGTCCAGGATGACCGTGCCGGCGGCATCGATCTGGCCAGCCACGTAGTCCTGCTCGACGCGGTTTTCGCGCTTGCGGTCCAGCTTGAAGTCGCTGGGCTTGACGGCCGCGGCAGTGGTGGTCAGCTTGCCTTTCCACTGGCTGGCGCCGCCATCGAGCACGTGCAGCTTCTCGAAGCCCGCGTACTCCAGCACCACGAAGGCGCGGCCGGCCAGGGTGGTGGCGCCGTAGATCAGCAACGTGTCGTCGTAGCTGATGCCGGCGGCACGCAGCGCCTTCTCGATGTCGGCATCGTCGGCGTATTCGTTGCGGATGCCGTCGCGCTCGGAGACGTTCAGCGCCTGCCAGGGCAGGTGGATGGCGCCGGGAAGATGGCCGCGGTCGTACTCCGCCTTGCTGCGGACGTCCAGGACCTTCACGCCGCCCTTCTGGCTCAGCGACTGGAATTCGGAGGGAGAGAGAATGATGCCGGGCGCGGCGGACGCGGGCGCGGCAACCGCCGCCAGCGTAAGGACGCCGATGGCGGCAAGGGAGCGCAAGAGGGGGGGATGCATGGTGTTTCCTGGTGTAGCGGTGATGCCGGCTGCCGCGTCGCGCGGCGGCCAATGAAGGTCGGCGTGCAAGCCTGACCTGGGGCCGAGTCTAGGACGGCTGACTGTCCCCTGAAAAAGACCTTCTCCTCATATCGATATCCAGCGAGGGCGCGGCTTCTCTACAATCCGGCCATCCTCTCCACCATTTCTTGCGCCATGAGCCTTTTGACCGCCCTGCAGGGCCTGCTGGGCCCCGATCACGTCCTGACGGGTGACGATGCCGAGCCCTACCTGCTGGATTGGCGGGGCCGCTATCGCGGCGAGGCCCTGGCCGTCGCCTGTCCCGGATCGGTGGACGAGGTGGCCGGCGTGGTCGCCGAATGCGCCCGCCTGGGCGTGCCCATCGTGCCCCAGGGCGGCAACACCGGTCTGTGCGGGGCGGGCACGCCCGACGGCAGCGGCACGGCCTTGATCCTGTCCTTGCGCCGCTTGAATGCCATCCGCGAGATCGATGTCGAAAACGACACCATCACGGTCGAGGCGGGCTGCGTGCTCCAGGCGGTGCAGGACGCCGCCCGCGCGGCGGGCCGGCTCTTCGCGCTCAGCCTGGCTGCCGAAGGCTCGTGCACCGTCGGCGGCAACCTGGCCACCAACGCGGGCGGCACCCAGGTGCTGCGCTATGGCAACGCGCGCGACCTGACGCTGGGCCTGGAGGTCGTGACACCGCAAGGCGAGCGCTGGGACGGGCTGCGCGGCCTGCGCAAGGACAACAGCGGCTACTCGCTGCGTGACCTCTATATCGGCAGCGAAGGCACGCTGGGCATCATTACCGCGGCCACCTTCAAGCTCTTTCCGCTGCCCGTGGCGCAGTCCACGGCGTTGATCGCCCTGCCCAGCCTGGAGGCCGCGGTGGCCCTGCTGGCACGCGCCCGCGCAGGCTTCGGTCCGGCGCTGACAGGTTTCGAGGTCATGGCGGCCGACGTGCTGGGGCAGGTCTTCACGGTTTTTCCCGAGCAGCGCCTGCCGTTTGCCGGAGAAGGCGCGGGCGCCGCCTGGCATGCCCTGCTGGAAGTGTCGGACAGCGAAAGCGCCGCGCACGCGCAGGCGCGTTTCGAGTCCGTCCTGGGCGATGCGCTGGCGGCGGGCAATGCGCTCGATGTCGTCATCGCGCATAGCGACGCGCAAAGCCAGGCGCTGTGGCATCTGCGCGAGAGCATCCCGCTGGCCGAAGCCCGGCTGGGCAAGAGCATCAAGCACGACGTCTCGCTGCCCGCATCGCGCATCGCCGATTTCGTTCGCGACACCAATGCCTTGCTGCAGGCGCGCTATCCCGGCGTGCGCAACGTGGTCTTCGGCCACCTGGGCGACGGCAACCTGCACTACAACGTCGCGCGCGCGCCGGGGCAGTCCGAGGCGGCACTGCTGGCCCTGCAGCCCGAGGTCTATCGCCTGGTCCACGACAGCGTGCATGCGCATGCCGGCTCGATCAGCGCCGAACATGGCGTGGGCCAGCTCAAGCGCGACGAGCTTCCGCGCTATAAAGGCGCCGTGGAACTGGCGCTGATGAAGCGCATCAAGGCCGCCCTGGATCCCCAGGGCATCATGAATCCCGGAAAGGTCCTGCAATCATGACCGGATCGAGCGACTTGCGTCCACGCGTGCTGATCGTCGAGGACGACACCACGCTCGCGGGCAATCTCTACAGCTATCTCGAGAACAAGGGCTTCATGCCCGACGCGGCCTATGAAGGGCGTGGCGCGCTGCGCATGCTGGCCGAGCAGCCCTTCGACGTGGTGGTGCTGGATATCGGCCTGCCCGGCCAGGACGGCTACCGGGTGCTGCAGTCGTTGCGCCAGGACCTGCAGCGCAGCGTGCCGGTGCTGATCCTGACGGCGCGCGACCAGTTGGAGGACAAGCTGGCCGGTTTCTCCCACGGCGCCGACGACTATCTCACCAAGCCCTTCGCGCTGGCCGAGGTCGAGGCCAGGCTGCGCGCCCTGGTCAACCGTTCCCAGGGCGCGGTCACGGCCGCGCCGCGCGAGTTCCACGGCCTCTCCTTCGATCCGCGCACACGGGTCGTGTCCGTCAATGGCCTGCCGGTCTATCTTGCGCGCAAGTCCACGCAGATCGTCGAGATGCTGATGCGTGACCCGGGTTGCGCGGTCTTGCGCACGGACCTCGAATCGGCGTTGTGGGGCGACGAGACCCCTGCCTCCGATGCCCTGCGCAGCCAGATCCACCTGCTGCGCCGCGCGCTGGCCGATGCCGGCTTCGACGGCATCGAGACCCTGCACGGCACGGGCTGGCGCCTGGTGGTGCCCTCGCGTCCGGCATGAACGGGGCCCGGGCGCGCAGGCAGCCCCTGACGCTGACCCAGCGCGTGGTCTGGGCGCTGACGGGCACCGTCGCGGTCTTCGTGGGGGTGCTGGCGCTGCTGTCCTATCTCACCTTCGACGAGATGGAGGACGCGCTGGTCAATGACATCCTGGCGTCGGAGAGCCAGCGGGTCATGCACCAGGTCGAGCAGGGCGATCCGGACTACATGGTGCTGGGTCCGGTGGAGCTGGGGGGCACGATGCGCGTCTGGCACGCGCGCACGCCAGAGGACGCCGAACAGCTGCCTGAACCGCTGCAGCGCATGGCGCCGGGGATGCACATCTACGAAGAGGGCGTGACGGTCTGGCACGTGGCGGTGGTCGACGTGCCGCCGGGACGCGTGATGGTGGTGTACGACGCGACGGACAACGAGGCACGGGTGCATGAGTTCGGGCTCATCGTGCTGGCCCTGGGCGTCATCTGCTCGATGGGCGCCTATCTCATCGCCCTGCGCGTGGCCAGGCTGGTGGTCAGCCCGATGCAGAAACTGACCGGCCAGCTGTCGAACTGGGCGCCCGGCGCGCCTGACATGGCCGTCGACCGGGATGACGAAGTGGGCCGGCTCATCGAGGCATTCAATCGGATGCAGGGCAGGGTGGACCAATCGATTGCCCGCGAGCGGGAGTTCTCGGCCAATCTGAGCCACGAAGTGCGCACGCCGCTGGCGGTCATGCGCACCGATGCCGAGCTGCTGCTGGATACGGCATTGACCGAGGATGCCCGGGTGCGCCTGCAGCGCACGCTCAAGGAGGTCGACAGCGTGGTGGCGGCCCTGGAAAGCGCCCGGGCCCTGGCGCGCGAAGAGGCCGGCGCGCGGGAGCCGACGCGCCTGGCCGACAGCGTGGACGACGCCTGGAGCGGCCACCAGGGGCCGGCGCTGGCGGCGGGGCTGCGGCTGGACAACCAGGTCCCTCCTGACCAGGTCCTGCCGCTGGACCGCTACGCCTTGCTGATGGTCCTGCGCAACCTGGTGCGCAATGCCATCGAACACGCGGCCCCGGCCACGTTGACGGTCACCTCGGTCGGCGACGGGCTGGACGTCAGTGACGATGGCCCGGGCATCGACCCCATCGACCTGCCTTTCATCTTCGACCGCTACTACAGCGGCGTCTTGCGCGACGTGCAGGGCGAAGGGGCGGCCGACATGCCGCGCGGGCTCGGCCTGGCCATTGCCAAGCGTGTCTGCGACACCCAGGGCTGGACGCTGGCGGTCAGTTCGCGCACCACCGGCCCTGATCGCGGGACCCGTTTCCACCTGCGCTTCGCCTAGGTATTTGCCTGCCTGGCCGCTTTCCTCGCGCGTTTTGACGTTTATTCAATGGTCCGCCCGATACGCTGCGCGTCATCGTGATTAGCAGGGCTTGCCGCAATGGATCTTGATTTCTGGCGCTACGCCGTCGTGTACATCGTGGGTGTGCCGGTCCTGCTGCGCTTGCCGTAAGGGGAGGGCATCCGTGCGTGCATCGACCCTGCGTTTCCTGCTGGCCGGCTTCGCGCTGCTGCTCCTGTCCCGACTGGGCCTGATGGCCTGGCAATGGGACCGGGTGCAGGCGGCCGATGGCCTGTGGCCCATCCTGATCGGCGGCCTGCGCATCGATACCGTGATGCTCTGCATGCTGGCCGTGCTGCCTGCCGTGCTGTCACCCTGGCTGGGCCATCGCGCCTGGCCCGCGCGCCTGACCGCCTGGTGGTATCGCTTCGCCTTTTTCCTGCTGGTGCTGCTGGAGATCTCCACGCCGCAGTTCATCGCCGAGTACGACACGCGGCCGAACCGGCTCTATGTGGAATACCTGGTCAGCCCTCGCGAAGTGGGCAGCATGCTGTGGGAGGGCTACAAGGGCACCCTGCTGGTCGCGCTGCTGGTGCTGGTCGCGGCAGGCTGGCTGGCACGCCGGCTGTTCCGCGATGGCCGCCTCGATGCGCCGCTGGCCTGGTGGCACCGCCCGATCCTGTCGTTGCTGATCCTGGCCGCGGGTTTCATGGGCATACGCGGCACGCTGGAGCATCGCCCGATCAATCCCTCCAGTGTGGCGTTCGCGGGAGATGCCATGATCAATACGCTGCCGCTGAACTCGCTTTACAACGTGGCGGACGCCGTCTATCGCATGAAGAAAGAGCGTTCACCCTCGGCGTTGTACGGCAGCCTGCCGCCGGGAGAAGCGCTGCGCATCGTGCGTGAATCCGCAGGCCTGCAAGGGCCGCCCCTGGACCCGGCCATCCCCACCCTGCACGAGCAGCAGGCCACCGTGCGGCGCGACCGGCCCTTGAACGTCGTCGTGATCCTCATGGAAAGCCAGGGCGCCCAGTACGTGGGCAGCCTGGGCGGCGCCGGCCTGACGCCCGCCTACGATGCCCTGAGCAAGGAGGGCTGGGCCTTCACGCGCGCCTACGCCACCGGCACGCGCTCGGTGCGTGGGCTGGAGGCGATCACTACCGGTTTCCTGCCGACGCCGGCGGAAGCCGTGTTGAAGCTGCCGCGTTCGCAGACGGGGTTCTTCACCGTGGCGGAGCTGCTCGGCCGCCAGGGCTACCACTCCCGCTTCGTGTATGGCGGCGAGGCGCATTTCGACAACATGCGCGGCTTCTTCCTGGGCAATGGCTTCAAGGAGGTCGTGGACCGGGCGAAATTCAAGCGTCCGGCCTTCGTCGGCTCCTGGGGCGCGTCGGATGAAGACATGTTCAAGGAGCTGGATGGCCTCTTGACTGCCGACGGCGACAAGCCCACCTTCACCTTGGCGTTCACGGTCAGCAACCATTCACCGTGGGAATACCCGGAAGGACGCATCACCCCGCAAGGCGATCCGCGCTCGGTTGAGAACACCGTGCGCTATGCCGACTGGGCGCTGGGCCAGTTCTTCGAGAAGGCACGCAAGCAACCCTACTGGAAGAACACGGTCTTCCTGGTCGTGGCGGACCACGATTCACGGGTGGGGGGCGCGAGCCTCGTGCCGGTGCGGCACTTCCAGATTCCGGCCCTGATCCTGGGGGCGGACGTGTCGCCGCGCCGCGATGACCGCCTCATCAGCCAGGTAGACCTGGCGCCCACGCTGCTCTCGCTGGCGGGCATCGACAGCGCCAATCCCATGGTCGGGCATGACCTGACGCGGCAGGCCGCCGGGCGCGCGATCATGCAGTATGGCGACAACTACGGCTACATGAGGTCGGGGCCGCAGGGAGACCAGTTGATCGTGCTGGAGCCGGGCAAGCCGGCGCACCAGTACCGCTACGAGAAGCCGGGCACCTATACCCCGCAGCCGCTGGACGAGGCATTCGCGCGCGAGGCGCTGGGGCACGCCTTGTGGCCGGGCGAGGCCTACAAGGCGGAGAACTACCGCTTGCCGGTAGCGCCCGCCGCCGCTCAGGCCCGCTGACAGCGGGGGCAGTAATAGGTGGCGCGCTGGCCCTGCACGATGCGGCGGATCGGCGTGCCGCAGACCTTGCAGGGCTGGCCCGCGCGTTCGTAGACGGCGGCGTGGATATCGAAATAGGCCCCTGGCTCGCTGTCGCTGTTGACGTAGTCGCGCAGCGTGCTGCCGCCCGAGGTCAGGGCGTCGCCCAATGTCTGCAGCACCGCCTGGGCCAGCCGGTCGCAGCGGGCCCGTGACAGGCGGCCGGCAGGCGTGGCGGGGTGGATGCGCGCCCGGAACAGCGACTCCGACGCATAGATGTTGCCCACGCCCACGACGGCGTCGCCCGCCAGCAGGGCCTGCTTGACCGCCATCGCGCGGCCTTGGAAATGGCGGTGCAGCCACTCGCCGTTGAAGCGCGGGTCGAAGGGTTCGATGCCCAGCCTGGCCAGCAGGGGATGTTCCAGCAGCGGGCCGGCATCGCCGGGGTGCCAGAGCACCGCGCCGAAGCGGCGCGGGTCATGCAGCCGGAACACCGCGTCCTCGAAGATCCATTCGACGTGGTCGTGCTTGCGCAGGAATTCGCCTGGCGGGACCCGCCGCAGCGACCCCGACATGCCCAGGTGGATGATCTGCGTGCCATGCTCGAAGCGCAGCAGCAGGTACTTGCCGCGCCGTTCGCAGGCCACGACGGTGCGTTCCGCCAGCAGGACATCCAGGCCGGCCGGGATGGGCCAGCGCAGGCGGCTTTCGTGGATGACGAGGCGCTTGAGCGCCCGTCCCGTCATCAGCGGCGCGATGCCGCGGCGCGTGGTTTCGACTTCTGGCAGCTCAGGCATGGATCGCCGCGGGCATGAATCAGGGGGAGCCGAGTGATAACATCGGCTATTCAATCGTGAGATGTCCGATTGTGCCATCAACCAGGCGGGTCGCGTGAAGTCGCAAACTCCTCTCAAATCCATTGTCCTGGCGCTGGCGTTGGCCTGCGCCGGACTGCCGGTCCAGGCCGCGCCCAAGGCGGGTGACGGCGCCCAGATCGTCGCACAGCGCCTCCAGGAAAAGAAGCGCGTGCCCGAGACCGAGGTCATCCGCTTGCGCCCGGGCCAACTGCCCGAGGTCAGCCTCTCGGCCAATATCCTCTATCGCATCCTCGTGTCCGAGATCGCCGCCCAGCGCGGCGTCTATGCCACCGCCGGCAACACCATGCTGGAGCTGGCGCGCGACACGGGCGACTACCGCCTGGCGCGCCGCGCGCTCGAATTCTCCCTGGCAGGCGGCAATCTCAGCGCCGCGCTGGACGCCGCCCGCTACTGGTCGCGCCTGGCGCCGAACGACCCGGAAGCCAGCTCGACCGAGTTGGCGCTGGCAGCCGCCTCCGGCCAGACCGCGGGCCTGGGCAAGACCCTGCGCGCCCGCATCGACGCCGCGGCCGACAAGCCTGCCGCCATCGCCCAGGCGCTGGCCGTCATCGGCCGCATGAGCGACCGGCGCAAGGCCCTGGCCGTGCTGGACGAAGCCCTGAGCGACAGCGCCCGCAAGATTCCGGCCTCCCGCATGGCACTGGCCGACCTGGCGCAGGCAGCCGGCGACGCCGAGCGTGCCGCCAGCGAGGCGCGCGAAGCCCTGGCGCTGGCCCCGCGTTCCGAAGAGGCCGCCCAGCGCGTGCTGGAATACGGGCTGAAGGACGACCCGGTGCGCGCCATCGCCGACGCCCGCGAGTTCGCCCAGCGCAATCCGGACGCGCGCCGCCTGCGGCTCGTCCTGGCCACCCAGCTTTCCGATAACGGCGACCACGAAGGCGCCTTATCCGAGATCGAGTCCATGTCGCGCCGCGCGCCCGAGGATTTCGACCTCATGTTCATCCGCGCGCAAATCCTGTATCGCGCCGGCCGCCTGCCTGAAGCCCGCGGCGCGCTCGAGCAGTTCGTCGAGGTCCAGGCCCAGCGCGAGCGAGACACCGCGCCCGGCACGACCGACGCGGTTGCCGCGTCCGCCGACGCCTACCTGCTGCTGTCGCGCATCGCCGAGGAGCAGGGCGACCTGGACGGCGCCGTCCAGGCGCTGGGCCGCATCGAGGATCCGTCCGTGCGCTACAGCGCCCGCCTGCGCCAGGCCAGCCTGCGCGCCAAGCAGGGCAATGTCGATGAAGCGCTGGCCCTGATCCGGTCCGCCCAGCCCCAGGACGAGGAAGAGGCCCTGCAGGGCACGCTGGCCGAGGCGCAACTGCTGCGCGAGTCCAACCGCGTGGACGAGGCCATCGCGTACCTGGCCCAGGCCGACGCCAAGCAGCCCGACACCGTCGAGATCAAGTACGACCTGGCGATGCTGCAGGAGCGCGTGGGCAATGTCGAGGAAATGGAGCGCCTGCTGCGTCAGGTCATCGCCCTCGACCCCGAGCATGCGCATGCCTATAACGCGCTGGGCTACACGCTGGCCGACCAGGGCCAGCGGCTGCCCGAGGCCCTGGCGCTCGTCACGCGCGCCCTGGAACTGGCGCCCAACGATCCCTTCATCATGGACAGCATGGGCTGGGTGCAATACCGGCTGGGCGACGACGAAGCCGCCGCGGGGTACCTCACGCGCGCCTATGCGGTGCGCGACGACGTCGAGATCGCCGTGCACCTGGGCGAAGTGCTGTGGAAGCTGAACCGCCGCGCCGAGGCGCTGAAGCTGTTCCGCGACGCGTCCGCCAGGGACGCCGACAACGCGCTGCTCAAGGAGACCGTGCAGCGCCTGGGCGTGCAGCCATGATGGCGCGCGTGCGCACCTTCCTGCGCGTGGCCGCCGCCGCGGGCCTGACCGCCCTGGTGGCCGCCTGCGTCAGTCCGCCTCCCGTCGCGGACGGCGGCTCGGACGAGATCACCGACGCCTTTGCCCGCACGGGCCGCTTCGCCGTGCGCGTGGAAGCGCCTGGCGAGCAACCCGAGGCCGTGCAGGGCGGATTTGCCTGGCGCGACCAGGGCCGCCGGCTGGTGCTCGATCTGGCCAATCCCTTCGGCTCCACGCTGGCCCGCATGGAAGCCACGCCGCAAGGCGCGGTGCTGACGCGCGCCAACGGCGAGGTCTTTCGTGCCGCCAACCCCGACGCCTTGATCGCCGAGGTGCTGGGGGGCGACATCCCCGTGTCCGGCTTGCGTGACTGGCTGCGTGGCCGCCTGGCCGCCGATCCCGCCGCGCAGGATGTCCGCCAGGACGATGCAGGCCGCCCCACCGCCTTCCGGCAGGGCGGCTGGCAGGCCGCGTTGTCGCGCTACGACACCCAAGGGCCGCAGCTGCTCGTGCTCGAGCGCAATGAAGCGGGCCGGCGCATCGTGGTCCGCCTGGTGGTCGACGCGATCCAGCCCTGAGCCGCGGCGCACGCCGCAAGCCATGACGACGCTCTACGACATCCCCGCGCCCGCGAAGATCAATCTGTTCCTGCACGTGGTGGGACGCCGTCCTGACGGCTATCACCTGCTGCAGACGCTGTTCCGCTTCGTGGGCCTGTACGACACCCTGCACCTGGACACCCGCGGCGACGGCCTCGTCACGCGCGCGACCGACCTGCCTGGCGTGCCCGCGGACGACGACCTGACCGTTCGCGCCGCGCGCGCGTTGCAGGCCGCCACGGGCGCGAAGCAGGGCGTGCAGATATCGCTGCAGAAGCGCATCCCCGCCGGCGGTGGCCTGGGTGGGGGCTCCAGCGATGCGGCCAGCGTGCTGATCGGGCTGAACCGCCTGTGGGGCACCGGCCTCTCGCGCCGTGAACTCATGCGCCTGGCCCTGCCCCTGGGCGCCGACGTGCCCGTGTTCGTTTTCGGCCAGTCCGCATTCGCCGAGGGCGTGGGCGAGCTGCTGACCGCCGTGGACCTGCGTCCGGCTGCCTATCTGGTGGCACAGCCGAAAGCCGCGGTGCCGACCGCGGGCATATTTTCCGCCCCCGAGTTGACACGCGATACGAAACTCGTCAAAATAGCGGACTTTTCCGATCTGCTGAAAGCGAAACGGCAGCCGGCGAATGGAAATGCGGACCAGGATGGCAGTTCAATCCCGCAGTCTGCAACGTTCGCAAGCCGCTATTTTGGCCGCAATGATCTGGAGCCCGTCGTCATGGCGCGCTATTCCGAAGTCAGGAATGCCGCAAGCTGGCTGGCTCAACAGGGCATCGTGGTGCGCATGTCGGGCTCGGGTGCCTGCCTGTTCGGGCAGTTCCCGGACCTGGATTCAGCGCTTTTTGCACAATCGGAAATCGCCGCTAAAATGCGACTCGCGCAATCCGGGTCGCGGACGGAAAGCAGCGTACCGCTTGCCCAGGCACATGCCTGCGAAGGATTGGACGAGCATCCGTTGCGGCACTGGGTTGAACGTGAGTAGTGAGCGTGAGTAGTTACAGTTGGGGAGTCGCCAAGCTGGTTAAGGCACCGGATTTTGATTCCGGCATGCGAAGGTTCGAATCCTTCCTCCCCAGCCAAACCGTCCAAGGGCCATGCCGCGGCGCCGCCGCGAGAATCCCCCGGACACTTGCCACCAGGGCATCATAAATAAAGCTGTTGAACTTGCCTTCCAATCCGTGGCGCCGGTTCAGCAGCTTTTTTCATTTGGGTCGTCGGAGCCGCAATTCTCATCATGACCAACGATAGCTTCATGATCTTCACGGGCACAGCCAATACGCGCCTGGCTGTGGACGTCGTCAACCACCTCGACATGTCCCTGGGCAAGATGGCCGTGGGGCGTTTCTCCGACGGTGAAGTCATGGTCGAGATCAACGAGAACGTCCGCGGCAAGGACGTCTTCGTGCTGCAGCCGACCTGTGCGCCCACGAACGACAACCTGATGGAAGTCATGGTCATGGTCGACGCCCTGCGTCGCGCCTCGGCCGGCCGCATCACCGCGGCAATTCCGTATTTCGGCTATGCCCGCCAGGACCGCCGCCCGCGTTCGGCGCGCGTGGCCATCTCGGCGAAGGTCGTCGCCAACATGCTGCAGGTCGTGGGCGTGGACCGCGTCCTGACCATGGACCTGCACGCCGACCAGATCCAGGGTTTCTTCGACATCCCGGTGGACAACATCTATGCAGGCCCGATCCTGCTGGGTGACATCTGGCGCAAGAACTACAAGAACCTGGTCGTGGTCTCGCCCGACATCGGCGGCGTGGTGCGCGCCCGGGCGCTGGCCAAGCCGCTGGAGGCGGACCTGGCCATCATCGACAAGCGCCGCCCGCGTGCAAACGTGTCGGAGGTCATGAACATCATCGGCGAAGTCGACGGCCGCACCTGCATCATCATGGATGACATGGTCGATACCGCCGGCACGCTGTGCAAGGCCGCGCAAGCGCTGAAAGAGCGCGGCGCCGGCGCCGTCTACGCCTATTGCACGCACCCCGTGCTGTCGGGCGGCGCCGCCGAACGCATCAACAATTCCGAGCTGGACGAGCTGGTCGTCACCGACAGCATCCCGCTCTCCGAGGAAGCGCGCAGCTCGCCCAAGATCCGCCAGCTGTCGTGCGCCGCGCTGCTGGGCGAAACCATCATGCGCATCTCGAACGCCGAGTCCGTCAGCTCGCTGTTCGTCGAGTAAACCCGTCTTCGCAGGGGCCGCTGGTCGCGGCGGCCCCTGCAAAACGTGACGCGCATGTCGCGCGTCATGCCCCTACCGGGCGGCCCAGGCCGCCTTTTCATTCGTTTGGAGCATTACCATGAAATTCAACGCCTCTACGCGTAGCCTGCAGGGATCGAGTGCGAGCCGCCGCCTGCGCCACGCCGGCCGCGTGCCCGCCGTCGTGTACGGTGGTACCGAGCAGCCGCTGTCGATCGACATCGACCACAACGACATCTACCACGCCCTGCGCAAGGAAGAGTTCCACTCGTCCGTGCTGGACATGGATGTGGACGGCAAGGTCCAGCAAGTGCTGCTGCGCGACGTGCAATGGCACGCGTACAAGAAGCAGGTCATGCACCTGGACTTCCAGCGCGTCGACGCCAAGCAAGCGCTGCACACCAAGGTGCCGCTGCACTTCGTGAACGCTGAAGTCTCGCCCGCCGTGAAGCTGGGCAGCGCCATCGTCAGCCACATCGCCACCGAACTGGAAATCAGCTGCCTGCCGGCCAACCTGCCCCAGTTCATCGAAGTGGACCTGAGCAACCTGGAAGTGGGTCAATCGGTTCACCTGGCCGACGTCAAGCTGCCCAAGGGCGTGACCCACATCGCCCATGGTGGCGAAACCAACCCGCTGCTGGCCACCGCTGTCGTGCCCGCTGGCGCTGCTGACGCCGCCGAAGGCGAAGGCGAAACGCCCGCTGCCTGATCGCCCGCCCGGGCCGGCCTGCGCGGCGGCCCATGCAAGCTCGGCAGGAAAGCCGGATGGGATTCCATCCGGCTTTTTTCGTTCTGGCCAGCCCGCGGTGGCCTGTGTCGCCACCTATGGCATAGTGTGGCCTGCTTCCCGGGGCGGCGCCCCGATCGACCTACGTTTCCCGCATGTCCGTTCCCATCCGATTGATCGTCGGGCTGGGCAATCCCGGCCCGGACTATGAGCGCACCCGGCATAACGCCGGCTTCTGGCTGGCCGAGCAGGTGGCCGATGACCTGCGCGCCAGCTTCAACCTGGAAAAGGCCTTCAGCGGCCAGGTCGCCAAGACCCGCCATGGCGGCGAGAACCTGCTGATCGCCAAGCCCATCACCTACATGAACCGCTCCGGCCAGTGCGTGGGCGCACTGGCGCGTTTCTACAAGCTGGCGCCCGAGCAGATCCTGGTGCTGCATGACGAGCTGGACCTGATGCCCGGGCAGGTGAAGCTGAAGCAGGGCGGCGGCCATGCCGGCCATAACGGCTTGCGCGATATCCAGGCCGTGCTGGGCAGCCCCGCCTTCTGGCGACTGCGCCTGGGCATCGGGCATCCGCGCACGCTGGGCCTGCAGCAGCAGGTGGCGGATTTCGTGCTGCATCCCGCACGCCGGGAGGAGCAGCAGGCGCTGGACGACGTGCTGATCCGCTGCCGCGCCGTCATGCCTCAATTGCTGGACGGCGAGTTCACTCGCGCGACAGCCCGCCTGCATGCAGACAACCCCGCCTGAGCTGTCCCAGCCGCCGCGCCGCCGCTTTCGCAGCGAGCTGGCCGCGTTCCTGCGCGACGTGCGCTGGATGCGGCTGTCGCCGCGACGGCCCGGCCGCCGGGGCGGCACGGGGCTGGCCGCCGATTGGCAATTGCAGTCGCGCGTCACGCGGCTGCTGGCCTGGGCGCTGTTCCTGTGGAGCGTGAACATTTTCGCGCTGGGGCCGCTGGTGCTGCTGGCGGCCGGCACGGGGGGCGCCGAGCATCGCATCAACCTGGACAACCTGCCGTGGATGCAGGCCATCCTGTGGGCGCCCATCGTCGAAGAGCTGTTGTTCCGCTACGGCCTGCGCCGCCCGGTGCACATGCTGTGGATGGTGCCCATGGGCGGCGCGGCCTTGCTCATGGGGCCTGGCCTGTGGGCGGGCGCGCTGGTGGCCCTGGGCCTGGCGCTGTCGGTCTGGCACAGCCGCCGGCCGCATCCGCCCTCGGCCCACTGGCGGCCGTGCATGCGGCGCTACATCCGCCTGTATCCCGTCGTCTTCCACCTGGCCACGCTGGCGTTCGCCGGCCTGCACCTGGCGAACTATTCCCTGAACGCCATGCCCTGGTGGCTGATGCCGGTGCTGGTGCTGCCGCAATGGCTGACCGGCCTGGCGCTGGGATGGCTGCGCACGCGGGCGGGCATCGTCGACGCCATCGTGCTGCATGCGATTTTCAATGCGGGGCCGGTGTTGTTGATTTTGTTGGTGATGCGAGGCTTGGCGGGCGGCTGACGGGGCGTAAAAGAGGGGGCGGTGAGCGCTGTCACGCGGTGGGTCGGCCAGGGGCGGTAAACTGGCGGATTCGCAAGAATCCCTCTTTCGTACGCACAGGATCACAATGGCTCTGCAATGCGGCATCGTCGGCCTGCCCAACGTTGGCAAATCGACGCTTTTCAATGCGCTGACCCGCGCCGGCATCGCTGCCGAAAACTACCCCTTCTGCACCATCGAGCCCAACGTGGGCGTGGTGGAAGTGCCGGACCCGCGCCTGGAGGCCCTGGCCGAGATCGTGAAGCCCGAGCGCATCCTGCCGGCCACGGTCGAGTTCGTGGACATCGCCGGCCTGGTGGCGGGCGCCAGCAAGGGTGAAGGCCTGGGCAACCAGTTCCTGGCCCACATCCGCGAGACGCACGCCATCGTCAACGTCGTGCGCTGCTTCGAAGACGAGAACGTCATCCACGTGGCGGGCAAGGTCGATCCCATCGCCGACATCGAGGTCATCGAGACCGAGCTGGCCCTGGCCGACCTGCAGACCGCCGAGAAGGCGCTGCTGCGCCACCAGAAGACCGCCCGCTCGGGCGACAAGGATGCCCAGCGCATCTGCGCCGTGCTGGAACGCTGCATCACGCACCTGAACGAAGCCAAGCCCGTCCGTTCGCTGGGCCTGTCGCCCGAGGAAATGGCCGACGTCGCGCAGCTCTGCTTCATCACCGCCAAGCCCGCCATGTACGTGGGCAACGTGGCCGATGACGGCTTCACCGACAACCCGCTGCTCGACCGCCTGACGGAATACGCCGCCGCCCGCAACGCGCCCGTCGTGGCCATCTGCGCGGCCATCGAATCGGAAATCGTCGACCTGGACGACGCCGACCGCGCCGCCTTCCTGTCCGACATGGGCATGGAAGAGCCGGGCCTGAACCGCCTGATCCGCGCCGCCTTCCGCCTGCTGGGCCTGCAGACCTATTTCACCGCCGGCGTGAAGGAATTGCGCGCCTGGACGGTGCCGATCGGCGCCACCGCCCCGCAAGCCGCGGGCGTGATCCACACCGACTTCGAGCGCGGCTTCATTCGCGCGCAGACCATTTCCTATGCCGACTACATCGCCTGCAAGGGCGAGTCGGGCGCCAAGGAAGCGGGCAAGATGCGCGCCGAAGGCAAGGAGTACGTGGTGCAGGATGGGGACGTGTTGAACTTCCTGTTCAACGTCTGACGAATTTTGCTGGATCTCGGTGGCGCTCAATAGCGCTTGGTGGACAGGTTGGCCCATTTGAAATCAATGGGTTGCGTAAACAATACGGTCTGCTGAGCGTTCCTATTGTTCATCGAGGTCCAGAAAATTCGGGGGTAGCGTTGGGGGTACTCGTGTTCAACCGTGGGGGTACTTTTCCCCGCAGTGGAGTCCAACGATGCCCGAAAATCTACTCACAGACCTCAAGGTCAGGTCGGCCAAATCGACTGATCGAGATTGGAAACTTTCAGACGGCGGGGGCCTGTTCCTGCTGGTCAAGCCCACCGGCGGCAAGCTCTGGCGGTGGAAGTACCGCCTGCAAGGCAAGGAGAACCTCTTTGCCATTGGCGGCTTTCCTCAAGTAAGCCTTGCGGAGGCGCGCGCGGCTCGCGAGAAAGCGCGTGCCTTGGTCAAGCAAGGCATCCATCCTGCCTATGAGCGGCAGCAGATCAAGCAGCGCAACCTCGAAGCGCTGGAGGAACGCAAGCGCGCCCGTGAAAGCTCGTTCGCCAAGGTGGCGAAAGCGTACTTGGCGGAGATAAAGCCAGTCTTCGCACAGAGTTCCTACCGGACGAAAGAATCCCGCATCAGGAAGTACCTGTCGCCCAAGTTCGATGGGGTGCCGATGAGCGACATTGGCGTGAAGCAGATTCGCCCGCTGCTGGAGGAATGCAAAGCTCATGGCGCGTGGGCGGCCATCCATGTCAAAGGCGATCTTTCGGCCATCTTCGAATTCGCGGTGGTGCGGGGTCTGGTCGAGGCAAATCCAATTCCCAGCCTGCGCGGGCTGCTGCGCGTGCCGTTCAGCGAGAGCAAGGCGGCGATGACGCGAGAGCAAATCCAGAGGTTTTATCAGGAGTTGCGCGGCTATCGGGGCTATCCGGAAACCTCGTTGTGCCTGCGGTTGATTGCGCTGACCGCCTGCCGTCCAGGGGAAGCGGCGGATGCCGAGTGGGACGAGTTCGACTTTGAGGATGCGCTGTGGCGTCGGCCTGCGGCGAAGATGAAAGCGCGGCGTGACCATGTCAGCCCGTTGTCGGTGCAGGCCATTGCCGTGCTGAAGGATTTGCAGTGCATCACGGGCGGTGGCCGCTATCTGTTCCCACACCGGAGCGGCAAGGGCTTCACCACGCCCAACAGGCTCACTTACGCGATGCGCGACATGAATCTAGGCCGGGGCACGACGCCGCATTGCTGGCGGACGACCTTTTCTACCTGGGCCAACGAGAACGGATACCGGCCTGATGCAATTGAACGGCAGCTTGCCCACGTGGAAAGCAATAAGGTGCGGGCGACATATAACAAAGCACTGTTGCTGGAGCAGAGAAGGACGCTGTTGCAGGACTGGGCGGACTATCTGCGTGCTGCGGAGGGCAGCGGCACAGCATAGAGACGGTTTGGCCGGGTATCGCAGCAGCGAGTGGGCAGAGCGGCCTTTTCCTTTTCTGGATAGGGCCGTTGTCCCTTGAGTGCCGTTCCCTTGCCGTTTGCCTTTGCCCTGAGTTGGGCCTGGAAATGGGGTAAACAATGGGGAAAATAGGGTAATTGTTAAATTATTGCCCCTTTTTTTTGGGAATTTCCTTCCTGGTCGGCCATGCCGGCCCCTCGCGATCGGGCCTACGTTCAGGAAATGGGGTAATCAAACACCTTTAATGGGGTATTTCTAGAGACAATGCCCCATTTAAAGACTATGATTACCCCATTTACACAGCCTGGGTTTACATTTCCATGCACTCGCTCACACCCGAGTACCTTGCCGCGCTTCGCTTCGATGGCACCCAGGCCGCCACGTTGCGCACACTGGGCGAGTACCAGGGTAAGCAGCAACTCTACGCCGCACAGTCGCCCGAAGCCCTCAAGGGCCTGCGCCAGATCGCGGTGGTGGAGTCCACCGAGTCGTCTAACCGGCTGGAAGGTGTTGTCGTCGCACCCTCGCGGTTGAAGTCTCTGGTCATCCGCAACGCAACGCCAAAGAGCCGTTCCGAACAGGAGATCGCCGGCTACCGTGACGCCTTGGCGCTGATCCACGAATCGGCCGCGCACATGCCCTTCAGCGAGGGAGTGGTGCTGCAACTGCACACCCTGCTGTACCGCTATATGCCCCAGGCGGGCGGGCGCTGGAAGGCCACCAATAACGACATTATCGAGCGTCACCCGGATGGCACGTCACGTCTACGCTTCCAGCCGGTCGCTGCGCACCTCACACCCATGGCTATGTCCGATCTGGCCGGGCGCTACGCCACCGCGCTGGATCAGCACCTGGCCGACCCCCTCGTACTGGTGCCGCTGGCGATGCTCGACTTCCTGTGCATTCACCCCTTCCCGGACGGCAACGGCCGCATGTCCCGCTTGCTGACCTTGCTGCTGCTCTACCACTTCGACTATGCCGTGGGTCGCTACATCAGTTTGGAACGCATCTTCGAGGATACCAAGGAAGGCTATTACGAGACGCTGGAAGCCAGTTCGCAGGGATGGCACCAGGGGCAGCACGACGTCAAACCCTGGCTTGATTACTTCTGGGGTGCTTTGCTACGGGCCTACCGCGAGTTCGAGGAGCGTGTCGGCACCATCGAGCGTGGCCGTGGCAGTAAAGGCGACCGGGTGCGGACGGAAGTTCTGGGGCGCACCCTGCCGTTCTCGATTTCCGAGATTGAAGAGGCCTGCCCGGGCGTGAGCCGGGACATGGTACGGCTGGTATTGCGGGCAATGAAGTCAGAGGGACTGATCGAATCGACCGGCAAGGGGCGTGGAGCAAAGTGGCTTCGCATCAATCAAGGCGGTGAGAAATGAAGACTAGAAAAAGTATTTTCAGCCTCGACATCCGCGACGATCACACTTGCGGCAACGTGCCCGCGTTCCAGACTGAGGAAATGGCCGCAGGTAGCCAACGCTTCCGCATCGCCAGGGAGGCTAGGCATGTTTAAATCTGAGGCACAGACACGAGCCGACTTGATTGACCAGCAACTCGCGTTATCAGGCTGGAACGTCAAAGACCCCACCCAGGTTGTCGAGGAATTCGACATCCTCACCGCCTTGCCAGTGGGCATGGCCGAGCCGCGCACGCCCTACGAGGGCCACCAGTTCAGCGACTACGTCCTGCTCGGCAAAGACCGCAAACCCCTGGCAGTCATCGAGGCCAAGAAGACCAGCCGCGATGCCGCCATTGGCCGCGAGCAGGCCAAGCAATACTGCTACAACATCCAGAACCAGCTGGGTGGTGAGCTGCCATTCTGCTTCTACACCAACGGCCACGAGCTCTATTTCTGGGATCTGGAGAACGCGCCGCCGCGCAAGGTGGTTGGTTTTCCCACCCGCGACGATCTCGAACGCTTCGCCTACATCCGTCGCAATCGCAAGCCGCTGACGCAGGAATTCATCAACACTTCGATTGCCGGACGTGATTACCAGATTCGCGCGATACGCTCGGTGCTCGAAGGCATCGAACAGAAGAAGCGCGATTTCCTGCTGGTGATGGCCACCGGCACCGGCAAGACCCGCACCTGCATCGCCATGGTCGATGCCTTGATGCGGGCTGGCCATGCAGAAAAAGTGCTGTTCCTCGTGGACCGTATAGCGTTGCGTGAACAGGCACTGGCCGCCTTCAAGGAGCACATGCCCAACGAGCCGCGCTGGCCCAATGTGGGTGAAAAGCTGATCGCGACGGATCGCCGCGTGTATGTCGCCACCTACCCGACAATGCTCAACATTATCCGGGACGAGGCACAGCACCTGTCGCCGCACTTCTTCGATTTCATCGTCGTCGATGAAAGCCATCGCTCCATCTACAACACCTTTGGCGAAGTGCTGGGCTACTTCAAGACCATCACGCTGGGCCTCACGGCTACGCCGACCGACATCATCGACCACAACACCTTCCAGCTTTTTCATTGCGAAGATGGCATTCCCACGTTTGCCTACACCTATGAAGAAGCCGTGAACAACGTGCCGCCCTACCTCTGCAACTTCCAGGTCATGAAGATTCAGACCAAGTTCCAGATGGAGGGCATCAGCAAGCGCACTATTTCGCTGGAAGACCAGAAGAAGCTGATCCTCCAGGGCAAGGAAGTTGAAGACATCAACTTCGAGGGCACTCAGCTTGAAAAGCAGGTGATCAACAAGGGCACCAACACCCTGATCGTCCGCGAATTCATGGAGGAGGCCATCAAGGACGCTAACGGCGTGCTGCCAGGCAAGACCATCTTCTTTTGCGCCACTAAGGCCCATGCCCGGCGCATGGAAGAAATCTTCGACAAGCTTTACCCCCAGTACCACGGTGAGCTTGCAAAGGTGCTGGTGTCGGATGACCCGCGCGTCTACGGCAAAGGTGGGCTGCTCGATCAATTCACCAACAACGACATGCCTCGCATCGCCATCAGCGTGGACATGCTCGACACCGGCATCGATGTGCGCGAAATCGTCAACCTCGTGTTCGCCAAGCCGGTCTACTCGTACACCAAGTTCTGGCAGATGGTCGGGCGCGGCACACGCCTGCTGGAAAGCAGCAAGCCCAAGCCCTGGTGCCTTGAGAAGGATGTGTTCCTGATCCTCGACTGCTGGGACAACTTTGAATACTTCAAGCTCAACCCCAAGGGCAAGGAGCTTAAACCGCAGTTGCCGCTCCCGGTGCGGCTGGTGGGCCTGCGCCTCGGCAAGATCGAAAAGGCCAATGACAGCGGCCATGCCGACATCGCCACGCGTGAAGTCGCCAAGCTCCGCCTGCAGATTGCCGCGCTACCCAAAGAGTCGGTGGTGATCAAGGAAGCCGCCGCTGCGCTGGCGAAGCTGGACGACGACAACTTCTGGATCAGACTCAGCCACGACCGGCTGGAGTTCCTGCGCGCTGAAATCAAGCCACTGTTCCGCACCGTGTCCGAGGCCGACTTCAAGGCCATGCGCTTAGAGCGCGACCTGCTGGAGTACTCGCTGGCCGTTTTGAGCGAAGAAAAGGAACAGGCTGACACCCTCAAGGAAGGCATCGTCGAGCAGATCAGCGAACTGCCGCTCTCCGTCAGCTTCGTCAAGCAGGAAGAGGCCCTGATCCGCGCCGCGCAAACCAGCCACTACTGGGCCAAGGCGGATGAAGACGCCTTCGACGAACTGGTCGCCAAACTCGGCCCACTGATGAAATTCCGCGAGCAACCCACCGGCCAGGAACAAACCCACCTCAATCTGGCCGATGAACTGCACAAAAAGGAATGGGTGGAGTTCGGCCCACAGCACGAGGCGGTCAGCATAACCCGCTACCGCGAAATGGTGGAAAACCTGATTGCCGAACTCACCGCGCACAACCTGGTACTGCAGAAGATCAAGAATGGCGAGGCAGTGAGCAGCGAAGAGGCCAACGAACTGGCCGAGCTGCTGCACGAAGAACACCCGCACATCACCGAGGACCTGCTGCGTCAGGTCTACAAGAACCGCAAGGCGCGCTTCATCCAGTTCATCCGCCACATCCTGGGTATTGAAGTGCTCAGGAGCTTCCCAGACGAGGTCAGCGCCGCCTTTGACCAATTCATCCGCGCCCACACCACGCTCAGCAGCCGGCAGATGGAATTCCTCAATCTGCTGAAGGGCTTCATCATCGAGCGCGAAAAGGTAGAGAAGAAAGACCTGATCAATGCCCCCTTCACGGTCATCCATCCGCAAGGCATCCGTGGCGTGTTCAGTCCCACCGAAATCTACGAAATCCTGCAGCTGACCGAACGGTTAGCTGCTTAAAGGCAAAGTATCCCATGCTGCAAAACAACCCCGAACTCAAAAGCAAAATCGACCAGCTCTGGAACAAATTTTGGAGCGGCGGCATCAGCAACCCGCTCACCGCGATCGAGCAGATCACCTACCTGCTGTTTATGAAGCGGCTCGACGAGCTGGACCAGAAGCGCCAGGCTGATGCGCGTGATGGCTGGAGCGATCCATACCAATCAAAGTTTGAAGGGACTTGGATTCCGCCCGAGTATCGCGCGCGGCGAGAAGAAAAGGATACTGACGCTGATTGGGCTAAGAAACTCGAAGACGAAAAGCGCTACCAGATTGAAAAACGCACCCTGCGCTGGAGCGAATTCAAACGCATGCAGGCCGAAGAGATGATGCAGCACGTGCAGGGCAAGGTGTTTCCCTTCCTCAAGGATCTGAACGGCGCAGAAAGCAACTTCACCCACCATATGAAGAACGCCGTGTTTATCATCCCCAAGCCAGCCCTGTTGGTGGAAGCAGTGAAGACCATCGACGACATCTTCGAGGTGATGGAGCGCGACTCGAAAGAAAAAGGCCAGGCCTTTCAGGACATCCAGGGCGATGTCTATGAATTCCTGCTGTCCGAGATCGCCACCGCTGGCAAGAACGGCCAATTCCGCACCCCGCGCCACATCATCAAGCTGATGGCCGATCTGGTGCAGCCAGACGTTTCCGCAATGCTTCGTTCCAGCGCTAGTAGGAGTTTCAAGATTGCAGACCCGGCCTGCGGGACGGGCGGCTTTTTGCTTGGCGCCTATCAGTATCTGGTAACGCAGCTAGCAATTGAATCTGGCACGAATGATCTTGCAGCAGACGAAGATGGCTTCAAACGAACATCAAAAGCAGCAACGCTGACCGCAGCTGTGCAAGCCAAGCTTGCCGCGTCACTGTGGGGCTACGATATTGACCAGACCATGGTGCGTCTGGGCCTGATGAACCTGATGATGCACGGCATCGACGAGCCGCACATCTACTACAAGGATACCCTCAGCAAGAGCTACACCGAAGAGTCTGAATACAACATCGTGCTGGCCAACCCGCCGTTCACCGGCAGCATCGACAAGGGCGACATCAACGAAAAACTGCAGCTGGCCACCACCAAAACCGAACTGCTGTTTGTCGAGAACATCTATCGCGTGCTCAAAACGGGCGGCACCGCCTGCGTGATCGTGCCGCAAGGCGTGCTGTTCGGTTCCGGCGGCGCGTTCAAAACGCTACGCCAGCTGCTGGTCGAGCGTTGCGACCTCAAGGCCGTCATCACCCTGCCCAGCGGGGTGTTCAAACCCTATGCCGGGGTCAGCACCGCCATCCTGCTGTTCACCAAGGTCTGGGGTCCGGAAGACAAGGTGACAAAACCCGCCACCGAACATGTTTGGTTTTATGAGATGGCCACCGACGGCTATTCGCTAAACGACAAGCGCAGCAAGGAGGAAGGCTATGGCGACCTGCAGAACATCATCGCCGAATATCACTCACGCGATGCCGCCACTGACACCGACCGCACCGCTAAATGTTTCATGGTGCCGCGCGCCGAGATTACCGACGAGAAGAACAACTACGACCTCTCGCTCTCCCGCTACAAGCAAAATGTCTTCGAAGAAGTGCAGTACGACGCGCCGGGCGTGATTCTGGATTGGTTGATTCAGGCCGAGGTGGGCGATGTGGATGAAGCGGAACTCGCCAAGGTGGAAAGCGGCATCGTGCGCGAGCTGCTTGAGTTGAGGGGGATGGTGGGATGACCACGTTCAAACCTCTTCGCGAACTGGTTACTTTCAGGGGCGGCGGCACTCCGTCAAAACAAGTTCCAGAGTATTGGGATGGCGACATTCCTTGGGCGAGCGTCAAGGATTTCACCTCTACTTCATTGTCCGAAACCCAAGACTTCATCACGCAGGAAGGACTTAGGAACAGCTCTGCGAATCTGATACCCAAAGGGCATGTCATTATCCCCACGAGAATGTCCTTGGGGAAAGCAGCGATCAACGCCGTCGATTTAGCGATAAACCAAGACCTGCGAGCGCTGATTCCAAAAGTTCCTTTAGATGCGAACTTCCTGCTGCACGCAGTTTTGTCATTGAAAGAAGAGATCGTCAAAAAGGGATCTGGCGCGACGGTCAAGGGCATTACCCAGGAAGAACTGTACAAACTCGAAATCCCCGTCCCCGAAGAATTCGAAGACCAAATCCGTATTGCCCATCTGCTTGGTAAAGTGGAAAAGCTGATCGTCCAGCGCAAACAACACTTGCAACAACTCGATGACCTGCTCAAGAGCGTGTTTCTGGAGATGTTTGGCAACCCCGTGCGGAATGAGAAGGGCTGGGAGAAAAGGCCTTGCGGCAAGGTTGCCGAAATCATTACTGGGCATCCATTCAAGAGCGACCTCTACACAGATGATCAAACACAACTAAGACTCTGCGGTGGCCTAATAATCTACCCCCAGCGTATTGAATGGGAAAAATGCAACTATTGGCCAGAACAATTACTGCCCGGACTTGAGCGCTATCTACTTAAAGCCAATGACATAGTTCTCGCGATGGATCGTCCGTGGATATCCAGTGGATTGAAGATATGCATGGTTGATGAAGCTGGCAATGGCTCGCTCCTTGTTCAGCGAACAGCTCGTTTGCGAGCTAAAGAGGTTGAGCAATATTTTTTGTATGCCCATCTAAAGGATGTCTCGTTTACCAGGCATTGCAAGCCGACAGAAACTACGGTGCCTCACATAAGCATTAAGGACATTCAGACATTTCAAGTCTTATGCCCTCCACGGGAGTTACAGACTAGATTTTCCTCGATTGCTGAAAAAATAGAGCACATCAAAATTCACTACCAGCATAGCCTCGCCGATCTCGAAGCCCTCTACGGAGTACTGAGCCAGCAGGCTTTCAACGGTGAGTTGGATTTGTCGCGTGTGCCTCTACCAAAACAACCAACCCAACATATCGCCCCCGCTTCCATTGGAGAGCAAGCCACCATGCTCGAACCTGTTGTGCAAGCTGTGGCGGCGATTCATTTGCCCAATACCGGAAACCCGCTGGCAGCGTTGGAAAATTCCGAGGTGCGCAAAGCATTGATCACAGAATGGCTGGAAGCCTATCGCCAACAACTGGGGGATGCGCCATTTTTGGTGCAAGATTTTATGGCGGCAGCGAGTGATCGACTCACAGAATGGCTGCAGGCTGTGGTGGAAGACGAAGCTGTCGCTGATGAGCAGAAGAACCGCTTAGCCGAGTCCTACTCAAGCAATGATGTTGGGCTTGGCGTAAACGACTATGAACACATCAAAAAATGGGTATTCGAGGCGCTGGCGGCTGGTGCGCTGACGCAGGGGAGCAATAAAGTCAGCAACCGCATCGAACTCACGGCTGTTCAGTCATGAAACTGCTTCGCCTTAAAATCACTGACCCGGCAGGCTTTCGTAGCCTTCCCTGTGATTTTGAACATCACTTCCGCACCGAGTGGAGTTTGCAAGAAGAACTGGCCCAGCCCGAAGGTTTTGCCCCCTTCGTGTGCGCCGGCCCCAACGGCAGCGGTAAGTCCAACCTGCTCGAAGCGTTGGCAGCGATCTTCTTTCAACTGGAGGTGCAGCGGGTACGCCGCAATTTCTTGCCCGACATCTTTCAGCACGACCCTGATGACAATCCGGACGGCATACAAGAGCACGAAGGCCGTCCCAACGCCTATGAACTGGAATATCTGATCAAGTTGCCTAAAGAACACCGGTCTTCCGACAGTCCGGAGTTCGCCCACGTGGTCGTGATCAAGGAGCCGGACAAGTCGCCGTGGCTACGCTGGGAGAACAACGAAGCATTCCCTGTCGAGGGTTTTGCTTTCAGCACATTGACTGATGAAGAGCGTGACCTGTTGTTGCCGCAGTACGTGCTGGGCTACTCCTCCGGCGAGAACGAGATTCTCAGCCTGCCGTTTTTCAAGATGCGTTTCATCCAGTTCGATGAGTACTGGCATGCTCTGGCCCGACAGCTCCCTTATCCCGGCCGTCCCGAAACGCGGCTGGCCTATCTGGACAGTGGCTTCAGCCAAGCTATTCTGTTGTGCAATCTTCTGCTCCAGGATGAAGCCACTCTCCAGCCCTTCCGCGAGGATGTGGGCATGGAGGCGCTGCGCGAGTTCCGCATTGTCCTGCGCCGCAGCATCCCGGCTACAAGACAGCAAATTGCTGCCTTTACTTCGGGTGAGTACGCCTTGCCCACCGAAACGCAGGCTGGTCGTTTTACAGATACCAATGTGGTTTATCTTGATCCGGAGACTGGAGATTACCGACTCAATCTGCTTCAAGGACTAGAGGCCAATGGCGATGAGCGTACTGAACGCACGGCCATTGTCGAAAAGCTCAAGCGCTGTGCCACGTTGCATTTCTACGATGAGGCTTCCGACACGCTGATCCTGGATTACCGGATCAATGAAGCGACCAAGCAAGCCTTCCGGACCAATTTTGATGATCCGGCAGGCCCTGCCCTCGCTTTGTTCCAGGCCTTGCAGGTTCTGCTGACGCTCAACCTGTATAGCGTCAGCGATACCATCAAGACCGACTTGTACCGCTCCACCAGCCACTACGTCAGTGAGACGGTACCGACGCTGGCCTCCGACCAGCGCATCATGCGCTTCAAGAATTTCTACTTCGCAATGCAGGGCGTAGAAAAGCCAATGCTGCTCAAAGAGCTGTCGGACGGCGAGTTCCAGATGCTGCACAGCCTCGGGCTATGCCTGCTGTTTCGCAAGACCAATAGCCTCTTCCTACTCGACGAGCCAGAAACCCACTTCAACCCGCACTGGCGCGCCAGCTTCATTACCCGCCTGCGTCAATGCTTGCCCGATGTGGAGGGTGCGGGACAAGAAATGCTGGTTACCACCCACACGCCCTTCCTTATCTCCGACAGCAAGCCGGAGAACGTGTTGGTGTTCGCCAAGGACAAAGCCAGCGGTAAGGTTAGTATCAGCAAGCCGAACTACAACACGCTGGGTGCCTCGATCAACAAGATCACTATGAACACCTTCGGCAAGCGCGAAACCATCGGCGGCCACGCACAGGAAATTCTGGACGATTTGCGCAAGCGCTTTGAACGGGGCACCGAAGACAAGGAAGCCTTGATCACGGAGATTCACCAGCAGCTCGGTGACTCGGTGGAGAAAGTGTTGCTGATCAAGTCCATCCTCGACGACGATCAGTCAGGCAATCGGGAGGTGCAGGGCTGATGTTGTTCTCGTATACCTATGTGCCGCACCAGATGGAGAAGATGCAGGAGTTCATTGACTTCATTTTTCATAAGGTGTGGTGCAAGGCGCCGGCCAGCGGCCCCTTCGGTCTACAGCTGTTCGACGCCAATGCAGAGTTGCGCGAAGTGATGGAGGCGTTCTATTACTCCGACGCGCAAGGTGCCGATTTCTTCTACGGCCATGTGGAGCGAATCTACGGTTTGTTCTCGACACTGACTGCCGTGCAGATCAATCAGTTTCAGCAGTGGTATCAGGGCAATAACGATCTGGAAAAAGTCTGCGCCAATGATCCCGCAACGCACCTCGCCCGTTACGCCGACATCGCCGTCAATCACAAAAACCTTGCCGCTCAACTCGGCACCTTCTTCAAAGGGCTGTATTCGCCATCCCTGTTAGGCCTCGCTGCGCTTCGCACCAAGATTGGTGACATCGACGATCACTATCAGGCATTTGTGGCCGCGAACAGGGTGGGTAAATGCCCTTTCTGTGGCATCGGAGATATCAAGGGCGAGCATCACAGTAAACGCGAGGCCTACGACCACTATCTGCCGAAAGCGCTATATCCATTCAATTCCATAAATTTTCGTAATCTCGCACCTGCCTGTCACGAGTGCAACAGCACCTACAAGCTGAGCAAAGACCCTGCACACAATGCAGCTGGACGGCGCAAGGCCTTCTATCCGTATGCCGCTGTCAGCCATATCGTTGAATTGCAGGTTGCTTTGCTGCATGCAGATCTCGATAAATTGGGGCCTGCCGACATCACAATTCAACTCGGCCCTGCGGTATTGGCTGAAGAACTCGACACATGGAAGGACGCGTACGGGATTGAAGAGCGCTACAAAGCCAAGTTCTGTGCGGAGAATGACGGCAAATACTGGCTGACGCAGGTGCTGGACGAGTGGAAAGAGGACGGTCGAGACCCAGCCGACTTCATGACCACGCTAGCGCGACAGGTGCAGAAGAACCCGTACGGTGGTTGCAACTTCCTCAAAAAGCCGTTTCTCGATGCTTGCCAGCAGATTGGTGCTTTTTGATGGAGGTAGGCAGCCGACAAGTCGGTTACGGGCCTTTGGAAACTCAGGTTTGGATCAGCTTCCCAGGTAGACCGCCGTCACCTTCACCCGCTCGTGCCCGAGTTCGCGACTGATTTGCTGCCGGACATGTTGGTCGACCAAGCGTTGTGATAGGTCGAGTTGAGCCTTGCCTGGTCCGCCTGCTGCCGGTGACTTCCACCCCGTCAATGTTTCATATCGCATCTGTGCATACTGATGCCGCAGCCCATGCATATTGCTCAGGCCCGCCACCTTGCTCTGCCCATCGTAAACGTGCCGTTGCTGGATGTAGGTCTTGTTTGCCGGGATCAATGACCCTGTGCCTGCCAGGTGGTGTGTTGCCTGGAGCACGTCGCATTGCTCTGTCGTGGTGATGGGCACCGTTCGCTCCCGGCCGCCCTTGGTCCACGATCCCTTGAGGGCGATGTGGTCGCCCCGATCCGCGTAACTGGGCTGGAACTTGATCGCTTCCTCCCGACGCAATCCGAAGGCGGCCTGTAGCTGAAGGCTCATGCGTACATGCGCGTCGGTGACCTGTTCAAGACCTGTGCCCAGTTCTTGGGCCTTGCTGATGTTGGTCACATAGCGGCGCTCGGCCACGCCGAGTTGTGTGTTGTCCGCCGGCAGGATGCCGGCCTTGCCGATTTTCTCGGCCCACCAGCGCAAGTGAGAGAGTCGATTTTTGATGGTGCCCGACGACAAACCCTCGCTTTGCCAGCGCTCCAGCAACGCCTGGACATGCTTGCCCTTGAGCGACGAAGCCTTCATCTGCCGGAAACCGGTCTCGCGCAGTTGCCGCGCAGCCAGCGCGAGAGAACGCATCCGGTCGGCCTGTGTGTTGTGGCTGCCGTCACGGTTGCGCTGGCATAGCTGCCGCAGGGTGTAGGTCAAGTCGTCCATCGGCCGGCCTCCAAGCAAAGCGTCGTGCTGCGTTGTCCTGAAACTCAATGGTTAGTGTTGGTGCCAACTCGCCAAGGCGAGATCCCGTGAGGGCAAGGGCATGGTGTTCAGGAGACACCAGAGCCTCGAATGAGGCGTCCGTCTTGCTTCCTGCTGGAAGCCCGGACGGAGGTACTACAAGACGAAAGTGATGCGAAAGTGGAAGAGTCCTCCTATGAAGTGAGTGGGATGAGAAATGCAGCGGCAGCCCTGTACGTTGCGCACAGGCAATTGCCGCAAAGGACAGTGCGCCAGGCGGCGCAGTAGGGATGAGATCAAACAGACGAAGAAGGCTCCGCCCTTGGGTAGGGCCGGTATGCGGTCGGAGCCTAGGCATACCTGGGGTGGTTCCGCCCTGACGGGCCAGCGCTTGCAGGAACCTGCGCTGTTGGGGGTGCCGATGTACGAAGCCCATCGGTCTTAGCAACTGCCCGGTCAGTGTAGGGCGGCCATCATCATGTCTGCCGCACGCAATAGGATTCGGCATTCGCCCGCATTGTTGCTGGCGTGGGCGGGGTCGTCACTGCGGCTGGCAGTGACGACCCGTTTCGCGGCAGCATTTGCTACGCAGGACGCGGTTGCCATCCCCTGGCCTGCATTGCCTGTGCCACGATGTCTCCAGCGTTCGTCGAGGCGTTCAGCATCTTGCGGATGTTGGCGATGTGCGCCAGGGCAGTTTCACGCGATGCCGGTGGCGCAGTGGGTTCCGGGCGGGTTTCGGTGCGTGGTGCACCAGCAGGCCGATTTTTGGCAGGCCGGTTCGCGGCAGACGGGCCTATCCGGGATTTTGTGTGCGGGGCATATCATGAGGATAGACGACCATGGATATGCCGATGAAGAAGAAACGTACGGCCACGGCTCAGGCAGCGGCCCGAGGGCCGCTGCCTGAGTT